>OLGH01000077.1_pt1 | contig 128147 bp, 116 predicted proteins | sample 1604851 | NCBI WGS metagenome assembly OLGH01 (sample SAMEA3888894, study PRJEB22519) | human gut metagenome | biome: human gut; feature: human-associated habitat; material: faeces | place: Denmark | collected 2010 | reverse complement strand
TGAATCGCATGGAGGCCATTGGTGTTTGCTCGCAACTTTAGCTAACTGAGAAAAGTTCTCGACTACTGTACTCTTTTTCCAACATCGAATTTACGGAAGTTCCCTAAATTGCAGTACGAAAAGTAAATCTCTTTCAGATCCTTCTCAAGTTTTGAATCTCTTTTCTGAAATCCCGTGTCGCCCACCTGCAACATCAACCGAAGCTCTCCATCTCCGAATCTGATTATTGAATAACCCTTTTGAATCCAATCAAAAGTTTCCTTTGCTGACAAAATCTTTACTGCGTAGATCTTATTCAATACAATAGAAAAGAGCACCCATAATCCAGTATTGTGGAGAAGTTTTAGAAAGAGTTTCCGAATAAATCCCATACAATCCTCTCGGCGCATTAATAGACGAATCTAGGGGAAAATCCTTCTGTTCGTAATTTATCAAACAATTCTTCTGAGATTTTCATTTGTGTATACAGCGCTCCATAAAGTAAATTAGATTTAAGCACAAATTTAACAGGGATTGTTCTGTAAATTCGTAAGTCTTTTGAGAAATCTATTACGTTTTCGAGACTTTTTTGGCTTTTCTCATCAACCTTTATTTCTAAAAATTGAGACAATTTCTTCCTTAAATCCATCAAATTCCATACTTCGTCCGCAGTAACACCCAGACGCTTAGAAAATTCGTCGTAGCGCACGCGTCCCGTCACGCAGATGAGGTCGTCCACGTCAAAAGACCCGCGGATGCGGTCCCAGATTTCGCTGTAGACCACCACGTCCATCACCGCCGTTTTGTCGGTAATGGTGATGGCGGCCATGCGACCGCGCTTTCCCTGAATCACACGCAGGCCCGTCACGACGCCGCAGAGACGAACTTTCTCGCGACCGGCCTTGAGTTGGTTGAGCGTGGTGGTCGTGAAGTGTCGGGCCTCGCGTTCGTACACGTCAAAGAGGTGACCCGTAAAGCAGAAGCCGAGCATCTTCTTTTCGTTCACCAGGCGCTCGCGGTCGCTCCAAGAGGGAGCATCCACCCACTGAACCTGGCGCTCCACCTCTTCCTCCATGTCGCCGAAGAGGCTGTCCTGCGTGTCGTTTTCCTGCTCGGCACGCCCCAGATTCAAAGCGTGCTGAATGTTCCCGAAGAGTTTGCCTCGGTCTTCGTCGAGCGAATCAAAGCTCCCCGCCTTGATGAGGTTTTCAAGCACGCGGGCGGACATGCCCTTTACGCGGGCCGTGAAGTCAAAGAGATCCTTGAAGGGCCCCTTTTTCTTTCGGACCCGCATGATTTCTTCCACAACCTGTTCACCTACGCCCTTCACGGCCCCGAGACCGTAGCGAATGTGCCCTTCGTCCGGCACCGTGAAGAACCAGTCGCTTTCGTTCACGTCCGGAGCCAGGAAGGCGACGCCGTTTTCCTTGGCGTCTTCGATCAGGGCGCAGACCTTGTCGTTCTGGTCCATCACCATGCAAAGGTTGGCCGCCATGAAGGCCGCCGTGTGATGTACCTTCAGATAGGCCGTCTGGTAGGCCACATAGGAGTAGGCTGCAGCGTGCGATTTGTTGAAGCCGTAGCCAGCAAACTTTTCCATCAAGTCGAAAATTTCGGTCGCGGTTTCGGGCGTGACTCCACGTTCGCCCGCGCCCTTAATGAAGACGTCGCGCTGACGCTTCATTTCCTCGACGTTCTTCTTCCCCATGGCTCGACGAAGCAGGTCGGCGCCGCCCAGCGTATAGCCGCCAATTACCTGCGCCACACGCATCACCTGTTCCTGATAGACCATGATGCCGTATGTTTCTTCTAGCACCTCCTCCATGCGCTTGTCGGGATAGTTCACCTTTTCCCGACCGAACTTACGGTTGATGAAGGAGGGAATCAGGTCCATCGGCCCCGGACGATACAAAGCGTTCAAAGCCACCAGATCTTCCAGACGGTCCGGACGAGCCTGCTTCAAAAGGGTTCGCATCCCTTCCGATTCAAACTGGAAGACGGCCGCCGTGTTGGCGTCCTGGAAGAGCTGATAGGTTTCCTCGTCCTTGATCGGAATGCGGGCAAGTTCAAAGGGCAGATCCGGATGAAGCTTCTTGATGTACTCCACAGCCTTCTTCAAAATCGAAAGCGTTGTAAGACCCAAGAAGTCGAACTTCACGAGGCCGACGTTTTCGACGTCCTTTTTGTCATACTGACTGACCGTGTTTTCAGGCTTGCCGTCCGAGTTGTAGAGAGGGCAGAAGTCCGTAAGTTTCCCAGGGGCGATCAGCACGCCGCCCGCGTGCATGCCGAGGTTTCTCGTCATGCCTTCAAGCGGCATGGCGAGACGAATGAGTTCCTGATAGTCCTCTTCCTTCTCAACGGCTTCCTTGAATTCGGGAATGGTTTCGAGCGCCTCTTTGAGCGTGATGCTTTTTCCCGGTTGCTGCGGAATGAGTTTCGCGAGATTGTCCGCCTTCCCGTAGGGAATAGAGAGAGCACGCGCGACGTCGCGCACAACCGCCTTGGCACCGAGCGTACCGAAGGTTGCGATCTGACTCACGGCGTCGACGCCGTAAGTCGCCTTCACGTACTCAATCACGCGGTCGCGGTTGTACTGACAGAAGTCGACGTCGAAGTCAGGCATCGACACGCGTTCCGGGTTCAGAAAACGTTCAAAAAGGAGATCGAACTCCAGGGGATCCAGGTCGGTAATCCCGAGTGCGTAGGCAACGAGCGAACCAGCCCCCGAGCCGCGCCCCGGTCCCACGGGAATGTCGTTTCGCTTTGACCAATTGATGAAGTCCTGAACGATGAGGAAGTAGCCCGGAAACTCCATCTTCTTGATGATGCCGAGCTCGTACTCCAGACGCTCGTCGTATTCCTTACGGACTTCCGCCTGTTCGTACTTGTCGGGATAGAGAAAGTCCAGACGCTTCTGCAGACCTTGTTTTGCGAGAAAGTCGATGTAGTCGTCCAGGGACATGCCGTCGGGCGTCGGGAAGAGCGGCAACTGAGGCTTCGAGAGAACGCCGTCGAGATTGCAGCGCATGGCGATCTGCACCGAGTTTTCCAAGGCCGAGGGAATGTCGGCGAAAATGCGACACATTTCCTCCTCGGTCTTGAGGTACATCTCTTCCGTAAAGGTCTGATTGCGGCGAGGGTCGTTGAGCGTATAGCCTTCCGAGATGCAACAACGGATGGCGTGCGACTCGTAGTCTTCCGGCATCAAAAACTGCACGGGATGCGTCGCGACCACCGGGACGTCCACTTCGATCGCAAGGTTGACGAGTTCATGAACGAGCGCTTCGTCGCCGGGACGTCCCGCACGTTGCAATTCAACGTAGAGACGATCCTTGAAGATTTCCTTATAACGCCGCAGTTCCGTCACCGCGAGAGACGGGAGTTCGTGCGCATAATGACGTGCGAGCGCCCCTTCGGGGCCGCCCGTCAACGCAATGAGGCCTTCCCCCTGCTTTCCTTCGAACCACTCGAGCTTGATTTGCCCGCGCAGACGGTCTTCTTTCGTGAGATACGCTCGCGTAAGAAGTTCGCACAGATGGCGATACCCTTCTCGGTGCATGCAGTACACCGTCAGGCGATCCGGTTCGTCCGGCATGGCGGGATTGTGCAGGCGAATGTCGCAACCGATGATGGGCTTCAGACCGGCCTTCATGGCGTGCGTGTAGAAGCGAACGCCGCCAAATAGGTTCATGATGTCGGCGATCCCGAGCGCCACACCACCATGCTCGAGTACCTTTTCAATGATCGGATCGATGCGCACCATCCCGTCGATGATGGAGTACTCGGAATGGAAACGAAGGTGGACAAAGCGGGGATTGGCCATGACAACGAATGCAGAGAAAAGAAAACGAAATCAACGATAGGTTACGGAGAGCGTTTTATCCGTCACGGTCAGGATGGGCCGAAGGGCATCACTCGCAAACACCCGCTTCAAATCCGAATGCATCAGTACGGCACGGATATCTTTGTGAGACGACAGATACGCTGTCGCGGCGTCCCAGCCCATGGCAAAGAGTGCGGTACACCACGCATCCGCTTTGGCGCCGTTGGCGTCAACGATGGAGACGGAGGCAATGTCCGTCAAAACGGGACGCCCCGTCTTGGCGCTCAAAATGTGGCCGTATCGCTTGCCGTCCTTTTCGAAAAAGCGTTCGTACGCTCCCGACGTGATCACGCTCACGTCCCTGGCGTTGATGACGGCGAAATAGGTGTTACGCGCCTGATCCGGACGCTGCAAACCGACTCGCCAGGGACGACCTTCAGACTTCCCACCGAGTGTAACGACGTTTCCACCCAAATCCAATAGTGCGTGTTTGGCACCCTGGTTTCGAAGGAGTTCGGTAAGTTTCTGACCGATATAACCCTTGGCGATCCCGCCCATGTCGAGGTTCTGTCCAGGTGCCACACGAATTTGCCAACCGTCCGGCGTTTCGCGAACTTCGACCTTTCGATAATCCACCGACCCGACGGCCTTTCGAATCGCCTCGTCGGAGGGAACGGTGTCCCCACCAAACCCGATCTTCCACAAATTGACGACCGGACCGATCGTGGGTTCGAAAGCCTGATTTGAGTCCCTGGCCACCTCCAAAGCCTCACGAGTCATCTCGGCGACTTCTTTGGGGACCGATACCCATTCACCAGAGCGATCGTTCACTTCGTTCAGAGCGGTCTTCTTGTGCACCGACATCATGTCCTCATAGCGAACGATTTCGTCTTCGACCATCTGACGAAGCTTCAGGACTTCCTCCTCACTCGAACCGAACACCTTGCCGGAAATGATGGTTCCCATGTGGAGGCTCATCCACGGCAACTCGTATTCTTCCTTTTGCACCTGAGCCTGAGCCGCCTGCGTGTCGGTTGCCTGAACAGTACTCACCCCACCGCAGGCAAGAAAGAAAGCCATCACGGAAACGGCCCAATATCCTTGTCTCTTCATAATCTCCTTAACTCCTCTTTTCTTACGTATGACATTCATACGTAAGAAAAGAGGGACGGCACCAAACGTGTCAATCCCTCTTTCTCTCATTCGTCAACGGATGCCCGATACGAGCGTCCGAACGAAATCATTACTGGGCCTTGGACAGGGCATCCTTCACGGCAGCCTTGATGCCATCGCTCGAGAGCGTGGCGCCGGCAACGCTTTCCACACCGTCCACACCGTTCTTTTCAACGATGGCGGGGCAGAGCGTTTCGGCAGCGGCGGCGAAGATCATTTCGGTTTCACCGTGCTTCAGAACCTTGACGGCGGCAACCTTGCCACCCTTGACGTCCACCTGGACCTGAATCTGGGATTCACGGCCCTTGCCTTCACCGGTGTAGGAACCGTCCTTGTAGGCGGCCTGAGCGCCAGCAGCCATAAGAGCGGCGGCAGCGAGAACGATCAACTTCTTCATGATGATTTCTTCCTTGACGTAGGGAACTTCATTTTTGTGCAGGAGGCGGTCCCATTCCAAACATTTCCATCTCTTTGAAACGATGCCCACCTCATCCAACTCTTCGACACAGTCGACATCAACACAGTTCTGCCGACTGCCTGAAGAACGGATTTTTTCAACGGATCACCCCGCAGAGGGTTACCCGCCTTGGAAAGGATCATACCACAGGAAAACCTCTAAGCCGCTCAAGACAGCTCCTTCAAAGGAGGTACTACCTTTCTGCAAGGTTCAGGAAACGGGCGACTGCTTTTCTTAAGGGCAATCGCCCCACCGTCACCTTTTCGTTTACTTACCCCAAGAATCCTTCAAGCCAACCGCCAGGTTGAAGACGGGCTTGCCGGGTTCATGATCGACACGGTCGGCAACGAAGTACCCATTGCGCTCGAACTGGAACTTGGCGTCCTTTTCGACGGTCGCCAGAGAAGGTTCGACAAAGCTACTCAACACCTGCTTGGAGTTGGGCGTGAGGTTGTCCAGGAAGCTTCCTTCACCCGAATCAGGATTCGGCACGCGGAACAGACGATCGTACACGCGGATTTCCGCGGGAACGGCCGTCTTTGCGTCCAACCAATGAATCGCAGCCTTCGTCTTCACCGTCATGGAACCTTCCGTGCCGGATTTGGTTTCGGGAAGGTAATTCGCATGCACGGCCACGATTTCACCCGCTTCATTCTTTTCGACGGAGGTCGGCACAACCACATAGCCGTAACGGAGGCGAACGGGCTTGGCGGGCGAACCGTCGGCAGGGATCGTAAGACGGCGATAGCCCTTGGGCGGCACTTCTGCGAAGTCATCACGCTCAATCCAGAGTTCACGCGAGAAGGAAATTTCTCGAGTGCCCATTTCGGGCTTCTGGGGATGGTTATTGGCGACCAACATTTCGGAAGCGTCTTCCGGATAGTTGTCGATGATGAGCTTGAGCGGATGCAACACGGCAATGCGTCGCTCCGCCCGATCTTCCAGGTCTTCGCGAAGCGAAGCTTCCAGAACCGAATAATCGATCCAACCGCCCGCCACGCGGGAAACACCGCAACGTTCGGCAAAGTGCTGCAGACTTTCGGGCGTGAAGCCGCGGCGACGCAGACCGACGATGGTCGGCATGCGTGGATCGTCCCAACCGTCCACGTAACCTTCCGTCACGAGTTGGATGAGTTTGCGCTTGCTCACCACCACGTACGTAAGATTCAAGCGATTGAATTCGTACTGATGGGAGAGCAGGAAGAAATTCGGACGAACCACTTCGAGCGCCGCCTGAAGAAGCGGCGTGAAGTTTTCTGGATATTCCTTCAACAGCGCGAAGAAGGCGGTCACCCCATGGTCTTCGATGGAATCGGGAATCGACTCCCACTTCGCGAAAATTTCACGAACTCGTTCTTCGGGAATGGAGTGTCCCAACTTCTGTTCCGCCGCCTTGGCAGCACAGACAAAAGCCATGGCGCGGCTGTCGCCGCCGCTCGCCATGGAGGTAATGATTTGCTTTGCTTCTTCAAACTGAGGTGTGCGCAGAACCGGAACGATGCGCTCCAACGCCCAATCGTAGAAGGCACGCTGATCTTCAAATTCAAGCGTGCAGATAGAGTGGGTGATGTTCTCGAGCGAGTCTTCAATCGGATGCGCAAAGGTGTACATCGGGTAGATGCACCACTTATTGCCGGTCGCGTGGTGTTCGGCGAAGCGGATGCGGTAGATGGCCGGATCTCGCAGATTGATGTTGGGGCTTGCCATGTCAATCTTCGCGCGAAGTACCATGCTGCCTTCGGGGTGCTTGCCGTCACGCATTTCACGGAACAAACGCAGGTTTTCTTCGACAGAACGGTCGCGGTATGGAGAGTTACGGCCGGGCTCGTGCAACGTCCCGCGGTTGGCCTTCATTTCTTCGGCCGTCTGCTCGTCCACGTAGGCGTAACCAGTCTTCACCAAATGCTCGGCAAACTCGTACATGTATTCAAAATACGAGCTCGCGAAGTAGAGGTTCGATTCCTTTTCGTGCACCCAGTCAAAGCCCAGCCAACGGACGCTGTCGAGAATGCCGTCGACGTACTCCTGGTCTTCTTTCACCGGATTGGTATCGTCAAAGCGCATGTGGCAATAGCCGCCATAGTCGCGGGCCAGGCCGAAATTCAAGCAGATGCTCTTGGCGTGACCGATGTGCAGATAACCATTCGGTTCCGGCGGGAAACGCGTACGAATCTTGACATGATCGGGCTCGCCCTTTTCCAATTGTTCGGAGTACGGAGCAGGATGGCCGCACCAGTAACGGGGAAGATTGGCTCCCTTGGCCAAGTCCTCCTCAATGATGTTTCGAATGAAATTCGTTGCAGGGGTTTTGAGGTCTTCTTTGTTGTTCATGGTCGAGTTTCCTTGGTGGAAGGGTGGCGTCTTGTGGGACACCCGCTACCCTGCAACCAAAACTTGTGCCGCAAGGGCGAATCGAAAAGGACGTCAATGGGGGCTTATTTTAACAAACGCAGGATAAGACTTGAGGTATCCAAGCGACCGCCTCCCATTTCTTGGACATCTTTGTAGAAGCCGTCAACCGTTTTCGTCACGGGAAGATCTGCGCCGCTCCTGGAGGCTTCGTCAAGAACGATACCGAGATCCTTGCGCATCCAATCCACGGCAAAACCAAAGTCAAACTTTCCCTCCAGCATCGTCATGCCGCGGTTATTCATCTGCCACGAGGAAGCGGCACCGGAACCGATGGCAGCGAGGACTTTCTCCATATTGATGCCGGATCGCTGCCCAAAGGCCAAAGCCTCAGCCAATCCTTGCACGCAACCCGCGATGCAGATTTGGTTCACCATCTTGGCCAGTTGACCGTGTCCGACCGGACCGATCCTCGTAATGGAGGAAGCGTAAGCCGAAACAATCGGACGAATGAGGTTGACGGTCAGTTCATCTCCACCGCACAGAACGGACAACGTGCCGTGTTGAGCTCCGGATTCCCCGCCAGTGACCGGTGCATCCACAAACGACACGCCCTTTTCTGCGCATTTCTCAGCGATCTCTCGCGCCAACACGGCGCTCGTCGTCGTGTGGTCAACCAGAACACTACCCGGAGACATACCGGCTAACACGCCGTTCTCACCGTACACAACGGAGCGAACATCGTCGTCATTCCCCACACAAAGGAAGACAAAAGAGGCATGTTCTGCCGCTTCACGAGGTGTTCCAGCCACTTCTCCGTGAAAGAGCTCGGTCCAACGCTCAGCTTTCGCTTTCGTTCGATTGAAGGCGGTTACCTCATGACCTGCCGTCTGAAGATGCCCGGCCATGGGAAACCCCATGGTTCCCAGGCCGATGAACGCCACGCGGGACGGAACGATGTTTTGCATACTCTCAATTCCTGTTATCAAAAGCCAAAGTGCTGTTGTCTCTGACGAAGCAACTCATTCAGAACGGCATCCAGGGACACAAACTGAGAAGTACCCGGCAAAACGTACTTGGGGTGAGTCAAATACGCAGCGGAAAAAACTTCCTCCAGGCTTTTCTTCACGTTCCGACGCTCGAACTGTTGCTTGTCTTCTGTAAGTCCCCACCCTGCATAAAATGGCTTGCCGTACACCGTGACTTTTTTGCCGAGCATCAAGGCTTCGAAGCCCATTTGGCTCGTTGCCACATAGACTTCATCCATCTGACGAAGAAGAGAAATGGGGTTGCACATCTTGTCCAAAACATGCAACTTCCCTTGGAACTCTCGTTGCTGTCCGAGAGTAATCATGTCGGGGTGAGTTTTGAAATAAACCTCCCCCCCGGCATTGATGGCATCGTGGATCATCGTCTCGAAGACGTCATCGCGAACACCGCCGAAAACCAACGACATATCCCCATAGTTCTGACCGATTACAAGGATTTTTCTCTTATCGGAGGAAAAGGTAATCTTCTCAGAGAGTGGTTGGTTGTTGTATTTCGAGAGGTTGTTCTCGACAATTTTTCGAATCAATGCATTCGCAACATTCCTTTCTTCGTCACAGAGACTTTGCTGCCGAATCAACCTTTCGAGGTCGGTCTCCAAGTCACCGCAGTAATAGGGAGCGCACCGATCCACAGAAAAGCCCATGCCAAAACGCAAAGCAGGCTCCACCCCGGAAAGGTTGTTGTACAAACTTCGCACGAAGGCGTCTTCGAAGTAAAAAAGAGGCTTTTTTCTCCGAACGGCCTTTCGCATCAGGGAGATCGTTTTTTTATTGATCCCCCAAGCCATATAGCCGTCGGCGAGAAAATCCCAGTATGTCGTCTGAATTTTGCCGATCAAACACTGCGTGTGCTTCTTCTTTCTGAAGGGAAACCAATAAAGCTTCATGCGGAAAGCGTCATCTAAGCTGTAGGCTCGGTTGATTTCCGCCACTTCAGGCTGCAATCGACAAAACTCGTCGTACAAAGACGGCATCAGTGCTTCTCCTTCCAGTTCATGGCCACTTCAACAACCTTACGGGCCAACACTGCAGTCGGATCCACCACGCAGACGGTCTTCCCGGCAACGGGGAAATGATCGTCTTCATCCAGGATCAAGGGCAATTCCGTGCAACCGAGAATGAGGCAGTTGCAGTCATGGGTCTTGACAAGATATTCCGCCGCGGAAACGAGGTCTTCGCGGCACACGCCGTCCGTGTAGCCCGCCTTGGCGCCTTGCGGACCATAAATGGCCGCCATCACGCGGGCCTGATGTTCTTCGTCCGGAGTGAAAATGGGCATACCCATGGCCTTGGCCTTTTCGGCGTAAATACCCGTCTGAATGGTGCCGCTCGTGGCAAGCAAGCCGATTCGAGCCTCCTTGCCGAGCTTGCGTTGAATCTCCTCCATCGTCACGCGCTGCATGTTGATGAAGGGAACCTTGATGTGACGTTCCAGGAAGGGAACAAAAGCGTGAGCCGTATTGCAGGGAACGATCAGAGCGTCGCAGCCGTCCTTTTCCAAGCGCTTCGCACAGTCGTAGAGCGCGAGCGTCGGGTCGTCACCGCCATGCAACAGACAGGTGGTACGATCCGCCGTCTGCGGATTCTGTTCGACCACCACCTTGATGTGCTCCTGGTCCGTCTTGGCGGGCGTAAAACGCGTAATTTTGTCGTAGAGGTCTACGGTCGCGGCCGGTCCCAAACCTCCGATCATCCCGACCTTGAAGGGCTTGGCCAAGCGCTTCCATTCGTGTTCGACAACGTAGTCCCCCACCAAGACGTAGGGATTGCAGACTGGGAAGCCCTTTCCTGCCAACACCGTGAGCGCTTCAACGGCATGCTCACACCTAGGCAACAGCAGTTCCGCTCCTTGAGCCTTCAGGTTTTCCGCCACGTGAACGACATGCTTTGCACGATCAGCTGGATCACTGCAACATCCGATTTCATCAGCCGGAAAGACAAGTTCAAGGCCGGAGAAGGCGGCGACAAGGCCCTTCTTTTCCGCCTCGTCGCATGCGCCGAGCACGCCGATCTTGGTGACGTCTTGCTTTCGTGCATAGTCAGCCACGACCTTCCACAGGGACACAATCGGAACCTGCGTCTCGGCCTGCACTTCCGGAAGGAAGTTTTGTGCCTTCAACCCCGCCACCAACACGGCGGCGACGCCTTCCTCCGCCAAGGCCGACACCGCATCCATCACCGTAATCTTTTGATCGGCCAATGCCGTGCGGGCATCAGGAGCGTCTACGGGCGGAATGCGGTCGTCCATCACCACTTCCACTTGAAGGCCCTTGTTAGCGGCTACGGAGAGAAGAGCCGACTTCATGGTCACGGCGCCCTTGGGGGCGAGCCCGGAAACAATACCGTAGGTCTTGAGCATACATGCCTCACATTCGGTTCTTGAGAGAATTTTGTGGTTCTAAGTCTAACGCCGACAGCGCGTAATTACGACGAGAAGCTTTCGCCGAGTCGTTCTCCCCACTCGTAGAGGAGCTCCAACTTCTCGCATGCGGCCTCGTCATCGAAATGTTCTTCCTGCAGTCGGTCAATTTCGTCAAAGTACTGGGAAATGGTTCGGGCTCCGCCCTTGCCGTCACGCAGGGTCTCGGCACAGTGTTTGCGCCAGCTCCTGCGTTCTTCTTCACCGAAAGTATCGGGAGCGTTACGACCTCGGCTACGGAACAGCAGTTCGTTGAAATCCGCATCATCAAAGGCGGTATTTCCTTCACCGAGCTCCGAGGCCGAAAGGGAAGCAATCCGCTTCTTCAGGTCCCGATCATGTCTCGTGCAGTCAAATCCCTTTTGATAAAGCGCCACATCCGCATCCGACGGCTGAGTTTCTTTGCGTTCACAGTGCGCGGTCACCGCACCGCCCAATTTCGGAGTCACATCGGTCAGGATCTCGGAGTGTCTCTGGCAACGAGCCTTATCAATCCCGTACTTTGCCGCCCGTTCGTCCGAGAGAACCTTCAAGTTGGAACATACAAAGGGACAGGAGCTGACGTTGATACGGTAAATCGGCAGACGCTTTTCACCTTCCTGTAGTGTGCCCTTCTTGGCAAAAAGAAGACGCTGCCAATCCTCCTGCGTCAAGTTTGGAAGATGGGAAGGATCTTCCGAGAGATCCCAAACCCAGACCTCATTTGGGCTTTGTGGATTGACTGCCAATTTCTGGACGATGGCCGTATACCCTCTTTGCTGACCGAAAATTGTCTTTACGCAGACAACCGGCCCTTGCCCCAAGGCTTCGATGACTTTCGCTTTGGTTCGATTTTCCAAAGCCCAACGCCAAAACTTTGGTGCTTTTTCCTTCAGGAGCCGTGCCAAACTCACGGTTGCCAACACATCGCTCAGAGCATCATGCGCATGATCGTGCAAAATTCCGTTGGCCTTGGCGAGTTCCTCCAAACGGAAGCAAACGCCATTGCGTTCTTCTTCCGGTTGCCTGACCGTCACGTTCTTCCAATCCGGCCAAACGATCCCGTCACCCCGAAGCGCCCAGTACGCGACGATCACCGGATACAGATCCCAGACGCCGCAACCGTTCATCCACTGGTGCGCATAAGGATCTTGAAAATTTCTCCAGAAGAGGAAACGACAAACCTCGTTATCGAACCCGAGCGTGTTGTATCCGATGCTTATGGTGCCCGGAGCATTGAAGCGACTCCACACCTCTCGGGCGAAGTCATGCTCAGGGAGTCCTCGTTCCTGGCATTCCTGAGGCGTAATCCCCGTCAGCAAGACACTTTCGGGAGAGGGAAGATAGTCTTCACTCGGACGCATGTACAACGTTTCGCCCGAGCCTCCCTCCAAGAAATTCAGATCTGCGTCGGTGCGGCAACCCGCAAACTGCGCCGGACGATCACGTCTTCGATCCAGTCCAAACGTTTCCAGGTCATACCAGTAAAAGGTATGCGCTGCCTCTTCCATCATTTTTATTCCTTTTATGCCAGGACGACGTCGTAATCTTCCTGGTGATAGCTCGATTCCACTTCCAAGAGCACCGGTTTTTGCACACAGTTTTGGAGAAGCTCCAATGCGGCGGACTCTTCTTCGAGCAACATGTCGATTACCACTTCGCTCGCCACGATGCGAAATTCTTTGGTTTCTTGATACTGACGCGAAAGACGCACGATCTCCCGCATGATCTCGTAGCAGACGGTGCGGGCCGTCTTGAGTTCTCCGCGACCGCCACAGACCGGACAAGGTTCGCAGAGGACGTGCGCCAGCGATTCACGGGTCCGCTTTCTAGTCATTTCGACAAGCCCGAGCTCAGTGAAGTCACTCACCGTCATGCGGGTACGGTCCGAGGCAATGGAACGGCGAAGTTCTGCCAACACCGCCTCGCGATGCTCATCGCAAACCATGTCGATAAAATCGATGATGATGATGCCGCCGAGATTACGCAAACGAAGTTGCCGCGCGATGACCTGCGCCGCCTCCAAATTGGTTTTGAAGACCGTATCGCTGAAGTCTCGTTTTCCGACGAAACGCCCCGTATTGACGTCAATTGTCGTCATGGCTTCCGTCTGATCGAAGACGAGGTAACCGCCGCTTTTCAGATCTACGCGACGATCGAGAGCACGGGCGATTTCCACTTCGATGCCATGCAATTCAAAGAGGGGACGTTCTCCTCTGTAGAGTTTCAAGTGCCCGCGTACGTCCGGCACAAATCGCTCGGCGAACTCGACGAGTTCCACGTAGCTCTTTTCGTCATCGATCTCGATCGCCTCGGTTGTTTGGTGGACCATGTCGCGAAGCACTCGCTGCGCCAGAGACAAGTCTTGATAGAGTAACGACGGTGCCGTTTTCGTTTCTCTGCTCGCACGAATCTCCTTCCAGAGTCGTCCGAGATACGCCATATCCTGCTCGAACTCTTCAGAGGTCGCCCCTTCTTCCGCGCTGGTACGGATGATGTATCCGCCTTTTTCCGTTTCGGGAAGAATGCTCGTGAGCAACTCTTTTAGATGCTCTCGCATCGCTTCATCTTCGATTCGTTGTGAAACGCCAATGTGAGGATCGCGCGGCAAATAGACGAGTTTGCGACCAGCCAATGAAATGGTGGTGGTGAGACGTGCGCCTTTGGTTCCGATTGGATCCTTGGCCACTTGGACCATCAAGGCCTGGCCCTCATGCAGAACATTTTCGATGGGCTTGGTTTCGCCATCTTCCGAATGAGCCTCAAACAAGTCCGCAACATGCAAAAAGCCGGTTCGCTCAAGCCCAATGTCCACGAAAGCGCTTTGCATTCCTGGAAGTACTCGAACTACTCGACCGAGATAAACGTTTCCTACCAATCCCCGAGCGAAGGAACGTTCCACGAATATCTCCTGCAATTCCCCATCACTAAACACTGCTACACGGCATTCACGGACGGTTATATTCACATAAATAATATTCACAGAACCTCTTCCTTAAAACAAAGGGGCGACAAACTTTTTTCTCAATCTCGCAATCAAAGACCAACCATACTTTTCAAGTATCTCTCGCTTCAAAGCAGGAAACTTCTCCAAGAACTTCCAATACTCAAAATTTCCAAGAGCTGATGAAGAATTCCAAGGTTTTTTTGGACCGGCGTAATGAATAATAACCGGCCTTTCTCTCGCTTCCATCACTTCCTCAGGTGTCAAAAAGCCTTCGGCAACACCATCGTCATATCGGCCTCTCTTAAAATATCCCGGAATTACACTATACTTAGTCCCAATCTTTTTTATCCTAGGAAAACAGGTAATATTTATTATATCCATCTCTTGATATTCAAAACGCTCTCCCATAAATTTCCTCCACTGAGTCAGCACTCCCGTTCCCCTAATTTTCTCCAGATTCAACAACATAAAGCCATCTTGAAAATAAGTCCCCCGGCGATCCGAAAAATATTTATCCCAGTAAAGCAACTCTTTCCTTTTTCTATCAAAAACAGCCCTACGATTAAACCCGACATCCACAACAGCAGCCAACAGATCATCACTCAAATCTAAAGACCACAGGTCTGATAATCCGGAAAGATATAAAACATCCACATCCGAGTAGATAATTCTATCACACTCAAATAACTCCGGAATTTCCAATCTCAAAAAAGCACTCTTCTTTACATGCCTACAAGCATAGCCATCAGCAAAAAATGAGCCATTAGAAACAACAAATGAAAAATGAATCAAGTTCTTATACGAAGATAAAAATTTATCGTATTTCTCTTTTATCTCTGAAGAGAACATCTTATCCACAAGAAAGAAAATTTCGTATTTGCTTCCATTTTCTCTCCTCAAGGACGAATCCAGCAAACTCAATGCAGCAATCAGTCCTTGAATTGCATAGTTCTCATCAAACGCAAAAACAACCTTAATCGCGTTCATAGGTCACTCCTTTCAACACTCAACTATGCACACAGCCAAGCCACCCCGACTCGTTTCCTTGTATTTGCTCTGCATATCCTTGCCCGTTTCATACATCGTTCGAATCACTTGATCCAAGCTGATGTAGTGCGAGCCATTTCCGCGAAGCGCCATGCGGGCGGCGCTGATCGCCTTCACCGCGGCGATCGCATTTCGTTCGATGCAGGGGATCTGCACCTGCCCAGCGACCGGGTCGCAGGTAAGGCCCAGATTGTGTTCCATGGCAATCTCGGCGGCGTTTTCCACCTGTTCCACCGTTCCTCCCATGACGGCGGTCAACCCGGCTGCAGCCATGGAGCAGGCAACGCCCACCTCTCCCTGGCACCCAACCTCGGCTCCGGAAATGGAGGCGTTTTCCTTGTAGAGAACGCCCACGGCACCTGCAGTCAACAAGAACTCCCGCACCTTGAGCGGATCGGCATCAGGCAGATGAATCAGGTAATACTGAATGACCGCAGGAATAACGCCAGCCGCACCATTCGTAGGAGCCGTCACCACACGACCGCCGGCGGCATTTTCTTCGCTCACTGCCATGGCATACGCCGTCACCCAATCCAAAACGGCCAAAGGATCGTTATCGGTCGCACGGCGCAATTCATCCGCCAAACGCTTGGCGCGACGAGCCACCTGAAGAGGACCGGGAAGCGGAGCCATCTGCTGCAATCCTCGTTCGAGCGAAGCATGCATCACGCCCCAGATCGCATCCAATTTTTTGTCAACGAGTTCTTTCGTCTGAAAGACGGACTCATTGGCCATCACGACCTCCGCAATGGACTGTCGAGACGTGAGGGCATAACCGATCAAATCCCGTGCCGTCTTGTATGGATACGGCACTTCGTCCTGCGGAGATTTCAAATCTTTTTCCACGTTCGCGGGCAATTCCGGATGCTGTTCCTGTCCGGCCACCACGAAGCCGCCGCCAATGGAGTAAAAGCGTCTTTTGTAAAGAAGCTCATCACCGGCATACGCTGAAAAATCAACGGCATTCGTGTGGAAAGAAGCAACCTCGTCGGCGGCAAAGGAAATGTCACGTTCCGGATCGAAGGCGATCGAAAGCTCTCCATTCAACACCAGTTTCAAATCTTCCTTTACGTGCTTTAACGAAGCTTCCGCCAGATCCGGGCTCGTCGTTTCCGGAGGCAGCCCCATCAGTCCAAGTTGACACGCAGAATCCGTACCGTGCCCCTTTCCAGTTGCCGCAAGACTCCCCATCAGATGGACCGAAACACGGGTAACACGACGTAGCAACCCTTTCCTCGCAAGTTGCTTCACAAAATCCAAGCCGGCGCGCATGGGACCGACGGTATGGGACGAAGAAGGTCCGAGTCCCACTCGAAAAATCGAAAGTACGCTGATCATTTTCGTTCAAACGAGAAGTGTTCCAAAAATCCAGTTCGCCTCAAGAAATACCTGAGGGAAGCTTTGCTCGCTTATGTGTGCTTAACGTTACAAGAATCCTCGTTTTTCCTTCAAGCTCCGGTTGTGACGTTGGATTTTTTCCACCTTCTTCGAAATCGACGGAAGAAGGTCCTTCAACTTGTCCTGCCCGTAGACTTTTGCAAAGCGCATAAAGTACGTGGCAGGAATGTCTTGCGATAACGAAGAAAAATAGAGAGAAGCGATGTCCTTTAAGAGCCATCGATGCGGGACGCTTGCCCGAATTTGCGAGCGATGCAGGTCAATGATGTAGAGTCTGTTTTCTTCTCGGTTCCAGAGGAAGTGACAGAGATAGCAGTCGCGGTGGTTCACTCCCGCCTCATGCATCTTTTTCACCGTTTCGGCGAGCAGACGCACAAGGTCTCTGCGCTCGCTTACGGACAGTGTCTTCCAGATGCCCTTCAGGAGTACATCTTCAAGGCTGTTGCAATTTTTAAGCTCTTCGGTGATCAAAAAAGATTCCGTCCATAAAGGCGCCACGCCACGGTACCCGTAGGCAACGGCCGTCATGGTGTCCACGCCGTGACGATGAAGATGCTCGATCGCCTCCCACTCGTTTTTGGCGCTGAACACGGGCATCCGAAGACTCAAGAGATTCTTCAGCAACTCTCCGACATTTCCGCCTTTGTGGTACTTGGCGTAGTACGCGTCGCCCTCCATTTCGAAGCGAAGGGTCTTTCTCGTCTCCAAAGAACGCGCAACGGTTCCCTGAAGAGACCGCACTTTATCAAACGCCCGTTCCCCCCATTGATCAAACGGTTTTTTAAGAATCAACTTCATACCCGATGTCTCTGCAACAAGGTTTTCGCGATGTCTTGATGAGAAGAATAAAAAGAGCCGGAAGCCATAAATTCGCGTGCATTACGAGAGCACTCCAACAATTTACCTTCCGTATTCAACATGTCTTCCAACGCTTTGACCAACTCCTTTGGATCATCCACATTGGGTACGACTTCACCCGCCTTCGCTTCGGCCACGTACTGCGCGTATCCACATTCTTCCGAAGCAATCACAGGCAAGCCTTGAGAAAGAGCTTCCAACAACACGAGCCCGCCGGCCTCTTTTCTCGCAGGATGAACCAAGAGCGAAGCTTCTGCATAAATCTCACGAAGAGCCTTCACTGGTCCGAGAAACCGAACATCCCAACCGTTGTCACGTGCATCCTTCAAGAAAGGAAACTCGCACTCCTTCGAACCGGCAATCGTAAGAACTTTCTTTTTATTCCCGACCAAATGCGCCAAAGAGCAAGCCTGCAACACGCGATCCAGGCCTTTTAATCGCAGATTGGAGGCGACAAACAACAATCGATGCTCACCCTTGAAGGGCATTTCGGGACGAGCACATTGCCGAAACTCCTCCCTCAAGTTGGGCTTCACCAGGACAAAGCGTTCCTCCGACACACCGTACGCTTGTTTGTAGTCTTCTATCTGGCACCTCGTCAGCCCGAAGCAAACGGTGTTCGGATTGTCAAAAACGGCAGCCTCAAGCGACAAGTAGGTTCGATAACGCGGCAACCAATTTTTTATCCAACCATCACAGCGAGACTTCAGGCAACCGTCGGCACAAAAATAGAAATCCAATCCGCCCATCTTCACGAAGCCGAGCCGGATTTGAACGTCCCTCTCTTCGGACAACTTCAGCGCACGTCGCGAGAACTGCTTCGCCCGCCCCGCATTGGTCCAACCGGGGCAATGAATTTTGTGAACCGTCACGCTCTTGAGAGGCAGTTCTTCCGTTTGTTCCTGCAGGAAAACTTCCACTTCCGCTCCCTGATCAAGGAGGGCCTGGGCAATGCCTACAAAATCTCGTTGCTGTCCACCGTACGGGAAGTATTTGTGCAGAAAGATGCCGACCTTCATTCTTGCGCCTCGTTCAATTGCTGCAGACGGCAGAGATGTGCGTACTCTCCATCGAGCTTCAGAAGTTCAGAGTGCGTGCCGATTTCATGAACTTTCCCGTGATTCATCACAACAATTCGATCTGCATCGCGAATCGTGGAAAGACGGTGCGCCACGACAAAGGAAGTGCGTCCCTGCATCAGAGACTTAAGGGATTCCTGGATATAGCGTTCGCTTTCCGCGTCCAGAGCGCTCGTTGCTTCATCAAGAAGCAGAATCTTGGCGTCCTTAAGGAACGCGCGAGCAATAGAGATACGTTGACGTTGCCCCCCGCTCAGACGGTTACCAGCGTTGCCGACCTGCGTATCCAAGCCGTCGGGCAACGTGGCGATCCAATCGGTCAGAGCTGCGGCTTCGGCCGCCCGTTCGATCTGCTCTCGCGTCACCTTGTCCTTGCAACCGTATGCAATGTTCCCGGCAATCGTGTCGTCGAAGATGATGACTTCCTGGCTCACCAGTGCAATCTGTGAGCGCAAAGACGCTAGCGTCAGTTCGCTCTGGGGTACGTCATCGAAATAGATTTCGCCCTGCGTGGGAACCCAAAAGCGAGGGATCATGTTGACGAGCGTGGACTTCCCCGAACCGGAACTCCCCACGAACGCAATCATTTCGCCGGGCTTCACATCAAGCGTGAAGTTCTCCACAGCCGGCTTATCCTGTCCCGGATACGTAAAGCCTACGTTTTCAAACCGAACCGCGCCCTGATAGTTCACCAACTCACGCGAACCGGGATCTTTCTCGGGTTCCGCATCAATCGTTTGGAAGAGGCTTTCCGCCGCAGCCGTCATCGCGGCGGTCGAGCCGTTCAGGGTGGAAAGATGACGAATAGGCGGCATGAGAAGCAACATGGCCGAGAGGAAGGTCGTGAACTCACCCATCGTCAAGGAACCCGACTGCGCCTGCAAAAGCGCCACGACGACTACGACCGACACGGCAGACATGGAAATAAGCTGCGTGAGAGGGGTCGCCGCCGCCTTCACACGTTGCGTGCGCAAAGAGAGATCCTTCAAGGTGTTGTTCACCTTGAAGAAGCGCTTCGTTTCGTATTCGTACCCGTCGTAGATTTTCACGACGCGTTGTCCCTCATAGGACTCCTGAAGCGTTCCGATGAGCTGCCCGAAGATGTTCTGCGTCTGCGTGGTAAAGCGCTTGACGCGCTTATTCACCCAACGCAGGAGAATGGCCAAAAGAGGCGCCACAACAAAGGTGAGAAGCGTCAAACGCCAGTTGTGGTAGATGAGCACGCAAACCAAACAGACGATCTGCAGGCTGTCGCGAATGATCGTCGTCATGATGGAAGCAGCTCCCCCCAGAGCGGTCGAGGCTTCGTTGATGAACTTCGCCTGAATGCGTGCGCACTTGTTTTCTTGAATGAGGCGGTTGTCCCAGTGTAGAACCCGATCAAACATCAACGTTCTGACCTGGACCAACACGCTCTGCGAAACTCGGACAAGCAAGAACTGGCTCAGATACTGCGAGCCACCATGCAGGATGGAAATACCGATGAGCGCAATGGGCGCCCAGTAAATCACCGAGGGATCCTTGTCGTAAAAGCCCATGTCAGTGAGCTTCCCCAGCACCAGAGCAATCAGGGAGGAGGCGCCACCTCCCACCACCATGGCGACCGCCGCTCCGATGATGAGCCACTTGTAGGGCGGCAGGTAGCGGAACAACCGCATCATGTAGGGATTGCTGAGAATCGGAATGTGCTTCATCGATTACTTTTCCGTCTGTCAAAAGGCTACTCATCATAGCGGCTTACCCGCTACAATGCCAAGGCTCCGCGCGAAATTCACAGTTGGTTAAAAGGACTCTCATGCCCAACATTCTTTGTCGACTTCCCAATCACATCGGCGACTGCTGCATGGCGTTGCCCGGTCTTCAGTTGCTCGAGCAAAGCGGCTTCATGCCCGTCCTCGTCGGAAAGCGTTGGGCCGGAGACTTGTTTGCCGGCATGGGGTGGCGCTTCGATCCCATCGAAGGCCATGTCACGGAAGACATGGGCCGCATCCGCAGGCTGGCCGCGGTTCTTGGCGAAAAACCCCGCGGACTTCTTTTCCCGAATTCCTTCAGTTCCGCTCTGCTCTTCACGATCGGGCGCGTCGCAAGCGCCGGCTTCGGTACCGACGGCCGCGGTTTTCTCCTCGACAAGAAACTGCCCGAGCCCGGCAAGATGCATGAAGTGGAGCGCTTCTTCACGCTCGCGCACTCGGCATTGCTCGCCTGGGGTGCGAAGCCCGCATGGGATAAGGTGCCGCCGAAACTGGAACTGAAGCTTCTGACACGTCACGAAGCCGGGGCCCGCAATCTCATTGAAAAGTACGACATCCCCGAACATTTTGCTCTGCTCGCGCCCGTGGCGCGCGGCGTGCATCACGGCAAAAAGAAGTCCTGGCCGCACTTCAACACGCTCTGCGCTCCGCTTCGTGAAATGGGAATCGAGCCGATCGTATTTCCGTCTCCCGACGAAGCGGCCGAAGCGAAAGAGGCCTGTCCAGACGCCCGCATTCTTCCGCCCACAACGCTCGGCACGTTTGCGGCGCTCGCCAAGAAGGCGGCGGTCGTCGTCGCCAACGATTCGGGCGTAAGCCACATCGCGGCCGCTGTTTCGGCGCCGCAGATCACGCTGATCGGCGTCACCGACATCACCCGCACGAGTCCGTGGAACCCCAAGGCCGTGGTTTTAGGGAACGAAAAAGACGGGTGGCCCTCCGTCGATAGCGTGCTCGGAGAACTCACCCGTCTTTGTGCGGCTTAACGCCTTTATGCAGTCGGTTGCGCGAGCATTTCTCGCGCGACCGACTTGGTGCTGTCCGTAATGGAAATGCCAGCCAACATTCGCGCCACTTCCTCCACGCGGTCGTCAGGCGAGAGAACGCGCAGATTGCTCTGCGTTTTGCCGTCTCTCTGTGTTTTTTCCACGCGCCAGTGGTGGTGCCCGCAGGCGGCCACCTGAGGAAGGTGAGTCACGCACAAAACCTGTCGGTCGCTCCCCAACTGTCGAAGGAGTCGCCCGACCACTTCGGCCGTGGCCCCGCCGATGCCGCTGTCCACTTCGTCGAAGATCAAAGTGGGAACCGGGGTGATCTTGGCCGTGATGACGGCGATCGCCAAACTAATGCGTGCGAGTTCACCACCCGAAGCCACTTTCTGCAACGACCGCGTCTGTACGCCCGCATGCCCGGCAATCAGGAATTCGCAGTGTTCCGACCCGTAGGCGGAAGGTTGGTTTGGAATCAGAGCCGTCTCCATCCTCGCGCCCTTCATAGCGAGCGTCTGCATTTCTTCCGTCACGGCGTTGGCGAGCCGCTTGCCGGCCTCTTCGCGCCGCTTGGTGAGCTCCGCCGCCCGTGCGTGATAAGTTTCCAACGCCTTCTTTTCAGCTCGTTCCAGGGCCTTCACATCTTTCACAGACGTGAGGTTTTTGAGTTCGTTTCGTGCGTTCTCCAGTCGTTCAAAGAGCGTTTCCGGTTCGCAGCGGAACTTTCTCGCAAGTTCGTAGAAGGCGGATACACGACGATCAACCTTTTCAAAACGGTCTTCATCCAGATCATTGCGGTCGACATATCGCATCACGTCCTGCGCCGCCTCTTCCACAAGGTCCATACCCGTAGAGAGCGTCTCGGCAATGGCGGCAAGCCGCTCGTCGTAACGCGCCAACCCCATCAGTTTTCCGTGAACGGAAGCCAGAAGTTCCGTGGCGTTCACTTCGCCGTCGTGAAGCGTTTCGAGAGCTGAGTCCAATCCTTCACGAATGGCAACGCCGTGAGCCAGGCGAGAGTGTTCCTGATTGAGTGTCTCCCACTCGTTTTTCTTGGGATTGAGCGACTCCAAATCCTCAATCATCCACTGCAGGCGCTCCGTCTTTTCCGCCAAAGCATCGGCATTGGCCGTCGCTTCCTCCAGCATCTTTCGCGCCTTGGTCCAAGATTCGAATGCTTCCCGGACCTTTTTAAGGACGTCTCCGTTTTCTGCAAAATCGTCGAGGAGCTTCAGCTGATAGGAAGACTTGAGCAGTGATTGATGCGCATGCTGCCCGTGTACGTCCACGAGTGTTTCGCCGAGCTCACGCAACTGAGCTGCCGTCACGGCAATGCCGTTCACCCAGGCTCGCGATCGTCCTTTCACGTCGACCGTCCTGCGAATCAGAAGCGTGTCTTCCCCCGCATCCAATTCATTGGCATTGAGCCAGGCCTTGGTGCGCTCGACAAGAGAGAATTCCGCGACGATCTGCGTGCGCTCCGCCCCTTCGCGCACCACACCCGAGTCACCTCTCGCCCCCAGAATGAGTTGCAGAGCATCAATGAGGATGGATTTCCCCGCGCCGGTTTCACCGGTCAGAACGGTAAATCCGGACTGGACGTCCAGATTGAGAGACTCGACAATGACGAAATCACGCAGGCTGAGCGTCAGAAGCATGGGGATCCCCGGAGGCTGGAAATAAAGATTCTGTAAATTTACCCGTTTTTGCCGTCGTTCGGATCCTGACGGGAACTCGTCGGCATGAAATTCCACTTGAGCTTGCGGCGCAGAAGATCAAAGTAGTCATACCCGATCGGATGAAGCATGGTGAAGGTGCGTTGTGAGGGACGAATCTTCAACACATCGCCGGGCTGCACGTCCGCGAATTCCTGCATATCGAAATAGGCAACAGCGTCGCGGCTTTCCGTGATCTCGATGTCGATCGACGATTCCCCCGGCAACACGATCGGACGGTTGGAGAGCGTGTGAGGCGCCACGGGAACCAGCGTCACACCATCAAGCATGGGGGCAAGCAAGGGACCGCCCGCTGCCAGCGAATATGCCGTAGACCCCGTAGGTGTGGAACAGATGATGCCGTCGGCAGACTGACTCGCCATCTGAATGCCGTTCACATAGACGATGAACTCCACCATGCCGCCGGCTCGACCGTGGCTCACACCAATGTCATTCACCGCGAGACAGGAAAAGATGCTTTTCCCGTTGCGCACAAGTTCCGCGCTCAGCATTCGCCGCACGTCACGCGTGCACTGTCCCTGAAGAAGTGCCGGCAGGAGGCGTTCCATGTCTTCGAGAACAATGTCCGTGATGAACCCCAGACGCCCGGCATTGACACCCACGATGGGCGTGCCAAAGGGCGCCAAGGAACGGGCCACGCCCAACATGGTTCCGTCGCCGCCCAACACTACCGCCAGATCACAGAGCTCTCCAAGCTCCGCACGGGTATACCCCCTGCCTCCGGCCCGATCTCCCAAGGTCTTGGCACTGCGTTCATCCAGAAACACTTCCGCGCCCGCCTTTCGGATCACGGAAATCAACGCGGTCAGGGGACCGGCAAGGCTTTCGGTGGGTTTGACGAAGATGGCTACTTTCCAGAACATGTGTTGGTGCTCCCCGTGCTTTTCTTGTTGTGCGACTTACGCAGCTCAGGAGGCAGCGGCGTCATGTAGTCCGGTCCGTACTCGTGAGCCAGACACCAATGCGCGTCCCGCGCTCCCGGCAACTCTCTGCCCTCAAACAGGTACATCTTGGAGGGAAACAGCTTCTCGTTTGGAAAAAACGAGAATTGCACGATCCTCTCCGTGTATCGCCAACAGTCTTTTTGAGAGGAATGATCACCCAGCACAATGCAAAGGTGCATCAACCATCTCATGGGATGTTTGAATGTGTTGATGAAACCTTTTTTGAGAGACCAAGAAGACAGCCTCTTTCTATTCCTGATGAAATTTTGCCATCGCTTGGTCCACAATCCCGTCCGTCCGGTCTCTTTTACCACGAAGATGTCAAAGGCAATGGGATTTCCGTTCCAGGGGCGGATTTTCCGGAGATCATAAATTTTAAAGATCCCTACGTGAGTACTTTGTTTCAGCTCCCAGTGTTCGGGAAAGCGCTCTTGTAGCTGTTGAAAACGCAACAATTCTTCCTGCGTCATCAACACGTCTACGTCATCATCCCAGGGAATGAAACCCTGATGTCGAACCGCACCCAAGAGGGTCCCGAAAGTCATTTGATATGAGATGTCGTGCTCCTTGCAGAAATCATCAAAGTCAAACAACGACTCTTTCAGGCCCTCTTGCAACCAGGCCAATTCTTCTTGTTCAAGCATACGTACAGAAAAAAAAAGGGAGGAACCTTCTCAGACTCCTCCCTTTCGCAATGGTGTAGAGCAGGAAAAGGTTGTTCTTTTCCTTTTGGAAAAATTACTCGTTCACGGCCACCGCCACGCTGTGGAAGCCGGCATCCACGTAAATCACGTCGCCCGTGATCCCGCTTGAGAGATCCGACAAGAGGAAAGCGGCCGTGTTGCCGACTTCCTCGATCGTGACCGTACGGCCGAGCGGAGCCGAATTCTCCATGATGCGCAAAAGCTTCGAGAAGTCCTTGATGCCCGACGCGGCAAGCGTCTTGATGGGGCCCGCCGAAATGGCGTTGGCGCGGATGCCGCGGGGGCCGAGGCTCGAGGCGAGATAGCGAGTGCTCGCTTCCAGAGCGGCCTTGGCAAGGCCCATCGTGTTGTAATTGGGCACCACGCGTTCGCTGCCGAGGTAGCTGAGCGTCAAGACGGAACCATTGCGGCCTTCCATCAGAGGGAGGCAGGCCTTCGCGAGCGCGGGGAAGGAGTAGGCGGAAATGTCCATCGCGATCTTGAAGGCTTCGCGGGAAAGGCCTTCGAGGAAGTCCCCGGCGATCGCTTCGCGGGGGGCAAAGCCGATCGAGTGCACGACGCCGTCGAGTGCCCCCCAGGCGTTGCCGATGCCTTCGACGGCGGACTGAATTTCTTCGTCGCTGCTCACGTCCATCTTGAAGACGAGATTGCTGCCGAACTCTTCGGCAAAGGCGTGAACTCGGTCGCAGGAACGGTCTCCCGCATAGGTGAAGGCGAGCTCGGCCCCTTCACGATGGCAAGCCTTGGCGATGCCGTAGGCAATGGAACGGTTGGAAAGCAGCCCCGTAATCAGAACCTTCTTACCAGCAAGAAAACCCATGGTCAGTACTCTTTATGAAATTGGTTGCGGAGAGACTCTCTCCCGAAAGGGAGTATTGTACCCATTCGAGCCTCTTTCGCCAATTCTCGCCTACCATGGGAACGGGAATCCGTTTACGGGATCTTGAGTTCCTGGCCGATGCGGAGACGATTGGAAGTGAGACCGTTGGCGGAACGCAACTTCGACACCGTCGTCCCGTAGCGCCGCGCGATTTCGGAGAGCGTGTCGCCGCTTCGAACGCGATAGACCTTGCCTTCGGACACCGCTTTTTGATTCGACACGCTGGGGATCACCAACTCCTGTCCCACGCGGATCGTATTGCGGCGAAGGCCGTTGGCGGCCTTCAGACGATCGACCGACACGCCGTAGCGCTTCCCGATCGTGTAGAGCGACTCGCCCGAGCGCACGCGGTGCGTGCGGCTCTTCGCCACGCGCTTTGGCGCTTCGGAGACCGTCACCTGCGTAGGAATTTCCAGACGATCGCCGATCCGCAGAGAGTCACCCGACAGACGATTGGCACGCTTCAGACGCACTACGGACACGCCGTAGCGCGAAGCGATCGTCGAGAGCGTATCGCCCGCCTTGACCGTATAGATCTTGGTATCGGGCACCGCATCGGCCGCGCCCGACGGAATGCGAAGGCGCTGTCCCGGACGAATGAGATTCGTGCGGATTCGATTCGTCATCTTGAGCTGCGCAATGCTCACACCGTAACGCTCGGCAATCTGCGAGAGCGTTTCGCCCGCACGCACGCGGTAAATGACGTGCTGCGAGGGTTCCGAGCGCTGCGTCGAAGCGATGGCCTGACGCGGTACGTTCGGCACCGTCAGGACGAGACGCTGTCCCACGCGCAGACGGTCCGAGCGTAGGCGATTGGCGGTCACGATCGACTTCATCGTGATGCGCCAGCGCCGTGCAATGCCCGAAAGCGTGTCGCCGCTTCGCACGCGATAGGTCACGCGACGCCAGGTCGTGGTGGGAGAGAGCTGCAGCTTGGCATTGGCGAGTTCAGCCGCAATGTCCTGCTGATCCTCCGTCCCGGTCGAACGCACCAAAAGGGTGGAATTCGCCAACACGCGGCGTCCCTTCGGAATGCCGTTCACTTTGCGTAGTTCGTCCTCCGTCATGCCGCTTCGACCCGCCACCTGCGCGAGCGTTTCCCCCTGTTGCAGACGATAGGTCGTCCACTGCGAAAGGGGCTGGCCGCTGTCCATCCAGCTCGCGAGGTTGTCGACGAAGAAGTCGACCTTGTCGGCGGGCAAAAGCATGACGTTGTTGTGAGAAGCCACGATGACGGGGAGCTTGTAGCTCGGGTTGAGTCGCCGGAATTCCTCGAGCGGCATGCCCGCAAGTTCCGCCGCCGTCTCGATGTCGATGTCGCGGGGCTTCGTGATCGTCACGAAGAAAGGTTCGTTCCCCACATCAGGCAAAGTAATGCCGTAACGAGCGGGGTCCGAAATGATGCGCTTTACGGCCTCGAGTTTCGGCACGTAGTTGGCCGTCTCGTTCGGCATTCTCAGATGAAGGTAATCCGTCGGCTGCTTTCGGCGCTTGGCTCGCTGGATCGCCCGCTGTACGCTCCCTTCGCCCCAGTTGTACGCGGCAAGGGCCAGATGCCAGTCCCCGAACATCCCGTGGAGATATTCGAAATAGTCGAGCGCCGCACGGGTGCTCTCCAGAATGTCACGTCGGTCGTCGCGCCAGAGATTTTGTGCAAGGTCGTAGGCCTTCCCCGTCGCCGGCATGAACTGCCACAGCCCCGCAGCCTTGGCTCTCGAGAGAGCCTCCGCCTGGAAGGCGCTTTCCACGAAGGGGAGCAACGCCAGTTCCGTCGGCATGCCGCGATTTTCGATTTCCTCCACGATGTGATAGAGGTACTGCCCCGCCCGTTCGCTCATGCGGCGAAGATAGGCCGGATCCTTCGTGTAGAAGTCCACCCAACGGTCCACCAACTTCGACTGCAACACCGGCATGGCATAGCCGCGTCGAATGCGCTCCCACACGTCGGACGGCACGCCGAGTTCCTCCACCGAACTCGCGTCGTCCGCAGGAAGGGCCTCGGCGTTGGCAACGCTCGCCGGAATGTCGTCGTCCTCCGAAGCGGCCTGTGCGCCGGGAGCGACAACGAAAAAGGAAAGGCTCAGCGCGAGCGTCAGGAGCGAACGGGGAAAGAAGTGCGGCATGAAGGACGTGGGTGAAAAGAAAAGTCGGTTTCGGGGAGAATGCACTATTCTACGGAAGAGTCGAGGCCCAACGTGCACTTCCCGCGGATTGCGAAACAATCTGTTAAGGGGTCAAAGTGCGAAACGCGTCGACCTTATGATGGCCGAAACCCTTTCTTTTTCACGCGACATGCAGACCGAAGAAACGCTCTCCTTTTTCCTCTCACCTCCCGGACAGATTGTCCGACAGTGGGAATCCCGTCTTTTCGACGGGATGGTCGAGCACGTCCTCGGCGACCGGGCTCTGCAGATCGGACTGCCGCTCCTCGACACGTTGCGTGCCAACGGCATGCGGGAGCATTGGCTGCTCCTCGAGGATGCAGCTTCCGAAAAGGAGGAACCGCTTCGCGAAGATTGGCACCGCGTCATGGCACTTCCGGAGGCGCTCCCCTTTGCGAACGAAACCTTCGATCTGGTCGTTTTGCCGCACTGTCTCGATTTTTCTCCCGCGCCCCAGCAACTCCTTGCCGAAGCGGTCCGTGTGTTGGCGCCGGAAGGGCGGCTCATCCTCGCCGGGTTCAATCCGTTGGGACTTTGGTGGTGGCGTCAGCAGTTCATTCGGTTCGGATGCCGACCTTATCTGCCGCCCCACACCGCTCCGATCGGCGTTCCCCGCATCAAAGACTGGTTCTCGCTCCTGGGGCTTACGACACAGGAAGGACACTTCGGCATCTACCGCCCCGCCAGACAGCGTCTTACGACGCTCAACCGCTGGCAGTGGCTCGACAAGGCGGGGGACCGGTGGTTCCCACAGTGCGGAAATCTGTATCTCCTCTCGGCCGTGAAAAAAATCCCCGGCCGCATTCCGCCCGTCGCCGCCTCGTTTGCGGATACACTCAGCGCTCTTGCCGGCAAAGCGGGGCAAAAGACCGTTCCGCGCCCCATGTCTTCAAAAATCGACACGCAACCATGACAACGGACAACACGGAAAAGAAACTGGAAATTTGGACCGACGGCGCTTCCAAAGGCAACCCCGGCACCGGAGGGTGGGGCGCCTATCTCGTCTGGGGCGCCCACACGAAGGAAATTTTCGGCGGTGCACCGAACGTCACCAACAATCAGATGGAGCTCACGGCCGTTATCGAGGCTTTGAAGCTCATCCGTCGCCCCTGCCCCGTCATCATTCACACCGACAGCAGTTACGTCAAAGACGGCATCACCAAGTGGATCCATGGCTGGAAGAAAAAGAACTGGGTGACCGCCTCGAAGACTCCCGTCAAGAACCGCGAACTCTGGCAGGAGCTTGATCGTCTCTGCGGACAGTTCGACATCGAGTGGCGATGGGTGAAGGGACATGCCGGAGAACCTGGCAACGAGAAGGCCGACGAGCTCGCCAACAAAGGTTGCGACAGCGTCGGCGGACGCAAGGGATGAGTTTTTGAACTTTTTTCTTCCGGGACCCTTGCATTTTTTCTTGAAGTCTGTATAATACGTCTTCTCAGTTGGCGCGGTTAGCTCAGTGGTAGAGCACTGCCTTCACACGGCAGGGGTCACTGGTTCGAAACCAGTATCGCGCACCAGAATTTGAGGCGCAGAGGAGAAATCTTCTGCGCCTTTTTGCTTGCGGGGTCAGCCATGCAACTTGAACTCACCGACGACGAGCGTCAACGCTATCACGAAAAGTTGAAGGACCTTCTTTTCGAATTTGACGATTTCTGTGAAGCCCACGAGATCGAGTACATGCTCTCCTTCGGGACGCTCCTCGGTGCAGTGCGGCACCACGGTTTCATCCCCTGGGACGACGACATCGACCTCATGCTCACGCGTCCCAACTTTGAAAAGCTCTGCGCCTTGCAGTCGGAATTGCCGCCGTACCTAAAGCTTGATCTCGGACGCATCTTCAAACTCCGCGACGACCGTTACCATTACGTACGCGGTCAGGACATGACGAAGTGGCAGCCGATCTTTCTCGACCTCTTCGTGTTGCGCGAGACCGGCCCGGAATCGGAAACGCTGTTGCGACTCAAGAAGTGGATCGACAGCCGTCATCGCTACCCTGCCTGGCACCCCTACAAGCTCCTTTTGAGCCTTCTGAAGTATCCCTGCCGCCCGATCCGCAATTACCTTCGCAACAAGGCGGACCATGCCGCGCATTTCACGCGTCTGCGATACGAGTCCAAGTACTATCAGGACAACAGCTTTCCGATCGACGGAATGTTGCCGGTCACGAGAGCGCTTGATTTTTGCGGGCGCAAGATGCCCAGTCCCCGTGTTCCGGACGTCTACCTCAGGGTAGAATACGGCAACGACTACATGACTCCGCTGCCGCCCGAAGACCGCCGTTTTCGCGTGCAGTACATCGACTTCTAAAAGGATCTCAACATGGACAAGCCCTTGCGCGTCATGGTCGACATGTCGGCCACGCTCCTCCACCACGGTCACATCCGCCTTTTGAAGAAGGCGCACGAGATCGGGCAAGTCGTCGTGGCCCTCACCACGGACGAGGAAATCGAGAAGAAGAAGGGTTACGTTCCCGAGCTCAACTTCGAAGAGCGCAAGGAAATCCTCGAGGCGATCCGCTACGTCGACGAGGTCGTTCCCTGCCCCTGGCTCATCGACGACGCCTTCGTCGTGGCGCACAACTGCGATCTGCTCGTGCACGGCAACGACAATTCGAACCACATCCCGGAAGAAAAGCTCGTCATCTTCCCGCGCACGGAAGGCATCAGCTCGTCCATCCTTCGCGAACGCGTGCTCGACTGCCTCATTTCGCTCAACCTCAAGAACAAGTCGACGAGCACGTCCGACAAGATCGCGCGTCTCCTCATCGAAACGATCAAGAAAGAGTTCAAGCTCGAGTGATGCGTCTTTCCGTTCTTCGCCGAGCCACTCTGACGGCGGCTCTCGCCGCGGGCTTCGTTTCGTCCTCTCTCGGCGCCGAAACGATACGCGTCTATACGGCTTCGCAACCCGAGCTTTTGACGCTCTACAAAGAGGCCTTCGAAGCCCGCCATCCCGACATCGAAATCACCTTTCTGCGGGATTCCGCTTCGCCCATCGTCGCACGTCTGCTCGCGGAGCGAAACGCGCCGCAGGCGGACGTGGTGCACGCGCTTTCCGTCATCGGACTCGAGACGCTTGCCGCCGAGGGCGTCCTTACGCCGTACCGACCGAAAGACGCCGAAGCGCTCGACTCTCGCTTCCTCTCCAAGGATTCGATGTGGGTCGGCATCAACGCCTGGGGAAGCGCCATCTGCCTGAACGAAGAACTTCTCGAGCGGCAGAATCTTCCCGTTCCGAAGCACTGGACCGACCTCGCCGATCCCGTCTATCGCGGAAAAATCGCCATGCCGCACCCCGTCTCGTCAAGTACGGGCTACATGATTCTTCTGGGTTGGTTGGAACTCTTCGGCGAAGAAAAGACCTGGGACTTCGTCAAAGCCCTTCACGAGAACATGCTCTTTTATACGTTCTCGGGATCGCGCCCGGTCTCGATGGTCGCGCAGGGGGAAATCGCCATTGGACTCAGCTCCAACGCCTTTACGAAGCCCTACCGCAACCCGAAGATTCCTCTCAGGGTCGTCGAGCCTCTTGAGGGCATCGGTTGGGACGCCGAGGGAAGCGCCGTTGTCGCCGGCACGAAGCATCCCGAAGCCGCCAAGGCGTTTCTCAACTTCTGCGCGGGCGAGGAAGTCGCCCGCATTGCGGCCGACTTCAGCGGCATTGCCGCCCGCGAAGACTTCTCCACGCCCGAGGGAAAAAAGACGCTCGAGCGCATGATTCCGATGAACTTCCAAAACGCCGCCCTGCGCAAAACCGAAATTCTCCAAAAGTGGCAGGAAGTGGTGGGCGAACGATAAGGACACGCACATGAGTCACACGCTTCATCTTCGAGACCTCTCGAAGCGCTTCGGTTCGACCGTGGCGCTCCACCCGCTCACGCTCTCCTTCCCGGGTGGGCGCTTCACGAGTATTCTCGGGCCTTCGGGTTGCGGGAAGTCCACGCTATTGCGCCTCATCTCGGGACTCGAGCGTCCGAGCGGCGGCCGGATTTTCGTCGACGACACGGACATTACCGACATCCCGCCCGTTCGCCGCAAGATCGGGATGGTCTTTCAACAGTACGCCCTCTTTCCGAACCTCACGGTAGCGGAGAACGTTCTCTACGGTCTTCATGGAAAAGACGCGTCAGGAACTCCCTTGTGGTCCTCCGACGCCCGACGCGAGCGCATGCGTGAAATGCTCGCGCTTGTGGGATTGGAAGCCTTTGCCGAACGCCGTCCTCATGAACTCTCGGGCGGTCAGCAACAACGCGTCGCCATCGCACGCGCACTTGCGCCGAATCCAAGCATTCTGCTTCTCGACGAACCGCTCTCGGCGCTCGACGCCTGGAGTCGTACGGCAATCGGCGAAGAACTGCGGGAGATTCAGCGAAAAAGCGGCGTGACGACGCTCATGGTCACGCACGACCGTACGGAAGCGCTCACACTCTCCGATTACGTGGCCGTTCTCCACGACGGCAAGCTTGAAGACTTCGGCACGCCCGACGAACTTTACGAACACCCGAAGAGCGCCTTCTCGGCCACGTTCGTGGGCGACATGAACCTGCTTACGCTTCCTGCGTCGGAAGGTACGGTCGGCATCCGTTACGCGGACGTAAAGCTGTTTGAGCCGACGGAACAAACGATCTTGGCGCCCGAGAGCTTCGTCGGCAAAGTGCAGCGTCTCGAATTCCGGGGCGACATGTTGCGCGCCCACGTGCTGCTGAACGACTTCAAGACCACCGTCACGGCGGACGTCGTGCGGGTGGAGCATCCGTGGCTTCGTGAAGGTGCGCTCCTTGGCGTGCGGCTTCCCAAGGCAAGGTGGTGCCGATGGTGATGCGCCCCTTGCTGTTCCTTCTCACGATTCCGCTTGCCGTCGGGATTCTCTTCCCGCTGGGTGCGTTGGTGGGAGAAGCGTTTTCCGGGACGACGTCCGCCGGAGACGTCCTCGGGATGCTTCTGTCTCCCCCGATGTTGCGCGCCGTCGGCAATACGCTCTGGGTGGGCGGCCTCACTGCGCTTTTGAGTACGGTTTTGGGCGGGATTCTCGCCTACACCATGACGATGACGAAGGCGCCGGGCCGCAAGGGGCTGGGCTTGCTTTTCATGGCCCCGCTTCTTGCGCCCTCCTTCATGCCCGCCATGGGGCTCGTCTATCTCTTCGGCAACTACGGGCTTCTTTTCCCGACGCAGCTCTACGGCGTTCCCGGACTGTTGGCGGGCGGCGTTCTTTTTACGCTGCCGCACACGACCCTGCAGTTGTCGCTCGCTTTCCGTACGCTCGATCAACGGCTTCTCGACGCGGCGCTTTTGCTCGGAAGCGGTACGGGACGGCGCTTTCGCACCGTCCTTTTGCCGCACCTGCGCGACTCCGTCGTCAACGCCCTGCTGATCGCCTTCGTCCTGACCGTCACGGACTTCGGCGTACCGAAACTTTTGGGCGGCAACGTCCCGATGCTGGCGACCGAAATCTACAAATACGCGATCGGTCTCGCGGACTTTCAGCGTGCAGCTCTGCTGAGCTTCTGGCTCATGGTTCCGTCGCTTCTCGCCTTCGGTGCCTATACACTTCTCTCGCGCCGCAAAGAGGAACGGGCAACCCCGCAAGCCTTGAGAATCGAACCAAACCGGGGGCGAGACGTCTTTTTCGGAGGGCTTTCCTGGTTCATCGTGGCGGGCATGCTCGCTTCGATCGGCGCCGTCGTGCTTGCGTCCTTCGTCAAGGCCTGGCCTTATGATCGCGCCTGGACGCTCGAGGCCTATTCGCTTACTTCGCTCTCCTACGGCTTCGCGCCGGTTCTCAACAGTCTCGGACTCGCCTTCTCGACGGCCGTCTCGGGCGTCCTTCTCGCCTGGGTGACGAGCGTTCTCATGACGCGCCACGGTCCGTCTGTGCGGCCCGTGGGCGTCCTCTTTCATGCGGCGGCACTCCTTCCCATGGCCGTTCCGGGCACGATTCTGGGCCTGGGATTTGCCATGAGTCTGAGCGGTTGGGAGATTTTTTCGGGCGTATGGGGGAACCGCCTGCTCGTTCTCTTCAACACGCTCGTGCACCTCTTTACGGTGGGATACCTGACGCTCAGCACAAGTCTCAAGGCGCTTCCCGCCACCTATGAAGCGGCGGGACTTCTTTTGGGGCGCGGTTACGCCTACACGACGATGAGAGTCCTCACGCCGCTTTGCGGACGACCGCTCAGGGAAACGTTCGCGTATTTCTTCTCGAACGCGCTCACCACGATTTCGGCCCTGGTGTTTCTCTACAGTCCCGAAACCATCACGGGCGCCGTCGCGGCCCTTCAGAGTCTCGATGCGGGGTATCTCGCGAGCGGCGCCGCCATGGCGACGATCATCTTTTCGCTGAACGTCGCCTTCCGGGGGCTCCTCATTCGAAACTGATGGTTCGCCCCGTTGCGCGTTGATAGCGTCGGGCGAACTTCGCCCACTGCCGATTGATCTTGAGGTTGCGAAACCACGGGATGTACTTCGCGGTCGGAATGTGCTCGGGAATGTAATAGCCGTCGAAAATCACGGGGCGCAGTCTCCCCGCTTCTTCGATGATGAACATGTTGGAGGTTCCGATGTCGCTCACCACGACGCCCTTTTCATGCATTTCTCGCTTCGTCGCGCGCAGAGCGTCCTCAAGGCGCTTCCATACCGATTCGTCAGCGTCCTTGATTTCAGCAAGATAGGTACCTAGCAACCAAACCTTACGATCCTCGGTCGGAAGAATTGCCTCCACAGCAAGTCCCACGTAAGAGGGCGACGAAAGCGAACCGAGATACTTCGGCATGAAGCTTGCCGTCACGCCTTTCTTGCGCAAGTAGTTGAGGTAGTCAACTTCGCGCACGGTCTGCGGACAGCAAAAGCGCGCGCTCAGCTTCACGCAGCCATCGGGAAAAAGGGGCGAGAAGCAGGTGAGTCGCTCGCCACCTTTGCCGATCAACTGCCAGTCGTCGACGTCGGCGTCCTCAAAATGAACGGAGCGACCGTCCAGGTCGCCCCGATAGACCGGATGAATTTTGGGAAATTCCGCCAGAATTTCACTGTTTTTCATGCTTCTGCTCTTCTTCCTTGCGGCACTCTTCGCAAATGCCGTAGAGAATCAGGGAGTGGTCGCACAGTTCGTAGCCGTACTTTCTCGCCACGTTCTTTTGCATGCGTTCGATGTCGACGTCCACGAACTCTTCGACGCGCCCGCAACGCAGGCACACGATATGGTCGTGATGCTGACCTTCGGCAAGTTCATACGTAGCGCGCCCCGAATCGAAGTGATGGCGCACCAGAATGCCCGCCGTTTCAAACTGCGTCAGAACGCGGTAGACCGTCGCCAATCCGATGTCGCTCTTTTCCTCCACCAACATGCGGTAGACGTCTTCGGCGGAGAGATGCCGAACCACGCCTTCCCCCTGTTCGGAGATTCGCTGAAAGAGCTCCAAAATCTTCATGCGGGGACCCGTCGCCTTCAGACCGAGCGTTTTGAGTTCCGTGGATTGGTTTCGAGACGTTTCGTTCACCTTTTGCTCCCTCTTTGGACCTTATGATGCGTATCATAAGGGGGCTTATGCCAATTTGCATTGAACCTTTTCAAAATAACACCCTTTCACCATGCAGTTCCAACGTTTCCTCGCACCCGCCGCCCTGCTTCTCCTGACCACAAATCTCACGGGGTGTTCGAGCATGGCGGACGCCTGGGGAAACCCCACCGACTACATTCCCTACTTCCTGCAGCCCTATCGTGCGGACGTTCACCAAGGCAATCTCGTCACCAGCGAAATGGTCAATCAGCTCGAAGAGGGCATGACCGCCGCCCAGGTGCAGTTCCTTCTCGGCGTTCCGCTCATCCGCGACCAGTTCCACCGTTATCAGTGGGACTACGTCTACTATCTGCGCCGCGGCAACGGGGAAGAGCAGCTTCGCCGCCTCACCGTCTACTTCAACGATGAAGACCGCGTCAAGAGCTGGACGTCGGATGCCATGCCCGATGAAGAACAGGCCGACCAACTGATTCTCGGAAACATTCGAAACTTCGCTCCGAAGGAAGATCTTCCTAAGGATGAAGCGAAGAAGGAGACCTCTGAATGAAGGAAAAACTCGAGCGGCTTCGCCGCCTCATCGAGCAGCTCACGCTCGTACTGAGGGAAGAACGCCAGGAAAACCTTCGTCTTCGCAGTCGTTTGGCTTCCGCGCAGGCGGAATTGGATCAGGCGCAGCAGCGACTCAAGAAACTCAACGCCCAGATCCAGCAGCTCAATCGTCTGACGAATCCCGCCGAATTCGAATCGTAAGGAGAGACGATGCCCGAACTCAATTTGCGCATTTTCAGCCGCAACTATCGCCTCGCCGTGACGCCGGGCGAAGAACCCGTGCTCGAGCAGTGCGCTCAGCGCGTGGATCAGCACATGGAAGCGATCCGCAGCGGCGGCCGCGTCGTGGCGCTTGATCAGATCGCCGTCCTCGCCGCGCTCGAGATCGCGTACGACGACTCCAAGACGCAGAGCACGCTCGAGGCCCGCGTGGCGGAACTCGAAGAAAAGGTTGCGCAACCCAAGGCTCCGCCGCCGGAACCTGAACTGCCGCTCGAGCTCCCCGAAGAGGAAGTCTCTGAGCCCGTGGTTGCGGAAGAACCGACTTCGTCCGAAGAGCCTCAGGGAACGTTACCGATGAATCAAACGGTTGAAGAACCCGCGGTTTCTCAGGCACTCTCCGCCGCAACTACGACCGCCGATACGGCCGTGTGGGAGAAGGAGATCGACGACCTTTGCCGACTCTGTGAGGAAGCGATCTACGCCGCGCCCGCCCGTGCTTCGGGATTCTTCTGATTTTCTCGAATCTTTCCGCTACAATGATCTCAATCCTGCGGTGAGAGCGTTCGGGCTCCAAGGTACCTAGAACCAATGCTTTGACAAATAGGTTGGTGTACTCGAGGACCGATGGAGTGCGGTACACGCGTTGCACCGCCCAGTCCGTCCCGGAGCCGACCGCCCTGAACTCCCGGTTCAGGATACGTAGCCCGATTCCACTGCAGGAGCATTTTCTCTCAGGGCAACTACGGTTGCCCTTTTTCTTTTTAGAGGCGATCCGCATGTCTCTCGCGCCGAACCTTGTTGAGCGTCTTCTTCGCGCCCGCCGCTTTTGGCTGATGAAGTCCGAACCCGGGGAATGTTCCATCGACGATGCGCTCTCGACTCCAAATCAAACAGTTTCGTGGTTCGGCATCCGCAATTATCAGGCGAGAAACTTCATTCGCGACGACATGGCGGTGGGAGACGCCGTCCTCTTTTATCACTCGAGCTGTGCCGAACCCGGCATCGTGGGCGTGGCGGAAATCGCCTCCGCGCCCTATCCCGACGAACTGCAGTTCGATCCTGAAAGCGACTACTTCGACCCGAAGAGTCCCAAAGACAATCCCCGGTGGCTCACGATCGACGTGAAGGCGCTCGCTAAATGCCCGGTCATCCCGATCAAGACGCTTCGCAACGACCCGGCACTCGCGAACCTTCGAATTCTGCAGCGGGGGAACCGCCTCTCCATCACGCCGGTCGAACGGGACGACTTCGCCCACATTCTCAAAACCCTCTTCCACTAACCATCTTCCCTCGGGAGTCCGCACATCATGGAGCTTTGGATCGTTTTCTCCCTTGCCGCACTCGGTTGCTGCACGGGTTTTCTTGCCGGCCTTCTCGGCATCGGCGGCGGCATGGTTCTGACGCCCTTCTTGACGCTTCTTCTCTCCTACGCGGACATTCCGACCGAACACATCGTGCATGTGGCGATCGCGACCTCCATGGGGACGATCCTCTTCACGTCGCTCTCCTCCGTCCGGGCTCATGCTTCCCGCGGCGCGGTCCTCTGGAAGGTGGTCGCCGCCATCGCCCCCGGCATTCTCCTGGGCGGCATTCTCGGCGCACAAATCACAGGCTACCTTTCGACCTTCTGGGTGGCGCTCATCTTTGCGGGATTCGTCGGCTATTCCGCTACGAAGATGTTCTTTGCAAAGAAGGTGGCCGCATCGCGCGGTCTTCCCGGCACGGCCGGCATGGTCGGCGCAGGTACCGCGATCGGTACCATTTCAGCCTTGGTCGGTGCGGGCGGCGGCTTCATTTCGGTGCCCTTTCTCACCTACTGCAACGTTCCGATGCACAAGGCCATCGGCACCTCTTCCGCGCTCGGCTTTCCGATCGCCTTTGCGGGCACGATCGGCTACATCGTGAGCGGTTGGGCCGAACCCACTCTTCCCGGATTCCCCTACACGCTCGGTTACATTCACCTTCCCGCCCTCTTTTCGGTCGCCGTCATGAGCATCTTCACCGCTCCGATCGGCGCGAAGGTAGCGCACTCCATCGACACGAAGCCCTTGAAGCGCATCTTCGCCTCGCTTCTCTACGTGCTCGCCTCCTACATGCTCTATCGGGCGATCATGGCGGCCTGATCGGGAGTGAATTTATTAGGAAGAAAAGGCGCGGCATTGCCGCGCCTTTTCTCATGCGAATGTTCCGTCCTTCATCCGATAGGGGGTGCCGTTTCTCTTCTCGTACGAAATGCAGATCTGACGCCACCACCGAAGAGGATTCAACTGATGCCGCCAGGGACGGCTGAAGCGTTTCGATTTTCTGAGACCGATGTCCGAAGGCGCTCCCACCGTTCGCACAAGCTGCGGATCAAGCCGATAGACCTTGTGCGTATGCACGAAGTCGAACCACGGCGAAAAGAGCATGTAGTCGACAGGACAATTAAAGCGCGTCGTCATGGCGAGCAAATCCCGTGCGGCGGACGCGGAGAGGACGTAGCAAGCCGTATTGAAGGGCGTCGGGCGAACCTGTCGGAAAATCGTACCGATGCCGGCAATCTTGCGGATGTCCCGAACCTTCACCGACAGGCCGCTACTTCCCACCTTCAGACAGTCCACATCCTCGGGAATCCAGTCTTCTTTGGCGAAAATTTCGGGAAATTCCTTGGCGAGGCGTGCGTCGTCCTCGAGTACCATACCCCATTTTTCCCCCGACGCCAGGAAGGCCTCCCAGGCCTTGCGGTGACTCAGAAAACATCCTATTTCAGAGGGTTGCAGAGGGTAGACGTAGCCGAATTCAACGGGTTTCAGGACCGCCGCCGTTTCTTCCTGCGTCAAGGCCTTTCCCAACACTCCCGAAATGCGCTCGACTTCGAGCCCAAAAGCGTCGAACTGCGACTTGATGCTGTGCCAGCGGTCAATGGAGGAATCCAGATTGATGACGCAACGAAACATTCAACGTGCTCTCCAAACCAAAAACGCGCCCAACAAAATGACGGGAATCGTGAGCCACTGTCCCTGCGAGAGGGAAAGCGCCTGAAGCCCCAAAAAGGCGTCGGGTTCGCGGAAAAATTCGACGATGAAGCGCGCCACACCGTACCCAAGGCAGAAGAGTCCCGATACGAAGCCGGGCTTCGTCGGCTTGCGGGAGACGACGTAGAGCATAAGAAAGAGAATAAGGCCTTCGCCCAGGGCTTCATAGAGTTGCGAAGGGTGACGGGCGATGCCGTCGGCCGCCTGAGGGAAGACCATCGCCCAGGGAAGATCGGGGGAAGCGGGACGCCCCCAAAGCTCTCCGTTGATGAAATTTCCGATGCGGCCCGCCATGAGACCGAGCGGCACGAGCGGCGCCACGAAGTCCGAGACCGTGAAGAGCGACTTTTTCTTTCGCCAGGCAAAAAGAATCATCACGAGGATGACGCCGAGAAGGCCCCCGTGCGCGCTCATCCCGCCGTGCCAGAGCGCAAAGATTTCGCCCGGATGCGAAAGGTAGTAGCCCGGCTGATAAAAGAGGCAGTAGCCGAGCCGTCCGCCCAACACCACGCCGAAGACCCCGTAAAAGAGCAGATCCTCCACGTCCTCGGGCGTGATCCCGCGCCAGGCTTCCTTGGCGCGCAGGCGTCCTAGGCACCAGAAAGCGGCGAAGCCCAAAAGATACATTACGCCGTACCAACGCACGGAAAGAGGACCGAGAGTAAAAACGACGGGGTCGAACTGCGGATGAAGAAGCATGTCGGTCTGGCGGTAACGAATCGAAGGAAACATTCTAGCCAAAGGAAGCGCCCGACGTTTTTCGGGACTGCTACTATCTCCTTCTCTTCATACGAATCGCCCTCGGAGACCCCGAGGGACCTCTTTGCGCCATGATCGACTTTCCCGAATCCGAATTCTCCGAACTTTTGGAAAAACTCCGTGCGAACCGCCCGCTCGTGCATGTCCTCACGAACGACGTCGTGCAGGAAATCACGGCGGACGTCTTGCTCGCGGCCGGGGCCTCCCCCGCCATGGTCGTGGCGCCGGAGGAATCAGGCACCTTCGCCGGAATCGCCGACGGTCTTTTGATCAACATCGGCACGCCTACGGCCGAACGTATCCGAGCCATGAACCTCGCCGCAGACGCCGCCAATGAAAAACAAACGCCCTGGGTGCTCGATCCCGTGGCGGCGGGCGGCATTCCCTGGCGCGACGAGGTCATCCGATCGTTCGTCGCAAAGCGCCCGACCGTCATCCGAGGGAATGCCAGCGAAATCCGTGCGCTCGCGGGCTTTTCCTCGTCCGGAAAAGGAGTCGACAGCTGCGACTCATCCGACTCGGCGCTCGAAGCCGCGCAACTTCTCGCACGCGCCGTTCCGACCGTCGTGCACGTCACGGGCGAAACGGACTACGTGACGGACGGCGAACGCACGGTTTCGATCTCGGGCGGCCATGAAATGGCGACGCTCGTCGTCGGCACCGGGTGTTCGCTCTCGGCCTTGGTCGCGGCCTTCGCCGCGGTGACGCCGGACCGGGTTGCGGCAGCGGCCGCCGCGTCCACGCTCGCCAAACGTGCGGCGGAGTACGCTGCCAAACACGCCGAGGCGCCGGGGAGTTTTCACGTTCACTACATCGACGGTCTCTATCTCACGGGAAGGAAGGCATGAGAGCGCTCGACCTGACCCTCTACCTGGTGCTCGACCCCGACCTCTGCGGCGGGGCCGAGGGAATGATCGCGACGACGCTCGCCGCCCTCCACGGCGGCGTCACCGTCGTGCAGCTGCGCGCCCCCAACTGGAAAAAACGCGCGATTGCCGAGTGTGCGAGGGAGCTCCTTCGCGTCATGCCCGCATCCGTCCCGCTCATCATCAACGACCACGCGGACGTCGCCCGCGCGGTCGGCGCCGCGGGCGTACACGTCGGACAAAAGGATCTGTCGCCCGAAGATTGCCGGCTCATCGTCGGTCCCGACGCATTCGTGGGACAATCGATCTCGAATATAGATGAACTGTCGAGCCTTTCGCCCGCGGCGGATCACATCGGGATCGGCCCCGTCTTTCCGACGGGCACCAAAAAGGACGCGGCCCCCGTCGTGGGACTCGACGGACTTCGTTCGCTTCTTCAGCACGCCCCGGTCCCCGCGGTCGCGATCGGCGGCATCCACGAAGGGAACGCCCGCTCCGTTTATGAAACGGGCGTCGCCGGAATCGCCGTCGTGTCCGCCGTTTGCGGCAAATCCGATCCGGAAGCGGCCGCCCGCACCCTGCTGTCCCGGCGTCCGATTTTCTGAGGTGGACCATTCATGTTCCGGTTCTTCACGACCGACCGCAACGTCTGCCGTACGGCGGCGGTCATCCTCTTCGCAACGCTTCTTCTCGCGCTCGCCGCATTTTCCTGGCGGCGCGCCCTGCAGGTCTGGGGACTCACCTTTCCCTTCGTTCTTCTGTTGCTCCTTCGGATTCCCGACGGAAAACCCCGTTTCGTCGCAAAGGCGCTCGCTTGGATCGGACTGACGGTCTCCTTCCTCGACATCGGCGTGCGGGGCTACCTTCTTCACACCTACGAGACCGACCCGGGCTCGTCCTACGTCTTGGAATCGGTCGCGAACACCACTTCTTCGGAAGGCCTCGAATTTCTCCAAAACGACTGGGGCGGCATTCTTCTCTGGACCGTCCCCGTCCTCTTTCTGATTCTCTTGTCACTGCGCCTTATCGCGAAACTGCGCGCGGGTGAACGCCAAGTCTCTCGTTGGGCGGCGGGCACGCTCGTCGTCTTTCTCGTCATTGTCTCGGCCGTCGCCTACAGCGTGCGCCCGTGGCGGCGCTTCTCGCCGATTCTCTATTGGCCGGGCTGGGTCGCGGACGTCGAAGAGGTGAAGGCGAACTGGGCGAAGACCCTCGCTTCGCGCGACGCGCTTTTGGATCGCGGCAAGGCGCTTCTCACGAAGGCCGACGCGGGTCCCCGCACCATCGTCTGGGTGATCGGCGAGAGCATCAATCCGAAGGCCTGGTCGCTCTACGGGTATGAACTCGATACGACGCCGGAGCTTCGCGGTCTCTCCCAAACGCTCACGCCGCCTCTGGAAGTCTTCGAGAACGCCTGGTCCGTGTCGTCGAGCACCGTCGCCTCGTTTGAGGACATGTTCACCTGTGCCGCAACGGAAAAAGGCCAGAAGGAAAATCTACTCCTGCCGCTCTTTCGCGCGGCGGGCTACCGCATCACCTGGATCAGCAATCAGGAAGACGTAGCGATCCGCCAGCAGTTCGCGTCGCTCGCCGACCGAAGCCTCTTTCTCAACAAATTGGGCGGCCGCTCCTCGGTGTCGCTCGACGAAAAGGTGATCGGGCCGCTTCGCGAAGCGCTCGCCGATCCCGCGCCCAAGCACCTCGTCATCGTGCATCTCATCGGCGCGCATCCGCACTATCGTCTGCGCGCTCCGGAAGACTATCCGGAAGTCTGGACGCCCGACAATCCGGTCGAACAACGTCTTGAAGAAAAGGGACGGTCTTTCCTTACGATCGAAACGCGCGAGGACTACGATCGAACCATGCGCTACCACGACCACATTCTCGCGGAGACCCTCAAGATGACGGCGGCCAAGTCCGGCCCCGTCACGTGGTTCTATCTGTCGGACCACGGGCAGGAAATCGGCGATCTCGCCGACCGTACGGGTCATGCGGCGAATCTCCCGAGCGGCTATCGCATTCCGGTCTTGCTCTGGGAGCGTCCGGCCGCGGACCGCAAGACTGCGTCGGAAAACTTCCGCACCGACTGGACGGCGCCCCTTTTGCTCGACCTCGCAGGAATTGAATGGAAGGGCGAAGATCCGACGGATTCGATCGTGGATCCTTCTTACCACTGGGAGACGCCCGAGAATCCCGTCATCCGCAAAGCCTTGGGAGATGCGTCGTGAAGGAAACCCTCCGTTTTGCCGTGACGCCTGAAGAAGCGGGCGTGCTGATTGCGGCCCATGCGTCTGAGGAACTCGACGGTCCTGAAGCGTCGGCCGCGGCCGATGCCCGCCTCATTGCGGGAAAGGATCCGAAGGATCGTGCCCTCGCAAAGGCGAAGCTCGTGCTGAGTCGACGCTCGCTCAAACCCTCCCGCATGCCGGCGTTGCCGACAGGGCTCTTCACGGGCGCATTGGTCTTTGCCGCCTATCTGCTCGGCGTTCTCACCGACCGTTTCACGTCGGAAGGCGCCGTCGTGAACCTTTTGTCGCCCGCGCTCCTTTTCGTTCTCTTCTGGCAGATCGTCCTCTACGTTCTCCTCTTCGTCGGCGCCGTCGCCGGACTCCTCGGCTTTGCGCCCAAGTGGCCGGGACGCCGCCTCTTTGCGGAACTCCTCGCACGGGTTCGCATGCCCGCGGTGAAAAAGCAGACGCTCAAGGAGCGTCCCCTGTGGCTTTCGCTTCTGGCACCCTCGCTTCGCTTTGACGCGGCGCGCGCTTTTCATCTCGCGGCCGCGGCCTTGGGCGCGGGGCTTTTGACGGGACTCGCCTTCCGAGGAATCGGCACCGCCTACACGGTCGGCTGGACAAGCACCTGGCTTGCGGGCCACGAGGCGTGGCTTGCGAACCTCTTTGCCGCCACCTACGGACTCGTTCCGCTCGAAATCTTCGGCCTTTCCTTCCCGGACGCCGCGGCGATCGCCGACATGAATCTTCGCGTGAACCCCGAAGGGAGTCCCGACGCGGCCGCCTGGCTTCTTCGTCTCATGGGACTCGTCGCGGGCGTCGTGATTCTTCCCCGGCTTCTTCTCGCCTTCGTTGCGGACCGCCGCGCCAAGGCCGCCCGCACGAGTTTCGTCTGGACCGAGGAGGAAACGGAAGCGACCGCTTCCCCGCAGAATTCGGCATCCGTCTCTCCCGCCTTGACGGGCGCGACGGTCCTCACGACCGTCCCCGCCGACGAATCGCTTCGCCGACGCACGGCGACGTTGCTGATGCAACCCGATCTTCATTGGCGAACGATCGACGTCTGGAAAGATGAACCCGAAAACGTCCTCGCCTCGGTCGACACCGAGGCCGCGGTTCTCCTCTTTGACGGCATCGCCACGCCCGAGGACGAAGTCCACGGCCGTTGGCTCGACGCGGTCGCAAAGCGCCATAACGGCACTTCCACACTCCTCGTCGACCTCTCGGGTCTTGAGCAGCAGTTCGGGCCCGACTCCGAGCGTTTCACCGCACGAAAGGCCCTCTGGGAAAGCTTCGCCGCCGAGCGTCATGCGACGCTCACCTTCGTGCGCCTACAATAAGAGAAAACCACCGGCATTTCTTTTCAGATGTTTTCCTCCGATCCATTACGCGTACACCTGAGCCTCGTGAGTCACACCAACATCGGAAAGACCACGTTGGCGCGCACGCTTCTCTCCCGAGACGTGGGAGAGGTCGCCGACCGTCCGCACGTCACCGAAACGACGGATGACTACGTGCTCGCGCGCGATCCCGCGGGTTGCGAGCTCGTTCTTTGGGACACCCCGGGCTTCGGCAATTCCGTGCGCCTTGCCGAGCGTCTTCGCGGCCGCTCGAACCCGATCGGATGGTTTTTGAGCGAAATCTGGGACCGCTTCACCGACAAGGCCTTCTTCCTCGATCAGCGCGTCGTGCGTCACATCCGCGACACTTCGAGCGTGGTGCTCTATCTCGTGAACGTAACGGAGCGCCCCGACCGCGCGGGCTACATTCCCGCGGAAATGGAGATCCTCTCCTGGATCGGAAAGCCCGTCATCGTGCTTCTGAACCAGATGGGCGACCCGAGTCGCGCCAAGGAAAAGGAAGAGATCGAAGCCTGGCAGAAGGCGCTCGCTCCCTATCCCTTCGTTCACAAGATCCTCCCGATGGACGCCTTTGCGCGCTGCTGGGTGCAGGAGGTGGCGCTCTTTGACGCAATCGGCGAAGCCCTCCCCGAGTCGCTTTCCGCCGCCTACGCCTCGCTTCGCGAAGTCTGGGTGCGGGGCCGCCGCGCCGTCTACGCGAGTTCCGTCGAAGCGATCGCGCATCACCTGACGCATCTTCTCACGATGACCGAACTCGTCCCGACGCCCTCGCTCAAGGATCAGGCGATCTCGATGGCGCAGCGTTTCGGCTTCCTCAAGGACAAGACGGACGTCGTCAAGGACGCTCAGGCTTCTTTGTCGGCCGACGCCGCCGACAGCTTCTGCGCGCTCACGACGCGCCTCTTGTCGGTGAACGGTCTGCACGGCACGGGCGTGAACCGCGAAATCATCCGACGCATGAAGAGCGACTGGCACCTCGCCGTCTACACGGTCGACAAGAGTCAGGCGGCCGTGATCGGCGCCGCTTCGGGGGCCGCCTCGGGTGCGATCGCCGACACCGCCGCGGCGGGCTTGACCTTGGGATTCGGGCTCCTTGTGGGCGCCGTTGTGGGCGCTCTCTCGGGTCTTGGCGCCGCCACCGTCTACAATGCGCGCCACCGCAAGGAAGGGATGGAACTCACCTGGAGCGACAAGGCGCTCGAAGGCTTTGCGCTCGAAGCGTTGCTTCTCTACCTCGCGATCGCCCACTTCGGCCGCGGACGCGGCGCCTGGCGCGCCGCGGAAAGCCCGCCCGAATGGAAGGATCAGCTCCAGAAGCTTTTGTCGGAAAACGACTTCGGATTTGAGCATCTTCGCGACAATCCGACCTCGGCCCAGCCGTCGCTCGTGCATCACGTCGACGGGATCCTTCGGAAGATCTTCGAGTCGCTTTACGGACGCGGCGCCTGACGGGCGCCCGACGCCCCTCTTTTCTCGGGACGAGGCCTCGGGCCCCGTCCCGTCGGACTCTTTTGCATGTTTGAGAAAACCCTTCTCGTCACGGGCGGCGCCGGCTTCATCGGCGCCAACTTCATCGACTACTTCACGGAAGCGCACCCCGAATACCGTCTCGTCAATCTCGACCTTCTCACCTATGCGGCCCGCAGGGAGGTTTTTGAACGTCAAGGGAAGATGGCGAACGTCGAGACCGTGCACGGCGACATCCGCGACACAGCACTGCTTCACGAGGTCCTGAGGAAATTCAACGTGGCAGGCGTCCTTCACTTCGCGGCCGAAAGCCACGTCGACAATTCCATTCCCGATCCGCTTCGCTTCATCGAGACGAACGTAGTCGGAACGGCGACGCTTCTGAACGAGTGTCTCCTCTACTGGCGCGAAAACGGCACTTTGGAAACCTCCCGCTTTCACCACGTCTCGACCGACGAGGTGTACGGGAGTCTCGGTCCCGAAGGCTTCTTCACGGAGGAGACGCCCTATGCGCCGAGCAGTCCCTATTCGTCGAGCAAGGCTTCTTCCGACCTGTTGGTCAAAGCCTATGCGCGCACCTACGGGATGAACGTCACAATCTCGAACTGCTCGAACAACTACGGCCCCTGGCAGCACGACGAGAAGCTCATCCCCACGGTGATCCGCAAGTGCCTGGCGCACGAAGCGATCCCCGTCTACGGAACGGGCAAGAACGTGCGCGACTGGCTCTGGGTGGGCGACCACTGCCGGGCGATCGACCTCATCTTTCACGAGGGCCGCTCGGGCGAGCGCTACAACGTGGGCGGACACAACGAGAAGACGAATCTTGAGATCGTCGGGGCGATCTGTGCGCTCCTCGATGAACTGCGCCCTTGGGCGGGACACCGTTACGACGAGCTCGTCACCTTCGTTGAAGATCGTCCCGGGCACGACTTCCGCTACGCGATCGCGCCCGACAAGATTCAGCGGGAACTCGGTTGGCGCCCCCTCACGCCCTTTGCGGAGGGGCTTCGCCAAACGGTGCTCTGGTACCTCAAGACCGCCTGATTTTTCGCCTTTCCAAAGTAATGAACCCCGCTTTTCCGCAAGGGAAAGGCGGGGTTCGTTTTGACGAAGAGCCGGTTTGGCTTAGGGCACCATTTCGTCGAGCTCTTCCTTCTTGACGACCTTCACGAGGTCTTCACGCTTGACGTTGAGGTAGTAGGCGATGGCCGCCGCCACGAAGACGGAGGAGTAAACGCCCAACAGAATACCGATCGTCAGGGCGAGCGAGAAGTAGTGCAGAGCCGGGCCCCCGAAGAAGAACATCGAGAGCGTCATGCACAAGGTCGACGAGTGCGTGATCACCGTACGGGAGATCGTCGCCGTAATGGCCGAGTCGATGATTTCCATCGTATCGGCCTTGCGCATCTTGCGGAAGTGTTCACGAACGCGGTCGAAAATAATGACCGATTCGTTCACGGAGTACCCCAAGACCGCGAGCACGGCGGCGAGCACCGGAAGCGAAAATTCCCACTGCATCACCGAGAAGATCCCCACGACGATCACGATGTCGTGGAGGTTGGCGATGATGGCCGCGATCGAGAACTTCCACTCGAATCGGAAGGCGAGGTAGATCACGATGCCGAGCACCACGAGCGCGAGCGCCGTGCCGCCGTCGCGGGCGAGTTCGTCGCCCACCTGCGGGCCCACGAATTCGGTTCGGCGAAGTTCCACGCCCGGGTTCTTCGCTTCGAGCACCTTCATGACGTTCGCGGCGACTTCACCCGACGTGACGCCTTCCTTGTTCGGAACGCGGATCACCACGTCGCGGGCCGTGCCGAAGTTCTGCACAAGAACTTCGTTCGAGATCTCCTTCAGGTCCGTTCGGATCTGTTCGGTGTTCGCGGTCTGCGGGAAGTTCACTTCCATCTGCGTGCCGCCCGTGAACTCAATCGAGAACGCGAGACCGTGGGTGAAGATCCAATAGACGGCGATCAGGAAGCTGACAAGCGAGATGCCGTTCAGAATGTGACGATACTTCAGAAACGGAATCGTCTTATGAATGCGGAAAAACTCCATTCTTCAGCTCCTCACTTCGCTTCTTTGTTGGGACGCCAGATCTGGCCCACGTGCAGACGCGCGAGCTTCTTCTGACGGCCGTAAATGAGGTTGATCATCGAACGCGAGACCACGACCGAGGTAAAGATCGAGGTCAGAATGCCGAGACAGTGCACCACGGCGAAGCCGCGCACCGGACCCGAGCCGAAGATGAGAAGCGCGAGACCGGCGATCAAGCTCGTGATGTTCGAGTCAAGAATCGTTGCGAAAGCGCGCTCGTAACCTTCGGAAATGGCCACCTGCGGCGTTCGTCCCTCGCGCAGTTCTTCACGCACGCGTTCGTTGATGAGCACGTTCGAGTCGACGGCCATACCGAGCGTAAGCGCCACGGCGGCGATGCCCGGCAACGTCAGCGTCGCCTGCAGCATCGAAAGGAGGGCGACGAGCATCATCACGTTGCAAAGGAGCGACACGGCCGAAACGATACCGAAGACCTGGTAGTAGATCGACATGAAAATCGCGATGACGACGAAGCCGTACAAGGTCGAGCGGAAGCCCGCCTGAATGTTGGCTTCGCCAAGACTCGGCCCGATCAGGCGTTCTTCGACGATTTCCATCGGGGCCGCGAGCGAACCGGCACGCAGCACGAGGGCCGTGTCGGTGGCTTCGACGGTCGTCATCTGGCCGGAGATCTGGACGCGGCCGCCGCCGATTTCCTGACGGATGACCGGCGCCGTCACGACCTCACCCTTCCCCTTTTCAAAGAGGATGATGGCCATGCGCTTGCCGACGTTTTCACGCGTGACGTCCTGGAAGATGCGGGCGCCCCGGTTGTCGAGCTCGAGGTTCACGGTCGGTTCCTGCGTCTGACCGTCAAAGCCCGGCTGGGCGTCGTTGAGGTTTTCACCCGTCAGAATGACGCGGCGCTTCACGAGGATCGGACGGCCGTCGCGTTCCTTGAAGAGTTCGTCGCCAAAGGGCACGTTCCCCTGGGCGAGCTGCGCAAGGGCTTCGGGGCTGTCGTCGACGAGACGCACTTCGAGGGTCGCCGTACGGCCGAGAATGTCCTTGGCCTTGGCGGTGTCCTGCACGCCCGGCAACTGCACGACGATGCGGTCGGCACCCTGCTGGGCGATCACGGGTTCGGCAACGCCGAGTTCGTTGATTCGGTTGTGCAGCGTCGAGATGTTCTGCTTGAGGGCGTATTCCTGAATGTTCTGGAGCGCCTTCTGCGTGAGCGACGCGCGGATCACGTAGGGCTTCGTCGAGGTTTCGGGAAGCGTGAGCGTCAGATCGGGCTGCGTGTTGCGAAGAAGGTCGTTCGCGCGGGCTCGTTCTTCTTCGGAAGCGAAGTTGATCGTGATGTCGTTGCCGCTGCGGGAAATGCCCGTGTGACGGATGCGCTTGTCGCGAAGCTGCGTGCGAAGGTCGGTCGCGATCGCTTCGCCGCGCTTTTCAATCGCCGCGTGCATGTCGACCTGCAGGAGGAAGTGCACGCCGCCGCGCAAGTCCAGACCCAGATACATCGGGAGGGCGTTGATCGAAAGGAGCCACTCCGGCGTGTTCGGCACGAGGTTGAGCGCCACGATGTAGGAGGGATCCGAAGGATTCGGATTGAGCGCCTTTTCAATCACTTCGCGCGCCTGCAGCTGCTTTTCGGCTTCCGTCGGCTCGAAGCGCACGCGGATGGAATTCTGCTGAGCGCCCTGCTCGTAGAAGACGCCGTTGGGCTGGATCTTCGCCTCGGCGAGCAACGTTTCGACGCGCTTGAGCGTGTCTTCCGTCACCTTGACCGTGGCCTTGCCCGAGGAAACCTGCACCGCGGGGGACTCTCCGTAGAAGTTCGGCAGCGTATAGACGAGACCGATGAGGAGAGCGACGACGATGACCAGGTATTTCCAAAGAGGATATCGGTTCATGCTTGTCTCCGTCACGCGAAGCGATGCGCCCCGGACGTGACCTAACGGGAAAAAATCGAACGCGAAGTTCGACCGTTTGAATCGCCGAAAGGCGCCGAAGGTCGATTCTCGACCTTCAACGCCTTTCTCGAATCGCTTTCGCGGGGCTTAGAACTTGAGCGTGCCCTTCGGAAGGACCGACTGCACCGCGGCGCGCTGCATGCGAACGCTCACGGACTTGCCGTCGACCGTCGCGATCGTAAGCGTCACGGTCTGTTCCTGAACGGCTTCGATGCGGCCGGCGAGACCGCCGATCGTCATGACTTCGTCACCCTTCGTGAGCGCTTCGCACATCTGCATGTGTTCCTTCTGACGCTTCTGCTGCGGACGAATCAGGAAGAACCAGAAGAGCGCGAAGATGATGATGAGGGGAACGACCTGAACCAGGAAACCTTCCATCCCGCCCGGAGCGGCTTCGGCCGCGTAGGCGTTGTCAATAAACCACATGGGAGAACTCCACTTATAAAAAATCAAGATTTCTCCCGCCGCTACGGAGCGGCGGGGAAAAGACGTGCGCTCCATTATACGAGCGAACGTCTTGACGCAAACTTAAAACGAAGCGCGTTATTCGATGCCGCGGGCCCGATCGGCCGCAAACTGCGCCTTCCACTCTTCGAACGTCCCCGCTTCGAGGGCGTCGCGCATCTCCTGCATCAGGTTCAGATAGTAGGAGAGGTTGTGGATCGTGTTGAGCCGCGCGCCGAGGATCTCGCCCACCTTGTGGAGGTGATGCAAATACGCGCGCGTGAAGTTGCGGCAGGTGTAGCAGTTGCAGGTCGGATCCAGGGGACGCAGATCGTTCTTGTAGCGGCTGTTCTTGATCTTCACGTCGCCGAAGCGCGTGAAGAGCCAGCCGTTACGGGCGTTCCGCGTCGGCATCACGCAGTCGAACATGTCGATCCCGTTCGAGACGCCCGCCACGAGGTCTTCGGGCGTGCCCACGCCCATCAGATAGCGGGGACGGTCGTCGGGGAGCTTGTGCACGATCGCGTCCATGATGCGGAGCATCTTTTCCTTCGGTTCCCCGACGGAGAGACCGCCCACGGCATAGCCGTGAAAGCCGATTTCCTTGAGGCCCGCGAGCGACTCTTCGCGCAGATGCTCGAACATGCCGCCCTGCACGATCCCGAAGAGCGTGTTGGGATTTTCGAGGCGTTCGAATTCGTCCTTCGAGCGCTTTGCCCAGCGAAGGCTCATGCGCATCGACGCGGCCGCTTCGGCTTCGGTCGCCGGACGGTCGCCGATCTTGTAGGGCGTGCACTCGTCCAAGACCATCGTCACGTCGGAATTGAGGACGCGCTGAATCTGCATCGAGATTTCCGGCGTCAAAAAGAGCTTCGCCCCGTTGATGGGGTTGCTGAACTTCACGCCTTCTTCGGTGATCTTGCGAAGCTCGCCGAGACTGAAGACCTGAAAACCGCCCGAGTCGGTGAGGATGGGCTTATGCCACTGCATGAAGTCGTGCAGGCCCCCGTGCGCGCCGATCACGTCGAGGCCCGGGCGCAGCCACAGGTGGAAGGTGTTGCCGAGAATGATCTGCGAGCCAATCTCGGTAAGTTCGTTCGGAGCCATCGCCTTCACGGACCCGTAGGTGCCGACCGGCATGAAGATCGGCGTTTCGATCGTGCCGTGATTGAGCGTCAGCGTCCCTCGGCGGGCGCGCCCGCAGGTCGTTTTGACGGAAAAAGAAAAGGACATGGTCGAATCCTTGCGTTAGTCGATGGAGTGAGCGGCCTCGGGGTCGCGCTCGAGGAAACAGGCGTCGCCGTAGCTGAAGAAGCGGTAGCGGCTTTCCACGGCGTGACGGTAGGCTTCGAGGATGCGTTGGCGGCCGACAAGAGCCGAGACGAGCATGAGAAGCGTCGACTTCGGAAGGTGAAAGTTCGTCACGAGCGCGTCGACGATCTTGAATTCGTAGCCCGGAGTAATGAAGAGCGCCGTGTCGCGGGCGCCGGCTTCCACATGGCCCGGACGATCCGCCGCGCTCTCGAGCGTGCGAAGCGAGGTCGTGCCGACCGCGACGACGCGGCGGCCTTCGGCCTTCGCGCGGTTGATCGCTTCGGCCACGTCTTCGGGCATGCGGTACCACTCGGAGTGCATATGGTGTTCTGAAAGCTTTTCGACGCGCACGGGCTGGAAGGTCCCCGCCCCGACGTGAAGCGTCACGTAGGCGATCTCGACCCCTTTGGCCTTGAGGCGCGCAAGGAGTTCTTCCGTGAAGTGAAGCCCCGCCGTAGGGGCCGCCACGGCGCCCGGATACTGGGCGTACACCGTCTGATAGCGGGTTTCGTCGTTCTTGCTGTCTTCGTGCTCGATGTAGGGCGGAAGCGGCACGTGGCCCTCTTCGTCGAGGACGTCGAGGACGGGACGCTCAAAGGCGAGTTCGAAGAACTGTCCTTCGCGCCCCATGACCGTCACGACGGCGTTCCCAAAAAAGAGTTTGGTGCCCGGCTTCGGAGACTTGCTCGCGCGAAGCATCGAGATCGCGTGCGTTTCGTCGGTGACGCGTTCAATGAGGGCTTCGACGGCGCCGCCCGTTTCCTTCTTCCCGAGAAGGCGCGCCTTGATGACGCGCGTGTTGTTGGCGATGAGAAGATCGCCCGGGTGCAGGTATTTTTCGATGTCGGTGAAGGTGCCGTCCTCCATCACGTCGCGGGTGACGTGCAGAAGACGCGAAGCCGTCCGGTTTTCCAGAGGATATTGAGCGATGAGCTCCTGCGGGAGCTCGAAATCAAAGTCGGATAGGTATTGTTCTCGCATGGCTTGACCGGCCAGGATGAAAAGAAAAGGACGTATTGTACTCAATCCGTACGGAGGGCTCTCAGGATTCGCCCGACAATTGCACGGGCCCGAGCAAAACCGAACCCGAGCGTCGGGCTCCGTTGTCGTAGACGTCCGCGCCCACGGCTTCGACGCTCAAAAACATGTCGAGAAGGTTCCCCGCCAAGGTCATCCCGCCCACGGGATGAACGATGACGCCGCGCTCGACCCAGAAGCCCGAGACGCCGCGGGAATAGTCCCCCGTCACTGGGTTGAGTCCGCGTCCGATCGTGTCGGTGACGTAAAGGCCCGTTCCGAGGCGCTCGAGCATCCCCTTTTCCGTCATGTCGGAGGTCGTCTCGGTGCTCGTCAAAATCAGGTTGTAGGCGCCGCCCGCGTTGCCGGTCGTGCGGCAACCGAGCTTGCGCGCGGTGTAGCTCGAAAGGAATTTTCCCCGCAGGACGCCTTTTTCGACGATCGCGCGGCGCTGTCCCGCGCAGCCTTCGTCGTCGAAGACGCCCGAGCCGATCGCACCGGGAATGTAGGGATCCTCAAGAACCGACACGTGGGCGGGAAGAATGGCCGTGCCCTCCCGTCCGAGGAGGCACGAGGTCTTGCGGTAGAGCGCCCGCCCCGAAAGAAGGTCTTCGAGCATGTCCAGGAATTCGGTCGCGACGTAGGGAGCGAAAAGCACCCGAACCGATCCGCCGGCAATGGACTTGCGGCCGAGCTTCGCCGCGGCTCGTTCGGCCGCGCGCCGTCCGAGCGTCTCGGGGTCGGGGAGTTCCTCTGCGCTTCGGCCCTGTCCCCACCAGGCGTCCTGTTCGAAGTCGTCCCCCTTGGCCGCCACCGCCACGCAGTCGACGTCGTGGCGGGAATAGTCGTAGCCCGCGGAAAAGCCAAGCGAATTGACGAGCGTGAAGCGCCCCGACGAAGTTGTAAAGACCGCGCCGTCCGTATTCTCGACGGACGGGTCGACCTTCAGGGCCGCTTCTTCGGCCTTCGCGAGGTAGGCGATCGCGTCCTCGGGCGTTCCCTCGTAGGGATGGCAAAGAGAGAGATTTCGAAATTCCGTCTGCAGATCGCGCTCGTCCGGAAGCCCCGTCGCCTCGTCTTCTTCGGCGACGCTCGCGATCGCGACCGCCGCGCGCACCACGCGCTCGACGGATCGCTCGGAGAAGTCCGAGGTCGTGGCGCTTCCCCGGCGCTTACCCTTCCAGACGGCGATCGAGAGCACCTTTTCCGACGTGTATTCGAGGGCTTCGACCTCGCCCATTCGGTAGGTCACGCTGAAGCCTCGGTCGGCGCTCACTTCGGCCGCGCATTCGTCGGCTCCGAGCTTCAAAGCGCGCTCGAGCGCGGCCTTCGCCACGGCTTCGGTTTCGTTCGTTTTCGGACTCTTCGCCTCTTCGCGTTCCATGCGCATCTCCCGCGACTGAAAGCCGTTATCATACGGTTTTCTTTTAGGATTTCAAGGTTATGCGTCAGGACTTCATTGAGGACGACGAAGAGATCGAGCGCGGTCCCTCCAAATCGCAGCTCAAGCGCGAACAGCTCGAATTGCAGGAGCTCGGACGCGAAATGACGAAGTTGGGCGACGACCAACTCAAGCGCATTCATCTCCCCGAAGACGTGCTCGCGGAAATCATCGAATTCCGCCGCATGCGCTCCTTTGGTGCGCAGCGCCGTCAGCTGCAGCTGATCGGCAAGAAAATGCGCAACATGGATCCCAAGGCCGTGCGCGAAGCGATCGACCGCGCGACCGGCGAATCCCGCGCCGCCGTTGCGCTCCTTCACCGCTGCGAGACGCTGCGCGACAAAATGATCGAAGGGGACGACGCCGTGAAGAAGTTCATCGACGAACACCCCGAAGTGGACATTCAGGCGCTTCGCACGCTCGTTCGCGGCGCCCGCAAGGAGCGCGAACTCCAGAAGCCGCCGAAGAACGCGCGCGAACTCTACCGCTTCCTCCACGCGACGCTCGAGGAACCGCTCGAACTCTTCCGTGATGAGGAAGAGGACGACGAAAACGCCTGATCTTTGAAGAAAAGGACACCGGCATGAAACCGCCCCGCAAAACGGAAAACGAACTGATTCTCGGGCTCGTCTCGGTCTCCGATCGCGCGAGCCGAGGCGTCTATCGCGACGAAGGCATTCCCGCGCTCGAAGCCTGGATGCGAAAGGCCGTGAAGAATCCCCTCACGATTCACAAGCGCCTCATCCCCGACGAACGCTTCGACATCGAGAAGACCCTTCGCGAGCTTGTCGACATCATCGGCTGCGACCTCATCCTCACGACGGGCGGCACGGGGCCGTCGCGACGCGACGTGACCCCCGAGGCGACGCTCGCCGTCGCGACGCGGGAAATGCCGGGTTTCGGCGAACAGATGCGCGCGATTTCGGGGCACTTCGTTCCGACCGCCATTCTTTCGCGCCAGGTGGGCGTCCTTCGTGAGACGCCCGACCATGCGGCCCTCATCATCAATCTCCCGGGCCGACCCAAGGCGATCGCCGAAACGCTCGAAGGCTTGAAGGACGAAGACGGCCATTCGATCGTAAACGGCATCTTCGCGGCCGTCCCCTACTGCATCGATCTGATCGGCGGCCCCTACATCGAAACGAACGACGACGTCGTGAAGGCCTTCCGTCCGAAGAACGCTCAGAAGCCTCAGAAGTCCGAGATGAAGATGGAAGAAAAGCCCAAGGCGCAGACGGGCATCAAGATCGAAGGGGCGGAGCCGTCCCGCTCCGCGGAAGCGACGAAGGTCGAAGTCAAGGCCGCGGAACCCGTCCGCGCGCCTGAAGTGCCCAAGGCTCCGGTCGAACCCAAGCCCGAGCCCAAACCGGAACCCAAGCCCGAGCCGAAACCGCAACCCAAGCCTGAGCCCAAGCCCGAACCGGTCGAACCCTTCCGCGCGAACGACCTGCTGATGGTCTCGCCCCGCATGAGCGTTCGTCCTCCGGAACTCACGCTCCTCTGGCTTCACGGGATGGGCGTCGACAACCGCGACTTCGTAAGCTTTGCCGACGAGATTCTCGATTTCGGCGGCCCCGCCTGCCGCATGATTCTCCCGAACGCCCCGGTCTGCGAAGTGAGCATTCACCCGGGTCACGCGCTTCGCGCCTGGTACGACATCCGTCATCCGGATCTGGAAAAGAACGTCGACCTCTACGGGATCAAGACGAGCGCCCGACGCATCGAAGCGCTTCTTCGCGAACTCGAGGGCAAGGGCCTTCGCCGCGACCGCATCGTCCTCGGCGGCTTCTCTCAGGGTGCGGCCATCGCGCTTTATGCGGGTTTGCGTTCCGAGACGCCCCTGGCCGGCATTGCCGCGCTCTCGGGCTACCTCCCCGACGCTGGACGTCTCTACAACGAAGCGACTCCTGCGGGTCGCCGCACGCCCGTCTTCATGGGCCACGGCGAATTCGACTCGGTCGTCTCGCCCCTCATTGCGGAACGTAGCGCCCGGGTGATTCACGAGGTGAATCCGAACTTCGAATACCACGCCTACGACATGGACCACGAACTCTGTCAGGAGGAAATGCTGCAGTTGGCGGCCTTCCTGCGCCGCGTAGCCGAGGGCTGAAAAAAATACGTAAAGAAACGCTTCTATGTAAGGCCTTCGCGCGCAAGTGCGAAGGCCTTTTCCAACAAGAGGTAATTTAACAGACCATCCTATCGTCGCTTTCCACAGGTTATCCACAACAATCTTAAGAACATGGTATACTGCGTCGCAAAGAATATTTCTCTCTCTCCAGTTTTCTAAAATCGAAATTTTGCAATATGAGCAGCCTTCCATACCTGAGTGAATTCATCAGAGAACAACTTCGAGAAAGAGGTTGGTCTGGCATTGACTTCGGCGTGATGATTGGCTGTAACAATCCGTCTGCGGTCAGCAAAATCATCAACGGTAAGCAGCCTCCCTCTTTACATCAACTTCCTCGTATCGCTGCCATGTTCGACATCCCAGTTGACGACGTATTAAAGATGCGCCTCGCTGAAGAGTTAGCCGAACTTCCAAAAACCGACATAGGCGATGCTGATTATTTCAAGCTTATCGATACTTACAAGGTGGTACCGATCGCCGAATTAATAAAAAGAGGATGGGTATCAGTAAGGGATAAAAAGAATCCGAAAGAGATCCTGACTGTCTTTGAACCCTTGGTGCCAGAATTTAAAAAAATGAATGGACTAGCTCATAAGACTGGAGAGGACACCCAGTATACTGACGTACAAAAAGCGTGGATTTTTCAAGTCAGCCAGCTAGCCAAAAGAATCCAAGTACCGCCATACCGTAAACCCCTAGCGCTACAAGCTATCGAACAACTGCGTCGAGTCATGGTCAGCAGAACAGATGTTTGTCAGATTTTTGACATTCTTCGCGTTGCTGGGGTACGCCTTGTTTTTGTGGAATGTCCCCGCAGTAAGATCGATGGAGTTTGTACGTGGATCGACAAAGAGTCTCCTGTCATCGGTATGACTCTTCGCTTTGACCGCGACGACAACTTTTGGTTCGTACTGAGACATGAACTCGAGCACGTCCTCCAGGGTTACGAGGAACGCGCCAAATTGGACGACGACATTTTTGCAACCTCCTCAGTTTCCGACTCCGAAAAAGAAGCGAATCTTGAGGCGCAGGAATTTTGTGCCCCCGAGCGGCTGACTAAGCAGTTCATTGAAGAATCAAAAGGTCGTTTCGTCGAAGAAGAGGCTATTGCGTTTGCAGAGTGCCACAATCTGCTTCCTAGCGCTCTTGCAGGGCAAATTCGGCACAAACTTTCTCGATACAACATCCTCAATAAACTGTTGTCGCCAATCCGAGACAAACTGATTGAAGTCGCACCAGTAGTAGATGGATGGGGGAGGATTCCTGTGTAAAGTGAAAAAATAAAGGCCCCTAGTATTACCAGTACCAGAGGCCTTCAGTCGATGTTGCGCACGAGTGGGTATGGGCGGACGTTTGGAAGACATTTGCCCTTGTTAACTCTTGAGTGCTGACAGCAAGCTACCTTTGCGCAACGGTCGCATTGTACCTTTGCATCCTTAAGGTTTAATTAAGGATGTTGCGAGTAGATGATGCTACCCAAGGTTCTTGCTGGATGCATTCTTCAACTTTTTGGAGGTTTTATGCCCAAAAAAAGTAAAAGCATCCATGCCGTTTTTGACGGAATCGATTTGGTAGAACTGGTCAAACGAATTTTGACCGGAAAGGCTACTGACGACGACCAGAGGCTCTTTGCCAGCTTCTGCGGAAGAGGTCTTAGAAATTGGCAAGACCTCTTGGTAATTTACAGGAGGAATGCTTTAATCAAGAAGTAGTCTTCACCTCACGCTCTGCCCGCAACAAGCGGGTAGAGTGTGGCGACAGTAAGGTAACTAAAAAAAAGAAAATCCCGCACTGCACACGACAGTACGGGACTGGAAACTGGTCCCCGGGGTGAGACTCGAACTCACACGGTTTTACCCGGCGGATTTTGAATCCGCTGCGTCTACCATTCCGCCACCTGGGGAGACTTCTCGTAAAGAAGAAGTAGAAGTTTATCAGTTCCTCGCCAAAAAAGCAATGGACTGAGAAGGATCTTTGCGGCGGACCGCCGCAATCCAATCGCCGAGCGTCCGGCCTTCGAGAACGAAGTCTTCTCCCGTCAGGTCGGCAAGCGGCACGAGAACGAACAAGCGTCCCGTCATTCTCGGGTGCGGAATGAGGAGCTCGGGGTCGTCTCTTGTGAGGTCGTCGTAGAGGAGGACGTCTAGGTCGAGCGTTCTCGGAGCGTTCACGACGCCTGCGGGCCGCACGCGCCCGTAGCGGTTCTCGAGCGCCTGCAGACGATGAAGGACTTCCTTGGGTTCGAGGTCCGTTCTAGCTTGTAGCACGGCGTTCACGTAGTCGGGACCCGAGGATTCGACGGGAGACGTGTCATAGAAGGCGCTCACCCGAATGTCCGAGAATTCGGGCGAGCTCTTGAGGTCGGAAACGACCTTCCTGAGCGTCGCGAGGGGCTCGCCCAGATTGGCCCCGAGGGCAATCGTGACGAGCGCCATCAAGCTTCTTCCTTCTTCGCGTTGCGGCGGCGATGCGGACGATGGCGACGCGGGCGCCGGCGGGGTTCCGCGGCGGGGGCGGCACCCTCCTTCGCGCTCGGACGCGGCGGCTGATTCCTCGCCTCCTGCTGCGTCACGGCGAGCATTTCCCTTTGTTCCTCTTCGTCGGCCGCGGCAAAGCGCTCCCACCAGTCGACGAGATTCTTGTCGGCCATGTCGACAAGCGAGCGAAGAAGCAGGAAGTCCCAGCCAGCGCGGTAGCGCGGATGACGAAGCACCGCGTAGGCGGCCTTCCCCGTGCGGCGCTCAAGGCGCCCCTGGAGCATCCAGAGGTCGTAGATGTCGTTTTGGATGCGGCGCTGTACGGCGAACTGTCCCGACTGACCTTCAAGCACTTCGACGGCGGCCGAGTGCAGAGCCGGCAGGCGCTTCATGCCGAGCTTCGTTTCGTTGTATTCCCAACGCCTCGCGGCCTGCGGCCAGAGAAGCGTGCCGAGAAGGAAGAAGGGAGAGAGTTTCTTGCCGATCGCGATGCGCTCGTCCGAGCGCTTCAGCGCCACCATGAGGAAGCGCTCCCACTCGGGATCCGTCACGATGCGTTCGAGCATCGGAAGGAGCTCCTGATCGAGCTTTTCGTCGCGAAGCTTCTTCACGCAGTCGAGCGCATGCCCGCAGGTGAGGATCTTGAGGAGTTCGTCCATGAGGCGGGGCTTCGGAACGTTGCGAAGCAGCACGCCCATCTTTCCGATCGGCCGCTCCGTCGCGGGATCGATCTTAAAGCCCAACTTCGCGGCGATGCGCACCGCGCGGATCATGCGCACGGGGTCTTCGCGGTAGCGCTCTTCCGGAGCGCCGATCATACGCAGGCGCTTGGCCTGAATGTCGTCGAATCCTCGGTGGTAGTCGAAGAGCTCTTCGGTCTTCGGGTCGTAATAGAGAGAATTGCAGGTGAAGTCGCGGCGCGCCGCATCCTCCCACATTTCGCCGAATTCGTTGTCGGAGACGACGCGGCCCGTCGCGTCCTTCGCGACGCCCGCGCCCGCGAGCGCGCGGAAGGTCGAGCATTCGATCACTTCGTTTCCGAACATCACGTGGACGAGCCGGAAGCGCCGCCCGATGATGACGCCGCGGCGCACCGAGCGCTTCACTTCTTCGGGACGCGCGTCGGTGACGACGTCGAAGTCCTTGGGCGTGACGCCCAACAGAAGGTCGCGCACGGCCCCGCCCACGATGTAGGCGCGGTAGCCGCGGGCCTGAAGCTGTTCGCAGGTCTTTTTGGCCTGCCAGGCGACGAGCGCGGGATCGATCCCGTGTTCGTCGGGGCCGATTACGCGGGGCTCCTTGACGATGCCTTCGTTGGGCTGGAAAAAGGAGCGGACCCGGTCAATGAAGGTTTCGATCACTGGGAACTCCTTTCCGGAAAGAGTCGAAGAACGTGCCAGCCGCGCTCGAGGGCGACCGCACGCAGCGCTTCGTCGGGGTGCACGGCATAGGCTTCGCCCCCCGCCTTTTCGGCGAATTCGAGAAGCGGCAGATCGTTGATCGAGTCCGAGAAGGCGGCTTCAATCGCGACGTCTTCGCCGCTCTTCTGCGCGAGCTCCTTCATCTTTTCTTGGAGAAGAATCACCTTCCCCGCTTGATAGCTGTGCGATCCCGCGACGCGGCCGGTGAATTCGCCCGCGGCGTCGGTTTCGGGCGTCGCCGCAACGAGATGTTCGATCCCAAAGAGCTTCGCGACGGGCTCCGTGACGAAGCGGTGCGTCCCCGTCGCGAGGACGAGCGTGCAGCCGCGTTCGCGCCACTGATCGAGGTAGTGAAGCACCACGGGATCGACGTGGGGCGCCACTTTTTCACGCACGAATTCGTCGCGCCAGGCTTCGAGCGTCCTTCGCGGATAGCGCGCGAGAAGCCCCATGGCGAAGCTCATCATTTCGTCAAGCGAGAAGGTGCCCGCGTGATATTCGCGGTTGAGACGTCGGCTCGTCTCGAGAAATTCCTCGCCCAGACCCGCCTTTTCGATCAGAAAGACGGTCCAGCCGTCTCCCGTGTCGATCGGCAGAAGTGTGTGGTCGAGGTCAAATACGGCCAGTTTCATGTTGTGCTGTCTCCGTTGCGCAGAGCTTCGGCACCCCTCAGGGCTGCGACGAAGACTGCGCCGGGTTTGAGAAGTGCGGATCTCGCTGCAGCACCTGTACGGCCTCGCGCAGAAGCGGGAAGGTGACAGGGCGCTGCGTCATGAGGCTCAGCCGGTCCACCGCCGCCAACACGCGGGAAAGCGTTCTCATATCCCGAGGCAGGGTGCGTTCGATCCAGTTCGTCATTTCATAGGTGAGGGTGAAGCCCCTCTGATGGGCCAGCCGCATGAGTTCGGCCGTGCGGTCCGCTTCATTGAGCGGCGCGATGCCGAACGACACGCCGGCGTGCAGCCGACTCTTGATGTCGTCCCCCAGGGGCAGTGCGTCGATGGGACATCGCCCCGCGCAGACGAGTCGGGCGTCGGGCACCCGCATCACTTCGTTCTGCAGATTTCGCAGCTGACGGGAAAAGCCCAGGTCGAGCTCGTCGATGTCGTCCACCGTATAGAGCTTGACGGCGGGATCGAAGGGTTCGACGCGAAAGCGGCTCGGAGGGCGCAGGGCCGTGAGAAGGTGCGTGAGGCCCGCCCCTTTGGGGCCGTAGAGATACACGAATTTCGGGCCCGCTCCGCGGGCCACTTCCCGCAATACCATGACGGCCTGTCCGTTGGCCCCGACCACGAAGTTGTCGAGCGTGGGCGTGTCTTCCGCGGGCATAGCCAGCAAGTATTGTTCCGAGTCGTGCATGAGGCGTGGAAGAAATTCTGAGGGAATTCCGCCGGATCGGGCCCGGAAGCCCGGCGGCAACATCTAGAAAGGAAGAGTTTACCGCGAATGCGAAAATCATGCGGCGCCGAGAGGGACCCGACCGAAGAAAAGAAAAGGCGGGAGAAGACGCTTCCCCCGTCTTCGCGTATACTCTCTGCCAATTCTTCATTGAGCCCTCCGACGGGCTCCATCCTCTGAGCGGCAAGGGTTTTCTTCACGGAAAGACAAATCCTGCACCGCCCCTCTTTTCCTGATTGGTAAGGCAATGACCCAACTCTCCTACGCAGCTGCCGGCGTGTCGATCGACGCCGGAGACGAACTCGTCGAACGCATCAAACCCGCCGCCAAGCGCACCCTCGTTCCGGGCGTTCTCGGCTCCATCGGCGGCTTCGGCGCTCTCTTCGAAGTGAGCAAGGAATACAAGAACCCCGTTCTCGTCACGGGCACCGACGGCGTGGGAACGAAGCTCATGCTCGCCTTCCGCCTCGGCCGCCACGACACCGTGGGCCAGGACCTCGTCGCCATGAGCGTGAACGACATTCTCGTGCAGGGCGCCAAGAGCCTCTTCTTCCTCGACTACTACGCCTGCGGCAAGCTCGACGTGGACGTCGCCGCCCGCGTCGTCTCGGGCGTCGCCAAGGGCTGCGAACTCGCGGGCTGCGCCCTCATCGGCGGTGAAACCGCCGAAATGCCGGGCATGTACCCCGAAGGGGAATACGACCTCGCGGGCTTCGCGGTGGGTGTCGTTGAAAAGGATCAGATCATCGACGGCTCGACGATCGACGAAGGCGACGTGATTCTGGGGCTCGCCTCGAGCGGTCCGCACTCGAACGGTTTCTCGCTCATCCGCAAGGTGGTGGAAGTCGCCGGCGCCGATTGGGAAATGCCCTTTGACGGCGCGACCCTGGCCGACCGCGTCATGGAACCGACCCGCATCTACGTGAAGCCCGTCCTGGAAGTCCTCAAGTCGGTGCGCATCAAGGGCATGGCCCACATCACCGGCGGCGGCCTCGTCGAAAACGTGCCCCGCGTCCTCCCCGAAGGCGTGCAGGCCGTGATCGACGGCTCTTCCTGGACGCGTCCGGCGATCTTCGACTGGCTCGAAGAAAAGGGCAACATCGACCGCCACGAAATGCACCGCGTCTTCAACAACGGCATCGGCCTCGTCGTGATCGTCTCGGCCCAGGACGCCGAACGCGCCAAGGCCCTCTTTGAAGAACAAGGCGAAAAGGTCTTCACGATCGGCCGCATCGAAAAGCTCCCCGAAGGGGAAGCCCCCTGCGTCGTCCGCTGATCCGCGCCGACCGCTCTTTTGATTCTGAAGGGACTGCCGCCCGCCGGGCGGCGGTCCCTTTTACTTTTCCTGGGTTCCGAGCCAAAAGTCCTCGGGGAAGTCTTCCGCCCGGACGGATGAGAGCAATGGTGCGGCCGCATCCTTTGCGGAGAGAATCGGATTCACCACGTCCCAACGGACGGAAAGCGAGGGATCGTCCCAGCGCACCGAGCGTTCGCTCTCCGGGGCGTAGTAGCGGTCGACCTTGTAGGCGACGAGCGTGTCGGGCGTTCTCGTGACGTAGCCGTGGGCATAACCCGCCGGGATGTAGAGCGACGCGCGCTCGCGCGCGTCAAGCGTCACGCCCACCCATTTTCCATAGTTGGGACTTGTCGGGCACACGTCCGCCACCACGTCCCAAATCACGCCCGAGAGCACCCGTACGAGCTTTGCCTGCGCGTGGGGCGGGGCCTGCCAGTGAAGCCCCCGAATCGTCCCGGCCTTGACGGTGAAGGCTTCGTTTTCCTGTACGAAGGGACGGCGAATGCCGAGCCTGGCGAATTCCTCCGCACGAAAGCTTTCGAGAAAATACCCCCGCGCGTCTTCGTGCACGGCGGGCGTCAGAAGAAGAACGCCCGGGAGGTCAAGCTCTTGGACAATCATTTCCCGAGTCCCATCTCCAGCGTTTCGACCATGCCGTCGAGCGTCGGAAGCGTCGCCGGATCGTCGGGATCGAGCAACGTGAGGTCCGGCATCGAGCGCATCCAGGTCATCTGGCGCTTGGCGAGCTGCCGCGTCGCGGCGACGCCCGCCAGACGGAATTCGTCGAAACCGCGCTCGCCCGAGAGATAGTCGATCGCCTGACGATAGCCCACGGCCCGCATGGCGGGACTCTCCCGATCAAAGCGCGGACTCTTCATGAGGTCGCGCACTTCGGCGAGGAACCCCGCGTCCAACATCGCGTCAAAGCGCTCTTCGATGCGGCGGTGGAGAAGCTTGCGGTCGGGCGGCAAAAGTCCCACCGAGAGCATCGGGAAAAGCGGCTCCGCTTCTTTGGCGTGAAAGCTCGAAAGGGTCTTACCCGTCATGCGCCAGACTTCGATCGCGCGTCCGATGCGCTGACGGTCGGCGGGCTGAAGCCGCGCCGCCGTTTCGGGATCGATCTCCCGGAGCTTTTCCCACATGGCGGGCCAGCCGAGGCGCTCTCCTTCTTCGAGCACTTCGCTTCGCACTTCCGGCGGCGTCGTGGGGAGGTCGTTCAGTCCTTCCCGCAGGGCCTTCGCGTAGAGCATCGTGCCCCCTACGATGAGGGGTACGCGCCCGCGCGCGCGGATTTCGGGGACGAGCTTTGCCGTGTCCGTCAAAAAGTCGGCCGCGCTGTAGGGTTCGTCGATCTCGCGCACGTCGATCAGGTGGTGCGGGCAGACCGAGCGCTCTTCTGGCGTCGGCTTGGCGCTTCCGATGTCCATGCCCCGATAGACGAGGGCGGAGTCGATGCTGATGATTTCGACGGGATGACGCCGCGCGAGCGCGAGCGACAACGCCGACTTTCCCGAAGCCGTGGGCCCGAGAAGGAGGAGAGCGAGGGGCGCCGTCATCACTGTCCCCGCAGGAAAAGTTTGTCGAGTTCGTCCGTCGTGAGAAGCTTCCACGTGGGCCGGCCGTGATTGCACTGATCGATCCGTTCGGTCTTCTCCATCGAGCGCAGGAGCGCGTCGATTTCGGGGAGCGTAAGCTTGCGGTTCGCCCGCACCGAGCCGTGACAGGCGACGGTGGCGAGGACCTTGTTGCGCATCACTTCGGTAAGATCCGAAGTGCCGAAACTCTCGAGCTCGTCGAGAATTTCATGGACGAGCGTCTCGAGACTGTCGGCGGGCGCTTCGGCGATGATCGCAGGCACGGCGCGAAGCGCCGCGGCGTTTTCGCCCGTCACGCTCACGTCGATCCCGAAGGCGAGGAGCTCCTCCTTGTGCGCTTCGATCGTGGCGATCTCGGCGGGCGTCACGCGGAAGACCTGCGCGATGAGGAAGGGCTGCACGGGAAGGTCCTTGGCGTCAAGCGACTTCTTGAGCCGCTCGTAGGTGACGCGCTCGGCCGCCGCATGCATGTCGACCACCACGATCCCGTCCTCTCTTTCGGCGAGAACGTAGACGCCCGCCACCTGCCCCAGGGCCCGTCCGAAATAAGGACGGTCGGCTTCGAAATTCTCGAGTGTGGGTTCGAATCCCCCCTTCTCCCCCGAACCTTCGGCGGGGAAGGTTTCGGGGATCGGTTCGGGTTCGACCGCAGTCGTTTCGGGCGTCGCGGCCCCGGACGAAACCGCGTAGCCGTTGCGCTCGGTGAGCGTCTGAAAAGACGAAGCGGTGAAGCGGTTCGAATCGGCAGCGCCCGCTGTGAAGGTGGCGCCTCTCTTTTCTTCTTCGGAAAGCGTGTCGTTGAGGAACGGAGTCTTCGCCTCCAGCGCCCGTCCCGACTCGGCGGCGAGCGCCGTATCAAGGTCCGCTCCGAAAAGCCGCATGGCGTTTGCGACGGGCGGACGGTCTTCGCGCATCGGTTTGCGGGTTTCAAAGTCCCGCTTCGCGCCGCTTCCCGGCGCGAAAACGCGTTCGGGCTCGGGAAGTCCTCCTTCGGGCAGCGTCGCTTCCGAAAACGAGAGCGCCGCACGGACGGACGAGGAGACTGCAGTGTGGATGCGCTGCCCCTCGGCGAAGCGCACTTCGCTCTTCGTGGGGTGCACGTTCACGTCGACCGCCGTCGGGTCGATTTCGAGATAGAGACAGTAAAGGGGCTGCGTCTGGCCGTGCATCACGTCCTGATAGGCGGAGCGCACGGCGTGCGAGAGAAGCTTGTCGCGCACGAAGCGGCCGTTCACGAAAAAGTACTGGTCCTGCGTGCGGGCCTTGCCGATCACGGGAAGGCCCACGAGCCCCGTCAGCCGAATGCCGTCGCGAAGGGCGTTCACCGGTCGGCAGTTCTCCCGGAATTCCTTCGGAAGCACTGCCGCGATGCGGGCTTCGGGCGTCTGGGGCGGGAGCGTCAGCACGTCGCGGCCGTTTGCCACGACGCGGAACCCCGCCTCGGGGTGCGCGAGCGCCAGGCGCTCGACCTGCGTGAGGATATGCGCCGTTTCGGTCGCGTCCGACTTCATGAACTTGCGTCGGGCGGGGGTCTTGTAGAAGAGGTCGCAGACTTCGATGCGGGTTCCGGGACTTCCGGCCGCGGGCGTCACGCGCCCTTCCTTCCACTCCCAGGCGTGCGAATCTTCCGGCGTGCGGCTCCGGATCGTCATGGCGGAAACGGAGTCAATGCTCGCCAGGGCCTCGCCTCGGAAGCCGAGCGTCATCACCTCTTCGAGTTCGAGAAGGTTGCGGATCTTGCTCGTCGCGTGCCGCATGACGGCGAGCGGAAGGTCGTCCTTCGCGATCCCCGAGCCGTTGTCGGTCACGACGAGGCGCTTGAGACCGCCCCCGTCCACGCGGACTTCGATGTCGGTGGCGCCCGCGTCGAGCGAATTTTCCACGAGCTCCTTCACCACCGAAGCGGGCCGTTCGATCACTTCGCCGGCCGCGATCTGGCTCACCAATTCGTTGGGAAGCGCCGCAATCGGGCGGCGCGCCTTCTTTTCGGGGGTTTGACTGTCCTGCATGCCCTCGTTGACTTCCGTTACGGTTTTGATTTTTTTCTACACCCCATGCGGGGAAAGCATTCAGTATGATAGAGGGCAATTTGCGATTTTGCATCCCGAAGCCCTGCCGTTCACCCGAGGGAGACGAGGGCCCTTTTTCAACCGACACACCATGGACATCTTCGGTCTTATCGTCGATCTCTTCACCAACGCGGATCACTTTCTCGTCTCGCTCGCCACGGACTACGGCACGCTCATCTACGTCGCGATGTTCCTGATCTTCTTCCTCGAAACGGGCTTCGTGATCATGTCCTTCCTCCCGGGCGACTCGCTCCTCTTCGTCGCGGGCACCGTGGCGGCGTCGGGTACCGCCAGCCCCGGCATCATCATGCTCGCCGTCGCGCTCGGCGCCATCTTCGGGAATTCGGTGGGCTACGCCACCGGGAAGTGGCTCGGCAACAAGATCTACGACGGGAGCGTCTCCTGGATCAATCCTAAGAAGCTTTCGACGGCGCACGACTTCTACGTGAAGCACGGCGGCAAGACCATCCTTCTCGCCCGTTTCGTCCCGATCGTGCGCGCCTTCGCGCCCCTCATCGCGGGCGCGGCCCGCATGAACGGCCTTCGCTTCGAACTCTTCAGCGGCGCGGGCGCCGTCCTCTGGGCCGTCTCGATCGTCGGGGCGGGCTACCTCTTCGGCAACATCCCCTTCATCAAGAACAACCTCTCCCTCATTCTTCTTCTCGGCATCTTCGCCGCCATTCTCGGCCCCGTCCTCGTGGGCCTCGCCTGGAAGGCCCTGCAAAAGCATCAGGCCGCCAAGAAGGCGGCCCTCGAAAACAAGTGATTCCTGCGGGGAATCCGGGAACGAGCTCCTTACGCGCCGCGCGTGAGGAGCTTTTTTGTGACCTCCGCCAGAAGCTCCGCGTCGAGAAGCGCCCCGTGCTTCACGCGCCGGGAGTCGTCGATGCCGAAGTATCGGCAAAGGTCCGTGAGGGAATGGCGGATGCCCGGATAGAGCATTCGGGAAAGCGTGAGCGTGCAGAGCGCCGTGCAGCCGTTTTCTTCGAGCGACGGAAAGCCCGCGATCGAAAGCTCGTTGTTGACGAAACCCACGTCGAAGACCGCGTTGTGGGCGATGAGCTCCGCTCCTTGCGTAAAGGCGAGAAAATCCGCCGCGATGTCGGCGAAGACGGGTGCTTCGGCGAGGAAGGCGTCCGAGAGCCCGTGCACCCGATAGGCGCCTTCGCTCATCGGGCGCTGCGGATTCACGTAGCTGTGAAAACGCGCGACGGGGCGGAAGTCTTCGTCGAGACGCACCGCCCCGATTTCGCACACTCGGTCGCCCGAGCGCCAGTAGAGTCCCGTCGTTTCCGTGTCAAAACAGATGCGGGGGCGTCGGGCGAAGCGTTGATCGGTCATGCCGTGGGTTTCCTTTCGAAATCTTCGAAAGGAGAGTGTAGCCCTCAGGCCGCGTTTTTCGCCATCGCGTCAAGGCGCGGCTTCATGCGAAGCATGCGCATGCCGTTCGCGACAACGATCAAGCAGGTGCCGACGTCGGCGAAGACCGCCATCCACATCGAGGCCACCCCGAAGAGCGCGAGGGCCGCAAAGAGGAACTTGATCCCGAGCGCGATCGTGATGTTTTCGATGAGCACCGCATGCGTGATGCGGGAGAGCCGCACGAGCGTCGCGATCGAGCCGATCTTGTCGTCCATCACCGCGACGTGGGCCGCTTCGATCGCGCTGTCCGTGCCGCGCACGCCCATGGCGATGCCGATGTCGGAGCGCGCGAGGGCCGGGGCGTCGTTGATGCCGTCGCCCACCATGGCGGTGAGGCCCTCTTTCTGCATGGCTTCGATTTCGCGAAGCTTGTCGTCGGGGAGGAGTCCCGCACGGACGTCTTCAAGACCGAGTTCCTTGGCGAGCGCCTTCGCGGCGGCGGGGGTGTCCCCCGTCAGAAGCCGAGGCGTGAGGCCCACGGCGCGCAGTTGGCGCAAACCTTCGGCGGCGTCTTCCTTCACCGTGTCGGCAAGCCCGAAGACCGCCCGCACGCCGAACCGGTCGGTGAGCGCCACGGTCGACATGCCGGCTTCGGCGTAGCGCACGAAGGCGTCGTGCACGTCGGGCGTCAAGACGCCCATTTGGTCGAGCGTGCGCTCGTTTACGAGCCAAAGTGTGCCGCTTCCGACGCGGCCCGTCACGCCGCTCCCCGGCAGGGCCGAGAAGCCCTCGACCGCCTGCGGTTCGATTCCCTTCTTGTCGGCCCAACGCACGATCGCTTGAGAGAGCGGGTGCTTGTTCATGGCGGCGAGGCTCGCCGCCATGCGGTCGGCCGACGCGTGATCAAAGTCGTCCGGATAGAAGACGTCCGCGACCGCGGGCTCGCCCTTCGTGAGCGTGCCGGTCTTGTCGAGCCCCACGAAGCGGAGCTTGCGGGCTTCTTCGAGATAAAGACCGCCTTTGACGAGAAGACCGCAGCGCGTGGCCGTCGCAAGGCCCGAGACCACCGTGACCGGGGTGGAGATCACGAGTGCGCAGGGGCAGGCGATGACGAGGAGGCAAAGCGCCTTGTAGAACCATCCGCCCCAGTCGCCGACGACAAGCGGAGGGACGATCGCGACGAAGAGCGCGAACGCGAAGACAAGCGGCGTGTAGATCGTGGCGAAGCGGTCGACAAAACGCTGCACCGGCGACTTCGCGGACTGCGCGTTTTCGACGGCGTCGATGATGCGCGCCGTGAGACTCTCGGTCGCGGCCGCCGTGACGAGCACTTCGATCGTGGCCGTGAGGTTCACGGTTCCCGCCCAGACGGTCGCGTTTTCTCCCTTTTCCGCGGGCAGACCTTCGCCCGTCACCATGGATTCGTCCAGCGACGTCGCGCCCTTCAAAATCTTGCCGTCCAAAGGCACGCGGTCGCCCGGCGACACGCGCACGACGGCGCCCGGCAGCACCTCGGCCACGGCTTCTTCGACGTAGCGGCCGTCGGCTTGGCGCACCATGGCCTTTTCGGGCGCAACGCTCATCAGATCGCGGATCGAATTGCGCGCGCGGTTCATGGCGAGCTGTTCGATCGATTCGGAAATCTGAAAGAGCGTCATCACCATGGCGGCTTCGGGCCAGGCGCCGATCAGCACGCCCCCCACCACCGCGACGCTCATGAGCGCGTTCATGTTGAGGTTGCCGTGCCGAAGCGCGGTGAGACCGCTTCGGAAGGTGGCGAGACCGGCCAAGGCGATGGCGATCAGGGCGAAGACGATCGACGCCCACGACGCGGTTTCGACGCTTACGGGGAGGCTCTCGGCCGCATAGTGCGACCAAAGCTCGACCGCTTCCGAAAGAAGCCCGATGACGAGCGCCGTGATGTAGCGCCCCCAGGGAATGGGATCGGCTTCGGGGGCGGCCGCCTTGCGCTTCACCTCCACGCGGGTCGCTTCATAGCCGCAGGATTCGATCGCGGCCTTGACGGCCTCGGCCGTCGCTTCGTCGCCCGCAATCGTCAGCGTGCGGCTTTCGGTGTTGCATTCGGCCCCTTCGATCCCGCGCTTCTTGAGCGCCTTTTGGATTTCAGCCACCTCGACGGGGCAGTCCATGTCGGGCACCTTGAAGACGATTCGTCCCGACGACGTCCGGATGCGTTCGGCCTCGTACCCGCAGGATTCGATCGCTTCCTTCACGGTCTTCGCCGTCGCTTCGTCGCCCGAAAGCGTCACGGTGCGGGCTTCGGTATCGCATTCGGCCCCTTCGATGCCGCGCTTTTTGAGCGCCTTTTGGATTTCGGCCACCTCGACGGGACAGTCCATGTCGGGCACCTTGAAGACGATTCGTCCCGACGGCTCGCGAAGCAGCTCGGCGCGGTAGCCGCAGGACTCGATCGCCGCCTTCGCGGCTTCAAAGGAGGCCGCCACGCGCACGACGCGCCTTTCGGTGTCAAAGGTCGCCTTGGGCAATCCCGCGGCCGCGAAGGCCTTTTCAATCTGCGCCGCTTCGACGGGGCAGTCCATTTCCGGGATGCGGATCGAAATCGCCGGGGCTTCGCTCTTGGCCGCCTCCGAAACACACGCGGTCATGCCGAGCTTTTCCACTTCGCGCACGAGCGCTTCGACGGCGACGGTCCCGTGCGTCACGCGCACGGTGCGCGCCGCATAGTCAAAGAGAATCTCCTCGACGCCCTCCATCGCGCGCAGAGCCTTCTCCACGGCCCGTCCTTCGACGGGACAACACATTTCCTTAACGGACAAAACGGTGATCATCAAAACTCTCCGAGTCGTTTCCTTCGAAACGATTTTTCACTGTTGAGGGCATTACACACCTTCAAGAAACTTGAAGGTCAAGCCGCCCGAGACAAAAATTCGACACGTTTCGTCACGTTTGGAGGGAGAAAGATTTTTCGTTTGCCGCGTCCCCGTCCCTCGGGGCGATAATAATGAGAGCAAACGTTCCATCTTTTCTTCGGCTTCTTTTCGGGCCCCTCGACAACATGTCCAAATTTCTGAAAGTTTCCGGCATCACCGTCGCCGTGGGCGCCGCGCTCTACGCGGGCCTCGGCTACTTCGGCGTCCCCTACGTCGCGAGAACCGTGCTCGAGCGTTTCGGCAGCACCGAACTCGGCCGCACCGTCGCGGTGAAGGACATCCGCTTCAATCCCTGGACCTGGCGCTTTGAATTGGAGGGGCTCTCCATCAAGAGTCAGGAGGGCGCGGGGTACTTTCTCACGCTCGACGAACTCGCGGTGGACGCAAGCGGCTCCACGATCACCAACATGGCGCCCGTCATCGAGGAGGTGACCGTCAAGGGCCTGCACGGCACGCTCACCTGGTCGGACGAAAATCTCAAGGAAGCCGAAAAGTACGAGTCCAAGGACGCACCCGCCGAAACGGCGCCCGACTCCGCGCTTCCCGCCTTCGCGGTCTACAACGTGAACGTTTCGGACACGTCGCTTCGCTTTGTCGACAAGACGCGCGGGATCGACCAGAGAATCGAAGACCTGACGCTTGCTTTGCCATTCGTGAGCACGCTTCCCGCCGAGCGCGAAAGCATCGTGACGCCGAAGCTTTCGCTCAAGCTCAACGGCACGCCGATCGTCGCGACGGGTTCGACCCGTCCCTTCGGACAGTCGCTGGAAGCGCAGTTGCGCCTCAACGTCTCGAAGCTCGACGTCGTTCCGCTTCTGCAGCTCGTGCCCGCGCTTCGCACGGCGCCGGCGCACTTGGACAAGGGGCTTCTCACGAGCGACCTGTCGCTCGTCTTCCGCAATCCCACGGGCGGCAATCCCGCGCAGCTTCTCGTCTCGGGGAAGGTGGCACTCGACGACGTGCTCGTCGAACAGCGCGTCGCGGGCAAGGACGCTCTCCTCCTGAGCGCCAAGTCGCTCACGGTCGACGCCAAGGAAATCGACCCGATCGGACAGAGAATCGACATCAACACCGTCGCGATCGAAAGTCCCAAGGCCAACCTTACGATGGGTGACGGCGTCCTCGCGGCGACCGCCTCCGCCCCCGACGCGGCGGCTCCGAAGGACGCCGCTTCGCAGAGCGCCGGGGCTTCTTCCGCGCCCTGGGCCTGGTCGCTCGGCACCCTCTCGGTGCGAAACGGCACGATCACCTGGCACGACGGCAAGGTCCGTCCGGCCGTCAACATGACGGTCTCGAACCTCAAGGCCGATCTCACGAAACTTACGTCGGCCGAAGGGGCCGCCCCCGCGGGCTTCGCGCTCTCTGCGCGCGTCCTCGACGGTACGACCAACCTCAAGGGCACGGTGTCGCTTTCGCCCCTCAAGGTGGCGGCGAGCCTCTCGGGCGACAAGATCAATTTCCGTCAGGCGGCGGGCTACGTGCAGAACGCCACGGGCCTTGACGTCGCGGGGCTTGCGAACTTCACGGTCAACGCCCGTCACGACGAGGCGAACACGACCGCGAGCGGCAACCTGACGCTCACGCGCATCACCGTGAAGAACCGTCTCGACACGCTCTTGTCGCTCAAGAACGCCAACGTCGCCGTGAGCGCCTTCGACCTTGCGAAGAAGAACGTCGCCGTCGACACGGTGCTCTTGGACACCGTCATGGTGAATCTCCGGAACACGAAGTCGGGCCTCAACCTCCCCTTCGTCGGCGGCGACACCGCCGACAAGAAGGAAGCCGCGCCCAAGACCGAAAAGGTCGCGGAGGCGAACGCCGCGGCTCCCTGGAACTGGTCGCTCGGCAAGGCGACGCTTCGCAACGCCACGGTCAACTACAAGGATCAGACGACCTCGCCCCAGACCGCGATTTCGGTCTCGAAGCTTCAGGTCTCCGCCGAGAAGTTCTCGTCCGCGAAGGATAATCGGGGCGACCTTTCGCTCTCCGCCAACGTGGCGGGCGGGTCTTTGTCTGTCAAGGGGAAGGCGGGCGCCAATCCGGTCGCCGCGAACCTCGCGCTCACGACGAAGAATCTGCAGCTCTCGCCCTTCTCGCCGCTCGCGAGAAAGTTCGCGGGCTACGGCGCAAAGTCGGGCACCCTCAATGTCGCCGGAGATCTGGCGCTTGCCATGCAGAAGGACACGCCGGTTGTCGAGTGGAAGGGCGACGCGTCGCTCACCACGTTCGACCTCGTCGACGCGGGCAACAAGTCGCTTGCGACCTTGAACGGGCTTCGCCTCACGGGGATGGACGTCGACACGAAGGAGCCGCTTCGCGCGGCGGTGAAGACGCTCGTCATCGAAAAGCCCGGCACCAAGGAAACGAAGCAGATTGAAAAGGTCGCTGAGATCGCTTCGATCTTCGGAGCGCTCACGGGCAAGAGGGGACTTGAAAAGCAGGCGGGGAAGGTCAACAAGGTCCTGAACGCCCGCATCACCTTGAACGACCTCAGGTACGAAAACGGCCGCGTCTCGGCGGCGGGGCTCGACCGCGACGCCCTCGCCAAGGGGATCGTCGATGCGCTCAACGACGCGATCGCCGAAAAGATGGAGGGCGACAAAACAGGAAGAACCGAACAAGCTCCCGCCCGTTGATGAATGCATAAAGAACAGAAAGCGGCTGGCAAGTATTTTTCACTGTTTAGGGCGCTTTTACTGATGCATGAAAAAAAAAATCGGAGACAGGCGACCGTTCAACTCTAGAAGTTGTCGCTCGCCTGCACCGAATCCATGCCCCGACACAGTAAAAACGCTTAAAGCCTACACCAGCCTTGAACAAATTCAGTTCAGTCACTAAAAGTGAAGAATTTGGTAGCTTTGCAACTTAATGAACCACCTCTTACGGTAACGCTCATAATCAGCGAGCTCAGTTAAACGACTTTCTTGACAAATTAACTCCGAACCAACTTCGGCTACAGTCATGCAATAACCATCCCTACTCTGCCACATTTTCGCTTTCATTTTGTTTTTAATTTACTTTTTAGAGCGCAAGGTTTTCATTCTTTATTTACGCCGTTCCCAAGATCACCACACCAACGATTTCACCAGCCTCATTGCTTGAGTAGACGACAGATAGATCAATCGGCTCATTTTCCGCAAAAGCCAAACTCATAGCGCGAAGAACATAATCTTCAGATTCATCAAAAAGTGAATCTTCAGACTGGCTGTAAGTTGCCTTAACCGTATTACCATCAGGAAATTCCTGAAGCTCCGCATAGAAAGTCGGCCTCTTCTCGCCGTTTAATTTGAGAATAATGAAACTCTGAGTTTTTCTAGTATCGTGAATTTTAGATCTCGGTGACCGTCCACGAAATTCATCAAGCTGTTGCTGATTAAACTTTTGGGGACCATAATCTAATTTATAAGCAGTAGGAAAATTCTTAGCCGCTGCCTCAACAATAGTATTCGGCGCAGACCTCACACACTCAATGAGCTTGTCTGCAATCGCCTCCGCGTGCTGATAACTTTGTTGCGATGTCTGTTGTGCATGTTTGTTATCAAGATATTTTACGATAATTTCTTTTGCCCAGATCAAGGCCCCCGCAGTCAAAGATCCACCGACAAAGAGATATGCGATAGTTTTACTCAAATCAAGCAATTGCTCGGGCGTCATTTTATTACCCCAGACTGAAAAAACTGCACTCAACGGATTAAGGATTTCTCCAAGTATTTCAGTGCATCCACGTTCTACCTTGAACTGAACAAACAGTTTATTTTTGATATCCCTTGGTAGTCGCCTTGTCGATGCTTCATCACCAAATGCCACAATCTTCACAATGCGGAAGATCTCGTGCTGAATCACAAGGATCTGTGAAGCAATGGCAGCATCAATCTGCCCCTCCAACCCATCTCCTTCAATCTTGATGACAATTCTCAATTCATCATCAGTGATTTGACTTAAATCATTTTTCTCCAAAGAGTTTTCATCCATTACTCTCACCTATTGAAGTTTATTTTGTCGAACCGCAGTTCGGTCATTTTGACACACTAGGGATAGCTGGCGCCAGTGAGATGTTGTTTGCAACCTAAAACCCCCCGTTCGGAAAGGCTTTCTTCTTTGTCAATCACACTCGATCTCACACTAGCGTAAGTCTTTTCTCTCAAGGTTCTGCACATGTGTCGTAGAAGGAATCGACACACTCCAAACCGAACGCCAATTACGTCATCTCGTTCCGAGATTCAAAGTCAGAGTAATTTCTGCAACTTCTTTGTCAAACCCACGCCAGTAATAAGTCCCTCAGCGGCGACAATACGCGGCGGGGCGGCCAATGCGTCGAGCAGTGCGCATCTAAAGTCGTTCGTTGCACTGGTACCTTCTGTGTCATCTTTTGAATGGACGTCCGTCGACGCGGACAAGGCGGCGACGAACAAGACGCCCGCCCGCTGACGGCGGGATGCTGGATGACGAAACGCCCGGCCGGTTTTCCCGGTCGGGCGTGCTCTTTCGGGCGACGGAAAGGTTTTCCGACACCGAAATGCAAAAAAGGTCTAAAACAAGAAAACTTGTTTTAGACCTCTCTGTTTGATGGTGCCGGAGAAGAGATTTGAACTCCCGACCTTCGCATTACGAATGCGCTGCTCTACCAGCTGAGCTACTCCGGCTTCCCATTTTGTCCTCCGTCGAGCAGTGCTCATCGGAGAATTGGAATTATGCAGGAACCGTCATAAAAAGGCAAGAGTCGTTTACAACTTGTTACATCTGCCTCTTGCATTGCTTCGTTTCACGTCGTTGCATTCGATTGCGGGCGGCGGATCCTCCGCGTCGCTTACAATGATTCTTCTTTCTCTTTTCACACAGGTGCTCCGTGTCCGAATCCGTTTTGACCCTTGCCCTTCCGACGCCGGAAGACACCGACCGTCTCGGCGCCCGGCTCTCCGACGCCTTCGGCCGCAACGCCGAACTGCTCCGGGAAAAGGGCTTTGCACTGCGTCTTGAAGGCAACCTCGGCGCGGGCAAGACTTCGCTCGTGCGCGCCATGCTGCGCGCCGCGGGGTTTGCGGGTCCGGTCAAGAGCCCCACGTTTTCGCTCGTCGAAACCTATCCCGTCTGGGGCGTCACGCTCGCGCACTTTGACTTCTACCGCTTCGAAGATCCGATCGAATTCGAAGACGCGGGCTTTCGCGACGACTTCGCGCCGGGCACTCTCGCCGTCACCGAGTGGAGTGAAAAGGCGCTCCCCTATCTTCCCGACGCCGACGCCGTGATCGAACTCGAGCACGACGGACTCGGCCGCCGCGCGCGCCTTCGCGCCCTCACCCCCGCCGGCCGGCAAATCTTCGAGGCCCTCGCATGCGACGCCGCGAACTGATCGCCGGCGCCGCCGGGACGCTCCTCTTTTCCTTTCTGCCCGCGGACTTCGCGCGCGGCGCCCAGATGGTCGCCGTGCGCATGTGGCCTGCGCAGGAATACACGCGCGTCACGCTCGAGCACGACGGCCCGCTCAAGTTCAAATACTTCTTCGTGCGCTCCTCGCGCCCGCTTCGGCTCGTGGTCGACATCGAAGGCCTCGACTTCACGGCCTCGCTCAAAAAGCAGATCGAAGCCGTCAAGGCGGACGACCCCTACATTCAGGCGATGCGCATCGGGCAGTATCAGCCCGGGATCGTGCGCCTCGTCATGGACCTCAAAACGGATGTGAAGCCCGAGGTCTTTCAGTTGAAGCCCTTCGCGAACTACAAGTACCGCCTCGTCTTCGACCTCTATCCGGCCGTCCCCGTCGACCCCATCAGCAAGATTCTTGCGGGCGTCGCCGAAGGGGAGGACGACACCGACGTTGAGGACGATCCCCTCGCCGCACTGCTTGCGGACCTCGAAAACGGCAAGAAGCCGGAGCCCGCGAAGGACCCCGAGCCCTCGAAGCCCGTCAAGAAGCCGCCCGTGACGACGGCGAAGGACGACAAGAAGCCCGCGAAGCAACCGCCCAAGCAACCGGCCAAGAAAAAGCACCGTCTCGTCATCGTGGTCGACCCCGGTCACGGAGGCGAAGACCCCGGCGCGATCGGCCGCAACAAGACGCGCGAGAAGGACGTCGTCCTCTCGATCGGGAAGCTTCTCGCCGCCGAAATCAACAAGGAACCCGACATGCGCGCGATTCTCACGCGCTCGTCGGACCACTTTGTGAGTCTCGGCGGCCGCGTCGCGATCGCGAGAAAGGCCCGCGCCCACCTTCTCATCAGCATTCACGCCGACGCGTGGGTGAAGAGTTCGGCGCGGGGCTCCTCCGTCTTTGCGCTTTCGCAGCGGGGCGCGACGAGCGCTTCGGCCCGTTGGCTCGCCCAGCGTCAGAACGAGTCGGACCTGATCGGCGGCGTCAACATCGCGAACGTCGACAAGACCGTCGCGAGCGTTTTGATCGACATGACGAGCTCCTGGACCATTTCCTACAGTCTCGGCCTCGGCGCCGCGGTGCTTCGCGAAATGAAGAAGATCAACCGCCTTCACAAGGAAAAGGTCGAGCAGGCGGGCTTTGCTGTCTTGAAGGGCCAGGGGATTCCGTCGATTCTCGTTGAAACCGCCTTCATCTCGAACCCGCAGGAAGAGCGCCTTCTCAAAAACCGCGCTCACCAGCGGAAAATCGCCCGCGCGATTCTCACGGGCATCAAAAAGCAGATCGCCGCCAACCCGAGCGTGCTCACATCGTCATGACCCATCTTCTCTTTTCCCCCGAAGCGCTTCGCAACGCGGACGCCGTCGTCGTCGACGTGCGTCCCGCCCCCGTCGCCTTCCTTCCGGGGGCGCTCCACGCGCCCCTTTGTCCCTCCTTCGTCGACCGGGGTGAACCCGGCCGCGGACGCAATCCCTGGAAGGACTCCCAAGAAGTCCGAGCCTTCCTCGCGTCGATCGGCGTCACGCCCGAAGACACCGTCGTCTTCTACGACGACGGCGGCATGGGCTCGGCCGCCCGCGCCTGGTACGCGACATTGCTCGCGGGCTTTCCGAAGGCGGCGCTTTTGGACGGCGGCTTCGCCCTCTGGACGCGACTCGGATTCGAGACGGCGAACGCTCCTTCGATGCGCCCCGCCAAGACCCTCGCACCCCTCGAAGAAAAGCCTTCCGGCGTCTTCACTTTTGAGGAAACGCTCGAAATCTTCCGCGCGGGCTCACACGTTTTGCTCGACGCCCGTCCGCACGCCCGCTGGGTGGGACTCGTCGAACCCGTCGACGCCCGCCCCGGACGCATTCCGGGGTCGGTGAGCCTTCCCGCCTCGCGTCTTCTGAAGGACGGACGTCTGCGCACGCCCGAAGAAATCCGCGCGATTTTCGCCGAGACGCTCAAGGGAGACGACCGTCCGGTTCTGCACTACTGCGGTTCAGGAATCGCCGCCTCGCTCACGATCTTCGCCGCGCGTCTCGCAGGTCTATCCTATGCGGGGCTTTATCCCGGCTCCTGGTCCGAATGGTGCGTGAGGACGACGATCGGCGAGAGCGGCGAGAACACGTCTCGTTGACGCAAGCCCTTCTTTTTCCCTATACAATTCGAACTAACAACAGGACGGCGTCCCGCCGTCCCTTTTCTCTTTTCTCTAGATCGGAGTTTCCCGCCATGGCCCTCGTTTCCATGCGTCAATTGCTCGATCACGCCGCCGAAAACGGCTACGGCGTGCCCGCCTTCAACGTCAACAATCTCGAACAGGTTCAGGCCATCATGGCCGCCGCGAGCGAAGTCGGCGCCCCCGTCATCATGCAGGCCTCCGCCGGGGCCCGCAAGTATGCCGGCGAACAGTTCCTGCGCCACCTCATCTCCGCCGCCGTCGAAGCCTATCCCGACGTTCCCGTCTGCATGCACCAGGACCACGGTCAGAGCCCGGCCGTCTGCCAGGGCGCCATGCGCTCGGGCTTCACGTCCGTCATGATGGACGGCTCGCTCATGTCCGACGGCAAGACGATCTCCACCTATGAATACAACGTCGACGTGACGCGCCGCGTCGTGGAAATGGCCCACTGCATCGGCGTTTCCGTCGAAGGCGAACTCGGCTGCCTCGGCTCCTTGGAAACGATGCGCGGCGACAAGGAAGACGGTCACGGCACCGACAGCAAGATGACGCGCGAACAGCTCCTCACGGACCCCGATCAGGCGGCCGACTTCGTGAAGGCCACCCAGATCGACGCGCTCGCCATCGCCATCGGCACCTCGCACGGCGCCTACAAGTTCACGCGCAAGCCCACGGGCGAAATCCTCTCGATCGACCGCGTGCGTGAAATTCACGAACGCCTCCCGAACACCCACCTCGTCATGCACGGCTCCTCCTCGGTTCCGCAGGAATACCTCGCCGAAATCCGCGAATTCGGCGGCGACATGCGCGAAACCTACGGCGTGCCCGTCGAAGAAATTCAGAAGGCCATCCAGCACGGCGTTCGCAAGGTCAACATCGACACGGACATCCGTCTCGCCATGACGGCCGCCGTCCGCCGCTTCCTCGTCGAAAATCCCTCGAAGTTCGACCCGCGCGAATTCCTCAAGGTCGCCCGCAAGGCCGCCACGGAACTCTGCAAGCGCCGCTACCTCGAGTTCGGCTGCGAAGGCCAGGGCGCCAAGATCAAGCCCGTCATGCTCGACCGCATGGCCGCGCTCTACGCCGACGGCACGCTCAAGGCGAACGTGATTTAATCGACGTGATTTGATCGAGTGACAACTCCGAGACGCGCGCTTGACGCCACAAGCGCGCGTTTTCGTTTAGTCTTTCTCTCCATGACGAACGAAAAACCCCAAGACGCCAACGCGCTCAAAGGAAAAACCGGCCTTCGCCGCCTTCTGAACGCCTTCGGCTATTCCCTTCAGGGCTTCCGCGCCGCCTGGCAGAACGAAGCCGCCTTCCGCGAGGAGGCGATGCTCACGATCGTGCTCACGCCCGTGGCGCTCCTTCTCCCCGTCACGGGGCTCGAGAAGCTTCTTCTCATCCTCTCGCTCCTTCTTCTAGTTCTGGTGGAACTTCTCAATTCCGCCGTCGAGGCCGTCGTCGACCGCATCGGGCCGGAAATCCACCCCTTGAGCGGCCGCGCCAAGGATCTCGGAAGCGCCGCCGTCTTCATCGCCTGCCTCATTCTCGGACTCACCTGGCTTTTCATCGCGGTTCCCGCAGTTTTGGGCCTCATCCTCTGAGAGCGGATCGTCAAAGCGGTACAATCACTCCGTCCGATTTGACTATCTCTCTGGGAGAGCAACACATGACCGGTCTTTCCAAGACGACCATCACGTCCCTGCCCCGCGTCTACAGCGGCAAGGTGCGCGAAAGCTATGCCGTCGGCGACGACAAACTCCTCATCATCGCCACGGACCGCATTTCCGCCTTCGACGTCATCCTTGACGACCCGATCCCCGGCAAGGGCAAGGTTCTCACCGCCATCACCGACTTCTGGTTCAAGAAGCTCGACGGCGTTCTGCCCAATCACCTCACCGGGATCGATCCGGAAAGCGTCGTCGCGCCCGAGGAACGCGATCAGGTCCGCGGCCGCGCCGTCGTCGCCATGCGCCTGAAGCCCATCCTCGTCGAATGCGTCGCCCGCGGCTACTTGATCGGCGGCGGCTGGAAGGAATACTGCCAGACGGGCGCCGTCTGCGGCATCAAGCTCCCCGAAGGCCTGCGCATGGGCGAAAAGCTCCCCGAACCGATCTTCACGCCGGCCGGCAAGGCCGCCGTCGGCACGCACGACGAAAACATCACGTTTGAACGCGTCGTCGAACTCTACGGTGAAGACGTCGCCAACAAGATCCGCAGCGCCACGCTCGAACTCTATCGCCGCGCCTCCGAATACGCCGCGACGAAGGGCATCATCATCGCCGACACGAAGTTCGAATTCGGTCTCGACGCCGAAGGCAACGTCCGCCTCATGGACGAAGTCCTCACGCCGGACTCGAGCCGCTTCTGGCCGGCCGAAAGCTACGAAGTCGGCATGTCGCCTCCTAGCTTCGACAAGCAGTTCATCCGCGACTGGCTCGAAGCGCAGCCCTGGGACAAGACCCCGCCTGCGCCGCGCGCCCCGGCCGAAATCATTGAAAAGACGGCCGACAAGTATCGCGAAGCGCTGCGCCGCTTGACCGACACGGACATCGAATAAGGTCCGATTCCACGAAACGGGGCGCCGTGCGCCCCGTTTCCGTCTTAGCGTGCGGAAGAACCTTCGAAAAGCGTCCCCGCGGACACCTTCCGAAAGTTTTTCCCTTTTCATTGATTTTCTTTTTCTCTAAGAGGTTTCGCCATGGAACACTCCGCTCCGCTCGTCGGCATCGTTATGGGCAGCAACTCCGACTGGGAGGTGATGAAAAACGCCGCCGACATGCTCGACCTGATGGGGATTCCCTTCGAAGCGCGCGTCGTGAGCGCCCACCGCATGCCCGACGAAATGTTCGAATACGCCGAAACGGCCCGCGACCGCGGCCTCAAGGTGATCATCGCCGGTGCGGGCGGCGCCGCCCATCTTCCGGGCATGATCGCCGCCAAGTGCACGCTCCCCGTCTGCGGCGTTCCGGTTCCCTCCAAGTACCTGCGCGGCGTCGACAGCCTCCATTCGATCGTGCAGATGCCCAAGGGCGTTCCCGTCGCGACCTTCGCGATCGGCGAGGCGGGCGCCGCGAACGCCGCCCTCTACGCGGCGCAGATTCTCTCCGTCACGGACGCGGCCGTCGCCGAAAAGCTCGCGCAGTTCCGCCGCGATCAGAACGCCAAGGCCCGCGCCATGACGCTTCCCCGCTGAGGTGCCGACCATGATGTCCCGCATTCTTCTCCCCGGTGAAACCTTGGGCCTCATGGGCGGCGGCCAGCTGGGCCGCATGTTCGCCCAGGCGGCCGCGACGATGGGCTACCACGTGGCCGTGCTCGAACCCGGCCAAAGCGCCCCCGCCGCGGAAGTCTCACTCGAAGCGATCGTCGCTCCCTACGACGACGAAGCGGCGCTCGAAAAGCTCGCCCGCCGCGTGAAGGCCGTCACGACCGAATTTGAAAACGTTCCCGCGCCGGCGCTTCAGCGCTTGGCCGAGCTCGGCGTGCGCACGGCGCCTCCGGCTTCGGCCGTCGCCGTCACGCAGGACCGCAACCGCGAAAAGACCTTCGTGGGCGACGTCGCGGGCGTGCCCGTCGCGCCCCACGCGGCCGTGCGCAATGAACGCGACGCCGAAACCGTTTCGAAGGATTTGCTCCCCGGCATCCTCAAGACGGCCCGCCTCGGTTACGACGGCAAGGGCCAGGCCCGCGTCACGACGCGCGAGGAAGTCCTTGCGGCCTTCCGCACCTTCGGCGGCGTCGACTGCGTGCTCGAAAAGCGCCTTGACCTCGCGCTCGAAATTTCCGTCATCGTCTGCCGCGGCGCCTCGGGTGAAGTCGTCGTCTTCCCCGTCTCGGAAAACCATCACCGCAACGGCATTCTCGCCGTCTCGGTCCTGCCCGCGCGCGTCACCGACGAAACGGCCGAAAAAGCGAAGCGCTACGCCGAAAAGATTGCGCTCGCCCTCAACTACGTGGGTGTTCTCTGCGTTGAATTCTTCGTTCTGAAGGACGGCACGCTCGTCGTGAACGAACTCGCGCCCCGTCCCCACAATTCGGGCCACGCCACGATCGAAGCCTGCACGACGAGTCAGTACGAAGCGCAGGTGCGCGCGATGACGGGATTGCCCTTGGGCGACACGTCGCTTCGCACGCCCGCCGTCATGCTGAACCTCTTGGGCGACCTCTGGTTTGACGAAGAAGGGAAGCTTCGCTCCCCCGACTGGGCTTCGGTCCTCGCCGTCCCGGGCGCGAAACTGCATCTCTACGGCAAGGCCGAACCGCGCCGCGCCCGCAAGATGGGGCACGTCACGGTCCTCGGCGCCACGCGCGACGAAGCGCTCGAGCGCGCCCGCGCGGTCGCCCGCATTCTGAACCTTCCCGAACCGGTTTGACTTTCCATGACGCAATCTGTGGATTTTGAAGCCGTCGAAAAGGCCGCCCGCATTCTCTCCGAGGGCGGCCTCGTCGCCATTCCGACCGAAACCGTCTACGGGCTCGCCGCCGACGCGGACAACCGCGAAGCGGTGCTCGCCACGTACGCCGCCAAGGGGCGGCCCGCGGATCACCCGCTCATCGTGCACGTCGCGGGTCCCGACGCGATTCCCTTCTGGGCCGTCGACGTTCCGCCCGAAGCCTGGCTACTCGTCAAGACCTATTGGCCCGGCCCCCTCACGATCGTTCTCAAAAAGAGCGAACGCTGCGGCACCTTCGTGACGGGCGGTCAGGACACGGTGGCGCTTCGCTGCCCCTCGCACCCGGTCGCGCACGCGTTGCTTGAACGCTTCGCGGGCGAGACGCATAAGGGCCTCACGGCGCCTTCGGCGAACACCTTCGGACGCATCAGTCCGTCGACGGCGGCGCACGTCGCCGAAGACCTCGGCCTCAAGCCCGAAGGAAAACTCGACATGATTCTCGACGGCGGTCCCTGCGAATTCGGGATCGAGTCGACGATGGTGAACCTCTCGGACGGCATGCCCTCGATCCTGCGCCACGGCGTCGTGACGCGCGAAATGCTCGAGGAAACCTTGGGCTTTGCGGTCCCCGACGCGGGGAAGAACGCGCCGCGCGCTTCGGGACGTCTGAAGAGCCACTACGCTCCCCGCACGAAGCTTGAACTTCACGACGAGGCGTCGCTCCTCACACGTGCTTCCGAGCTCGCCGACCAACGCATCGCCGTCATGGCCCCCGCGGAACTTCTCGCGCGTTTGCCTGTGCGTCCGGTCTTTGCGATCGCCGCCGAATCGGATCCGCTCGCCTACGGTCGGGCGCTCTACGAAAACCTGCACGAACTCGACCGCGCAGGTGCGGACCGCATCCTCGCCCTTCGCACGCCCTCGACGGGCCCCTGGGCCGCGGTCGCCGACCGACTCGGCCGCGCCGCCGCGTAATTCGCGCTTTTCGGAGAAGAAAGCATGCTCAAGGTCTACGGCATTCCCAATTGTCAGAGCGTCAAAAAGGCGCTTGCCCATCTCGAGACTGCGGGGATCGAACACGAATTCGTGAATTTCCGCAAGACGCCGCTCACGGCGGACAAAATCGACGCCTGGCTCGCGGCCGTGGGCGCGGAGACGCTCGTCAACCGACGCGGCACCTCCTGGCGTACGCTCACGCCCGAAGAAAAACTCGCGGCCGAGAAGGCCGACACGCTTCGCGCCCTGCTTTTTGAAAAGCCCACGCTCATCAAGCGTCCCATCGTCGAGTGGCCCGATGGCCGCATCACGACTGGGCTCGACGCGGTGCTGGTCGCAGAGGCCCGCTCGTGAACCGAGCCCCCGTCGGGATTTTGGATTCGGGCTTCGGGGGACTCTCCGTCTACGCGGCGGTGAAGAAACTTCTTCCGGGCGAATCCACGGTCTTTGCCGCCGACTGCGCGGGCGCGCCCTGGGGCGACCGCTCGGACGAATACATTCTCGAGCGGCTCGAGGGCCTCGTCGGATTTCTTCTCTCCCGAAACGTCAAGGCGATCGTCCTTGCCTGCAACACGGCGACCGCCGTCGGCGCGGCGGTGCTTCGCGCACGGCTTTCGATTCCGGTGATCGGGATCGAACCCGCGGTGCTGCCGGGTTGCCGTGAAACGAAGACGAAGGTGATCGGGGTGCTCGCCACCACCAAGACCATCCGAAGCGCCAAGTACCGGCATCTGAAGACGCTTGCGCCCGCCGACGTGAAGGTGTTGGATCAGCCCTGTCCCGGGCTTATGGACTGCGTCGAAAAGGGCGCCTTTCACGCGCCCGAAACGGTGGAACTTGCGAGACGCTACGTCGCGCCCCTCGTCAAGGAGCATGCCGACCGGCTCGTGCTCGGCTGCACGCACTATCCCTTCTTATCGGACGTATTGCACGAGGTCGCCGGCCCCGGGGTCGAACTCATCGACCCCGCGCCCGCCGTGGTTCGACAGTTGGAGCGCCGCCTCGCGGCGAACGACGCGCTCTCGGACGGCTTCTCGCCCGAGCACCGCTTTTTCGTCACGGGCGCAAACGAGCACCGGGAGACGGTCCTTCGGCTTCTTGCCGGAGAGAACGCGCGTCTCGAGGCGCTCGGCGGCGATTTTCAGGCGCGCACCGTGAGTTTGGAATCGATGAAATAAGGCAGAAGCTTCGCGCGGGTTTCTTCCGAAAAGGGGAGACTTTCCAATCCGTCGCCCGAGGCCGAGGGCTTCACGCACACCACGGTTTCGGTGCCCTGCAGACGAAGCGTTCCGTCGACGCCTTCGATCGTCATCGCAAAGCGGATCGACGAGGTGCCGAGATGCTCGATCCAGCACTTCATCACGCATTCGTCGCCCACGCGGCTCGGATAACAGAAGTCCACGTGGACGCCCACCACCGGAAAGCCCATGCGGCGCTCGGTCATGCCTTCGTAGCCGTAGCCCAGAACGTCCCGCCAGAAGTCCTCCATGAGGTTGTTGAGGATCGTGAAGTAGTGCGGGTGATAGACGATCCCCGCGGGATCGCAGTGACTGAAGCGGATGCGAAGGGGCTGAACGTATTTCTGAGACATTATCGACCTACGGTGAGAGAACGAAGCACGGCGCGCACGGGGCTCGCTTCCGCCCCCGAAAGGCGAAGCGGAAGAGCGATCAGCTCGTAGTCGCCCGCGGGGACTTCCGACAAATCGAGGTTTTCCATCAGCACGCGGTTGTGCGCGAGCGCAATGCGGTGCGAGGGGAGGACGGTGCTCTCCGCAGGATCGACGCTCGGCATGTCGACGCCCAGGAGCACGACGCCCGCGTCGATGATCCGCCGCATGAGCGCGGGTGAAATCGGGCGGTAGTCGGTGGACCAGCCGTCGACGCGCTTGGCGCGCGTTTTGACGAGCACCCGCGTCGGGAGGTTTCGAAGCGGAAACTCGTCGGGACCGATTTCTCCCGTCCGTTCGTTTTGCGAGAGATCCACCACGCGGCATCGCCCGATGAAGGTCTCGAGCTTCAGTCCCGCCACGTCGGGCGCGGCGGAATCCAAATGCATGGGACTGTCGACGTGCGCCCCGATGTGGGGCGAAAACCGCAGAATCGACACGTTGGCGAAGTCTCCCTCGGAGACGCGGGCCGACCAATCGATCGTGAAGGGGGCGTCCCCCGGAAAGACGGGACTCGAGACGCCGACCGCGGGTGAAATATCCCAGATGCGCTTCATGGTGAACAGCAGGAAAAATGGAGAATCGGGCAAGGCCCGTGCGAATGACGTATTGTAGACATTCGGACGCCTCCGCCGAGGGGCGTCGAAACACCATTTGAGGAGAAAACCCATGCCCGAAGACTCTGCACTTCTGACGCGCGCCTCGATCGGCCCCAAATACCTGACGGACCCCGCTCCCGATCGGGAGGAATGGCAGGCGATCCTTCGCTTCCTCGAGAACGCCCCCTGCCACGACGACGCCTATCCCTTCCGCGTCGTGATCTGCGAAGACCGAGAGATGCTAGGCGAAATCTTCCTCGCGGAACTCCCCGAGGACGCCGACGAGGCGGCGCGGGAAAAGGCCGTGAAAAAGGCGAAGAAGGGCCCGGGGTGCCTCGCACTCATCCTGCGTGAAACGAAGGACGCGCCGCGCCGCGACCGCGACGAACGCCTTCTTTCGGCGGGCGCCGCCCTCATGCGGCTCCTCGACGCCCTGCATCTTGCGGGCTACGCCGCCAAGACCGTGTCCGGGAAGGATTTTCGCCGTCCCGACGGACTCTATGACCCCGAAACAGAAACGCTTCTTTGCTTCGTGCTCTGCGGACGACCCGTCGCGGACGCGAAGAAAAACGAACGGAAGACTGTCGAGTCGACTTATTTCTGACTCGGTTGAAGGGGCGGCAGATCGGGCGGAGCGTTCCGCTTTTCGCGCTCCGCCTCTTCGCGCATTTTGCGAAGGCGCTCCGCCACGGATTCGGCAAACCGCGTCACCGTCCCCGGCGCATTCCCTTCGGCCTTTTCGTCGGCGAGAAAGAGAACCCTGCGCCCGGCATGCAGAGCCGATGCCGCGGCGTACGCGAGACGCGTCGTCGTGACGGGATCGAGCCCCGCGCGCTCGCCCCGGAAGTGCGTCGGCACCTGCGGCGCGAGCCAGCGAAGAATCAGCGGCGTACGGAGGGCGGCCTCGCCCGCCGCTTCGTCGTACCAGGCGAGCGAGCGCAACTGCGCCGAAAGGCTTGCGCCCCCCGACGTGAGCGTGAGGGTGGGATACGCGCCGCTTTTCAAAAGAAGCTTCATGAGGGCGGGCGTCTGAAGAAGAGGCGTGCGGACGTTCACGTAAAGCGGCGCCTCGGTTTCCCCGCGCCAACGCGCAAGAAAGACCTCGAGCCGTTCATAGAAGGCCTTGCGCTCCGCCGGACGATAGGCGCCCCGCCTCGGATCGGCAAGAAGATCAAGAAGCACGCCCGGAGGATTCGCGCCGAAATGCTTGGCGATCGGCTCCGTCACGGTCTCGCGAACGAGCTCGATCGAGAGAAACTCGGGATTTTCGCCCGCCGCCTCGCCGCGGCGCTGCCTGAGTACCGGATCCGTCACGCGCCCCGAAAGGCGAATGAGCGGGGAAAAGTCAGAGGGCGTCAGAAGGGCGATTCGCTGCCAGTCCCGCTCGTCGGTTCGGCGTCGGCGGGAAAGAACCCACTCCGTCGTGCGAAAGAGCGGATGCGCCGCATAGGCCGCGTAAGTTTGAAACCAGTCGGGGCGCTCCCCCGTGAAGCGGTCGTACACCGTTCCCCGCCAGGAAGGGTGGTACCAACCCACCGTCCCGAGCGACAGCGTCTTGGGGAGTTTTCGCGCAAGCGCCGCCGCGGCCGGCGTCCCCTCCACGGGATGCACCGTACGGTCCGTTCTCGGCGAATTGTCGTAGGCGGCGAAATCTTTCATGTGTCAGGCGAGATATCGGGTATGAGGCCGGAAATCTCCGGTGCTTCCTCTCATTATCTCAGCAATTTCCCCAAGGTTGCCCGTATAATGCAAGACTTCGGTCTCCTCTCCGCAACCGTCTCTTTTTCCCGCACCGTTGAGCGCCATGGAAGAAAAACGAAGCAGAATTTCCGCCCCCGTCTGGGTGGTCGACAACGACGACGTGCGCCAAACCATCCGTTTTGCCCTGGCGACACACGGCATGAACGTGCGCACCTTTCCGTCGGGCGAAGCCTTTTTGGAAGAAGTGGATCTCGATCGTCCGGGCGTGCTCGTGCTCGATTTGCACATGAAGGGAATCGGAGGGCTCGAGGTGCAGGAAAAACTGCGGAGCGCCCAAAGCCCCATCGCCGTCATCTTCCTTTCGGGCTCGGCCGACATGCGCTCCGTCGTGCGCGCCATGGAAAACGGCGCCGTGAGCTTCTTTGAGAAGCCTGTCGACCCCGAAGTCCTCTACTTCACGATCGGCAAGGCCCTCGACATCTGCGAGGCCCTGCAGGAAAAGCGGACGTTGAAGCTCCTTCTCGACAATCTTTCTCGCCGCGAACGCGAAGTCCTCGAGTTGCTCTATCAAGGAAAGCGCAACCAGGAAGTGGCGGAACTCCTGAACCTTTCGACTCGCACGGTCGAAGTGCACCGCGCCCACATTTCCCGAAAGCTCGGCTCCATCACGCCCATTCAGCTTCTCTCGCGCCTCAACGCCGCGAACGAACGCCTCGCGAAGCGCTTCGGCTGGGATTGAGTTTTCCCTTCTGCAATACGACAAACGCGCCCTTTCGGGCGCGTTTCGTTTTGGAAGGAGTCAGTCAGCGCATCAACGCCACGGGCAGTCGAAACCCGGACCGTAGGGATGATGCGGCATCATGCGGTGATGCGGCGGCAGGGGACGATCGTCGCGGTCACGCAGATGAGGCGGCAGCGGACGGTCGTCACGATCGCGGCGGAAGTCGGGGCCGTCCTTCGCGAAACCTCGGTGACGGTATTCGTACGATTCGAGCACGTACTTCTGTTTGACCGAGAGGGACTTCAGAAGTTCGGCGCGCGTGTCGGCGATTTTCTTCACGCGGTCGGCGCGGGCGGCGAGACGTTCGGCACGGCGCTCAAGCCGATCCTGCACGTCGACCGCAGGCTTGACGTCGCGGGGCGCTTCGGCAAAGTGGGCCATGCGCGCGTCGACATAGGCCTTCCAGAGGGGCTTTTGCGCATCGGTGAGCGTGAGCATTTCGCCGAGGCTTTCATAGCGGGCGGCCGCCCAGTCCGATGCCGAAAAGCTGCGTTCCACGCAGGGCGGAACGTCCGAACCGCGGCGAGGACCGTCGGCCGGCGCCGCAAGGGCGAAACCTCCCACCGTCATCGCGCCGAGGGCGGCAACCGTAGCCAAAATCTTCTTCGTCTTCGTCATCTTGGTTCCTTGTATGGTAGTGAGGGAACTGCGTCGTTCCCGATGGCTTCACTATACGGAATGCCCGCGGCGAAATGTCTCTCCGATTTTGTGCGGACGTAACGAAAAACGGAGGGAGACGGACGCCTCGAAATAGTGAACAATCGTTCAGTTCGCTTGTTGCAGGCGCTTTCCAGGAAAAGCCGCCCGTTGCGACGCTTCCGGATTTCCTCACGAAAAGCAATATTTCCTCACGAGTTCCCGGACTTCCTTTACCTTCGGGCGCAGATCCTCCCCTTTTGATAGAATGAGGCACCTCTTGCGGCGCCCTCCCTTCTGCGGGCGCCCGACGTCCCGCTTCTCCTTTTCTTTATCTATCCGAGGATTCCTCTCAAATGGAACTCAACGCTCTTACCGCTCTTTCTCCGATCGACGGCCGCTATGCCCGTCAGACGGACGCGTTGCGCAGCATCTTCTCCGAATACGCCTTCATGAACGCCCGCGTGCGCGTGGAAGTCGAATGGCTCATCGCCCTCTCCGAAGCGGGCTTTGAAGAACTGCCCCGCATCAGCGAATCGGGCCAGGCCTTCCTGCGCGGTCTCTATGAAAACTTCTCGCTCGAAGACTGCGAAGCCGTCAAGACGATCGAAAAGACGACGAACCACGACGTCAAGGCCGTCGAATACTGGATCAAGGACCGCGTCGCCCACGACGACGAACTGAAGAGCGCCGCCGAATTCGTGCACTTCGCCTGCACGAGCGAAGACATCAACAACACGAGCCACGCGCTCATGCTCACGGAAGGCCGCAAGGCGCTCGTCGAATACCTCGAAAAGATCCACGCGACGATCGCGGGCTTCGCCAAGGAATGGGCCGAAATCCCGATGCTCTCGCGCACCCACGGTCAGACGGCCTCGCCCACGACCGTCGGCAAGGAATTCGCGAACGTGGCCGTTCGTCTCGGCCGCGTGATCGAAGCCATCCGCAGCGTCAAGATCCTCGCCAAGATGAACGGCGCCGTCGGCAACTTCAACGCCCACCTCATCGCCTACCCCGACTTCGACTGGGAAGCCTTCTCGAAGCGCGTCGTCGAAGGACGCCTCGGCGCCACCTTCAACACCCACACGATCCAGATCGAGCCGCACGACTACATGGCCGAGCTCTTCCATGAAATCGAACGCGCCAACACGATCCTCCTTGACTTCGACCGCGACGTCTGGGGCTACATCTCGATGGGCTTCTTCAAGCAGAAGTTGAAGGAAGGCGAAGTCGGCTCCTCGACGATGCCGCACAAGGTGAACCCGATCGACTTCGAAAACTCCGAAGGGAACCTCGGCATCGCCAACGCCCTCCTCGGCCATCTCGCCGGGAAGCTTCCCGTCTCGCGCTGGCAGCGCGACCTCACCGACTCCACGGTGCTTCGCAACCTCGGCGTCGCCTTCGGCTACTGCTTCATCGGCTACAACGCCTTGACGCGCGGCCTCGGCAAGCTTCAGGTGAACGAACACCGCATCGCCGAAGACCTCGATCACGCCTGGGAAGTCCTCGCCGAAGCCGTTCAGACCGTCATGCGCCGCTACGGCGTGCCGCACCCCTATGAACAGCTCAAGGCGCTCACCCGCGGCAAGGAAGGCATCACGAAGGAAACGATGCGCGAATTCATCGCCGGCCTCGACATCCCCGCGGACGCCAAGGATCGACTCCTTGCGCTCACGCCCGCCACCTACATCGGCAAGGCCGTCGAACTCGCCCGCCGCTGCTGATCGGCGCGTCTGCGACGTTCATAAATAAGTCGGGCCCGTCTTCGTTTCGGCGGGAAGAAATCAGAGCGCAACGGCGACGGACTTCACCTGCAGCCACACCGAGAGACCGGGACGCAACTGCAGACGCTCCACGCTTTCGTCCGTGACGAGTGAAAGCACCGTCTCCTCGCCCGAGCGAAGCGTCACGAGCGTGCGGCCTTCCGAGGGATCGGCCTCAAGCGAAACGATCTCGGCGGGGAGCACGTTTCGGATCGACTGATCGTCGTGCCGATCGAGCGCAATGCTCACGTCGCGGGCCGCGACGACGAGACGCGCGGCGTCGCCCAATTGAAGATGCTTTTTGGGAAGTTCGAACGTAAGCGACTTCGTGCGCACCTCCGCCACGGACCAACGCTCGTTGATCGACTCGACCGTGCCGTCGAGGACCACGACGGGCCCTTCGGCGCGGCGCACCGGCGTTTCGATCGCGCCGAGCACTTCGTTGAGCGTCCCCGAAGAGACGATCTTTCCGTCCTTCATCGCAATCACGCGGTCGGCCAAGCGCATCATTTCCTCGGCCGAGTGCGTCACGTAGAGGATCGGCATCGAGAGTTCGTCGCGAAGACGCTCGAGCCAGGGAAGAATCTCTTCTTTGCGCTTCCAGTCGAGGGCCGCGAGCGGTTCGTCCATCAGGAGGACCTTGGGCGTCATCGCGATCGCGCGCGCAATGGCGCAGCGCTGCCGCTCGCCGCCGGAGAGTTCCGAGACGCGGCGCTTCAGAAGATGACCGATCCCGAGAAGTTCAACGGCTTCGGCGAGCTTTTCGCTCCCGCGCGGATCTTTCGTGCGCTTGAGGCCGAAGCGGAGATTGTCCTCGACGTTCAAATGCGGGAAAAGGCTCGCCTCCTGAAAAACGTAGCCGAGCGCGCGGCTGTGGGTGGGAAGGAAGATTCCCTTTTCGTCGTCCTGCCACGTTTCGTCGGCGATGACGACCCGGCCCTCGGGGTGTTCCAACCCCGCGACGCAGCGAAGAAGCGTGGTCTTTCCGCAGCCCGACGGTCCGAAGAGCACGGTGATGCCCTTTTCCGGGAAAGAGGCCTCGGCCTCGAGAGCAAAGCCCGTCGAACGGGCGAGGCGAACCGATACGCCGTATTTCATCGCCCACTCCTTCCGGCGCCGTGCCGTTCAAAATAGGTGAGGGAAAGGAGGACGAAGAAGCTGAAGACGAGCATGCCGCCCGCAAGCCAGTGGGCCTTGTCGTATTCCATCCCTTCCACGTAGGTGAAGATTTCGGTCGACACCACCTGGGTTTCGCCCGGAATGTTGCCGCCGATCATCAACACGACCCCGAATTCCCCGATCGTGTGGGCGAACGTCATGAGTACGCCCGTAAGAATGCCGTGACGCGCCATGGGAAGGATGACGGAAAAGAAGGCGTCGAGAGGTCCCGCCCTCAGCGTCGCGGCGACTTCCATGGGCTTGGTGCCCACGGCTTCGAATGCGTTCTGCAGGGGCTGCACCATGAAGGGAAGCGAATAAATCACGCTCCCCACCACGAGCCCAGTAAAGGTGAAGTTGAGCGTCTCGATTCCGAAGAGCTGCGTAATGGCGCCGATCGGCCCCGAAGGGCCGAGGGCGACCAGGACGTAAAAGCCCAGAACCGAGGGCGGCAGGACGAGCGGGAGCGTCACGATCGCGCTGATCGGCGCGCACAGGGCGCTCTTTCGCTGCGCAAGCCACCACGCGAGCGGCATGCCGAGGATGAGCAGAAAAACCGTCGTGACGAACGCGAGTCTCAGACTCAGCCACACGGGACCGAGGTCGGCCGGCGTAAGCGGCATGCCATTCTCCTCTCTCTAAGATTACTTGGCGGTATCGTAACCGTAAACGAAGCGGATGCGGTCGGCTTCCTTGTTCGTCTTCAGGTATTCGAGGAAGCGCTTGGCGCCTTCGTTCTTTTCACCGGCCTTCAGAAGGACAGCGTCCTGCGTGATGGGCTTGTAGAGTTCCTGCGGAACGACCCAGCCCGAACCCGACGTGAACTTGCCGTCCTTGGCGCACTGGCTCATGGCGACGAAGCCGGCCTGAGCGTTGCCCGTAGCGACGAACTGATAGGTCTTGCCGATGTTGTCGCCTTCGACGATCTTGGGCGTGAGCGCGGCCTTCATGCCGAGGGCTTCCATCGCCTGGTGGGCGGCTTCGCCGTAGGGAGCGAGCTTCGGATTCGCGACGGCGAGCTTCTGGAGCTTGTCGCTCTTGAGGGAGTTCTGATCCTTGATGAAGCCGGCGTCGGAGCTCCAGAGAACGAGCTTGCCGATGGCGTAGGTGTAGTTCGTGCCTTCCACGCCGAAACCTTCCTTCACGGCCTTGGCCGGAGTCTTCGAGTCGGCGGCGAGCAGCACGTCGAAGGGAGCGCCGTTCTTGATCTGGGCGTAGAAGGCGCCCGTAGCGCCGAACGAGAGCACGAGCTTGTCGCCCGTGGCCTTTTCGTAGATCGGAGCGAGTTCCTTGATCGGCGCCGTGAAGTTGGCGGCGACGGCCACGCGGACGGTTTCGGCGAAGAGCGAGCCCGAAGCCACGGCGGCGAGGAGGAGGGCGAGGCAGGTCTTCTTCATTTGAGATTCTCCTTGAAGGACGGCGCGCAAACGGTACCGCCCTGAAATTTGGTAGAGTGGGAACACGAATGCGAGGGCGAAAACGCCCTCCCTTTCGTTATTCCTAAAAAGAATAGCGAGATTTCGACTTTGCCGCAAGAAAACCTCTCGGGAGACATGCATGCCGCAGGATAACGCCCAGGCCGATCCGGTTTTGCTCACGCACCTTTTGAATGAGACGATCGACAAACGACTCGACATCCTTCGGCGCGTGGCGGACGTGGGGTCGATTTCGGAAGCCGCCCGCGGCGCGGGCGTGAGCTACAAGGCGGCCTGGCAGGCGATTGAGACCCTCTCGAATCTTGCGGGCGGCCCGCTCGTCGAGAAGGTCGTGGGCGGCCGCTCGGGCGGCGGCACCCGCATCACGGCCCGCGGGGAAGAGGTCCTGCGCCTCAACGAGGCGCTCGTGCGCGCCCGTCGCCGCGTGCTCGAGGAATTCGGCCGAAACGGCGCCGAAGGTCTCTCCGCGGCGGGAGGACATTTTCTGATCTCCATGCGCAACCAGCTGCCCGCCACCATCCACACCCTCAAGATCGGCTCGGCCCTCGTGCGGCTTCTCCTCGCGATCGACGAAGACCATCTCATCCGCGCCTCCGTCACCAAGGAAAGCGCCCAGCTCCTCGGCCTTCGCGAAGGGATGCGCGTCGTCGCGCTCTGCAAGGCTACGGGCGTCGAAGTCTTCTCGGAACCCCCGGAAACGGCCGACAACCTCCTCGAAGGCACGGTCGTTCACTGCGACCGCGACGACCACGGCGGCGAATGCACCGTCCGTCTTCCCTCAGGCCTTACGCTCGTGGGCTTCGCCCGCGCGCACCACGGACTGCGCCGTCAGGGTCCCGCCTGGGTGCTCATGCCCTGCGACAACATCGCCGTAGCGCTTGCGCAGTAAGGTCTTTCAGAGAGCAAGAGAAATTCCCTAAGGATTTGCACGTAGTTCGTTGTGCGGAATCGGAAAAGTATTCATCTTTTTGCAGGAATTTCCTCTCTCTTTGACTGTAGTCAAGCGCTGAAAAACATTTCTTACATTTTTCTGAATAACATTACAGCCTGCTTAGTGTCGGCGAAGACCCCCTTTCCGTTTGCCGCCGACGAAAAGACAATGCTCCCGCCCTCCCACTCCCTCCGGGATCGGCGGTGAACTTCAACAAAAGGCTCCAAGATGGAAAAGAACAGCGTTTGGTATCTTGCCGGCATCGGCCTCATCGGCGTCGTGGTCGGCATCATTTTCGTCGGTATTCTCACGAGCGTCGTGCATTGGGCTGGTACGCCGAAGTTCTGCGGTGAATTCTGCCACTCTATGGATGCGACCTACATCGCCTATCAGAAGGGTGACCACTTCCGCACCGCTTCCGGCGCCACCGCCGGCTGCTCGGACTGCCACCTGAAGAACCACTCGAACGAACACGTCGGCCCGATCGACTACGTCGAAATGCTCATGTACAAGGCCAAGGCCGGTTCGATCTCGCTCTTCGGCCAGATCCAGGGTTCGCTCAGCACCCCCGAAAAGCAGATTGAAAAGCGTCCGGAAATGGCCGCCGCCGTCCTCGAATCGATGCGCGCCGACAATTTCGAAGCCTGCCGCGGTTGCCATGACGTTCAGCGCATGTACAACCCGGGCAAGCCGCTCGTCGCCGCCATCCACAAGGGCATGGGTCCGGAAACCAAGGTGGACTGCATCAGCTGCCACCCGACGGCCGGTCACAACTACACGGGTGAAATCCTCCCCGTCGCCCAGGCCAAGTAATTTCGGTTCTGCGAAATCTCAGAGAAAGGCTCCGACTTCCGGTCGGGGCCTTTTTCGTTTTTGCCACGAACAGCAATAGTTTGTCTACAATCAACCGATGCACGCCCGCCGCAAACGGCGGGCCCGACACCATTTCGACAGAGGCCGGCATAAGAATGGGCACGACTTTCCGAAAAGACTACAAGGTTCCCTCGCATCTCATCGATTCGGTTCACCTCGAATTCGATCTCGACCCCGACAGCAGCTCGGTGACGTCCACGATGGACGTGCGTCCCAATCCCGAGACGAACGACAAGGTGCTCGACCTCGTCCTCAACGGCGAGGCCGTCACGCTCGTGAGCGTGAACGTCAACGGCCGGACGCTCGCGGAGAGCGAATACACTCTCACCGACACCACGCTCACGATTCCGGCGCTGCGCGAAGCGGCGAAGGTCGTCATCGTCAACCGCTTCAGCCCCTCGAAGAACACCGCGCTCTCCGGGATCTACGCCTCCGGCAAGAACCTCATGAGCCAGTGCGAGGCAACGGGCTTTCGACGCATCACCTACTGGCCCGACCGCCCGGACGTGCTCGCGAAGTTCACGGTCACGATCCGCGCGCCCAAGGCGCTCTATCCAGTCCTTCTCTCGAACGGCAACCGGGTCGAATCGCGCGACCTCCTCGACGGGCGCCACGAAGTCCGCTGGGTCGACCCCTATCCGAAACCCTGCTACCTCTTCGCGCTCGTCGCGGGCACGCTCGAGTGCCGCCGCGAGAAGTACCGTCTCGGCAACGGCCGCGAAGTGACGCTTGAAGTCTGGGTGGAGCCGCAGGACATCGACAAGACCGAACACACGATGGAAAGCCTCAAGCGCGCCATCGCCTGGGACGAAAAGCGATTCGGCCTCTATCTGGACCTCGACCTCTTCATGATCGTCGCGACGAACGACTTCAACTTCGGCGCGATGGAAAACAAGGGGCTCAACATCTTCAACACCCGCTACGCCCTCGCCAATCCGGCGATCGCGACCGACCGCGACTACTTCAACATCGAGTCCGTGGTCGCGCACGAGTACTTCCACAACTGGACGGGCGACCGCGTGACGCTTCGCGACTGGTTCCAGCTCACGCTCAAGGAAGGCCTCACCGTTTTCCGCGACCAGGAATTCTCCGCCGACATGTTGGGCGACCCGACGGCCCGCGCCGTGCAGCGCATTGAAGACGTCAAGGCCCTGCGCGCCGCGCAGTTCCCCGAGGACGCCGGCCCCATGGCGCACCCGATCCGTCCGGAGAGCTACAAGGAAATCAACAATTTCTACACGATGACCGTCTACGAAAAGGGCGCCGAAGTCATCCGCATGCTTCACACGCTCCTCGGCGAGACGGTCTTCCGCAAGGGCTTTGACGAATACATCCGCACGAACGACGGCTCGGCCGTCACGTGCGAGGCCTTCCTCACGGCCATGGCGAACGCTTCGGGACGCGACCTCTCGCAGTTCGCCCGCTGGTTCGAACAGGCGGGCACGCCCGTCGTCGCCGTCGAAGGAGTATGGGACGCCGCTGCGGGCAAGTTCCACCTCGTCGTCGAACAGGCGACGCCGCCCACGCCGGGCCAGCCCCACAAGGCTCCGCTTCTGATGCCCTTCCCCGTCGCCTTCTTTGACCGCGACGGCAAGGAGTGCCCGCTTCGTCTCGAAACGCCCGAGGGCGTCGTGGAACTCGAGTCGCCCCTTGAACTCACCGAAGCGCGTCACGAATGGGTCTTCACGGGCTTCACGTCCGCGCCCGTGCCGAGCCTCAACCGGGGCTTCGCCGCGCCCGTTCGCCTTCGCTACGACTATTCGCTCGACGATCTCGCGCTCCTCGCCTCCTGCGACACCGATCCCTTCAACCGCTGGGAGGCGATGCAGGAACTGATGCTGCGCACGACGCGCGAACTGATTCGCGACCGCTTCGCCGGACGCGAGGACAACGTCCCCGCCGTCTTCTTCGACGCCTTCAAGCGTACGCTCACCGACGAAACGCTCTCGCCCGCCTACGCGGCCGTCACGCTCGAGCTTCCCTCCGAGCGCACGATCGGCGAATCGCTTCCCTTCATCGATCCCGAAGCCGCCTTCCGGGTGCGCGAAGCGCTTCGCGTTCAGATCGCCAAGCGCCTGCAGCTCGAACTCACGGCCGCGGTCGACCGTTCGGTCACGCCCGGGCCCTATTCGCCCGACCCCGAGAGCGCGGGCAAGCGCGCCCTCAAGAATCTCGCGCTCTACTACCTCATGGGCGCCTCGAGCCACCACACGGTCATCCGCGTGCGCGATCAGCTCATCAAGCGCGAGAACCTCACGGACGAACTCGCCGCGCTCAAGCTCATCGTCGACTCGAACGTGCCGAGCAAGAACAATTTCGAGGTCGAAACGCTGCAGACCTATCTTCCCGAGCCGCTCCTCGTCAACAAGTGGCTCACGGTTCAGGCGACGACGAAGACGCACGCGGGCGAACTCCCCGTGCTCGAGCGCGTTCGCGAACTCATGAAGTGCGAGTTCTTCTCGCTTTCGAACCCGAACAACGTCTACGCGCTCCTTCTTGCGTTCTTCACGCAGAATCCCTCGGAATTCCACACGAAGGACGGCGAAGGGTACAAATTCTGGACCGAGGTCGTCCTCGAACTCGACCGCATCAACCCGCACGTGGCGGCCCGCGTCGCCCGTACGCTCGAAAACTGGCGGCGCTACACGCCGCAGCTCTCGCGCCTTCAGTTCGAAGCGCTCGAGAACGTCTATCTGCACAAGGACCGACTCTCCGAGAGCGTCTTGGAAGTCGTCGAAAAGGCTCTCAACAATCCCACCTGAGGAAATCGCATCGTGGCAACCACTCTTTCTCAATATCTGGCCCGTGAAGAATCTCTCCATGAGCTCGACCCCGTTCTCGCCCGTCTGATCACGAGCGTCTCCGAAGCCTGCAAGACGATCAGCCACAAGGTTCGTCAGGGTGCGCTCGCGGGCGTCCTCGGCCTTGCCGGCACCGAAAACGTTCAGGGTGAAGACCAGAAGAAGCTCGACATCATCAGCAACGACATCTTCGTCGACGCCGTCGTCCGTTCGGGCGCCGTCTGCGGCATGGTGAGCGAAGAAATCCCCGAAGTCATGTCGGTCCCCGACGAATTCCCCGTCGGTCCCTACCTCATCGCCTTCGACCCGCTCGACGGCTCGAGCAACATCGACATCAACGTTTCGATCGGCTCGATCTTCTCGGTGACGCCCGCCGTCCGTCCGAAGCGCACTGCCGTCGACGCGGACTTCCTGCAGCCCGGCCGCAACCAGGTCGCCGCGGGCTACTGCATGTACGGTCCGCAGACGCAGCTCTGCCTCACCTTCGGCCGCGGCGTCGTCTTCTTCACGCTCGATCCTTCGACGGGCACCTTCGTGCTCACGCAGGAAGACGTCCGCGTCGCGCCCGCCGCGAAGGAATTTGCCATCAACTGCTCGAACATGCGCCACTGGGAAGCGCCGGTGCGCCGCTACATCGACGAACTCCTCGCCGGGAAGGCCGGCCCCCGCGGCAAGGACTTCAACATGCGCTGGGTCGCCGCGATGGTCGCGGAAGTCCACCGCATCCTGCAGCGCGGCGGCATCTTCCTCTATCCGCGCGACAACCGCGATCCCGCCAAGCCCGGCAAGCTTCGTCTCCTCTATGAAGCCAACCCCATGTCGATGATCATGGAAAACGCGGGCGGCGCCTCGACGAACGGCCACACCCCGATTCTCGACATCGTGCCCGAGAAGATTCACCAGCGCGTCGCCGTCATGCTCGGCGCCCGTGAGGAAGTGGATCTTGTGACGAGCTACCACAAGGCCTGATTCGGGACGTTTCCGTAACGCCCACTCTGCTATGCTGAAAGAGCGCCCTCACGGGCGCTCCGAACGCCATTCATTCACTTGCGGCCGTTTCCTATCGAAGCGGCACGGAGTTGCACCATGAAATTGCGAACGCTGGGAATCATCCTGGTTCTCATCCTCCTCGCCGTTTTCCTCATCATCAACTGGACGGCCCTCTCGACCGTGATGACCGTCAACCTCGTCTACCGCGAGATTCAGGCTCCGCTCGGCGTCATCGTCGTGGCGGCCTTCGCCGTGGTCGTTCTCTGCATGTTCATCTACACCGTCTGGCAGCAGGCGAGCGTCTCGCTTGAAATCCGTTCGGCCTACAAGGAAGCCCGCACGGCGCGCCACCTCGCCGACGAAGCCGACAAGAGCCGCGTGACGGCGCTCCATACCGAAATGAACGAGCGCTTGACCAAGATCGAGACGATGCTCTCGGAACGCACCGAGGAAATGCTCTCGCTCGTTCGCACGCGCTCGGGCGAAGTCGATGCCAAGCTCGCCGAACTCGCTTCCATGCAGGCCGACTATCAGGCGAAGAACCTGCAGGCGATCCGCGCTTCGCTCTCGGAAATCGAAGCGAAGATGCTGCCGCCTCTCCCTCCCGCCGACGAGGAACCCTCCAAGGCCGAGAAGGACGCCAAGGACACGGCCGAGAAAAAAGAGCTCTTCAAGGATCTCTTCTGACCACTCTTTCCTGCGAGCGGGCCCTGCCCGCTCTTTTTTCGATTCAACCGGAGTAATGCCATCATGCGTAAAGATCCGCGCTTTCCCAAGCTTCACATCGTTGACCATCCGCTCGTGCAGCACAAACTCACGCTCATGCGCGAAAAGGAAACGAGCACGCGCGACTTTCGCGAGCTCTTGAAGGAAATCGCGATGCTGATGGGCTATGAACTCACGCGCGACTATCCGCTCACGACCCGCCGCATCGAAACGCCGCTCGCCGAATTCGACGCGCCCGTCATGGAAGGGAAGAAGCCCGTCATCGTTCCCGTCCTTCGCGCCGGTCTCGGCATGACGGACGGTCTCTTGACGCTCATGCCCGGCGCCCGCGTCGGTCACATCGGTCTCTACCGCGACGAAAACAAGCGCCCCGTCGAATACTTCGTGCGTCTTCCTGACACCGAAGGCCGCAACTTCATCGTCGTCGACCCGATGCTCGCCACGGGGTATTCCGGCGCCTACGCCGTCGACACCCTCAAGAAGCGCGGCATTCCCGGCTCGCAGATCCAGTTCATGGCGCTCGTCGCCGCGCCCGAAGGCGTGAAGACCTTCACGGAACTGCACCCCGACGTGGAGGTCTACGTCGCGGCGCTTGACGATCACCTCGACGAAAACGCCTACATCGTCCCGGGTCTCGGCGACGCGGGCGATCGCATCTTCGGCACGAAGTAAGCCCCGTTCCCGGTCCATTTCCTGAAGCGGACGCCGAGCCCGGTCTCGACGTCCGCTTTTTTACGTACATTCGCGTATATTGATTTTGCAGATTTATGCGATGTTTCAACGCTCGAATTTCAGGGTTTCTATGTAGTTCTCCGAAGAAATAGGCTCTTTCAGACGGTTTTCCCGCCTGCTTTGGGTTACATCGGACGAATTTCGTAAAATTTCATGACATTCATCAAAGACAAACCCTGAAAAAACAGGCATCATTGCGGCCGTACAAACGGCAGTCGCACTACGTAGATTGCACGGACCAACCACGCGGGCGGCGCTCTCCTGTATCGGGCGCCGCGCGTTGTTTTCAACGATTTCCAAACTCCCCGAAGGACAAGTCATCATGACGACCCCTGAATCCATCAAGTACGCCAACACCCCGACGGCCACCGAAAACGTCTGGGGCGTCGGTCTCAAGGACGCCAAGCGTCAGAGCCGCTTCACGGCCATCTGCGACGTCACGCAGTCCGTCACCGGCCTCATCCTCGGCCTCTTCCTTTTCTGCCACATGGCCTTCACGAGCTCGGTGCAGTTCGGCAAGGACGTCTTCTGGAACCTCATCGCCTTCTCGGGCGGTCACTTCCTTGACGGCCAGGATCATCCGTCCTTCCACTTCATCTTCGTGCTCTTCATCACGATCTGCGTGACGCTGCACGCCCTCTGCGCTCTGCGTCGCTTCCCGACCTCGTACCATCAGTGCCGCGACATCAAGGCCCACTATCGCCTGCTCCGTCACCCCGACACCACGCTCTGGATGATCCAGCTCGTCACGGCCTTCCTGCTCTTCCTCTTCGTGTTCCCCCATGTCATGGGCATGCTCACGAACCCGAGCGGCTTTGACCCCAACCTCATCGGCGTGCACACCTATCACTCCGGCATGCTCTACACGTTCATCTTCCTCGTGATCACGGAACTCCACGGCATGATCGGTCTCTATCGCCTCGCCGTTAAGTGGGACATCTTCGCGAAGAACCCCGAACGCGACATCATCGACCAGCGCGTCGGCGACCGTGCCGGCCTTCGCAAGACGATGCTCGTCATCGCCTTCCTGATGATCGTCTGCGGTACGCTCACGGCCTGGACCAACTACTCGATCGGCGCCGAACAGGTTGAAGCCGGTCAGGAAGCCGCCCGTTACGTCATCCCCGACGAACTGAACTGGTGGAAGTAATTCGGGAGATTCTCTCCCCATAAGGCAACCCGCTCATCTCCCGATGGGCGGGTTCTTTTTTGGAAGTTCCGCATGCGCACGCCCCTCTGGGAAAAAATCTACCGCTCGCTCGTCGAGGACATTCAACGCGGCCGCTACCCCGTGGGTTCCGTTCTCCCCACGGAAAGCGAAATCATCGACACCTTCGGCGTGAGCCGCCACACGGCGCGCCGCGCCTACGCCGAACTCGTGCGTCTGGGCTACGTGCGCCGCACGCCGCACGTGGGCTCGCAGGTGATCAACACCGGACACCTGCCGAACTTCTACTACGAAGTCGAGTCCTTCTCGAACCTCGACCCCTACCACAACCTGCAGCCGCGCGAAATTCTCGCGCAGTCGCACTTTGTCTACGCGCCCGGAGAGGAAGAGGATCTTCCCTTTGCGGAAAACGAACCCGTCTGGCGCATCGACTTCGCGCGCTTCGGCCGACAGCCCTACGAAGTTCTCGGCCTCACGACGGCGTGGATGCCCTCCGAAAACGAACGCTTTCTCGACACCATCCGCGCCGAGCCCACGGTGCCCCTCATCAATCTTCTCTGCCGGCTTCGCAACGACGCCTGCCAGACGATCGATCAGTCGGTGCGCGCAAAAATCTTGACGTCCGAGCTCGCGAAGACGCTTCGCACGCGCCCGGGGAGTCCCATCCTCGAAATTCTGCGCACCTTCCGCAATCCCCGCGGCGAGGTGCTCCTTTGCTCGAGAAACTACTTCAAGGGCAACAACTTCTCGCTCGACATCCGGCTCACCCGGAAGCCTTTTGCGTAAGAACCGTCCGCTCTCCCTTCGAAATGCAAAGATGCGCAGTCTTTTTTCTTCTGTGTCAACACTCGTGATTCTCTGCATTGCGAAGCTCTAAAGGAGGGCGGATAATGCATCGTTGACTTTTTTCAGGCCCCCTTTTTGCGGGGGTTCTGAAGAATCCACGAGACCCAACCGCGGCGCCCGACGAGCGCCGCATCGATAACAAGTCCGCGCTGCGTCGCGCGGACCTTTTTCCCAGCAAAAAAAGGAAGAAGCATGGCTCAAAATCCCGCCTTCAAGTACGCTCCGATGTTCCAGCACGGAAAGGATGAAACCGAATACGTCCTCGTTTCGAAGGACCACGTCTCGGTTTCCGAATTCGAAGGACATCCCATCCTCAAGGTTGAAGCCGAAGGCCTCACCAAGCTCATCCACCGCGCCTTCACCGACGTGAACTTCATGCTCCGCCGTTCGCACAACGAACAGGTCGCGAAGATCCTTCACGACCCCGAAGCGAGCGACAACGACAAGTACGTCGCCCTCACGTTCCTGCGCAACGCCGAAACGGCCGCCAAGGGCGTGCTCCCCTTCTGCCAGGACACGGGCACGGCCATCATCCACGGTGAAAAGGGCCAGAACGTCTGGACGGGCTTCTGCGACGAAGAAGCCATCTCCAAGGGCGTTTACGACACGTACACCCAGGAAGCACTGCGTTATTCGCAGAACGCTCCGCTCTCGATGTACGAAGAAGTCAACACCAAGTGCAACCTTCCCGCCCAGATCGACATCGAAGCGACGGAAGGCATGGAATACAAGTTCCTCTGCGTCGTCAAGGGCGGCGGCTCGGCCAACAAGTCCTACCTCTATCAGGAAACCAAGGCTGTCCTCAATCCGCAGAAGCTCGTCCCCTACCTCATCGACAAGATGAAGAGCCTCGGCACGGCCGCCTGCCCGCCGTACCACATCGCCTTCGTGATCGGCGGCACCTCGGCCGAACGCACGATGCTCACGGTCAAGCTCGCTTCCTGCCACTACTACGACGATCTGCCGACGACGGGCGACGAAACGGGCCGCGCCTTCCGCGACCTCGAGCTCGAACAGAAGCTCTTTGAAGAAGCCTGCAAGATCGGTCTCGGCGCCCAGTTCGGCGGCAAGTACATGGCCCACGACGTCCGCGTCATCCGTCTGCCGCGCCACGGCGCGAGCTGCCCGATCGGCATGGGCGTCTCCTGCTCGGCCGACCGCAACGTCAAGTGCAAGATCGACCGCGACGGTCTGTGGATTGAAAAGCTCGACGACAATCCCGCGAGCCTCATCCCCGAAGAACTCCGCAAGCCCGGCGATGCGGGCGGCATCTCGATCAATCTCGATCAGCCGATGAAGGACGTTCTCGCCGAACTCTCGAAGCACCCCGTCTCCACGCGCGTCTCGCTCACGGGCACGATCATCGTCGCCCGCGACATCGCCCACGCCAAGTGGAAGGAACGCTTTGAACGCGGCGAAGGCCTCCCCGACTACCTCCTCAAGCACCCGGTCCTCTACGCGGGCCCGGCCAAGACCCCCGAAGGCTACGCCTGCGGCTCCATGGGTCCGACGACCGCCAACCGCATGGACCCCTATGTGGACCTCTTCCAGTCCCAGGGCGGCTCGATGGTCATGATCGCCAAGGGCAACCGCACCCAGGCCGTGACGGACGCCTGCCAGAAGCACGGCGGCTTCTACCTCGGCACGATCGGCGGCGTGGCGGCCGTTCTCTCGAGCGACGCCATCAAGAGCATCGAATGCATCGAGTATCCGGAACTCGGCATGGAAGCCGTCTATCAGATCCGCGTCGAAAACTTCCCGGCCTTCATCCTGGTCGACGACAAGGGCAACGACTTCTTCAAGCAGTTGAAGCCCTGGAAGGTTGAAGTGAAGCCCTGCTGCCAGGCCAAATAACCTGACGCACCTTCGCTGAAAGGCAAGGCCGCCTCCGTCGAGGGGCGGCCTATTTCTTTCCGAGAAACAAATTTTCACATTCTCGGGACCCGCGGTTCTCTAGGTGTTCGGGCTACTACCTAGGAGATTGATCGTATTTGAATGTAAACGATCGTCACCATCGCGTGAACTTTCCGTTTTTCGTCAAACAACGTTCAAATTTTCGGGAAAAGCGCCGGCGAAACGTAGAGAATTAGCTGTCCTTGTGTTTTTGACACCTCAAACCTTAACCAACCAAACTCTAGAGAAGAACCAAAATGGCACTCGGTTTAGACTTTTGGATCCAACTCTTGGTCGTGCTTGCGGCGCTCTTTTACGGCGCCCGTAAAGGCGGCATGGGCCTCGGCCTCATCGGCGGTATCGGCCTGATCGTCCTCATCTTCGGCTTCGGCCTCAAGCCGGGCAAGCCCCCGGTCGACGTGATTCTCACGATTCTCGCCGTGGTGTGCGCTTCGGCCACCCTGCAGGCCGCTGGCGGTCTCGACTGCCTGCTCCAGATCGCGGAAAAGATGCTCCGTCGTCATCCGCGCTTCGTCTGCTACCTCGCTCCCTACATCTGCTGGTTCCTGACGGTCCTCTGCGGTACGGGTCACGTCGTGTACACGATGCTCCCGATTATCTATGACGTGGCCATCAAGAACGGCGTCCGTCCGGAACGTCCGCTTGCCGCTTCCACCATTTCCGCTCAGATGGGCGTGATCTGCTCGCCGGCCGCCGTGGCCGCCGTCTCGATGATCGCCCTCTTGGACGGCTATGAAGTCGGCGGTCAGCCCTTCGGCTTCACGCAGCTCTTCGCCATCGTGATCCCGTCGGCCATCGTCGGCATCTTCGCTCTCGCCACGTTCTCGCTCTTCCGCGGCAAGGACCTCGACAAGGACGAAGCCTTCCAGGAACTCATCAAGGATCCGGAACAGCGCAAGTACGTCTACGGCGAAACGACGACCCTCATCGGCATCAAGTTCCGTCCCGAACAGTGGGCTTCGCTCTACATCTTCCTCGCCACCGTGGCCGTGGTTGCTCTGCTCGGCATGTTCCCGTCGCTGCGCCCCGCCTCCGGCGGCAAGGCCCTCTCGATGACGCTCGCCATTCAGATGTTCATGCTGACGGCCGGCGCCCTCATGGTCATGTTCTGCAAGACGAAGGCTTCCGCCGTCGCCAAGACCGCCGTCTTTAACGCCGGTATGGTCGCCATCGTGGCCGTGTACGGTGTGGCTTGGATGGCCGACACGATGTTCGCCGCCCACTTGGCCAACCTCAAGGAAATCCTTACCGAATGGGTTCGTGAAGAGCCGTGGACCTACGCCATCGTGCTGCTCCTCGTCTCGAAGCTCGTGAACTCCCAGGCCGCCGCCGTCGCGACGATCGTTCCGGTCGCCCTCGCCATCGGCACGCCTCCGGGCCTCGTGGTTGCCTTCTCGTCGGCCTGCTACGGCTACTACATCCTGCCGACCTACCCGTCCGACCTGGCCGCCATTCAGTTTGACCGTTCCGGCACGACCCACATCGGCCGCTTCGTGATCAACCACTCCTTCATCGCTCCGGGCTTGATCGGCGTCATCACCGCCTCGCTCGTGGGCTACATCCTCGGCATGGTCTACGGTTACATCTGATTCTCATATCAACCGGCGGCTCCGGTCGCCGGCGTAACCCAGATCTCATAAGGACCTCCTGCCGCACGTCGAACCTTCGAAGTGCGGCAGTTTCATATTCGCTCACTCATCATGTCGATCCGCACCTTTGACTTTGCCTACGGCCGCGGCCGCAAGACCTTCGAACTCGACGACGAACTCATCCTCAAGGAAGTCCGCACCGAGACCTTCCCCGTCATGGAAAACGTCGCCGAAGGCGTTCTCGAAGCCATCCACCACCCGATCGGTCTTCCCTCGATCGCGGAAATCGTCAAGCCCGGCGACACCGTCGCCTTCATCTGCAACGATCCGACGCGCGTCGCGAACAGCTTTGACTTCATGCCCGTGCTCGTGAACGAAATGAACCGCCTCGGCGTCCCCGACGAAAACATGAAGATCGTCTTCGCGCTCGGCACGCACCGCGAAATGTCGCACGAAGAGATGGTCGAGCAGGTGGGCGAGGAAGTCGCCTCGCGCCTTCGCATGTTCAATTCCATCGCCACGAAGTCGGAAGACTTCGAATACTTCGGCGACACTTCCCGCGGCACGCCCGTCTGGATTCACAAGGAACTCTGCAACGTCGACCACGTGATCCTCACCGGGACGATCGTGCACCACTACTTCTCGGGCTACGGCGGCGGCCGCAAGGCCGTTCTTCCGGGCTGCGCCGCCATGGAGACCGTGCGCGTCAACCACAGCTTCATGCTCGACGAAAAGGCGGGCCTCGGCATCACGAAGGGGAACCCCTGCTACGAAGACCAGATGGAAGGGGTCGCGCTCTTTGCGAAGGGCCGCTCGCTCTTCCTCTTCAACGCCATTCTCAACGCCAAGCACGAGTTCCTTCGCATGTTCGCGGGCGACTACGTCGCCGCCCACAACGAAGCCTGCCGCTTCGTCGACCGGGTCTACGGCTGCGAAATCCCGCACGAAGCCGATCTCGTCGTCGCCTCCTGCGGCGGCTACCCGAAGGACATCAACGTCTATCAGATGCAAAAGACGATGGACAACGCGGCCTGTGCCGTGAAGAAGGGCGGCGTCGTGATCCTCTTTGCCGACTGCGAGGAAGGTTCGGGCTCGGCCGTCCTCGAAGAGACCTTCCGCCGTCTCAAGACCCCGGAAGCAATCAAGAAGGAATTGGAAGAGAACTTCCGCATCGGCGCGAACAAAGCCTTCGCCATCACGCGTCCGCTCTCGAAGGCGCGCTTCATTCTCGTCTCGCGCCTTGACCGCGAACTCGCGCGCGACATGCTCTTCACCGCGGCGGTCGACACCCCCGAAGAAGCCTTTGCGCTCGCGAAGACCTATGTCGGCGAACGTCCCTCGGTCATCCTGATGCCCGAAGGCAGTCTCACGGTTCCGCGCGTCGCCGCGTAATCGCACCGTCTCTCACCAGACGAAAACTCCCCGTCGGGTTTCGGCCCTTCGGGGAGTCGTCGTGTATGGGATTTGCAACGCGATCAGCGAAGCGCCGGGAGGCGTCCCCCCGTCTTCTCGGCAAGCCTCAGCTCTTCGATGGCCTCAATCACCGATTCGCGCGTGAAGCCCGCGCGAAGAAGGGTTTTCTTCGCCTCGCTTCGCGCGTCGCGCACGCTTCGCACGACGCGCGAGAGACGCTCCGCCGTCTCGGCGTCGGAGTCGCCCGCCAGCGGTCCCACGAGCGCGGCGTAGGCCGTGTCGGAGAGCCCCTCGAGGAGCCCGAGAAGCGACGCGTGCTTCGCGCGGACCGCTTCGTACTCGGCGAGCGCACGGCAAACGGCCCCTCCTTCCTCGACGCGCCCCTCGAGAAGGACGCGCTCAAGGAGTTCCGGAAGTTTGGCCGCGTCGCTCGTACGCTCGACGTAGCCGCAGGCGCCTCTTTTGAGAAGAGGCCTCACGAAGGCGGGATTCTCGTCGGGATCGAGCGCCAGGAGCACCTTGACGCCCGCGCGCTCGCGCGCAAGCGCGAGCCAGGCGTACGGATCGAACGCCTCCCGATCGACGGGGAGCACGAGAACGGACGGCCGCAGACTCCACTCGAGTCTCGCTTCGGCCGCGTTTCGGGCCCGCCCCACCGAGAAGCGTCCGTCCGCCTCGAGCACCGACACGGCGCCCGCGCGCAGGATCTCGTCGCTCTCGAGAAAGAGTACGGCGGTCTTGGGCTTACGCATAGCGGAGCACGGTTTCCGTCAGCAGCGCCGCACCCGTCATGAAGTCGTCGAGTTCCATCGCTTCGTCGGGGTTGTGCGAGCCGTGCTGATTGGCGATGAAGATCATCGCCGCGGGAATGCCGGCGTTTGCGAAGACGGCCGAGTCGTGCCCCGCGCCCGAGGCAATCGGCATCACGGGGATGCCCGCTTCGCGGGCCGCCGCGTGGAGACGTTCGGAAACGTCGTCGGAAAGCACGGCGGGCGCCGTGTAGAGGGCGTCGTCAAAGACGAAGCGCACGCCGCGCGCGGCTTCGAGCTTCTTGGCTTCCGCTTCGAGGCGGGCATGGAATTCGTCGAGCGTTTCCTTCTTGAGGCTTCGCATGTCGATCGTGAAGCGCACTTCGCCCGGAATCACGGAGATCGCGGCCGTTTCGCCCGTCTTCAGAACGCCCACGGTAAAGACGAGGTCCTTCCCGGCGGCCAGGAATTCGTCCCAGGCGGCGTCCATTTCGGCAAAGAGATGCGCGGCGGCCATCACCGCGTCGTGGCGGTATTCCTTGTTGACGGCGCCCGAGTGCGCGGTTTCGCCGAGACACACGACGTTCTTGTGGCGGATGTTCCCGCGGATCCCCGTGACGACGCCCACGCGCGGCGATTCGCGGCTCGTCAGCGTCGGGCCCTGTTCGATGTGGAGTTCCACGAAGGCGCCGATCTTCTTCACTTCGACGACGGGTTCGCCCGTCGTAAGGCGTTCGGGGTCGACCCCCGTCGAACGGATCGCGTCGGCGAGCGTGCCCGCCTCCGTGCGGTGGCGAAGAGCGAGGTCCGAGGCCTTCAGGCGGCCGAGCATGCCGAGCGACCCCACGTAGGCCTTCCCGAAGAAGGAACTTTCTTCGCAGCGCATCATGAGGACGCGGTAGTCGACCGCGGGGACGACGCCTTCGTCGTGCATGTGCTTGGCGGCGACCAAGGCCGCGACGACGCCCGCGAGACCGTCGAAGTTGCCGCCCTGCGGGACGCTGTCGACGTGGCTTCCGGCCACGAAGGCGGGACGCGTCGAATCGCGCCCCTTCATCGTCATCCAGACGTTCCCCGCCGCGTCGGTTTCGATTTCGAGACCGAGCTTGCGGCCTTCGTCCTTCAGAAATTCAAGGACCTTCGTTTCCACGGGGCCGTAACCCTGACGGGTCACGCCGCGCACGTCCGCGCTCATTTCGCGGACCGTATCGAAGAGTCGACGGGCAAAATCCTTCGTTGCGGCAGAAAGCGCCATTTGCATCTCCTTCGTTTGGTTCGGACCCGAAGGGGCCCTCATTTTTCACAAGCCTAATCCTACGGGAAAATCGGGGTTTTGGCGAGTGTCGAATGTCCGAGGGGAGGTCTTATAGAAGACCCGTAACTTTCCCTGATGACATTCCCGAGCGATGCGCCTATAGTGTGCTCGACACGGGCGCTCCTCGCGCCCATCCATCCCTTTAGGAGACGCTTACAAAATGGCCTCTACTTGCGCTTACAACGATCAACTCATCGAAATTCGCCGTCACCTCCACACCATGCCTGAAGAAGGTTGGAGCGAATTCCGCACCACCGCCTTCATCATTGAAACGCTTCGTTCCTACGGCTACGAAGTCCTCACGGGCAAGAAGGTGATCAATCCCGACAACTGTCTCGGTCGTTCTCAGAAGGTCGTTGACGCCGGCATCGCCTATGCGCGCGAACACGGCGTTTCCGAAGAACTCCTCGCCGAAATGGACGGCCTCACGGGCTGCGTCGGCGTGCTCGACACGGGCCGTCCCGGCCCCACGCTCGCCGTGCGCTTCGACATCGACTGCGTGCCCGTCACCGAATCGACCGACGCCGACCACATTCCCGCCAAGGAAGGCTTCGCCTCGACCCGTCCGGGCCTGATGCACGCCTGCGGTCACGACGCCCACACCTCGACGGGCCTTGCGCTCGCCCACTGGGTCGCCGACCACAAGGATGAGCTCAAGGGCCGCTTCAAGATCCTCTTCCAGCCCGCCGAAGAAGGCGTGCGCGGCGCCGCGGGCATGGCCGCCTCGGGCATCGTCGACGACGCCGACTACTTCCTCGCCGCCCACGTCGCCATGATGTGCAAGTCGGGCGAAGTCTCGATCCGTCCGTACGGCTTCCTCTGCACGACGAAGCTCGACGTCACCTTCAAGGGTCGTCCCGCCCACGCCGGCGTCGAACCCAACGCCGGCCGCAACGCGCTCGCCTGCGCCGCCAACGCCGTCGTGCAGCTCCTCGGCATCGCCCGCCACGGCTCCGGCATGACCCGCATCAACGTGGGCCAGATGATCGCCGGCGAAGGCCGCAACGTCATCCCCTCGAACGCGCTCCTCAAGATGGAAGTCCGCGGCGAAACGGGTGAAATCAACCAGTACATGTACGACTCGGCCGTCGCCATCATCGAAGGCTGCGCGCACGCCCAGGGCTGCGAATACCACATCGAAAAGATGGGCGAAGCCGTCGACCTCACGAACGACGACGAACTCGTCGACGTGCTGCGCGAAGCCGCGGGCGCCGTCGAAGGCATCAACGTCCGCGAAGACGCCATGAATTTCGGCGGCTCCGAAGACGCCACGATCATCGCCCGCCGCGTGCAGGCGCACGGCGGCAAGGCCGCGTTCTTCGTGCTCGGCGCCGACCGTCCGTCGGGCCATCACACCGCGAAGTTCGACATTGACGAAAACGCCGTCAAGCAGGGCCTCAACGTCTGGGCCAACGCCGTTGAACGCATCCTCGGTTGATAAGCCTCTTTTCTGAACGAAGCCGAAGCCCGCATCCGCAGGGCTTCGGCTTTTTTTCATCCCCCTCTTTTTGCGCTAGAATAGCGCATTCTTTCGAGGGTCCCGATTCCGGGGGACTCTCCCGCATTCAATCCGATTCCCCGTGCGCCAGGCCCCCAAGGCCTCGCCGAGGTCTGCACAAGAAAAAAAGGTACATCATGTCCGGTCATTCCAAGTGGGCCAACATTCAGCACCGTAAGGGCCGTCAGGACGCCAAGCGCTCCAACCTCTGGACGAAGCTCGTCCGCGAAATCATCGTGGCCGCCCGCCTCGGCGGCGGCGACCCCGACACCAACTCCCGTCTTCGTCTCGCCCTCGTGAAGGCGCGCGCGGGCAACGTTCCGAAGGACACGATCAACAACGCCATCCTCAAGGGTACGGGCCAGCTCGAAGGCGTCTCCTACGAAGAAGTCCGCTACGAAGGCTACGGCGTGGGCGGTGCGGCCCTCATCATCGACTGCACGACGGACAACCGCGTGCGCACCGTCGCCGACGTCCGTCACGCCCTGACGAAGAACGGCGGCAACATGGGTACCGAAGGTTCGGTCTCCTTCATGTTCAAGCACGTGGGCGAATTCCTCTTCGCGCCGGGCACCTCCGAAGACGCCGTGATGGAAGCCGCGCTTGAAGCCGGCGCCGACGACGTCGTCACCGATCCCGACGACGGCTCCGTCGAAGTCACCTGCGATCCGAGCGCCTTCGACGCCGTGACGAAGGCCTTCGAAGCCGCCGGCCTCACCCCGGAAATGTCCGAAATCACTTACAAGGCCCTGAACGAAACGGTCCTGACGGGTGACGACGCCGCGAAGATGCAAAAGCTCATCGACGCGCTCGAAGATCTCGACGACGTGCAGCAGGTCTACACCTCGGCCGTCTTCGACGACGAAGAGTAATTTTTCCCTCCGAAAGGCTCGCGTTCGCGGGCCTTTTTTGCGAGAATTCGCAACACCCTTTTTCTCCCTTACCTCTTCTCTCGGAGCACTCTCTTATGAAGCTTCTCGTTATCGGCAACGGCGGCCGTGAACACGCCCTCGCCTGGCGCCTGGCGCAAAGTCCCCGCGTGGAAAAGGTGTTCGTCGCCCCGGGCAATGCCGGGACGGCCGTGACGGAAGGCCTTGAAAACCTCCCCGTCACGAATCTCGATCAGCTCGCCGACTTCGCCGAACGCGAAGGCATCGCCTTCACGCTCGTCGGTCCCGAAGCGCCGCTCGCCGCCGGGATCGTGGACAAGTTCCGCGCCCGGAGTCTTCGCATCTTCGGGCCCACGCGCGCCGCGGCGCAGCTCGAAAGCTCCAAGGACTTCGCCAAGGCCTTCATGAAGCGCCACGGCATTCCCACCGCCGACTACGAAAGCTTCACCGATCCCGCCGCCGCGCACGAATACGTCGCGAAGAAGGGCGCTCCGATCGTGGTGAAGGCCGACGGCCTCGCCGCCGGGAAGGGCGTCGTCGTCGCGATGACGGAAGACGCCGCCCACGAAGCGATCGACATGATGCTCGAAGGCCATGAATTCGGGAACGCGGGCGCCCGCGTCGTGATCGAAGACTACCTCGACGGCGAAGAAGCCTCCTTCATCGTCATGGTCGACGGCGAACACGTCCTCCCGATGGCGACCTCGCAGGACCACAAGCGCCTCCTCGACGGCGACAAGGGTCCTAACACGGGCGGCATGGGCGCCTACTCGCCCGCCCCGTGCGTGACGGAAGAAATCTACCGTCAGGCGATGGAAAACATCATTCTCCCGACCGTGCGCGGCATGGCCGAAGACGGCATCCGCTACACGGGCTTCCTCTACGCGGGCCTCATGATTTCCCAGGGCAAGGACGGCGCTCCGGTCGTTCGCACCCTCGAATTCAACTGCCGCTTCGGCGACCCCGAAACGCAGCCCATCATGATGCGCATGAAGAGCGACTTCTCCGAACTCGTCGAAGCCGCGATCGAAGGCAAGCTCGACGAAAAGACGGTCGAATGGGATCCGCGCACGGCGCTCGGCGTCGTCTGCGCCGCCCGCGGCTATCCGACGCGTCCCGAAAAGGGCGCCGTCATCGAAGCGCTCCCCGAAGACAACGCCGAAACGCACGTCTTCCACGCGGGCACCGCGCTCGACGACGAAGGCCTCACGATCGTTTCGGGCGGCCGCGTCCTCTGCGTCGTGGGTCTGGGCGACACGGTGAAGGCCGCGCAGGAGCGCGCCTATGAAGCCGCGCACCAGGTGAAGTTCGACGGCATGCAGATGCGCTCGGACATCGGCTACCGCGCGATCGGCCGCTAAAGTCGACTTTTCCTCTCTTTGAAGGCACGTTTTTGCACGCGGAAACGTGCCTTCACGCATTTTCTGGGCCGACTTTCCCAAAGCGGGAGCGCGCAATGCTAAGTTCTCAAGTAAGAAGGTCACTCTGAAAGGTCCGCCATGCGTTTTGCTTTTTTCCTCCCGATCCTCGCCCTCGTTTCGGGCGCCGCGTCGGCTGCGGGCGGTCCCGCGGGCTATCCCGCCACGCTCATGGACGCCCCGGCCACCCTCACCGAGCCTCCCGCTCCCTTCGTGCGTCTCGGCAAGCCCGTCGTGACGCTCGAGAAGACGACGCTCGAAGACGTGGCCCTTCGTACGGGCGGCATGCGCCTCTCGGAGGGACGGGGGATCTTTCGCCGCGACATCCTGTGCCTCGCGGGCACGGAGGGCGGTCGTCCTATGCGTCTCTGGCTCATCGCGACCGACGGTCCGCGCGTTTCCGAAGCGCAGCTCGAATGGATGGCTGAGGGCGAAAAGCCCGATCCCGTCTGCCGGTCGCTCTCGCCCGAGCGTCTCCCCGTGCGGCTCGGCAAGGTGGGGCTCGGCATGACGAAGGAGGCCGTCCTCGAACTTCTCGGTCCCGCGTCGCTTGACGCCGCCGACGGCTGGCACTACTGGTTCAGTCAGCGGTTCCTCCGAAACGAGCGCAATTTCCAGATGCTCGAACTCAACTGGCTCGGCGTACGCTTCGAGGACGGTCGCGCCGTGCGGCTCTTCAGTTCTCAAGCGACGAATCCCTGACATGATGCGGCGCGGTTTTGCTCTTTTGGGCGGCACCTTCGACCCGGTTCACCGGGGACATCTGGCGCTCGCCGAAGCGGCGCTCGAGGCGCTCCCGATCCTTCGCGTCGATTTTCTGCCCGCGGGCGACCCGTGGCAGAAAAAACGCGTGACGTCCGCCTTTCACCGCGTGACGATGCTCAGGCATGCGCTACAATACGACCCCCGCTTTCGCGTGGACGAACGCGAAGTGCTACGGCCGGGGAAAACCTACACGATCGACACGCTCGAGGCGATTCGCCGCCGAACGGGCGATTCGATTCCGGTCGTGCTCCTTTTGGGGAGCGATCAGTGGAACAATTTCTCCACCTGGGTGCGTTGGCGCGAAATCACGGATTTCGCGCACATCGCCGTCGCCGCCCGCGAGGGCGTCGAGACGGCGCTGGACGAGGCCGTCCGCCGCTGGGCAGCCGAGCGCACGGTCGAGCCCCGGCGCCTCTCGGAAAAGGGCGCGGGCTACGTCACCTTCTTTTCCATGCCGCCGCACAGAACGAGCGCGACGGCCGTCCGCCGAACGCTCGCCACGCAACCGCTCGTCGAGGCCCTCAAACGGCTCGAGCGCGATCTGCCGCCCGCCGTGGTGCAGTACGTGCTTGAAAACGGCCTCTACCGACCCATTTCCTATCGACAGAAACAAACGTAATTTGATTTTATGAACACCGCCGAACTTACCCAGCTCATCGTGAACGCCCTTGACGACGTCAAGGCCAAGGACGTGAAGGTCTTCAACACCGAAGCCCTCACCGATCAGTTTGAACGCGTCGTCATTGCGTCGGGCACCTCCAACCGCCAGACGCGCGCGCTCGCCTACTCCGTTTCCGCCGCCGTCAAGGAAGCCGGCGAAACCGTGATCGGCATGGAAGGCCAGGACACGGGCGAATGGGTGCTCGTCGACTGCGGCAGCGTCGTCTGCCACTGCCTGCAGCCCGCCGTTCGCGACTACTACAACCTCGAAGAGATCTGGGGCGGCAAGGAAGTCTTCCTTGAAGCGCGCGAAAAGCTCGACGACCGCCTCATGCCGCACCGTCAGAAGGCCGAATAAATGGGCATCCGCATCGTCGCCGTCGGACAGCGCATCGTCGACTGGGCCGACACCGCCGTGCGCGACTATCTCGGGCGCTTTCCGCGCGAGTTTCCCGTCTCGCTCGTCGAAATCCGCACGGAGCCCCGCAACGGCCGCACGCCCGCGCAGCTCATGAAGGCCGAGGCCGAGCACATCCTCGCCAAGATTGAAGACGACGACTGGGTCGTCGTCCTCGACGAGCACGGCAAGGACGCGACCACCATGGCGCTCGCGCGCTCGATCGCCTCGTGGCGGTCCGACCGCCGCGAAATCGTCTTCGTGATCGGCGGCCCCGACGGGCTCGCCCCCGAAGTGAAGGCCCGCGCCAACGAAACGATGCGGCTCTCGGCCATGACGCTTCCGCATGCGCTCGCGCGCGTGCTCCTCTCCGAACAACTCTATCGAGCCTGGTCGATTCTCGCCGGGCATCCCTATCACCGAGCCTGACCGTCATGGAGCGAAACGTCATTCTCGCGAGCAAGAGCCCGCGACGCCGCGAAATCCTTGAAAACCTCGGACTCACCGTGCACGTGCTCGCGGAAAATCCCGAGATCCGCACCGCCTTTGCGGGCGACGAAGAGGAGCTCCCCGGCGAAAACCCCGACGACTACGGCCGCCGCATCACGGTGGAAAAGTTCGAAAAGGGACTCGTCATGAAGGCGGCTTCGCCTCTTCGCGACGCGCCCTGGCCCGTCATTGCGGCCGACACGGTCGTCACGATCGACGACGTCGTTCTCGGGAAGCCTCGCGACGCCGAAGAGGCGATGGCCTTTCTGCGCCGTCTCTCGGATCGCCGCCACCGCGTCGTCACGCACGTGTGCGTGGGCACGACGCGCGAGAACGCCCGCGTTCTCGCGTCGTCCTCCGACGTCTACGTGCGCGAACTCACGGAAGACGAAATGACCCGCTACGTCGCCACGGGCGAGCCCTTCGACAAGGCGGGCGGCTACGGCATCCAGGGGCTCGGCGGCCTTTTCATTCCCCGCATCGACGGAAGCTTCACCTCCGTCATGGGCCTTCCCGTCGTCGAAACGGCGGCGCTTCTCGCGCCCTTTGGCATCTCGCTCCCGTAAGCGGACGCAAAGCGCTTTCCGTTTGCGAAAACGCTCTGCTAGAATCAGCGAAAAGCCATTCGGACGGCCCGATCCTTCGGGCCGGTCCCCAGCGGAGTTCGGCGCGCCCCTCACACCGATGAGGCCCCGAAAAACTCCCCCTTTTCCGAAGCGGTGGACGGCAGTTCCGTCCCGCACCGCGGCGCCTGCCGCGGAACCGGAACCTCGATCGTAAGAATTCACCCTGTCAAAACGGCCGCGCGTTCGACGCGGCCGCAGATACATCCATGTCGAAAACGTTTCGCGATCTGGGTCTTTCCGACCCGATTTTGCAAAATATCGAGCCCCTGACGTGGCAGCAACCCACTGCCGTGCAGGAGTCCGCCGTTCCGGCCCTCTTGACGGGCGCGGACTGCGTGGCCGTTGCCAACACCGGAAGCGGCAAGACCGCCGCCTTTCTCCTTCCGCTTCTCGAGCGGCTCCTGCGCGAGAAGAAGGCCCCGCAGGCAAAGAAGGTCCGGGCCCTCATTCTGAGCCCCGTGCGCGAGCTCGCCCAACAGACGGCGCGCACCGCCGCGCAGCTCGGCCTCGGTCTGGACATCTCCATGCTCTGCTCCGTGGGCGGCAGCCGTCTCGCTCCGCAGATCGCGGCGCTCGAGAACGGGATCGACCTCTGGATTTCGACGCCGGGCCGCGCGCTCGACCTCATCAAGCAGGAAGCGGCCGACGTGAGCGAACTTGAGTGCTTCGTGCTCGACGAAGGGGATCAGCTGCTTGACCTGGGTTTCCGCAAGGAAATCAACCACATCGTGCGGCACTTCGGGAAGGAAGCGAAGGTTTCGACCTGGTTCTTCTCGGCCACCTGGAACGACGAGGTCGAAGACGTCGCCAAGGCGATTCTCAAGGACCCCGTCCGAATCGACGAAGCTCACCGCGACGTCCCCGACGTGAAGGAGCGCTTCGTCATTCTTTCTCCCTCGCGCATGCCCGTCTATCTGCGCGACCTCATCGTCGACAACAAGCTTGACCGCGTCCTCGTCTTCACGAGCACCCGCGCCCGCGCCGACCGCGTGCTCGAGGACCTCCTCAAGGACGGCTTCGAAGCCGCGGTGCTCCACTCCGAGCGCACGCAGGCCCAGCGCGAAAAGGCGCTCGAAGACTTCCGAAACGGGAAACTGCGCGTCCTCGTCGCGACCGACGTCGCCGCGCGCGGTCTCGACATCGCTTCGCTTCCCTGCGTCGTCAACTACGACCTCCCGCGCGACGTGGAAACCTACGTCCACCGCGTCGGACGCACGAGCCGCGCCGCCGCCTGCGGCGAAGCCGTGACCTTCGTTCATCCGTCCCTTGCCGAAGAGCTCCCGCGCTTCTCCGAATTCCTCGGCTTCACGATCGAACCCGAGAATCCCCTCAACATCGTGATCCGCACCAAGGCCGAATTCGACCGCGAATTCCACGAAGCGAAGCGCCGCCGCCACGAAGAGCGCCGCGCCCGTCAGGCGAAGAAAAAGGAAGCGGAACGCGCCGCCGCCGAGGCTGAAGCTCAGGATTCCGCTCTCGAAACGCCCGCGTCCGACGCCCCCGCGCAGGCGTCCGAAACCGCGGACCGTCCCCGCACGCTCACGGTGAAGAAGCGCCCCGCGCGCAATAACCGCAAGGATGCCCGACGCGACGCTGACAACGCCTCCCAGGAAGAAAAGCGCAAGGACGCCCAGTCCGATCGCTCTCAGGAAAAGAGCGACAAAAAGAAGGGCGACTTCAAGAAGCCGAACGCGAAGAAATTCGAGAAGAAGTTCGACAAGAAGCCCAAGAAGCAGCACGCGAAGCGCGAAGTCGACTATGACGACGACAACTTCGGGAATTCCATTCACTATCAGCCCAAGCGCCGCAACCTGCGCAATCTCGGCTACGATCAGCCGATCCACTGGGAGCCGATCGATCCCTATCATCCGAGCTCTCAGGCGCTGAGCCTGCCGCAGATCATGCCCGATGAATACCCGCGTCCCGTGCGCAACGTCAACGGCAACCGCGCCCCCTACCGCGACGGCAACAAGCGTCACTTCGGCAAGAACGGCAACCGCCGCTAACGCTCGGTTACGGACGTTTCGCCCCGGGGCGGCCCGCCCTGCGCCGGCGCCGCCCTAGAATGACGAACGTCTTCGGAGAAGTTTTCCATGTTCACGCTTTCCCCCCGCTCCGCGCTCGCCGCCCTCGCGGCCGCGCTCTTTCTCGCCGGCTGCGCCGTGCAGACTCCCCAGGGTTCGTCGGAATCCTCTTCGTCGGCCGGATCGGGCTCGTCGCGCGACCCGCTCATCGACGCGCCCCACCGCGCGACCATGCGCTGCGTCTCGCAGGAACCCGTCACGGTGCTTCGCCGTGTGAAGGAAGTGAGCTTCGCCTGCCCCGACATCGACGTCTCGGCGACGATCGACGAAATCCGCGACGCGGGCTGGCGCGTCGTAAGCCTCGACGTGGGGGACGAAGAAGAACGCGACAACCACGTGGGCTTCCCCGTCACCATCACGGTGCGCAAACTCTTTTGATCCTCTTTCGGCGCGGCCTTTCGGACTGCGCCTTTTGTTTTTTGCAAGATGTCCATCGACCACCTCGGACGAATCCGCAGCTTTCTCGCCACCCTGCCCGACTCGATCGACGCCTTTCTCGTCGTCACGGGCGACCCCTGGGGCTCCGAATACCTTCCCGATCATTGGGCGCTGCGCGCCCATTTGACGGGCTTTACGGGGAGCGCCGGCACGCTTCTTCTGCGCCGGGACGCCCCGCACGTCCTCTGGACCGACTCCCGCTACACCCTCGCGGCGACGGAACGCTGCCGCGCGCTCGGGCTCGCCTATCACGAGCAGCGCCGAGCGCTCCGAAGCGAACTCCCGGAGGAGGCCGAAGGCCTCGCCGTGGGATTTGATCCCGAAACGCTTTCCGAAGCCGAAGTGCGGCGCCTGGAAGCCGCGCTCGAAGAGGTCGACGCGCGGCTCATCGCCGTTCCCGACGCCCTTCGCTCGGGCTGGACGGAAAACCGTCCCGCCGAAGTCGCGGCGCCGCTTTTCCGGATCGACCCGCCCGAAGCCTCAAGCCTGCGCCTCGCGCGCCTTCGCGACACGATGGAGGAAGGGGAAAGCACGCTCGTCGGACCCGAAGAGACGGCGTGGTTCACGCATCTTCGCGCCTTCGACGTCGCCTGCAACACGACGCCGCACGTGCGGCTTTGGGTGCCGAAGACGGGGGACGTCCTGCTTCTTGCCGATCCCTCGCGTCTTACCCCGGCGCTCGTCGACGAGCTCGCCCGCGAAGGGATCCGGGTGGGAAGCCTCGCCGACATTCCGCGCGGAACGCTTTTGGCCGACCCCGAACGCTTGCCCGCGTCGCTCTGGCGCGACCTCGCCCGAGCGGGCTTCACGCTTTGCGAGACGCCCTCGCCGGTGCCCCTTTGGATGAGCGTGAAGTGCGACGAGGAAATCCGCCGCACGAAACTCGCGCTTCTCGAAGACGCCCGCGCCCAGATCGAATGGATGGCGAGGCTCGAAGAACGCCTCGCCGCAGGCGAACCGCTTACCGAATGGGACGCCGCGCAGATGCTTGTCGAAGAGCGCGCAAAGGCCGAGGGGTATCTCTGCGAAAGCTTCGACCCGATCGTGGCCTTCGGACCCAACGCCGCGCTTCCCCACTACGAAACGGCGCCCGAGACCGCGGCGCCCCTGGAAGGAAACGGGCTTCTCCTCGTCGACTCGGGCGCGCACTCGCGTCTCGGCACGACCGACACGACGCGCATGTTCGCGATCGGCACGCCCTCGGCGGAAGCGCTCGCCGCCTCGACGCGGGTCCTGCAGGGCATGCTCGCGCTCGCCCGCGCGCGCTTTCCGGAAGGTACGAGCGGGGTGGCGCTCGACGCCGTCGCCCGCGCGCCCCTTTGGACGGCGGGACTCGACTTCGGGCACGGCACGGGGCACGGCATCGGATTCGCCCAGTCGGTGCACGAAGGGCCGCTTCGCATCTCGCCGCGCGCGCCCGATCTGCTTCCCGTCAACGCCACGCTTTCGGACGAGCCGGGCTATTACGCGGCCGGACGCTTCGGCATCCGCTGGGAGAACACCCTCAGGGTGGTGCCCGATCCCGAGCACGAAGGCTTTCTTGCGTTTGAAACGCTGACTGCTCTTCCGCTCGCCCGGGAGGCCTTCGACGCGTCGCTTCTCACGGACGAAGAAATTCGCCAGATCGACTCCTTCCACGACCGGGTGCGCGAAGCGCTCCTTACCCGGCCGCTTTCGGAGCGCGGCCGTGCGTGGCTTCTGCGGGAAACTCGACCGCTCGGAAAAGATCGTTCATAATAGACATCTTTTATTACATTTCTTTGCCTAAGGGGCGCGGCCGTTCATTCATCGGTGACGAAAGTTTCTCAAAATGGGAGGGTTGCGCTTCTCATCGTGCCCTCCTTCCCAGAGGGCACGCCTTTTCGTTCCTTGCCTATGCTGAAGACCTTTTTCTCTCGCGGCCTGACGCTCTGCGCCGTCGTGTTGCTCGCCGCCTGTTCCGACCAGAAAACCGTCACCGTGAAGACGCCGCCCCTGCCGGTGCACACGGTCGCGGTGCACGCCTCGACGGAATCGCACTGGGTGGAAGTGCTCGGGCGAGCGGAAGGCGGCAAGGAGATCGAGGTGCGTCCCCAGGTGGGAGGGCTTCTCAAAACCGTGCGCTTTCGAGAGGGCGACGCGGTGAAGGCGGGCGACCTCATGTACGAGATCGACGCCGCTCCCTTTGAAGCGCGTCTCCGGGCAGCCGAGGCGGCGACCCGTCAGGCAAAGGCCGAGCTCGATCAGGCCGAGCGGGAATTCCGCCGTCAGACGCAGTTGTGGAAGGCCAACGCCACGAGCCGCAAGGAGCTCGACGACGCCGAGACCGGCCGCAACGCCGCGCGCTTTGCGCTCGCCAACGCCGAAGCGAATCAGAAAGACGCCCGCATTTCCTTGGGCTACACGCGCGTGACGGCGCCCGTCGACGGCATTGCCGGGCGCACCGAAGTGAATCCCGGAGCGCTCCTTTCCGCTTCGACCACGCTTCTGACGACGATTACGCAGCGCGACGACCTGCGCGTGCGCTTTGCGCCCTCCGAACGCCTTTTGGGCGGCGCCGAGATCACGACGAAGAGCGGCGTGCGTCTTTTCGCCGCGGACGGCAAGGAATACAAGGCCCGGCTCGACTTCGTGAGCCAGTCGCTCGACCCCGACACGTCGACGCGCCTCATGCGGGCCCGCTTTGAAGAAGCCGCGCCGGTCCTTCCCGGCGAATTCGTGAAGGTGCGCCTCGAGACCGTCGTGAACCAGAACGTCTTCCGCGTGCCGCAGAAGTCGATCGTGCAGATGCCGGACGGCAGCTACCGCGTCTACGTGCGCGAAGGCGACAAGGCCGTCGCCAAGACCGTGAAGGTCGGGCTCTGGGAGGGCACCGACTGGATCGTCTTTTCGGGCGTCGACGAGGGCGACCTCGTCATCACCGATCAGCTTCTGCGCATTCGCGACGGCTCCGCCGTCACCGATCCGAAGGCCTAAGCGGAGAACCTCATGCTGAGTCAGTTCTGCATTCGCCGGCCGATCTTCGCGACGGTTCTCTCGATCATCATCGTCCTCGCGGGGCTTCTCACCCTGCGGGTCCTTCCGCTTTCGCAGTACCCGAACATTTCGCCGCCTTCGGTGATGATTTCGACCACCTATGAAGGGGCCGACTCCCAGACGATCGCCCGAACCGTGGCGGCGCCGATCGAAGACCAGCTCTCGGGCATCGAAGGGCTTCTCTACTACACCTCGAGCATCCGAAGCAACGGCGACATCCGCATCCAGTGCGTCTTCGACGTCGGCACCGACGCGAACGACGCCATGCTCGAAATCAACAACCGCGTCCGCACGGCCGAACGGCGTCTCCCGGACCGCGTGCGAAACGAAGGCGTGCGCGTGCGAAAGCGCAACAACGACACGCTCCTCATGATGGCGATGTGGTCGCCCGACGGCTCCTACGCCGCAACCGACATCGCCGACTATGCGAACCTCAACATCGTCGACGAACTCAAGCGCATTCCCGGGATCGGCGACGTGAGCGTCTTCGGCAACGCCCAGTCCGCCATGCGCATCTGGCTCGACCCCGACCGCATGGGCGCGCTCGGCGTCACCGTGAAGGACGTCAACGACGCGATCGAAACGCAGAACGCCCAGCGCACCGCCGGACGCGTGGGCGTGGCGCCCACGATTCCCGAGCAGCAGCTCTTCTACACGGTCCGCACACCCGGTCAGCTTCTCACGCCCGAACAGTTCGCGAACGTGATCGTGCGCGCCGACGGTCCCAACGGCATCGTGCGCCTGCGCGACATCGCCGCAACCGAGGTGGGGAAGCGCTCCTACGAATTCCGCGTCGACATCAACGGCGCCCCCGGCGTGAACGTGGGCGTCTATCTGCAGACGGGCGCAAACGCCGTGGCCGCGGCGGAACTCGTCAAGGCCAAGGTGGCCGAACTCGCCACGCACTATCCGAAGGGGAAGATCGCGCACCTCATCACCGACGACACGACGGTCTTCGTCGAGGCGTCGTTGACCGAGGTCTACCGCACGCTGGCCGAAGCGGGGTTCCTCGTGCTCCTCGTCGTCTTCGTCTTCCTGCAGAGCTGGCGCGCAACGCTCATTCCGATCATCGCCGTGCCGGTGTCGCTCATCGGGACGATGGCGGGGCTGTGGCTTCTTGACTTCTCGCTCAACACGCTCACGCTCTTTGCCATGACGCTTTCGATCGGCATCGTGGTGGACGACGCCATCGTCGTTCTGGAAAACGTCGAGCGCATCATGCGCACCGAAGGACTCGGGCCCTACGAAGCCTCGCAAAAGGCGATGAAGGAAGTCGCCGGGGCCTTGGTCGCGATCGTTCTCGTCCTGAGTTCCGTCTTCATTCCCGTCGCGTTCCTGGGCGGGATCGCGGGCGAACTCTACCGACAGTTCGCCGTGACGGTGTCGGTCGCCGTCATTCTCTCGGGCTTTGTGGCGCTTACGCTCACGCCCGCGCTCTGCGCGATCTTTTTGAAGCCCCACGATGCCGACGCAAAGCGCAACTTCTTCTTTACGAAATTCAATCAGGGGCTCGCGGCGCTCACGATGCGGTTTCTCCAGCTCGTGCGCCTCGCACTCAAGCACCGCGTCGTCACGGCCGTGCTCCTCGTTGTCGTGACGGCGGGCGCCTGGCAGATGATCCAGAGCATTCCGACCTCCTTCATCCCGACGGAAGACCAGGGGATCGTGCGCATGGCCCTGCAGTTGCCCGAAGGCGCGGCCTTCCCGAGAACGGAAAAGGTGGTCGACGAACTCTACGAAAAGGTCCGTTCGAACGAAGCCGTCCGAAGCGTCGTGACGATGGTGGGCTTCGACACCCTCTCGAGCGACCAGCGCGCCAACGCCGCGACCTTCATCACGCAGTTGAAGCACTGGGACGAACGCACGAAGTCCGCGTCCGACGTGCAGAAGGAATTCACGCAGCTCCTCGCTTCGCACCCCGACGTGCGCGGCGTCGCGACGACGCCGGGCGCCATTCCGGGCTTGGGCGCGACGAACGGCTTCTCGGGCTACGTGCTCTCGCGCGGCAACGACAACCCGCTCGTTTTGCAGGAAGTGATGGACGTCTATCTCGACGCGCTCGCCGAACGTCCCGAGCTCACGAGTCTGCGAAGCTTCCTGCGCGCCGACAGTCCGCAACTCGTCCTCTCCGTCGACGAAGCCAAGGCGATCGCTCTCGGCGTGTCCGTCGAAGAGGTCTACGACACGATCTCGGCCCTGATGGGGAGCTCCTACATCAACGACTTCACCCGCAACGGGAAGATCTACCGCGTCGTGATGCAGGCCAAGGCCGACGCGCGCGCCACTCCCGAAGACCTCGGGCGCGGGTACGTGCGCAGTTCCTCGGGCGAGATGATCCCGATTTCAAGCCTCATCTCCTACGAACGCATTTCAGGGGCCGACACGCTCGCGCGCATGAACGGCTATCTCGCCGCCCAGTTCATGGGCGCGGCCGCGCAGGGCGTCTCTTCAGGCGACGCCATCCGCATCGCCGAAGAGGTGGGCGCCGCGGTCCTCCCCGAGGGCTACACGATCGAGTGGACCGGCCAGGCCTACCACGAAAAGCGCATAGGCTCGAGTTCCGCAACGGCGTTTGGCTTCGGACTCCTCATGATGTTCCTCATCCTCGCGGCCCTTTACGAACGCTGGTCGCTTCCGATCGCCGTGGTGCTCGCCGTTCCCTACGCCGTATTGGGCGCCATGTGCGCCATCTGGATCCGCGGCACGCCGAACGACATTTACTTCCAGATCGGCCTCATGGTGCTCGTGGGTCTCACCGCGAAGAACGCGATTCTGATCGTGGAAGTTGCCGCGCAGAAGCTCGAAGAAGGCAAAGGTCCCTTTACGGCCGCCATCGAAGCGGCGGGCCTTCGCTTCCGTCCGATTCTGATGACCTCGCTTGCCTTCGTGCTCGGCGTCGTCCCGCTCATCCTCGCGACGGGTGCGGGCGCCGCGGCGCGTCACTCCATGGGCACCGGGGTTTTCGGCGGGATGCTCGCCGCAACCTTCATTTCGACGATCTTCGTCCCGGTCTTCTTCACGTGGTTCGCTTCACGCACGAAGAGAAAGCGCTGACGAGCCCGGTCCGGTCGCAAAAAAGCCCGGGACGCCTTGGCGTCCCGGGCTTTTTGGTGTTTTCCGTTCACACGGTTTCTCAACCGAAGAAACTCTTCATGCGGTCAAAGAAGGACTGCGTCTTCGGGTTGTGCTTCGTACCGCCGTCCTTGAGCGACGCTTCGAAGTCGCGAAGAAGCTGCTTTTGCTTGGACGACAAATTCACCGGCGTTTCGATCTGCACGTGGAGGAACAGGTCTCCGGGTTCCTTCGTGCGCAGATTCGCGACGCCCTTATCACGCAGGCGGAAGGTTTTCCCGTTCTGCGTCCCTTCGGGGATCGTCACCTGGGTCTTGCCGTCCAGGGTCGGGACTTCGACCGTGCCGCCCAGAGCCGCCGTCACGAACGAGATCGGGAGCTCCGCGTGCAGATCGTCGCCGTCGCGCGAGAAGATCTCATGGGGCTTGAGACGAATCTCCACGTAGAGGTCGCCCGCGGGACCGCCGTTGATGCCGGGCTCGCCCCGGCCCGCAAGGCGTACGCGCTGGCCGTCGTTGATCCCGGCCGGGATCTTGACTTCGACCGTCGCGGTCGTGCGGATGCGGCCCGAACCCTTGCAGGCGGGACAGGGATCCGCAATCACCTGGCCTTCGCCGTGGCAGTCCGGACACTCCTGTTGGATATGGAAAAGACCGTTGCTCATGCGCACCGAGCCCGCACCGTGACAGGTGGGGCAGGTCTTGCGGCCCGTACCCGGACGACACCCAGAACCGTTGCAGTCCTTGCAGGTCTCCCACGCGGGAATGCGGATGTTGAGGGTCTTCCCCTTCGCGGCGTCTTCGAGCGAGATTTCCATCTGATAGCTCAAATCGCCGCCTCGGTAGGCGCGCGGACCCCGCGGCCCCGCTTCGCGGCGACGACCGCCGCCGAAGAAGTCGCTGAAGATGTCGGCGAAGTCGTTGATGTCGGCCCCGCCCATATTGCCGAAGCCTCCGAAACCGCCGAAACCGCCCGCTCCCGCAGCGCTCGGATCCACGCCCGCCTTGCCGTAGCGGTCATAGGCCGCGCGCTTTTGTTCGTCCGACAAGACCGAGTAGGCTTCGCCCACGGCCTTGAATTTCTCTTCGGCCGTCTTGTCGCCCTGATTGCGGTCGGGGTGATACTTCATCGCCAGACGCCGGTACGCCTTTTTGATTTCGTCCTGCGTGGCGGTTTTGGATACGCCGAGTACCTCGTAGTAGTCCTGTTCCGGCATCGTCTACCTTGCTCCCGGCGCCCCCTCGGGGGCGCGCTTCGTGTCCTGTTGAAAAACTCAAGAAGGGTCGGTCGGCATGTGTGCGCGACCGACCCTTCTGGGTGTGCCTTCGGGAAGTTCCGATTACTTCTTCACGTCCGTGAAGTCGGCGTCCACGACGTCGTCATCGGCCTTCTTTGCCTGCTCAGCTTCGCCCTGCGGGGCGGCGTCCTTGGCGGCGGCGTTCATCTTCTCGCCGATCTTCTGAGCGGCTTCCATCAGACGTTCGACGGCCTGTTCGATCGCAGCCTTGTCTTCGCCCTTGACCTTTTCTTCCACGACCTTGATCGCGTCTTCACAGGCCATGCGGTCGGCGGCTTCGATCTTGTCGCCGTAGTCCTTCAGGGTCTTCTGAACCTGGCTCACGGCGGCGTCGGCCGTGTTGCGGGCCTGAGCGAGTTCGAAGCGGCGGTGATCCTCTTCCTTGTTCGCTTCGGCGTCCTGCACCATGCGTTCGATTTCCTCTTCGGAAAGACCCGAGCTCGCCTTGATGGTGATCGTGTTTTCCTTGCCGGTGGCCTTGTCCTTGGCGGCCACGTGCAGAATGCCGTTGGCGTCGATGTCGAACGTCACTTCAATCTGCGGCACGCCGCGGCGGGCAGGCGGAATCCCTTCGAGGTTGAATTCGCCCAAGAGCTTGTTCGAAGCGGCCATTTCGCGTTCGCCCTGGTAGACCTTGATGGTCACAGCGGGCTGATTGTCTTCGGCCGTCGAGAAGACCTGGCTGTGCTTGGTCGGGATCGTGGTGTTGCGCTTGATCATCGCGGTCATCACGCCGCCGAGCGTTTCAATGCCGAGGGTCAAAGGCGTCACGTCGAGAAGCAGCACGTCGTGGCGTTCGCCCGTGAGGACCGAACCCTGAACGGCGGCGCCGATGGCGACGGCTTCGTCGGGGTTGACGTCCTTGCGCGGTTCGCGGCCGAAGAATTCGCGGACGACTTCCTGCACGCGCGGCATGCGGGACTGACCGCCCACGAGGATCACGTCGGTGATGTCGGACTTCGAGGCGCCCGCGTCGGCGAGGGCCTTGCGGCACGGTTCGATCGTGCGCTGAACCAGATCTTCGACGAGGCCTTCGAACTTGGCGCGCGTGATGTTGAGGTTCAGGTGCTTCGGACCCGTGGCGTCGGCCGTGATGTACGGAAGGTTGATTTCCGTTTCCTGACGGCTCGAGAGTTCGATCTTGGCCTTTTCGGCGGCGTCCTTCAGACGTTGCAGAGCGAGGATGTCCTTGGAGAGGTCGACGCCCGTGTCCTTGCGGAATTCGCCGATGATGTAGTCGACCAAGCGCTGGTCGAAGTCTTCGCCGCCGAGGAACGTGTCGCCGTTCGTGGAGAGCACTTCAAACTGCTTGTCGCCGTCGACGTTCGCAAGGTCGATGATCGAAATGTCGAACGTGCCGCCGCCCAAGTCGTAGACGGCGATCTTGCGGTCGCCCTTGCCGCCCTTGTCGAGACCGAAGGCCAGAGCCGCGGCGGTCGGTTCGTTGATGATGCGCTTCACTTCGAGACCGGCGATGCGGCCGGCGTCCTTCGTGGCCTGACGCTGGCTGTCGTTGAAGTAGGCCGGCACCGTGATCACGGCTTCCGTGACCGGTTCGCCGAGGTAGTCTTCGGCGGTCTTCTTCATCTTGCGGAGCACTTCCGCGCTCACCTGCTGCGGAGCGAGCTTCTTGCCGTCCTGCACTTCGACCCAGGCGTCGCCGTTGTCGGCGCGCGTGATCTTGAAGGGCATGAGACCGATGTCCTTCTGCACTTCACGGTCGTCGAAGCGACGGCCGATCAGACGCTTCACCGCGAAGAGCGTGTTCTTCGGGTTGGTGACGGCCTGACGCTTGGCGGGGGCACCGACGAGGATCTCGCCGTTGTCCATGTAAGCGATGATCGACGGCGTCGTGCGGGCGCCTTCGCTGTTTTCGATAACCTTGACGTTCTCGCCTTCCATCACGGCGACGGCGGAGTTCGTCGTACCAAGGTCAATGCCGATAATCTTTGCCATTTCTGTAAAACCTCTTGTGGGCGCTCTTGCGGATCGATTCCGACGGATCCGCAGGCGCGTATGAGAAAGAGAAATCTTGCGCGAAGGATTTTCTTCGCCTTTAATCCCCATATGGGGACAGCCCCGGATTTTTCAAGTTCCGGGTGCAAAATTTTGGCTCTTCGGGGGTATGTGTGGGTTGAATCGATCCATCAGATACCCTCGGGGCGG
>OLGH01000065.1_pt1 | contig 137492 bp, 137 predicted proteins | sample 1604851 | NCBI WGS metagenome assembly OLGH01 (sample SAMEA3888894, study PRJEB22519) | human gut metagenome | biome: human gut; feature: human-associated habitat; material: faeces | place: Denmark | collected 2010 | reverse complement strand
TAACCGGCAATATCGCGTCGAGGTATAGGGCATTGGCAAAACGGAAGCCACCCTTCGATATGTTCAGCGTCCGAACCCTTCCGGCAAAGTCGTACAACCCGCCGAACAAATAGCGGTGTATTTCGCACAGCCCTCTGACCGTTCCCACCTCGATACGGTCTATATCCCCCGTCTCGAATAGGGCGCGCGCTTTGTCGAGGCTTTGGGCATCTATCCGGTCTGTTTTCTTTCCCATAACAGTATGTTATTTGTCCGTTCCTTTTGTTTCCTCCCCGCCGATAATGGACAGATACCGGCGCAGGGAATCCGCCTCGGCCTTTGCCACGAGCTGGCGGAACTCCTCGGGGCGCTGTTCCGTGTGCGAAGACTCCAGCGCTTTATAATAGGCGGCTTTCGCTTCGTTCGATCCTTTGAGGTTTACCAGCGTATAGCCGTGGCGCAATAGGTATAAATTCATCAGCAGGCGGGACGTGCGGCCGTTGCCGTCTACAAACGGGTGAATGCGTACTAACTCGTCGTGTAGGTAGGCGGCGATAATTATCGGGTGCTCCTTTGCCGCCTCCATTTGTGCGAACCTCAACATAAAGGCCTCCATTTGCGGGGCGATCAAATAGGGTTGCGGCGGGGTGTGGGTACTGCCTGAAATCATTACGGGCACGGTGCGGTAACGCCCCGCATTTTCCCTATCGATGCCGTGTAATACGATGGCGTGTATCTCCTTTATCGTGCGTTCGCTTATTTCCGTGTCGTTGCGTGCGAAATCCTTGATATAGTCGATCGCTTCCGCGTGGTTGATGGCTTCGAGGTGCTCGCGCATACTCTTTCCCGCGATCGTTACCCCCTCGTTCACGACGAGCGCCGTTTCTTGTAGGGTTAGCATATTGCCCTCGATACGGTTGCTTTCGTAGGTATACTCGATATTCAGAGCGTCCTCTATTTTTTTCAGAGCCTCAACGGGCAAGGGACGCAACGAGCCCAGACGAGCACGCAGGGCGTCGCACTCTGCCAGTAGTTCGTGCAGTGTATTCATGGCCTTATTCCGTTTTTTCCTTTACCTCTAACACCGTACCGCATTTCGGACACATTATCGTGTTCGTCGGCTGAGGGGCCGGCCGTTCCTCCTCTTCGAAAAAATCCGAGACGCTGCACCCTATTGCATCGGCAATCCTCTGCAATTGTGCTACGGGGTTCCGGTCGCCCTGTTCGCAATAGTAATGTACAGTCTGACGCGATACGCCCAACCGTTCAGCCAACGATACCAGGCTGACCCCGTGCGATTTACACGTCTTTTTGATGTCTATTTTCATGATGTTATACGATTATATTACATGACAAAGATAGGCAAAAAACGGAGAAGCGCAAACAATCATGCTACATAGTAGGGAGTATTCCTAATTTTTGCAATATATTTTTTTTACACTTTTTTGATGAAATATTTGTCGAAGTAAAATATTTATATTACATTTGCAACATCAAAAGAGATAAAAGCAATATAAATATATTACAGTTATGACAACCGCCACGCATACCGAGCTTATGAACATCGCCAAAGACGCCGCCGCCTACATCAACCGCCTCAACGGCGAGGCCGAGACCTTCGAGATCGAGAGTAACGGTATTACGGCCGTTATCGCATACGACGCCGAGATCGTCGAGGACAAGGGCGACTACTGGACGGCGCCGAGCTGGTCGATCGAGGACGAAACGGTAGCCGTTGAGGCGGTCATCAACGAGGACGGCAACGAGGACGAAGAGGCCGCCGAATGGCTCGAAAAGCAGTTGAATTAACCGATAATCGGGGCGGCCTCAACCGCCGCCCTCAACAAAAACAGCAATACAAGGTATGAAAAGAAACGATTTGCAAACGATTATGCGGCGGGCGTGGTACCTGTTCCGCTCGACGGGGAAAGCCTTTGCCGTGTGCCTTTCGAGGGCGTGGGCCCTCTACCGGCTGACGAAGCGGATGCGGGCCGGTGTGGTGCGGTTCGCCTATGAAAAGGCCGACGGCACATTGCGTAAGGCGGCAGGCACGCTGTACGAGGTGGCCGCAACGATCAAGGGCACCGGACGGCCGAATGACGCCCTAACGATTCGTTATTACGACGTCGAGGCCGACGGCTGGCGCTCGTTCAAGGTCGAGAATTTCGTAACGGTATATTGATATGTTCAAGAATCGAGAAAATGATATATTGGATCGCACCCGCCTTTTGATTCAAGGGCTGAAAGATTATACCGATGCCCGAGTAGATGAAGCGGCCGAAGAGGCCGTTAGGCGGGTGCTCGCAGAGAGAGACCGAGCAACAAAAAGGCGCAGGGAAGAGCGGCGGGAAATGATTGCAGGCGTAATTGGAGGCATTATTTTTCTTTTCTGCATTTTCTGCATCGCCATTATGTTGGTAACGGTTATCGATGCCCCTAATCGTTCGATATTTCAGCTAGTTGCATCCTGCACGGTCGCCGCATCGTGGATTTTGCTTGTTGCCGTAGTGTTCGCTATCGGCTGTTCTGGATAAAATGACGAAAATACCCCGCCCCAGCCCTTGCGGTTTCAAAAATAAGGGCTATATTTGCACTATCCTAAAATCAATATGAATATGTTTTGTGTATTTACAGTTTGCCGTCGATGGTGCGGGTATCGGAAACGACCCGGACGCCTCATATTGAGCGTTAGGACACCTTACGACGGCTTTTTTTATCCTAAAAATCAATATGCCTACAATCAAACAGGGTACAACCGTGCCCGCCGCCTCCGTCGCATCTGACGGGGCCAAACAATCCCTATTCGCCCGTATTGGGCAAAAAGTCGCCCACAAATTTGGCAGTTTCAAAACAATTGCCGATATTTGTAATGTCCTACATACGAAAGGCGAGGAAAACTCGCAAACAAGGCGGGTATTTTTTATACCCGTTTACATAGGTTCGATACTCCCTTGCGGTGCGTTAATGCGCCCGCTGCCTTTCGTAGGTGTAGGACAAAGGGTCGGTATCGAACCTTTTTATTTACATATTGTTAAACTTTCATAAATGTCCTACAATGAAAGAAATTGCATCGACGGGTGCAATCGCACCCGTAACGCCCGTATCGGGCGAAAACTCACCCTTTGTCGCTGCATTCGACAGCATGGATTCTCTCTGCCTTGCCCACGCCAGCAAGCTGCACGACCTGTCGCCCTATGTGCGCTACAACTTCGACGAAATGAAGTCGCAATACAGCGACATCGTGAAGTCGTACAATGAAATGGTCGACCAGTACAACGAGGCTATGGACACTCTCTGTCAGATGTTCGCCCGTATGCAGAGAGCCAAGAAAGAGACACGCCGAGCTGTGGCGTTCATCGAGGCGCAGGGGCTTCTCGAAATGTTCAACGAAGATTGACTTATGGACGCTCGAAATTCAGCAGCACGACGGCAAATTATGGCCGTAGCCGGCCGTATCGTCGAATCCATGCAGTCGACTATCGACGCTATGGAGCAGGATAAATCGAGCCTCCGGAAGCTCGCCCGATTGTCTCCCGATCAGGCCCCGTCGATACGTGCAAAGATCGATGCGGCCGATGCGGAAATAGCAACGGCACGAAAGAGGATCGAACGATACCGCAACGTCAAAACAGCTCTCGGTCTTTAAACCGATCGATAACCGAATAACGACAATACGCCGCACCCCTGTATACACTCTGCGCTGAGAATATACGCCCCCGTCGGTAATACGGCCGACGGGATTACGACAACAGAAAAGAAATGTCGTTTGCAAATAATTTTTCGGCAAAGATTGCATAATGTGCCGAAGCGTTGCACCTTTGCCTTTGTAAGCCTGCAATGACGCAGGGCACGGATTCCGACGAAAGGACATGGCGGATGCAAGCGAAATAATAACCAGAAAGGTTTCTGAACTCCTATTGCTTCCAGGTAACCCCCGGCGTATATCCGAGGAAGATATGGAACGTCTAATGTTTTCAATCCGTTCTCACGGATTTTGGAAGCATCGCCCTATTGCCATATCCACACGAACCGGAGCAGAAATCGTCATATGCGGCAATCAACGGCTTAAAGCCGCAAAAAAAATAGGGCTCAAATCGGTTCCGGTTATTATCTATGATAACCTCGACGAGCAAGAAGAAAATGACATCATTTTGCGTGATAACATCAACAACGGGGAATGGGATTTCGAAGTCTTGCAAGACGATAAATGGGAGGATATAAACTTCGAGGAGATCGGTTTAGACATGCCTGCATTTGACGAAGAGGTTGGAACGGTAGCATCTGGGGAGGCCTCAGATAATAAATCAGGCAACGACAATCCAGAAAATAAGGAAGATAGAAGCATATTCTATCAATTAATGCTCACCGACTGCATCTACGAGAGTAACAATCTTTTCGAGATTCCGAATTTACTCCTCGACATGCAAGCCGGTAAATTGCAACTGCCATTCGCTCCTTACGGCGCCGAATCACGGCAAAAGAAAGGTGTATCCACCTATCATTTCTATGTAGACGATTATCGCTTCGAGGCGATATGGAAAGACCCGACAAAGGTATTGAATAGCGGATGCGTAGCAGCCGTAGAACCGAATTTGTCATTATTCGACACGACCCCCATAGCGTGGGGACTACAACAAATCTACAAGAAGCGGTGGATTTCCCGCTACTTTCAGGAATGCGGAATCTCTATATATGCCGACTTGAATGTCTCTCGGAAATTCTATGAATACAACCGCATGGGCATTCCCGATGGATACAATGCTTTTTTCACGCGAGGATATGCCGATCGACTCGAATACCTGAAAGCCGAGCATCGGATAGCGAAAGAGATTTCAGGTAAAGATACCCCGAACCTTATCATTTACGGAGGCGGAAAGATCGTCCAAGAGTATTGTGCAACACACAGCCTTGTGTATGTCGAACAATTAATGACAACAGAACACAATGGCTAAAACAAGCGGTTCGATACGAGGAAATAAACACCCCAAAGAAATATCTCTTGATGAGTATCTGGGGAAGCGAGGACTTCAGTCTCCAATCAGTGGTTTTACGGATGATAAGTGGCGGAACATCCGGTTAACAGCTCGTGGTCGTAAAAAATTTGAACGAGAAGCCGACGTAGCCCGCAATGAATATCACAAAAGAAGAAACAACGCCATAGCCGAATATGAAAATTTGGTGAAAGCAGGCAAAATAAAACGTCCCCGCTCAGCAACAATGGAAGCATTGTTGAGTGCGGCAAAAGGACATCCGGATAATCAATCAGTCCAAGCTGCCCGCAGATTATTAAAGAAAAGATACAACATAACTATAAAATGATATGGCGAAAACAAGTGGAGGGATAAGAAGCGTGGCTTCCAGAAAAAACGAGACGGCTTTACAATTCTATATGAGAAGAACCGCCGATCTCAACTCTACACTGCGAAAGGCTGAATCACAAGGGAAAACCATTGTTAAATTTAATTGGGGAGATGGCACAACTCATACATTTTACCGAGGTATCGCAGGACGATGGACAAGAGATCGTCGTGAATATGAATATTTACAGAAACGCAGATATAAGAAACAGGTATAAAAGGTTATAAAAAGGTTAAAATGGCAGGAAGAAAAGATATATGTGAATTGGGAAAAAGAACCAGATTTTCCAGTACCAATCCGCCGAAAAATCCCGGCCGGAAGCCTTCTCTGTACAACCATATAAAAAAACTGCTCGGCACGGAGGCCAAAGCAGAATTGAGCAAAGAGGACTATTTCAAGCTGATCCAATTCCTATTAGAGCAGCCCCTCGATAACCTCAAAAAACTCGCCGACAGCAAGAATACACCAATTTGGATTGTCGGTGTAGTTCGGGCTGTCGTTAAGGATGCCAATGCTGGACGTACCACGACCCTCGATTCTCTATTCGATCGTCTGTTCGGTAAAGCGTCGCAACCTCTGACGGGGAAGGATGGCGAAACATTATTTCCTCCCCGTACTCTTACTCCGCAAGAAGCAAAAGAATACGGGCTAAAGTTAGAAGAAGAATATTGATGGTTCGCGACATAGATATAGATCGCACCTTCTGCCTTTCCGGCATGCTGAATTTCACCCGTTATATGTTCAAGCATAAAACGGGTATGCGGTTTGTTGTCGGCAATCATCACCACAAAATATGCAATGCTCTCGATAAAGTAGTACGGGGTGAGATAAAGCGTCTTATCATCAATATCGCACCCAGATATGGGAAAACAGAACTTGTATCGAAAAATTTCGTCGCTTATGGGCTAGCGCTAAATCCCCGCAGCAAGTTTATCCATCTGTCATATTCCGACGACCTCGTTCTCGACAACTCGAAAGAAATAAATGAAATAGTACAATCGGACTATTATCAACGGCTGTTCCCCGAGGTCAGCATTGAATCGAAGAATGCGAAGAAGTGGTACACCTCCGTTGGCGGCGGACTATATGCGGTAAGTGCGGCAGGGCAGGTTACGGGGTTCGGTGCAGGCCAAGTGGATGATCCCGACAGGGAACGGCGCGAAATGGGCGATTTCATGCCTGCATGGGAAAGCGATTTTGCGGGAGCTATCGTTATTGACGACCCTATTAAGCCAGAGGACGCACTATCCGAAACCATCCGTGAGCGCGTAAATAATCGCTTCGAATCGACAATCCGCAACCGCGTAAACTCTAGAAATACTCCCATCATAATCATTATGCAGAGGTTGCATGAACACGATCTATGCGGATATTTACAAGAGATTGAGCCGGAAGAATGGACAGTACTCTCGATGCCCTGCATCTGGCATGACGAAAACGGCCGTGAACAACCGTTATGGGATTTCAAACATACATTGGAGGAGTTGCACAAAATCGAGAAATCGAACTCCTTCGTATTCGAGACGCAGTATATGCAGAACCCCAAGCCACTGGAAGGACTGATGTATGGAGAGTTCAAGACATACGACATCATTCCATACGCTGCGTCTATGAAGCGCAAAAATTATACGGATACCGCTGACACCGGCAGCGATTATCTATGTTCGATCTGCTATACGGAAACTCCTATCGGCGATTTTGTGACGGACATTCTATATACACAGAAGCCGATGGAATATACAGAACCAGCAACGGCTGAGATGTTATCCCGAAACAAGACGGAAATATGTCATATCGAGAGTAACAATGGCGGCAGGTCGTTCGGGCGCAATGTTGAAGCACAATGCCGGATAATGGGGAATAACTTTACATCGTTTTGTCCTTTTACTCAGACCGACAATAAGCGGGTGCGCATCTTCACGCGATCGAATGAAGTACAGAACCTCGTTTATTTTCCAACAGGATGGGAGCACAAATGGCCGGAGTTTGCTTCTCATGTCAAATCATACCGCAAACAGCAAGAGTTTAACAACTATGACGACGCAGAAGATGTCCTGACCGGAATAATCGAAAAGCGGGGCTATTTCAACAATGGAGAAGATTTAGACAAAGAGGATTTAGGAATTTGGTAAAAATACGGATATGGGATTCATCGACAACCTACTCAGTGCAATACGCAATAAGTATCTGAACGCAGCCGGTGCAGAGCGGGATTTACTTACGCTTATCAAGGACAAAGACATTACACAGGTGCAAGCACTCATGCAGAATCGCGATACGGAGGTTTTACAGGCAATTCGCGAGTATAATCCAGAACTTCACTGTATTATGCGCAAGGCAGACAAAATGCGGAAAGGTCAAGGGCCTTACCGTACCGAGAAATTGCCTCGTGCACGGCAGAAGTATATCAATGAGGTGGAGTTGTTCTTTCTGCTCGGAAATCCCATACGCTGGAAAAAGGCGAACAACGAGGGATCGGACGAAGCATTCGAGGCGTACAATCAATTTCTGCATGATATTCGGTTTGACGTTTCCATGCGTCGGGCAAAGCGCATAGCGGGGGCCGAGACCGAATGTGCGAAACTTTATCATATTTATCGTGATAAGAATTTCCAGCCGCAGGTAAAAGTCGTGGTAATATGCAAATCAGAAGGATACACCCTGCGGCCACTATTCGACCAATATAACAATCTCATTGCATTCGGGTATGGATACTACCTTAAAGAGGGGGCATCAACCGTTGAACATTTCGACATTCAAACTCCCGATACGATCTACCGGTGTAAGCGAGGATCGCTTAATTGGGAAGTTACGGCATCGCTTAACCCGACGGGGAAAATAAATGTTATTTACTACAAACAGGATAAGGCATGGAGCAGTCTTAATCCTCGCATAGACCGCGAGGAAGATATAGACAGCAAAATTGCCGACACAAATAACTATTTTGCCGACCCTATTGCAGCTGCCACAAGCGACGTTGTAGAGTTCTTGAAAGGTCGTGCTGACAAACCGGGCAAAATGATCCAAATGTCCGGCGACAATTCGAAATTCGAATACATCAATCCGCCAACCTCTTCCGAGACACAACAACGAGAGAAGGAAGATCTTGCGCGGTCTATACTGTTCGATACTTTCACACCCGAGTTCACCCCCGAGAAAATGGCAGGACTGGGGACTTTGTCAGGGGAAGCGATCAAGCGCGCGATGGTTTTGGGATACATTAAGAGGGAAAACAATAAGGAGATTTACGATATAGCCGTAGATAGGGAGAAAAATCTTATTCTCGCCATTATGATGAATGTGACCCATATTCATCTTCGTTCCGAGCTGGCCACACTCAGAATCGAGCATGAGTTTGCGGAACCATTCAGTGAAGATGTCACCGCCCGCTGGGCTGCCATCGGCCGAGCCGTGCAGGACGGAGTGATGTCGCTTGAAAAGGGCGTCGAACTGATGGGAACAGCTGACGATGTAACCGCCGAAATCGAGCGTATAAAGCAGGCAAAAGCAGAGGCGTCAATGAGCAATATCGTAGAGCCGACATTCTAATTTGAAACGATGCTCGGATTAAATTTGAAAGCTGCTCAATGGGAGCAACAGCATCGAGCGCATGTCGAAGAATACCTCCGACAGGTCGACGCTTTGTATGATGTTGCCTCGGAGGAATTGGTTCGCTTGGGCGTAGGATATAATTATCAACCCGAGACGGGGCGATTATTCGCCTTTTCATCTAACAAAGGCCGTCATAAACAAACCGAAGCCTCGTTGGTTTCGTTCCAAGACAAATTAACTACCATAATTACAGCCGGAATCGCTGCGGAATGGGCTTTTGCCAACGATAAAAACGATTCATGGGTAAAACAACTGTTCGACGATCCGAAAAAAGGATGGATGCTTCATAATCTCGATGCGCTCGAAGCATTCCAGCGCAGAACAACTTACGGGCATAATTTGTCCGAAAGAGTTTGGAGCGTCGCCAAACAATTCGAACGGCACGTCGAGTTGTCGCTGTCGGTCGGCATCAGCGAGGGGCGAAGTGCAGCCAATATAAGCAGAGATGTACGCATGTATCTGAATGAGCCGGACAGACTGTTTCGGCGAGTCCGAGACGCATTCGGCAATCTCACCCTATCGAAAGCGGCACAGGCTTATCACCCTGGACAAGGCGTATACCGTTCGTCCTATCAGAACGCTATGCGCATGGCCCGCACCGAAATAAACAGCGCTTATCGTGAAGCTGACAGTATACGCTGGCAGCAGCTCGACTTCATCGTCGGGTACGAGGTAAAGACTTCCAAATCCCATGCTGCGTGGCTGGCGAAATTCTGGTACCCGCGATTCAAGAAAGGCCGAGCCCCGCTGGAAATATGCGACGCAATGGAGGGGAAATATCCGAAGTCTTTCAAATTCATCGGGTGGCACCCGAATTGCCGCTGCTACGCCGTGCCGATCATCGCCAACGAAGGGACGGGCAGGGATTGGTGGGAAGATGCGGAAAACGAGATTACGGAACTGCCAAGTGGATTTACGAGGTGGATGAAAGAAAATCAAGATCGCATCAAGAAGGCGCAGAAGCGCGGAACACTTCCTTATTGGATTGTGGAGAATAAGCAATTAAGCATATGAGCCGTTCCAATATTCCGTTTAACAATTTTTAATCCTTTACAAATTGTCTTTTCGGAAAAACTCTGGAATAGCAAAACAGTACGAATTAAAAAGGCCGTCTAACAAGTCTTAGACGGCCTCAAGACGCATATGTATCTGTTTTATTTTTTATTTCCAGTAAATAAAGGAATAATAATAGCAGCTAAAAATAAAAATACAGACCACCAGATAGAAACGCCAGATACAAATAATAGAAAAACAGCCAGCGCACTTCCAAATGTCACAATTACAAGTCCTACTGGATTATTTTTGGCCATTTCTTCTTGGAATTCACGCTGACTTTTTTGTTTCGCTTCTTTTATTGGGTTGAACTTTTTTCCACACTTCAAGCAAGTAACTTCAATATTATTGCTACCTATAGTTCCGGCAAGTGCTCCAAGTGCTCCAACTGTCAAAACTCCCGCTAAAGCCTTACCTCCGCTAAATCCCTTTTTGTCCACATGGAGATTCGTAGAATTACATCGTGGGCAACGTATTTCATCATTATTCATAGCTATTTATATTCAATAAAATCCGTTGATACCCATACCTCAATTCCTAAATCAACAACATATACTTTACATTTTGCAAAGCCATGATCGACCATTCTAATTGTCATTGAGGGAGTAAGGATGTACACTTGGCCGGCAGCAATCATTCTTTTCAATGCTGCTTCATCCTTACGGTTACATACCTGATTTAATGTTTCGAAATTTGCTTCTGTCGTAGCTGCAAGACATTCCCTTTCAATTTTGCAAACTCTTTGTTGGGCCGTTTGATAATGATTGGTGCTTGAGGTTTCGGCATAGGCTAATGGGATAATCATCGTAATTGCCAAAAATAAAAGTAAAAACTTCTTCATAATGTAATAAGTAATTGGTTAGCACCGTAAAGTTACAAAAATCCCCCCCCGCAAAATTTTTTGCAAAATTTTCTTCGATAACTCTTGCATAATGTGCCGAATGGGGTGAATTTTGTCGCAGATCCTATGAAGATATAGGACAACAGACATAGAACGGAATAACTTACATGTAGTTGTTGTTAGGAAGGTCTGTTGGTATTGTCCGACAGACCTTTTTTTGAGGTGGATATGATGATTTATCCCAAAACATATAGAACGAAAAAACATGAAAGAGAAAATTCTCGCAGCGCTGAAAACCAAGTACTCTAATTTGGGGTTCGGTGCAAAGGTTCTCGACGGAGTAGCCTCCATTCTGGAAAAATCCGTCACCGATGAATCGCAGATCGAAACCGCAGTCGGCGGGGTCGAACCTCTCCTGAAAGTTTTTCAGTCCGACGCAGACCGAGCGCGTACCGAGTACAACGCGCTGAAAGGACAATACGATGTACTTAAAGCGAAGGTCGAGGCATCAGCTGCCGGTGGGGGCGAGCAGGGTAAAAAAAACGCACCCGGCGATGAAGAACCTGCGTGGTTCAAAGCCTACAAACAGCAACAGGAGGAGCGTTACAACGCCATCAAGACGGAAAGCGATACTCTGAAAGCGGAAAAGGCCAAGAGCGAGCGTGCAAATCTCATCACCGCAAAAGCCAAAGAACTCGGTATTCCGGAGTGGCGCATGAAAGAGGGATTTGTCATCGCTGACGACGCAGACGAAAAAGCGATCGGCGACTACCTCGCAGGCGTGCAGAAAAATCTGGTTACCGCAGGGCTGGAAGGGAAAGGTTCGGGATTCCCGATGTCCACACCCGAAACGCAGGGGAAAGAGCTCGCAAGGGCGTGGGCCGAAACACTTCCGGACAAAGAATAATCAAATTTCAAAATCATGGCAATCGTATTTGAAAAAACAAAAGTAAAAGGCGGGTTCCCCGTATTCTGGCGCGGCGAGTTCGCCGTCTTGCCGGGGGACTTCAAGCTAAAAGAAACCTATCCCGAAGGGACAAAGATTCCCAAAGGTACGCCGATCAAACTCGACTTCGACAACATGGAATGCTCCGTATGTAAGAGCGCACGTGTTCTGTCGGGCGGCACAACCACTGCTCCGCATGTCCAAAAGGGCTCCATGCTCCAAGTAGGAGATGCGGTCAAGGTTGGCGAATCAAACTCGACCGTGAAAAGCATCGACACGAAAAATGCGGATTACGACGTGATCACGTTCGCAGCGGCCGTAACGGGAGCGACCGAAGGTGCGGATGTACTTTCGGACGACAATCTGCCCGATGCAGTTGTCGAGACCGATATGGTCTATTCCTCCAATAACGGATTTCAGACCGTATCGGCCGGATATGCGGGTATCATCCTCAAAGATGTAGCTTACCCTGTCCCCACAGCATGGCTTCAAGGTTACAGCTTGAAGAACAACCCCGAAATCAAATATGTACGACAGTAAAAGAGGAGGTAAACAATGAACGAAGTATTTTATTCATCCATTTTCGGCGAACTGACTAAACAGGTACAGATTCGCATCGATGCCGCCTCGGAACTGCGTAAGCGGCTGTTCGACCAGAATATTTACGAGCGATTCCTCGACTGGGACACCCCTACTGTCGGGTTGAATTTCGAAGAGTTGATCGGCTCGTACAATTTGAGCGTCGCCGCTGCAACGCTCGACTCCAAAGGTAAGGAGCCTATCATGGGAACTGAGGGGCTGGAAACGATCAAGCAGAAGGTATTGACCCATCAGATGTCTTACTCGATGCCCATCGAAGAGTATCGGAAGGTGTTGCAGATTCTCGATTCTCGGATGCTGTCCGATTCGGCCAAAACGCAACAGCTCATCAACCTGATGTGGAACAATGTTACGAAGGTCGTGAACTCCGTGCAGTCGAAACTGGACATCATCTTCCTCGGAGCGCTGTCGAATAAAGGCGTATTCACGTTTGACGCAACCAACAACCCAGAGGGCGGTGTACGAGGTACGATCGACTACAAAATGCCATCCGAGAACATTGCCACCGCGAAAACGTTATGGACGGATGGCAATAAAGATACGGTCGATACGCTGGAGGATATTCATGCCATCCTTGACGCTGCGCAAGACAAAGTTACGTTCGATCGCATTCTGCTCTCGCAGAAACGCCTGTCGTATATCCTCCGCAACAAGAAAATGAAGTTGGCGGTATTCGGTAACGACAAGTCGTCCACTCCGCTGTTGCTGGCGAACCTGAACGAGTTTATGCGTTCGAACGGATACCCGACCTTCGAGGTTATCCGTCGCATGACCCGTATTCAGGACAACGGTAAGCTCGCGGAATACTCTCCGTGGAACGACAAGAACCTCGTTTTCGTGCCGTCTGGCAAGCTGGGTGTCATCAAGAATGCCTATGCAGACAACGAACTGCGGCAGGAGCCGGGCGTTACCTACTCCAACTACGGACGCATTCGCATTTCGCAGTGGGGCAAGGGCGAAACCGACAACTCCAACGGCGTGGAGTTCACGAAAGCGCAGTCGCTGTCGCTTCCGGTTATCACCGAAATCAACGGCATCTATTCGCTGACCGTAGAATCGTAGTTCTATGACGAAATTCGAGGCAATATCGGCAAGCCTATATCCTTACGATGTGGATCCTTTCCTCAAAGAAAAGGCCTGCATCGACGAGGGGATTGACGCCCGAGCAGACTATACGGCAACCGACAAAGTTAGCGTGGCAAAGGCCGCAATCGCCATTCTGCGAAATCTTATTGTTCTCTTGAGCGAGAGCAACGGGGGCTACTCACTGTCGTACGACACCGACGGGCTGAAAGAGCAAATATTCAAACTCGCAAAGGATAACGGGTTGACTGATATTGCCGACGAATTCGACACACGATCGAAAATCATCGATATTTCCGACCAATGGTAAGATTCCCCTATACGCTCGAAATGTGGTACGAGGAGGACGCCACGCAAAATCCCGATGGTTCGTGGGTCGAAGGCGCGCATGAATGGCGCGTCGTCGGCCGCTGCAATGCCCGTCAGAACGGACAGGCGCAACAAATCAAAGGACAAAACGGGGATTCCTTCCTCTACTCTTTCGAGGTTACTATGCCGGCGGATACGCAGCCTATTCCCATCGGAACGAAGGTGCGCATATTCGATAACCGAGGATTCAACATCTTTGACCGCTCGCCACGCACCGAGGCTAAACCGAAAGACAAGGACACGGCGTCGTATCCGGTTCAGGGTTTCTACAAAAGTGGACAACGTTACGAAGATACGAGATTATGGCTATAAAGTGTACCAACTGGCGTGAGGTGGAACTTGAATTTGCGCAAGCAAAGGAAGAGTACGACCGAAAAGCGGTCGAGTGGCTTACGGTGCTTGGTGAACGAGTGGTAAAATACGCCCGCGAACATGGCAGCTATACAGACCGTACCGGCAATCTTCGTAACTCCATAGGGTATGTCGTTGTGCAATATGGTCGTATCGTAACCGAGAATTTCAGCATCGGGAGTAGCCACGAAGAGGCTAAATCGAAAGCCCGCACCTATGCTCTTAATGTGGCTCGTGAACTTCCCGCGAACAAAACCTATCTCGTATGGGTTGCCGGTATGGAGTACGCAAAATATGTCGAAGCCAAAGGTTTCGATGTGCTTGAAGGCTCGGGCAACTGGGTGGAATCAACTACTGAAAAACTTAAGACGGAGTTCGCTCGGTTTTTAAAATCGAAGAAACGATGAATCTTACCACTATGGAAATATTCAAACTCGTCTGGGATCGCATTCGTGATTCGCTGTTGGGCCAAGCCGTGCCGACGATGTATGCGGATCATTATCCGAATAACCCTTCGGGGGAATTCATCGTCGTAGGCTCATTGTCGAATGTCATCGGAGATTCACAAGTGGCGACGGTAAATGTAAACATTTATGTACCGGACACAACCCCGACGATTAATAAAGAAGAACAACGCTACCCCGATCGCAATCGTCTGAATAAACTTAGTCGTATCGCTTTCGATTCATTGGGGCACTACCCTATCGACGAACGTTGGTTTTTCGACGTGAGTGATGAAACTCTTATCAGTGAGGAGGGCATATCCTACTCGTTTTCAAACATTAAAGTCAAATTAAAAAAATACTAAAACATGCAGTTAGTAGGTTTAAAATCCTGCCATGCAGGAAATCCATTACCCAAAGGAGTAAAAGATACTGGTGCTGAAGAATTGCTCAAAGCACTCACAAAGATCACCCAACCTTATCAAGGAGGTGTTGCCTTAAACTTCTCGAATCCAACGAGTAACAAATTCTACCGTGAAGGAGAAGCTGACCCCTTCTTCTCTATGCGAGACCCTACCTCCGGAAGCAAAGAATTGACATGGAATGTCGCAGATTTCGATGACGATACCTTAGAAATGTATTTCGGGACAACCGAGCCTGCCGAAGGTAAATTATACGAAGGCGAAAAGGCTTTCGTATTCGATGCTGAGAGTGGTGCTTCCATTGCTTTCGCTCGTCTGAAATATACGGCCTCCCTCAGCGGAAGTCTCAACACAAGCGAGCCTCTCCAAATCGCAGTATCGGCCGACGTGCTGGCGCCAGAACAGGGTGGCGTCGCTTGGTGGCCTATTGCAACACCGGAATACACGGAATCATCTCTCTAAATCTAAAAGCAAAGGGATGTGATACTCTTATCCCGCTGGAAAGTTGACGACTTGCACCACGGAGCGAGACCGGAGCGGGAACAAATTCTGCATGACAATGACAAAAAACACCCAAGAATCTGCCGAGTTGCGAGCACTCGACACCCTTACGGAAAAAAACGAATCTTTCGAAATCAAGGGTAAAGATGGAGAAACTGTAACCCTTTATCTTTATCCGCTCCAACTCGGGCGGCTCGCAATGATTAGTCGTCTGTTGATAGGCCTCGATTTGGTTTTTGCTGATGAACATATTGAAGACGCAGTTAAGCGCATGTGGACTATATGTGCGGAGAAATCACGTGAAGTCGCCGAAATAATCGCCATCGCCACGCTCCGGACGAAGCAGGAACTCGACGAGCAACTCACAGAACGTACAGAACTCATATACTGGTCGCCCACGATGGGAACGACAGCTCTTGCAAATATTCTCTCTGCCATAGTATGCCAATCCTACCATGCGGATTTTATGAACGCTATTCGCTGGGCAAGAACGCTGCGGGTAATGATTTCCCCCAAGACAACAGCGGAGCGGATAGCCATTATGGGGGACGTAGTATCTGGGGGCGACTCGACGCAATCGCAAACCGTTACCACTGGACGATAGAATATATCCTTTGGGAAATATCGTGGGCCAATGTGCAATTAATGTTTGCTGATGCAGTCAAGACAGACTACAAGAATGATTCAGACAATCATCTCAATGTGGGAAACGGATCGTCCACACCCGATGTCGTAAATATGGATGATCCAAACGCCATAAACACTCTTCTTATAATGGCAGGAGGTAAACGATAATTCAATCTTTAAATTATCATGAGCATCAATCTTACGGTCGTTATAGATAATGATGAAGCGATTCGCAAGTTCCGAGAACTTCAAAAAACAGCCAAAACTGTTACATCAAGCGTTGTTACCGATGCGGATCGAATGGATATTGCGATGCGCCGCATTGCTACCACTCTCGGGCAGATCGGCGTTGCGGCTTCGCTTACAGGATTAGTCAGACAGATCGCCCAAACCAGAGGCGAATTTCAGCAGCTTGAAGTGGCTTTTACTACTCTGTTGCAAAGTAAGGAAAAGGCCGATGTGCTGATGTCACAGATGGTCGAATTGGCCGCCAAAACGCCGTTTGACCTGCAAGGAGTAGCCAGCGGTGCCCGCCAACTTCTCGCATATGGATTCGCGGCAGAAGATATTACCGACACACTGACACGATTGGGCAATGTAGCGGCAGGATTGGGGTTGAACCTACAAGACCTTACGTGGCTATATGGTACTACCGCCGTACAAGGACGACTATACACCCGCGATGTAATGCAGTTCCAAAGTCGCGGTATCGACCTTGCAGGAGAGTTGGCAACACAGCTCGGCAAGACCCGTGCAGAAATCTCGCAAATGGTTACAGAAGGCAAAATCGGTTTCCCCGAAGTGCAAAAGGCCATTGAAAGCATGACCAACGAAGGCGGGAAGTTCTACAACCTGATGCAGGAACAATCCAAGACCATCACGGGCCTCATCTCCAACCTCGGCGATGCGCTCGATATGATGTTCAACGACCTCGGCAAATCACAGGAAGGCGTCATTACGGGTGTGCTTAAAGGCACTATTTCGCTCGTCGAGAATTACCAAAAGGTGCTGGATATTCTAATTCCGTTGGTGGCAGCGTATGGGATGTACAAGGCAGCTTTGATAACAACGGCGGCTATACAAAAAGTGTCGGCTACTATTACGGCGACAAAAGCAATTCTCGAACAAACGAAAATGCTCACCAGAGCAACGCAGGCGCAGATATTATTTAATCAGGCCGTCAAAGCAAATCCGTACGCATTGGCCGCGGGTGCGTTGGCGGGTCTTGTTACGCTTATATCTCGGTTCTCCGATGAGGGGTATGACGCAGCCAAGGCACAAAAAGATTTGAACGAATCGGTTGCCAATGCGTCTGCCGGTGCTATTACAGAACAGCGAGAGCTTGCCCGGTTAAAAGGAGAGCTGGAGATATGTACGGAGGGAACAAAGCAGTATGAGGCTGCCAAGAAAAAGATCATCGAAAAGTTCGGCCAATATGATTCTTCTCTGACGCAGGAATCTTTGACGGTTAAAACTTTGGCCGAAAAATATGATAGTTTAAGTTCTGCTATCCTGAAATCGTATAATGCTCGACAATACAATGAATTTGCATCCGAACAAAGCAAACTGTTGGAAGACACAATAACAAAGAATTTCGATAAAATATATTCTCGTCTTATTAAGGAACTCGGCGATGAAGCTGGAACAAAATTATACGCACAAATCCGTGATTCCATCACGAAAGGTGTGGCACTTCCGTCTGCTGTTCAACAAACACTGGATAAAATACAAGATAAGGGTACTATTATAGCCGACTCACGAATTGATAGCCAAATACGCGCTATTCAGTCGGCTATAAAACTGAATGACGAACTTGACGAACAAGCCCGAAAACGATTCGGTATTACAACGGCTACTAAAGAACCGGAAGCCGAAACGTCGAAAAAAACTTCTACCGCTCGCAATAAAGCCTATTGGGAAGCACAGAAAAAAGAAGCGGAAACTGCTCTCGAAGCGATGGATGCTTCATTGAAGGGCACCTCAAAATGGAATGAATTAGTCGCCAAAATCGCCGAATCCGACGAAAAGATTAAACAGTACAGCGTATCAAGTAAAACGGTTAAGGCAACTATCAAAGCCCAAAAGAAACTTTCCGACCAGATATTGGCCAATGATGTTGCCTTCCAGCAAACGCGCATCGATTTGATGAAAGAGGGCAAAGACAAGGAATTAGCTGAGATCGATCTTGAAACGCAACAAAAAATACAGAAACTTAAAGAAAATGAACAAAAAACCAAAGATGCACAGAAAGGCGTACTGACCGAAGAACAGAAAGCCTCCTTTAAAGAGCAGCGGGACAATATAGCCGAAGAAAATATCGCAAGACGAGCAGCTGTTGAAACAAAATATGCGAAGGAAATAGATGAAGTATATAAACAAATTACCGATTCTTTTCTTACAGAAGAGCAGCGTAAAGAAAAAGCCGCCGAAGATACATGGAAAGAGATCAGAAAATCAATCTATAAAGCCTTCGATTCGGGAGCTATTGATGAGGATAAGATGAATAGCCTCTTAGGCTTGTCTTACAAAGGAGAAACGAACGCACAGTTGTCGGAGCTCTTGAAGCAATATGAAACATATGAACAAGCCCGAAAACGAGTTGCAGAAAAATACGCTAAGGATGCGCAAAGGTTACGGGAACAGGGACACGAAGAAGAGGCAAAGGAAGCCGAGCGGGCTGGCGAAAAAGCCGTAGAAGCTGTGGATTTAGAATTCGCACAGCGTCAGGATTCTTTTCAAGCATGGGTAAACGATATAACAAAACTTTCGTTAAAAGAACTCGAAGCCTTGCTCGAAAAAACCAAAGCGAAACTCAATGCCGCAGAAGCAGACACAAATACACCCCCCTCTGAACTTGCACGCCTGCGTGCGGAAGTTACTCGTTTGGAAAAAGAATTGGGCGAAGGTGCGCAAACCGGTATAACGAGCTGGGAGGAATTGCAACAAGTCCTATCGGATACCATACAGACATTCGAAGATGTAGGCGATGCCCTCGGCGATACAGTAGGAGAAATAGTATCTGCGGCAGGAAGCATTGCCGGCGGAGCATTGCAGATCGCCAGTTCTGTAAAACAGATAAAAGCCAAAGGGGCAGACGGGATAGACAAAGCTGCCGGTTATCTGTCCGCCATATCCGCAGGTGCAGGTATCTTATCGAGCATCGCCAACTTTTTCAAAGACACATCGGATTATGAAGAATTGATACGGGCGGCACGGTCGGTAAATGACGAGTTGAGAAATATGGCCATTCTTGCCGAGATCAATTCGGAAAAATTCGATACGATATTCGGCCGAAACGAATACGGAGCATTTATCCAGAACATACAAGCGGCCCAAAAAGCCCTCGACGCCTATAATAATTCATTAGAAAGGGTTCGCACCCGTGAAGTAGAGCGTGGAGTCGCGCTTCGGAAATGGACAGAGCGCACCAACTTCACGTCTCCATCGGCATCAATCGGAGCAATGGGTTCGAAAGTAGAAAGTTCGACGATGTGGCATCATTCGAAATGGGACACTCTTTCGAATCTGGTTCCTTATCTTTTTGATGAAAATGGCGAAGTCGTAATGGATAGGCTTAAAGAGTTTGTTGAAACGAACAATTCTGTCTATGAAAACATGAACGAGACGGACAAAGCCTATCTGAAAGAAATGGTAGATAGTTGGAATACCTACCAAGAAGCGCTAAATTCGGTAAACGAGTACCTATCTGACATATTCGGAGATTTAGGTGGAACATTGACCGACGCGCTTGTCGATTCTTTCGAAAATGGAACTGATGCCGCAGAGGCATTCGGACAAGCTGCCGGAGATGTGATAAAGAAACTTGCCAAAGATGTTCTATACAGTTCATTTTTGGCTCCCATAGCCGATAACATCCAGAAACAGATTGAAGAGATTAACAAAAACACTGATCTCACAGCCGAAGAACGCTTAAATGCTCTGATGGGCCTTACAGATACATTCATCAACGGTGCGTTGGCGCAACAAGATAACGCACGTGCATTCTGGGAGGAAATCGAAAGACGGGCGAAGGAACTTGGTATCGATATGTCTGGGTCATCAGGGAAACAACAATCTGCCACTACAAGGGGATTTGAAGCGATGTCGCAAGATACCGCGAGTGAATTGAACGGGCGTTTTACCGATATGCAAGGAAAAATGAATATCCTCGTTTCAGGCATGGATATGCTTCGTGGAATCAAAGTCCAAGAATTCGGACAGATTGTAAATATTCGAGACATAATAATCCAACTCAATGGAAACGTTGCAGACATTCGTACATATGCGAGAGTGCTGCCGGAAATGAATACGACACTTATGGCTATGAACAGAAAACTCGATGATCTATAACGATGGCTAATAAAATAAATAATAAAGATTTATCCTATTTCGGGGCTTCGATACTGGCAAGCTCGTATGCTTCATTGCTTACGCCGTCTCCGCTAAAAGCTTTCGTCGAAAATGCAGATCGTTCGCAGCCTGGGACACAAGTCCTTGTCACAAATCCCCAAATTGATGAACGAGATGTGACTATCACGTTTCTTATCAAAGGCGAAGATCAGGCGGATTTTCTGTCTAAGTACAATAGCTTTATTACCGAGCTATACAAAGGAAGCATCTTGTTATATATCGATGATCTGTCAACAACATATCATCTACTCTACTCGAATGTTACTCAATACGACAACTACGTGTTGACCGCTTGCAAACTGGCCGTTAAATTTCGAGAGCCGAACCCCGCAAACAGGACATGAAACAAAAAACGCTCCGCATTGTTGCGGAGCGCTCTCAGCGTGAACTATTGGGATTGTACAGGGGTTATTTTATGGTCGCCATTTTCTTGGGCGTTTGGACAACCTCGAATTGCCGAGCCAAGAAATCAAGGCCCTTCTGCGTGACAAGGACTTTAATGACCGTGAAAGATTCGTGATTGTTGCGGTCGATCAATTTCTCTTTCAACTCGAAATAGCCTCGGTTAATATACTCTTGTTTCGGCTCGTTGCGATTGCAGAAGAAGATGCCGCGTTCGCGCAGCTTTTGAAAAAGCGTGTTGCGGCCGAAAGGCAGGCCGAGAATCTTCGCCGACTGTCCGACATCGATCTTCTGGTCGGTGTCGAGCACCTTGTCCATAAGTTCGGCTTTGGGCGCGAGAGCGGCAACCTGCTTGTGGGCTTGTTCGAGCTGCTGCTTTTGTTTGGCAATAGTTTCATTCGCTACAAGGACGGCGCGAGCCATAATCATTTCGGGCGTGTCATTGTCGTGTGCAGCGACATAACCGCCCGTTTTGCGAATAGTCGGCAATACCTCGTCGCAAACCCAGTCTTGGAATTGCTCTGCCTGCGGGAGTTTCGAACGCATGACAAGGCGATATACGTCGGATTCTGGGATGTACTTAACGGGTTGTGTACCGCCTTCTGTGGGGGTCACTAAAATGGTGACCCCTTTGCAATGAGAAGAAATAGCATTCGCAGGTTTAACATACCCCAACGCTTTTGCCACATCGTTAGCAAGAAACATCGGCTTATCGTCGACCATGATTATACGCACACGGCCGAATTTTTCATTACTGAATATCTGCGGAGTATTCATGGCCTATGCAATTAAAGATTGATACCTGTCGAGGCGCTGACGAGCTTCGGAAATTGTCTGATCTGCCCCCGCAATCACATCGCTCATGTTGGGACGATATTCGGCCGGAACTTTTGCTAATAAAGAGAATAGAGATTGTTTCGTTTCTTCAATGGACTTAATGTTACTTTCCATCGAAGCCGCAAGATTAGCGGCAATCGCCAAAAGGCGAGCCTGCATTGCAGGACTTGAAATTTGATCTTTCATTGTACAGCATTTATGAAAGGTTAACAATATGTAAAAAAGGTTCGATACCGACCCTTTGCTGTACACCTACGAAAGGCAGTCGGGCCATTAAGCACCGACAAGGGAGTATCGAACCTATGTAAACGAGTATAAAAAATACCCGCTTTATTTGCGAGTTTTCCTCGCCTTTCGTATGTACAGCATTACAAATATCGGCAATTGTTTTGAAACTGCCAAATTTGCGGGCGACTTTTTCTCCACAACGGTAGGCAAGGTAGAGAGGATTTCGAGATTGTTGAAAGGGTGATTTTTTGACGGTTGCTGCAATGCAGTCTGTCTGCGCTACGAGGGTAGAAGTTGTTGTGTGTGACATAAATTGAATGATTTGAACAATAAAAAACTGCGCTACGGGTTGTTCAAGTTCATTCAAGCTGAAACTCCAAGGGTATTTCTACTCCTCGACCCGGCGCAGTAAATTTCTTTACTTACTCATATGTAAGGGCACAAAAAACGCCGACATTAAGTCAGCAGCATCTGTACCGCTTGAATGATTTGAACATTGCAAATGTATAAAACATACTTGATTCAAGCAAGAAAAAACAACTTTTTTCATCGGAGGATAAAAAGTTGCCTGAAATCATTGTATAATTTGATGAAAATTGTAATTTTACAACACTAACCAAATAATCTAATAATATGAAAGCCTCTAAAACAGTAGTATGGAAATATCGAGACAAAGTATTGGCTGCTCATAAGTATTTCTGGAGAGGTCTATACTACGATATTCCATATGAAGACGAAAAACTTATAGAAGATAATAAAAACAGCATAAAAGCGTTTTTCGATAGTTGTGCAGAAAAGGAAATGGAGTATAATGAATTCATCAAAAAAGTTAATGATGAATACGGGCCTCTGCTTGAAAACTATCGTCAGGAAAAACAAGCCAAATTAATAGCTGGAATATCTACAATAAAAGGAATATTAATTTTCTTTCTGATTATGTACATCCTCGGAATAATAATCGGAATAATTGTATTATCACAACTTTAAAGGCTCTCATTAGGCATTGATACTTATACAATCATCAAAATAATAGCCGAGGCAAAAACTCGGCTATTATTTTCTATCTTCCCGTGCGATTATCAGCATATTATATTGTCTCCTAAAAAACTATTTATTAGGTTACATCTCTGTAATTTCACGTCTTTTTCATTTTCATATGGCTGCCAATTCACGCCCGATATGTCTTATAGCTTCGATAATCTCCTCGGTGCGTTTGGCAGACGGTTTTTTGGTACCGTAAATGTATTTAGACAATAAACTTTTGTGTATTCCTATCGTTCTGGCTACCTCCGAAACATTCAGTTGCGGGAATCGATCGAATATTTCAGCGATAACATTATTCTTCAAATCAGGCTCGGATGTTTCGTAAAAACTCGATATATGAATATCCTCGTCAATATCCACCCATCGTATGGCATCTCCGAACTTATTTATCTTATAAGAATTTCGTTGTTCATCAGTAGCCTCTTTGAGTATCGGGAAAAACTCTAACGGACGATGGTATTGTCCGCCCTTATCGGTAGAGATGTAAACATTCCCACCGTCAAACCAGACTTTTTCGATTCTTTCCATAATCCATCTATTTTTCATCATCAAAATATTCATGCCATTTGGCAATGATTTCATCTTCATACAATTCTATAATTTCCAAAGCTCTTCGCATATCGTTAGCCTTGATCCCTCGATTGTACTTCACCTCTCTGGTTGCAATCTCCACTTTCGCATCATTGTCGCCGTATTCGATATGAACATGGATAGGTAAATGCTCATCAGAGTAAAAATAAAAACGCAGTCCGAATATGTTCAATATTGTTGGCATACTTCATTCTTTTTTGTAGTACAAATATAGGTCTAATATTTTAGACCTACAAATGTTTTATTAAATAATTTATTCTACACATGGTAATTTTTTTTCAAGACTCTTGCATAATGTGCCGAACATAGCGACCTTTGAAGTGTCTGTGAGGATGCAGACCACATCAGCGACGAAGATACATGATTATATTCGATCGACACGGCTATCAGTTATACGAGGCTCCTATCACAGGCGAAGCTATCGTGAAATACGAGCTCATGGGCGATTACTACGTCCAACTGTCTTTCGAGACCGCAGAGCAAGTAGATTTCAAAACAGGTAGCTACATACTCTACGACGGGCGAAAATTCGAGATCATATCCCAGAAAGCCCGTCCCGAATACAACGCCACGACAGGCGGATACAAATACACGCCAAAATTCGAAGCACGGCAAAACCACATGAAGCGCCGCAAGGTCTTCTGGTTGAAAGGTGCAAATAACGAAGCGACGTTCAGCGACACGGCCGATCTCGCATCTTTCGGCAATCTCATCGCCGACAACATGAACGCCTTCTTGGGCACGACAGACTGGAAAGTGGCTGCTGTACCTGACGATCTGGCAAAGCAAGTGAAACTCGTCTCTTTCGATGCCGATTATTGCTGGGATGCGATCAACACGATTGCCGAAACATTCGACGTGGAGTGGTGGACGGTCGAAAACGGCGATGAAATATGGCTCTATTTCGGCAAGCTGGAATTCGGAACACCCGAACGGTTCGAACGCGGGGATGTCATAAGTTCCATCCCCGAGCAGAAAGGCGACAACTCGAACTATGGCACTCGTTTCTATGTCTTCGGCTCCACACGCAACCTGACGAGCGACTACGCCTCTTCCGAGCAAGGCGGAGTGACCAACCACATATCGGAGACACGCCTACACCTGCCTAACGGCCAGCAATACATCGACGCATGGACGCCGCTCGACTCCAACGACATCGTGGAGCAAGTCGTCTTTTTCGAAGACATCTATCCCAAGAATACGGAAACCGTCACCAGCATAGAAACCGTCGAGCGTTCGATGGACGACGGGACGAAATTCGATGCCTACGTCATGGTGTGTGCGAATACTCCATTTACACCGGACGACCTAATCGCAGGCGAAACGATAGGAGCGCATTTTACCAGCGGCAGCCTCAATGGTTGGGATTTCGAACTGAGCATCAACGAAAGCGATTTCGATAAGAAATTCGAAATCATTGCGCAGACACAGGATTCGGGAGAGGAACGGCCTATCATAATTCCTAACGAAAGCCTCCATCCCGAACCTGGCGATACATTCGTTCTGACTGGTGTTAATCTGCCCGAAGAGCGAATAGAGGAAGCAGAACAGGAGCTATTGGAGGCCGGCAAATCGTGGGCAGCGAAAAACAGCAGCGATACCGACGTATACCCGTGCCCGACAAATCCCGTATATTGCCAAGAGAACGATAAGAATTACGACGTCGGGCAGAAAGTGCTGCTCGTGGGCCCTCGATTCGGTGAGCAGGGGCGGTTGTCTCGCATTCAAGGATATGAAAAGAAACTTTACAACGAATATATCGCCACATACACTGTCGGTGACAACACGGCATATTCCCGATTCGGCAAGATCGAAAAGAGCATCAACGCCGCAGCCTATGCCGAACGAATCGGTGTAGTGTCTGGGGTCGGTATTTACCTTATACGATCGAAATACGATCTTACCTACCCTACCGACTACAACACCTACTCCGCCTTAGCGATCGAGACGCTGTTTCTGAACAAGCGCAAAGGAGGTGTAGTACAAGGCGACACGTTATTCTCAGAAGATGTAGCTGTCGGCGGCGACATCGTATCGCGCGATTTCAGACAAGGAGATTTCTCCGGTGCCGGGTATGCAATGTATAAAGATGCAGCCGGCAATTCCGTCGTGGAAGCCGATCGGCTCATCGTGCGTAAAGATGCTGTTTTCAATGAACTCGTCATCCGGCAAACGGATTTCGTCACCGGAGAAACGGTGTTTTCCTGCGGGGGATTCGAATGTACATCGGTAGAAGAGACGACAACGGCATATCGATGTTACTACAACAATCACGACGGCGCTAAGTACAGCGACCTTAAAGTCGGCGACCAAGTTCGTTGCCAACGATACGCCGCCGAAGGCAATACGGTTATAAAATACTATTGGCGTCTTGTCACCGCCGTTACAGAGAACTACGTCGACCTTTCTAAAACAGACGCCGACGGCAACGGAATTCCCGACGTGGGAGACAATATCGTACAGTTCGGTAACAGAACCGACGTCGCACGGCAATCAGCAGTAGTCATCGATGCCTCCGACGGGGGTTCTATCGTCATACTCGCACATATCGACAGCTATACCCTATCGGAGAAAAACTATGTCGGACAGGGTGTCAATCCTTTTACCGGCGAAGCCTACATGTATGTTTACGGAGACATGTTCTTCGGAGACCGAGACCTATCCGATCCCGACTCAACGTACATTACGTTTCAACGCAGGGAGGGCGCAACGAGGCGACGCATGGAGATCAAAGCCGACATCGTTATAGGCAAGAACAGCTCCGGATTACACAATCTCTCCGAATGGACTACTGCACAGCAGCAGATCGACAAAGCGCAGCAAGCCGCAAGCGAAGCAAACGATGCGATTGCCGCAATGAATGATGACACCGTATTCGATAAGATCGAAAAGCAGCAGATGCGCATCCAGTGGGAGACGATCAACGGTGCGGCGAGCGTCGTCGAGATGGGCGAGAGCGGTTCGTATTACCATGCGTTGCAGATCGCCGCAGCAGCGGAAGGGCTGTCCGTCTTCGCCACGGCCGACGGCGAAATCTTCCTCGTGCGTACCGCGCCGCAGTCGGAGCTGTATGCGCAGATCATGCTGCGCAGCGGCGAGGCTTCCGCATCGGCGTTGACGACGGCCTACCTCGCCCTTCGCGACTATCTGGCCGCCATGCGGCTCTATGACGACGAGGTGACCGAAGGCTTCGATCCGCGCCGGCTGGCCGAGCTGTTCACGGCCTACTACGATACGTTGGATGCGGTGTACAAGGGTCTCAGCGACAAGGCCCAGCAGACGGCCGACGAAGCGGCGAAGGAGGCCGCAGCGGCGAAAAAGCGGCTCGACGAGTGGGCCGCGGACGACGAGATCTCGCCCACCGAGAAGACGGCGATGCGTCAGCAGGAGGCCGACATTCGTGCCGAGCACGACACGATTGTCGCACAGGCGAACCTGTACGGAGTGAGTACGAACAACTACAACCAGCAATACGACCTGACAATCGCCGCTTTTGCCAAATATACGGCTTCGACGCCCGAAAACATTCCCGTCGAAGAGGACTACGACGATATACGCTATTACTACACCGAGCGCAACGCAATCCTCAAACGGATCGATGCGGCGCAGAAAGCCGCGGGCGACAAGGCGTCGCACCATTATACCAATCCCGAAAGCGATCCGCCGACGGACATGAAAGCCGGCGACACGTGGTCACCCGTCGGTGCCGATGGGAATCCGCTGGGATACACGAAGACCTACTACGAGGAGAAGGGCTGGGTGATTACCGGCGACGACACGAAGACCGTCATCGAAAACGGGCTCGTCACGACCGGCACCGTGCTGCTGGGCGACGAGTCCGATCCCTCGAAGGCGAAGGCCGGCGCTACGGGCGCAGGGACGGCCGACGGCAGCGTGCGTTTCTGGGCAGGATCGGAGGAAGACTCGATGAATACCGCACCGTGGCGTGTGGAGCAGGGCGGGAAGTTCTATGCCTCGGACGCCGAAATCGCGGGGAAGGTCGATGCGAAGAGCGGTTCGATCGGAGGGTTCGAGATCGCCGAGGGGCGTATCGGCGTCGCATCCGCCGGCAACCCCGACGACGATACGTCGTCCGGTCTATCGCTCAACGAGGAGTACGTCAAGTTCTCCGACAAGAAAGTGTGGGCCGGCATCGGAACCAATGTCGCACCGGCAGTGCTCGGTGTGCCGATCCCCGGCATTATCCGAAACGAGGCGTCGCTCGAAGACAAAGCCTACGGTCTGCAACTGGACGTGCAGGGGGCCGTGGCCGACAACATCGCACTCGACATCCCGCATGGAGCGATCCACGGCGTGCGGCACAACGTCCGCATCCTCTCGAATGCCTACTGGGCCTACGAGCTGACCGATTCGGACTACGAGGTAATCGTCAACGACGCGGATATTACGGTCAGATTGCCCGCCGAACCCCAAAAGGGACAGGTATTCCGAATCTGGAAACACGCCCTCGGCAACGCCACGATTCAGTCGCTGGGGCCGACGATCCGCCCGCTCGGAAGCAACTCTTCGGGTACGACCTACTCGATTCCCTACGACAACCACAATGTCTTCGAGGTGATATGCACGGGTTCCGAATACTTATTGAAACAGTACGCTTAAAAACCATAAGAATATGGCAGAGAATACTCCAACTTACTACCAGAGCCGCCACACGGGCGAGGAGATCGACGATCTGCTCGACCAGTCCATTGCGGCCACCGCGGCGGCGAACGCATCGGCCAAGAAGGCCGACGACGCTGCGGAAAATGCGAATCAAGAGGCCGCGAAGATTCCGGAAATGACGGCCGATCTTTCCGCCGTCCTAGCCGCATCGGATTGCAGCCTCGAAGCCCGCATCACGACCCTCGAACGGACGCTCGCGGCCGTATTGTCGGGCGCCGCCGTGATTCCTAAGTTGCAGGTCAGGGAACTGGGTGTGTGGGGCCCGAACAACCTGATCCTGATGGGCAGCGGCGCCCCGGCGAAAGCGCCCGATCGTGCCGGCCAGCTCTACATCGACACCGCCTCGGGCGCAGCCTACAAGTCCACGGGCAACGCGGCCGTGTCGGATTGGAAAAACCTCTAAAACCTCGATACCATGTCACAAGTAAACAAATATACGGATCGTGCGGCGTATGCCTCCGACACGAATCGTCTGTCAACTCAATCGGCCATCTCGCTCATCGCGAGCGACAACGAACTCATCTACGACGGTGTGAACGTCGTCGTGGGCAAGGATGCGGCCGCCGCGGGCGACTGCGCGGTCTACGACAAGACGGCCGGTGCGATCCGGTTCGTCAAGGGTGCGACCCTCTCGGCTGCACAGCTGCCCGAAAGCCTCACCCCGCTGGCCGTCGTCTATGCGCGGCAGGGCGACAAGGTGCTGATCGTATCGCTCGACAATTCGACTATATTCCTCTGGGCTGCTTCTTACGAGGTCGCCCTGTCGGGCTTCGATCTCCCGGCCGGCGGAACGATCGTATTGAAATTCGCCGACACATACGAAAAGACGATCACCTATACCGCCGGCGCCACGCTTTCTGACCTCGTAGCAGCTGTCAATACGGCATTGAGAACGGGCGAGGTGAATCTGTCCGTTACCGATCGCGGCGGCTGGTCGGCTGCGGCGGACGAGGCGACAGGGCGCGTCGTTCTCACGTCGAACGGCTATGCGAAATCATGGACGACGGTCGAAGCGGTGAGCGGGGCGACACTCACGACACGGACTGACGACACGAACTATCAAGTAGCCCTTACGGGACTGCTGCTCGACGAGGGTCAGACGGTCGAATACGTTCGACGCAAGAACGGCGTGAGTGGTACGCGGGCGGGAATGAATTCCGAAATGTTCCTGCAATATTACTCAGCAAACGGTACAGTCCCGACTTCGAACGTGCCGCTCGGTTCGGCGACGATCGTCAATCAGGCATCGTTCGAGACATCGGAGTTCTGCGCCGAGCTGCGGGCTGCCTATGCGGATTATGCGTCGTATCTCTTCGGCGAGCACATGGCACAGTATCCGAGCGCTTACGGGGCGATGCTGCGCGACGGCAGGACGAACACGGCGAAGATCGGCCGCCTGCGTTTCACCGATATTTACGGTCAGAGCAAACCCTGTTATCCGGCCGCAGCGGCCGCTCTCGAATACGGCGTCGCGGTCGAAGGTGCGACGACAGGGCTTGAAGCGGGCGGCTGGTGGCTGCCGTCGGTCGAAGAACTATACCTGCTCCTTCACGACCGCGTACTGACGGCCGACGATGTGGAACGCGACCCCGTGAACCGCACGCTGGTGCGTCTCGGTAAGGCGACTTTATTGGCAAACGCCTCTTCTTACTGGACGAGCTGCGAAGGTGATCTCGGCGCTGCATTCATCAGCTATCGTTCCGAAGGCGTTTTGTTTTCCTACGTCAAATGTATAACGCAGCATGTGCGGCCCGTTTCCGCCTTGTAAAACGAAAACAATTATGAACATGGAAGAACTGCAAAAGAGAATCGACGCTTTGCAATCGCGGCAGCTGGCGCTGCGTGCGATCATGGCCTCCTCGGACGAGCGGGCTGCCAAATGTTTCAAAAACGGAACGTCGTTCCGCGAAACATACCCCGACGATTTCGCGCGATACCAGGAGGCGAACGACGAGTACAATCGAAACGAACTGACCCTCGCCGAGCTCGAAGCCGAGCGGGTGGCGCAGCGCGAAGAGGTGGAATCACTGCATGTACACGACGCTTAACCTTTGAAATCGCTATGGAATACCTCCCCGCAATCATCAGTGCCCTCGGGACTATTATCGCTGCGTGGTTCGCCTATAACCAGTACAGCAAAAACAAGCTGACCGACCTGAAAATCGAGAAGTTCAAAAAGGACGAAGAGACGAAAAGCATCCGTCGGGCCGACAATTCGTCTATCGTGTACGGTGAGTTGTGGAGCGTCCTGCACGAGCTGGATGCCGATCGGGTCTATATCGTACAGCCGCATCCGCTCGGCAACGAAAGCCTGCTGTCCGTCTATTACGAGGTCAAGCGCAAAGGGGTGGAACCGATGAAACCGCACATGCAGGGCCTTCCGATTTCGGAGGTGCCGAAGTTCAGCAGCGATCTGGTGAAGAACCTCTTCCTCTACATCACGGACATCGACGAGCAGGTGAACGACAAATATGCGAAGTCTATCCTTTCGAGTTACGGATGTCGGGCGGCCATCATCAAACGGCTCAACGACAACCGCCACGACTGGATAGGCAGCATCTTCTGCGAGTTCACCCGCCCGCTGTCCGTACCGGAGGAGAATGCGCGGGAGATCATGCACACGGCGGCCATGAACATCCAATACCTGCTGCCCGAGTATCGATAACGTATAAATCGCTTCAACCTTAATACTGTAAAAGCCATGAAAAAGCAAGTCAAAATCGCGCTCTGCATGTCGGCCGCCGTCATTGCGCTGGTCGTTCTGTTCAACCTCCTGCCGAGCGGCATCCGCACTACGGCGACGCTCTGCGCAGGATTCGGGGCGGCCGCAGGAGCCGCCGCAGGCTGGCGGGCAAAGATGTGGTATGACCGAATGAAAGGATAGGTATGGCAACGTATTTCACCCTTTCCGAATTAGTGCGTTCCGATACGGCCGCAGCGCGCAGCATCGACAACGCGCCGTCGCACGACGTCATTCGCCGGCTCAATGCGCTGATGGACGAATGCCTCGATCCCGTGCGCGAACTTTGGGACAAGCCGATCGGCGTGAACAGCGGCTACCGATCGCCGGCGCTCAACGCAGCCGTCGGCGGAGCTGCGGCAAGCCAGCACATGAAGGGCGAAGCGGCCGACATCACCACCGGCAGCGTCGCGGATAATCTGCGGCTGTTCGAACGCATCGCAGCCAGCGCGATCCCCTTCGACCAGCTCATCGACGAGAATCGGGGCCGCTGGATTCATATTTCATACCGTGCCGACGGGAAGAACCGAAGGCAGGTGTTGCATCTGTGAGACGACTGCTCGCATACTTGTTGGCCGTGCTCATCGTCGGTTCACTGTTTTTCGGCTGGGGCTACCGCCGCGGGGCGGCTTCCGTCGAAATGTGCGACAGCACCGTTACCCGATGGGTACAGTGGCCGGTTCCCGTGTACGACACCATTCGGGAACCTTATCCGGTCGCGGTGCGCGAACCGGCCGATACGGTATGGAAATACATGAGTGTAGATACAGCCGCAATCATCGCCGACTATCTGCTCGAACGGGATTACCGGCTGGATTTCTCCGCCGATTCGACCGGAACATTCCTTGTCGATGCGACCGTAGGAGAAAACTGCCTGTTGCGGGCTTCGGCCATAGTAAAGCCAGTTTTCCGTGAGATTACGGTTACAAAACTGCATACCGAGGTGCGGCCGCCGCGCTGGGAAATGGGACTCACCCTCGGAATCGATCCATACAACCAGTGGGCGGGCATCTACGGACGCTATACGAGAGGAAGATGGGGAGGTGATATAACACTCGGCTATAATCCGCTTCAAGAAAAGAGCTATATTGCGGCTCGTGCGACATTGACTATATTTAGTTTTTAATTCCTATTGATGAACTCTTTGGGGAGAGAGTATAAAAAGTCCCCAACGTTTTTCGCAGAAAAAGTACACCCCTGTACAAATCCCACACTCGCGCTGAGGACTATTCCTTTTCGTGAGTGTGGGACATTTGTATTGTACAGGGGTATAGCAAAGATAAACAAAAAAACGGAATAAGCGATGCGAAAAACAGAGATATTTGCGAAATTGCTAAATCAGGTATCCGTTGAGACTGAAATAGCCGAAGAAAGAATCATTTCACACGAGAGAGTTGCCGAAGTGGTCGATGCTCGATACATTTTGGTTTACTTATTATTAAGAAATGGATTTCGAGCCTCAGAAATTGCCCGTATGATGGGTTTGTCGTATCGTGCCGTCATGCAAATATCAGCCTTATTCAACACTCGATACAAACACAGCGGAATTATATTCAGAACGATACTCCGCCGTATAGAGAACAAAATAGGAATTAACTATGAATATACTAAGAATTAAAATGTTGGCCATCGCATCTTGACACTGTAGTTTTGCATTGTGAGCTCAACGGAAATGTCCGCCGAACGGACGTAACAATGTAAAAAGTCAATAACATGAACGAGAAAACTTTAGTGTTCGACAACGGTGGCGCGATGGATGGCAACCTCGTAGCTGCCTTGATGAACGGTAACAACCGTAATGGATATGGGAACGGCTATGGCTGGGAGTGGATGTGGATGATCCTGCTTTGGGCCATCTGGGGTGGTAACGGCTGGGGCGGTTTCGGTGGTCGCGGAGGCCTTCAGAATCTTCCCGCCGAGCTGAATGGCGACGCAGGACGTCAGCTTCTGATGAATGCCATTCAGGGCAATGGCACGGCGATCAACCAGCTCGCCTCGTCGCTCAACTGTTCTGTACAGCAGATTCAGACGGCACTCTGCAACATCCAGTCTCAATCGGGGCTCTCGGCACAGCAGATTATCAACGCCATTCAGTCGGGCAATTCTCAGGTGCTCTCGCAGATGGCATCGTGCTGCTGCGACGTCCGCACCGCCATCGAGCGCCAGGGCTACGAAACCCGTCTGGCCGACTGCCAGCAGACCAACACGCTCCAAAGTACGATTCGCGAGACTTCGCAGAACGGGACTACGGCAATAATTGCCAAGCTCGACCAATTGCAGACCACGGCTCTGCAAGACAAAATCGACGCCCTGCGCGAGAAGAACAGCACGCTCACCACGCAACTCAACCTCGAGCATCAGAACGCATATGTAGCTGGTGTAGTAAGTCAGGCCGTCGCTCCCGTAAGTGCTGCTGTCGTCGCTTTGCAGAACGACGTGAACGGCATCAAGTGCAAGCTGCCCGAAACGGCCACTGTACCCTATTCGCCCATCGTCGGCGTACCCACTTGCGTCGCTGCACAATATGGTCTCGGGTATGGTTTCGGATTTGGAAACGGAGGGTTCTGGGGTTAGTACGGAAAGGAGGAAGCTATGGCAGTATTTCCATTTCAGTACGTCAACCGTCGGGGTATCCCCGTTCTTCAAACTACGGGAGTAACCGTCAGCACTACGGGCGTCGTGTTCTCCTTCCCCAACCATGCATTCGCTAATTCATGGTATCGGGGGCTGGTGCTGGTAGAGCTTGCGCAGGCCATTCCCGCCGGCACTACGGGAACACTCCCCGTACTCTTCGAGACCAACGGCCAGACCAAGAACCTGACGACCTACTCGGGTGCGGATGTTACCGTCTCGGACATCACGGGAACGGGTGTATATCAACTCTTCTACGACAAGCAGACCGACACCCTGCAACTGATGACAGGGGCCGTCTGAGTCCGAAGAAAAATAATTAACCGAAGGCAATGGGAGGGGCTTGTCCTCTCCCCCAGCCTTCACAAAACAATTAACCGAAGATGTTTGCGAATTTAACGAAAGGAGCCCCAATATACGTGCTCGATATGCGTGGAACTCCGAAATATTACATGGCAACACTTGAAGAGGCTCCGCAACCATATTTCCCTACTCCGGGAAATTTCCCGCCGGCGCAGCCTTCAGTCAGTTTCCCTGTGGGTGACCAGAAATGGGTCGTCCCTGTAAATTCCGACATGGCAACAAAGGAGGGTCTTACAGTCACGACCACTCGTGAACGGCTTATTGACGCAGTAAACGCTGCACGACAGCAGAGCCAAAATGTCGTAGACTCTTACGAACGACACAAGGCCAATCTGGATATTTTCGATCAGATCATGCGCGAGATTAGCCCCGCATACGCGGGTCAAGCGCAACGGGAGGAGGAGATGCAGAGCCTAAGAAAAGAGGTTCAAGAACTTCGTCGCTCACAAGACGATCTGGTATCCATGAAATCGATGCTCGAAGCTCTTCTTAAATTGCAAACTCCTCAAAAAACAAGCAAATCATGAGAATGTGGGAAATTGAAGGCCGATACCGTGGTGACGGATACGGCGAGCGCGGAGATGAGATGATCGAGCGCAAACTTCGCGAAGCATACGAATGTGGCTACGAGGATGCACGACGCGAAATGCGTGGCGGATACGGAGAACGCCACATGGGCGGCTATATGCCAGACGGCTACGGAGAGCGTGGCGGCGAGTATGGCGGCGACGAATATAGCGAGCGCCGAGGACGGAGTCCCTATACGGGACGTTACGTTCGCAGGTAAACAAGTCGAACCAGGGAGGGGATTTTGTCCCCTCCCTTCAATATCGAGACATATGGATAGAGAAAGATTAGATGTCCGGGACAAAATGCCCGAGGACATCGAAGCATATCTTCAGAAAAACGGATGGTCCTTTTCTCAAAAGATGGCGGAATTTGCCATTGACCGCATGAAGGACCGTGATGGCAAGAAGATCAATCCGCTCTCCAAAGAGCAGGTGGACAAATTACTGAAGACCCACGAAATCCTACTTGAACACGATAACGGTTATGATGCCGTATATGCGGCAAACATGGCGCGATCGGATTATTGGGGTTCTTCGATCATGGACGAGCAACATCTCGCACGATTCATCAAGGACTATATCGACGACAAAGATTCCTATCCGGGAATGCCCTTCACTCGATACTTCGCAGACCTGATCGGATCGGGAACCAATGTGCCCTGGAAGGATGTGTTGTAACAGCAGACGACACCCGCGCCTCACAAGAAGTCGTGTACGGGTAGAAAAGATATATTCAACTGGGATATGAAAGTTCGGGATTTGAGGATAGAGAAATATGATTGGCTGGTGCGATTCTATTTTGCCGTACATGGCTATCATACACACTCTATCCTCTCGTCTTTGGAGGAGATAAAGTGTCCTCTGCCAATTTTGGAACGTGTACGCGGAAATCTGGAACGTGCGGACATGGATTCGGGATTTACCTACTCGAATAAACGTATACGACAGTCGGTCGTAGTTGTAGGCCTCGCATCGTCGCAGTCCCAGTTTCTAAACTCCTTCGAACACGAATTGCGCCACCTCTGCGACGACATCGCCACCACAACCGGAATGGCCATGCAAGGTGAAGAGGTTGCCTATCTGACCGGAAACGTGAATACGCTCCTATGGTCGGATATTCATGAATTTATCTGTTGTAAATGTAAATGCAAAAGCTATGAATGAATATACGAAGTATCTACTTTCTTTACTGGAAGTCAGTGAGTGGTGCGTACCCATTCACGAAACGGTTGTTGGGGAACTGAGGCGAAATTTAGCTCAATAAATTGACTAATTCTACCTTCATCTCCTCGTCTATGTCCCGATAACGGGCAAATGCTTTGCTGCCTTCCTTGTGGCCAGATAATGCACCGACAAGATTGGGGTCTTTGACTTGTTTATACAGGTTTCCGACAAAAGTACGTCGGGCCATGTGTGAAGAAGCTACCTGCCAAAGAGGATGTTGCTCAGGCTCTCTTGTCAGAGGGTTTAGGATTGTTACCTTGCGTTTCAACCCTGCCGCGAGAAATATCCGCTTGATAGCTTTATTATATTTCTGTTCACTGATTAATGGTAAAAGCGACGGCCCTTCATAGTCTGCATAGCGATCCAATATTTCACAAGCCGCAGAATTAAGAGGAACACGCACTGTTACAGGCCGTCCATCCTTAGACTTACGCGGAATATACTCAATAGCTCCACGAATTAGATTATCCTTCGTCAATGTATACAAATCACCTATCCGGCAACCTATCAAACATTGGAATACAAATATATCTCGCTGAATAGATAGTTTTGGATGTCGGGTAAGATTAGTACGGTACACCCTATTCCGTTCCTCTATGGATATATAGAAAGGCGTACCATAAACACAATCTTCAATTGTATATTTCTTAAACGGGTTATTCGTTGTCTTGTTATTATCAACTGCCCAAATAAAGATAGTACGCAGTTTTTTCATCATACCGCTAATCGTATTGGGGCCTCTTGGATTCGGTTTACGAGAGTCTGGAACCTGCATATATATTTGAGGTTGAGTAGACGCAATTATATGTTCATTCCTCATATAATTATCGATGACATACAAATCGTCTAATGACACAGTATCTATGTCTAAGACATAGCCTTCTTCCTTTGTCTGTCTCCATATCTCAAACCGCCTCAATACCCGAAACAAAGACTTAAAATTGGCCTGACGAACTTGCGATAATTTGCGTTTCAGAAGAAATTCATCACATAACTCAAAAAATCCCTGCTTTTGCGAATGGAATTTTTCAGGATGCAAATACTTATCCACCTCAGCACAGAACGATTCAGAAGATAGATTCTCCTTATCGGACAACGAAGTATACACCTCCAATAAAATTGTCTTCCACTTCGCTACATTGGTATTGAATTTCGTCCGTTCGATAGTATCATATACTACCTTCGATTTAATTTCTTGCCGCTTGGCATCCCAATGTATCGGATTTATTTCTAAATTTGATGTGTAAAAAAGCTGAATGTCTCGTCCGTCACGGATACGAAATCGAACTTTACATTTAGTTTTGTTCTTAGATGTACGGACAAAAGCAGATATTGTAGCCATTAGTGTACGAGTAAGTGTCGGTGGTGCAAGTTTAGCTTTTTTGCACCACTCAACCAAATATAAATGTCATTATTTGTCCTGAGTTGTCGCAAATAAAACTGTATAAAGCACGGATAATCAAATATAATAGCCATAATATCAATGAATTTCTAATTTTAAAAAAGACAAGCCGTTAGCCCCTGAGGGGGTACAAAGCAAAAGACTGATAATCAATGATTATCGGTCTTTTTTGCGTTTATACTATTCCTTTCTCTTTAGCATTTTTAGGGCAAGAACAGCCCGTTTGAGGGTGCAGGGTACACATTAAGCTCCACATAGAGTACTACACACCCAACTGCATATAACAATGTAATCAAATGACATTCAAAGTTATATGCCGCAAAGAAATTATTTATAAAAATTCCACCTCTCCATTGTGCCTTTTATTCTTTCAGGGCAAACGCAAAAAGGCAGTCGGATTGGGCGTTTCCGTTGCGCTTAAACATTGGGACGCAGAAGCACAAAAGGTAACAGACGACTGCCCCGACAGGGACAATATTCAGTTTCAGATAACAGCCAAAGTAAAAGAGTACGAGAAGAAAATCCAGCGTTTAGAGATTATGGATATTCCCGTAACCTTTGAAAATCTCTTTGAACAGAACAGCAAGCGATTGAATTGTTCTGTTGGAGAATATCTGAAACAGACCATAGAACGGCTGGAAACGCTCGGCAAATACGGCTCGGCATCCAAACACCGTTCCCTACTCTCCCGCCTGTCTGAATTTAGGTCGCTGAACACTCGGTTCGATGAAATAGATTTAGCGTTCCTGCGTGATTTTGAATTGTTCCTACGTAAAGAGGGCAACGTAAACAACAGCATAGCCACGAAATTTGCCATCTTTAAGGCCGCCTATAACAAGGCCCTTGCAGAGGGTTTGTTTCTCCAAAAGATAAATCCGTTTGCAAAATACAAGGTTGGTAGCCTATGGACACGGACGAGGAAGCGAGCCATCACGAAAGAGGATATACAGAAACTCGTTGCATTGGAGATAGCCCCTAATTATAGAACGGACTATGCCGAGTTTGCACGGGACATCTTTCTGTTCTCCTACTACACGGCAGGCATTAATTTTACGGATATAGCAACCCTGCGCTACTGCGATATTGTGGACGGCAGGATTTACTACTCCCGCCATAAAACGCAGAAATTGCTGTCCTTTCAACTCGTCCCGAACGCCATGCGGATTATCGAGAAATACAGCAAGGCCAACCACGCACAAGAAGATTATATCTTCCCTATTCTCGACCGCACGGAACACAAGACAGCACAACAGATTTTCAACCGCACACACAAGGTTCTGCGGAAAGTCAATCGGGAGTTAAAGACGCTGGGTGAGCAGATAGGATTGGAAATGCCATTGACTACCTATGTCGCTCGGCATACGTTTGCGACCGTGCTGAAAAGGTCAGGAGTGAACATTGCCATCATTTCCGAATCATTGGGGCATTCAGACCTATCCACGACACAGATTTACTTGGACAGTTTCGAGAACTCACAAATCGACGCTGCAATGCAACACTTGTTATAGGAGTTTGGAGGTCGGCGACCAATATGGTAACCGACCTCCTTTTTTCCTAATGATGGGTAGCCTCCTCATTATCCGAGGTGTTTTTCCAGCATATCATATGTGGCCTGTTCCCGTGACAGCCCCTCTCCTGTCTGAGGTTTCATAATCTCTTGCGCTTGTTCGGCAGTCAGTCGATTGATTTGCTCCACCATCTGAACAGTAAACGCCGTAGGGTCTGCCGCATTGCTGAATTTCTTGGAGAGGTGGGTAATCAGGTACTTTTTTGCCAAGAACGTATCTGGAAATTTGCCTTGCGCGGCCTCATACCACTTGACACTCCGTTCATACCATCCAGCCTCTCCAAATGCTTTGGGCAGTTCCTTACTCTTGACACAGGCCACAAGGTCTTTTGGTTTGAGGGAATTTGCGCCCGTACACCATAAGGAAATGGTTGCCAGCGGGCAGCCTTTGCTACGGAGGTACATTGCAAACTCAAAGACTTTATTTTCGACACCGAGCATCATTGCAGGAGCCGCCATATAATCCGTACCCGTCCACGTCTTTGTGCAGATATTCATTTCTGCAATCAGTGCCGCAATCGACATTTCGACATTCAGCGGCTCACAAATTACGAAGTCATCCAGATTCAGTTTCAAATTCAGATAGGCAACCAATCGGTGCTGACCGTCCAGCACGGCATAGTAGTTTTCGGTCTGGTCATCGGGAATGTCGTTCCCATCGAGGTCTACCAGATGACCGTCCATAAGGTAGACATCCTCTCCCTTAACTACTATGATGGGCGACAACTGCCCGTACTCCTTAATGGAATTTTCTTTGGCCTTAACCGTCTTGGCGTTGATCGCGCGGTTGCCCTTGACAAATGCAAACTGGCGTGCTTCGTTCTCGATGGTGATGTTCATCTTTTTCATAGCTGTGGATTACTCCGTCCTTTACGGAGGGGCTTCTATTTGCTTCAGACCATCGCCCTCTGGCTGGAGCATCGAGAGGAACGCCCTCCCGACACCACAAAGGTCGATAGAAATTCAGCCCTTATTAGGGAGTAAAACACAGGCCGATTTACTCACCCTCTTCTTTGGGGAGTTTCAAACCACCTGCATAAGTCTTGGGATGCCGTTGGTTGAAATCGAAATCTCCATATTGTTTGATATTTCCTTTCAACGCAGAATCACTTACCAAAAATACCTCCTTTCTCGATAGTCGGCAGAAATGGATAATCCGAGAAATAAGTAATAGTTTGCTGTATGAAACGGTACTACCACGTTCGGCTCGTAAATCGGGCATGCCGAGGACATCGAACAATACCTTAAATAATTTGTACAACAACACCTGTTGTTGAGCAGCACCAAATGATTTCGTGTAATTCCTGCACATAATATCAAGCGTCCATACCTTTAATTGTGGTGCTTCTTGGTATTTGTCAAGTTCCCGCTTCACGAATCGACGTAGATTTTGCAATATTACAGGGCTGTTGGTCTCATAACGGTAGCTTTTGCGAATCTCCTTATCGTCCGACAGGTAAAGAACGGCTTGTGGATGATTCTCCAGATAATCTTCAATTTCAACCAATATATCATAATCCGTCTTGCTGGCGTCTGCTGCATTTATTCCAAAATCCATTGTAATATCGTAAATATAAAGCAGGGCGAACCAGAATTTTTTTACATCTAATTCGTATCCTTCCAATGTAGCGATAATGTCTTTATTATCGAGGAATGCTTGATATGTGAACGGCGGTTTTATTACCTCTCTATTCATTCGGGAGAGAAACCGCAAATTCCAGTCGCTCAAACAATAGTCCTCGCCATCCCAACCGACATTGATTTTGTCTGTCAGTTTATTGACATACTCCATAGCTTCATCATTCCAATTTTGAGGTATCGTATAGCCCATAATCGTAAAGTTTTCGGTTACTCAAAGATAATGAAAGCCTGCAAGAACAGCAACCATAAGACTTCGATTAAATTTTTTTTGTAAAATATTATGTTAAAATTTGGATTTTGATTAAATGCTTTATACCTTTGCACATCATTGTCACAGACAAGGGTAATTCTTGTTTCTTCCATAGAAAATATGTTATAGGACGGATAAGGATGGCATTATATGCTGTCCTTGTCTTTGGTTGATAGTCGCATATTTTTTGTGTCGGAAATGAAATTCCCTTATAAAAAGATATTTCACACACAGAAAAAATGCGGTGAAATCCTTTACCACATTTTTTGAGTACGAATCAAGTATTCTCTATAAAAAGAGTATTTCAGAATCAGAAAATGTGGAAGATTCCAATTAAAGAGATAGTAGGTTTTTGAATGACGGGATAGAGAGTTGCTCAAATCTGTCCTATGCAAACTGCTCAAAAGTGTCCTATATATACATTACCTACTTATACACTACCTATTAAAGTCTTCCCGACCATGTACTACCATATCAAAGACCGCAAGTGATTCGATAACCGTAAACAGGCCAAAGAACATTACGGCGTAGCCTGCTTCCGAAAACTACTGCACTTAAAAGAGATTATATTTACGAACAATCACAATTCCATTGCTAACGATGAATTATACCGTAATCCCCAAATCAATCGTGAACTTTCAGACGGGAAACAGTAAACCCGTCGATATTTACGTGTGAGCAACCATTAAATATTGCTCCAACCACAAGACGAATATTTCCCATGTAACAGAAGAAAAGCTATCCTTACTGACGGGATTGGATGAAAGAACTATACGACGGAGCATTAAACGCTTAAAGGATGCAGGTTATCTGACCGTGCAGACTACCATTAAAGAAGATGCAGACAGAGGATTTATAAAGCGGAACACGTACTATATAGCCCCAATAAAGACCAACTATTTCTTCCTCGATAATAGTTTCTTTCAAAAGAACTATCCCGCCAAGATTGCAGGGTTTCTGCTCTTATTAAAGGCAATATGCCTTAATAATACGGATACCATTCAATGAAGTATATCCCAAATTGCAAAGGGTATCGGATTATCGAGAAACACGATAACAGCTCTCATTAAAGAATGTCAGCAATTAGGGCTTATAAAGCCTATTTCTAATGGCTACGAACTGACAGCAGGCTGTTTTATCAATTCCTCTGTTAAAAAGACCAATGCAGGGATTTATAAGGAGCTATGCGAGTTCTGCCAATCAAAAGGAGTAACCCCACCGAACTGGGATAAACGAGCCATGTCCGTACTGCTTACCAAGTATAATGCAATAGGCTTATTGAGAACAGAGCCAATAAGCATAACCTACCAACTTAATAAACGGTGTAAGACCCTGCCCGAAAAAGCATCGTTGCCTTACTTTATAAAGGTGCTCGATATGCAGGAACAGTATAAGGCAGTTATAGAACAGGTAGAGCAAAACAAACTCGATAAGGAAGATTTCAAAGGTTTTGCATTTGAATAACAACCAGCAAATAATAGTCTATATACAGCCCTCATGCTTACGCATGCAGGGCTTTTCCCATTTAATGAGAGTATGACATATTTTGCGGATATTCGATTTATATAGACCTTATTAATTGTGTTATTCATCTTTATATGGCGTGCCGTAGGCACTCACTCAATAAGCCCAAGATTATAAAAATTGCATATATACCGCCCACGAACAAAGTGCCAACATCTGAATCTACTTGCCGAAAATGGACACTCACAGACTATGTAAAATAGATGGTGAAAATATTATAAATAATATTATATTAGTCATTTTCAAAATATTACAGCATAAAATTGTGTATTAAATTTAATATTGCTAATTTTAGGAAACCTTTAACTACTATGAATACAACTGCCAAAGGAAATAAATTTGAAGACAAAATTTATCAAATCTTCAAAGGGCTATTGGAAGATGAAAAATTACCTGTCAATAGGAAACAGAGTGTTATTAAGAAAAAAGAGAAATATTATTCAGAAGCTCGAAAAAAGCACATAATTACAGATATATCTATTGAAACGACAATGGAGATATCATCTTCATATAATATTCTGACAATTATTGAATGTAAAGATTGTAATCGTCCTACTTCTGTTGATGATGTAGAAGAATTCTACACGAAAATATCCCAACTAAAAGCACAAAAAGGCATTGTAATATCAAGACATGGATTTCAACAGGGAGCAATACAAGTAGCGGAGCATTATCACATTGGTCTAATCCGAATAAATGATGATGATTCTATGTTGACCATAGCAAATAGAAAATTCAAATCATATAAGGTAATTCGTTTAGTTTGTTGCATAGATTATTAAAATACACTCCGTTATCAATGCCTTCATCGTTAGCTGTTATCGGTAAACAGACCACCGGATATGCTTCCTCGAAAACTTTACCGAAACTTCGGAATGTATTATCATCATTCATCTCTCTGCCACAGCAGGAAACGGAAATCTGTCCACTGACAATTGGAAAAACCTTTTTATCGTACTGTATGTCATCCACCTTATAGACCCGGCGCGAACCATCAAGAAAGTATTTGAATAATGGAGGCATAGACATCATCTTTTCAGCCAAGGGGCACATGTCTCTCATATGAGGGTCATGTATACTCTCTGCAAATTCTTTCAGATTGATATATGAGTCTTCTTTCGCCTCGTACTCGATATTCGGGGGCAACATATTGTCATAACAATACTTGAACGACGCAAAGCATTCGCCTTGCGTTTCCTTCGCTATATAATCTAACAGCTTACCCATAACTCAATGCGTTATTGTTAAAATCACAAAAACATCGTCATATATACGGGGATATAGTCAATTCCTTGCTCGCGTTTCAGGTCTTTGGTGTAGATAACATACTTGTTCTGCACGCGGTCGGAGAACTTATCACAGAAAACATCCAACGAGGTATGCGATTTATAGCCGGATGACTTCACTTCAATCGGCGATATTTTATGCTCGTCTGCTATCAAGAAATCTATTTCATAGTATTTCTTTCCATCCGGGGTCGGTATCGTATGATAAAACAACTGCTTGCCGGCAGACCTCAACATCTGGGCTATAACATTCTCATAGACATAGCCTAAATTAGCGCTGAGTTTGTCGTTCAGCAGTTTTTCATAAATAATGTTATCCGTAAAGTCCTTGTCCTTGAAAGCCAGTGTTACAAACATTCCGGTATCGGATGCATATATCTTAAAGCGTTCATTATCCATCGTAAGAGCCAATCCGACATTCGGGTCATTGGAATGATATGCAACATTTGCAGACATGAAATTATTCATCATTTTAACGATGCCTGCAACTCGCTCTGCTCTTTCGCCGGGTATAGCCGATGCTATTTGATACCGCGAAGCATTCTTACTTAATTGTGCAGGTATTGCATCGTACAATGCCGTAGCTCTGCCCGTATTATCCAACTTCCAAAAATCCTCCTCGTACAGCGAAACAATATCCCGCTTTACTAAATCTACTGCTCCAAGATTGTTCGTCTTGATATACTCTGCTACTGCTTTCGGCATACCTCCGACCAACATATACAAGCGGAAATCGCGCATCATTCTACGATGAACGGCATCGCCTAACGGTATTCGTTTTTCAAATGCCGTGCGCAGCAACGGTATCGTGGCGGTATCGCCTAACGCCCATCGAAATTCTTCATAGTCCATCGGAAACATATCGACCCGCGTCTCCTCGCTCGGCAGCAGGATATCCTGACTGCTTTTGTGAACGGTAATGAGTGAGCCGGTTTCGATATAGTCGTATCGACGGTCTTTAACCAAATGTTTGATAGCCTGACGAGCCAAAGGAGCCTTTTGTATCTCATCGAATATGATTACCGACTTGCGTTCAATCAACTGCACCCGATAGATAAGTTGCAGCCGAAGAAATATATAGTTCAAGTCTGATATATCATTAAAAAGCTCCTGCACTTCTGCCGGTGCAATGGCAAAGTCGATGAGAATGTAGGACTCATACTCATTTCGAGCAAACTCTTCTGCAAGTGTGGACTTTCCGATTCGTCTTGCTCCTTGTATGAGAATTGCGGATTCTCCGTTCCGCTCCCTCTTCCATTTGAGCAATCGGTCGTACATCTTACGCTTGAACAATATAGTATCTTTCTCCATAGCCGTTGATATATAGCGCAAATATAGTGCTTTTGTTGGTATCCGCCAAATGTTTTGCGCATATTTTGTCAATTTGCGCTAAATGTTTCGCACCCATTCCGACAATCTCCGCTGTTTTTAACTTTGCAATAGCATATTCCATCAAATTGCCGCGTGTTTAGGATAAAATTATAGTGGCTATTCTTGATCCCCCAATAGCCACCTACGTCATAACAATACATAAATACATTTGAGTTATCGCATAATTCAGTTATCGTCATGCTTGTTTCAGCGTCAGTTGCCAAGCAATTATTTTAAAATATAAAACTCTTATTTACCCTACTATAATTGATTGAGGATGTTCGGTCGTCCCGACTGAAGAGATTTCCCCATTTCCATATTAACCACTCTCCGCCTTATACTGGTCGGATTTGAGATTGGCTAATGTCAACTGACACGCTTGTGATGATTCACATTTATCTTCCATTTGCAAAGTTGATCCAGCTTGCCTGCTGTACAGCCCGACAACAGTCGGGGGAGCCTAATACCCCAACAAACATTCGTTGTCGGGAGTGCTGCCATTCAATCTGCAAGCAGAGGCGGTGTAATTGTCCGATATTAGGCTGTCGGGATCTGGCAGAACAAATGAACAAAGGATATATTCGCAGCCGGAACAACAATCATTCATCATACGACGAAAATTTGAACGAGAAAAGGGAACAGAAAAAAGTTCACAGCGCGATTTTGAACCGACTAATAGCCGGCTATATTTAGGGCTATATATTCAGCTCGCAAAAAAGGTTTATTTTCTTTTTCTCCTATACGCCCCCGTAGTAAAGTAAACCGTTTTCCGAACCGCTCTCGATTCCGAATCAATCGAACAATCCGTTCACCAGATTCACCGCTTCGTCTTTCTTGCGGTTGATGATTTTGGCGTAAACCTGCGTCATCTTCACGTCCGTATGCCCGAGCAATTTCGAAGTCGTGTATAAATCTGCACCGAGAGTCAGCATCATCGTGGCGAACGTATGCCTCGCCGTGTGGAACGAAAACCGCTTGTCGATTCCCGCCGCTTTCGCCCATGGCTTGAGCAGGATGTTGATATGCGTTGTAGAGGGCAGGTCGAACACTGCATCCTCCGCCATCTTCTCGCCCCGCTCGGGCATCCACCGTAACGCTTCGGGCGAAAGCGGGAGGTAAATCGGCTCTTTGGTCTTCTGCATCACGACCTCCAACCGATACTGTCCATTATCCGCATAGACGTTGCCCCATTTCAAGCCGATTATATCGCTTATCCGCAGTCCGCAGAAGCAGGAGAACAGATAAGCCTGTTTTACCGCCTCGTTCTTCATCGGGGTGGCGATCAATGCCCGAAGCTCCTCGATAGTCATATACTCCCTTTTGCTTTCGGGACGGTGTATCTTGTCCGAATTGCCAATTTTCGTAAAGGGATTCAGTTTGATCACGTCGGCACGGACAGCAGCGTTCAATGCTCCGTTCAGCACCCGGTAATAGTTCTGTGCCGTGAATTTCGAGACGGGTTTTCCTTGCGGACGATATTCCGTCAGAAGGTAGTCGATATATCCCTGACAAAAGGTTTTGTCCACCTGCCCCATCGTTACCCGTTCGCCTGCATAGTCTTTCAGTATTTGGATGGCTACCTTGATTTGGTGTCCGTCCTTTTTGCCTCGTTTCTGCTGGTTCTCCATGTAAGTATTCATCCAATCCAGCAATGAAACTGTTTCCTGATTGTCGGCACGCTTGATTCCTGCTTCGCCGTTGGTCAGTTCGATGATGCGCCGAGACTTGATCGTATTGGCCGCCGTCATGGTCGCTGCATTCCGTTTGCGGGCATTATCGTCCGTTTCGGGGATGATGTACATCTTGAGATATTCATACGACCGCTTGCCGTTGCGGTATATGTCGAGATACAAACTTTTGCTGCCGTCGGCCAATTCTTTCATCCGAAGACGGATCGGCTCCTTGACTTTCGCGGGTTTCTTTATTCGGGGCATAATTTCTCTTTTTACTCGTTATTTCTGCCGCAAAGGTAGAAAGAATAATCCGAATAAAGGAACAAATAAGAAACAAAAATACGCCGAAAAAGAACCTAATAACTGCAAAGGATGCTAACAAGTGAAAATGCAATATCCGTTATAATATGCTGATATAACAGTGCTTTATCTTCATTTGATTGGTTCTTGTTTTCATTTCCGAATCTTACTTTATAAATGTAGGAAATTCGGACAAGGTAGAGAACGGCAGACATCTTCTCGCGTCATATCCATTTGTGGATATAGGCGTGGGGCTGTTGCTTATTTATACCTTGGGTTTCCTACGACCTGTTTGACTAAATAAGTTTTCGGCACCACGCTTTCTGTTTCATTAAATCCAAAAATTAATCGTCGCATAGGTGCAAGAGCGACAACCTAAACTTATTGCAACTATGAAAAAGTTGTTTCTTATTGTGGCCGCTATGTTTGTGGCTGTTTCTTTCTCGGCTTGTTCCGATGATAAGGATGAAGCGTCCATTGTCGGAGAATGGCAATTAACCCATTCTGTCGGTTACGTAATTGAGGCAGGAGAACAGTATGATTTCGACAAGACATTTCCCGACGATGGTTACTACACAGGGTACATTTTCAATGAAGATGGCAAGGGAACGTATTATGCAACATATACCAATTCCACCACTCCCGAAGAATCAACCCCTATTACCTACTCTATTTCGGGAAAGACGTTAACAATAACTGCATCGGGCGATACACAGACCTTTGAAATTAAAGAACTATCCTCTGCAAAACTCGTTTTATATGAGAATAATTTAGATGCAGAATATGTTGAAACAAACACCTATAAAAGGGTAAAGTAAAGTATTCGCATAATTAGGGACAGACTTGTGCAGACGGTCTATATTATACCGTTCTGCCCAAGTTTGTCCTTTTTATATTACTTGCATATTTCATAAATTTTTTGTATATTTACATCATTATCAAAGATTTAATCACAACATAAATTTTAGCTAAAATGAAAAGAAAAACACCAAGTATTAATTGAAAAACGGGCACAGAGACTATCGACGATGTTCAAATATCGTATGTCTCCAAAGGGGTATCTTATGATAATATTTACGGCGTCTGTCTGTTCGTAGGACGTAGAACTGATGACCCTACACCGCGAGAGTTTCACTATATCTTTGAACTCGACATCGACCCTGCAAAAGATATGACCATCTGTTTTCAAAAACGAGGTCGTTATATGGCAGGATTCTCCTATCTGCTAAATCCAAAAGCCGTAGAGGAGGGTTGTCTCGCCATTGTATTGCCCAACATGGTAGATATTCCCAAGTCCAATTGTATGCTCAATCTTTTTGAAGCCCATATAAAGAGCGATACGGTCATATTCGACTATACGACAAAGGAGGGCAAACAGAACGTATTCAAATTTCCACTCACGGGTTTTAACGAGAAATATTTAGAGCAGTTTATATAGATATAATTAAGAAATATGGGATTAGTATATAAAGACCTCATGGGTAAAATGGGGATAGATGATGAGGGTTTATTTGAACTTGCCTATTGCGAATTAGATTATATCTCTAATGAATTGCAAAAGATATATAAGTCTCCGTATATAAGTGATCTGAATAGCTACATATTATTCGCTATTAGGAAAATGTTGGATTCTTGGCAGTCAATTCATCTACTATGTGAAGATAGGATAGATGTTTCATCTTTGGTTACACTTAGTCGAATGATTGTCGATAACTATACTATATTACATTTCATCCATATTAACTCTAAAACGATAGAAGAAAGAGAATTAAGACATTACTTGTATGTTTTAGATGGGGTTGAAAATAGAATAAAGGAACTACGCAAATTTCCATCCTTGACTTTTGATCTCAATTATATTGAACAAACTGAAATAGATCAACTGGCCCAACAAATTGAAACAACTATGCAGAGTGATCTAAAGGCAAAAGATCAATTATTGAAAAAGATTAGAAATAATCCATTATGTAATGTTGATATGGAAAATATCATCCAAAGGCGTAATTGGAAATACAAAAAGTTAAATAATACGATAAAGGGAAATAGATTTTCATGGCTGGAATTATATCAACAAGCAGGAATTAAAAATAGTGTATCTCAATTCATATCTGGCTATATGTCTGAATTTGTCCACGGACTTTGTATGTCTAATATTGCATATAATACTCCTCCTTTTGAAAAAGGCCAAATCTTGAATATTAACACTGTATTTATCAATAAAACAACAGATATTATCAAAAAGTTATTCCAAAACGACCTTGCTAAAAACGATATTGATATTCGAAAATCAGATATAGCGACCTCATTGCTTTTAATGGTTACTCCTGAATATATTTCAGAAAAACTATTACAAATTGCAGATAAAACAAAAGCAACACAACATTCTTAAAAGGAGAGAGGAAAGAAATTTCCTCTTTTTTTCTGAACCGAGGTTGGGGTCGGTTGCAGAGAAATCCAATAAATGAATACGCTTAATTCTCTATCAACTAATAACATAATTGCTTATGAATGACACGTGTTAAATGCTTTATGTAGCACAAGGAATGAAATTTTACCTAACAAATTAAGAATCTGCAAATTACAAACAATTTGCAAGCAAGAAAATGTGATACAGAGTGTGTTACAGACCGATTTTTAAGGTATAAAACAGCTATTTTAACGCTTGTAAATAACTGATTATTTGCAATTTGCGGAAATAGCTCAGTTGGTAGAGCACAACCTTGCCAAGGTTGGGGTCGCGAGTTCGAGTCTCGTTTTCCGCTCTGAAACGCAGAGGACAATCGAAAGGTTGTCCTCTGCGTTTTTCAGTGTATTGAGGTCCGGACGAATGATCCTGTATCTCGTCTTTCGAGGTGCGGGAGTATCAATAAAAGTTTGCGAAATTACCTGTCGAAGCGCTGGTTCGAATTCTATTTCCTTCTTCATAAAAAGATGGTTTATTATTCGGGAGAAGAGTTGATGCTCCTGCGTGATTCCAAATATATTATCAGGCGGGATACGGATAAGTTCAGAGAATTTTTGAGGAAATGGAGAGTCCGTTGTTCCTGTTTGACAAGGCAATGGAAAGATTTTTGGCAATAAAAGAAAAACTCCTGCTTGTCACCGACAGGCAGGATATAATTGGATCCGGGGAAATATTTTGAGGGACCGAAGCCAAAAGCCTTTTATTTTCCGGCAGATAACGGCGTCTGTTTCATTCTCTTTCGGGAATTATCGCTCTAAAACCGACTGTTGGCTTTGGCCGACCAATTTCCCGTTTCGGTATTCGGTCGGAGAAATCCCGACATACTGCTTGAAATATTTGCCGAAGAAGGATTGGGTCGAGAAGTTCAGTTCGGAAGCTATCTCCTTGATACTTAAGTCTGAGGAACGAAGCATCTGTTTGGCGTCGGCAATGACCATGCGAATGATCCACTGCAGGGCCGAGATGCCCGATTTCTCTTTGATGATCGCCGAAAAATAGCGGGGTGTCAGATATTGTTCCTGGGCGTAGTAGGTTACCTCCCGTTCCGTGCGGTGATTCTGGTAGAGTGAAACCATGAAATTCTGAAGTACATGGTTTTTCCGATCTTTGTGCTGCGGTTGCTGGGGATGGCGTGCAAAATAGATACTCAGTATCTCGTAGCAGAGTACCTCGCCCATCGCGGTCACCAATTCGCGGTTGATGATCTTTTGTTGTGTATTGGTGGCTGCAGAGCTCATTGTCGCAATTCGCCTCCGCAGTGCATCGATCAGTTGGTCGATATACATGTATTGTTCTTTCGACAACGACAGGCAGGGGTTTTCATAGATGAAAAAACTCCAGGTCGGATCGAATGTCTTTTTCGTATTGGTCAGGATGTAATCTATATCGACCGTAAGCACGACTCCTTTCAAATCCTTGCTTCGATGTTTTATCTGAATGGACATGAGAAGCGGAGAGATATATATGTCGCCTTGACGGATATGGTATGTTTTATCTTCCAGAATGATGTCGAGTTCACCGCCCTGGCAGAGGAAAAGGCTGCACTTATCCGTTTGCGAGAAAGTATAATCTTCTTCCTTGTCGGAAGCGAGCGGAGGAACAGTAGAAAATTTTACTGGAATTGTCATGGTTACGGTTTTTTATAATTTGGCCGAAAAATAGGGAAAAGGGATATAAAGTACAAATATTCAGGAGGAATCCGTTCGATAATTCTACAAATAGGATAGTGGACAAATGGAATGAATAGTTCGATTCATCGCCCTTGAACGGAGTTGTAGCCGTGTTTCGAGCCGGAAAGAGTGTTTTTTCGATAATCGTCCGTGTCAAAGGATTTTCGGTTTTCACTTCGTTCGACGGATGGAGTGCAAGCGGAACGACCGGAGGCAGCCCATACAGAAGGGCTGCCTCCGGTCGTCGGAAGGAGATGTTACGGGAGGAGGTTTTTCAGAAAGCGACGGATGGCCGCCCATACTCCTGTTTTGCGGAACACTACGGTCAGGAGTATTCCGAGTGCGATGCCGGTAAAGAGCGTGCGAAACAGATTGCCGGAAGATTTTTTTCGGGTCGTCGAGGCGTGTGTTTCACGCAGGAGGGTCGTATCGCGGGCGAAGGAGGAAAGGTTTCGCAGACCGGTATGGCTTGCGAGGCTGTCCGATTGCCGCTGCCGCCGGAAAGTCTGGTTTGTCAGCAGCCATGTACGCCGTTCCGCTCGGTCGCTTATACCGGTGACGATGAGCGAATCGTCCTGTTTTTCGGCTCGGATCGCGGCCCGTCCGCTGCGGGCGGTGTAGGCCGCACCCGGGGGAAGATGGTCGAGGTCTTTAAGCGGGATCGCCAGCCGGGTCCGGTCCGTCGGCAGGGATTCGGTCGCAATCAGCAGGGTTCGTGATGTCGAGTCGGACTCCTGTTGCCGTTGCCGTAGTTGTCGTGCGAGGCTGTCGCGTTGCGATTTTTCGACGCTTCGTTCCGAATGTATTCGGGTCTGTATGTCCGAGGTCTGCGTCGTGGTGCGGGTCGTCGCACATCCGGCTGCCGTCAGGAGTAGCAGCGGCAGCAGCACGGGCCGGTTTTTTCGTCGGGGAGGTTTCATCGGTTTTTTTGGGGGTTTTGCGGTTGAAGTTTTTGCGGAGCCCTTCGACTTCGCGGGTGAGTTTGTCGATTTTGCGGAGCAGTTCCTGTTGGGCGACCAGCCAGTCGGCCTTTTCCCGGCGCAGGGTGACGTTCTCCTGCAGTACGTCGTTGTACTTTTCGCACAACAGGTCGATCGAGCGCTGCATGTCGGCCAGCATGTCGTTGCGGCGCTTGCGGCGGCTGACCAGCCAGGTGACGGCTCCGGCCAGGAAGCCGCTCGGCAGGGCATAGGTCAGCAGGTCGGTGATAAGTGTCGGGTTCATTTCGGTAGTTCGTGTCGAATGGGGTTAGAGAATGCCGGTTTCCCGGAGCCATGCCTGCACGTCGAACGACGGGCAGGCTTTGGCTGCCAGTTCGTTATGCCCTACGACGGCTGCGCCGGGAAACCGGGCGACGAAATCCCGGACGTAGTGTTCGAGGGCGCTTTTCTGCTGCGGAGTGCGGGTGTCGCAGGGGGTCGTGCCGTCGGCGGCGACTCCTCCGGCGTATGCGATGTGACGGCTGGTGGCGTTGTAACCACGGGCGCCGTTGGTGATCTCCCAGGGATCGACCGTGCGGTCTTCGTTGTTGGGGACGAGCCGTTCGACGCTGCCGTCCAGGTGGATGAGGTCGGTATAACCCACCTGGCGCCAGCCTCGGCCGCCCTGGGAAACGGGGGCGGTGTGCCACCTGCGGATATCGGCGGCACTCACTTCGCGGCCGGGCGGCGTGGCCGTGCAGTGGATGACGAGTCTTTCGAGTTTTGCCATAATAAAAAAGTGTGGAAGAGGTTGGAATCGGGGCGACGACCGGATTCGGACGGGGTGGATAAGCTCCGGCCGAGGGTGCGGGAGAAGGTAGGCCGTTTCGGATTGGGTCGGCGAAGCGCAGGACTTCGGGGCGGGATGCCGGTTTCCGCTTTTCCGGGAAAAGCGGGGAGGGGGCCGATGGATGCCTGCAAAGATAACGGATGCCGTCCCGGAATACAAATCGGAGGGACATCCTGCGGTTTTTCGGCGGCATGATGTCGGTTTATTCCGTTGCGATGCGGCGGATTTCCGGTTTTTCGGATTATCTTTGAAACGGTTCGGGCTATGAAACTTCCGCAATGCACGTTTGTTGTTCGATATGAAACGTAAAATAATTCGCAGTATGATCGTTTTCCTTGCAGTTGCGGCCCTGCTGGTCGCGGCGATCGCCCTTTTTATGAATCGGCCCGAATTCGGGCGTGCTCCGCGCGGGGAGCGGCTGGAACGGATCCGGCGTTCGCCCAATTACCGCGACGGCGCTTTCCGCAACCGGCATGCGACGCCGCAGCTCACATCGGGAAAGGGCTGGTGGGCTACGATGTACGACTTCCTTTTCGAGCGTCAGGAGCGCAACCGTCCCGATCATGCGCTGCCTGCAGTGAAGACCGACCTGAAAGCGCTCGATCCGAAAGAGAACCTGCTGGTCTGGTTCGGCCACTCCTCCTACCTGATTCAGGCAGACGGGCTGCGTATTCTGGTCGATCCCGTTTTCGAAACGGCTTCGCCCTTGCCGTTTTTCAACAGACCTTTCGAGGGGACCGATCTCTATAAACCCGAGGATATGCCTGGGATCGACCTGCTGGTCATCACACACGACCATTGGGACCATCTCGACTACGGCACGGTAACGAAGCTGCGCGACCGCACGGGCCGCGTCGTCTGCCCGCTGGGTGTGGGCGAGTATTTCGAATATTGGAGTTTCGATCCGCAGCGGATCACGGAGCTTGACTGGGGCGAACAGGTTGCGCTCGGCGGCGGTTTTACGGTATATTGCCGTCCCGCGAGGCACTTTTCCGGACGTACGTTTCGGGCGAACCGGACGCTGTGGGCTTCGTTCGTCGTCGAAACTCCGTCGCAGCGGATTTTCCTCGGCGGCGACGGCGGGTACGATACCCATTTCGCCGACGTCGCACGCGAGTTTCCGAATCTGGATGTCGCCGTGCTCGAAGACGGCCAGTACAGCGAGGATTGGCGCTATATCCACATGCTTCCGGCCGATCTGAAGCGGGCCGTAGAGGACCTCGGCGCCCGGCGGGTTTTTCCGGTGCACAATTCCAAATACGCTCTGGCGCGGCATCCCTGGGACGAGCCGCTGAACAATGCGGCTGCACTCGCGGCGGAGAATCCCGAGGCGGGGATCGTGCTGCCGCGAATCGGCGAGCCGGTACGTTTGGATCGGTCCGACACGCTGCCGGGCAGGTGGTGGACAGCTCCCGAAAATTGAAAGAGAGCGAAGGCTAATCTTCGCTCTCTTTTTTTATCTTTCTCCGGTATTCCCGGCGCTATTTTTTGCCCTGATTGGCTACGGCTTCCATCAGCTTGCGGATCTGTTCGGGATCGCCCAGAAAGTAATCTTTCACCAGACGTAACTTGTCGTCGAATTCGAAGACGTATGGCACGGCCGTCGGGAGGTTGAGTTCCGAGATCGCCGCGTCGGAGATGCCTTTCAGGTGTTTGATGATACCCCGCAGGCTGTTGCCGTGCGCTACCACCAGGATTGCGTCGTGAACGGACAGTTCGGGGAAAATCACGCATTGCCAGTAGGGCAGCGCCCGTTCGATGGTTTGCTTGAGCGATTCGGTGCGGGGCAGCTCCTCGTCCGGGATCCCGGCGTAGCGGGGATCGAAGCGCGGATTGCGGGGATCGTCTTCGGCCAGCGGATCGGGTGCGACGTCGTAGCTGCGCCGCCAGATGTGCACCTGCTCTTCGCCGAAGCGGGCCGCCGTTTCGCTCTTGTTGAGCCCTTGCAGTACGCCGTAATGTTTTTCGTTGAGGCGCCAGTTTTTCTCGACGGGGATCCATTCCTGGTCGAGCCGGTCGAGAACACAGTTCAGGGTCCGGACGGCCCTTTTCAGGTAGGAGGTGTAGGCTTTGCCGAAACGGAATCTTTCGGCTTTGAGCAATTCTCCGGCTTTGAGGGCCTCTTCGACGCCTTTGTCCGTGAGATCGACGTCCGTCCATCCCGTGAAGCGGTTTTCGCGGTTCCACGCGCTTTCGCCGTGCCGCAGCAGTACGATTTTTTTCATGGTATGATCTGTTTTTATTTGTATTTCACTTCGTTGAGACACTCTCCGCGTGAGAATGCCTGGATGTTTTCGAGGGTCGTGCGGGCGATGTTGTCCAGCGCCTCGCGGGTGAAGAATCCCTGGTGGGAGGTGAGGATCACGTTGTTGAAGGAGAGCAGGCGTGCCAGCATGTCGTCGTCCATGATCCGGTCGGAGGTGTCCTGATAGAAGTAATCCGCCTCTTCCTCATAGACATCCAGCCCCGCCGCTCCGATCTTTTTCTCCTTGAGTCCTTCGATCAGGTCGCTCGTGCGGATCAGCTGCCCGCGTCCCGTGTTGATGATGATGACCCCGTCTTTCATTTGACCGATGGCTTCGGCGTCGATCATGTGGAGGGTTCGGTCCGTGAGGGGACAGTGCAGCGAGATGATGTCCGAGCGGCGGTAGAGTTCGGTCAGCGGAACGTAGGTCATACCCGATTCCCGGGCGAACGCCTCGTCGGGGCAGGGGTCGTAGCCGAGAACCTCCATCCCGAATCCCCACAGGATGCGGATGAGGGCACGGGCGATTTTTCCCGTGCCGACGATGCCGGCCGTTTTGCCGTGCATGTCGAATCCGAGGAGGCCGTGCAGGGCGAAATTTCCGTCCCGGGTACGCCAGTAGGCGCGGTGTACCTTGCGGTTGAGCGAGAGCATCAGTGCCACGGCGTGTTCGGCCACGGCATAGGGCGAATAGGCCGGTACCCGGACTACCGTGATGCCGTGCTCGGCGGCGGCTTTCAGATCGACATTGTTGAAACCCGCGCAGCGCAGGGCGATCAACCGTACGCCCATGCGGGCCAGTTCCCCGACGGTTGGGGCATCCGCCGAGTCATTGACGAAGATGCAGACCGCATCGGCGCCTTGTGCCAGGGGTACGTTGTCGATGTTCAGGTGGCTGCGGTGGTATTTGATCCGTATCCCGTAGTCGGCGTTGATCCGGTCGAACGATTCGCGGTCGTAGGGCTGTGTCCCGAAAAAAATGGTTTTCATGGCGTATATTTCATTTAATTATAACGTTTTTGTCGAGGCGGTATTATCCGTTCCGTTCACGGATTGTGCCAAGAGCGGGAGATTTGCCGCACAAACCGTATCGAAAGCAATACGTCCTTCGTTCGGTTCGGATTTCGAAGCACTCTGTCTCATGGCACTTTTTTTGTCCCGTTTGTTTCCTGAATAAACATGCAATGAGGAATCCGAGAGAACGCATACGCAACAGTAGGGGGTATAAATGGTGGATTTTGAGCCTCGTGATGCTCGGGACTTTCATGGCCGTGATGGACGTGACGGTCGTGAACGTCGGCCTGCCGACCATTATGTCGGTATTTCACATCCCCATTTCGACCGCCGAATGGGTCATTACGGCCTATAATGATTACCATGACGCTCATGCTGCCTTCGGCGGGTTGGATTGCCGACCGCATCGGCAACAAACGGATGTATATTCTGGGGTTGGTGCTCTTCACCTTCGGATCGTGGCTCTGCGGCCGCGCCGGGAGCGATATGTTCCTGATTTCGGCCCGTGCCCTGCAAGGCTTCGGCAGCGGCATCATCCAATCGCTCGGCCTGGCGATCGTTACCCGGGAGTTTCCTCCGCAACAGCGGGGGCTGGCCCTGGGGTTGTGGTCGGTGGCGGCCGCCGCTTCGATCTCGTTCGGTCCTCTGATCGGCGGTTATCTGGTGGACGATTACAGTTGGCACCTGATCTTCGATGTCAATGTTCCTGTGGGACTGGCGGCCATTCTGTTTGCAATTTTTATCCAGAAGGAGTGGCGCGGTGCCCGTGCGGGCAGTTTCGATTGGCCGGGTTTCCTGTGCGTGGTCTGTTTCATGCCCCTTTTGATCTTCGCACTGGCCCGAGGCAATTCGCCTTCGAATCCCGAGGGGTGGAGTTCGCCGGAGGTGATCGGATGTTTTGCGGTTGCGGCTGCGGCACTCATTGTCTTTATCGTCCGGGAGCTGCGGTGCGAAAATCCGCTGTTGAATCTGAAACTGCTCGGCGAACGTAATTTCGGCGTTTCGATGGCCGTGCTGGCGATCTTCGGTATCGGCATGCTGGGCGGTACCTACCTGCTGCCGCTTTACATGCAGAAGGGGCTGGGCTATACGGCGATCATGGCCGGCAGCGTTTTCCTGCCCGTCGGCCTGATCCAGGGCGTGCTTTCGACCTGCTCGGGATTCCTGACCCGCTATATCAAGCCGCTCTTTATCGCCGTGACCGGCATCCTGGTCATGACGTTGAGTTTCTATTTCGCCAGCCGGTTTACTCTTCATACTACGCATGCACAAATCATGTTGGTACTCTATCTGCGCGGTTTCGGCATGGGACTGACCTTTGCCCCGCTGAACGATTTCTCGCTCATGAATTTGAGCCAGCGCGATATGGCTTCGGCGGCCGGCATCTCCAACAGCATCAAACAACTCTCGGGCAGCGTCAGCATCGCCCTGCTTACCGTTATTCTGACCGGCCGTACGGCGTTCCATTCGGCGCAGGGCGGACTCTCTTCGGCGGAAAGCTACGTGGCCGGTATCTCCGATGATTTCCTTTTCGTCACATTCGTTTCGTTGGCCTCGGCACTGCCCTTCCTGTGGCTGTTGCGCCCGCGCCGCAAGGCGGCTTCGTTTAAGAGCGAAGGAACGGGCACCTGACGGGTTTGCTTTTATCGCCTTGAATCCCTATTTTTGTCCGGGGGAATCGTCTTTTCCCGGAGGATTTTGAAAAACGATCAGCAGACATACGTCCCCGATCCCGAGGTCGCTTCGCGGCTCCTGGAGTGGTACGGCCGCGAGGGGCGCGACCTTCCCTGGCGTCGCACACGGGACCCTTACCGGATCTGGATTTCGGAAGTGATCCTGCAACAGACCCGCGTGGCGCAGGGTATGTCCTATTATCATCGTTTCCTCGAACTGTTCCTTGACGTCGCGGCTCTCGCTTCGGCTCCCGAAGATCTGGTTCTCAAGTGCTGGCAGGGACTCGGCTACTACTCCCGCGCCCGGAATCTGCTGGCCGCAGCCCGGCGGATCGTGGAAACGCACGGCGGTGTTTTCCCGACGGACTATGCCGACGTGCGGGCATTGCCCGGCGTGGGCGACTATACGGCTGCGGCGATCTGTTCGATCGCCTACGACGAACCCTGTGCCGCACTCGACGGCAATGTCTTTCGGGTGCTTTCCCGCCTTTACGACCTCGATACGCCCATCGATACGACTTTCGGAAGGCGGACGTTCGCTGCGTTGGCCGATTCGCTGATCGACCGGCAGCGGCCGGGACTTTACAACCAGGCCATTATGGATTTCGGGGCTCTTTGCTGTCTTCCGGCACAGCCTTGCTGTACGGAGTGCCCTTTGCGCGACCGTTGTCTGGCTTTTGCCGCCCGTACGGTCGATGTCCGTCCCGTCAAACAGGGGCGTACGGCTGTCGAACCCCGCTATTTCAACTACCTGCACGTCGAATGCGGCGATGAATTGGTATTGCGCCGACGGGGTGCCGGCGACATTTGGCAGGGGTTGTACGAATTTCCGCTCATCGAAACTCCCGAACCTGTGGAATATACGGTGTTGGCCGCGATGCCGGAGTTTTGCGCTCTCTTCAAAGATGCCGGGGCGGTATGCCTTGCCGGGACCGTCACGATGCCCGTGCATCAGCTTTCGCACCGGGCGATCCACGCTGTTTTCTACCGGATCGTCGTGGAGCGCTGGACGCCCTCCTTGCGCGAAATGCTCGTTATTCCGCGTGAAATCCTCGGCGATTACGCCGTTTCCCGTCTTACGGAGCGTTATTTATCCCGCTGATTCTTCGTTTGTGCGTTTGCGGCACACGGTTTGCCGTTTGAATCAGAGTAAAACCTATACGAAGAAGTAAATCCGGATAAATTATGTTTACAGGTGTACAGTTCACGCACTTCATCCAGGCGAACCCGGCGCTGGCCGTCTTTCTGACCGTTGCGCTGGGGTTTTTGCTGGGTAAGCTGCGCATCCGCAGCTTTTCGCTCGGAACGGTAACCAGCGTGCTGCTGGTGGGCGTAGTCGTCGGGCAGCTTCGTATCGAGATTCCCGAACCGGCCAAAACCCTTTTCTTCCTGATGTTTCTTTTCGCCGTGGGGTATGCGGTCGGCCCGCAGTTCTTCCGGGGGTTGAAGAAGGACGGATTGCCTCAGGTGGCCTTCGCCGTGGTGGTCTGTTTGCTGTGTTTGGGGTCGGTATGGCTCTTCTCCTGGCTGATGGGCTATACGCTTTCGCAGGCTGCGGGGCTGCTGGCCGGGTCGCAGACGATGTCGGCCGTGCTGGGCGTGGCGACCGATACGATTCGCGAGCTGCCGGGCGGAGCGGAAACCGATCTCAGCTCGATGCCTGTTTGCTATGCGGTGACTTACATCTTCGGTACGGCGGGTTCCGCCTGGGTGCTGAGTTCGATCGGACCCCGGTTGCTGGGCGGCGTGGCGAAGGTGAAGCAGTCGGCGCGTGATCTGGAGCAGAAGATGGGCGAAGACCTCAGCCTGAAGGCCGGCTTCGACCCGGCGGCCCGGGAGATCGTTTTCCGGGTTTTCAGCGCCGATAACGAATGGTTCGAGGGCGGGCGTACCGTCCACGAATTCGAAACCGTCATGCAGCGCGACGGAAAGCGTATTTTCGTCGAACGGCTCTGCCAGCAGGGGAAGGTCGTCGATGAGGTGACACCCCGGACAGTGATCCGTCCGGGCGATCAACTGGTCGTCAGCGGTCGCCGCGAATACGTCATCAGCGAAGAGAAGTGGATCGGTGCCGAAGTGTCCGATACGACACTGACGAATTTTGCCGTTCAGGTCCTTCCTGTCGTGGTCAATCGCAAGGGGGCTGCCGGGGAGAGGATCGGAAAGGTCTTGTCGGCTAAATTCATGCACGGGGTCAATATCCGGTCCATCGTGCGGGCGGGTGTGAAGATCCCCGTGCGGAGCGGAGCCAAACTCGATGCCGGCGACCGGATCGAATTGGTCGGGCTGCCGCAGGACGTGCGACGTGCCGCCGCACAGTTGGGTTTCAGCGATCCGGTGAAGACCGAGAGCAGCGTTCCGTTGCTGGGGCTGGGTATCTGTCTGGGCGGTCTGATCTTCGGATGGATGCTGGTGGCCAAGATAGGGGCGATTCCCCTGAGTCTGACCGTGAGCGGCGGCGTGCTGCTCGCAGGTCTTTTCTGCGGCTGGGCCCGTTCGCGGCGCCCGACTTTGGGAGGCATTCCCGAACAGACCGTGTGGTTCATGAACAATATGGGACTGAATACTTTCATTGCGATCGTCGGCATTTCGACCGGACCGTCGTTCGTCGCCGGTTTTCAGCAGGTGGGCTGGAGCCTTTTCCTGGTGGGGGCCGGTGCCACGACTCTTCCTCTGGTGCTGGGCGTGTTGATCGGCCGTTACCTGTTCCGTTTCAACGATGCCCTGACGCTCGGATGCGTCGCCGGAGCGCGAACGACTACGGCGGCTCTCGGTGCTGTCGAGGATACGATCGGCAGCAATGTCCCCTCGCTGGGATATACCATCACTTATGCCATCGGTAATACGCTGCTCATCATCTGGGGCGTGGTGCTCGTGTTGCTGTTGGCCTGACGGAGCCGGTCGATGATTCGGGCGGGTCTATGGTTTTCCATAGATCCGCTTTTTCGTGGTGTGAATCGCTAAAAGCGGATGAATCCGGCGGATTTTTGAAAAAAAATTGATTACTTAGCATTCTCTTTTAACGATTGCGACGATGAGTGCGAAACTGGCGAAGTACGACCGGTTGTACGAGCAGATCAAGGGCTATGTACAGACGACCGACGACATTTGGGCACGGCTGGCCACGATGGAGGCCGTGTTGCATCATAAGATGCAGACTTTTTTCTGGACAGGGGTGTATGCCCTTATCGACGACGAACTGATTGTCCGCTCGTACCAGGGGCCCGTTGCCTGTCAGAAGCTGCGGCATCATACGGGAGTTTGCTGGGCGGCGGTCAGCACGGGAGAAACCGTGATCGTGCCCGATGTGGAGCGGTTTCCGGGACATATCGCCTGTAATTCGAAATCCCGCAGCGAGATCGTCCTGCCGATTCGGGACCGGGAAGGGCGTGTGTTCGCCTGTCTGGATGTGGACAGCGACCGGTTGGATGCGTTCGACCGGGAGGATGAAGAGGGGCTGAAAAAGATTCTCTCCCTTCTTTTTGATTAGGCGGCGATCCTGCGTGGGCGGCGTATCGTATCTTCATCACCCGCGAAATCCGGTGCGTCTTTCAGCGATTGTCGTATAAAATAAATTCCGCTGACGCGGATGTCCGAGCAGATTCGGCGCTGCGTCGGCTCGATTATTTTTGTACCGGACAGGAGGCGGTTCGGCGATCTTTACGTACGAATCCGTACGATTATTCGCCTCTTTCTGATCCTTGCACAAAAAAATCCCGCTGTATTTTACAGCGGGATTTTTTTTGTATTTGGCATTTAGCGGATTACCGTTACGCGGTTCTCCTGCTCGGTCTTGAACGGAGACTTGGTGTCGCTGTAACCCTTGTACTGCAGGTTCTCGGCTTTTACGCCTTTCGAGATCAGGTAGTCGTAAACCTTCTTCGCACGCTGCTCGGCCAGGCGGGTATTCACGGCCTTCGAACCGGTTTGGGGATCGGCATGGCCTTCGATCACGTAAATCTTGTTTTTCGGCGCATTCTTGATTTGGGTAGCGATGATGTCCAGGCGGAGTTTCTCTTTCGGACTCAGCTCGGTCTGGCCGATGTTGAAGAAGGTGATGCCTTTGCCGGTCAGATAGATGTCATCGGTGTAGGCATTGCCGTCGAGCTGGTCGGCCGGGATAGGATTGGGACCCCACTTCGCCATTTCGGCAGCTTTCTTCGCGGCGGCAGCTTCGGCAGCGGCTTTTTTCGCAGCTTTGTTTGCTGCAGCCAGGTCATTGGCCAGTTCGGCGTTGTCGGCCTGTACAGCAGCCAGAGCCAGGTCGCGGTCGGCTATGACAGCCTGGTAAGCCATTACATCTTCGACGGTGTAGGGCGAAGCCTGTTTGAAGCCGCGGCGGTTGAAACGGTACGTAAGACCGATCGTGGCACTGTAGGCTGCGGCTACTTTCTGTGTTCCCGAATTCAGGATTGAGGGCATGTTGCTGCTGGGCAGCATCCAAGCCTTGAGTTCCAGTTCGATGTCCAGGGCCGGGCATACGCGGAACTTGTTCAGCAAACCGGCCGTGAAAGCGAACGAGTGGTCCGTCCCGTAGCCCCAGTCGCGCTGGAATTTGTCGGTGAAACCCGATACGTGGTAACCGAAGCCGGCGAAGGGCACTGCGTAATAGACGCGGTCGTCACGCTCGCCGCCGATCCAGTTCGACAGATTCACCATGAAGTCCATGTGCGTGAAGATGTACGGGTCTTTCATGTATTGGTTGCCGAATGCCGTGTCGTTCTGGTACTGGCCGCCCTGAATTTGCAGGCGGGCACCCATTACGGGGTGGAACCATTTGGTCAGCGAGAAGTCGGCCTGCCAGTTGATGTGGTTGAAGCGCGACGATCCGAAATCGTCTTTTCCCAGCGTGCCGTTGAAGACCATAATTTGGGCGCCTCCGGCGACGGTGATTTCCCAGTTGTCGAAGAAACGGTTGGTTTCGTAACCGGCCCAGCCTCGTCTCTTGGGCTGTTGCTCTTCTACGACGATTTCTTCTGCGACAGCGACAACCTGGGCTGAAGCGGCTGCGGCACAAAGAACGAGTGCCATCGTAATGAATAATTTTTTCATGTAGTTCGAATTTAATGTGTAATAATTTTTTGTTTTCGTGTATGTAAACCCTTACACGGGAGCTTGATTCATCTCTATATATCCTTTTGTAGAAGCTAAAAGCAAAGTCCGGGCCAAAAGCCCGGACCTCGTTTGACGTTTTGTATATTTTATTGTCTGTCGGCAGAGAATCAACCGCATTTCGAGTACCCGCAGGACATGCACGTAAGACACCCGTTCTGATAGGCCATCGTCTCCTGGCCGCAGCTCGGGCACTTGTCCTTGGTTTTGGTGCCGTCCGAGATATATTGCTTCAGTGCTCGTTCCACACCCAGCTTCCAGGTATTGATGGTTTCGCTGTTCAGGTGGAGCGATTCGATGAGCGATACGACGTTGGTGATCGGCATGCCGTGGCGCAGGACGCCCGAAATCAGCTTGGCGTAGTTCCAGAACTCTTCGTTGAACAGGCGCGAAATGCCGCCGATGGTGTTGGTGTAGCCGTATCGGTCGATATACTGGAAGTCGTACCGTTTCGAACCGTTCTCCTCGCGTACCTTTATAATAAAGCCCTTGTTGATTTTGGGCGGAATATACATGGCGTCCTCTTCGATTTTACCCGTGAAGATTTCGTAAGGGCGTCCATCCTGCAGGCCGACGAAGGCGATCCAGTTTTCGTTGCCGTTTTTGAAACGCACGATGTCCGCCGGGATCGATTTGGGGCGTTTGAGAATGGTCTGCCCGTTCTCCTCTTTTGCCGCTTTTTTCTTCTTATCGATCAGTACGCCTTCGCGGCAGCCGTCGCGGTAAACCGTTACCCCTTTGCAGCCGCACTCCCAGGCCGTGCGATATACGTCCGCTACGAGTGCTTCGGAAACGTCGTTCGGCAGATTGACCGTCACCGAAATCGAGTGATCGACCCACTTCTGAATTTCGCCCTGCATCTTGACTTTGGCCACCCAGTCGATGTCGTTGGCCGTCGCGCCGTGATAGGGCGATGCGGCTACCCACCGGTTGAGCTCATCGTCCGATATGTCTTGCAGTTTCGAGGTATCGTATCCGTTGGCTTCGAGCCATTTGACGAAGTTGTGGTGATAGACGTTGTACTCTTCGAACTTTTCGCCCATATCGTCCACGAAAGCCACTTTGGCATCCTGGTCCGAAGGGTTGATCTTGCGGCGACGCTTATAGACGGGACGGAAAACCGGTTCGATGCCCGACGTGGTTTGCGACATGAGCGAGGTGGTTCCCGTAGGGGCGATGGTCAGCATGGCGATATTGCGTCGTCCGTGTTTTACCATTTCGGCGTAGAGCTCCGGATCGGCCTCCCGGATGCGGCCGATCATCGGGTTCTTCTCCTCCTTGCGTGCATCGAAAATTTCGAACGCTCCGCGCTCTGCGGCCATCTTTACCGAGGCGCGGTAGGCTTCCAGTGCGAGGGTCTTCTGTACCTTCACGGCGAAAGCCGTCGCTTCGGGCGTACCGTAACGGAGTCCCAATGCTGCGAGCATGTCGCCTTCGGCCGTGATGCCCAGTCCCGTACGACGTCCTTTGCGGGCCATCGTGCGGATCTTTTTCCAGAGTTCGAGTTCCACGCGGCGAATGTCTTCGTCTTCGGGATCGGCGGCGATCTTATTGATGATCAACTCGATTTTTTCCAATTCCAAGTCGATGATGTCGTCCATCATACGCATCGCCTTCTCGACGTGTTGCTTGAATTTCTCGAAGTTGAACGACGCTTCTTTGGTGAAAGGTTTGTCCACGTAACTCAACAGGTTGATCGCCAGCAGGCGGCACGAGTCGTAGGGGCAGAGCGGAATTTCGCCGCAGGGGTTGGTCGCCACGGTCGTAAATCCTTCGTCGGCATAGCAGTCGGGAATACTCTCGCGGATGATCGTGTCCCAGAACATTACGCCCGGTTCGGCCGATTTCCAGGCGTTGTGGATGATCTTGTCCCAAAGTTTCTTGGCGTCGATATCCTGCTGGTAGAGCGGTTTGTCCGAGTGAATCGGGAACTGTTGGTGGTATTTCTTCCCGGCGAGTGCCGCACGCATGAATTCGTCGTCGATTTTGACCGAAACATTGGCGCCGGTCACCTTGCTCGTATCGACTTTGGCATCGATGAAACGCTCTGCGTCGGGATGTTTGATCGAAAGGGTGAGCATCAGAGCTCCCCGGCGACCGTCCTGGGCCACTTCGCGCGTCGAGTTCGAGTAACGCTCCATGAAGGGGACGATACCGGTCGAGGTGAGCGCCGAGTTGAGCACCGGACTACCTGTGGGGCGGATGTGCGAAAGGTCGTGCCCCACGCCGCCGCGCCGCTTCATCAGTTGCACCTGCTCCTCGTCCATGCGGAAGATGCCGCCGTAGGAGTCTGCCGGATTCTTGTGGCCGATGACGAAGCAGTTCGAAAGCGAAGCCGCTTGGAAGTTGTTGCCGATACCGGTCATGGGACCGCCTTGCGGGATGATGTAGCGGAAGTGGTCGAGCAGTTCGAACACCTCCTGCCGGTTCATAGGATTGGGGTACTTCTTTTCGATCCGTTCGATCTCGGCGGCGATGCGCTCGTGCATATCGCGCGGAGTTTTTTCGTAAATATGGCCGTACGAATCTTTCAGGGCATATTTGCTTACCCAAACCGTAGCGGCCAGGTCGTCTCCGTCGAAATATTTTTTCGACGCTTCGACCGCTTCGTTGTAGGACACTTCGGTCGGGAGGCCCGGTTGTTTGTTGCTTGACATGATATCTTGAGTTTTATTTCTTTATGTCTTTACAGGAATCGGGACCGATGCAGGCTTGTTCCGTTCGGTCCCAACTATACAAATTTCCTGCTTTTCTTCGGGATTTTCGAATCTTCCCGCGACAAATTATTCCAAAGTTATCAACAATGGATAAAACGTGCGTCCCAGTGATCCGGGACGCACATTTTGGAAAATGGCGGAGTCGTCAGTCCTCGTTTTTCGCCCGGCAAGCCGGTTTGCCCGTCGTGCATCTATACGGCGAAGTGTTGAGCTTACTACCTCTGTAACATGATTATATAACTTTGTTGCCCCTGTGTTTGATGCTCCCTGTCGGGAGTTCTTTCCCGCTCTGCGGTCCGGTTTCCCTCCGACCGGATAGAAAACGGCGCGTCGGATTCGCGCATATGCACGCCGATCGCAGGCGGTTGCGGACAAGCCCGGAAAACAACGCGGAATCTCGCGTCGTTCGAGTATATATAATCGTTTTTATGGGCGGCGAAGCGCGGTCCTTCCGTCCGTGTTTCCGCTGACCGGACGCGTTTTACTTGACGGCGACCGCATCGATCTCGACCTTCGCACCCATCGGCAGCTTGGATACCTGATAGCAGATGCGTGCGGGCATATCCTTCGTAAAGAACGTGGCGTAAACGGCGTTCATCGCGGCGAAATCGGCGATGTCGGTGAGCAGGACCGTCGTTTTCACGATATCGGCGTGGGAATAACCCGCCTCTTCGAGGATGTGCCCCAGATTGGTGAGCGACTGGCGCGTCTGGTCTTCGATGCTTTCGGGCATCGCGCCGGTGGCGCCGTCGATCGGGAGCTGTCCCGAAATGTAGAGCGTGTCGCCGCACTTTACTGCCTGCGAATAGGGGCCCACCGCTTTGGGGGCTTTGGGAGATGCGATAATGGTTTTCATAGTGTCGTATTATTTTGATTCGTTAAAATTTATGGTTGAATTTTCTTTTTCGTTGTACCCGGTTCTCGTTTGATCGGAAATAGGGTGCGTGCTTTTTCGGTCGCAGGGTATGTCGGCAACCCCGTTTTTCGCCCCGTTTCGCATGAATGTTCGATTTTAAGTTCTATTTTCCTGCGACCGGGCCGTTTTTATCTTCGGGAACCGTGGCGGAGTACAAAGTTACGATTATTTTGGTTATGTTTGCACATATTTTGCTGGATAAAGATTCAAAACCGATAGCTTATGACACGTTTTATGAAACTGGCGGCATTCGCCGCCCTCGTGATGCTCGTAGCCTCCTGCTGTCCCTGCCGTAAACACCGGAAAGGCGACGGCAAACCTTTTGTCGGTACCGAATGGCAGCTTGTGCAGCTCAACGGTCGTGCCGTACCGGTGGAAGGCGACCTCTTTACCGTCGTTTTCGGTGAGGACGGACGTCTTTCGGGGCTCGGAGCCTGCAACCGGTTTATGGGTTCCTACCAAACCACGGAAACAGGCGGTCTGACCGTCGGTCAGAACATGGCTTCGACCCGGATGTTCTGCCCCGATTTGGATCGGGAGCAGGCTTTCGGCGACGTTTTGTCGGGAGCGACTCATTATGAAGTGGACGGCGATATGCTGATGCTTCTTACCGACGGCGAACTGCGGGCTGTTTTGCAGGCCAGATAGCCGGATTGCGCGGATTTTGCGGCGGAGGAACCTTTCGGGGTTCCTCCGCCGGTATTTACAGGGAGTTGTATTTCCTCTTTTGTCCGTTGTTTCGATCATCGGGTTTTTCGTTCCGTTTTTATTATTCTATTGTGTGAAATTTCTGTTACAGAGAAATAATGCGTCTTATATTTTGTTATATTTGTAACAATATAGGATGCGTGCGGGCTGCGTTGAAGTAGATCCGCCTGGCGTTCGGTTTTCATTCGTTAGTCACATGGCCGGACTTTATTTCCATATTCCTTTTTGCCGCAGGATTTGCGCCTATTGCGACTTTTTCAAAAGCGCCGAGGTGGGGCGTGTCGATTCCGTGCTGGATGCGATGGGGCGCGAATTGGACGGAGCCGTCGATTGGCTCGCCGACCGTCGGATCCGCACCGTCTATTTCGGCGGCGGGACCCCGTCGCTCTGCGATCCCGCCCGGTTGCAGGGACTGGCGGACCGGGCGGCGACGCTGCTGGATTGCAGCGGTGTGGAGGAGTTTACCGTCGAGGCCAATCCCGACGATATGACCGAAGAGTGGCTGGAGGCGCTGGCCCGTACGGGTGCGAACCGGTTGAGCGTGGGCGTGCAGTCTTTCGACGACGACGAGCTGCGGCTGATGAACCGGCGCCATACCGGTGCGCAGGCTGTCGAGGCTGTGCGGAGGGCACAGGCTGCGGGTTTTGCGAATCTGACGATCGACCTGATCTTCGGCGTTCCGGGTTTCGGCGGGAAAGTGTTGCAACGTAACCTCGAACAGGCTCTGGCGCTCGGCGTGCAGCATATTTCGGCATACCATTTGACAGTAGAGAAAAATACGGCCTTCGGGCGTCGCCTGGAGCGCGGGCGGTTCTCCGAGGTGGACGAACAGGTGAGCGAACGCGAATACCTGGAGGTGCACCGAACGCTGACCGGGGCTGGATTCGAGCATTACGAAGTGTCGAATTATGCGCTGCCCGGTTGCCGGGCCCGTCACAATGCCGCCTATTGGTCGGGCGACGAGTATTTGGGCATCGGGCCTGCAGCCCACTCCTTCAACGGGAAGTCGCGCCGCTGGGCCGCTGCGTCGATCGACGGCTACCTGGCCGGTGCCGGAACGGAGGCGATTTACGAACAGGAGCGGCTTACGGAGCGGGATCGCTACAACGAGTATCTGATGACCCGCCTGCGCACGGCCGAGGGACTCGAGCTGGCTGCGGTCGAAACTCGTTTCGGAAAAGAGCGGGCGGAGCGGCTGCTGCGGCAGGCGGAGCCTTTCATGGGGATCGGAGAGCTGTGTTTCGCGGCCGGCCGACTGGCGATTCCGGCGGAGAAGTTCCTGGTGTCGGATGCCGTGATCGGCGCGTTGTTCGAAGCGGACGACTGATTGTTGAATAATCAAATCATTGAAATATGAACGATATGAAACTGAAACCCGACTTTCTCTTCGAGATCAGTTGGGAAGTGTGCAATAAGGTGGGCGGTATCAATACCGTGATAGCGACCAAGGCCCGGACCGTGTGCGGAAAGTACGGCGACCGCTATTTTACGATCGGTCCCGATCTGGGGCAGGGGGCTGACCGGGAGTTCGAGGAGGATCCGGCGCTGCTCAAGGGGTGGCGGCAGACCCTGTATGAGAAGGGGATCCGTGTCCGTGTAGGACATTGGCGCATCGTCGGGCGGCCGCAGGTGATTCTGGTCGATTTCTCCTCGCTGATTCCCCGCAAGGACGACATCTTGAAGTTCCTTTGGGAGAGCTACCGTGTGGATTCGATTTCGGGCCAGTGGGATTACATCGAGCCGGTGTTGTTCGGCTATGCCGCCGGACTGGTCGTAGCTTCCTACGTCGAAACTTTCTGTAAGTCCGCAAACCGGGTCGCGGCTCATTTCCACGAGTGGATGACCGCCGCCGGAGGACTTTATCTGCGTCGGGAGTCGCCTTACGTGGCCACGTTGTTCACTACGCACGCTACCGTACTGGGACGCAGCATCGCCGGAAACGGAATGCCGCTTTATAGGGATCTGACTACGTACAATGCGGACGACCTGGCCCGTCGTTTCGGCGTGACGGCCAAGCATTCGATCGAGAAGAAGGCGGCGGCCAACAGCGACGCTTTCCTGACCGTGAGCGGAATTACGGCTACCGAATGTCGCTATTTGCTGGGGCACGAGGTAGATGTCGTGACGCCCAACGGTTTTGAGGACGATTTCGTTTGGCAGGACGACGACTATCGGATCAAACGTGAAGAGGCTCGTGCGGCTCTGATCGCTGTGGCGGAGGCTTGCCTGGGCCGCAAGTTGCAGGATAATCCGCTGATCGTCGGCACGAGCGGCCGATACGAATTCCGCAATAAGGGGCTGGATGTGCTGCTGGAGGGTATGAAGCGGCTGGCCGGGCTGGAACGCCTGGATCGGGAGGTCGTGTTGTATGTCATGGTGCCTGCCGCCAACCGGGGAGCCCGTGCCGACTTGCAGAAGCACCTGCAGGATCCATCGCAGCCGATCGACGGCTCGCAATGGCCTTGGGCGACCCATTATCTGGAGAATATGCAGTGGGATCCGATCGTGCGGGCGATCGACGGCAGTCCGCTGGCCGATCCTGCATCCAAAGTGCATGTGATTTTCGTGCCTTCGTATTTGGATGACCGGGACGGTATTTTCGACAAGAGCTATTACGAGTTGCTCGTGGGCATGGATCTGACCCTGTTTCCGTCGTATTATGAACCCTGGGGCTATACACCGCTCGAGTCGATCGCCTTTTCCGTGCCGACCGTCACCACGACCCTCGCCGGATTCGGTCTTTGGATCGACCGGCGGGAGGAGCATCCCGGCGTAGCGGTACTTTGCCGCGAGGATGGCAACGACGACGAAGTGGCCTCTGCGCTGGCCGATGCCGTGCTGCGGTTTTCGCAGTTGGATGCCGCTCGTGTGGAGGAGATGCGTCGTGCTGCGGGCGTGCTGTCGAAAGAGGCGCTCTGGAGCCGGCTTTTCGAGGCGTACGAAGAGGCTTACGCGCTGGCGCTCGATAATGCCGACGTGCGGATGAACCATGTGGCTTCGAATGCGACGCCGCTGCCCGAGCAGCAGGTCAAGCTCGTGCATCAGGCGCTTCGTCCGGAGCGTCCGGAGTGGAACCGGATGATGGTGGAGAAGAACCTTCCCGAACGGCTCCGTCCGCTCGAGGAGCTGGCCCACAACCTTTGGTGGTGCTGGAATCCCGGCGCCCGGGATCTGTTCGAGGAGATCGATCCCGACCTTTGGAACCGAAGCGAACGTAATCCGATCGCTTTTCTCGATCTGCTGACCATAAACCGGCTGAAAGAGTTGGAGCGGGACGAGTCGTTCCTGGCTTCGCTTGATGCGGTATATGCGCAGTTCAAGAGCTACATGTCCGAAAAACCCGATCCGGCGACACCGAAGATCGCCTATTTCTCGATGGAATACGGCTTGCATGCTTCGCTGAAGATCTATTCGGGCGGTTTGGGCATCCTGGCCGGCGACTATCTGAAGGAGGCGTCCGACAAGAACGTGCCGATGGTCGCGGTCGGATTGCTGTACCGGTACGGTTATTTTACTCAAAAACTCTCCGCTCAGGGGGCTCAGCAGGCGACTTACGAAGCACAGAACTTCTCGAAGCTGCCGATCCAGCCCGTGCGCGATGCGGTGGGCAACTGGGCGACCGTGTCGATTCCCCTGCCGGGACGTACGCTCACGGCCCGCATCTGGCTTTGCCGGGTGGGACGTACCGACTTGTACCTGCTCGACGCCGATTACGAGGCCAATCTCGAGGAGGATCGCCGGGTGACGCATTACCTGTACGGCGGCGATTGGGAGAACCGGCTCAAACAGGAGATTCTGCTGGGTATCGGCGGTGTGCGGGCGCTCCAGTCGCTGCATATCGCGCAAGACGTTTCCCATTGCAACGAGGGTCATGCGGCATTTCTCGGGCTGGAGCGCATCCGCAACCTGGTGCTGCGCCGCCGCCTGACTTTCGCCGAAGCGCTGGAAGTGGTCCGCTCCTCCTCGCTGTTTACGACTCATACGCCCGTTCCGGCGGGACACGATGCGTTTCCCGAAGCGATGGTTCGGCAGTACCTGTCGCACTATCCCGGGGAACTGGGGATCGACTGGGCGCAGTTCATCGGTCTGGGACGTGTCGATCCGGAGGATCCGAACGAGAAATTCTCGATGTCGGTGCTCGCCTGCAACCTTTCGCAGGAGGTCAATGGGGTGTCGTGGCTGCACGGCGAGGTTTCCAAAGAAATTTTGGGGAATTTATGGCCGGGCTACTTCAAAAACGAGCTGCATATCGGTTACGTGACCAACGGTGTGCACTTCCCGACCTGGACGGCTATGCGCCTGCGTCGTCTGTATGCCCGCTATTTTCCCGAAGGGTTCGAGGGGCACGAATATCGTATTTCCGAGTGGAAGAAGGTGTACGACATCCCGGACGAAGACCTGTGGCGGGAACGTCTGGTGCTCAAGGAGAAACTCGTCCGCATGATCCGCCGTCGCTATTGTGATCCCGGCCATGTGCGCATGGATTCGCCCCATCAGGTCATGCAGGTACTCGAAGGGATCAGGCCCGACGTGCTGAAGATCGGTTTCGCACGCCGGTTCGCCACTTACAAACGAGCGTTGCTGCTCTTCACCGATTTGGATCGCCTGGCGGCCATTGTCAATAACAAGGAGCGTCCCGTGCAGTTTATCTTCGCGGGCAAGGCGCATCCCAACGACAAGCCGGGGCAGGATCTGATCAAGCGAATCATCGAAGTCGCAGCCATGCCGCAGTTCTCCGGCAAGATCATCTTCCTGCAGAATTACGACATGGAGCTGGCGCGTCGCCTGGTGCAGGGCGTGGACGTGTGGCTCAATACCCCTACTCGTCCGCTCGAGGCGTCGGGTACGTCGGGTGAAAAGTGCGTGATGAACGGCGTGCTGCAGTTTTCGGTGCTCGACGGCTGGTGGGTCGAGGGGTATAAGGAGGGTGCCGGTTGGGCACTGCCGATGGAGACGGTCTTTTCCGATCCGCAGTATCAGAACGAACTCGACGCCGAGATGATTTACAATACGATCGAAGAGGAGATCGTGCCGAAATACTACGACCGGGATGCCGACGGTATTCCCCGTGCGTGGATGGCTTCGGTGAAAAAATGTATTGCCGAAATCGCTTCGAACTTCACGACCAACCGGATGCTGCGCGACTACGAGGTGCGTTTCTACAACCGGCTGGCAGCCCGCAAGCGGGAACTGTCGGAGAACGACTTCGCCGTTGCGCGCGAGATCGTCGCCTGGAAGCACAAGGTGCTGGCTGCGTGGCCTGCCGTGAAGATCGTGGACGTGCAGCGTGCCCGGGTCGGCGACAAGCCGATCTTCATAGGACGCAGTTACCATTTCGAGCTTACGCTCGACCTGGCCGGACTCGCTCCGGAGGACGTGGGGGCCGAACTGGTCGTGGCCCGTCCCGTGGAGCCGGACCGAGTCGTGGAGGTCATCCGTACCGTGCCGCTCAGCCAGGTGCAGGTTTCGGGCAGCCAGGTGACTTTCACCTTGGACTATGTTCCCGAACAGGCCGGGATGTTCGATATGGCGCTGCGCATTTTCCCGCAGAATCCGATGTTGCCGCATCGTATGGATTTCGCACTGGTCAAGTGGGCGTGAAATAGTTGTTGCAAAAAGGTTATTTTTTGATAAATTCCGGATTTTCGCCGAGCTTGGACTTGACGGTCTGCGAAAAAAACGGTATCTTTCAGAAAAGATAGCGGCAGGCGGAAACAATCGTGCGGGCTTACGGAGAGGCATTGCCGAGCCTTCCGCTCTCTTACGCCAAGATCGTTCGAAAGGACCGGACTTTTTACGATCCGGCCGACCGGAAAAAGAAACAGACGATTCGACGGGTCCGGCAGGAGTACGGGCTGATTTTGCCGTTCCGCTCTGTCGGAAATGAACATAAAGAACAAACAGTTATGTCGGTACTTACATTTGATAAGAAGGAACTGGGAAATCTGGAGTATTCGTTGCAGCGCGAAATGCTGGCTACGGATCGCAGAGGCGGCTATATGAGCACGACCATCGTTTGCTGCAACACGCGCAAGTATCATGGCCTGATGGTGGCACCCATCGACGACAGCGACCGCGCTTACGTGCTGCTCTCGTCGGTGGATGAAACCGTCGTGCACGACGGGCAATCCTTCAACCTGGCGCTGCACCGTTTCCCGGGAACCTATGAACCTCGGGGGCATAAGTACATCACCGATTTCGAATATACGCCGACACCGACGATCACCTACCGCGTGGGAAGCATCGTGTTGCGGAAAGAGCTGCTCTGGATACACAACCGCACGCAGTTGATGATCCGCTATACGCTGCTGGAGGCGCCGTCCGATGTCCGGCTTAGGCTCCGGCCTTTCTTCGCCTTCCGGGACAAACATGCGCTCACGCATGCCAATATGGAGGCCGACGGACGTTCCCGGCCGATTCCGGGCGGGGTGAAGTGTCGGTTGTATTCCGATTTTCCCTGGCTGTACCTGCAAACCGATTGTCGGGATGCGGAGTTCGTGCCGGCTCCCGACTGGTACTATAATTTCGAATACGCCAGAGAGATCGAGCGAGGATACGAGGGAGATGAGGATCTGCTTACGACGGGTTATTTCGAACTCAGTCTCGGTCGGCGGCAAAGCGTGATTTTCTCTGCGTCCGTCGAAGCCATTCCCGATCCTGCGGCCATCGGCGGAATGTTTGCGGAGGCTCTGAGCGCCCGCAGCCGCAAGGTCGATTTTCTGAGCTGCCTGCGCCACTCTGCCCGGCAGTTCGTCGTCCGCCGCCGGGACGGGCGGGCCGAGGTGCTGGCCGGGTATCCCTGGTATGGGCAGATCGGACGTCAGACGCTCGTAGCGCTGCCCGGCATCGCGCTGGAGCAGGGACGCACGGAGGATTGCCTGGATGTGCTCGATACGGTCGTGCGCGGACGCCGGGACGGTATGTTTACGGGTTCTTTCTCGGCTGCCGAGGCTGCGGATGCTCCGCTTTGGTTTTTCTGGGTGCTTCAGCAGTTGCAGCGGACGCTGGGTGAGGAGGAGATATGGAAGCGCTACGGTATCGTGATGAAAGAGCTGCTGGCGGCTTATCGCCGGGGCGTCGGCGGCGTGGCCGTGCACGATAACGGTTTGGTGTGGGCCTCGGCGCCCGACAAAGCCCTCACCTGGATGAATGCGCTGGCGGGTGGTGTCCCCGTCGTGTCGCGGGACGGGTATCCGGTCGAAATCAACGCACTTTGGTACAACGCCGTGTGTTATGCCCTTGAGCTGGCTTCCCGTTTCGGCGAGGAGGAGTTCGTCGGCGAGTGGAAAGCGTGGCCCGAGCGGATTCGGAACGCTTTTCGGGAGATGTTCTGGAGCGGCGACGACGGGTATCTGGCCGATTTCGTAGGTCCTGAAGGGCCGAATCGGTGGATTCGTCCGAATATGGTGGTGGCGTGCGGTTTGGATTACAAGATGCTCGATGAGGAGCAGCAGGCTTCGGTGCTTCGGATCGTGGGGCAGCATTTGCTGACACCCAAAGGGCTGCGTTCGCTTTCGCCCCGCAATCCTCGCTATAAGAACCGCTGCGAGGGCGATGAAGCCGTTCGTGCGGAGGCTTCGATGAACGGCTCCGTATGGGTTTGGCCGCTTTGGTTTTATGTCAAGGCTTCGTTCGACCTCGGTGGCCGTGAGTTTCTGCCTCGGGCGGAGGAGCTGCTCGCCCGTTTCGGCGAGGAGATTCAGAGTTACGGTATCGGATCGATCAACGAGCTATTCGACGGCGATCCTCCGCATGCGCCTTGGGGCGCCGTGTCGCAGGCGTGGAGTGTCGGGGCGGTGTTGATGATCCGTGAAACGACCGAACGCTGGCGTCGTCGCCGGGGACACGGGTTGTTGCCGGGTCTTCGGAAAAAGCGCTAAAGGATGCGAAGGAAAAGAACTTGCCGCCGCGTAAGGTGTCCGAAATTTTTTCTGTCGGCCCGGGCAGGCCGGGGTGGAGGTTGCCGGGAGGGGCGACCGGTGTTTCGCGAAGTCGAATAAGTTACGAAATGAAACGTGATTATATACTTTGAGTGTACCTTTTCGGGGGCGCAGTGTCCCAAATTCCCTCCGAGAAGCGGATTTAGGGGAAGGGTGCATGGCGGACACGGTTTCGGGCCGCGAATAAGCACTCCTTGGATTCGATGCTGCGACCGTCGGATAAGGGTACATGGAAAGATATAATTGTTAGAATAAAAAAATAGAATACAAATGAGAGTGTTGATGTTCGGTTGGGAGTTTCCTCCCCATATCGCCGGCGGGCTGGGTACGGCCTGCTACGGTATGACGCGCGGTCTTGCACGCAACGGTGTGGAGGTCGTTTTCGTCATGCCGCGTGCCTATGGCGACGAGGACCAGCGCTTCGTCCGCGTGGTGAATGCGAGCGACGTGGAAACGATCGGTACGCGCGATCATGAGTTTTCCGAAGAGCTGCTCGAGAAGGTTTCGTTCATCCACATCGATTCGAACATGTTGCCCTACATCTCTCCGGAGGAGTATGCCGCCTACCACGACGAGTTCGTTCGCAGCGGCCGGACACACGAGTGGACCGACGTATGGAAACAGCGCTACACCTTCTCCGGAAAATACGGCGCCAACCTGATGGAGGAGGTCGCCCGGTATGCAATGGTGGCGGCGCAGGTGGCCAAAGACCTCGAAGGGCAGTTCGACGTGATCCATGCCCACGACTGGCTGACCTATTTCGCCGGAATTGCGGCCAAGCGGGTTTCGGGCAAGCCGCTGGTGGTGCACATGCACGCCACGGAGTTCGACCGCAGCGGCGAGAATATCAACCGTCGGGTCTATGCCATCGAAAAGGCGGGTATGCAGGCTGCCGACCGGGTGATCGCGGTGTCGGAGCTGACGCGCCGCATCGTCATCGGCAAGTACGGCATTCCGGCCGAGAAGGTCGTGACAGTGCATAACGCCGTGCGTTTCGGCGAGTCGGAGGATGCTGTGCCGGAGCGGGCCGTCAAGGATAAGGTCGTCACCTTTCTGGGACGCATCACCTACCAGAAAGGTCCCGATTATTTCGTCGAGGCTGCGGCCAAGGTGCTGCAGCGGGTTCCGGACGTGCGTTTCGTCATGGCCGGCTCGGGCGATCTGATGAACCATGTGGTGCGGCGCGTGGCCCAGTTGGGGATCGCCGACCGCTTCCATTTCACGGGGTTCCTCAAGGGCGGGGAGGTGCAGCGGATGTTCCGTCTGTCGGATGTCTATGTCATGCCTTCGGTGTCGGAGCCGTTCGGTATTTCGCCGCTCGAGGCCATGCGTTCGGGCGTTCCCGTGATTATCTCGCGGCAAAGCGGTGTGGCGGAGGTGCTGGATTACGCCATTAAAGTGAATTACTGGGACGTGGATGCTCTGGCCGATGCCATTTACGGGCTTCTTACTTATCCGGCTCTGGGTAGGATGTTCGCTTCGAAAGGGCTGGAAGAGGTGACCGGACTCAAATGGACCAATGCCGCAGCGAAGATCAAGACGGTTTACGAAACTGTCGTCGCGGAGGCGAACAATTAAAATATTTGCGGAGTATGAAAACGATTTGTTTCTATTTTCAGGTACACCAGCCCTGGCGGCTGAAGCGTTACCGTTTCTTCGATATGGGCCGTGACCACAACTACCTGGACGACCTGACCAATCGCTCGATCATGCAGAAGGTCGCGCGTGAGTGCTATCTGCCGATGAATGCCTTGCTGTTCAATCTGATCCGGCAGAGCGAGGGGCGTTTCCGCTGTACCTTTTCGCTGACGGGGCTGGCCGTCGAACAGATGCGGGCGTATGCGCCCGAGGTGCTCGATTCGTTCCGCCGCCTGGCCCGGACGGGCTGCGTGGAGTTCCTGGCCGAAACTTACTCCCATTCGCTGGCTTCGCTTTCGTCGAAGGAGGATTTCATGCAGCAGGTTGCGCTCCATACCGAACTGATGAAAAAGGAGTTCGGCGTTGCGCCGACCGCCTTTCGCAATACCGAACTGATCTATTCCGACCGGATCGGCTCCGATGTGGCCGAGATGGGTTTCAAGACCATGTTGGCCGAGGGAGCCCGACACGTACTGGGATGGAAGTCGCCCGGCTATGTTTATGCCAATGCGCTCGACCAGCGCTTGAGGCTGTTGCTGCGCAATTACAAGCTCTCGGACGACATCGCGTTCCGTTTCTCCAACCGAGGGTGGGACCAATGGCCTCTCACGGCGGAAAAATACACGGGGTGGCTCGCTTCGGACGAGCTGGAGGGGGATGTGGTCAATCTCTTCATGGATTACGAAACCTTCGGCGAGCACCAGCGTGCCGATACGGGTATTTTCGACTTTATGAAGGCGCTCGTTCCGGCTGTTCTGAAGCGGGAGGGGTTGGAGTTCGCTACGGTGAGCGAAGCCGCTGCGAAATACCAGCCCGTCGCCGTACTCCACTGTCCGCACGTGATGTCGTGGGCGGACGAGGAGCGCGACGTGACGGCGTGGCTGGGCAACGAGTTGCAGAACGAGGCTTTCGGAAAACTGTATGCCCTGAGGGATAAGATCAGCCGGTTGAAGGATCCCGATTTCGACCACGTGTGGAACTTCATGCAGGCTTCGGATCATTTCTATTATATGGCGACCAAGTGGTTGTCGGACGGGGACGTACATGCCTATTTCAATCCTTACGAATCGTCCTACGATGCCTTTATCAACTATATGAACGTGCTTTCGGATTTCGAGATCGAAGTGGAGAAGGCGTTCGACCGGAAGCCGCCGGTCCGCAAGACCAAACCGTCGCCGAGGAAAAAGGGTTCCGATCGGGAGAAAGCCGGGGTGCGATAACCTTTCGGTCGAAAAAGGCGGTGCGTCATAACAGGCAAACTGCTTCGTTATTATCGGTGTCATGGCTCGATCATGTGCGTCGGTACACACTCTTCGCCGTGAACCTCGATGCCTTGTATTTTACCTGTTTTTACATACCTGAAAAGGGATGCGCCGAATTTCTCGATTTGACACGTCCCTTTTTTATTCCGGGATGCCTCGGTCCGTCAGCTGCCCTTGCGCTTGAACCGCGACGGGCTGTAGCCCGTGTGCTGTTTGAAATATTTGCCGAAGAACGACTGGGTCGAGAAGTTGAGGTGATAGGCGATCTCCTGGATGCTCATGCCCGAATAGCGCAGCAGGCTTTTTGCCTCGAGGATCACCGCTTCGTCGATCCACCGGGCGGCGGTTTTGCCGCTCACGTCCTTGGAAACGGTCGAAAGGTATTTGGGGGTGATGTTGAGGCGGCGGGCATAGAACCGGACGTTCCTCTCCTGTTTGCTGTATTGCCGGACTAATTCCATGAACTCTTCGAAGATCACCTCGCCGCGCCCCAGCTTGACCGTGTTTTTCTGCTCGCGCATGTTCAGCTCGGTGATGATGTAGAAGACTGCGGTGAACAGGCAGCGGATGATCTCCTGTCTGTAATGTTCCTTGTCGCTGGCAAGAATCGTCTTGATGAGTTGGAACACCTGTCGGATCTCGTGCGTGTCCTGGGGTGTCACCCGCAGGCAGGGCTGTTTGCCGAAACGCATATAGACGGGCAGCGAGGCCGAAAGGTCTATCTGGATCTCGTTGATGAACGATTTGGAACAGGCGACGAAATAGGCCGCCGCATCGCTGGTGCTGGCTACCGTGCGGATCACGCGGTCGGGGCTGAAGAAGACGATCGTGTCGGGCACGACTTCGTACTCTTCCGTATCGATCGCTACGACGGCCGAACCGCTGGCCATGATGATCGCCGAGAAGCCGTCAATCAGGGCGGGGTAGTTACCCAGCGTATCGCGGTGGATGTCGAACGAAGCGATCACCAGGTCGTCCGACAGGTAATAAACGTCCCGCATCTCCTGCTTGATGCGGGAGATCGAAACTTTTTGCAGGGTTATCTCGTCCGCCACCATGCCAGTTTGCTGATCAGATTCTTGAAATAGGCGAACCGGCCCCGGCGGGGTGCCTCCGACAGCGGGCAGACGACGCGGAGCTCGTTGTGCAGACATTCGATGTGCAGCGGGAAATCGGCCCCCTTCTGTCCGTCCACGTCGGTAGGTTCGTTGATCGGCGAGGTGATGTCGAGCGTGCGGGCTCGGAAATGTTTTACCTGCGAGGGCCGACCGCCCAGCAGGTGACGGAGCATCGATACGACCGAGAAGAGCATGTTGCGCCTTTGCAGCAACAGACAGTCGAACATACCGTCCTTAATGCTCGAGCGGGGGGCAAGGTGGAATCCTCCGGCCGTTTCTCCGTTGAATATCAAGGCCATGAGCGATTCGAGGTCGAAGGCTTTGCCGTCGGCGAGAATTTGCAGCGGAATGCCGTGTACCGAGCGGAACTCCTTCACGCCCTCGATCAGGTAGGCCAGCTTGCCGATCTGGTGCTTGCGTTTGTCCGGCGTGCGCTGGGACGTGGTGGTGAAGATGCCGAAACTGAAGATATTAACGAAATAGTGGTCGTTCACGCGTCCGCAATCGACCCGCTCTTCCGTGCCGCCGAGGAGCTGCGCCGCCGCCTTGACCGGGTTTTTCTCCATGCCGAGCGCTCCGGCGAAGTCGTTGGCCGTACCTGCCGGGATGATGCCCAGCAGCAGGTCGAGGTGCTTCTCCTTCATCCGATTGACCACGTAATTGACCGTGCCGTCGCCGCCCGCCACGACCACCAGATCGACCGTTTCGTGTCCATTGAAAGGGTTGCGGCTGAAATCGATCGGGCCGTCTACGATCGAGTAGCCGGCCTGCCGGAACATTTCGCCGATGGCTTGGGAATCTTTTTCGATTTTTCCTTTTCCCGACTGGGGGTTATAGAGAAATAGAACTTGTTTCATTCGTACGCAATGGGATTATTCTGGAATCATCATTTCTTGCATCGCCGGCGAGCAGTAAATTTCGTAGCCGTCTTTTCCGTCGTCGAGGATGAAATAGACCTTCGCGTCGGGAATTTCCCGGGAGAGGGTGATGGCCTTGTCCGCGCCCAGGCTCAAATACATGGTCGCCATGGCGTCGGCTTCGGCGCAGTTGTCCGCGACCACGGTGGCGGAAAGCAATCGTGACGTGACGCTGCGGCCCGTTGTCGGGTCGATCGTGTGGGATATCTTATTGCCTGCGGCGTCGCGGTAGAAGCGGCGGTAGTTGCCCGAAGTGGCCAGGCCTCCTTCGCTCATGCGGATACGTCCGGTGAGATAGGCGCCGTCGGACATATTGCCGTCGAAGGGAGTTTCTATGCCGATCCGCCAGGGAATGCCTTTGCTGCTGACACCCTGGCAGCGGCATTCGCCGCCGATCTCCACCAGATAGTTCTTCGCGCCGCAGCGCTCCATGAGGGCCGCGACCAGATCGACCGTATAGCCCTTGGCGATCGAGTTGAAATCGAGCTGTACGCGGGGATCGTCCTTCACGAGCCTGCCGTCCCGGATATGGACGCGCCGGTAACCTACGAATTGCAGGAGCGAATCGAGGTTCGGGGTGCGTTCCGCCTCGTGCCCGGCGAATCCCCAGGCATCGACCAGCGGCTTGACCGTCACGTCGTAGTGACCTTCGCTCAAGCGGCTGAACCGTTCGGCCAGACGGAGGTTGTAGATGATATGTTCGTCGAGCGAGTCGGTCTCTCCCCGGTTGATGCGGCTCAGCAGGGAGGTGGAGTCGAAAATCGACATCGAAGCCTTGGCTTCGGCGTCGATTTGCATAATGGCCCGGTAGAGTTCCTGTGCGGTGCAGTCCGTGATGTCGCCCGTTGCCTGGAAAGTCGTACCCAGCATCGCGCCGCTTGCCGTAAGGTACTCTGCGCGGCGGTCGCAGCTCGCTGCAAGGACCAGAACGATAACGGTGTAGAGCAGCAGGGCGATCTTTTTCATGTTCTATGTGTCTTCTTTTTTGGCAAAAATAGTGTTTTTCGCTCCGGTTTGCAAAAAAAGAGGGCTCTTCAGCTAAAAAATTGTATTCGTTTAAGTTGGTTATTGTGAATTAAGTTCGTACCTTTGCGCCACGCTCTGGCGTTATTCACGGTAAGGGGAATGCGTCGTAGAGTGGAACTAAATAAACTTTTGAAAATGGGTTATTTATCAGCTGAAAAAAAGCAGGAGCTTTTCGGTAAGTACGGAAAGTCCAACACCGACACGGGTTCTCCCGAGAGCCAGATCGCGCTGTTCTCGTTCCGTATCAACCACCTTACGGAACACCTTCGTAGCAACAAACACGACTTCGGTACACAGCGTGCGTTGCTGCGTCTGGTCGGCAAGCGCCGCCAGTTGCTGGAGTATTTGAAAGAGGTCGATATCGAGCGCTACCGAGCAATCATCAAGACGCTCAATCTCCGTAAATAGTCCCGGAGGCAGAAAAATGGGGTTGGCCAAAGTTTCTTTTGGCAGCCCCATTTGTAATTTGGAACATACATTTTGACGTAAAAATATCTATGGAAGAAAAGAAGTTGTACAATGCAGTCCGGAAGACGATCACGCTGGCAGACGGCCGCGAAATCATGATCGAAACGGGCAAACTGGCCAAGCAGGCCGACGGCTCCGTCGTGGTGAAGATGGGAGATACGATGCTCCTGGGAACGGTGGTAGCCGCCAAGGACGCGAAACCCGACACTGATTTTATGCCGCTCCAGGTGGAGTATAAGGAGAAATATGCCGCTTGCGGTCGCTATCCCGGCGGCTTCATGAAGCGTGAGGGCAAGGCTAACGACAGCGAGATCCTCGTAGCCCGTCTGATCGACCGTGCGCTGCGTCCCCTGTTTCCGTCGGACTATCACGCCGAGGTATATGTGACCGTAAACCTGATTTCGGCGGACAAAGATATTCAGCCCGATGCTCTGGCCGGACTGGCCGCATCGGCTGCACTGGCTGTTTCGGACATCCCGTTCGGCGGTCCGATTTCGGAGGTGCGTGTGGCCCGTATCGGCGGTCAGTACGTCATCAACCCGGCCTTCTCGCAGATGCAGGACGCCGATCTGGACATCATGGTCGGCGGTACCATCGACAATATTCTGATGGTCGAGGGCGAGATGAAGGAGGTGTCCGAGGAGGTGATGCTCGGAGCTATCAAGTTCGCGCACGAAGAGATTAAGAAACACTGTGCCGTACAGATCGAACTTTCGAAGGAGCTGGGCAAGGACGTGAAACGGACCTATTGCCACGAGGTGAATGATGAAGAGCTGCGTCAGACCATCATTCGGGAGCTTTACGACAAGGCTTACGCCATCGCCACCAGCGGTACGATGAAGCATGAGCGCGAAGATGCCTTCAATGCGCTGGAGGCCGAGTTCGCCACCCGTTTTTCGGAAGAGGAGCTGGTCGAGAAGGCACCGCTGATTCACAAATATTTCCACGACGACGTACAGAAGAAGGCCATGCGCAACATGATCCTCGACGAGGGCAAGCGCTTGGACGGCCGCCGCACGGACGAAATCCGCCCCATCTGGTGCGAGGTGGGCTACCTGCCCGCCGCTCACGGTTCGGCGATCTTCACGCGCGGTGAAACGCAGTCGCTGACTACGGTGACCCTCGGTACGAAGATGGATGAGAAGGTCAAGGACGAAGTGCTGGTACAGGGTACCGAGCAATTCGTGCTGCACTATAATTTCCCGCCTTTCTCGACGGGCGAGGCCAAAGCCGCCCGCGGCCTGAGCCGCCGCGAGATCGGTCATGGCCATCTGGCATGGCGCGCACTGAAGCCGATGGTTCCCGTCGGAGAGGAAAATCCTTATGCCGTGCGTGTGGTGTCGGATATTCTCGAGTCGAACGGCTCGTCGTCGATGGCGACGGTTTGTGCCGGTACGCTGGCGCTGATGGATGCCGGCGTGAAACTCAAGAAACCCGTTTCGGGTATCGCCATGGGTCTGATTTCGGATTCCGCTACCGGTCGTTGGGCGGTGCTTTCCGACATCCTGGGCGATGAGGACCACCTGGGCGACATGGACTTCAAGGTGACGGGTACCAAGGACGGTATCACGGCTACCCAGATGGATATCAAGGTCGATGGCCTTTCGTACGAGGTGCTGGCCAAGGCGCTGGAACAGGCTCGCGTGGGCCGTATGCACATTCTGGGTAAGCTGACGGAGTGTATCGCTGAGCCGCGTGCGGATTACCGTCCGTTCGTGCCGCGTATCGTACAGATCACCATCCCGCAGGATATGATCGGTGCCGTGATCGGTCCCGGCGGCAAGGTGATCCAGGATATTCAGAAGACGACGGGTACGACCATTACCATCACCGAAACCGACAACAAGGGCGTCGTGGATATCTTCGGTCTGGACAAGGAGGCGATGGATGCAGCCCTGTCCCGCATCAAGAGCATCGTGGCGCAGCCCGAGGTCGGCGATGTATATAACGGCAAGGTTCGTTCGATCATGCCGTTCGGTGCGTTCGTCGAGATCATGCCGGGCAAGGACGCCCTGCTGCACATCTCGGAGATCGACTACAAGCGTTTCGAAACGATGGAGGAGACCGGCCTGAAAGAGGGGGATATGATCGAGGTGAAAGTCATCGGCATCGATCCCAAGACCAACAAGCTCAAGCTGTCGCACCGCGTGCTGATTCCGCAGCCCGAAGGCTGGACGGAGCCGGAGCGCCGTCCCCGCGAGCGCGGCGATCGCCCGCGCCGCCGTCCTGAGCACAAGGAGTAGAACTCTGCGGGTCCGGATCGCTGCTACGGAGATAATTTCGGTTTTGTTCGGAAATTTTGGCCGGAATATTGTACAATATTTGTAGATAATTTTTATATTTGCATTACTCCGTAGCTTTTGTGGGGCAGATAAAACAGGCATAAATAGAAAAAGAAAGGATTTAACATTTAATTTTTAAAAGATTAGTTTATGAAAAAGCTGATGAAATTGAGCTTGCTGCTCGTGGTCGTTGCTTTGACGTTTTCGAGCTGTAATTGCTTCAAGAAGATGGCAAAGAACAGCGATGATGTATCGCTGACGTGTGCACCTGAAGTGCTGGTACTGAATAACGGTGTGGTTGCCGCCGACATTACGGCACAGTTCCCCGTGAAGTACTTCAACCCCAAAGCTATCGTGAAGGTTACTCCGGTGATGGTATTCGAGGGCGGAGAAGTTGCCGGTACTCCGAAATTCTTCCAGGGTTCGAAAGTGAAAGAGAACTATACGGTCGTTGATAAGAAGACGGGCGGTGTGTTCACCATGCATGTCGAGTTCCCTTACGATGAGCGTATGCAGATTTCCGAACTCCAGTTGCGTGTCGAGGCTAAATGTCCGGGTAGCGACGAGTTTACGCTGGTTAATGCCAATACGGGCAAGGTCGTGAAGGCCAAGGAGCTCGAGGCTAACCCCGCAATCGTACGCGAGTGCGGTCTGGTCGTTGCCGAGGGTGTGAATACCCTGCAGCAGGATCTGGCTTACGCCGATGCGATGGCAGCTCTGCCGAGCGACTACAAACGCGTGACTACCAGCGTGGACAAGACCGAGATCCTCTATGCGATCAACAAGGCTAACGTAACCAAGAAAGCGCTGAAAGACGCCGATCTGGAGGCATTCCAGGCGAATGTGGATGAGAACCTGAAAAACGACCGTGCTACCCAGCATGTTGCCGTGAAGGGTTATGCTTCTCCCGACGGTCCCGTGAAGTTCAACGACACGCTGTCGAAGGAGCGTAGCGAATCGGGCGACAAAGTTCTTGCGAAACTGCTGAAAAATTCGGGTCTGGATATCGACGTTGCCGCTTACGGTGAGGACTGGGAAGGTTTCAAGGAGCTGGTTTCGAAGTCGAACATCAAAGACAAGGATCTGATTCTCCAGGTTTTGAGCATGTACTCCTCTTCGACGCAGCGCGAGGATGAGATCAAGAACATGTCTTCCGTATTCAACGAGCTGAAGAAAGACATTCTGCCGCAGCTCCGTCGTTCGGTGATCGTGAACACCATCGATCTGGAGGGCAAGACCGACGCCGAGATGATGGCGCTTGTCGAGGCTGGCAAGCTGGATCAGCTCAACCTGAACGAGCTGCTCTTCGTTGCGGAGTCGATCGCACAGGACAACGCTACCAAGAACATCGTATTGGCTTATGCTGCCGAGAAGTATAACGACGCCCGCGCTTACAACAACCTGGGTATCGTTCTTACGGAGGAAGGCCGCACGGCTGATGCTTTGAAATGCTTCCAGAAGGCCGCTCAGTTGGGCGAGGCTTCCGAGGCGCTGAACACCAACCTGGCTCTTGCCAACCTGGCGAACGGCAATATGGCAGAGGCTCAGAAATATGCCAAGGGCGCTGATGCAAAGGCGAAGAGCCTGGTCAATGCAGCACAGGGTAACTACAACGACGCTGCCAAGCAGCTCGACGGTATGAATGCCGCTATCGCTAACACGATGAACAAGGACTATGCGGCTGCAAAGCGTGCTATCGCTAAGGATATGAGCGCAGAGGCCGATTACCTGCGTGCCGTGATCGCTTCGGAAGAGGGCGATATGAGAACGGCAGAGGCACAGTTGAAGAGCGCCGTGAAGAAGGATGAGAAGATGGCGAAGAAAGCCATGAAGGATATCCACTTCAAGAAACTCTTCGAAGAGGGTCTGAAGTTCTAATCCGTTCGGATTCGATGAAAAATATCCGCACCGGAAACGGTGCGGATATTTTTTGTCTTTCCATGTACCCCTTGTCCGACGGTTGAAGCATCGAACCCGGGGACGCTTGTTCGCAGTCCGTGGCTGCGTCTGTAATGCTGACCATCCCTGAATCCTTTTACCGGGAAGGGGATTTGGAAAACTACGCTCCCAAAAAGTATATAATTGCATTTTTTTGGAGTTTATACTTTCGTGTATCAAGATCGTTTTTCTTGTCGATTTCGGCGGCGGCTCACAGCTTTGCGGGCCGTTATTCAATGCTTGCCCCTACCTTGCGCCTTTCCCTTTGGGTGGTTTTGAGGAAGGTCGGTCGGCATCGGATCGGTAATTGTGATACATAATCGGATTTTGCGATGATAGATCGCTCGATCTTACATGAGCGATGGTCGTCTTTTCCGGGTTGGTAAAGTTCGATTGCCTCCTCTCGAACAGGATTCTGGGAAGGGGCGGTTCGTAAATACGGCTTGCGACTTAAAGCGATGGTCGTCGGATTTCGGAGCCCGAAACGGGGAGTTCCTGAAGATGGGATGGACATTTTCAGACGCGGATCGTCCAGGTAGGATCGGATGCGCACGAAATTTGCGGTATATTGGAAGAAATATGAAAAAGATCTAAATTTTTTATATTTTTGTCGAAAGCGAATCGGTGTCGGCTCTATTTGTTTGTCTTTGCAGCACTTTGATCGTTTGGGAAACGGGTCTTTCTGGGTTGAAATGATATTTTACAACGGGTAACGGTCGTGTTTTTACCGATGGAAGGTTGCGTTTTGCACGAGGCTTGTTATGGATTTTATGTATGTGGGGACGGTTCGATATTGACTTTTTGTTTTGCGCTTTGAAGGCGAACCGTCTGTGTAAATAATAGGAAAGTTATGGAATACGCGAATCATTTGAAAGAATATGCGCCGGCAATGAGCGAGGCTCAGGTGGCCGAGGAAGTGGATCGTATCCGCAAAGCTGCGGTACGAAACCATACTCCGGAAGTTTACAAGCTCTGTTATTCGGCGGTGGATTTAACCACGCTGTCGTGTACGGACTCCGTGGAGTCGGTTACGGAATTTGCCGGCAAAGCCGTCAAGTTTTACCGACAGTTTCCCCATCTTCCCAACGTGGCGTCGATCTGCATCTATCCGCCGTTCGTCGAAACGGTCGGTGTGGTGGTCGATGGTACGGATATGCGTATCACGAGCGTTGCGGGCGGATTTCCTTCTTCGCAGACGTTTCTCGAGGTGAAGGTACTCGAAGTGGCTATGGCCGTCGAGAACGGAGCCGACGAGATCGATATCGTCCTGAACGTGGGTAAGATGTTGGAAGGGCATTACGACGAGGTCGCTAACGAGGTCGAGGTGATTCGTGCTGAGATGAGTCCCGAGGTCGTGCTAAAGGTCATTATCGAGTCCGGAGCTTTGAAAACCCCCGATCTGATCCGCAAGGCTTCGTTGCTTTCGATGTTCGCCGGGGCCGATTTCGTCAAGACTTCGACCGGCAAGATCGACGTGTCCGCCACGCCCGAAGCGGCTGTGGTGATGTGCCAGGCGATCCGGGATTACTATCGGAAAACGGGACGTAAGGTGGGCTTTAAGCCGGCCGGCGGTGTCCGGAGTGCCGAAGATGCTGCATTGTATTATACGATCGTCGAGGAGATTCTGGGTAAGGAGTGGCTTACGCCCGAATTGTTCCGTATCGGAGCTTCGTCGGCGGCCAACAATCTGCTTACGGCTATCGAAGGCCGGGAAGTCAAGTTTTTCTGATCCGAATGGGCGGATGAATTAAAAAATAGCGGCACCAAGAAGTGCCGCTATTTTTCTTGGGAAAGGTTGGGGAAATTACCGCATCGGTACCTCGATCAGAAGCAGGCTGGCTTTCCTGTCCGTATGGAGGGTGATGTCGTTCTGCTCCCAAATGCCCATGCCGTCCCGGGAGGCCAGCTTTTCGTTCTCGACCGTTATGTCGCCTTCGAGGACGAAGACGTAAAGACCGTTTCCTTCCCGGCGCATGGCGTATTCATAGGTATCTTTCTCCAGGTTCAGGGTGTGGAACCAGGCCGACTGATGAATCCAAGCCGTATGCTCGGAACCATTGCCTTCGGGAGCCACGATCGTGCGCAGCTCATTGGTGCGTGCCGGAGCGAGCGTGATCTCCTCGTAACGGGTCGGAAGTCCGCGTCGATCCGGGAATACCCATATCTGGAGGAATTTGACGGGACGGTCGGGGCTGTTGTTGAATTCGCTGTGGATGATTCCCGTTCCGGCCGTCATTACCTGGATTTCCCCGGTGCGCAGCACCGAAGTATGTCCCATGCTGTCCTGATGTCGTAGTTCGCCCTCGAGCGGGATGGAAACGATCTCCATGTTGTCGTGGGGATGTGCGCCGAAACCCTCTCCTCCGGCTACGGTATCGTCGTTGAGTACGCGCAATGCGCCGAAATGGATGCGCTCGGGATCGTGGTAGTCAGCAAAACTGAACGTATGGTAGCTGTCGAGCCAACCGTGGTCGGAATGACCTCGTGTGCCGGCTCTGTGGATTGCTTTTTTCATAATATAATGGATTGATTATAAGAAGGTGTTGCAAATAGTGTTCCACGATACCGCTTGTAGGGCAGGGCTGTCCGAATATAGGTTGCCGAAGGAGTGATCGTGCGGTCGAGCGACAAAGAGAACGGTCCGGGCGTTAGCCCCGGACCGTTCTCTTTGTGAAAATAGCTTGTCGGCTCGTCGTCTTATTTGAGGTGCGGACCTGCAGCTACGAGTTTCTTGCCTTCGGCGTTGCCGGTGAACTTCTCGAAGTTCTTGATGAAACGACCGGCCAGATCTGCCGCCTTCTCGTCCCACTCCTTCGCGTTCTTGTACGTGTCGCGCGGATCGAGAATCTTGGGATCCACGCCCGGAAGTGCAGTCGGGATCTTGAAATCGAATACCGGCAGCGTCTTGGTCGGGGCCTTGTCGATCGAACCGTCCAGGATGGCGTCGATGATGCCGCGCGTATCTTTGATCGAGATTCGTTTGCCCGTACCGTTCCAGCCCGTATTGACGAGGTAAGCCGTAGCGCCCGATTGCTTCATGCGTTTTACCAATTCCTCACCGTACTTGGTCGGATGCAGCGAGAGGAACGCCGCACCGAAGCAAGCCGAGAAGGTCGGCGTCGGCTCGGTGATACCGCGCTCGGTACCGGCCAACTTGGCGGTGAAGCCCGAGAGGAAGTAGTATTTGGTCTGTTCCGGCGTCAGGATCGAAACCGGGGGCAGTACGCCGAAGGCGTCGGCCGAAAGGAAGATCACCTTCTTGGCAGCCGGGGCCTTCGATACGGGCTTCACGATATTGTCGATGTGGAAGATCGGGTACGATACGCGGGTGTTCTCCGTCACGGACTTGTCCGCGAAGTCGATCTTACCTTTCTTGTCCACCGTAACGTTCTCCAGCAGGGCGTTGGGGCGGATCGCGTTCCAGATATCGGGCTCGTTCTCTTTCGAGAGGTTGATGACTTTGGCATAGCATCCGCCCTCGAAGTTGAAGACGCCGTCGTCGTCCCAACCGTGCTCGTCGTCGCCGATCAGCTCGCGCTTCGGGTCGGTCGAAAGGGTGGTTTTGCCCGTTCCCGACAGACCGAAGAAGATGGCGGTGTTCTTGCCCTCCTTGTCGGTGTTGGCCGAGCAGTGCATCGACGCGATGCCCTTCAGCGGCAGCAGGTAGTTCATGTAGGAGAACATACCCTTCTTCATTTCGCCGCCGTACCAGGTGTTGATGATTACCTGCATTTTTTCGGTGAGGTTGAACACGACCGCCGTTTCCGAGTTGAGTCCGAGTTCCTTGTAGTTCTTGACTTTGGCTTTCGAGGCGTTCAGCACCACGAAATCGGGTTCGCCGTACTTCTCCAGCTCCTCGTCCGTCGGGCGGATGAACATGTTTTTCACGAAATGCGCCTGCCAGGCGACCTCCATGATGAAGCGGATCTTCAGACGGGTGTTCTCGTTGGCTCCGCAGAACGTGTCCACGACGAAGAGCTTCTTGTTCGACAACTCTTCGACAGCGATCTTTTTCAGCTCCTTCCAGGTCTTCTTCGTCACCGGTTTGTTGTCGTTCTTGTATTCGGGCGAGGTCCACCAAATAGTATCTTTGGTGGTTTCGTCCATGACGAAGAACTTGTCTTTCGGGGAACGACCCGTGTAAACGCCGGTCATCACGTTCACGGCACCCATTTCGGTTACCTGACCCTTTTCATAACCGCGCAGGCCCTTGCGGGTCTCCTCGCGGTAGAGTTCGTCGTACGACGGGTTGTAGATTACTTCCGTAGTACCCGTGATGCCGTACTGTTTCAAATTGATTTTAGCCATAATTATTGATTTAAATTAATCCTCTTATTTCACTTGACAGCGGTTGTTCGTTTATGAACGATGCTCGCAAAGTTAAAGATTTTTTTCGAATGTGAAAATATTAACAGTAGGTTTATCGTTTTTCCCGGCGAATCATTCGGCTGTCGATGGCGTTTACGATCACCGCGATCGCACCGTCGCCCGTTACGTTGGTCGCCGTACCGAAACTGTCCATGGCAATGTAGGTGGCGATCATCAGTCCGATCATATTTTCGTCGAACCCGAGCATCGACTCCAGCAATCCGATCGCAGCCATGATGGCTCCGCCCGGTACGCCCGGTGCGGCGATCATCGTAATGCCCAGCAGCAGGATGAAACCCGAGTAGGTGCCCATCGAAACGTCCAGTCCGGAGAGCATCATCACCGCGAGCGAGCAGGCGACGATCTTCATCATCGAACCCGAGAGGTGGATCGTGGCGCAGAGCGGGACGACGAATCCCGCCACTTCGGGGCGGACGCCGATTTTGACCGTCTGTGCCAGCGTCACGGGGATCGTGGCTGCCGACGATTGCGTACCGAGGGCCGTCATGTAGGCGGTCATCATCGTGCGGAGCATCTTCAACGGATTCTGCCTTGCCACGAGGCCTGCGATCGAGAACTGGATCAGCAGCAGGACGACCGTCATCACGAAGATAATCACGATCAACTTGAGGAAAATGCCCAGAATACCCGATACCTGCCCCGACTGAGTCATCGAGAGGAAGATGCCGAAGATGTAGAAGGGCAGCAGCGGGATGATGACCTTCGAGATGACACGCTCGATGATGAGTTTGAAATCATCCATCATGCCCTTGAGCTTGTCGCTGTGGATATAAGCCATGCCCAGTCCCAGCACGAAGGCGAGAATGAGGGCGGTCATCACGCCCATCAACGGGGGCATTTCGACCGTGAAGAACGGTTGCAGGGGTGTTGCGGCGGTTTCTCCCGGGGCGCTCATCTCCGTACCGCCCAATAGCCGGGGTAATATCCCGAAACTTGTGAAGAAAGTTCCGAATCCCGAAAACAGGGTAAAGGCATAGGCCAGGGCTGCGGTGATTACCAGCAGCCGTCCTGCCTTGCTGCCCAGGTCGGCGATGCCCGGAGCCACGAGGCCCAGGATCAGCAGCGGGATGACGAAGTTCAGAAAATTGCCGAAAATGTTGTTGAAGGTCAATGCGATTCGGGTGAACCACTCGGGAACGAAGAGGCCGAATACGATGCCCAGCGCGATAGCCAGGAGCACTTTGGGAAGTAAGCCGAATTTATGCTTCATAAGGTGTCGTTTCATTGGTTTTCGGTTGGACGATTCATGCGTCGGGGCCTTGGGCCGATCGTGTTCCCGATTCGGACCGAATTCGTTTTTCGGAGGTCCCGTTGCATGCCGTTTTTCTATTAACGTATAAAAAGGGAGCAATATTTGTGCAAAGAAGAGAATATTTTCTAATTTTGTCAATATGACTGCACTGTATAGCGATATTATTTTCGGCCCGATCCATTCCCGCAGATTGGGTCTGTCATTGGGTGTCAATCTGTTACCCACTCAATCGAAGTTGTGTAGCTTCGATTGCATTTATTGCGAATGCGGCTGGAATGCCGAACATCCGGGCGCCCGCCGGTTCAATTCGCGCGAGGACGTGCGTACCATGCTCGGAGCGACCTTGCGTCAGATGGTTTCCGAAGGTACGCCTCCCGACGTGATTACTTTCGCCGGTAACGGCGAGCCGACGATGCACCCCGATTTCGAGGCGATCATCGACGATACGATCGTCTTGCGGGACGAAATTTGCCCTTCGGCGCGGATTTCGGTGTTGAGCAATGCGACGCAGATCGGCCGCGAGAGCGTGCGCCGGGCCTTGCGCCGGGTCGATAACAACATCCTGAAACTCGATTCCGCTTTCGACGATACGGTTCGGCTCATCAATAACCCGTGCGGGACCTATTCGGTGGCCGAGGTGGTGAAGAACATGAAACTGTTCGACGGGCAGATGATCCTGCAGACGATGTTCCTGCGGGGCGAGTGCGAGGGCCGTACGGTGGACAACACGACCGAGCGGGAGGTCGCGGCCTGGTTGAAGCTGGTCGAAGAGATCCGGCCCCGTCAGGTGATGGTCTATTCGCTCGACCGCGACACTCCGTGCAAAACCTTGCAGAAAGTCCCCCGCGAAGATTTGCAGGCGATCGCTGCCCGGGTCGAGGCGCTGGGAATCCCCTGCTCGGTGGCGTAACGCAAAGAAGAGCGACGGGGGAATTTCAGGCCCCTTCGGAGAATTTGTCGATCGGACGTTATTTATTGTCTGTATTATATAGAGGGGGCGAAGATTTTATCTGTGTCTTGTTACATTGTTTGCTTTGCTCTCGTTGGCACTTTTCGCATGTGACAAGGGCATCCGGGAGGAAGCGATCGATGCCGAAAATATCTTGGGTAGGTGGCGTGCGGTCGAGGAGCCGGATTACGATTGGGATGATTCGGACGACGATGGAGCCTGTGATGTGCCCATGTATTTGGGGATTATGACTTTCGAACACGATGGACGGGGTGTGGCCGATAACGGGGAGCATTTTGCCTGGAGTCTGACAGGAAGACGGATAACTGTGGATTACGGATTTATTCCGGCACGGCTTACGGTGTCGGAAATTTGCGAGCGGCGAATGGTGTGGAAGGTTCTCGCAACAGAAGCAGGCTCGGTAAAGTATTACGGACGGATCGTTTTCGAGCGGTTGTGATTATTCCGTCGGGAAGAAAAATAAAGCGAGAGGAATCGATTCCTCTCGCTTTATTCGTTGTCGCAGTGTGGTTTATTTCTCCAGCACGACGCTCACTTTTTCGAGCTTCCCGCCCAGCGGGGGCGCCAGCTTCGAAACCGTACAGCGGATATGGCGGATTTGCGGAAACCGGGCATAGAGGGCATCCATGATGTTCATCGACACGCGTTCGATCGTGCGCTGGGTGACGCGCATCTGTTCGCGTACGGTTTCGTAAACCAACAGGTAATTGACCGCTTTTTCCACGCAGTCCTCGCTCGCCACTTCCCCCAGCTCGGCCGTGATCTCCAGATCGACCGTGAAGCGGTTGCCCACTTGCTGTTCCAGGTCGTAACAGCCGTGGAAAGCCCGGAACTCCATCCGGTTCAAAACGATACGGTATTCCATCTTATTCGGCGATTACCAGGTAGTAGTTTTTCTTGCCTTTCTGTACGAGCAGGTATTTCCCGTCGATCAGGTCGCTTTCGGCGATTGCACGCATGGGGTCGGCCACCTTCTCCTTGTTGAGGCTCACGCCGCCGGCCTGTACCATCTTGCGGCATTCGCCCTTCGAGGGGAAGATATCGCTCCGCTCGGCGCACAGCTCGATGAAGGGCAGCCCGATCAGTTCCGCACGGGCGATTTTGTATTGCGGGACTCCTTCGAAAACCTGCAGCAGGGTCTGTTCGTCGAGTTTGCGAAGCGCTTCGGAGGTAGCCCCGCCGAAGAGAATGTTCGATGCCTCGACCGCTTTTTCGTACTCCTCCTGAGAGTGGATCATCACGGTAACCTCCTGCGCCAGCCGTTTTTGCAGGATTCGCAGGTGAGGGGCTGCGTCGTGTTCGGCGATCAGGTCGTCGATGGTCTGTTTATCGAGCAGCGTGAAGATCTTGATGTAGCGCTTGGCGTCCTCGTCGCTGGTGTTGAGCCAGAACTGGTAGAACTTGTAAGGCGACGTATAACGCGGGTCGAGCCATACGTTGCCGCTCTCGGTCTTGCCGAACTTGGTGCCGTCGGCTTTGGTAATCAGCGGGCAGGTGAGGGCGAAAGCCTCGCCGCCGGCCTTGCGGCGGATCAGCTCCGTGCCGGTGGTGATGTTGCCCCACTGGTCGGCGCCGCCGAGCTGCAGTTTACAACCTACGGTTTCGTACAGGTGCAGGAAGTCGTAGGCCTGCACGAGCTGGTAGGTGAATTCGGTGAACGACATCCCTTCGCCTTCGCCGTTGAAGCGTTTCTTTACCGAATCTTTGGCCATCATGTAGTTCACGGTAATCAGCTTGCCGATGTCGCGGATGAAATCCAGGAAGGTGATTCCCTTCATCCAGTCGTAGTTGTTCACCAGCATCGCCGCGTTGGGAGCGTCCGATTCGAAATCGAGCAGCTTGGCGAGCTGTTTCTTGATCGCCTCCTGGTTGTGGCGGAGGGTCTTTTCATCGAGCAGGTTGCGCTCCTGCGATTTGCCGCTGGGGTCGCCGATCATGCCCGTCGCGCCGCCCACCAGGGCGATCGGACGGTGTCCGCACATCTGGAAGTGCTTGAGGATCATTACACTCACCAGGTGTCCGATGTGCAGCGAATCCGCCGTTGGGTCGATGCCCACGTAAGCTGTGGACATCTCTTTCTGAAGTTGTTCCTGTGTGCCCGGCATGATCGAGTGAATCATACCGCGCCATTCCAATTCTTCGACAAAGTTCTTAATTGCCATTTGTGTATTTGGTTTTACTTTATTTTATGCTTTATTCTACCTCCAGGTCGAGCGCCCGGCGCAACTCGGCCAGCAGAGGATTTTTTTCGGTCATATACTTGACCCGGTCTTCGAGTTTGATCGGGCGGGCGGCCCGGATCTCTTCATTGACCGTAACGTCGAGCTCCAGCATACCCTGCACGCCGGACGTTTCGGCGATGCGGAGCAACAGTTCGGTTTTGTTGCGCAGGATCTCTTCGCGCAGGGCTTCCGACGGAACTGCGATACGGATCACGTGTCCCTGAAATTGCATCCGTTCGAACGCCGCGACGAAGCGCGGACGCATCTCGCGGACGAGCGTGAGGATTTTTTCACGGGTCGTTTCGAGTTTTTCGGCACTGAGCGGGTCGATGACCGGCTGGGGTGCTGCGGCATGCACGGCGGTTTCCGTATCCGGTTCCGGGGCTGCGTCGTTTATCAGCGCCGAAATGGAAATTCCCGATGCGAGTCTGGACTGTACGGGACGGGGACGCGCCGTTTGCGGTTGTGTCGAAACCGGCGTTGCTGCGGCCTGCGTTCGTTCCGGGGCCGGCTGAATGGACGGCGTCGGCATTGCGGATGTACGGGCAGCGGCCGATGTCGCCGGAGGTGCGGGATCGGCTGCGGCTTTTGCCGCAGGCGTTGCAGCCGGAGCGGATGCCGCGATTCCGGGCGAAGATTCTGCCGCCGCAGCCGTCGGCCGTTGGACCGTAGCCGGTTGAGGAGCGGGCGCGGGAGCCGTCTGTTGTGTCGATTGCGGACGGGCCGGTGCGGATTGCGCGGGGGCGGTCCGAACCAGTTCCGGCAACGGAAGATTTACGGGATCGACGGGGTTATTTTTTTTTTGACCGAGACCGGCGATCTTCATCAGTCCCAGTTCGACGAGCAGCCGTTGGTTGGACGATTGCCTGATTTTGCCGTCGAGGTCCGTGAGCAGCGATATGGCGCCGAAAAGAAATTCGGGAGGGCAGGCGGCCGCCTGCGTCCGGTATCGTTCCATCAGCGTACCGGTAAATTCCAGCAGCCGGAGCGAAGGCTCGTTGCGGGCCACCAGCAGGTCGCGCAGGTGGCGGTTGAGTCCTGCCATGAAAGTCTGGCCGGAGAATCCCCGCGCGAGCACGTTGTCGAAAGAGAGCAGCGCCTCGACATAGTTGCCCGACAGGAGCGTTTCGGTCATGCTGAAGTAGGTGTCGTAGTCCAATACGTTGAGCGTCTGGGCCACCTCCTGATAGCGGAGTTCCTGCCCGCAGAACGAAACGGCCTTGTCGAACATCGACAGGGCGTCGCGCATGCCGCCGTCGGCTTTCTGTGCGATCAGGTTGAGCGACTCGTCGTCGGCGGTGATTCCCTCCTGCGAGGCGATGTATTTGAGGTATTCCACGGAGTCCTCGACGCGGATGCGGTTGAAGTCGTAGATCTGGCAGCGGGAGAGGATCGTAGGGATGATCTTGTGTTTTTCGGTGGTCGCCAGGATGAAGATGGCGTGTGCGGGCGGCTCCTCGAGCGTCTTGAGGAAGGCGTTGAAGGCGGCCGCCGAGAGCATGTGGACCTCGTCGATGATGAAGACCGAGTAGCGTCCCACCTGCGGGATGATGCGCACCTGTTCGATGAGCGAGCGGATGTCCTCGACCGAGTTGTTCGACGCGGCGTCTAGCTCGTGGATGTTGAGCGAGCGCCCGTCGTTGAAGCTGCGGCACGATTCGCACGTGTTGCAGGCTTCGGCCCCTTCGGGATGCAGACAGTTGATCGCCTTGGCGAAGATACGGGCGCAGGTCGTCTTGCCCACGCCGCGCGGCCCGCAGAAGAGGTAGGCGTGGGCAAGTTGGCCGCGTTCGATCGCGTTCTTCAGGGTCGAGGTAATGTGCTTCTGCCCCACGACCGAAGAGAAAGTGGCGGGGCGGTATTTGCGTGCGCTGACGATAAAATCACTCATGGCGGAACAAAGATAGTGAAAGCCGGGCGAAATCGGGAAAATTTATTTTCGAAGATTTCCGTGGCGCTTCCTATCTTCTGCAAAGATAGTGAAAGCCGGGTGCTGCGCCAAATTTATTTGCACTTTGTCGGGTGGAATATGCGGAATGAAGCGCGGTGTATCGTTTTCGAAAATCCGTTTCCCGCACCGGCGATCTGTTCGGTAATTTTCGCAGGTGACTCGCTTCGGTGCGAGTATGCCTCAAGAATAAAGAAAGACGGAAGCCGAAACTCCCGTCTTTCGCAGTGTGTCGCCGCAGGTCGCCTTACTCTTCCATCTGAACCGATCCGTCGGGCAGCACATTGAAGGTGACTTCGTAATACTGGACCGATTTCTTGCCGGCGCTTTCGACGATCTCCTTGCCGTTTTCGGTTATGTTCATACTGAACTCTGCTTTCACTTCGCCGAACGTTTTATTTCGGTCGAGGAATTCGTTGCCCGAAGGAACCGTTTCCTGAATCAGGTAGTCGCCGATGCTCTTGAACGTATAGTTTTCGGGGATCATGGCTTTGGCCTCTTCGTACTGTTTGCGGATGGCTTCGACGTTGATCGAGGCCGGAGTCAGGCCTTTGACTTTTTCGAAATCGAGTTTCCCTCTCAGCCCGCCTGCTTCGTCCAGGTCGGAGATGTTGCCTTTGCCGGGACCGGAGAGCGTGAAGGTCTGCGAGAAACAGTCGCCGGCCTTGTTTACCATTTCGACGAATAAAACTGTCAGGTTATTCTCCAGCTCGTCCGCCTCCATCCAGCGGATTTCATATATTTTCCACTCGTCGAAGTTGATATTCTTTTCGAGAGTTTCGACGATGAGTTGCGTCGCTTCGTCGGAATCCATTTTCGGAGCGTTGATGCCCAGGTTGTTGCATGAAGAGATCAGAGTCGCGATGCAGAGCGATGCCGTAATGGCGAGGATAAGTTTTTTCATTCTGTCTGATTAGATAATTTGGTTTTGTCCTGCAAAGGTAGCCATTTTGTCATTACGATGTTGTCCGGGATATGACAAAATCGGACAGGACGGCAGAAGTTGCAGACTTGGCAGATATTTTGCGATAGGTAAGGCAAAGAAATGAATTGAAAATAATATAATGCACTATGAACATTAATTCTTTAACTATTAAGGCGCAAGAGGCGCTGCAGGCTGCGGTGTCTCTTGCCAAGGAGCAGGGCAATCAGGCTGTCGAACCGCTGCACCTGCTCAATGTACTCGTGCGCGAGGACGATTCGCTGTCGGTATTTCTGCTGGGGCGTGTCGGCGTAAACGTGCGGGGACTGCGCGGCGAAGTGGAGCGGGCCGTGCGGGGGCTGCCCCATGTTTCGGGAGGCGGCGAACAGTTCTTTTCGCAGGATACGACCAAAGTAATCCAGCGTGCCGTCGATTTTACCAAGAATTTCGGGGACAAGTACGCTTCGATAGAGCATTTGCTGCTGGGATTGATCGCCGAGCGAGGTACTGCCGCCGATCTGCTGAAAGGCGCCGGGGCGACTGAAAAGGAGTTGCTCGAGGCGATTCGGGTGTTCCGCAAGGGGGCGACCGTCGATTCGCAGACGGCGTCGCAGGAGTTTGATGCCCTGGGCAAGTATGCGATCAATCTGAACGAGATGGCCCGCAGCGGCAAGCTCGACCCGGTCATCGGCCGCGATGAGGAGATTCGCCGTGTATTGCAGATTCTTTCGCGCCGTACCAAAAACAATCCGATGCTGGTCGGAGAACCCGGCGTGGGTAAGACGGCCATTGCGGAGGGTATCGCCCACCGGATCGTGAACGGGGACGTGCCGGAGAACCTGCGCTCGAAGGTGATCTATTCGCTCGACATGGGCGCCCTGATCGCCGGGGCCAAGTACCAGGGTGAGTTCGAGGAGCGTCTGAAGGCCGTCGTGCAGGAGGTGACCGCCAGCGAGGGCGAGATATTGCTCTTCATCGACGAAATTCATACGCTGGTCGGAGCCGGCAAGTCGTCGGGTGCGATGGATGCCGCCAATATTCTCAAACCGGCCCTGGCGCGCGGTGAGCTGCGTACGATCGGTGCTACGACGCTCGACGAGTTCCAGAAATATTTCGAGCAGGACAAGGCGCTCGAGCGTCGTTTTCAGAAAGTCATGGTCGATGAACCGACGGCCGAGGATGCGATTTCGATCCTGCGCGGACTGAAGGATCGTTACGAGAACCACCATCAGGTGCGGATCAAGGACGAGGCGATCGTTGCGGCCGTCGAACTTTCGCAGCGCTACATCACCTCCCGTTTCCTGCCCGATAAGGCGATCGACCTGATCGACGAGGCGGCTTCGAAACTCCGCCTGGAGATGAACTCCGTGCCGGAGGAGATCGATGTGCTGGATCGCCGGGTACGTCAGCTCGAGATCGAGCGCGAGGCGATCCGCCGCGAGAACGACAAGGAGCGTGTCGAGCAACTGACCCATGAGATCGAGGAGCTGGGGGCCAAACGCGCCGAGCTTCGTGCCAAGTGGGAAGGCGAACGGGACGTGCTGAAGAAGATCCAGGAGAACAAGGACCGGATCGAACACCTGAAGATCGAGGCTCAGCAGGCTGAACGGCAGGGCGATTACGGCCGTGTGGCCGAGATTCGTTACGGCAAGATTCAGGAGGCCGAGAAGCAGATCGCGGCTCTTCAGGACGAATTCCGTGCGGCTTCGGCCAGCGGGGCGATGATCAAGGAGGAGGTCGATGCCGAGGATGTGGCCGAGGTGGTATCCCGCTGGACGGGGATTCCCGTTTCGCGTATGCTGGCTTCCGAGCGTGAGAAGCTGCTCCACATGGAGGAGGAGTTGCATCGCCGCGTAGTCGGTCAGGATTTGGCCATTGCCGCTGTGTCGGATGCCGTGCGCCGTTCGCGGGCCGGACTGAACGATCCCCGCAAGCCGATCGGCTCGTTCATCTTCCTGGGTACGACGGGTGTAGGTAAGACCGAGCTGGCGAAGGCGCTGGCCGAGTTCCTCTTCAACGACGACAACATGCTGACCCGTATCGACATGAGCGAGTACCAGGAGCGTCACAGCGTGTCGCGTCTGGTCGGTGCGCCTCCGGGATATGTCGGTTACGACGAGGGCGGACAACTGACCGAGGCCGTGCGGCGCAAGCCTTATTCGGTCGTGCTGCTCGATGAGATCGAGAAGGCGCATCCCGACGTGTTCAACATCCTGTTGCAGGTGCTCGACGACGGACGGCTGACCGATAACAAGGGGCGTACGGTCGATTTCCGCAATACGATTATCATCATGACCTCCAACATGGGGGCACAGGTCATTCAGGAGAATTTCGCTCCGGCTTTCGACGGCAATAAAATTTCGCCGGAAGTGGTCGAAAAGACGCGTCTGGAGGTGATCGAGCAGTTGAAGATGCAGCTCAAGCCCGAGTTCCTGAACCGTATCGACGAGATCGTGATGTTCGAGCCGCTGACGCACGAAGATATCGGGCGGATCGTCGATATTCAGATGAATATAGTCCGCAAACTGTTGAAGGAAAACAACATCGAGCTCGACTATACGAAGAAGGCGAAAGAGTGGATCGCCCGCATAGGTTACGATCCGTTGTATGGCGCACGTCCCGTCAAGCGTACGATTCAGCGTTATGTGGTGAACGATCTGTCGAAGCGGATTTTGGCGGGCGATGTCAATCGCGAGCATCCGATCGTCATCAATGCCGACGCCGATGGCCTGACCTTCAAGAACTAAAGGCGAAGCGCTTTTGTCAGGTAGATATTCGTATTCGTGAAAAATCCCCGCTGTTTTTACAGCGGGGATTTTTTATGGGACAGGTCGGTTTAGCGCACCGAAAATCCTTCATCGGCTTTCATCGGCACCGGTTTGTCGCGGTAGAAGCCGCTTTCGAGCTTGTCGCGGATGGCTTTGAACGCCTCGATCGTGAACTTCACGTCGTCGAGCGTGTGGGCTGCCGTCGGGATCAGGCGCAGGATGATTTCGCCTTTCGGGATCACCGGATAGACCACTACCGAGCAGAAGAGGTTGTGCTTCTCGCGCAGATCGACGATCAGGTTGGTCGCTTCGGGGATGCCGCCTTTCATATAGACGGGGGTTACGGGCGACTGGGTTACACCGATTTCGAATCCGTTCTCCTTCAGTCCGCCTTGCAGGGCACGGGTGATTTCCCAGAGCTTCTCCTGGTATTCGGGGTGCTTGCGGATCAGATCCAGACGCTTCAGCGCGCCGATCACCATCGGCATCGGGAGTGACTTGGCGTAGAGCTGCGAACGCATGTTGTAGCGCAGCAGGTTGATAAGCCAGCGGGGACCGCAGACGAAGGCTCCGATGCCGGCCATCGACTTGGCGAAGGTGTTGAACAGCACATCCACACCGTCCACGACGTCGAAGTGAGCGGCCGTGCCCCGTCCGTGGGGACCCATCGTGCCGAAGCCGTGGGCGTCATCGACCAGCAGGCGGAAGTTGAAATCTTTCTTCATCGCCACGATCTCGTCCAGTTTGCCCAGGTCGCCCTTCATGCCGAATACGCCTTCGGTGATGACGAGTACGCCGCCGTTCTGCTGCTCCGCCAGTTCCGTAGCGTGCTTGAGTTGCAGGCGCAGCGAAGCCATGTCGTTATGGCCATATACGAAACGCTTGCCCTTGTGCATGCGCAGGCCGTCGATGATGCAGGCGTGTGCCTCGGCATCATAGACCACCACGTCGCGCGGGGTGAGGAGGCAGTCGATGATCGAGATCATGCCCTGATAGCCGAAGTTCAGCAGGAAGGCGTCGGGTTTGCCGACGAACTCTGCCAGTTCGCGCTCCAACTGTTCATGGTATTTGGTCTGACCGCTCATCATGCGGGCGCCCATCGGGGCAGCCATGCCGAATTCGGCGGCACCTTTGGCGTCGGCTTCGCGCACTTCGGGGTGATTGGCCAGGCCCAGGTAGTTGTTCAGGCTCCAGTTCAGCATCTTCTGTCCCCGAAAGGTCATGTGGGGACCGATTTCTCCTTCGAGTTTGGGGAATGCGAAATACCCGTGGGCATAACCCATGTACATACCGATAGGGCCTCCGGCATTCTTTTCGAGGCGTTCAAAAATATCTACCATACGTGTTCGTTATTTGATTTTAAGATTATGCGTTTCAGTAGTCCACAAAAGTAAAAATAATTGTCGGGATGTTCAAACCTCCCGGATTCTTTTCGTGAAAAGTGGTATAAATACTTACTGTTTGTCACCGGATAAGCGGTATTGTATTTGTCCAGGCATCCCGTTTTTCCGGTCGTTGTTTCGGCATTACCTTCCCGGTTTTTTATTGGAACGAATTTGTTTGAGTGTATTTGTTTTGTCGAATTTTCCTTTTCGGAATTTATTGTTGCGGTTTGCAATCGGAGCTGTATATCCGATTCTATCTTGTGGACGGGGAGGCAGAGCCAATGGGTGCGGATTTTTTCCTCTGCCTCTTCTTTTCCGAGAAGGGCCCGGAGCGAAATATCTGCCTTTGTCTTATCGGTAAGTGAATGCGCATATAAAAATTCAGCCGGACTTCTTTACAAGTCCGGCTGAATCGGAAAAATACTTTTATACAAGAAAAATTCGCTTAATTGATGTTTTTACGGTCGGGAACCGTATTGGGCGATGCAGCTTCCATGTCGGTTTGCAGCTTGACCATCTGAATGGCCGCCGCTGCCGCTTCATTGCCCTTGTTTCCGTATTTTCCGCCCGCCCGGTCGAATGCCTGTTGCTGGTCGTTCACCGTCAGGATACCGAATGCTACAGGCATATTCCACTGTATCTGCAACTGGGTGATACCCTGTGTCACGCCCTGGCAGATGAAATCGAAATGGCGGGTTTCACCCTGAACGACGCAGCCCAGAGCGATCACCGCATCCACGTCCGTATATTCGGCGAAAAACTGGGTACCGAGAGTCAGCTCGAAAGTGCCGGGGACATATTTGATCTGAATATTCAGGTCGCTGCATCCGGCGCTGCGGAGGGTTTGGACCGCTCCCTCGAGCAGGGCTTCCGTGATTTCCCGGTTCCACTCCGCTACGACGATGCCGAACTTCATATCGGCTGCCGACGGCAGCGGGGCGTCCAACTGCGAAAGGTTGTGATGCTTGGTTGACATGCTTGGATTCGGGTGTTTCGCGTTATTGCTGGATCGTGCCCATCAGTTTTTCTGCATTCTGTGCTTCGGCCGATGCAGGGAATTCGTTTTGAATCCGCTGGGCGAATCCGAGCGCCTGCTCTTTGTTGCCCATGGCATTGGCTGCCAGAGCCGCTTTACGCAGGTACATCGGGGCCGTCAGGTTGTTGTCCGAAACCTTGGCTGCCTTCTCGAACAGTTTGATCGCTGCGGCATAATCGCCCTTCTCGACGGCGATATCGCCCTGCAGACCTATGTTCTGGGCATTGACGATCTCTGCGGGAATGCCTTTGGCCGGTTTGTATTTTGCCAGGTAGGTGGCCGCGTTGTCCAAGTCGCCTAAACGCAGGTAGCAGATGCCGGCATAGTGCTTGGCCAGGTTGCCCGCACGCGTGGAACCGTACTGGTCGATGACATCGAGGAAGCCGGGGCCGTTGGCATCGCCTTCGAGAGCCAGCTGGTATTCGGGCGTGGTCGATTCGAACCGGTACTGGGCCTGAGCGATCATCTCGGCCGCCTTACGCTCGCGGGGCTGTGAGATCAACTGTCGATAGCCGAAGATGGCTGCGGCGAGTACGAAGAGGGCCAGCAGCGCGATGATCATCGATTTGCTGTTTTTCTCGAAAAACATCTCGGTTTTATTCATCGCTGTGCCGAGTGCTTCCTGCTCGTTTTGCTTTGTCATAGAAATATGCAGTTTTAGTTTGAATTTTCGCTTCTAACGTGCAAAAATACATTTTTTCTTTGAATAATGCCAATATCTGCCGAGAATTGTAGAGCCGCCGCGAAGAAAAAAGATGAATTTCACCGGATGATGACCGCATTGACCAGTCGGATTTTCGAGCGGCGGTTGATTTCGGCGCCCAAGGCTTCGCGCTGGTAGAAAAGTTCGTTGCGCAGAATGCTCGAGCGGATGCGGACGTGCAGAATGTGATTTTCGAGCCGCAGCTCGGTGGTTTCGGCGTCGGCTGCCGGACCGACGATCTCGCGCCAGGTGTCGCGCAGCCGTCCTTCGGCGACTTTGGCGGCGACGTAAGGACGCTGGAAAAATTCGTCGAGCAGTTCGCCGACGGTGACCGTCTTGCTTCGTTTCATCGCACGATTCCTCCGTTTTCGACCGTGAAGAGCGAGTAGTCGTCGCCTGTTTTGTCCAGAATGGTGCGCAGACGCGTCGGGTTGCAGTCGGTGATGAAGATCTGTCCGAAACCATCGTCCCCGACCAGCCGGATGAGCTGTTCGACCCGCCCGGCGTCGAGTTTGTCGAAGAGGTCGTCCAGCAGCAGGATCGGTTTTTCCCCTTTGGCTTGGGCGACCAGGGCATATTGGGCGAGTTTGAGAGCGATCAGAAACGATTTTTGCTGCCCCTGCGAACCGTATTTGCGCAGGGGATAGCCGCCGATGCGGAGTACCAGATCGTCGCGGTGGATGCCCGCAGTGGTGAATCCGTTGACGAAATCCTTTTCCCGGGACTTGAGCAGCAACTCTTCGAAGGGGGTGTCGTTCAGCTCCGAGCGGTATTCGAGCGTCACCTGTTCGCGGTCGCTGGAGAGGTGGCGGTAGTATCGGGCGACTTCGGGTTCGAGCAGAGCTGCGATTTCGCTGCGTTTGCGGTGGATGATGCCTCCCTGTTCGACCAGCTGACGGTCGTATATGCAGAGCATCTGTTCGTCCCGCGAGATTTTGAGCAGGCGGTTGCGTTCGCCCAATACGGCGTTGTAGCGTACCAGAGCCTGCAGATAAGCACGGTCCAACTGGGAGATAAAACCGTTCAGGTAACGGCGGCGTTCGTCGGCGGCGTCGCTGATGAGCATCGTGTCGGCCGGGGAGACGATCACCACCGGGATCAATCCCACGTGGTCCGAGAGTCGTTCGTACTCCTTGCCGTTGCGCTTGAGGGTTTTGCCTCCTTTGCGGGCGAAGGCGCACACGACGCTCTCGCTGCGGCCTCCGTCGGTGAGGTACTGGCCGTCGAGCAGAAAGAAATCGCTGCCGTGGCGCATGCTCTGCCCGTCGGTCATCGCCAGCGACGACTTGCACATCGAAAGGAAATAGACCGCGTCGATCACGTTGGTTTTGCCCGCTCCGTTGTCGCCCACGAAGCAGTTGATGCCGGGCCGGAATTCGAGATTCTCTTCCCGGATGTTCTTGAAATTGATGAGCGACAGTTTTTTCAGGTACATGAGTGCGTTTTTTCGTCGATGCCGGTATGAGCGGGGACGATTTCGTGTTTATGCGTGCGGTGTTCGTACATTTGGGTTTCGGTCCGGACAATACCTCATATGCGAGGCGAGTCGTGCAGGGTCTTTCTGCGGAGTTGGTACGCTATGTTCCCGACCGTGCATTGCTCCGAAGCGTGAATTTCTCCGTGATCGGATTCTCCTTGCGTCAGTTTGGCATGGCCGCCTTCGTCGTCCGGGGCCGCAGCCATTTGCAAAGGTAGCGATTTTTTTGTTTTTGCCGATCGATATTTCCGGATTCCGCGAAGGAGGGGGACATGCGGGGGCGGTCTTTCTTTCGGGCGATCCGACGAAAAAGGCCGATCTGTACGATCGGCCTTTTCGATTGAAACGGTAGCTGGGAATTACTCCTCTGCGGTTACCGTAAATTTGATCGTCGCTTTGACGTCGCGGTGAATCTTGGCGACGGCCTCGTATTCGCCGAGGGTCTTGATGTTTTCCACGGCGATGGTCTTGCGGTCGATTTCGATTCCTTTGGCAGCCAAAGCCTCGGCGAGGTCGGCAGCGGTGATCGCACCGAAGATGCGGCCCTCCTCTGCCTTGGCAGCGATTACCAGCGGCAGGTTGGCGATCTTCTCGGCCAGAGCCTGTGCGTCGGCCAGGATCTTGGCATCCTTGTGGGCACGCTGCTTGAGGTTCTCCGCGAGGATCTTCTTCGCAGCTGCGGTAGCTGCCTTCGCGTAACCCTGGGGGATCAGGTAGTTGTTTGCGTAACCGGGCTTTACGTTCACGATGTCGTTGGCGTAACCCAGATTCTCGATATCCTTGATAAGAATTACTTCCATGTTCTCTCCTCCTCTTTATTATTTCATACAATCGGTTACGAAGGGCAGGATCGCGAGGTGGCGGGCACGTTTCACGGCCTGCGCTACCTTCTTCTGGAACTTCTGCGAAGTACCCGTCAGGCGGCGGGGCAGAATCTTGCCCTGCTCGTTGAGGAACTTCTTGAGGAATTCGCCGTCCTTGTAATCCACGTACTTGATGCCGAGTTTCTTGAAACGGCAGTACTTCTTTTTCTTGACGTCAACCGAAACGGGGTTGAGGTATCTGATTTCAGACTGGTTGTTGTTTTCCTGTGCCATGGTTTACTCCTCCTGCTTGTTAGAAAGTTTCGCACGACGTTTCTCCGAGTACTCTACGGCGAATTTGTCCTGCTTGAAAGTTAAGAAACGGATGATCCGCTCGTCGCGGCGGTACTGCGTTTCGAGGGTGTTGACGATCGAGCCTTCACCGGTGAACTCAATCAGGAAGTAGAATCCGGTGGTCTTCTTCTGAATCGGGTAGGCGAGCTTCTTCAAGCCCCAGGCCTCGCTGTTCACAATCTGACCGCCGTTTTCGGTAATTACACCCTGGAATTTGTCAGCGACCTCCTTGACCTGTGCATCGGAAAGGACCGGCGTGACAATGAAAACGGTTTCGTAATTGTTCATAATCGTTTGTTAATTAGATTAATATGCATTTAGCGGATGCAAAGGTACAAAAAATAATGTAAAAATCGTCTTGCGAGGCCTCTTTTTTATTTATTGCCGGCAGGATTTATTTATATATATTGGTATATTTTCGGTGCCGCTGCCGCCTGGCTGTTTGCCGACTGGGACTGTCGGGGCCGGGGCGTTCGGTCGGAAGGAGGGCGGAGCGTGCCGTTTGTCTGGTGTGTCCGGTGCGAGCCGAGTTTTGCGCGGACTCCGGGAAAAATTTTTCTTCCGGAAGGGGACAAAACAACGGGATTCCTTCGACAGAAATCCCGTGAAATAGGTGTGTATGCGGTCGGAGTTACTTCCGAATGGAATCGATGACCTGACAGATGCGGTCGAAGACTTCATCCATGGTGCCCAAACCGTTGATGTCGGCGAATTTTCCCTGTTTGGCGTAAAAGTCCGCGACGACGGCCGTCTGTTCGTGATATACTTTGATACGGTCGCGGATCACCTCCTCCGAAGCGTCGTCCGCTCGCCCGGACTCTTTGCCCCGGAGCAGGATGCGTTTTACCAGCTCCTCTTCGGGAACGTCCATGTAGATCATGACATCGACCTTCAACCCCTGTTCGGACAGCATCCGGTCGAACTCCTCGGCCTGGTGCGTCGTGCGGGGAAAGCCGTCGAAAATGTTGCCTTTCGCGTGTTTGTGCGCCGCGATATAGTCGGCGATCATGTCGATCACCACCTGGTCGGGAGCGAGTCTGCCCGTGGTGATATAGGACTCCATCTCTTTGCCGAGTTTCGTCCCCCGGGCGATTTCTTCCCGAATTACGTTACCGGTCGATACGTGATCGATTCCGTATTTCTCTTTGAGCCGCGCCGCCTGCGTTCCCTTGCCGCATCCCGGGGCCCCGAATAAAACAATGTTCAGCATCGGTTAAGAATTTTTTAACGCTAACAAATATAATCTTTTTTTGTCAAAACGACAAAGTTTTCATATATTTGTGATAGTGTGAAGTATTTTATTTGACTATCAACGATTTGTAGTAAACTCGCATGAGAACGGGCAACGGATAAGAAAATGCCGGATTGTTCAGAACCACCATGTTCCTCATGCTTTCAAATAACTCTTTTATCAATGCAAAGATAGCATTTTTTCTGTAAAGGCCGGTAATAATCCGGTCAAAATCTTATGAAATAGTCCTATCGGAAAGAGCTGCCATCCCGTAGCCGAGTCCCCGTAACTCACAGGCAAAGGTAATTCGTGTTCTTTTCGTACAAGCAAGGTCAAGCCCTTCGGGTTCCGTGGAAAAATCTTCCGCGCCCTGAAGGGCTTGCGGTATTTTTCCCGGAAACCTTGCATGTACGGAACACGACCTTTTAAGCCTGTAGTTACGGGAACTCCGGCCCCGAAAAGCCGGACTAACAAAAATCAAATGTTATGTTACAGATGGCTAAAAACAAGTACAGTGTGGAAACACTCAGAGAACTGAATGTTTCATACGACCATGAACACGGGCTGACACAGAAAGATGTCGATATGGCTAACAGTTATGTGGAACTCATCGAACAGACACGTTCCGAAATCACACCGCAAATCGGAGACAGACTGATTTATGTGACCGAAGACGGGGACTATTACGGCAACGCCCTTATAGAGAACCTGCACCACACAAATAAAGGGCATCTTTCTATATGCGAACAGCCAAGCATACCTTTCGTCTGGAATGATAACGGAAATATCCGGTTGAGCGTCAGTGGAGGTGCGTTTCATGCCGTGAATCCGAAAGAATTGAAATTCCTGAAATGGACGGATGGTTCATTCAAGGACTGGGGACATTGTAGAGCTTGTGCAAACGGAGCGGTGGCATTTTACGCAAAAGTACCGATGTGGTTCTATTCAGAACCCAATCCCAAGTACGGAAATTTCACGACCGAAACCTACCGAAAATTTTATTTCAATAAAAAGGAGGAATCGGAAGCCGGCAATCTTTACCAAGGTTTTGACATTGCTTTCCGTAACGAGGCGGAACTGCAACAGTTCGTGGAAGACTATGAAGGAACGATCTTCAAGGGAAATTGGCCTACACAAATAGTATTGTGGTGTTTCCGTCGCGAATATATATTCCTGCCGCTTCCCGAGTGGGAAAAGATAGAATCCCCTGCCGTAGAGCGAAGACTGAATTTCCATCCCGAACAAGTCAAGATTGTCAAGGACATGGAACAGCACATCACCTACCTGTATCGTATCAAGAATTTCTAACATCTAAAATCCAATAAATATGCAAACGACAACAGCAACTAAGGTCGGCAACGCTCCCGACCTGCTTTCCGGTATCCTGAGCGTACAAGTGAGAAACGAGGACAAAATCACGGAGCAAGACCGCCTCTATTGCCAGACACAGCAGGACCTGCTCTACAGGACGCTCGACCAGATAGACCGCTGGTACGCCGTCTTCAAGGAAGATGCTGAACAATACCAGGCGGAACGCAAGTTCCATTACGAAGACAACGGCAAGGTATCCATGCGCGATTTCTATTCCTACCATAACGGCAGGGATGACTATTCGCACAACGAGTTCAATCCGTTCGACCTTATCAATGACTTGGTGGACAAGAACCGTAATGCCAACTCCAACTTCGCGGGTCGCATCATCTCCTATTTCAACAACACCTACAATGTTCAAGTGCCGGTGCCGAACATAGACGGGAAAACGCTCCGCATGGGATTCCGCCCGGTCTATGAAACATACGTGGATGCCGTCATAGAACACTTGGGAGGCAAGAGCTTCCGCGAAACGGCGGAAGAGGAACTACTCAGCCGTGTTCAGAAAGTCGTCAAACCGGCATACTGGACTAAGGTAAAGACTGAACTAAAGAAGGACAAGATTATCTTCCCTGAAATCATCCGTTTTGATGATTTTTCCATGCAATACAGTAATCGTTGTCGAGTGTCATATAGCTATACCAATGAGTTGGAAACCCTTTGTGCTGGAATTGCATTCGGTGCGGATGACATATTGAACGGCAACTCAAAGATGATTATCTGTTTCGATGATAATAATGTATCCATTAACGACTGGTACGACCTTACCACGACCAATGCCGAGCAAATCAGATTCTACAAGAACGGGCGCATAGACGTCAGGTTCAAGGACAGTGCAGCCGCCGAAAGCTGTTTCAAGCGGCTCCGGCTGGATGAAATCACACTAAGAGAACAATAACGGCATGAGAGACCAATCCAGACACCCCGTAAGGCATCCTTGCGGGGTGTCTTCATTTTCAAACGTAAACAATCCAAAGACATGTACGCCATCATCCCCCAACAGATACCGCAGGACAAGCGGGCCGAAGTCAACGAAAAGATACTTTTCGCCATAGACTCAGGTAAAGACCTTATTCCGGCAGAGAGCATCTACAACTGCTATACCGGCATCGGAGGGCTGCACAACCTAAAGCAGTCCGACTTCGCCAACTATAACGAGTATGCCAATGCCAAAAAAGAGTTCGAGATGGGACAGTTCTTCACTCCGCATGAAGTATGCAGGGATATGGTGGAGATGCTTTCTCCCGTCTATTCGGAAATGATCCTCGACATGTGCTGCGGCATGGGCAACTTCTTCAACCACCTTCCCAACCTGCACAACGCCTACGGGTTTGACATTGACGGCAAAGCAGTGACTGTCGCCAGATACCTCTACCCGGAAGCCCGTATCGAGAAATGCGACATCCGGCAATACCACCCGGAACAACGCTTCGACGTCATCATCGGCAACCCTCCCTTCAATCTGAAGTTCGACTACAAGCTCTCCCAGGAGTATTACATGAACAAAGCATACGATGTGCTCAATCCGGCAGGCATCCTGATGGTCATCGTTCCCTTATCGTTCATGCAAAGCGAGTTCTGGGAGAAGAGCCGTGTCGCGAATATCAACAGCGACTTTTCCTTTGTAGGCCAGGTGCAATTAGACCCGAACGCCTTTGCCTCCACAGGGGTACACAACTTCCGCACGAAAGTAATGGTGTTCCTGCGCGAGTCCCGCCATATCGAAATGCAGCCCTACAATGCGGAAGAGTTCATCTCCATGGACGAGTTGAAAGGGCGTATCATGGAGGCAAGGGCGATGAAGCACAAACTGCGCCTCGACCTTATGCGCGAGACCAACCGGATTGACAGGGAGGAACTGGAACTGTTCGAGTACAAGCTCGCCAAGTACATGTACGAACTGAAAGCACACGCGGCACTGAACAGGCATATCGACAAGGCGGAAGCGTTGGTGACGAAGTTCCGCAACCAGAAACCACCGGAGAACGCCACCAAAGAGCAGGAGAAGGAATGGGAAAGGAAGAAGCTGACCACGAAAAAAGTACTCGGTATCATCCGCAGGTACATCACCTCACAAAACATCGTCCCGCGCAAGGAAGTGGCATTGGTGAAGACCTCCTACGGCTTCAGGCTGAAACAGTACGCCCCACGCCTGCTGGATAAGGTACAGCACAAGGCAGCGGGCATCAACGACCTCGTATTGGGACGGGCGGAGCTTCCCGTACCGGAAATCCTGACGGAAAAGAACATGATGCAGGTCCGTGCAGCGAAGAAACTGATACGGAAAAAGCGCAGGCAATATGAAATACAGAACCGTCCATTCTCAGACATGAAACCGGACACACAACTGGCCGAATATCTTGACCGCACGACCTTCATCAACAAGGAAGGCGATGTATGTGAGTTCACGGAGCTTCAGAAACACGACCTGAACCTCGTATTGCAGAAACGCTTTGCCCTGCTGAACTGGCAGCAAGGCTCCGGCAAGACGGCGGCTGTCTATCACCGTGCCAAGTACCTGCTCAAATACCGTAAGGTGCGCAATGTTATCATACTGGCCCCCGCCATCGCCACCAACATGACATGGGTGCCGTTCCTGACGATAAACAGGGAGCGATTCCGCATGGTTAGGAACAACGCCGACCTCGAAACGGTTCCGGAAGGGGTATTCCTCGTGCTTTCCACCTCCATGCTCGGCAAGCTGAAAAGAGGGCTGACAAAGTTCATCAGGCGCACCTCAAGGAAACTCTGCCTGGTATTCGATGAATCCGACGAGATTACCAACCCCTCGTCACAACGCACAAGGCATATCCTGGGCATCTTCCGCAGGCTCAAATACAAGATCCTCGACACGGGAACGACCACGCGCAACAACATCGCGGAGCTGTACAGCCAGTTTGAACTGTTGTACAATAACTCCATAAACATGATTTGCTGGTGCAGCCGGATATACCACGAGAACAGGGACAGGGAGATAGAGGAAGATCCAAACCCGCACTACGGAGAACCGTTCCCCGCCTTCAGGGGGCACGTACTGTTCCGGGCCTGCCACTGTCCCGGCAAGGCGACCGTGTTCGGCATCGAGAAGCAGAACCAGGACGTATATAACAAGGACGAACTGTCCGAGCTTATCGGCAAGACCGTCATCACGCGCAAGTTCAAGGACTTTGCCGGAGAAAAATACGAGGTAAGGATGCACACGGTCGCACCATCCGAGGGGGAACACGAGGTGTACCGTGTTATCATCGAGGAGTTCTGTCGTATCTGCGAGCTTTACTACAACAGTACGGGCGACACGAAAAAGGATGCCGGGCTCCGTCTCATGCGCCAGATCAAACTTCTTATCAAGGCCTGCTCCGTGCCCCACCTGATAGAGGGCTATTTCGGGAACGGCTACCCGAACAAGACAGTCTTCATCGAGAAACTGATACGGAAGATTCCCGGCAAGGTTGCCGTCGGCTGCACCTCCATAGCGGCGTTTGAACTGTACGAAAATCTCATCCGCGAGCGTTTCCCGGACCGACCGGTATTTACCGTCAAGGGTGACGTCGCGTTCAAGAAGCGGCAGGGCATCGTTTCGGAATTCGATTCCACCATCAACGGCATACTGGTATGCACGCAGCAGAGCCTGAGCAACTCGGTAAATATCCCCTCCTGCAACGATGTCATCCTTGAATCCCTGCAATGGAACATCCCCAAGATGGAGCAGTTCTACTTCCGCTTCATCCGCCTGGACTCCAAGGAACTGAAGAACGTCCATTTCGTGACCTACAAGGATTCCGTGGAACAGAACCTGATGGCATTGGTACTGACAAAGGAAAGGCTCAACGAGTTCATCAAGACCGGCGAGGTGAAGGAGCAGTCGGAAATCTTCGAGGAGTTCGATGTCACGATGTCCGTCATCGACAGCCTGCTGGTACGGGAACGTGACAGCGAGGGAAAAATCCACATCAGCTGGGGAAGCCAGCGCATAATGAGTTAGCAAAATGAGTACAGACACAGGGAACCGCAGAATCCATTCCACAGGCAAAGGTAGCCCGTATCCCCATCGGCTGTGCAAGGTCATGCCGCGAGCGGTTTCCGGAGAAATCATCCTCGCCGGAGGCTGCGGTATTTCCCCGGAAAACCCTGCACAGCCGGGATACGGACCTTTTGGGGCCTGTGGAATGGAATCCCCGGTTCCGGTCATTAACTACAATAAAAAACGATTATGGACTTGAATCAAGCGGAAGTGGCAGTGACCACTCAGCATCTCATAGACATAAGGCAGGAGAAGGACAACTGGTTGCAGATGTCCGACTTCGGCGACATGGGGGAATTCCTTTGCACCTGCTCCGACATGTTCCCGGAAGAGGAGAACCCGGAGTACAGGTACACGCGGTGGGAAGAGATTCCCGGCTCGCTGATAAACAGGCAGTGGCTGTGCCCCAACTTCTTTGAAATCAGGGAGGCGATGGAACAGCTGGATGAACCCGACAAGGAGTGGTTCTTCGACTGGTGCGACAAATGTCATCACGACATCAGCTCGGAAGACCCGCACCTGCTGGTAGCGCACTACCTGGAACTGTACGGCAATGCCACGTCCACCGGCGACGACACCTGCCCGGACGGAGACGATGATGGCTTCCTGTATTATCCGGGCATATCAAACAATTACTTCGACACGGTCACCCCCCGTTTCGAGGTGTTCGATGACAATTACGATTAAAAACATACGCTTATGAATATCAATTTTCTCGGACCGGTCTTCCCGACAGACCCATACGCGCAGATGGCGTTCGTGGAGATACTGAATACCCTTCTGGTGGCAAACAACATCATGGAGGTGAACAGAATGCTCATACACCGGAATGCCAATCCCGCGTACGGCTCGCTGTCGGGATATTTCAGATGGTCGTATGCAGGCAACCATTTCACGCTGTGGCAGCGTGTGGAATACAATTCCCCGGTCTGTTTCGGACAACGCATATTCAGTATCCATTTCGGAATGCTGGCAAGCCGGGACAGGGAACGGGATAGTCCGACACTTAACTGAATTGGAATATATGAATACGATAACGATAGAAAACAGAGAAATCGCAATAATGGCTTTCGACAAGCTGTGCAGAGAGAACAAAAAGGACTCCGCTCTGCGGCTTGCCGGATGTATGCTAAAGCACTCATACATATCGCTCGGCATCGGTGATATCGACTGGGAGATAGACATGGCGATACGGCAATGCGGCGGTGAGCCGAGAACCGGTTACAGATATACCGCCCGTTTCCATTTCAACCTGAAGACGGAGATGGAAAAGGAAAAATACGACAGGGCCGTGAAGGAACTGTATGGATAAGGAGATTTACACGGAGGCGGCCGCAAGGTCGCTTCCGTCATTTATAACGGTATGTACGGGAAACAGAATCCTGCCGTACACAGGTAAGACAAATGGATGAACAGAAAACATTGACATTGGATTTCGTGAAGTCCCTTATGGAACCGGCCTACACGCTGGTATGGACGGATTATAATGACAATCTTGACGACCATCGGGGCTTGATACAGAAGTGTCTTGACAACAAAAACTGCGAAGAGCTGTGGGAAAAGGCAGACGAGTGGTACAGCGATGCCGAGTGGGAAGCGGTCCGTGAGATTATCGCAAAATTAAAAGAGGGATGCACCGTATCGGGTGACTTTGACGAGGAAGATGTCGATGACTTCTTCGACGGGCACGAGGATGAAATCCGCGATGAGATATACAACCGTAACGACTCGGATGTGCTGAAGGACCTGATAAAACGCACGGACGACATACCCATCCGGGTGGAAATGCTTTCCAACTATGACTGCATAAATTCCAACTGGTTCGAGTCGCAAGGCGGCTATCGCTACGAGGAATCCTATTTCGGGGACATGGTGGATACCCTGAACCTCAATCCTGCCAAGGTCAAGAAACTCTTGCTTGAACACGGATACGAGGTTCACGAACGCTTCCCGAACAGGAAATCGCGTGACGGCAAGGAGCAGGTGTCCTACGAACAATTCTACCAGGAACTTGTCAACTCCTGCTGCGGGGCCAACCTGCTGACCTATATCGGAAAGGTTAACCTGAAGGAACTGTATGATGCCGGCTTCTCCCTAAAAGAGATCGTCATTCCCAAAGGAAACTGTTGCGGACTGTTCAGTTCGATGTATGGCGGTGGCAGCCTGCTTGAAATGGAGCTGAAACAGGATGTAAGGCTGAAACTGGAAGTGAAAGACTACCACGGTTTCCGTTTCCGGCTGGATGATGAACGCTCCAAATACGACTACTCCGTCCAGCATGTATATGGCGTATGTGATTCCTTCTTCGGTGATGCGGTAAGCATAGTGTCCTGACAGTCAAATAAAGCAATAACTTTATAAAACAATTGTGAATATGAATACCCATTTGACAATAATCCGGTCACACGGGAAAGAGCACCTCTGTTACCGTGATGAAGAATGTTTTGCCGATGTATCCTTGCCTATGATGACATTTACCGAAGGAGAAGATGATTTCGAGATAGTCAAGTGCAATCGCCCGGTTGCCGGCAGGACTTTTCGCTATCAGGACGGACACTTCTCCATAGCAATGGAAATGTACCCAAACGGTTGGCCGGCATTGTGCCTGAAAGCTCCTGAGACACATGAAATCTACACCATCCTGACGGTCAATCTTGAAAATGAACCGGCATTTGCTTTACCGGACAGGGCTTTTGTCGACATCAACAACAATCCCGATGCCATGGAGTTCCTTATAGCCAACAAACTGGCGGAGGATACAGGCTACAAGAGACAGAGCGGTTGGGTAGACTACCCGATGGTAAAGCTGAATATGCCGTCGCTTTACCGGCTTGACCCTGCCGGATTTCATAAAATCATAAGTTGTCAACAAATAAATCATTAACAATCAAATCATAAGAATTATGGCAAAGTATGATGTAAAGGTAAGGTACGCCTTCGAAGGTACTTACACTGTCGTGGCGGAAGACCGCGACCAAGCAGAGAGAATGGTAACGGAAGACTGCGGTCTGGTGCTGGGCGGCAATATCCACACGACCTGCGGTGATGACGAGGTAACGGACTGGAATTTCGACTGTCATCCCGACGTGCAGGTTCTGTCCTTCAAGGAGCGGAGCAAAAAAGGCAGGGCAAAATACACTGCCATGGATTTCAGCGGCAGGATTGAAGAACTCCGCAAGGACATCATTGAAGCAATATGTCAGTTGCTCTATGCACACGGATTGACGGAACTGACATTCACGAGTCAGGACGAAGACCCTGTCTGGGTAATATGGTTCAATGACGACGGCGAGCCTTACGAATGTTGGGTAAATGGCATTGAAGCTACAGACAACAAACTTACGGTATTGGCCACGATAAAGGACAGCCTTGAGGAAGTTACCTGCGAATCCCCGTTTGAACTCGGTGCAAGTAACATCGACTGGCTCAACGAAATGTACGAGGCTGCAAAGCTGGAGCTGGAAGGAACAAAGAATGTCGAACCTTAAATCTGAAAATCATGAAATATCAAGCGGGAAATGCAGTCTCCAGCTTCTTCTACTATATGTGGAACGCATGGAGCAAGGAAGAATGTAAAATTGTGTTCGGAGGGCAATACCAACATTTCTGGGAAAAATGGTGTGCGAACAGTGACAAAGCCATATTCGGAGCGGTGGAACGGTTCTGTGCGGATCTTTCGGAGAGCAGCCGGGAACTGCTGGTGGAACGTGCCGTCACGCTTTATGACGGAAAGTCTAAAAGAAAGAATCCGGATGATTCAGAAATTCTTGTATGTGAAGAATGCGGTTCCACAAACGTGGAAATCACCGCATGGGTCGATGCCAATACGAACGAATATGTCAGCGATTCCGATGACAGTGAATGGTGCTCTGAATGTGAAGCGCACAACACTCTCATTACATTGAAAGAGTTTAAGGAACAAATGCTGTCTTGGTGGGAGTCGTGCGAGTCCAAGGTAATGGAACAGATTACGGGACTTCGGGAATGTGATTATCCCTCTGAAGAGGGTTCGCAGGCTTTTGTCGATGCTGCAACCCAATGGTGGAGCGGACAGGATTATGAACGCAAACGACAAATTTACAAAGAACACTTCTTAAAAACAGACAATATGCAGAAAGACATTATCAGCCAGATTCGCTACTCATGCAGTTGCAACGATACGAAAGCACAGGAATACCTGGACGATGAACTACGGCATCTTCGCGAATTGCAGGAGGTGGACGACCTCAGGGAAGACGACATCGGGATGGCGTGCAGCAATCTCGGTCTCGACCTTGACTATCAGGAATATTTTATAAACCGCCTCGCAGGGGCATAAAAAGAAACACCATGACTTATTTTCAGAACATACGAAGTCTGGCGGACTTGAAGAAGGAGTACCGCCGGCTGGCATTGGAGCACCACCCGGACAAGGGTGGTGACACCGCCATCATGCAGCAGGTGAATACCGAATTTGAAAAACTGTACGATGTATGGAAAGACAGGCAGGATGTTTCCGTAAGCACAAGCGGCTACGAACACGACTATTCGGGAGCGACGGCAAGGGAATACACCGAATACGTGTATAACGAATACCGTTGGAAAGGCCGCAACTACAAGGGACAGCATGCTCCTGAAATTGTGGAGCTGACACGGATATGGCTGAAAGAGACCTATCCGAGATACAGGTTTTCCGTCAGACGCGAAAACTACAATTCCATCCATGTCCGGCTTATGAAAGCGGATTTCGAGGCGTTTACCAGAGAGTCCGGCAAAGTTCAGGACGAAATCAATCATTATTGTATCGAATCCGACGAATCACTTACTGACAGAGCCAAAGAGGTAATGATGAATATATGCGATTTCGTCATGTCGTACAATTTCGACGACAGCGACTTGATGATGGATTACCACCACACCAATTTCTATATGACGATGGGAATAGGCAGTTACAGGCAACCGTATAAAGTGGAGCTACCCAAACTGGACTGCAAGGAGAAGGACAAGCCGGAGGTATTCAAACATCCCGAAGGTGCCGCACACAAGGCAATTAGGCAGGCATTGGGCACAGCCCGTTTCGATTTCATCGAGCACAGGAGGCATTCCGGTGAAATGATACTCGGGGAAGACCATTACGGCTCGCAGGGCGAGCACTATTTCTGGCCGAAGGATTACTCAAGCGCGAAACTGGCGCAGAAACGGATAGACAAATTGGAGAAAGCCGGTATCCAATGCAAGCTCACGGGATATAATGGCGGTTACATCCGTTTTCTCGGCTACACTCCTGAAACGGAAGTGTTACTGGAGCAGGAACGACAGGAATACATCATCGCCCATCGGCAATGGCAAACCAGACAGGCAACAACCAATTAAATTTATGAATATGGAACCGAACAATTTGAACGAATGGTGGGGCGGACAGCCCGACGAACTGAAACAGGCATTCTCGCTCTTCCCAGACAGACGGTGGGAAGGGGCGGACCTGCATTTACTAAACAATATCCGCAACTACTGCCACCTGAAGAAAGAAGGGTTGCTTTCCGAAGACGACCGCTCGATGCTCAGCGAGATTGTCAGTGAGCTGGCCGATGCGGAGCTGTGCCGTGCAAACGGAAGGACGCTCGAAGACATGTGCGATACGGACGGGGCTTTTCTGGAAGAGTACCAGGAGCAGTTCAACCGGATATACGATGAACTGGAAATGAGAATTACGGATTATATGAACGGACAATCAAAAAATATGTAAGATGAAAGCAAAAGTATTCAGATACAAGTCTGACGGTAATACCGTCGTGGCCCCTTATATGGAACTGGAACCGTATGCCGAGAACGTGTATCTCTCGTTGTCGGAAAAGAATGAATACGGGAATGAGGACGAGGACTGTTTCCATGTGGTCTGCAAGATTGAAAACGTATGCTTCTCCTGCGGGCAGTATTCCCGCCGGTTCCTCAACGGGGAAAACCGCAGGGAGGAAGCCGCCGCTTATTGCAGGAACTGGATTGCGGATACGCTTCAGAGTGCGGAAAAAGGATCTTTTGTCAAGCTGCTCTCCATCCGCGTGTTCGAGGCCCTCGGACTCGACACCGCACCCTTGCTGCAAGCCCGTGAAGCATACAAAAGGGAGCAGGAACAGAAACGCAGGGAACAGGAACAGAAAAAGGCGGAAGAGCGCAGGGTACGTGAAGAGCAACATCAGCTGTTGCTCGATGAGCATAAACAGAAATTCCTGGAAGGGGAACGGATTACGGGCACGATGTTCCTTGAGATTGCCAAACGGGACGGCTTTGAAATACATATCCGGACCAAGGGCGTGCTGGGCAGCCGCGTGAAACAGTTGGACAAGTCCGGGAGCATCACCTACAGCAGGCCGAGGGGAAGCCGCAGCCCTGATTTTTCCGGCTGCCACAAGGCGATTTCCGCCTACCTGAAATTTTTAGAGACGGTTGCACTATCATAATAATTCCAATATGGCACAGGAAAGAATGGATGACTGGTGGGAATACGCCAAAGAGCTTGCAAAAGCAGAACGGGAACTGCAAATCGGGCATTGGGTACGTATCTCCATCGAATACAGGGATGAAGCCGGCGATACAGTCCGGCTTCACTCGTATGACCTGCCAAGGGAACTGCACGAACGCTACCGCTGGGTGGTCCGCTGGCGCGAAGCCCGGCTGCAATGCCTGTACCCTCGCAAGCATATTCACACCTATTACAGTTATTACGACAAACGCACCGGACTCCGGACCGGTTTCAACTCCTGCCTGTCGAGATTGTCAACGGCAAAGGCACAGATTACCATCGCGGAAAGGAAAGAGAAGGAGTATCTGGAATACCAGCGCACAAACAACCTGTTCTTCGATGAAGCCACCGACGGGCAGCTGCAACAGTTTCGGCAGAAACTACGGGTCAAGAAAGAAAATCATACGGCATTGGAAGCCAAAATCCGTTCTGCGGTGATGGAAGCCAGACCGGTAAAACCTATTTGACAAACCAAAAACAGAAAGATTATGACCAATCAGGAATTGATAAGGCTGTTGAAAGCCAACAGTTATAAGCGGATAGCTTTGGATAACGATACCGGCGAACCCAAGACATTCTACACCTACCGCCGGGGATTGCATATCAACGCCACGGACAAGCTGTCATTCCATATCGTGCCACAGTCGCAAAGTCTGGGACTGGGCAGGTTCGCCATATGCGCAACCGGGAATGGAGCAAGTTCCCAGGTGGGTACGGACTGTCCTGAACTGTTTTTCCCACGCCTGCTGTCATACCTCAAAGGTGAAACAAGCGGGGAAGAAATCATCCGGTACGTGACCGGCAATCCCTCAAAAACAGTTCCGGCATAGGGTACACCGCATCACAGAACCAGGACCTGAACCGAAAGGCATCCAAAAAATGACCGCATATTTTATTTCCCACCCTGCAAAGGTAGTCCCGTGTCCTGCGTACGCCGCAAGGCCGGGCCCCTGCGGGGTTGGCTGAAAGAAAATCATCCTCGCCTGAAGGCTGCGGTATTTTCTTTCGCCAAACCTTGCGCGTACGGACACGGGACAGTCAGGCAGGCGAGAAATAAAAATACCGGCTCCCGGAGCCGGGCATGTTTAACAGATAAAATACAAAAGTCATGAAAATCCTGAATGAAGAACATTTCGAGAAAGTAAAGCGCTATGCAGAATCCATCGGCGACACCTCGTTCCGGCACTGTCTGGACAGACTGGAAAGCTGGGAGAAGAATCCCGACCATCCCAGTGAGATATCCCTCTATTACGACCACGCGCCGTATTCGTTCGGTTTCACGCAACGTTATCCCGACGGAAGGACGGGCATCGTGGGCGGCCTGCTCTATCATGGAATACCGGACAGGTCCTTCGCCGTCACGCTGGAACCGTTCCACGGATGGCAGATACATACCTGAAAAGGGAAAACGGTAACAATAAATAATAAACAATCTAATAGTATCAACTTCATAAAATTCAAGATTATGGAAACAACATTGGCAGTATTGGAAAGACAACAACAGTTCGACTTCCAGAAGAACGGAATCGAAGTGATGAACTTCGAGACATTGCAGCGTACCTACAAGGAGAACGACATCTACAACAATCCCGTGCAGGGCATCTACCATTACCAGGTCATCCGGCGCATGATGGATATCTGCGAGAAGCACAGCCTCAATTATGAGGTGGAGGAAATCTTCGCCGCCCAGAACAGGAACAAGACACAGCCCGGCGTGAGCATACTCCCGCAGGTGGAGCAGACACACGGGGAAAAGGCGGTGGAAGCACACATACTCCGCCGTATCTTCGCCACCATCCGGATCAAGGACTGGGAGACGGACGAGCTGACGACGACGCTTGTCGTGGCTTACCATCAGGACGGGATACAGGCGGCCATAGGCCCCTGCGTGCTCATATGCCATAACCAGTGTATCCTTTCGCCTGAGCGGAGCGTCTGCAATTACGGAAAGAAGAAAGTATCGACGGAAGAGGTGTTCGAGACCGTGGACGGCTGGCTGGCGAACTTCGAGGTGAACATGAACGAGGATATCGAACGGATACGGAGATTGAAAAACAAGATTATTTCCATGGAGGAGGTATATATGTACATAGGACTGCTGACAGCACTGCGTGTATCCCACGACAGCTCGGACAGGAACCTTTCATCCTCCGTCGAGACCTATCCCCTGAACCAAGGGCAGATTTCCATATTCACCGAAGAGGTGCTGAAACTGGCCATGACAAAGGGACAGATTACCGCCTGGGATCTGTACAACGTGGCTACAGAAATATACAAGCCCGGAAAGACGGACTTCCCGGCCCTCATCCCACAGAACGGGGCGATGGCGGAGCTCCTGCTGTCCCGTCTGCCCGAAGAAGCGGAAATACAGGAGGTTGTTACCGTAAGCTGAACCGGACAGGTATGTGAAACAGCCTTCTACACCAATCGCCCTCTCCACAACAACCGATGGAGAGGGCGATTTATCCAATTACAAATTACACTATATTATCCAAAACCTTATTCTGACACTTCTTTCACTCTTCAAAAAGCAGTTCAAATTCCTTTTTTCGCCGTCGCTCTATGCTTGGAACCACTTTCCCCTTGTAGCACCTGAAGGAGATATACTCCTGATAAATATCCCTGTCTCCGGATTCCAGTTTTTGAATCAATCTGCTCTTGGGTATCTTTCCATAGCCTACCAGACGGTAATAACCCACATTATATGAAAGGGTTGCGACCAAGAGCGCGTCTTTCCCGAAGCGGCTGCACATACAGCAAAGTTTCAGCAAATCCGCCCTCAGCAGGGAATCCGCCTGCGCCTTGGTCATATCCGGAGTGAATGTTTCACCTGGCAATAATTTGTGCCCAAATCCTACGTATGGCAGATGATTTCCATGCCAACCCTCATGTTCCTTGATGCAGGCAATGGCTTTCTCGAACAGCGAAGCCGGAATCTGCAAGGTGGCGGGAGGCGACGAACCGCCTCCCCGTGGTTGTACCACCATGCTGCTGCAACCCAGAATCAGGCATGTAGCCGTTACAATCATTCGCATATGGAACCTTTTTCTGATTTCAACACAGGCGGTCTTATAACAAGCGAATCCCTTAGCCACGGTCTTTCGGGACTGACTACAGTCCCTTCCGTGTTCTCTTCAGTCTCATCCGTCCTCTCGTTGTTGAAACTGAAACTCAGCTGGAAAAGCTGTGCCGGTTCGCTGTTGTCCTCGAAATAGATGTCTATCGTCTGCTGGTCCTCGCATTCCGAAGTATAATACAGACGGAATACCTCCCTATCCAGCGGATAGCGGTCATTGGGCAGCAGCACCATCCCGTCGTCCATACGGAGCGTACCCTTGCCGTCCGGCTGGAAGTAACGGATGGTATAGCGGGCATCGAAAAACCGGCCTTCGCGTTTGAGTTTACAGCGGACTTCCACCGTCTCACCTTTTACTATGCGGGTAGGGACAGGCATCGTTTCCACCGTAAACGGATATTCCTGCTGCACGTCCAGTTCATTGTCACAGGACACCAGGGCAAACGCCGCCAGTACCACGAGCGTTGCCGAAAAAAATGCGGCCAACGCGTTCTTTACATTTCTCTTTTTCATATTCATTTTCGTTTTAATGATTGATATTCGATTTGTTTATTCCGGATACCCGTCCATGTTTTGCAGGTACTCGTTCAAATCCTTGTACCCCTTGTACAAGGCGGAGCAGTCCTCTATTTTATTGCCGTAGCGTTTACGGAGAGCTTCCAGCGTTCTCCGTCCCGCCTCGTCCCGGTCCAGATAGCACCGGATATGTCCGTACCTGTCAAGAAAGCCATACGAGCGTTCCAACAGAGCCACCGAGTTCAGCACGAGGTAGTCGTCACCGCACCCGAGACCGAGAACCATCCACGACAGGTAGTCGATGAACCCCTCGAACAGGTTGCAGGTATCCGAACCGTTTTCCATCAGCGAGATGTCCTTTGGCGACAGGCTTCCCTTGAAGAAGCGGTTGCGCAACTCGTATCCGCCGCTGAGATTTCGGAAACCGATGGCGAAATACCGCTTGCCATGCAAGGTGTACCTTGCCTCCTCGCAGTTCGGCAATGCCACACCGCTGCAAATGCCCCGTTCTTCCAGATAGCGGAGCAAAACCTTGTTGTACAGCGGTCCGAAACGGATATCCGTCAAGCATTCCTTTTTATCGGGATTATCCTTGCCGTTCTCTTTGGGACGGAAAACCGTCTTTCTTTCCGGGGCCAGACCGCCATAAATCCTTGTGATGAAATCCACCTGTTCCTTGAAATCACGGCTGTCTGTCAGTTCCCCTGCAAGGGTGAATATATCACCGCCCCGTCCGGTCCCGAAGTCGTGCCAGACATTCTTGCGGATGTTCACCTGAAACGAGGCAGTCCGTTCCTCGCGGTACGGGGCGAGATACCGGCATTCATCCCCGCGCTGTCTTTTCGGCTCGTGTCCCAATCGCGCCAGAAAGTCCGTAATCGGGATTCCTCTTATTTCCTCCATGTTCATGGGCATTGGCAGTTAATTGATGATTATCTTGACGCCCAGCCCGAACTGAGTCGTGAACACCCCTAACGGACTGCCCCACAGGACACGCTCACGCACATTGGCAAGCAGGACTATCCTGTCGGTAATGTAGGTTTCCAGCTCCAAAGTGAGCGCACCGCCGTAGAGGAAGGCATCACCGGCAAGAAGCCTTGAACCGTCGTGCATCATCCTGTCACCCCAATTCACCGTCTCATATCCTATAAGGGCTGAACCGCCGATGGAAAGGAACAATGTCTTTGAGGGGTCGGACAGGAACTTCAGGTAATAGCCTCCCTCTGCCGTGAACTGGGCACGGGGTACGGATATGGTGCGATACTCATAATTCTTCAGCAGGTATTCCGCACCTGCCACCCAGCGGTTGGCTTTCTTCGTGTATCCCGATACCGCGAATCCGGTATAATAATTCAAAGGCCCTTTAGAACCGCCCGCAAAACCGCCACGAAGTTCCACACCCATCATTCCGGGAAGATACCGTTGGGCGTATGCCTGCCCTGAAAACAGGGCAAGCGATACGACTGCAACACACAGATAAATTACCTTACGCATAACTATTTCACTTTAAGTTTATTGATGACTTTAGCTCTCACGATGTCCTCACCCTCCACGGTGAAGGACTGATGGCGTCCGCCGCTTTTCTCGTTCAGTTCCACCACCAATACCTTGTCGGCAGGGATGGTGAACTTGTCAAACGCAAATACGGTGCGTTCCTCCTTGTTTCCTGCAACCACAGTGGCATAGTTGTAAGCCCTGAGAGGAAAAATAATATTCTCCTGAATGGCTGTACGCTTCATCACCTTCTTATCCACGATTTTGAAAGTCACGAAATCCACCTCGAAAGGCACATTGGACGAGTTCCTGATCTGCGTGTGGAAATAGAGCAGCCCGTTATGGGTATAAAGCCCGCGCAAGAGGTATTGGATGCCGAAAGCCTTGCTTCCGATATGCTTGACATGGCGTCTGTTCTCCTTGTGGATGCTCCTGTTAATCAACTGCACGAGTTTGGGCGATTCGCAACCCAACTCCTGCAAATAGATGTCAAGGGCGTTGTTCGGACGGTTCACCTTGCTGCCGTCATGGATAAAGTCTTTCATCTCCACATTGAGCAATAGCGGCTCATCAGAATATTTGACATTGAAGGTGTAAAAACTGCCGCTTTCGGTGATGACCGATATATTCGTCTCGTCACGGAAATTTTTAACCGTGGCCTTCACGCGGATAACATTCTCCGCACCGTCCGCCTTGCCTGCTATAAGGTTGGCAGAGCCGAGGTCCACATACCGCACCGCTGAGGGGAAGATGATATGCGTCGTCTTGTCATAAGTCACTTCCAGACCGTATGGCGGTATCATGCGGTCAAAGGTCAGTTTCCTGGTAAGGCCGTGATAGAGGTCGCCGTCCTCCTGCCGCGGATATACATCCGCCGTCAGTGTGACACCGTTGGTAACTGTTGCCGTTGAATCACCGGCATTCTGTGCGAAAGCACTCACTGCGCCCGTCATAAGGGCAAGCATTACAAAAATCTGTTTCATGTTCTTTGAATTTTAATTGGGTTATTGATTGTCATTCTGATAAAGCATCAGGGTATGGCCGGACTTGAGGTGTACCTTCTCCTCGCGTAGTTTCTTGGAGATGTACTGCGACACTCCCTGGATGGCTCCGCGCCCGAGTTCGGAGAGCAGCTGGTCCTTGGCCGACTGGTTGGTGATGGAGATGCTCGTGCCGAGGTTCTGTCCCATGTTGGCCGCCACCTCCTTGACCGCGCTCGCTTCCATAGACCCGGGAATGAAGATTCCGTCCTGTCCGTCGTTGTCATACACGGTGAGTTCCACCGGAATGATGATACCGTCATATTCCACCTGCACAATCCCGATATTGAGCCGCTCTCCCTGTATGCGGCTCTCTCCCGTGAGCAGGGTGTTTTTCGGAAGGACATGCTTCCCGACACGCATCGGTTCCAGCAGGCGCATCCTCACTCCCTGTCCGCTGATGACGGTCTGGTCGCCGTGGATACAGGCACGGACGGTATTCCTCATGCTCCCGGCTTCCGTGTTCCCGATTGCCGTATGAAACCGCCCCGGTTGCGACAGCCTTGCAAACAGCACGGAATCGCTGACGGGCTGCGGCAGGGACGATACCACCGGAGTGGAAACCAGCCCCACGGGAACGGCTTTCGCCTTCCCGTTCCGCGTGACCGCCTCGTTCCCCGCCTGCTTTCCGGTATTTGCACCGCCACCTCCCGGCGTGTACTTGGCGGCAAACTCGTAGGATTTCTCCAACAGGGCCACCTGCTCCTCGTAAGTCATCTGCGCGGGCTGCTGTACGGCGGCTGCCTGCTTCAGCTGCTCCACCTCGGCTTTCAACGCCTCCTTTTCGGGGTCTTCCTCCGGCTCTTGGTAGAAACTGCCCAAAGTGGCGTTGATGTCGTTATAGGCGGAGGCGGAGGATGCAAAGGCATTGCCGCGATTTCCACCGCCACGATAGGATGTGCCGCCACCCTTATACTCCGAATCCGGCACAATCTCCACAGCCACAGCCTGCGGATTCTCCTGCCTTTTTTCGTCGGCAAGGGAAGAGAAGTCTTCCAGCGTGCGCATCTTCTCTTCCTGCCTGCGCCTCATGTCAGCCTGCTCGTAGGCGGCAATCTTGTCGCCCTCTATGCCCGCACCCCTCGGGTCGGGCAGTTCGGTGTTGAAACCTGCTTTCTTAGTTTCTTCCTGCCTGTCCTCTTTCGACGGGGCGAAAATCCACCACATGCAGCCGATGAACAGCAGGAACATCCCGGCATAAACCAAGTATTTCTTGATTTCCTGCCTCTTTTTCAATGTGTTCGCGTCGTTACTCATTGCCTTGATTGTTGAATTGGTTAAAAAACTCTTCCATGTCACGCACTTTCTCATCGGAGAGCGTGTCGGCAGGAACGAAATCCGGAATATCCAGCGGGGCAATTTCGATTACCTCCTGCCGGGCATCCTCCCGTCCGATGTCGTATATGGCACGGAATATCATATAGAAATTGACTGCTGCGAATACGGTGCACAGTCCGATGACAACCGCCTTTCTCCTTTCGGGAGTCAGGCTGTCGCACAAGTCCCGCAGCTTGCCTTCTGCCAGACTTCTGATTTTCAAGATTCTCTTTCTCATACATTCAAAATTTTAACGGTCATACACTCTTATATCCTTGTTCTCCACCACGCGGAACGCCTCCATGATGAAGCCGTGCGGGTTGTTGTCGCTGCGTGTGGAGTTCAGCAGCCTGCCCCGTGTGACGAGGCTGCGCTCGGTCACGCTCTTCTCCCGGATGATGGAGAGCTTCGCGTAGGTCACAACCTCGTAAGGATAGGTGTTGAAGTCGCATTTCACGCTGTCTATCCCGATACGCTGGTTCACGTTCCCCGAAATGATCCGGTTGTAGTACCCCTGCTCCGCCAGGTCCACATAGTGGGCATATGCGGAACGGTCGCCGAGGAACATGGCCCGCTGGATATTGCTCTCAATCGCACTCTTGTCGGGAGCGAGCGTGAAGAACAGCTCGTGGAAGCGTTTTACATGCTCCCTTGCCTCCACGGGGCGGTTCTGTTCCAAGTCCTGCGAGAGGGCCAGCATCAGTGACTTACCCTCGTCCAGCACATAGATTTTCTCCCGCTGCGCCTCCGCGAAGCTGTAGGCCTTCCACACGGAGAATCCCACGAGCAGGGTACATACGCAGAGATAGGCTATCCCGAACAGGCGGAGCTGCCTGAAACTGGTCTCGATATTTTTCAATGATTTGAATTCCATTCCAATGTCGTTTTAATGTTATTACTTGATAAGTCTTCCGGCCACATTGCCCACCGCTGCACCGGCAGTACCGGCCACGACAGAGCCTGTCTTGGATGCCGTCTGGGTCACGTTCTTGCCGTAGTTGCCCGCACCGCCTCCTGCCTGGATGATCCAGTTCGCGACCGTCGGGATGGTGAAATACCCGATGATTCCGATAATAAGGAACGTGATGTACACGCCGTTGGAGCCGTCAGGGATGAAGTTCGGGTCGGCAAGCCGCTCGATGTCCTGCTGGAGCATCAGCACCTGAATCCTTGCCAGCACGCTGCTGAACAGGTCGCTGACCGGAAGCCACAGGTAGATGCTGATATAGCGGACGAACCACTGGCTGAGCGAGGCCTGGAATCCGTCCCAGCAGGAGATGGCGAAGGAGATAGGACCAAGTATCGAAAGGACTATCAGGAAGAAGGTCCTCAGTGTGTCGATAACGAGGGCGGCGGCGTTGAACATCAGCTCCAGCAGTTCGCGGAAGAAATTCTGCACCGCCTTCTTCATGTTGTACATCGCCCGGTCCACATACATCCCGCAGGCCTCAATCGCGTCCAGCGCACCAAGTTCGTCCAGCTTGTTGTCGAAGGCTTCCTTATCGACCAGATAGGCCGTTTCCGGATTGCGCTTCATCGCCTCGAACTCCAGCTTGTCCTTCTGCGCCCGGTACTCGTTCATGTCGAAGGTCTGAGACTCCAATATCGTGTGCGTACCCTTTACTATGGGCGACATGACACTGTTCAGCGTGCCCAGCACGAGTGTCGGGAAGAACATGATGCACAGCCCCAAAGCAAAGGGACGGAGAAGAGGAAAGACATCTACAGGCTCGGCTCTTGCCAATGACTGCCACACGCGGTAAGCCACGTAGAACAGGGCTCCCAATCCTGCAAGGCCCTTGGCGACACCGGTCATCTGCGAGCAGAGCGGCATCATGTCCGTGTACAGGTTCTGCAAAATCTGATGCAGGTTGTCGAAATTTATTGCCAGCAATACCATAAGCATTCGGATTCAGGATTACCAATAACGCTCATGGGGTGAGCCGTAAAGAGCCATCACACGATCAATGTCGTTCTGCTTCTTGGCACGCAGGTAGGACACGCCGATGTTCTTGTTGGTGTAATACTGCACCAGACTCCGGTACTGGAGCATGTCGGTGTAGCACCGGTCGATGATATCCATGCGCTCCTTGTCGTTCATCGACAGCCCGTTCTCGTTGACCACCGTCTTCAGGTCATTCAGCAGGTGTGCGCTCTCTTCCAGCAGCTTGGTGTAGCCGAGGGCTATCGCGCTCAGTTCCTCCGGCGTGAAGTACGGGTCGCTGAGCATCCGCTCGAAGCTGTTCACGTAGATGTCCGTGATGTCGCCCACCATCAGGATGGTCTGCTGCACCTTGCGGGCGTCGCGGACAAGGTTCTTCACCTTGCGGAGCCCGTCATAGAACTCCTTTCCCTGCTGGTAGATCTTGACGGTTTCCTGAAAATTTTTCACCATATTCGTGGCCGTCGTAGATGTCTGCACGATGTTTTTCGCGGCATTGATGATGCCCTGTGCGAGATTGGTCGGGTCTGTCACGACCCACTGCGCCTTTGCCGTGAGGCTGAAGAAGAAGCAGCCCATACACAGCACTAAAACTTTTACTTTCATAAATCTACTTTTTTAATGATGAATAATCTGATTGTTGTTTCGATGGGAAATCAAAGTCCCATTTTCCGCCCTTTGGACAGCGGGTTACGGAGGATTGTCCGATGGGACTGTTTCGGGCGGTTCTCCTTCGCCACATCTTCCGTTTTGCGTTTGAGAGAAGCGAACAGCTCGTCGGCATACGGCCTTCGACCTGTCATCCTGACGAAACGGGCATCCAGTTCACGGTACGCCTTTTCCGCCTGACGGGAGCATTCCTCCGGGGAATCCTTTTTGTCGATGCCGTACCTGACAAGAAAAGCGGGACTGATGTGAAGGATGTCATGGACTGCATCCGGCATGGCGGCTATCTGTCCCAACTTCTGCAAATCCTCGTTCAGCTTGTCAAGGTATTCTGCCGGAGGATGGGGACAGACCGTTTCAAAGACTTTCTCAACGGCATGTGTCAGCCTTGCATCCACTTCTAAAATATCGGGAACTTCCCCCGCTTCCCTTTTACGGTTATACACATCGGAGTCCATATCCTCAAGTTGATGATACAGCCGGTAATCTTCCGAGAATCCATAATAGTCCTGTATGGACTGCGGAATGTTCCAGTTCTGCATCAGGGACCAATAGAGGGCCGATATGACCTCCCTGCGTTTACCTTCGTCTGATTCCAAATTACTGTACATGATTATTGGTGTTTAACGGTTGATAAAATGGATTACTTTTCACGCTTGCTTTCCGCCAGCTGCTTGATGGCAAGCTCGATATTGCCGCCGAGTTTCTCCGTAAGCCGCATAAGTTCAAGCTTTTCGGTCTCCTCTGTCGTGTAACAATAATACTCCTCAAGCGACACCTCGGTGGCATAGACCGCCGACTGCGAACCGCCCAGACCGACCCAGACTTCCTTATATTTTCGGGAAGGGTTGTTCGCCATGTTGATGGAGAGTATCTGCGCACGCTCCTTGTCGGTCAGGCCGAGCAACGCCTGTATCTCATCGAACTTGTTGACATATTTTCTCTGGTCGAGAAGAATCTTGCAGTCGGAATTGTTGATGATGGTCCCCTTGACAATGGAAGACGAGATGATGTCCTCGACCTCCTGAGTGACCACCACCGCCTCGCCGAAAAACTTGCGGACCGTCTTGAAGAGATAGCGTAAATACTCCGCCATGCCCTCCTTGCTGATGGCCTTCCAAGCTTCCTCCAACAATATCATCTTGCGGATGCCTTTCAATTTCCTCATCTTGTTGATGAAGGTTTCCATGATGATGATGGTGACAATCGGGAACAGTACCTTGTTGTCCTTGATGTTGTCCAACTCGAAGACAATGAATCGTTTATTCAACAAGTCAAGCTGTTTGTCCGAGTTGAGAAGGAAGTCATATTCCCCACCACGGTAATACGGTTCAAGCACATTCAGGAAACCCCACACGTCAAAATCCTTCTCACGGGTACGCTTCTCCCTCAGAATATCCTGGTACTCGTCACGGATGAACTCGTAGAAGGTGTTGAAGGAGGGCCTGATGCTGTTGTCCCTGCGGATATTCTCTAAAAAGAGGTTCACCGCGTTGGATAGCGCCACCTCCTCAGCCCTTGTCGGCGGCTCGTCGTCACGCTTCCACAAGGTGAGGATGAGCGTCTTGATGGACTCCTTCTTCTCGATGTCAAAAACACCGTCCTCCACATAGAATGGATTGAAGGCAATCGGATCGTTTTCCTCGTAAGTGAAATAAATCCCGTCCTCGCCGTGTGTCCGGGCATGGATAAGGTTGCAAAGCCCCTGATAGGAGTTTCCCGTATCCACCAATAGCACATGCGTTCCCTGCTCGTAATACTGGCGCACCATGTGGTTGGTAAAGAAAGACTTGCCTGAGCCGGACGGTCCGAGGATAAATTTATTCCGGTTCGTTATCGTGCCGTTCTTCATGGGCAAATCGGAAATATCCAGATGGACGGGCTTTCCGGTCAGCCTGTCAACCATGCGGATGCCGAACGGGGAAAGCGAATCCTTGTAAGAGGTCTCACCGATGAACAGACACAAGGCCTGCTCGATGAAGGTGTAGAAACTTTCCTCCGCAGGAAAATCACCTGCATTGCCGGGTATCGCCGCCCAGAACAATGTCGGCACATCCACCGTATTGTGTCGTGGCTTCGCCTCCATCAATGCCAACTGACTGCCGACATCATTCTTAATACGCTTGAGCTTTTCGCGGTCGTCACTCCAAGCCATCACATTGCAGTGGGCACGGATGGAGGTCAGTCCCTTGCTGTGCGCCTCGTTCAGATACTCCTCGATCCATTCCCGGTTTATCTGGTTGGAACGGCTGTAGCGGGAAAGCGAGTGCATGTTCCTCGCCGTCTGCTCGAACTTCCGCAGGTTCTCCGCCGAATCGTCGATGAAGAGGTACTGGTTCACCACATGGTTGCAGGTGAGCAGTATCCCTATCGGAGCGGCAAATGACAGGCGGCAGTCGCTTCGGTCGGTGGATAAACGCTCGTAGCGTGTGTCTGTCGCCACGCCCGACGGCAGGTCTTCCGGATCGGAAAGGGTATGCAGGCAGAGGTAGTTGTCGCCCACCTTCATTTCCCCCGCTCCGAGCGAGAGGTCCTGCAAGCAGGCGGTGTTCTCCTGCGAGAGCGAGAAATACTTCTCGATGATACCGGCCGAAGTGTCCGTCCCGGTTATCTCCTCATCCGTCAGGCGCGTGATGCGGAGCAGGCCGCTGTCGTTCACGATACGCTCGAACTGCCCGCAGCTTTCCAAAAAACGGGTGACGGTTTCCTTGTCCTGCATCTCCCTGGGGATGATGAATCCCCGTGTCAGGGCGTTGAAACTGCTGGTCGTGCGGCTGTGCTCCCTCGTGGTCTTGGTCAGGAACAGGTAGCAGGTGTGCTGCAAGTAAGGACGCTCGTTGAAATGCCGCTCGAAACTGCGGCTCAGGAAACTGAGGTCGTCCTTGCAGATGTCCGGCTTGTAGCTCTCCTCCACGAAGAAGTCCTGCTTGTGCACGATGCTGTAGTTCGGCAGCACCTTGACCGCTTTCGCCCATGTGGAATGGATGGCCTCGTACTCCGTCCTCGTGAGCGTGAAGAGTTCGGGCAGCTCCACCCTGTAGGCCGCGGTGATGTCCGCATCCTTGCTGATGATGCAGCCGTTCTCCACGGCGAGCAGCGGGAACTTGCTCTCCAGCGTGGCTGTCTTCATTACATTTCTCATACGCTTCTTTTTTTAGAGGTTAGGGAAAACAACCGAAGAAATCTTCTCCGGTTGATGATGTAGCGGGGATGCCTGCGCAACGCCTGGAGCTTCATCAGCCCCCATTCGCCGTACTTCGCGTTCATGCGGAAGGTCGCCCACACGAGCACCGAGGCGGCGATGACACCGAAACCGATGCAGACCCACTGGCCGATGCCTGCCATGTACATGATGACGAACACCACGAACAGGGCGAGCAGACCTCCGGCGAAAACGAACAGGTACTGGCTCTTGAGTCCCTTGAACTCCGGGCTGCGACCGATCCCCTTGTTAACAGGATATTCCGCCATACTACAGGAAGAATGAGCGTAAGATGGTGGCCGCGACAATCAGGAAAATACACGCCCCGAACCAGCTGGCGGCGGTCTTCGAGGTGTCCGGGTCGCCGGACGAGAACTTGGAATATACCTTCACGCCACCGATAAGGCCGACTACGGCACCGATAGCGTAAATCAACTTGGTGCCGGGGTCAAAATAGCTTGTGACCATATTGGTCGCTTCGGTGATACCGCCGATACCGTTACCCTGGGCGAAAGCCCCCACTGAAACCAGCAGCGTCATGACTGCCGAAAAGAATCTTTTTTTCATGTGTCGAAACATTTAATTAGTGAGACAAAAAATCATTTCGACAGCGAATATATAGCGTTTAATTTATTGATTTACAAACCTTACGACCTATGACACCGTATGTCATCACGTTACATCGGGAGAGGATTTTGAGCCAATCAAAAAAGGCTTTTTCCAGCAACGGGGACAAGAAAACGAGGATAAGGGGAAAGCCGGCATTTCATTTCTTCCGGCAAAGGTCGTCCCGTGTCCTGACGGATCGGGCAAGGCGGCCCTGCGGGCTGGTTGCCGTGAAATAATCATCCTCGCTTCGCTTGCGGTATTTTTTCACGGCAAGCCTTGCGCAATCCCGGACCGGGACGGTAAGGCCTGCATGAAATAAAATACCGTTCGGATTGACGGTACAGGTCAAACATTAAATTTTCAATGGTATGGAAGCAAAAAACAATCTGGCAGTGGCATTCACGGGACACCGCAAGGAACGTATCCTGCAAGGAAACGGGAACAATCTCTTGACACTTGCACAAATCAAGGATGCAGTGGTGGAAATGGTAACGGAATTGTATGGTAAAGGATATAAGGCATATTATACCGGAATGGCCAATGGCTTTGACATGATAGCTGCGGAAGCGGTCTTGCAGGTCCGGGAAGAATACGGGGATATCGTGCTAATAGCGGCAGTACCCTTCAGGAAACAGCCCTTGTGGTTCGATGCGGAAGACCAGCTGCTGTATGCCCGTCTGCTGGAAAGGACGAACCGGGTGGTGATGGTTTCCGAGAACTACCATAAAGGCTGCTACCTTCGCAGGGACGAATACATGGTACGCAAGGCTGATATGATTATAGCGTACTGGGATCATGTTCCGGATGGAGGCACTTTCTACACGATGAACAAGGTACTGGAAAGCGGAAAACCGGTCATCAATCTTTATGAAAGGATGAAATAGCGGAAATCGGTCTGTCTGTATAGAACGGAAAAGCGCAGTCTGAAAGCCGCCGGCTTTCAGACTGCGCCTCATTCCATGCGCGATGCCTATTCCGCAGAATCGGAAGAGAGCGCACGCTGTTTTCTCCGTTCCTCCTTTTTCTCTTTTTGCAGCTTTTTCTTGGCTTCCATTTCCGCCATAATCTGTTTCAGAGGCTTGACCGTTTCCGGTTCCTCACGCTTGAACCGCTTGAAATAGATGCTTTCGATAAACTGCGGAAGCGGAGCTTTCCAGGACTCCTGTCTGTGGTTGTCTATCTTGCCGAGCTTGTCGGGATTCAGTCCCAATTCACGGGCCATCTGGACCTGTTTATCCGATAGCCGGTGACGCTTCTGCGCCACCATCCATTTTTCCAATATCGCTTTTGTCACTGCCATACTACATCGTTCATTTTTTTGCAAAGATAGGAAGCCTGCCATATAATAAAGGTATGGATACCTGAAATTTTCCGGTGGAATCTTCTGAAAGTGAAAAAGGCACACCGATATCACATCGGCATGCCTCCAAAAACTATGACTACAAAAAGAAACAATCAAACGAATTTGCCTATATCGAAAGCCTCCTTTTTCTTGGATGTGGACTTTCGTCTTGCCAACGGTCTGCCCGTATCATCCAGACATTCACTGAGCAATTGATTTACTTTTTCCTGATTGCTCAATTTGTCTGTAAGAAAAGAGAGTATAACCGTCTCCTGCATCTTATGGTGTATGGTCGAAGCTGCACGGATGGCTTTCTGTTCATCAGGATTTTCTGACATCAGCACCTCCGCCACATTGCTTATATCCTCGAATGTCATGGCCGTGACAAATTCCGGATCCGGTTCGGAGTCCACGGGAGCCATCAGTTCACGCTTATCCTCATCGGTCAGTCTTTTATCATCTTGCCGAAAATTATCCTCCACATCATCCGTGCGTATTTCCTCATCTTCCTCTATGGGTTCTTTTTTCAAAGGTTCTGAGCGTGTAGGGGTTTTCCTTGCCACTTCCGGATCTTCCAGATAGACAATCTTTGTTTTGCCTATTACATCATCGCCATTGGCAGGAGAAGATGCCTCCATTTCAGTTCCTTGCCCAACTGTATCCGGCAGCGGTTCCCGGAACTGTTTTTTGCTGTGCCTCGTCTTACGGCCGGCATTCCGTGCTTTTTCGGCCATACGCTTTTTACGATATTTCCATAACCAGATACGGACAATACGCATCCGATGATAAAGCCTGTCCCATACCTCGTACATTTTCTGACCGAAAATGAATGACCACAAATGCCACAATATAAAAATCGCACAGGCAATCTTTATTAGAAAATAGAGTGCTGCTTCCATAATTACAAAGGTTTATTGATACATTCCGTGTATAATGCCGACATCTCTTTCTCGTGTTTTTTCAGATGCTCATCTATAATCCTGCTTATAAAACCTGACATGGATGTATCCGGAGAAACAACAGACAAAAACCGTTTGATATAGGTATAACTGTCCCTGTTTATATATACCTGTATTCGATTACCGAGCGGATAAGTTATCAGATATGCAATCTGATACGATACCTTTTCTGAATTTTCTTTTGGAAGACTATCGGCATACTCTTCAATGACGGATGAAAAACTTCGTGCCGGCTCTATTGCAGGGTTTATCCGGTCTGAAGTTTCATACGAGGTGACCTGGACGGCTTTCGCTGTCTTGTTGTTCTTACGCAGTTTCTTGTAAATGAACAATCCCAATCTGTAGGCTGTGTAAATGCAGCAGCCTATGGCTGCGACTTGAAAAATAATCTGTGTCATGACTAAAACGGTTTTAATGGTTTATAATATTCTTTGTTGTACAATTCATTGATCTCCTCCCAATGCTGTTGGATATGCTCCACGAGGATATTGCTTATATACCCGGATATGCTCATATTCGGGGCAATGACCGGAAGGAAACGCTTGATACATTCGGCTACCTCACGATTTATATAGACATGGGAACGGTTGGATGCCGGAATATTGACCAGATACCTTTCCCTATAGCTACCCGTTTCCTCTTTCTTTTTCCGGGGCTTTGCAGCAACCGTTTTCTCTGAAGGGGCTTCGGCAGGTTCTGTAATGGGAGGCACTTCCGTTTCCGGCTGTTCCGTACTTTCTTCTTTGGGCTTCTCTCTGCCGAAGATGGGTATGTCCCCGACAATGATATTCTTGAGGACATCCTCATTCACTTCAACTTTTTTCTTTGTCATGACTGTACCAGTTTAAGTTTGACGATAAGTTCTTCCGCCAATTCCGCAATACCGCTTCCTTCCAGCTGCCTGGCAGGAGGCGGCAGCATGGTACAGCGGAAAAAGGCGCGTTTGCAATGGGTGATTTCTTTCTCGTAGCGGCACAAGTCGGGAAGCGTACTGTCAAGAACGGTCAGGTGCAGTTCCCGCATGACTTCCGAGTATGATTTGAAGACTTCCACGTTAGTACGCTTTTTCAGCCTGTTCCAAAAGAAGATGATATCCTTGAGCGGCACATCCTTCGTGTTTCTGACATAATCGAGTACCGTAGTGGAAAAAGCAAGCGTACTCTGCATGATGATAAGATCCGGCGTGGTAGGTGTCAGGACATAATCCATGTTGACGATAGTGCGGAATACCCCTGTGGATTCCACCGTACCGGGCAAGTCCACAAAAATCAGGTCATAATCTCCGTTTGCGGCAAGCTCGTCCGCCGCCTCTCTCGCTTTTTCCGCAGTGGCTCCTACAATAGGATAGGCTTTCTTCTTTACACGCTCCCATTGCTGGTTCAACAGCTGCTGGTAATAGGCATTGTTGGCGGCGGCTTTTTTGTCCCGTTCCCTCATGCGCACAAGGCTGTGCTGGGGAGAGTCACAATCAATGATTGCCACGTTCAGGTTTTTCTCGAAATGGAGGTAGCTGGAAAGCACCACTGTCAAGGCTGATTTTCCGACCCCTCCCTTTTGGTTGCTGACAGCAACGAATAAAGGTTCTTTGCTCATAATCTTAACTTTTTAGTTTGTTATTGAATAAATGTCTGTCTTATCCATCCGTCAATCCGTGAACGCTTCTTTCCAACCGACTGCCGGACACTGCATCCGTTATCGGATTTATCCATCATTCCAACCGATAGTGTATCCGTTATCGTATCCGACTTTCCGTCAATGGCCGGTCTGTTGGTCATGACATTCCGATAACCGTCATATCCGACATTGTTTCCACTATTCCGACCGCTAACGGAAGCATCCGACAATATGACCATTATTCCATTATCGGAAGCCCGGTTCCATCCGTTCACGCTGCAAATAAAAAGGTATTTTTCCATACTGGCACCATGTTTCAAGGGAGGTGACGACCTATGTCATCGTATGTCATCACGTTGCATATAACTCGCTATTTTACAGTAGAATAAACCGCTATAACTTTGCGCCGACAACGAAACGGATACCGCTGTGGAGCATTTCCCGAAGACGAAGAATGAGGCTGAAGGTCAAAACACAATTTGACGAAGGAAAATTCATGTTCAAGTGAACATAGCAAGTTGTGTTTTGAGGCACCCGAAATGAATTCGGGCACTCAAAACAACTT
>OLGH01000055.1_pt1 | contig 149894 bp, 149 predicted proteins | sample 1604851 | NCBI WGS metagenome assembly OLGH01 (sample SAMEA3888894, study PRJEB22519) | human gut metagenome | biome: human gut; feature: human-associated habitat; material: faeces | place: Denmark | collected 2010 | reverse complement strand
CTGACACCGGCGTCCCAACTCTGGGACACCGGTGTCAGACCCCTGTCCCAGCCAGCCCCTGTCCCAATTAGTTTTCGTCATCCCTGTGGCTTAATTTGTAGAACATCATCGCGACATATGCTGTCACTGGAACAAGCACTGTCATCACAAGAGTGAGCTGTAACAGCTTGAAAGCTGCATCACTATGTATAAGTGCGAGCACAAGGCATGCTACATACAGTCCGGCTAATATTACGATGGCGGCTATCGCCAATACTCTTTTTTTCATATATTCTCCTTTCAAAAAAGGCACACGCGCATCATGCGGCATGTGCCATAAAAAGGGGAGGATAATTTTCTGTCATTTAAACAGAAAATCGGTAAATCTTCTTTTGTGATAATAAAAGTATTACCATAAGAAAAAGATTTATGCATTCGCTCCACAGCATTTTTTATATTTCTTTCCTGAGCCGCAAGGACATGGATCATTACGTCCAACTTTAGGCTGTGTGTTGACAACAGTTGTGGAAAGCTTCTGCTCCTTGTAGAGAGCCTTACGTGTGTCAGCGTCAAGAAGAGCATCCCACTGTGGGAGTGTATATAACCACTCTGCCTTGGCAGCTACCATGTTCTTGTAGAGTAATTCCTTGTCGAAATCCATGGAAACAACTGTGTTCTCGTCCATAGTCTCGATAGGGTTAGGTGTCTTTAAGCTGTCATTGATTCCATCGAGAACACCTACCATGGTAAGAAGTTCAAGACCGAAGCGCTCAGCAAGCTCCTTAACAGTGCCGCTTACAGGCTCCTTGGCTGCAAGAATCTGCTCATAAACACCTTTCTCAAAGTTAAAATATGTTGCCCAGAACATCTGGTATTTCTGGTCGTCCATCTCCTGCTCGTATGCAAGATTTCTCCATGTTTCAAGTAATGACATGATTATACTTCCTTTTAAAATATTATATTCTTCTGCCGGTTGCAGTAAAACAACCATAGTAAAATTATTTTATAACATAAGCAGTTCAACGTCAAGACTGAAATTTTCCGGCACTGTAGCCGATGAGTATTTCCGGAAAACGTGTCTGAAGTGCATTCAGAACCAGTTCAACAGAATCCTTTGTCTTATGATGTACAATGTAGTGCTTTTTATCATTTGCGACAACACTGAGTGAATAGCTTATATCGTGATGAAGCAGTCTTGTGTGAAGAGTACCGAATTTATATGCCCATACAATTACATCCAGTGGGACAATATGTATATTGTGCCTGTCATAAGCGATAAAGAAGTTGTCCGTGAGAGTGATTCCCGGGGCATAGGCGTGGGAGGATTCGAATTCATCACAGGCTGTCTGATACAGCTCCACTTTGCTGCCGTATCGGGAAAGACGAAGAACAGTGCGCGAATAAAGGGGATTTATAAGTGCGATAATAATTATTATTTCATGTATGATTGCGAGCAATGTTGTAAGTGCAATAAGTGCGAGGAGAATATATTCCCTGCCCTGTGACATTCTGTATTGGTTTATCAGTACCTTGCTGCTCATCATATTGAGAGCCTGACTTGTCCAGTTGAGATTATAACTTACAAGATTGTTCAGCGTATCTATTTCCGATATATTAGAATCGAGCTTGGCACTACACTTAAACTGTGTAAGCTGTGCCGGTGGTATTGAAGTAAATTCGTTTAAACCCAGTGCTGATGCAGATATCAGGACATAGTAACAGTTGTTGTCATACAGACAGTAGTAGTAGCATGCCTTTATTTTTGAACCATGCATACGGTTCACACCTGTATAGTGCAGGTTGGAAAGATTTGCCTTGACGTAAGGGGTACGGTTATGGTATGCGGCAGCTGCCTGCACCGGATTTTCGACAACCGGGACAGAAAACAGATGATATAACCCTGTGGCATACAGGATAAAAATGCTGAAAATAATGAAAAAACCCGGCATGATAAGCTTGCGGCGGTTTATTTTCTTGATGGTTGCCTGAAGATGGAATGTATTCATTGATATATGCCCCTTTTGATGGTTAATACGATAAGTATGATGTTGGGGTCAAAACATGTGCTATAAACTTAGCATGTATAACGTGTTATATTTATGCATATCACGACTTTTGGAAGAAGCTTAGATGTTCTTAGAACATCTTGCTTCGTACAACGGAGCTGATATGCATAAATATAATACGTTATACACTCGTGAATTAAGTTGGCATGTTTTGACCCCAACATCATAAGTATACGGTTATTTTATTAATAATTCAAGGTCAGCTTGCATTTTGCAGGAAAAATTGGTACTATATTGCGGTGAAAGCCTGAATGCGAAGCTTTTAAGCAGATTGTTGGCAGCAGTGATTCAGGCAATGACTGCAGTAAGCATGGGCATATAAGAAGGGGATTTATGATGGCAGCATACAGGAAATTCGCGCAGTGGTATGATAGTTTTATGTCGGACATTCCTTATGGAGAGTGGGCAGAGTATATAATTGACAGATTGAAAAAGTATGGAGTTGTTCCGGATATGGTACATGACAACGAACATTCCGGAAGCTGCATAAATAATAAGAATACTCAAAATGATGTCATTCTTGAGCTTGGCTGTGGTACCGGAAGCATGGCAAGGTATCTGTGCATGGAAGGTTACCATGTTGTGGGAATCGACCTTTCATCCGATATGATAAAGGAAGCGCGAAAGAAGATTATACCCGGCTTTGAACCCTATGTGGGCGATATGAGGGTTCCGTTTCTTGAAGCTTCAAGCTGCGGGGCTGTTGTGAGCGTGTGTGATTCCATGAATTATCTCACATCAAGGTCGGATATGGAGCTTACAATCAAGGCGGTGCACAGCCAGCTTCGTGACGGCGGAATTTTTATTTTTGACATGAAGACGGACAGCTTTTACAGAGATGAGCTTGGGGACAATGTTTTTGCGGACAGAGCCGGAAGGGTGTCCTATGTCTGGCAGAACCATTACGATGAAAAGACACACATAAACACATATGATATCACCTTCTATCGGAGAATATTCGCAAATATATGCTTAAGCTGCAGTGAGAAGCACAGGCAGAGGGCATATTCGGTGAAGCAGATTAAGGATATAGCTGCAAAATGCGGAATGGAGCTTTTAGAGCACACGGTAAGAGGCGAGAGGGCTTACTACATATTAAAGAAATAGGCCATTGTGAAATGCAGTGTGTGACAGATGGACTTTGCGTTTCACAATTACGTAAATAAAAAGAAGTAGAGGAGAAACCATGGAAGATTATATTGTCAGGGCAACAGCGGCGGACAATCAGTTGCGCGCATTTGCCATCTATTCAAAAAATCTTGTCGAGGAGGCAAGACAGAGACATAATACATCACCCGTTGCGACTGCAGCGCTCGGAAGAATGCTTTCAGCTGCGGCTATGATGGGAGTGATGATGAAGGGTGATGACGATCTGCTCACCATAAAGCTGGAGGGCGATGGACCTATCGGTGGAATTATGGTTACAGCCGATTCAAAGGCGGGGGTTAAGGGCTATGTCGGAAATCCTGATGTCATGCTGCCTCCTAACAGCAAGGGTAAGCTTGATGTCGGCGGTGCGGTCGGAAAAGGAATGCTCACCGTAATCAAGGATATAGGAATGAAGGAGCCTTACAGCGGAAGCTGTGAGATAGTCACAGGCGAGATAGCGGAGGATTTAACATACTATTTTGCTTCGAGTGAGCAGGTTCCGTCGGCGGTTGCACTCGGAGTGCTTATGGAGCATGACAATACAGTAAAGCAGGCGGGTGGTCTTATCATCCAGGTCATGCCGTTTGCTGAGGATGCACTTATCGACAGGCTTGAGCAGAAGATAAACAGCATGAGTTCAATAACTTCAATGCTTGAGAAGGGCATGCTGCCGGAGGATATATTGAATGAAGTACTTGGTGAGTTCGGAGTCGATATAAATGAAAAGATTCCGGCAGCATTCAGGTGCAACTGTTCAAAGGAGCGCGTTGAAAAGGCACTTATAAGTATCGGAAGGAAGGAACTCAAGGAGATGATTGACGAGGGAAAGCCGATTGAACTCAAGTGCCATTTCTGCAATACAAGCTATGATTTTTCGGTCGAAGAACTGAAAAAAATACTTAGATATGCAAAAGGATAATTCTTGACACCCTTATGTTTCTGTGCTATTCTAACAATGTGCTGTATTTAAGCACGTATGCTGTGGTAAAGTACTACAGTATGAATTTTTTTTAAATATTTTGGAGGTATCACAATGAGCAAGGGTACAGTTAAGTGGTTCAGCAACTCAAAGGGCTACGGATTCATTTCTGACGAGAACGGCAAGGATGTATTCGTACATTACTCAGGTCTTAACATGGAAGGCTTCAAGTCTCTTGAAGAGGGCCAGGCTGTAGAGTTTGACGTAGTAGACGGCGCTAAGGGACCACAGGCTACAAACGTAACAAAATTATAATCAACGAAGTTTTACAGTGTGCCTTTTTAATATATATAAAAGAGCAGTATTTGTACTTAACGAGATTATGAAAATAGGGATTGCCGATATGGCAATCCCTATTTACTTGCGCTTTTAAGTACAGCATTATTTATTTATGTTCTTGTTAAAGTCCGGCATTTTGCTGCCTGTGGATGACTTAGAACCTTTCTTATCGCTGCTCTTTTGCTCCCTGACAGGTGGCTTTATATCCTTATAGTATTTGTTATGTATTCTGTTAAAGAGGAATACACATCCGGCGAATATGATGATTTCGGTTATAAAACAGGCTATACGGTTGAAGATTATACCGGATGAATAGAAGTTAGCCGGAAGATACATCAAGGTCTGTAAGCCTATTATTGATACCAGATGAAGCCTTTTAAGCTCCTTGTGGCATACAGCGTAGAACATTACGGATATCATTGTGTTGAAGATGAGGAACATAATGCTCTCTGCACCTGAGAATAAGTATACATAGGATGGGGAGCTGTATAAAAACCATACATCGTTCAGCTGTCTGGTGGCCTCCTCAATAGTGTCATAGCCGTTTGCGAGTGCGGCAAGCCCTGATGAGTTGAGTGTAAGGCACAGGGAATAGTTGAGAAAAATTGTGACAGCAGTTATGATTGCTTCGGTAAGTGCCACACCTACACCTATTCCGTATGCATCACAGTATTCGGCATAGTATTTGCGGATGAACCACATTGCAAAGAAGCGGCCGCATACTATAAGGGAGGATGTTATAAGCAGCACCATAAAGCGCGCTACAGCCAGGGTGGCTGTTCCTGCACCCTGTGGGATGGTGAGGGAGAGCAGACCAGAGAGAAAACTGCCTATCATTATATAGAACAGAAGATAGGACGTGGCACCGTACAGTACCGGCATAAATCTCAGACCTACAATGCGTCTGGCTGTGAAGGTGACAAGTATGCAGGCGCACAGGAGCAGAATCCCCGACGCTGCAATAAATGATATAGTAAGAGATGGAATTGTCTTACTAAAGTCAAAAAGACCACTTAATTCGGATGCAATATCAAAATTCATACATATATCCTCTCATTAATTATATATTTTGTCCGGACGGACTATTCAATTATAGACTAATCATCATAATCAATCAAATGAAATTTTATTAAATTCTTGAAAAAATAAAAAGTTTCAGTATAATAACAATTATGTATTTCTGTAAAAGTTTGTTGGAGGTAATTTATGGCGGTTATCAGTGGAAGTAATATGTACGATATTCTTCGCAAGTCATTTTCAATACTGAACCCACAATTGATGCACCATAGTGAGAGAACAGCATATATTTTGTATAAAATGCTGCAGACTGAAGGCCATATGAGCAGCAAGGAGATGGCGGATTATGTCATAATCGCAGTTCTGCATGATATAGGAACATGTAAGCTCGAATACATACATCAGTGGGCACAGTTTGAGAAGGATGACGTATGGCCGCATTCTATATTCGGTTTTCTGTTTCTTAAGTACCTGTCACCGCTTGAAGATAAGGCAGAGATAGTGCTCTACCACCATCTTGATTATAATAAGCATTATCTGATTAAGAGCCAGTATATAAAGATAGCAGAATATCTTTTCATGGCAGATAAGATTGATGTCACCATGAGCATGCCGGGAACTTTAGAGCCGGATTATCTTCAGAAATACCGCAATATTAAGTATTCGGCGGAAGCACTTAACCTTTTTCTTAAGGCTAACACGAGGTATAATATACTTGAGAAGCTGAAGAAGGAGGATTACCTTAAGGAGCTTGATGAGCTTATTGCTTCGGTCAGCTTTTCGGAGGATTATAAGAGAAAATTTCTTCAGATGTTGATTTATATAATTGATTTCCGCAGCCAGTACACGGTAATACATACGCTCGCCACAACAATTTTTGCGCAGGAGTTAGGAGATCTGATGAAGCTGTCGGGTCAGGACAAGTATAATATGTATTACGGAGCGCTGCTCCATGATATTGGAAAGATTGCCATTCCGCTGTCGATACTTGAGTCTACGGGAAGACTGTCTGATAAAGAGATGGATATTATGAAAAAGCATGTGGAGATTACCGACCATGTACTTAAGGGCATAGTGGATGATGATATAAGGGAGATTGCGATAAGGCATCACGAAAAGCTTGACGGCAGCGGCTACTTCAGGGGTCTTAAAGGGGATGAGCTTACAAGACCACAGCGTATAGTTGCTGTTGCGGATATTATAAGTGCCCTGTACGGAAAGCGAAGCTACAAGGAGGCATTTGCTCCTGATAAGATTAAGGCTATAATTCAGGCTGATGCGGACAATAATAAGATATGTCCGGCAGTGGTGGATGTTGCTGTAAAGAACATGGAGAACATAATTCGGAACTTTGAAAAGAAGAAGGAAGCGGTGCTCGGAACCTATATGCAGATAAAAAAACAGGAAAATGATATATATGAGCAGTTTAAAGGCTTGTAAAAACATGGAAACATGGGGAGGATGCCGGCACAATAATGGTGCCGCCGGCATCCTCCCCATGTTTTTTATAGATTTACAGATTATTTAAGCGCCTTCTGTGCAAAGCCGGTGTCGACTAAGTCGGAGTAAGGGGCGTATTCCTTTATCACGCCGGCTTCGTATAGGATATCCTGAAGAAGCGTGAAGCTGTCCTTTGAGAATACAAGGTCATTTTTCCATGTATCCTGGGATTTGTATCTTTCGACAATGACTGCTATGGTGTCTGCGTCGGTGTCAGGAAACTGTGGCGCAATGACCTTGGCAATGTCCTCGGAGGAGTGCGAATTGACGTATTCCATTCCGCGCTGGAGTGCATTGGTGAAGCCCTGTATTATCTCAGGATTTTTGTTTATATAGCTTTTCTTTGCACTGTAGGCGGTATACGGAACATAGCCGCTGTCGACACCGAGACTTGCGACAACGTAGCCGGTGCCTTCCTTTTCAAGGGCGGTGGCATGTGGTTCGAACTCAACGGTGAAGTCGCCCTGTCCGCCGGCAAAAGCACCGCCTGTCAGCCCGAAATCTATGTTCTGGACTATTTCTAAATCTGTTGAGATGTCTATTCCGTTATTTTTCAGGATGTATTCAAGAACCATTTCAGGCATTCCTCCGGCTCTTCCGCCAAGTATCGTGGTTCCCTTCAGCATATCCCATGAAAAATTATCAATGGGTTTTCTTGATACGAGGAAATTACCCGCACGCTGCGTCAACTGTGCGAAGTTGACCGCATAATCGCTGTTGCCTTCATTATAGGCGTAGATTGAGGATTCGGAACCCATGAATCCGATCTGCGCCTCACCTGAGATAAGTGCTGTCATAACCTTGTCGGCACCGAAGCCTGTGACAAGCTTCAGATTGATTCCTTCCTCCTCGAAATAGCCGTTTTCTATTGCAACATATTGAGGAGCATAAAAAATAGAATGAGCAACCTCATTCAAAGTAACATCCTTTAGTGTACTTTCATCTTTTTTACATCCGCAGAAGAGGAGTGGAACAGTAAAAATAAGCGTGACAATTGATAAAACCAGAGAAATTCTTGCTTTCAAGATAACCTCCAACAATTTGTTAGGCCCAAGGTTCTGACCATGATATCATAGTATATGGATGCTGCGGGAAAATGTGACTTTCGACAAATGCAATTTTTTGATTTAATACTTGAAAAAGGGAAAGTTATAATGTACTATATGTATCTGTGCTTGGAATCAGACAGGATTTCATAATACAATACATATAAGTCGGAGGCGTTATGGCATACAGAGTACTTGCACTTGATATAGATGGAACTCTTACAAATTCTAAAAAGCAGATTACAGAAAGAACTAAGAAGGCAGTGTCGGCAGCAGCGGCAAAGGGCGTGAAGATTGTGATTGCATCGGGGAGACCGGTGCAGGGAATCAGGGCTTTTGCAAAGGAGCTTGAGCTTGAGAAGAAGGATGGATATATTCTGTCATTTAATGGAGGAAGGCTTATCTCATGCAGGACGGGCGAGATAATCCATGATATGAAGCTGCCGCTTGAGTATCTGCCGGAGATATATGAGCTTTCTAAAAAGTATAAAGTGAATCTGATGTCATACGAGGGCGATGACCTTATAACCGAGGAACCGGATGACGAGTTTCTTGCGATAGAGGCACGCATTAACGGTCTTGGAATCAAGAAGGTCGACAATCTTGTTGAGTACATCAATTTCCCGATTAACAAATGTCTGATGCTGGGGAATGGAGATTATCTTGCCGAGGTTGAGAAAAAGGTTCATGCCGCGCTGTGTGACAGAATGGATGTATACAGGTCGGAGCCATATTTCCTTGAGATACTTCCTAAGGGGGTCGACAAGGCAAAATCACTTGAGAGTTTTTTGAATATCATAGGCTGCAGGAGGGAAGAGCTTATGGCGTGCGGTGATGGGTTTAATGACCTCACGATGATAAAATATGCCGGACTCGGTGTGGCGATGGCTAATGCACGGGAAGAGATAAAAAAATGTGCTGATTATATAACAGCCTCCAATGATGAAGACGGCGTCGCTTTAGCAATTGAACGCTTTATTTTATAAAAAAATTTGTTAATTTATTTGCAAAATATAGTGGACTTTACAACTTCATTGTGCTAAAATGCTATTGTGCTGTTAAAGCGATGTATGGATTTGCCTGATTACAGGCAACATGGCAATTAACAAAAAAGGAGTATTATATGGGTAAGAATTTAAAATCAGAAGCGGTTGACCATCTTTTTGAAGCAATTATGACATTGAAAGATCTTGATGAATACTATGCATTTTTTGAGGATGTATGTACTGTAAATGAACTTTTATCATTATCACAGCGCTATGAGGTGGCGAGAATGCTGAGACAGAGAAAGACATATCTCGACATCGCAGAAAAGACGGGCGCCTCCACAGCAACCATCAGCCGTGTCAATCGTTCACTTAATTATGGAAACGATGCCTATGATATGGTATTTGAGAGACTTAACATCAAGGGTGAAGAACAATAGAAATGGGACAAGGGGTCAGACCCCCTGTCCCAACTATTTTTTTTTGGAGCAGGAATCAGGATTCTCTGTATCATTCTTTGAATTGAATTCGTCTATAATGTTCTCGACCATTTCCTTCTTGAGGTACATATCAAAGCATAGATAGCAGATGAACGAAAATGTCCGCAGATAGTCTCTCTCCTGTTCATCGGTTACATCGGAAAAGCTGTTCTCCGCCTTCTTGAACATGGATATGATGTCCTTTGTTATCGGGGAAAGGCGTTCACGCTCACCTTGATAAATCTCCTTATATATATGTTCTAAAGAAACACTTCCCTTGTCGCCGAAGAATCTGTCGGTGAGAGGTCCAAGTATTGACTGTATGTCACTTATCGACATCAGCGTCTTAAAATAGTAGATAAACATTAGGGTTATCATGTGGTCATGTGAGTATTTCTTTTTGACCGGTGGAGGAAGAAGATTATTCTTGGCATAATTGTTAATCATGGTCTTGGTGAGAATCTTGTCCTCCTCATTGCGCTTGGTGGCCTCAAGGTGAGTATCCATGAATGTCGTGACCTGATCCATGTACAGGTCGATATTGGGTATCTCGCCCGGGCGTATATAATCAAGCTTTGCGAGCTTGTGAAGCATATCTGCTAAAAATTCAGAATGTTCAAGTGACATGTTGCAACCTCTTTTCTATGTGACATAGTTCTGATGTCTGGTTCATTATAACCTAATTTCATATCAAAAACAAGAAAAACATGATTCGGGTGTCAAAACATATAAATGGATTATTTCAAATAAATATAGTGACTTTTATATTTTCATGTGCTATGATATATATGATTTCTGAATATTTTGGAGGGTAGGACAATGGGTATTATTTCAAGATTTAAGGACATAATGTCCGCTAACATCAATGCGCTTCTCGACAAGGCAGAGGATCCGGAGAAGATGATAGATCAGTATCTTCGCAATCTTGAGAGCGATCTTGCCAAGGTTAAGCAGGAGACGGCTTCTGTTATGGCAGAGGAGGCTAAGGCTAAGAGGCAGTTAGATGAGTGCACGGCAGAGGTTGCCAAGATGCAGAGCTATGCAGAGAAGGCAGTTCTTGCAGGCAATGATGAGGATGCCAAGAGATTTCTCATGAAGAAGAAGGAGCTTGTTGTTAAGCAGACATCTCTTCAGGAGACATATACCCTGGCTGCTGAGAACGCAGCTAAGATGCGCCAGATGCACCAGAAGCTTGTAGGGGATATCAGCCAGCTCAATTCAAGAAGAGATGCAATCAAGGCTAAGATTGCTGTTGCAAAGACCCAGCAGACAATCAATAAGATTGGAGCCAGTGTGGATGGGGCAGCAGAGAACCTTTCAGCATTTGACAAGATGGAGGCTAAGGCTAACAAGATGCTTGATGAGGCTAATGCCATGGCAGAGCTTAACAGAAGCGGTGTCGATTCAATCAATGATATTGCACGTAAGTATGAGGGCATGTCAACACCTGAGGTTGATGACGAGCTCGCAGCACTTAAGGCTAAGATGGGACAGAATTAATTGATTTTTACGGAAGCACCTCGTGCGACTGGTATACCGGTTGACGGGGTGCTTTTTAAGTTTCAGGGATGAAGCTTTTTTGATAGATGTGTTATTTTGAAAGGAAATAAAAATGAGTATTTATGATACTTTAAATGAGCAGCAAAGGGAGGGCGTTTTTACAACGGAGGGACCTGTGCTTCTGTTAGCTGGGGCAGGTTCCGGAAAAACCCGTGTTTTGACTCATAGGATAGCATATTTGATAGAGGAGAAGAATGTCAATCCATACAATATTCTTGCAATCACATTCACCAACAAGGCTGCGGCTGAGATGCGCGAGCGAGTTGACAGACTTCTGGGGATGGACGCAGGAGGGGCATGGATAATGACATTCCATGCGGCATGTGTGAGAATACTCCGAAGATACATAGAGAGAATAGGTTATTCCAACAGCTTTACAATCTATGATACCGATGACCAGAAGTCGATAATCAGACAGATTCTGAAGAAGCTTGACCTTGATACCAAGCTCTATAAGGACAGAGCGGTATTGACCGATATATCAAGAGCGAAGGATAAGCTGAAGGGACCGGATGAGATGGAGCTTGAGGCAGGTGCCAACTATCACCGGAAGAAGGTGGCAGAGGTTTACAGAGAATACCAGAGGCAGTTAAAGGCTAACAATGCGCTTGATTTTGATGACATTATATGCAGGACGGTTGAGTTGTTCGGGTCATGCCCGGATGTGCTTGATTATTATGGCGAGCGCTTCAGATACATCATGGTCGATGAGTATCAGGACACCAATATGGCGCAGTTCAAGCTTATAAGCCTTTTGGCGGCACGTTTCAGAAACCTGTGTGTTGTGGGTGATGACGATCAGTCGATTTATAAATTCAGAGGAGCCAATGTGAGAAATATTCTGGATTTTGAGAGCGTGTTCCCGGAGGCTAAGGTTATAAAGCTTGAGCAGAATTACCGTTCCACACAGAATATACTCGATGCTGCCAACGCTGTAATAAAGAACAATGAGGGACGAAAGGATAAGAGTCTGTGGACGGACCAGGGTGCAGGCGATAAGCTTACATATAATGTATATAATACGGCATACGAAGAGGCGTATGGTATTGTATCAGACATAAAGAAAAGGGCGGCAGAGGGCAATAATTACAATGAATTTGCGATATTGTACAGGACCAACGCACAGTCGAGAGTACTTGAGGAAAAGTTCGTGGAGCTTGGTGTGCCTTATAGAATATATGGTGCGGTCAATTTCTATGCCAGAAAAGAGATTAAGGATATTCTTGCTTATCTTAAGACGATAGACAATGCGAGGGATGAAGTTGCGGTAAGAAGAATTATCAATGTTCCTAAACGCGGAATAGGTGCCGCAACAATTGAGAAGGCGGCAGCCTACGCTGAGGACAATGACTTAAGCTTTTATGCTGCTGCAGCGAATGGCAGTAAGATACCGGGACTTGCTAAGGCAACGATAGGAAAGCTTGACAATTTCTGTACACTCATATCCGCATTCCGTGCAAAGGCAATGCAGATGTCGATTAAGGAGCTTATATCCGATATAGTTGAGAGTATAAGGTATGAGGAGTATCTTGCCGATGACGATGAACCGGATGAGATTGCGGACAGGATGTCGAATATAAATGAACTTATTTCAAAGGCGGCAGCGTATGAGCAGAATACGGATATGCCGACCTTGTCAGGCTTCCTTGAGGAGGTTGCGCTTGTCGCGGATATTGACAATATGGATGAGAATAATAATGTTGTTTCACTTATGACACTTCACAGCGCGAAGGGGCTGGAATTTCCTATTGTATACCTTGCAGGCATGGAGGATGGCAATTTTCCAAGCTACATGGCGATTACGTCCGATGACAAGAGCGACCTTGAGGAGGAGAGGCGGCTGTGCTATGTAGGAATCACGCGTGCGAGGCAGAGACTTGTGCTAAGCATGGCAAAACAGCGCATGGTCCGCGGGGAGATGATGCTGTGCAAGCAGTCACGCTTTATAAGTGAGATTCCGCCGCAGCTATTATCGGAGAGCGGCCAGGGAATAAGAAAGCCTGTGGCATTTTCTGATGATAAGGGTATCAAGGCTGCCGAAAATGCCATGAGGGAGGCACTGCCGTGGAACCGCCCGGCAGCAAAGAAAAACAGCGCAGTCTGGAATAAGCCGGCTGTTTCGATGGCTGATATCCAAAAAGGAGCACCTAAGGTCGCAGCAAGCCTTGATGAGCTTGGCTATGCGGTGGGAGACAGGGTAAAGCATGTAAAGTTCGGTGATGGTACAGTACAGAACATTGTATCAGGAGGCAGGGATTTCGAGGTTACGGTGCAGTTCGATTCGGCAGGTGTCAAAAAAATGTTTGCTTCTTTTGCAAAACTGGTAAAAATTGACTAGATATTTTTAACAATATATGATAAAATTATACTTAAGTTTATAAGCTGATAGCGTACAAAGCTTTTTGTGCCGGTATCATAATATATTTCAAGAAAGGATGAATGAAGTATGAATAAGATTGAAGAATTACTTGAGCAGGTTAAGGGTAAGGACTTAAAGGATCTTAAGGAACTCCTTAATAAGAAGCAGGTTGTTGTTGAGAAAGAGAAGAAGTGCAGCCCACTGTTATGGATTCTTGCAATTGTCGGATTCGTAGCAGCTGTAGCAGGTATCGCTTATGCAGTATACAGATACTTTACACCTGATTACCTTGAGGACTTCGAGGATGAGGATTACGATGATGATGATTTCGAGGATGAGGATGAAGACTTCGAGGATGACTTCTTCGAGGAAGAGGATGAGAAGTCCGAGGATAAGTAATCCTGTGATAACGGAATACCAATAGTAAGCAGTGAATAAATGATAGGAGGGATAATGCCCTCCTATTGTTTTAATATGTTTTATTATACAACAGACAGAAAAGATGGAATAGGAGCATGTTGAAAAGTGAAGAAGGAACGTAATGAACTTTTGGAATTTTTAGGCGGTCTTGCAATGCTGGTTGTTGGTCTGTATCTTTTTACAAATAAGGCATCGGTGCAGACCTCTTTTTTTTCGGGAAATTTAAGCCTGTTCGGGCTTAATGTCAATTCAGGACTTGTGATAATACCGTTTATTATAGGCGTTGTATGGCTCTTTGTAAAGCCTGGCTCTTTTGGAGCTAAGTTAGTTACAGGACTTGGATTTCTGTTAATAATTGTGTCAGTAATCGCATCGACAACGATAAGACTTCAGAGATTGACACTGTTTGAGTGGATATTGTATCTGGTTCTGATCTTTGGCGGTGTCGGACTTCTTGCAAGGGCATTGTTCGGCGGAAATAAGAAATAATAGAGGCAGGAGCTTGGAAGTTAAAGCCTGCGGAATGGAGATTATATGAAAAAAGGAGAGCACATAGAAGGGGTTGTAGCTTCCGTTGCTTTTCCTAATAAAGGTAAAGTTATATGTGATGAGGGAACTGTCATGGTCAAGAATGTCATACCCGGACAGACCCTTGACGTGAGAATAGACAAGGTGCGAAATGGAAATGCAGAGGGTACGGCATGTGCTGTTATAAAGGAATCGGATATTGTTGATGAGAGCATAAGGTGCGAACATTTCGGAAGGTGCGGGGGCTGCGTGTACCAGCCGGTGCGCTATGAGGAACAGCTTAAGCTTAAGAGCGCACAGATAGAGAAGCTTCTTGCTCCTGTAGGAGGAGATTACATCTACGAGGGAATAAAGGGAAGCCCGGAGGTGGCTGAATACCGCAACAAGATGGAATTTTCCTTCGGTGATGAGGTGAAGGATGGACCGCTGAGCCTTGGCATGCATAAGAGAGGAAGCTTTCATGATATAGTGACAGTCAGTGGCTGCAGGATTATGGATGGCGATTTCAGAAGTATACTTTCGGCAACACTTGATTATTTTAAGAACAGCGGTGTTACGTTTTATAAAAAGCTTGCCCATACCGGATACCTCAGACATCTGCTTGTGAGAAAGGCTAAGAGGACTCAGGAGCTTCTTGTGGATATAGTGACCACCTCACAGCTTGACACACGGGCTGAGAAGGCACTTCTTGATGGTTATGCGTCTCTTATTATGGATATGGTGTCGGACGGCAGGATACATGGCAAGGTGGCAGGAGTGCTTCACACCGTGAATGACAGCCTTGCTGATGTGGTGCAGAGCGACAGGACGGATATCCTCTGTGGACAGGATTTCTTCTATGAGGAGCTTCTTGGACTTAAGTTCAAGATAACACCTTTTTCATTCTTCCAGACCAACTCGCTTGGCGCGGAGGTTCTGTATGATATCGTAAGAAGCTATATAGGTGATACCAAGGACAAGGTTGTGTTCGACCTGTACAGCGGAACCGGAACGATAGCGCAGCTTGCAGCGGCGGTTGCGAAGCGCGTTGTAGGTGTTGAGATAGTCGAGGAGGCGGTAAAGGCGGCCGGGGAAAATGCTGCACTTAACGGCCTTGACAACTGTAAGTTTTTAGCGGGTGATGTGCTCAGGGTGATTGATGAGATAGAGGAGAAGCCGGATATACTCATCCTTGACCCGCCGCGTGATGGTATACATCCGAAGGCACTGCCGAAGCTCATAGCATACGGTGTCGACAGGATAGTATATGTATCCTGTAAGCCGACAAGTCTTGCGCGAGACATGGCTGTCTTTAATGAAAATGGATATTATTTGGAAAAAGCGGCTGCGGTCGACATGTTTCCGGGAACGGCAAACACCGAGGTAGTGGCACTTATCGCCCGAAAAGGTTAAAAAATAATAAAAATTGCTTGACATTCGGAGCATTTGAATATATTCTATTTACGTTAATTAACGCGGAATAATTTAAATTTAATACTTACCGGTATATTGCACATAAAGGGGTGGGCTAGTCTCATTCCTTTTTCTTGAATACGGCGATAATTTAAACTGGTAAAGCGTAAACGCGTTAAAATATAATAAGGAGGAAAATTTTATGAGAAAGTTTTCAAAGCGTGTTCTTGCTGTTACACTTTCAACTGCAATGGTATTTTCACTTGCAGCATGTAACAAGTCGAACAACAATCCTACTGATTCTACAACATCACAGGGTCAGACAGGTGAGTCCACTTCTGCTACAGATGGCAGCAGTGAGACAGGTAACGATGGAGTGCAGACCTATACATACAATTCCTATACGTCAGCACTTGCCAACAACTGGAATCCGCATACATGGGAGTCAAATGCGGATGATGAGGTTTTAAATAGTTATTTATCTTCACCTTTCTGTACAATGCAGATTCTCGATTCTGAGAATGGTGTATATCAGTGGGTATATGAGATGGCAACATCCATCACTGATGTGACGAAGGATCACAAGGATGACCTCACTAAGTACAATGTAACTCTTCCATCAGGCAAGACGGCAGATGAGACAGATGCCGGCTTCGTATTCGAAATCAAGTTAAATCCGGATGCCAAGTGGCAGGACGGAACACCTATCACTGCTGATACATACGTTTACTCAATGCAGCAGTTACTTGATTCTTCCATGAAGAACTACAGAGCTAACCTCTACTACAGCGGTGAGTCCGCAGTTGCAGGTGGTCTTGCATACTATAATTCAGAGTCTCCGCTCTACACTGCAATGGTTCCGGCTTACGGCGATGGAGAGACTCCTGATTACTCTTATGATTTAGACGCAGGTATCGATGCAGGATATGTATATATAAGCGACAGCGCTGATACAACCCTCGGCTATTCTGTGAGCGCTCTCTGGAATGACAATGGTTTAGGAACAGAGGACGGCTATGCAGCAATCACTGACGGTGCAGATGATTACGGCTATACTAAGATTACTGCTGATAACAAGGATGCAATCTTCGGCTTCGTTTCTGCAGCGCTTGCAGCAGGCTTCGGTATCACAGATGAGGCAGAGATTGCTAATTTAACAAAGGAAATGTTATTCGTAAATGATGGTACATTAAGCGAGAAGGTTGACTGGGATACAGTAGGTCTTTACAAGGTTGACGATTACACTATCCGTTATGTAACACAGACATATCAGGATCTCAACTACTTCTTAACAAGCTGTACATCAACATGGTTAGTATATGAGCCATACTATGAGGCAGGCAAGGATACAACCGGTACATTGGTAACAACTGATTATAACACTAAGCTCGAGAACACTATGTCCTATGGTCCATATAAGCTTGTTTCTTTACAGAATGATAAGCAGATGGTATTCGAGAAGAATGAGAACTGGTATGGCTATGCAGAGGAGAACGGACATCTTGTTTCAACAACACCTTACCTTGTAGATGGTGAGAATGTTCCTAGATATGTAACAGATAAGATCGTTATCAACGTTATGGATGACAATGCTGCAAAGCAGGCATTCTTAAAGGGTGAGATTGATGGGTGGTCTCCAAGTGCTGATGACCTTTCAACATATGCAACCTCAGATCAGTTATACAAGGTTGATGAGACATACACAATGTCATTCTTCTTCAACACTAACCTTGAGAAGCTTCAGGAAATGGATCGTTCAAAGGGTAATACTAACTCAGTTGTTCTCTCTAATGACAATTTCCGTAAGGCAATGTCATTAGGCATTGACCGTACTGAGTGGGTAACAGCTACACCTGGCTACAAGCCGGCTTACGCTATACTCAACAACTTATATTTCTATGATGTATACAATGACCCAACATCCTCATACCGTAACTCTGATGAGGCTATGCAGGCAATCTGTAACCTTTACGGAGTAGCTTACGGCGATGGAACACCTTATGCAACATTACAGGATGCATATAAGTCAATCAATGGTTACAACTTAACAGAGGCTAAGGAGCTTATGAAGACAGCTTGCGATGAGCTTGTTGCCGCAGGTCTCTACACAGCCGGTGAGGATATCGTTATCCGTATCGGTTACAAGAAGGGTGCACTTGATTCATCTGATAACAAGCAGATTGAGCTCTTCAACAAGTATGTCAATGCTGCTGCTGAGGGTTCAGGCTTCGGTAAGATTACACTGACTGCAGTTGATAATATCAACGACCGTTACAGTGATGTAGTTAAGGGCGAGTATGCTATCGGCTTCGGTGCATGGGGCGGTGCCGCATTCTATCCGTTCCGTAACTTCCAGGTATACTGTGATCCGGATCAGTACTCAATCAATGAGGCCGGCTGCTGGGATCCTAAGACAGAGGAGTTAACACTCAATGTTAACGGTGAGGATGTTACAATGACATGGCAGGCATGGTCAGGCTCGATGATAGGCTCAGGCGTATACTCAGAGGCTGATTTCTCCACAAAGCTCAGCATCACAGCTCAGTTAGAGGAGGAATTCTTAAAGAAGTACTATAGAATTCCACTTGCCGGAATGACAACTTGTTCAATGCTTTCATATAAGTGCTCATACTACACAGAGGATTACAACATCATGTATGGCTTTGGTGGAATGGAGCTTATGAAGTACAATTACTCTGATCAGGAGTGGGCTGATTATATAGCAAATAATACATTAAGCTATGAATAAGCTGCAAATAAGTCACTTTAACTAATACAGAACAAAACTCAGGCTGCGGAGAAGCAGAAGTTCTCCGCAGTTTTTGTTCAATAGCTATGTTTTTCTCTGTTTTGGTTTGGTTACCGCTTAAGGGAAAATTACGAAGGATTACTTAGAATAATTGCAATATTATTTATTGCCGTGACAATAAAAATATTATATAATTTCGTGTAGCTGAACCTAAACAAAGAAATGCATTGTTTAGAACCAGTATATAAGTTAAGGATAAAGTAATAAAAAGGAGAAAGCTCTAATGGGAAAGGCTAAAAAGACCGGAGGACGAAGAAGTGGAATGGGAAAATACGTTGTAAAACGTATTGTATTGATGTTTTTTACATTCTTTATTATCTCCACAATTTGTTTCATGTTAGTACGATTGCTTCCTAGGGAGCTGCCTACGGACAAGGTACAGGCGGCTGCTATTCAGGAAAGATGGGAGGCACTTGGATATAATAAACCATTGCTGATTCAGTATGGTATATATTTGAAGAATATTTTCACCAAGTGGGATTTTGGTACATCCTGGTACATCCAGTTTAGACAGCCTGCATGGGATGTGCTCACAAGCAGACTTTTACCGACAGTGCTGGTAAACCTGTATTCACTCTTACTTTCAATTCCTCTGGGAATAGGACTTGGTATATTTGCCGCTATCAAGAAGAATAAGTGGCAGGATTCATTGATAAGCACACTTGTCATGGTATTTATCTCTGTGCCGAGCTATGTATATGCATTCTTGGTTCAGTATTTATTCTATTTCAAGCTTGGATGGCTTCCGCTTATGGTATATTCCATCAACGATGCGGGAGGTTCATGGCTCACAGGCAAGATGTTCCACAGTATGATTGCACCTATTCTTGCACTTTCCTTCGGTGAGATTGCAGGCTTATGCAGATTTACAAGAGCGGAGCTTACCGAGACGCTTACATCGGACTATATGCTTCTTGCGCGTACTAAGGGTCTTACCCGTGGACAGGCGACTGTAAGACATGCACTCAAGAATGCGATGGTACCGATACTTCCTATGATTATCTCCAGCTTTATAGGAATCATGGGAGGTTCAATGATTATCGAGCAGATATTCTCAATTCCGGGTGTCGGACAGCTGTACATCAAGTCTATTTCGTTGTTTGACTACGATGTATTTATGATGGACAGTATTTTCTATACATTTATAGGTCTTTTAGCGAACATCGTTGTAGATATAAGCTACGGCTTTATTGATCCTAGAATAAGAATGGGGGAGAAATAGTATGCAGGACAACAATTTAAACTATGAAAACATCCCATTGGAGAAATTTGAATTTGTTCATGATGGAGATAGAATATCCGACAAGAAATTTGAGGATAAGCCTATCAGCTACTTTAAGGATGCATGGATTCGTTTCAGGAAGAACCGCGCCAGCGTTATCGCAACGGTTATAATTGCACTTATTGTACTTTTTGCATTCATAACCCCTCTGTTTATAAGAAATTATGACTCAAGATTCATGGACGCTTATTATGCTAAGAAGGGACCTAGAAATGAGTTTCTTGCAAAGTTCGGAATAGCAGATGGTTCCGTTGCGCGTAAGTTCTCAGACAAGGGACTTATCAAGGCTGTAGCTATAGGTATGGGTGCAGAGGATCATGAGGGAAACGGCAATGTCACACTTGAGGAAGGACTTGCCAGCAGGTATCAGCCGATTATCAAGGGCTCAATAGGCGAACCTTCTATAACCTACGATGCTGCCAAGAAGGAGAAAAAGGTCTATGGTGCCAATATCGACACTTATCTTGAGGTAGGCTTTATGTACAACAGCATTGAGCAGTCCGAGTACAAGGATATCCTTAGATATCAGGAGGAGACAGGCATTCAGATATTATATCCTCTTATTGCGGACAACGAATGGAACTTCGACGCGTTAGATGCCAACTACTGGTACAAGACCAAGAAGGGTGCACCTGTCTATATTGATAAGAATGGAAAGGCCAAGACTATCGAGTATGGAGAGGGAATGGTACTTGAGGATAACTATGTCCGCGATGCTGACGGAAATCCGGTTTATTACGAGTACACAGGCGGTGGAAGCTATGATACAGCCCAGTATAGGGTAAGAGTTCTGTACTATAACTATTATCAGTATAAGAACGGCTTCGTACCTCAGTATATTCTCGGAACGGACAGCCAGGGCTATGACCTTGCGCTCAGGCTTGCAGATGGTATCAAGCTGAGCCTGCTTGTCGCTGTATGTGTATCGGTAGTCAACTTCATAATCGGTGCCGCTTATGGTGCGATTGAGGGCTACTACGGTGGAACAGTTGATATAGTCTTAGAGAGAGTCACTGATGTACTGAGCGGTGTTCCGTTCATCATCGTTGCCACACTGTTCCAGTTACACCTCGCTTCAAAGCTCGGACCGGTTGCCTGCCTTATCTTTGCCTATGTGCTCACAGGCTGGATCGGTACGGCATCAAGAGTGCGTACACAGTTTTACAGATTTAAGAATTCAGAGTATGTTATGGCTGCAAGAACACTTGGTGCGAAGGACAGGAGACTTATCTGGAAGCATATTTTCCCTAATTCACTTGGAACAATTGTTACTTCAGCAGCGCTGTCAATTCCGAGTGTAATCAACTCAGAGAGTATGTTGAGCTACTTAGGTATCGTTAAGCTTGGTACAGCTTCTACGACTTCGCTTGGTAACCTTCTTGCTGAGGCGCAGGGTATCTGGACTAACTACCCTCATCTTATGATATGCCCTGCATTAGTGCTTTCGTTACTTATGATATGCTTTAACTTGTTCGGTAATGGATTAAGAGATGCGTTCAATCCATCGCTGCGTGGTGTGGAGGAATAATATATGGATAAGATATTAGAAGTTAAGAACCTGAAAGTTTCCTTCCGTACACAGGGAGGAACCGTTAAGGCTGTTAGAGATATTTCGTTTGACCTTGAAAGAGGTAAGACACTTGCAATCGTTGGAGAGTCCGGCTCAGGTAAGTCAGTTACATCCAAGGCAATCCTTGGTATCCTTGCCGGTAACTCAATAATAGAGGGCGGAGAGATTCTGTATGATGGAAAGGATTTATTATCCATCACAGAGGATGAGATGTACAAAATCAGAGGTGATAAGATATCGATGATTTTCCAGGATCCATTGTCCTCCCTCAATCCAATCGTAAAAATCGGACGCCAGATTACAGAGGCGATGCTTCTTAAGAATAAGGCGAACAGAAAAGAAGCGAGAAATGAGTTCAATTCCCTTCTAAGGATATTGAAGAGCAACATGATTGCGGCTCAGGGACAGGGCTCAGAGGCAGAAATAACAGAGATGATAAAGACCTTCGACGGCTTTGCAACTCTGTCGACAAAGCTTGAGATGCCATACAATGATGCTATGGCTAATGCCGAGGAAATCAAGGCATCTGTTGAGGATCTTCTTTTCATGGTAGAGAAGAAGCAGAATCCTGATGTAAGAGAGAAGCTTACAGATTATGTTCTGATGCTTCAGAAGGTTCAGAATGAATTCATCGAGGATGAGTATGCTGCAAGGCTTACAGAGCTTCTTGATAAGCATAAGAAGGAGAAGGACAGCTATCCGAAGAAAGCACAGGAGAATGTCGAGCTGTCAGCTTCTCTTGAAAAGCTGTTAAATGATACAGTCAGGCTTATGGATGACATCATCAGCCAGCCAAGACCTAATTTCTTCAGAATAGGTTACTATAAGCTTAAGGGAAAGGATTGCAGCATCAAGGGAAAGGGTGTTGAGAAGCTCAACGAGGAGGCACTTACATTCCTCAACGATAACTTCATGAACCATTTCCTTGAACTTGAGGATAATGGTATACGCTATTCGTTTGAAAATGCACTTGAGAACAAGAAGAAGCTTCTTCCTAAGCTTGAGGAGGCTAAGAAGTACTACGAGGGCAGCTTCACAAAGGCTGAGGCTAAGAGCTATGCAAAGACTCTTGCCGATTTGGTTCCGGCTTCCATTGACCAGCTTGAAATCAATAAGGACAGTGTCGCATATACTTTCAGAAGCAGTCTTAATAAAGCTATCGATAAGTACTTCTCCGCCCAGAAGACCAATCCGAAGGAGGAGGCAAGATTTGCAAGTCAGTCTGCCAAGAGAGAGAAGCTTATCGCAAAGGGAAAGACTGTGGACTGGAAGGTTGTACCGAAGTCAGTTTATGACCTTGATGAGCTGAAGGCAGATATCGTGCACGTGGTCACACGTCTTGAGGACAAGTATAAGGCAGAGATAGCAGCAACAGAGAACTTCGATGTCGAGGCAAGAGGAATTGAGATAGTTGATTTCTTCAAGACGAAGGCTTCGCAGGTTGTATATAAGGTAACTAAGGCGATGGCGAAGGAGAAGGCAATCAAGCTTATGGAGGAGGTTGGCATCCATGAGCCGAGACGCAGATACAATCAGTATCCGTTCGAGTTCTCAGGTGGTATGAGACAGCGTATCGTTATCGCAATAGCGCTTGCGGCAAATCCGGACATTCTTATCTGTGATGAGCCTACAACAGCACTTGACGTTACGATTCAGGCACAGATACTTGAGCTTATCAACCAGTTGAAGGTTGAGCGTAACCTTTCGGTTATCTTCATCACACATGACCTTGGCGTGGTTGCCAACATGGCTGATGAGATTGCCGTTATGTATGCCGGTAAGATAGTTGAGTACGGAACAGCGCAGGATATCTTCTATGACCCGAGACATCCGTATACCTGGGCTCTTCTCTCCTCAATGCCGGATCTTGATACGAGCGATAAGCTCGATGCTATTCCGGGTACACCGCCAAATATGATTTATCCACCTGTAGGTGATGCATTTGCGGACAGAAATAAGTATGCCATGAAGATCGATTTCGAGAAGCAGCCGCCTATGTTTAAGGTAAGTGATACACATATGGCAGCTACATGGTTACTTCATCCTAATGCACCGAAGGTTGAGATACCTAAGATTATTACGGATCGTATTGCAAGAATGAAACAGAAAAGCGCAGGAGGTGAAATCTAATGGAAGATAAGAATCAGGAGGTTTTACTTCGTGTCGAGAATCTTTGTCAGTATTTCGGTCCTACCAAGGCAGTTGATGGCGTAAGCTTCGACATTAAGAAAGGTGAGGTTTTCGGTCTTGTTGGAGAGTCAGGCTGTGGTAAGACTACAACCGGGCGTTCAATCATCAAGATTTATGATATTACAAGCGGTAATATATATTTTGAGAACCAGAGAATCTGTGCCGGAACAGGAAGCTATAAGCTCGCAATTGAGAATGCGAAGGCAGAGGCTAAGAAGGAGCTCAAGGAGTTGGACGAGGATTCTAAGAAAAATCCTTCCAATGCCGAGGTTAACAACAGGAAGAAGGCTGAGATTAAGGCTGAGCTTGACAGGACAATAGCCGAGAACAAGGCTCAGATAAAGAGCGCCGTGTTCGACCATAAGAACTGCGACAAGGAATACTCAAAGAAGCTTGTAGCCGAGGTAAATGAAAGATATAAGAAGGCTATGGCTGAGGCTGGAAATGACAGCGCAAAATTAGCTGAATTAAAGAAGAAATATAAGGATGAATTAAGAGTAGCTAAGAATACACGTCTTATAACCAAGATACAGATGATTTTCCAGGACCCTATAGCATCACTTAATCCGCGTATGACAGTCCGCGAGATTATCGCTGAGGGACTTGTAATCAACGGAATAAGGGACAAGGAGTACATTGACGAGAAGGTATATGAGATACTTGAGATGGTAGGACTTGTAAGAGAGCATGCGGGACGTTACCCACATGAGTTCTCAGGTGGTCAGCGTCAGCGTATCGGTATCGCCCGTTCCGTTATTATGAGACCGGATCTGCTTATTGCGGATGAGCCTATATCTGCGCTTGACGTATCAATTCAGGCACAGGTTATCAACCTTTTGAATGACTTGCGGGATAAGCTTGGTCTTACGATATTATTCATAGCACATGACTTGTCGGTTGTTAAGTATTTCTCCGACAGAATCGGTGTAATGTATTTTGGTAATATGGTAGAGCTGGCTTCCTCGGATGAGTTATTCGCCCATCCGCTGCATCCTTACACCCGCTCACTGCTTTCGGCTATTCCGCTTCCGGATCCGGATGCCGAGAAGAACAGAGTCCGTATAACCTACAACCCTATTGCAGAGCATGATTATACAGTTGACAAACCATCAATGCGTGAGGTTGTTCCGGGGCATTTTGTATATTGTAACGATGCCGAGGAGGCTCGTTACCGTGAGGAACTTGGTAAGTGAAAAAAGAGAAAAAAAATAAGGTGATTTCATATAGTATTATTGCAGCGATGGGTCTGCTTATTTCCTTCGTATTTTTAAGACTCAGGTCATTTAATGCAGTGACATTGCCTGCTGAAAGGTACAGGCTGTTAGCGGATGCTTTTACCATTCCGGGTATCGCATTCATGATGTTCGGAGCCTTAATCTGGGTGGCGGGTCTTGGAGCACTGGACGGTATTTCCTTCGCGGTGAAGGGACTTCTCAGGAGACTTATTCCGGGTTCCCGTCTTAACAGTGAGGATAACGAAAGCTATTATGAGTACATCCAGAAGAAACGTGCCAAAAAGACTAAGGCGTATCTGCCACTGGTGCTTGTCGGTGCTGTGTATACCGTATTTGCGATAATATTTATAATATTGTTTTATCAGGTATTCTGACTTAAGAGGTGCCATTGAACTTCGGTTCAATGGCACTTTTTTAACATATCCCGGCAAAAAAATATTGACTTTTGAAGTGAGTTAGATTACACTAACATACGAAACGGAGGTAATAGACTATGGGAACAGTGATTGTAGCGGCAATACTTGTTGCTGTTGTTGGATTTATTATCTATGGAATGGTTAAGGATAAGAAGGCAGGCAAATCCATCGTGTGTGGAGGCGACTGCAGTAAATGCAAAGGACATTGCAGCCATTGATTGAACGCAGAATAGGCAAAGCGACTGCGTTCATGAGCAAGTAGCGAAAGCGGATTGCGAATGTCCGCTTTACTAACAAAAGCGGTGCTACAGCCACCCCGGAGGTATATGCAACGGATACCTCCGGGGTGGTTTTTGTATATTGTATTTTTTAAAGAAATATGGAAAAAATGCTATAAAAATATTTAATTTTTCGAAAAAATATGGTATAATTGTATAATCAAATAGCTAAAGCATTTGAGCTTGAACGCAGAATAAGCAAAGCGACTGCGTTCGTGAGCAAGCAGCGAAAGCGGATTGCGAATGCCCGCTTTACTAAAAGAATAAAAAGTATGTTCAAAATGAGGGAACAGGAGGCAGCGTATGGAGATTAGAGAATTTGCAGATATGGATAAGTTTGAAGATATTATGAATAACTGGGCGAAGGCAACCGGACTTGCTACAGTTGCGGTCGGCGCAGACGGCAAATATATTTCCGGATGCTATAATTTTACGGATTTCTGTATTAAGCTTACAAGAGGGAGCAAGGAAGGCTGCAGAAGATGTGAGAAGTGCGACAGGGAGGGCAAGGGCGTGTACCACTGTCATGCAGGTCTCATCGACTTCGGAATTGACCTTGTTGTAGAGGGACAGAAGGTTGGCTCGGTTATCGGAGGACAGGTTCTCCCGGAGCATCCTGATGAGGAGAAGTTCCGTAAGGTGGCGAGGGAGCTTGGAATCAATGAGGATAAGTACATAGAGGCGCTTAAGAAGGTTAATGTCCGTACTGAGGAAGCAATCAATGCTTCGGCCATGCTTTTAGGACAGGTGCTTAACAATTTTATCAATGCCGAATATTCCAAGAAGATAAATGGCAGTATTATAGGCAGCCTTACAGATGGAGTGAATGCAGCTAATCATCTTGTAGAGGAGATTAAGAAGAAGACAGGTGAGCTTAGAAGCATAAAGAGCAAGCAGAAGATACTTGCACTTAATGCCAGCATAGAGGCAGCAAGAGCAGGTGAGATGGGAGCAGGCTTTTCTGTTGTAGCGAATGAAGTCGGTAAGCTGTCGGAGAAGAGTTCATCAGTCAATAAGGATATAGAGGAAATTGTGACTAAGATATCAGACGTTGTCTCATCAATGAAAAATTAGAAAATAAATTCACATAAAATTAACTACAAATATGAGCACCAATCTGTTATAATCATTGATAGCGATTAAAGGATTGGTGCTTTTTATGTTTCAGAATAAGTTGTATTATATGATGAATAAGCCGGGAGGGTGTATAACAGCAAGAAGTGATGCTTCTCATAGGACGGTTATGGAATATTTTCCGGAGGAGCTGGCAGGAGAGCTGTTTCCGGTCGGGAGACTTGATAAGGATACACAGGGGCTATTGTTTTTTACCAATGATGGGAGCTTCGACCAGCGTATTATGCATCCTAAGCACCATGCACCGAAGAGATATTACCTGTTTGCTACAGGCAGCTTAAGTGATGAGGCGATAGAGAGGATTGAGGAGGGGCAGACCCTTTCCGGCGAGGAAAAGCCGACCAAGGGTGCGGTCATCACAATTACTGAACGTGGAAGATATGAGGAATTTGAAAAACGGTTCACACCGAAGAAGCGTTTCAGGGATAATGAATTTAACAGAAACAGACCTGTATTTGCCGCGGAGCTTGAGATTTATGAGGGGAAGAAGCACCAGGTAAAGAGAATGCTTCTGGCAGAGGGGTGCAGGGTAATATACTTAAAAAGAATTGAGATAGGCGGAGTGAGGCTTGATGAGAGCCTTGCACCGGGGGAATACAGAAAACTGACAGAGACAGAGTACGATAAGCTGATGTCGGGTGATTGGAAGAATTGATTATGAAAAATATAGTTATAGGTATGCTTGCACATGTTGATGCAGGAAAGACAACTCTTTCAGAGGGGCTTTTGTACACCGGGAATGTGATAAGAAAGCTTGGAAGGGTGGATAATAAGGACGCATTCCTTGACACCGATAAACTGGAGAGACTCAGGGGAATAACCATATTTGCAAAGCAGGCAGTGATAAAGACGGAGAATACATATTTTACGCTGCTTGATACACCGGGGCATGTGGATTTTTCGGCGGAGATGGAGAGGACACTGGCAGTCCTTGACTATGCGGTGCTTGTCATAAGCGCTGCGGATGGTGTGCAGTCCCACACGCGGACGGTGTGGAAGCTTCTTGACCAATACCATATTCCAACCTTTATTTTTGTAAATAAGATGGATATGAATGGGGCAGACAGGGACATGCTCATGGAGAATCTGCAAAAGGAGCTGTCAGGGAGCTGTATTGATTTTGATGAGGAAGCAGACATTGTTAATGAGAACCTTGCAATGTGCGATGAACATTGCATGGATGAATACCTTAGGGATGGGAACATTGGAGAGAGTACTATAGCTAATGCGGTAAAGTACAGGATGGTGTTTCCCTGTGTGTTCGGTTCTGCGCTCAAGCTTAATAACGTGGACAGGCTTTTATCTCTTATGGATGAATACACTGTCATGCCGGAGAGTGGCAGGGATGAGTTCGGCGCGCGTGTCTACAAGATTTCGAGGGACGCGCAGGATAACAGGCTCACATATCTTAAGGTGACTTCGGGTGAGCTTAAGGTACGCCGGGTTATCGGCGATGACAAGGCGGCACAGCTGAGAATATATTCGGGAGACAGATACGAGACCTGTGACACAGTATATCAAGGAATGGTGTGCGCAGTACTGGGACTTAACGGTACATATCCGGGAGAGGGGCTTGGCTGCGAGTATGGGAATATCCATGCCGTGCTTGAACCGGTTCTTGATTACAGAATTAAGCCTGTTGATGACATTACACCGGCTAAGCTGCTTCTGTCGCTTCGTGAGCTTGAGGAGGAAGAGCCTCAGCTAAGTATAGTCTGGAACGAGGAGCTTGGTGAGCTTCATGTAAAACTGATGGGAGAGGTGCAGACAGAGGTTTTAAAAAGTGTAATAAAAGATAGGTATGATGTAAACGTGGAATTTGATGAGGGAAGTGTGGTCTACAAGGAGACTGTCGCGGGAAAGACCGAGGGCGTAGGTCATTTTGAACCGTTAAGGCATTATGCGGAGGTACATATACTTATTGAACCGGGAGAGCGCGGAAGCGGAATAACGATAACCACGCAGTGCAGGGAGGATATACTTGACAGGAACTGGCAGAGACTTATAATGACACATCTTGCCGAGAGGGAGCACAAGGGTGTGCTCACAGGTTCGGCACTGACTGATGTCAAGTTTACCATTCTTACCGGACGTGCACATCAAAAGCATACAGAGGGCGGCGATTTCAGGCAGGCTGTCTACAGGGCTGTGAGACAGGGACTTATGAAGGCGGATAATGTGCTGTTAGAGCCGTACTACAGCTTTTCACTTGAGCTGCCGCAGAGCTTTCTCGGGCGTGCCATGACGGATGTTGAGCGCATGTCGGGTCACTGCGGTTCCCCGGTCTTATCGGACGGTAAGGCAGTGCTCACAGGACGTGCACCGGTGGTGGGAATGAGACATTACCAGAAGGAAGTTAACGCATATACAAGAGGTGAGGGACATCTCACCTTATTTGCCGATGGATATGATGTGTGTCACAATGCAGAGGATGTTATAGAACAGAGAGGATATATAGCTGAGGCTGATACGGCTAATCCGGCATCATCGGTGTTCTGTGCGCATGGAGCCGGATTCATTGTGCCCTGGGACGAAGTGGAAGCTTATATGCACCTTGAGGCTGTTCTTTTAGATGACGGAAGCCTGCGTGGGCTTAACGATGATGAGCTTAAGCTTATAAATCCCCTTGCGGCAAGGAACGGTTCTGCCAGTAAGGATGATGACTACTACGCGCTTGGCACGGATGAGATAGACGAGATTATTGCAAGAACCTCACATGCTAACAGCCATGACAAGGGGGCGGTAAAGCAGTGGAAGCGGTCTGCCGGTTCAAAGGCGGTGGTATATGACTACGGCACCTCCTCAGGGAAAAATAAGCCTGAGCCGAAGAAGGAAAAATATCTTCTTGTCGACGGCTATAATGTTGTGTTTGCGTGGGATGAGCTTAAGGATATTGCTGCAGTGAATATAGACGGAGCGCGCGGAAGGCTTCTTGATATACTGTGCAATTATCAGGGAATTAAGAAGGTCAACCTCATTGCCGTATTTGATGCATACAGGGTGCCGGGACACAAGACGGAGTACCTTGATTATCACAACATACATGTTGTCTATACAAGGGAGGCGGAGACTGCGGACAGATATATAGAGCGGTTCGCGCATGAGAACGCCTCAAAATATGATGTTACGGTTGTTACCTCCGATGGGCTTGAGCAGATTATCATAAGGGGGCAGGGCTGCCAGCTTATGTCGTCGAGGGATTTTGAAAAAGAGGTAGCTTCGGCGCGACAGAGCCTTGCTGAGGCATACAGCGCAGCCAACAGACCGGAGAAAAATTATATAGGCGACCATGAGATATTTAAAAATGGTATTTTGTCTGAAGATAAAAAAGACGGGTAGATAATATATACGGAAGAAAGCTTGAAGAAGTGGCGGAACCGGCTGCATATAGTTATGCGGTTGGTTTCCGGCCGGAAATGGAGAATAAAATGAAGTTCAGAAATGTTGATAAAAGAAGATTGGTTATTGTTGTGGCTGCTGTTATTATGATGGGCTTTGCGCTGTCATTCCTAAATAGAACGAACCTTGGAACAGACCCCTGTACGATGTTTAATCTTGGAATGTCAAGGATTCTTGGTCTGAGCCTTGGAACATGGCAGGCAATCTTTAATTCTTTTTTGTTCATTTTTGTATTTATCTTCGCAAAAAATCAGATTGGCTGGGGTACTCTGGCAAACATGTTTCTTGTAGGCTACAGCTTTGACTTTTTTACATGGCTTAATGATAAGTGGATACCTGCCGGGGCATTTGATTCGATGGCTGTGAGAATCCTCGTAATGATACCTGCGCTGTTCATCTTTATCATCGCTGCTTCGGCATATATGGGTGCTTCTCTTGGCACCTCTCCGTATGATGCCATATCGTACATACTTGCCGACAAGATAAAGAAGGTTCCCTTCAGGGTTGTGAGAATATGCTATGACCTTGTTGTGTGTGTGGCAGGCTGGGCGCTCGGGTCAACGCTCGGTGTGGTCACTGTGATTATGTCATTGGCACTCGGACCTGTCATCACATGGATGACGGATAATGTCATAGACAAATATATTATTTCAGATAAAAAATGATTGTATGGAAGGTAAAAAGCTATGGAAATTATGGATGAATATAAGCTTGAGGTGTTCAAGGACTGTTTCGATTCGGGGGAGATAAGAAAATTCCGTGAGCTTATGATGTACTATGAATGTGCGATGCTTGAGGTCAAGACTAAGCTTGATGTCCTTAACAAGGAGCTTGCCCTGAAAAAGAGCAGAAACCCATTCGAGAGCATAAAGTGCAGAATCAAGACACCGGAAAGCATCGTTGAGAAGCTTGCAAGACGAGGTATTGAATTCTCGGTTGATAATATTGAGAAGGAGCTTAACGATATTGCGGGAATAAGAGTTATCTGCTCATTCCCGGATGATATATATGAGCTTATCGATTATCTGCTTGAGCAGGATGATATACGACTGATTGCCATAAAGGATTACATCAAGAATCCAAAGCCGAATGGCTACAGAAGTGTACATCTTATAATTGAGGTGCCGATATTCTTAACGGATATGAAGAAGCCAATGAGAGTTGAGGTACAGTTCAGGACAATCGCCATGGATTTCTGGGCAAGCTTAGAGCATAAGCTTAAATATAAGAAAAATATAAAGAAGGCGGAGGATATCTCAGAACAGTTATTTTATTGTGCGGAGCTTATCAGCCAGCTTGATGCGAGAATGCAGCAGATTCGCGATAAGATAGAGACAACTGAAGCTGAATAAAATATTGTAACATATAAGCTATAAATTATTGACGTAAAAGGGAAGTTGGCATTATACTATACTTATTGCCTGTTAATAAGCGATTTACATGCGGAATTATGCGATGCAGGTACCGTATGGAAATATGCGTCAGGTTCAGAATATGAAGAGGGATTTTATTGATGAAAAAAATAACATTGGCAGGAGCTGTGATAGTATGCAGCATTGCGTTGTGTGCGTGCGGCAGGAATGCTAAGAAGCTCAACAATACAGGTATAGAATATTATAATGCAGAGCAGTATGATAAGGCTGTAAAGGCATTTGAGGAAGCCGTTGACAAGGATAAGGACGGAAAAGCCGAATATAATGTTAATCTCGGAAAAGCTTATGTGGAGCTTGGAAATTATGACGAGGCAAAGAAGGCTTTTATGGCTGCATATACTGATGACAAGTCGTCAAAGGAGGCACAGTGGGGAATAGGTGTCTGCTCATATTTCCTGAGAGATTATGCCACATCTATGGAGTATTTTGGCAAGGTTGTGGAAAATATCAGCGTTTATGATGAGATAGACCTTGATTCGCTTCAGTATTACGCCTCACTCCAGACATACTATGGTGACAGTGCGGGAGCAATTGACAGTTATACGGTATTGATCAGGAAGAATTATAATGCCGGGCAGCAGTATTTTCTCCGCGGAGGCATATATGCCGGGCAGGGAATGGAGAATGAAGCAGTCTTAGATTATGAGGAGGCATTGAAGGAATACTCCGATGATTATGAGATGTATTATAACATTTATTACAGCCTGCACAAGGCGGGCTTTGAGAATCGTGCCATCTCATATCTGAGGAGGGCACTTGAGGTTGACGGAGCGGATAATTTCGTTAAGGGCAAGACATATTATATCATAGGCGATTATGAGAATGCCATGAAGTTCCTTTCAAAGGCTATAGATGATGGAATGCAGGAGGCGGAATTCTATCTTGCGATGACTTATGAGAAGCTTGGCAAGGGTGAAGAAGCGGTGAGCATGTACGAGGCATACCTTAAGAGCTATCCGTCGGATGCCGGTGCATATAATCAGTATGGCGTGTATTGCATGAACAAGGGAGACTATAATTCTGCTCTTGGTTATTTCGCGGCGGGACTTGCTCTTGGAGATACAGATGCGAAGAAGGAGCTCATGTTCAATCAGGCATGCTGTTACGAATATATGTATCAGTTTAAGACTGCTTATGAGAAATTCGGTGAATATCTGGAGCTTTACCCTGATGATGAGGCTGCAAGGCATGAGTATGAATTTCTGAGTACCAGATAATTGGTTGTTATATTTAAATAGTGTTAGTGAATGGAGGCTGCAATGGCGGAACTTATAGATACAGCAAAAGACATTGAGAAGGTTATTCTCATAGGGGTGTGTACCTCTGAGAATGACGATACAGAGGAATCACTTGATGAGCTTGAGGAGTTGGTAAAGACTGCCGGAGCAGTTACGCTTGAAAAGGTGATTCAGAACAGGGATTCGGTTCATCCGGGAACATATATCGGCACAGGTAAGATTGAGGAAGTGCGTGAGCTTGCGGAAGAGATAGGTGCAACAGGCGTTGTGTGTGATGATGAGCTTTCGCCTGCACAGCTAAGAAATCTTGAGAGTGAGCTGAGAATGAAGGTCATGGACAGAACCATGGTCATCCTTGATATTTTTGCAAAGAGGGCTGTGACGAGTGAGGGAAAGATTCAGGTTGAAGCGGCACAGCTTAAGTACAGTCTTGCCAGACTTGTAGGCCTTAGAAGCTCCCTTTCGCGGGTAGGCGGAAATATGGCAGGCTCAATAGGAACAAGAGGTCCCGGTGAGAAGAAGCTTGAGCTTGACAGAAGACTTATAAAGGACAGAATCGTACAGCTCGGACGGGAGCTTGAGGATATAGAGGGGCATAGAAGCCTTGCCAGAACACAGAGAATGAGAAGTTCAGTCCCGGTGGTGGCCATAGTAGGCTACACTAATGCCGGAAAATCGACGCTTCTCAACAAATTGACACAGGCAGGTGTGCTTGCTGAGGATAAGCTTTTCGCAACACTTGACCCGACTACAAGGGGAATCGAGCTTGAGAGCGGACAGAATGTTCTTATGACCGATACGGTAGGCTTCATAAGAAAGCTTCCGCACCATCTTATCGAGGCGTTCAAAAGCACACTTGAGGAGGCAAAATATGCCGACATCATAGTGCATGTCGTTGACAGCTCAAGTCCTCAGATGGACACACAGATGCATGTTGTATATTCTACGCTTGCCGACCTCGGAGCAGGTGATAAGCCTGTCATAACCTTGTTTAACAAGCGTGATAGGTGTGAGAGTGATGAGCTTCCGAAGGATTTTAAGGCGGAGAAGGTAATATATGGTTCGGCTAAGACAGGAGAAGGGCTTGAGGAGCTAAAGAGCGCAATAGAGGAGCTTCTACGGGCGCAAAAGGTGTATGTTGAAAAGATATACCCTTATGATCAGGCAGGTAAGATACAGTTAATCCGCAAGTTCGGACAGCTTCTCTCAGAGGAGTACACGCAAGCCGGTATTATAGTGAAGGCGTATGTACCTTCTGAGATATATAGCCAGATATCGTAGGTTAGATTAGTCGATTGCGAAACTCGTATATTGCGACCGGACGTTGTGCAATTTTACTAGTACACTTCCGGACACGTTCGCACTCATTCGAACACGTAGCGGCGCATAAGCGGCTAAAATACAGCCGCTAAACGCCGACGCGTTCGAAAAGGTCCGGCAGTGTACTAGTAAAATTTCACAACTGTTTATTGGTAAAAATGAGTTTCGCAATCGTGTAACAGATTAGATGGATGGAAGGAGAACAGATATGAACATAATTGCGGCAGTTGATTCAAACTGGGCGATAGGCTATAGAAATGACCTCCTTGTGAGGATACCTAATGACCAGAAGTGGTTTCAGAAGGTCACCACAGGCAAGGTTGTTGTGATGGGAAGAAAGACGCTTGAGAGCTTTCCTAACGGCATTCCGCTCAAGAACCGTACCAATATAGTGCTCACCAATGACAGAAGCCTTAAGGTAAAGGACGCAACGGTGGTATACAGTGTCGATGAGCTGCTGAAGGAATTGGAGAAATATAAGTCAGAAGATGTGTATGTGATTGGCGGCGAAGCTGTATATGAGCAGCTGCTCCCTTACTGCGATACGGCACATATAACAAAGATTGATTATGAATATCAGGCGGACAGGCATTTTCCGAATCTTGACAAGCTGCCAGAGTGGAAGGTTGCCGAGGAGAGCGAGGAACAGACATATTTTGACCTTGAGTATACCTTTGTGAAGTATGTGAGAGGGTAATTGGGTATATAACAGATATGCAAATATATCTATAATGTATAGGTTATTCTGTAAAAGTACATTACATAAAATGATAAACATAGACGATATGACCATAGGATAAAATAAGGGTGTTGAAAAATATTTTCACATCCTTATTTTTTTTTCATAGAATATACCATATTATCGAAAACAGGATGGTAGAGGTATGCTTGTTGTCATTGACCCGGGGCACGGCGGAAGTGATCCGGGAGCTGTATATAATGGACGTCAGGAAAAGGATGATGTGCTGAGGCTGGGAAAGGCAGTCGGGGCACTTCTTGAGGCGAGAGGAGTTGATGTTGTATACACAAGAGATGGGGACTTCTATGAGACACCTTTTAAAAAGGCACAGGATGGAAACAATGTCGGAGCGGATTATTTTGTGTCCATACACAGAAATTCCAGTGAGTACCCTGATCAGTATTCAGGTGCTGAGGTGCTTGTCTACAGCGACAGCGGCATAAAAAAGGAGCTTGCCAACAATATACTTGAGGGAATGGAGAAAGCAGGGCTTAAGAATCTTGGAATTGACGAGAGAAAAGACCTTGTCGTTTTAAGAAGAACTCGGATGCCTGCCGTGCTTGTGGAGGCAGGGTTTATCAACAGCGATAAGGATAATGAGACATTTGACAGGAATTTTGATGAGCTGGCGCAGGGGATAGCTAACGGAATCCTGCAGACGCTCGGCTATCCTGTATATACATCACCGGCAGCTACGACAGCGGATATGTGGCAGGATGATGGAAATATGGGGAACACTGGAAATATGGGTAACATGGGGAATATGGGAAAAGCAGGAAATGATGGTAACACAGGTGGCACAGGAAATGTTGGAAATGCGGGTAATATGAGGGACAGCACGGGGCTGCCTTATTCTGATGGCATGGACAATAATGCGTGGAGAAATGAGATGAATAATGATAGCGGCATGCGTTCGGACAGAGCTGATGATAATATGCGGAATGATAGAGGTAATGATGGTATGCGTATGGACAGAGGCAATGACATGCGCTGGGATGACGGGATGTATGATGGCGGAAACATGATGGGAGGTAATCAGCCGGGCAGGACGTTCCCGGACAGCACGCAGGATTATGGTGTGCGCGGAGGGGAAAGGTTCTACGATGAGAGTGCCGAGATTTTCAACGAACCGGGAACACGCTCCTGCAACTGTCAGTGCAAGGATGTGCTCTACCGCGTTCAGGTCGGAGCATACCGCAACAAGGATAATGCAGACCGTATGCTCAATTCACTTCTTGTGGACGGCTTCCCTGCATTCATCGTATATGACGATGGGCTGTACAAGGTACAGGTAGGTGCATACAGGAATCTCTCCAATGCGATAGCGATGGAGTATAAGCTTAGACAGTACCGCTACAACACTTATATTACAACGAAGTGATGTGTATACCCGTGTGGACGGTTCCAATGGGATGTTGGAACCGTCCGCATACTCAAAAAATTCAGGTCGCATACATATACTTTAAAATTCTTGGATTTTTCCAAATGATTGAGCTGCATATTTTATTAGTGCCTCAAGTGCGCGTTGCTTTGTTGAAAAATTATTTGCATTGACTTTGAAACGTGAATTGCGTTCCAGCAAAACCACAAAAACGCTGAAAACATCAATTATCAGGGGAGAATTAGACAGAGAACATCAATTTTTGGGTATAGTTAGAAAAAAAACTGTATATTGCCCACGATATTCACAAAAATTGAAAATATGATTTGCGAAATGGGCACGGCAGGGCAAAGAGTGAGTTATATACCCATTGACTGGCTGCTCATTGGATGGATACAGCGGATTATCAGTAAAAATATGGATTTAAAAAGTTACCAATGAATGATGTTTTTTGCTTATTGCGATAAGTAGTGTGGCATGTTAAAATAAAAAGAATTGTGTTTTAGAACGAAAATTAAAACAGTCAGCAGATGAAAGCATAGAGCTATACAAAAGATTACATAAATGTAAAAGCATACAGGGAATAGAATGAATAAGGAAAGCAAAGATACACAGAAAGGTAGAACGGACATGGAAGAAAATAAGCCGCATGTGCGCAGAAAGAGATATTCGGGAACACATCCTAAGAAGTTTGAGGAGAAATACAAGGAGCTTAATCCGGAGAAATATGCCGATACGATAGAGCATGTTATAAGCAAGGGAATCACACCTGCGGGCATGCATATTTCTATATGTGTGAATGAGATTCTTGATTTTTTGCAGATAAAGCCGGGGCAGAAGGGGCTTGATGCGACCTTCGGTTATGGTGGGCACACAAGAAAAATGCTGGAAAAGCTTGAGGGAGATGGGCATATGTATGCACTTGACATCGACCCTATAGAGATTAAAAAGACTACCGGGAGACTGCGCGATGCGGGCTATGGGGAGGATATCCTCACGGTTAAGCAGATGAATTTCGCCGATATAGACAAGCTTGTGCCGGAGAGCGGACTGTTTGACTTCGTGCTTGCAGACCTTGGAGTGTCATCAATGCAGATTGATAACCCGGAGCGCGGATTTTCATACAAGGTGGACGGACCGCTTGATTTGAGGCTCAATCCGGAGGCCGGGGTGCCCGCTGCGGAGCGTCTTGCTGAGCTTGATGAGGACGAGATTGTCGGAATGCTTGTTGAAAATTCGGACGAGCCTTACGCTGAACAGATAGCGGCGCAGATAATGAGGGAGCGGAAGAGGAAGCATGCGATTGACACCACAACGGCACTCAGACAGGTTATAGAGAAGGCTCTTGAGTTCCTGCCCGAGGCAGAGCGCAGGGAGATGGTAAAAAAATCATGCCAGAGAACCTTTCAGGCATTGAGGATTGACGTGAACAGTGAATTTGAAGTGTTAGATGCGTTTCTTAGCAAGCTTCCAGGCATACTTGCACCGGGAGGCAGGGTGGCTATTCTCACCTTCCACTCCGGTGAGGACAGGATGGTGAAAAAGTATTTTAAGCAGATGGAGAAGGACGGAATCTACAGTGAGGCTGCCAAGGATGTGATAAGACCGTCCGCCGAGGAGTGCGCGCGCAACAGCAGGGCGCGTTCAACGAAGATGCGTTGGGCGGTAAAGGCGTAGAATAATATATTTGCTGAGTTTATTACAGGCATCTGATATTAATTTCGTGACATAAAAATAAGTATGCCCCGGGTGCCAAAACATGCTGATTTAATTTATGAGTGTATAACGTATTATATTTATACATATCAGCTCCGTTGTACATAGCAAGATGTTCTAAGAACATCTAAGCTTCTCCAAAAAGTCGTGATATGCATAAATATAATACGTTATACACAGCTAGGTATATACAGCATGTTTTGATACCCGAATCATAAGTATACGACATTATCAAAATAAAAATATTATTGGTGCAAAATATTATTTAAAATATCATAAAGGACAGAAGGATCGAATTTAATGGACAAGAATATACAGGATAATTTCATAAAAATACTTGAGGAGGAGCTGATACCTGCGATGGGCTGTACGGAGCCGATTGCGCTCGCCTATGCGTCCGCGCGCTGCAGGGAGGTCTTAGGTGCGGCACCGGAGCATATAGATGCGTACTGTTCAGGGAACATGATTAAGAATGTGCGCTGCGTCTCCATACCTAATTCGCAGGGAATGATAGGAATTGAGGCGGCATGTGCGCTTGGTGCGTTAGCCGGTGATGCCTCCAAATGCATGGAGGTATTAGAGGATGTCGATGACGCAGGAAGAAGAGAGGCAGAGCAGTTCGTAAACGACAAAAAATGTCATGTCGAGTTCCTTGACTCCGAGATTCCGCTTCATTTTATCATCGGGATGAAGGCGGGAACGGAGAGTGCTTCGGTTGAGGTGCGCCATTCACACACCAATATCACATGTATCAGGAGGAATGGTTCGGTGCTTGAAAATGTATCCGGGGCAGAAAATGCTGCCGGAGGGTGCGGTTCACAGGAAAAAGGTGCCGCATGTGCAGACCGCTCGCAGCTCAGCATTGAGAATATCAGGCAGTTCGCCGATGAGGTCGACATATCGAAGGTGAGACAGCTTTTTGACAGGCAGATTCAGTACAATATGGACATAGCATACGAGGGGATGTCCGGAAATTACGGTCTGGGACTTGGAAGAGTAATACGTGAGACATACGCTGAGAGCGTAGTCACAAGAATGAAGGCTTACGCCTGTGCAGCCTCCGAGGCGAGAATGGGCGGCTGTGACATGCCTGTTATCATCAATTCGGGAAGCGGCAATCAGGGAATAGCCTCATCCGTGCCTGTAATCGTGTACGCGCGAGAGAACAACATACAGTCTGAAAAATTATACCGTGCGCTTGTATTTTCAAGCCTGCTCACCACATTCCAGAAGGAATTTATAGGAAAGCTCTCTGCTTTCTGCGGTGCTGTATCGGCTTCGTGCGCGAGCGCGGCTGCGATAACATATCTTGCGGGCGGTACGATAAAGCAGATTAAGGACACGATAGACAACACACTTGCGAACATTCCGGGAATTATCTGCGACGGAGCCAAGATTTCATGCGCGGCTAAGATTGCGTCCAGTCTTGATGCGGCGATGATGGGACATTATCTTGCGATGAAGGGCAAGGCTTATGAGGCGTACACCGGAATCCTCAAGGAGGAGGCAGGCGAGACGATAAGCTGCGTCGGCTACATAGGCAAGGTGGGCATGCACCAGACGGATAAAGAGATAATCAAGATGATGCTTGAGGAGAAGTAGTAAAATGGCAGGGAAATTTTATGCGGTAAGAGTCGGAAGAACTCCGGGGATATATCTAAGTTGGGATGAGTGTAAGAAAAATGTGGATGGATTTTCCGGTCCTGTGTATAAAAGCTTCAAGACGCGTGCGGAGGCGGAAGAGTTCATGGGCAGCACCGGAGGCAGCGCATGCACCGTAAATAGTGCACGCAGAGCACCTTCAACTACAGTTGATGAGGGGGGACGCATTGCAGGAAATGAACAGGCAGTGGATAAAAGCTCCGCTTCAATGGGGCTGGATACATTACCCTATGCCTTTGTCGATGGCTCATACAATATAGCTGCCAAGGTATACGGCTATGGCGGCTTTTTGGTACATGATGGTGTAAGAGAGGTGCTCCAGGGGCATGGCGATGATCCTGAGATGGCTTCGATGCGGAATGTATCCGGCGAGGTCGGGGGAAGCATGGCGGCAGTCAGACGCGCTATTGAGCTTGGAATCAAGGAGCTGGTAATCTACTATGACTATATGGGAATAGAGATGTGGGCTAATGGTTCGTGGAAGCGCAACAAGAAGGGAACGATAGCCTACCATGACTATATACAATCCGTAAAGAACGATATAAAGCTTCATTTTGTCAAGGTAAAAGGTCATTCCGGTGTTGAAGGCAACGAGGAAGCGGACAGGCTTGCCAAGGAGGCTGTAGGCATATAATCCGGGACAGGGGTCTGACACCGGTGTCCCGCCACATTGGGACACCGGTGTCAGACCCCTGTCCCAGCGTTGGAGGATAAAAACTTCATATAGATAAGTCCGGTCACATCCGCCAGAAACCAGCCGATAGGGATTGCCGCCCATATTCCGGTCACGCCGATGCTGCTTATGTAGGACAGTGCGTAAGCTAGCAAGACACGCACACCGAGGGATATGACAGTGAGGACGACGGACATTCCGGCTCTTTTGATGGCACGGAAATAGCCATACAATAGGAAGAGAAAGCCTATTCCGATGTAGAAGGCACCCTCTATTCTGAGGTAGTGGACACCGGCGGCGATTACCTGCGTCTCCGAGGCATCTATGAAGATACGCATGAGAGGTGCGGCGAATATGAATACTGCGGCGGATATTATGAGGCTGAAAATGCCGCTCATAACGAAAGCGGTTTTGGTGCCGCGGCGTATTCTCTCCTGCTCACCTGCACCGAAGTTCTGCGCGACGAAGGTTGAGTAGGCGTTTCCGAAATCCTGCACAGGAAGGTAGGCGAAGGTGTCGATTTTTACCGCGGCGGCGAAGGCAGCCATGACAACGGTTCCAAAGCTGTTCACAAGCCCCTGGACCATGAGGATACCGAAGTTCATCACTGACTGCTGCAGGCAGGTTAGCGAGGAAAGATTGAGTATTTCCTTAAGTATCGCCGCCGAAAAATGCCGGTCGGATTTTCGCGGAAGGAAGGAGCGGCATTTTATCAGCACATACACAGCTATGCCTATCCCCGACACATACTGCGCGATGACCGTTGCGAGAGCGGCTCCGCCAATTCCAAACGGGAGCACGGCGACAAATAGTATGTCGAGCACGACGTTTAAGACGGCGCTGACCGCGAGAAAAATAAGTGGCGCCGACGAGTTGCCGAGCGCGCGCAGCATGCATGAGAAAAAGTTGTAAAGTGATGTAGCCGGTATTCCGGCAAAAACAATCAGAAGATATAGCCTCATTCCGGCGTAGACCTCGTCCGGTACGCGAAGGAATAGCATTATCGGTCTGATAAATGCATATACGGCGATATTTATGACGACGGTTACAGACATTATAAGGCAGAAGGCGTGAAAAATACTGCTTTTCAGTGAAGCAGTGTCGCCGCGCCCCTGATATATTGAAAACAGTGCTCCTGAACCCATGCACAGTCCAAGAAATATCGAGGTCAGAAAGGTCATAAGCGTATAGGCCGAGCCGACGGCAGCGAGAGCGTCGCGCCCTAACACCTGCCCGACGATGAGCGTGTCGGCTATATTGTAAAACTGCTGCAGGAGATTGCCTGCAATCATCGGAAGGGCAAAAAGAATAAGGGTGCTTCCTATGCGCCCTTTGGTCAAATCACGGTACATGTCAATCCTCTTTTCTGTGCTTCAGTTGCCTGCATACTTAAATATGTTAAGCTGCGGCAAGAATATATTATCAAGCTGTGGATATATCGTCAAGGCAGAGTTGCGTAATGCGTTTTTATACGCCAATGCAGGAAGCATTCTGTAAACAAAAGAGAATAAGCTTCCGATATAAGCATATATGGATACGTAAATGAAGTATTTGTGAACGGACTCACATATTATGGGTGCATCGGACAGCAGCTGCACAGAAAAGGTGGGAAACATGGATGTTAATAATTTACAGACAGGTATGTCGGGACTTGCGGCTTCGGGGATGAATGTCACATGTACGCGAAGCTCATTGTATTCCAAATCTAAAAACGGAAAGAAAGCATTGTCATACAATCCAAAAGAGATTTCATCGCAGATTCTGCGCGCGAAAAAGACTGTGGGGGCAGCACGGGTGCTTAGCCGTGCAAGGGCAAAGCTGGCAATGTTAAAGAAAGCGCAGGCTACAGGAGAGTATGACAGCGCGGAGCTTGAAAATGCAATTGCACATGCGAAGAGAATGGTTGAATGTGCAGATATGAAGGTGAATAATCTGCGTGAGGAGGACAGGCTTAGGAAGAGGGCGGAGGACAAGGAAGAACTGAAGGTTGAGAAGCTAAGAAATGCCGGGAGACTTGAAAATCTCAAGAAACGGACACACAGGCAGGATGAAAATAAAGCATTGTTCGATGCGGATACGAAGTATTACCAACGGGAGGGGAACGGTATTGTGGGAGCAGCAGCTTCTGCGATTTCGTCAGCTGCAGCATCACTTGAACTGAGTTCTGTGTCAGGACAGATGAGAAATTTAGAGATTACACAGGCTGCGATAGCTCAGAGCAGTGTGCAGGGACAGAGTATGGATGTAATTGTATGATGTTGATAAAAATAGATGTATTTATTGCTTGATTTTTATATGGCTAAATAGCTTAAAATGCTTGAATTTAGCGTGTTTATATGATGTACTTTATAAGCTTTTGCTATAAAAGTATGGAGGGAAAACTTTAATGGAAAAATTGCATAGACAGAATTTAATTATAATTCTTGCAGGAATAGTTATGTTATTTCTTTTGACGGTGGTTGCTTTTGGTCTGAGTCTGCTTGCGATTAAAAACGCGGTGGTACTTTTGACAGCGGGAACAGCAGTCATATTGTGCTGGAGATTTGTGAAAAATGACCTTGCAAAGGCACTGTGCATAACGCTTATTCCATCTGTTGCCACAATAGTCTATTCGGCCATGTGTGGTGGTAATTCGGTAGCATTTCTGGCAAATTATGTTATTCTTGCGATGACTATGGTATATTTTGATAAAAAATATACATTGTATTACATAATACCGATGGGAAGCATTGCAGTTATCTGCGCAATATTTATGCCTGAGATAATAGATGGAAAAGACTATACGTTAGCCGGAGCCATGACAAAGGTAGTATTTTTTATTTTTGTGGCAGTGGTACTTTTTAATGCTACAAAGAGAGGAAGGGCTTTTCTTGAAAAGACGGAGGAGACGCTCGCTGAGGTGAAGGACAACAGTGCTGTAGCGATGGATATAGCAGGAGATCTGAATGTTGCCATATCACAGTGCAGAGGCAATGTGGAGGAGCTCGCAGCGCAGGCAGGAACCGTCAACAGTGCGGCTGAGCAGATGAATACGGTTATAGAGAGTACGGTTAACGCAACCATAGCCGTTACAGAGCAGGTTAAGAATGCCACAGATAAGATTGAACACAACCATGAGCTTGCGGGACAGCTTGATGAGAGCTTTTCCGAGGTCGATAAGGCAGTTGCATCAGGTCATGACGAGGCTCTTAAGGTGAAAAAGAGCCTTATTGATATATCTGATACAGTCGGCTCCGCAAAGGCTGCTACAGAGACATTGAACAAAGAAATGGTCACCATTACAAGCATATTAGAGGAAATCAATTCCATTGCGTCTCAGACTAATCTGCTATCGCTCAATGCCTCAATCGAGGCTGCAAGAGCAGGAGAACACGGAAGAGGCTTTGCCGTTGTTGCGGATGAGATAAGGAGCCTTTCCGAGCAGAGCTCGGCGGCAGCGAACAATATCAGGGACATTCTACAGGGGCTTGAAGCAACTACGGGCATGGTGTCGGCTAAGGTTAATGCCGGGGCAGGTGCGGCATCAGACGGTGTGGCTAAGATGGACGATATGCTGAAGGTGTTTGAAGCTGTCAGGGTTGCTGCGGAGAATGCTTCCGCGGTTGTGGATGAGGAGTATGATGTCATAGCTTCTGTAAAGACAGGATTTGACAATATACATTCCGAGATAGAGACGCTTATGGCAACAACCGAAGAAAATTCGGCTATGATAAGCAATATTGTTGAGAGCATCGCGAGACAGAATGATTCGGTTGACAGCATGAAGGGCGAGATAGTCAATATTTCAGAGCTTTCGGAAAAACTCAGAGGACATTTTGTGGAAGCGTAGGGGAAAATTTTTTGTAATTTGATTAGCATGTTTTGACCAAGCATCATTTTATAAAATAATTAAACTGCCATATCAAAAAAATGTTGAATTTTTATTGGTATGGCAGTATAATTTTGCCAGCAAGTTAGGAAAAACTAATAGAAATACAACATAACTAACAATAGCGGTTGGTAATATTTAATCTGACATTTAGCTGCGGAAGTAACAGATACCCTTGCTGATGAACTTTTCGGTGACCTTGTGGAGGCGCTTAAGGGAGTGGAATAAAGATTTAACTGCCTTGGATTTATATTATAAACATGCTATAATCGGATTATGAAAAAAATAGTCTGATTATAGCATGTTTATTTTTGCAGAATTATATCAGATATAAGAATATAAATTATAGGGATAGGTGAACATATGTCACAAAACACAGATTACATGCAGGATGATTTCTATGAATATATGAATAACCGGCTCAGGTATAGGGGAATTACACTCAAGGATATGTGTGAAGGAATAATAGATACAGATAAGCTGTACAAATATATGAGACAGCAGCTTTCATTGTCCAAGCTGGTGCGGGACAGGCTTTTAGACAGGATGGGCGGCTCGGATTATGATTATGAATACTATCTTCTGCCGGATGAATATGAACTGTGGGAGAAACGTCAGAAACTTGTCCGGTCTGTGCTGGTGGGTGAGGAATGTAAAAAATTGATGGATAAGTCCGTTGATATCAAGGATATTTATAACGCAGATGATGAGACAGACGGACGGCTCTCAAGACAGTTTGCACTTGCAATGAAGGCACAGTCGATGAAGGTTCAGGCAATTGGAGTGCATTCGATGACAATACAGGGGATGGGGGAGAAGGACGGAAAATCACAGTCAGCGGAACCGCAGTCAGGGGAATTACATACAGAAAAGATATCTTCTATGGGCGTACCACATTCAGCTTTATATCTGAATGATGAGTATTACAGCATTCTTACTGAAGCCGTGAAGCAGACTGTGCCTGATTTTGATAGAATGGCTACTGATATAGACTGTAATATTCCGGATGGTATCATAACAGACATGTTTAATGAAGAGAAGGGAATGAACGGAAATATTCAGGTATCAGAAAAGCTCACCTGGCTATATTGTACGAAAAAGAGACTTGGGTGTCAGGAGATTGCGCTCATCCTTGACATTGCATTGTGTATTGCAGGAAAGAGCATTACGGAGGAAAAGGAAGATAATCATGGAATTATTCTTGCAATGAAGATTGTTTTAAGCTTTCTTAAGTATATTCCGGATGAATTTAATGAGCAGGCTGCTGTTGTGAGCATATATCCAAAGGCGGTCCATTCGTTGTGTAAAATATATGAAATCTATGGAATTAATATAAATGAACGGATATTTTTGGATGGCAATAGGTTTCTCATTGAACTATGCGACCGGGCTATAGAGATGCTGGGGATAGGTATGCGTACATACTATATATGGGAGCTGCTTGATTACAGAGAGCGCTATACAGGAAAAAAGGATGGATTTAAAAGTGCGATAGAGTACGCGTACAATCTTGTAAATCTTGATGTGCGCACAACAAATGATGCATATTTGTACATCGAAACAGAGGTGTTTGATGCGGCAAAAGTTGTTGATGTCAGAAGGCGTATGATGGGAATGACGAAAAAGGACTTGTGCAGGGATTTGTGTACAGAGATGACGCTTTTAAATTTTATAAATAAAAAGAGGAATCCACATTTGCATATTGTACGCATGTTATTTGACAGGCTTAATATGGGGAGGCAGTTGATTAGGGCGGATATTGTAAGTGGTTCATATGAAAATAGAATGGCCTCAAGAAAGATAAGAAAATTATCGGCGCTAAGAAAGTATGGAGAAGCAGATGGACTTAACAAACAGCTTATGAGCGAAATTGATATGAATTGTATAATGAATACAAGAGCAATTGAAACACATAGTATATTTTATCGTTTTATAAGAAAGGAAATTGATTCGGTACAACATCGCGAAGAATTTAGAAAGCTGCTTGAAATTACGGTGAATGTAAATGAATTGGAAAATAAAATTGATAAAGAATTTGGCAGTAATGATATATTTCTTACAGGGGATGAACTTGTTTGTTTATATAATATGTATCGAATGGATACCATTGAAAATGAAATCCAATTGTTGTTGGATATATGTTGCAACTATGAATGCAATTTTCAAGAAAGGCATGATTTACTTTCAGATGAAAAAAATGTAGATATGAAATGTCTGGTACTAAATTATGCTAATCGATGCACAATGATTATGAGCTATGCCTCAGATGCTTATGGAGATATTGGAAATTATGAGTTGTCAAATAAGGTAGCAACTAATTTAATTAAGCGGATGTTGTTAATGAGAAGAATGAACTATGTTGCTGGTAACATATATACGTTGTGGTGGAACAAAGGGGAAAAGTCAGGATATGATAAAGAGGACTCTGAAGAAAAGCATAGATTGGAAGTGAGTATTCAATTATGCCACTGGATACAGAAGCATAAACTGGAGAACATATATAAAGAAAAGTGGGTAAAATATTATGAAAATTAATTATTATAATTTTTGTCCAATAGTGTGATTGGATAAAAATTATAATCGACATTTCCAAATTATAAATTATAATAATTATAGTATCAGACGTGGTGCTAATATAATGTAAAACCGGTTTAGTGAAAATGGAGTGATATACAAAAGAATTATTTAAGAAATAGAATGAAATTATATAATTAAAATTTGGAGGTGTACAATATGAAATTTGGTAAAAATTATCATGCATATTAGCAGTTGTATTGAGTACAACTTGTATTGGAGTTAATGTAAAGGCAGAGGAAAATAAAGAGACGGATATAATTAATATATTATATAATAAAGGGTACATATCAGATGAACAGATTGATACCGCTAAAGTAGTTGAAATGTCCGGGCTAAATTCAGTTCAACTTTGTGAAGTGGATGAGGGAGAGACAGGAGAAATATTTGAAGGTGTAATGTTGAACTCATTACAGGACAATGAGGCAGAATCAGAAATATTAATTCCGTATGTTGAAAGTGCAGACGGAGAGCTTGTTACATTAAGTTCTTATGCGCGTGGTGTGGCAGACCCGCGAACCTTTGAAAAACAGATATCAGAGATAGATTTCTGTGTTGTTAAGATTAAGGTTAATTATGATTTTTATCCTCAGAATTGGAATGGTTGGGCTGACGCGTATTACAGACATGGGATATTGAACGTATCTGTTGAACATGATTCTGTAACAGCTAACAATTATATTAGTAATCTGGAAGTAAGATATATGTCAAGAGGTATGGAAATTGATCCTGATACACTTAATTGCAAGGGATTTAATAGCGTTCTAACTATGCTATCCCGTGCAAGTGTGGTAACGAATAATAGTTATACAGTGGTTTCAGCAACAAGACCATATTTTCTCAGGGATAGCAGTTCAATAGCAGATGGACCTTCATTTAGTGCAGTTGCATATAGTTTTACATATAAGGGAAAGTATTATGAACCTACATTATGTGTACTTCAGCAGGATAATGATAATCCTATGATAGATTTCTTTATGGGACTTAACTGGGAATTTTAGTTAACAACAATAATAGTCGAAGAGGTATATGTGATAAATATACCTTTTTGACTATATAATAAGAGTGGACAGAAATAACTTGCTGATATATAATAAAGACAAATAATAATCGTAAGGGGGACTACAATATGAGAAAATTATGTCTGATACCGATAATATGTATGACAATACTTTCACTTGCTGCATGCTCAAAGGGAGCTGGCAGTCAGAACGGAAGCGGCGCAGAGCTGTCAACAGAAATGCAGCACAAGTATCTTGAGAGCTGCGATTGTCCGACTGATGCCAATGGGGTGAAGCAGCATGCCGGCAGCTGTGATGTGCCGGAGATATCCGACAAGGTGGAGCTTGTCGCGGACATGTACACGTCGAACATGATTACCAAGGATGGCTACGCGACCTATCAATATGTGATTACCGATGCGCAGTATTCGGGGTATTTTGATGACAGGAATCATATTAGTATCCTCGATGACTATGCGGGGCTGGCGGAGGAAGTGCTTGCGACTGTTGCGGCGCAGGATAGCAGACCAAGGAATATGCTCTCCGGAATGTACCTAGGAGCGCAGAGGGGAACAACCCGCACGAAGGAGGGCATGAAGATACTTGCATTTAATGAGAATGATCCAAGGCAGGTTGCAAGGGATGTCAAGGTCAAGGACATGAATTCCAAGAATATCCGCTGTCTTGTGCAGAATTATTTTATTGATACAGATGGAAATGTTCTTTCGGACAAGATATCGGATGAATATTTTGATGGTAAGAAGTCAATCAAGCTTTCCGGCGAACAGCTTGAATGGGCTAAGGAAGCTGCAGATGACACGGTCAACATGGGTGACCTGACTTATGAGGAGTTTGTTGAAAAGTACAATGAATTGACCGCGGAGCAGCTAGAGGTGTGGAATGATATCTGGGGTGTGGAATATTAATCAAAAAGGATTGAAAAAAGTTAAAATCCCCACTTGACATTGGAATATATGAGTGTTATATTCTTTATAAATTTAACAGGCTAAACCGTTGAAGCGAAGGTAAAGGTAATTATGCTCCTACAGAGAGCCCACGTTGCTGAGAGTGGGTAGAACACAGGTTATCAAGTGGATCGCAGAGGGCACGGAACAAAGGCTTATATCGTGTGCAGCATAACAGAATGTACATATTGCCGAGTATTTCGTGACGTGCAGGCATACGTGAGTTGCCGGGGATATGACTGTATCCTGATAAGTGCACAGCGTGGCTGTGAAGCAAGGTGGTACCGCGGATTTGTAGATTCGTCCTTGGCAGAGAAGAGATTCTCTGCCAAGGACTTTTTTGTTATAGACGAAGGGAGAACACAATGAAAATTAACATTTCTTTGGATGAAGTTAAGAGAATAGCCGCAGAAGGTGACTATGACATCGTACCTATATGTTCGGAGCTGCTGTCGGATATCAAGACACCTGTTCAGGTTCTGCGAAGCCTTATGAATGTCTCAGAGCATTGTTATATGCTTGAGAGTGTTGATGACAATGAACGATGGGGACGCTATTCATTCCTTGGGTTTGAACCTAAGTTTATCATAACCTGCAGTAACGGAAGGATGAGAGTCGGGGACGAAGAATTTCAGACATATGACCCGGATAGTCATATAAGAGAGGTGCTGTCAAGGTATAGGAGCCCGGTGATACAGGGGATGCCGACCTTCACAGGCGGGCTGGTCGGATATTTTTCCTACGATTATTTAAAATATTCGGAACCGACGTTAAGACTGGACGCGAAGGACACGGAGGGCTTCAAGGATGTTGACCTGATGCTGTTTGATAAGGTCATTGCCTTTGACAATTTAAAAAGCAGGATAATACTGATTGCAAATGTTCCGACCGCGGACATTGAGACCGGTTATGTGCAGGCTGTGGCAGAGTTAGAGAGGATGGAGGAGCTTATAAGACATGGTGAGCCGGTAAAGGATACAGGAGGACACATGACAAGTGGGATTAAGCCTTTGTTTTCCAGGGAAGAATATTGCAGCATGGTGGAAAAGGCTAAGCACCATATATTCGAGGGCGATATTTTCCAGATAGTCCTGTCAAACCGTCTTGAGGCGGAGTATGAAGGAAGCCTCCTTAACACCTACAGAGTACTGAGGACACTGAACCCTTCGCCGTACATGTTCTATTTTTCGGGAACAGATGTGGAGGTCGCAGGAGCTTCGCCGGAGACACTTGTCAAGCTTGAAAACGGAGTGCTCCACACATTTCCGCTTGCCGGGACAAGACCGAGAGGTAAGACGGCGGAGGATGATGACAGACTTGAAAAGGAGCTTCTAGCCGACCCGAAGGAGCTTGCGGAGCACAATATGTTAGTCGACCTTGGAAGAAATGACCTTGGAAAGATAAGCAGGTTCGGGACGGTTGAGGTTGAGAAGTATCACTGCATAGAGAAGTATTCGCATGTAATGCATATCGGTTCGACGGTGAGAGGACAGATAAGGGAGGACAGGGATGCACTTGACGCGGTCGACGCGGTATTGCCTGCCGGAACCCTGTCAGGTGCGCCGAAGCTTCGTGCCTGCCAGATAATCAATGACCTTGAAAACAACAAGAGGGGCATATATGGCGGTGCGATAGGCTACATCGATTTCACAGGAAACCTTGACACCTGCATAGCGATACGAATTGCCTACAAAAAAAACGGAAAGGTCTTTGTAAGAAGCGGCGCGGGAATCGTTGCGGATTCGGTTCCTGAGAAGGAGTATCAGGAATGTATCAACAAGGCGGCTGCGGTTGTGAAGGCACTTGAGGCGGCGCAGAGTATAGATGAATGATGGTGTTAAATCAGATACAATTACCTTTGCTTAGAACAATGACAGATAAGGTTTATATCTGATAAAAAATAGTACTGAATGTTAAAAATATGCGGTTAAAAATACATATAGAGTTCTAAAAGGAGGTCAGAAATGATTTTACTGATAGATAATTATGACAGCTTTTCATATAATCTGTATCAGCTTGTCGGGAGCATTGAGCCTGATATCAAGGTTATAAGAAATGACGCGATGACAGTCGGTGACATTGAGAAAATGAACCCGGATGGAATTATCATTTCACCGGGACCGGGAAGACCTGAGGATTCAGGAATCTGCCCGGAGGTGGTAAGAAAGCTTGGAAGCAGATTTCCGATACTTGGTGTGTGCCTTGGACATCAGGCAATATGCATGACCTACGGGGCAACGGTGTCATACGCTAAGGAGCTTATGCACGGCAAGCAGTCGGACACGACGATTGATACGGACTGTGAGCTTTTTAACGGCTGTTCGAGGATTACGCCGGTGGCGCGTTATCATTCGCTTGCTGCGGTTGAGGAGACTATGCCGGAATGCCTGTCGGTTACGGCGCGCACAGCGGACGGTGAAATTATGGCGGTGAAGCACATGGAATATCCGGTCTACGGAGTACAGTTTCACCCGGAGTCGATTATGACGCCGGAGGGGAAGCAGATGTTGAGGAATTTCATTGAGCTGGCGGGAAGGAAGCAGGCAGAAGCCTAAATATAAGAGGTATAAGAAGGGGAAGAAAAGGCAGGAGTTTAAAATATAACAAAGGTAGTGGGAAAAAAATAAGTTTTAATAATTTGGAAGGTTTTAGATATAAAAAGCTGCCTTGTTAAAATGAAATATCAATTGGAGGAAATAAGATTACCACTATAAAAGGCTGGATAAGCATAGAAAATAATTTGTATTTAAAGTAATTATATAAGAAAGCGGGGATTCAGGCATGATTAAGGAAGCTATTGTAAAGATTGTAGAAAAAGGTGATTTGACCTACGATGAGGCATATCAGGTGATGAATGAGATTATGAACGGTGAGACAACACAGACACAGAATGCTGCATTTCTTGCAGCACTGTCCACAAAGAGCACCAAGGCTGAGACGATAGATGAGATTTCGGGCTGTGCGGCAGCTATGAGAGAGCATGCCATCAAGGTTGAACATGAGGGTGATGTGCTTGAGATTGTCGGAACGGGTGGCGATGGCGCACACAGCTTCAACATTTCCACAACGGCAGCCATGGTGATTGCCGCGTCGGGTGTGAAGGTGGCAAAGCACGGCAACCGCGCGGCTTCATCTAAGAGCGGAACGGCGGATTGTCTTGAAGCGCTTGGCGTCAACATAAATCTTGAGCCGGAGCAGTGCAGGAAGCTCCTTGACACTGTAGGAATCTGCTTCCTTTTTGCACAGAAATATCACACTTCGATGAAGTATGTCGGCGCTGTCAGAAGGGAGCTTGGAATAAGAACCGTATTTAACATACTTGGACCTCTAACCAACCCGGCGCATCCGACATTCCAGGTGCTTGGAGTGTATGACGAGTCGCTTGTAGAGCCGCTTGCACAGGTGCTTATGGAGCTTGGCGTGAAGAAGGGTGTTGTCGTATACGGCATGGATAAGCTTGATGAGATTTCAATAAGTGCACCGACCAAGGTATGTGATTTCGAGAACGGAAGATACAGAACCTACATGATTAAACCGGAGGATTTCGGATTCAGGACAGTCGATAGGACTGAGATTGTAGGTGGAACACCGCAGGAGAATGCAAAGCTTACGGAGGGGATACTTGACGGAAGCATAAAGGGAGCTAAGAGGGAGATTGTACAGTTAAACGCAGGTGCAGGACTTTTTGTTGCAGGAAAGACAGCTACACTTGCAGACGGGGTAAAGCTTGCCGGTGAGATTATCGATTCCGGTGCAGCCCTTGACAAACTCAACGAACTTAAGAAAGCGTCACAGGAAGTATGAGCACAATACTTGACACAATAGCGGAGTACACGCAGCACCGCATAGAAGAGGAAAAAAAGAATATCTCCGCACAGGCTATGAGGCGGCAGGCGGAGGAGATATATAGGCAGGAGAGTGCTGCCGGAGCGGGGCATTTTCCATTTGAAATAGAGCTTGTCCGCCCGGAAATCACGTTTATATGTGAGTGCAAGAAGGCTTCACCATCGAAGGGACTTATCGCACCGGATTTTCCATATCTTGACATAGCAAGAGAATATGAAGCAGCCGGAGCAGGGGCAATATCAGTTCTCACAGAGCCTAGGTGGTTTTTGGGAAGCAATGATTATCTGCGTGAGATAGCCGCCAATGTAAATATTCCGTGTCTCAGAAAGGACTTCACGGTCGATGAGTACATGATATATCAGGCTAAGACGCTTGGAGCTTCGGCAGTCCTGCTTATATGCGCGATAACGGAGACGGCAAGACTTAAGGAATACATAGCTATAGCGGACAGCTTGGGACTGTCGGCACTGGTCGAGGCACATGATGGACATGAGATTGAGGCGGCGCTTGACGCAGGCGCAAGAATAATCGGTGTGAACAACAGAAACCTCAAGGACTTTACCGTTGATATACATAACAGCGAAAGGCTCAGAAAACTTGTTCCGGATAATGTAATGTTCATAGCCGAGAGCGGAATCAAGACCGCGGCGGACATAGACATACTAAGAGCTGCTAACGTCAACGGCGTCCTTATAGGCGAGACACTAATGCTGTCAAATGACAAAAAGGGCATGCTTGCCAAGTTGGGACACGGGGTCAGACCCCTGTCCCAGATTGTGGGACAGGGGTCTGACCCCGTGTCCCAAGGGAGGTAGTGATATTGTCGAAGATAAAGATATGCGGTCTTAGGCGCGAATGTGATATAGAATATGCGAACAGGTTAATGCCGGACTATATCGGCTATGTTTTCTGGCAAAGGAGCAGAAGATATGTCACAGCAGAGCAGGCGGCAGGGCTTACGGCTAAGCTTGACAGGGACATAACACCGGTCGGCGTGTTTGTCGATGAGGAACCGCAGAGGGTGGCTCAGCTTGTAAGCGGAGGCGCGATAAGAGTGATACAGCTTCACGGACATGAGGATGAAGCGTATCTTGAGCGGATAAGAGGAATGACGGATGCACCTGTCATCAAGGCCTTTAAGATAAGAAGCGGACAGGATATAGAGCTTGCGAACTCATATCCGGCGGATTTTATCCTGCTTGACAATGGCTGCGGCACAGGGCAGACCTTCGACTGGCAGCTCATTTTGGGGATGAAAAGACCATTTTTCCTTGCAGGGGGCCTGACCATTGACAATGTATCCGATGCAATAGAAAAATATCAGCCCTACGCAGTCGATATCAGCTCCGGCGTGGAGACGGATGGCTATAAGGATTGCGGTAAAATGCAGCAGTTCGTGGAGAAATGCAGATGGCACAATACATAGACATAATGATTTTTGCAATTCCATTATAATATTTCAATAGATAAGGAGAACACACATGGCAGATTCACATGACAGCTTCTACACAGGAAGTACAGGAAACGGAAGGTTCGGCCAGCACGGCGGCCAGTACATTCCGGAAACACTTATGAATGCGGTTATAGAGCTTGAGAAGGCATACAATCACTATAAGGCTGACCCTGAATTTAACAAGGAGCTCAATACACTTTTAAATGAGTATGCGAACCGCCCAAGCCGCCTTTATTTTGCAAAGAAGATGACCGAGGACTTAGGCGGGGCGAAGATTTATCTTAAGAGGGAGGATTTAAACCATACCGGGGCACATAAGATCAATAATGTGCTTGGACAGGCGCTTCTTGCAAAAAAGATGGGAAAGACAAGGCTCATCGCTGAGACAGGAGCAGGCCAGCATGGAGTTGCGACTGCGACGGCAGCAGCTCTCATGGGAATGGAATGTGTTGTGTTCATGGGCGAGGAGGACACCAAAAGACAGGCGCTCAATGTATACAGAATGAGACTTTTAGGTGCCGAGGTCATACCGGTAAAGTCAGGAACGGCTACACTCAAGGACGCAGTATCAGAGGCTATGCGTGAATGGACGAACAGAATAGACGATACGCATTACTGTCTCGGTTCGGTTATGGGACCTCATCCGTTCCCTACGATTGTCCGCGATTTCCAGGCGGTTATATCAAAGGAAATCAAGGAGCAGCTCATGGAGAAGGAGGGCAGGCTTCCGGATGCGGTTATAGCCTGTGTTGGCGGCGGCTCCAACGCAATCGGGACATTTTACAATTTTATAAATGACAAGAACGTGAGGCTTATAGGCTGTGAGGCAGCAGGAAGAGGAATCGACACCTTCGAGACAGCGGCGACGGTAAATACCGGAAGGGAAGGCATTTTCCACGGAATGAAGTCATATTTCTGCCAGGACAAATATGGACAGATTGCCCCGGTTTACTCTATTTCAGCCGGGCTTGACTATCCGGGAATAGGACCTGAGCACGCATATCTTCACGATATAGGAAGGGCGGAGTACGTTCCTGTCACTGATGACGAGGCGGTTGACGCGTTCGAGTATCTGTCTAAGATGGAAGGAATCATCCCTGCAATCGAGTCGGCACATGCGGTTGCCTACGCTAAGAAGCTTGCACCGACAATGGATAAGAACCAGATAATAGTCATAACGATTTCAGGCAGAGGAGACAAGGACTGTGCGGCTATTGCACGCTACAGAGGGGAGGATATCAATGAGTAGATTAAAGGAAGCATTTAAGGACGGCAAGGCATTTATACCATTTATAACCTGCGGGGATCCCGACCTTGAAACCACGGCGGCGATAGTTAAACAGATGAGCGCAAGCGGAGCGGACATAATAGAGCTTGGAATACCTTTTTCAGACCCTACGGCTGAGGGACCGGTCATTCAGGAGGCGAATATATGCGCGCTTGCGGGCGGAGTGACCACCGACAAGATTTTTGATTTCGTGAGGGAGATAAGGAAGGAAGTGAGCACACCTATGGTGTTTATGACCTATGCAAATGTAGTGTTTTCCTACGGCAGTGAGAAATTTATCTCCATCTGTAAGGAAATCGGAATCGACGGACTTATCCTGCCCGATATTCCATACGAGGAGAAAAATGAGTTCCTTCCTATCTGTAAAAAATATGATGTAGACCTCATTTCACTCATAGCGCCTACATCGAATGAACGTGCGGCGATGATTGCGCGCGAGGCGGACGGATTCATTTACCTTGTGTCATCGCTTGGCGTCACAGGCGTGCGCTCTGAGATTACAACAAATATCGGCGAGATTGTCGATATGATTAAGAAAAACACGGACGTACCGTGCGCGGTAGGCTTCGGAATATCCACACCTGAGCAGGCGGCGCAGATGGCGGCAGTCTCCGACGGAGTCATTGTAGGAAGCGCCATAGTAAAGCTTGCAGCCCGGTACGGAAAGGACGCACCGAAGTACATCGGTGAGTATGTAAGGAGCATGAAAGAAGCGATAGGTTAGTGGGACACATGGTGTCAGACCCCTGTCCCAGCTTTTGGGACAGGGGTCTGACACCAGTGTCCCATTTTGTAACAATAGCGAAATATCCGTAACAATCCTGTAACTAAAATTAATATTTTTGTAACCAAATGTAAGGATTTTGTAACCACTGATGTGCAGTTAAGTGCTAACATAGTGTGCATAGAGGTGAGTTTTACAAATATACATAAGACATACGTGGGAGGTTACAAAATGGTGAAAAAAACAACATTGGCACTTGGGGCATTGGCGGTGACAGTCCTTATGACTGCGTGCGGAAGGGCAGACGGAAGCGGGAATACGGCGGCGCAGAAACCGACGGAGAGCATTATGCAGACCGATATTGCACAGTCCGGGGCGGAAAATGGCAGTAGTGGGAAAACAGAAACTACAGGAAACACACAAAACTCAACCGGTGAAGCGGCAAGCGAAGCTCCCGGCAGGATACCGGATAAGCCGACTGAGGTGCTTACCTGCCCGCTGATTGGCGGTCAGTACGGACAGGACATAGAACACAGCGCGGACTACAGATATAATGAGAATACCGACAGTTGGGATGAGATATACACTGTCGGTGATGTGTGCCTTGTTTACAGCGTGGCAGAAAATAAGCTCACTATTGAGTATGATGGCAGGACAGATGAGGTTGCGTGGGCGATACAGCATTTTGGCGGCGGAGTCGGAATGAGCATAGGGCTTGTCGATATGACATGGGACGGCAGTGAGGAGCTTATTTTAGAGGCGCATGACAGGGAGCTTGGATTGTACTTTGTGTATGATTTGAAAAATGAAAAGGATTTGTCGCCATATTACTGCACAGATGCGTCAAATATTTTCAGTGCGTATCTGAAGGAGGAGTATGCCGCGCAGCTTAAGAAGGAGGTCAACGAAGGCTTTACCGCTATCGGAAAGGACGGTATATTTTCTGATGTGAACGGCGATGAAAAATTAGTTTATTTCGGTCTCAGAAGCAATGCCGATAGTGTTGAAATGTTCGAGAATGTGGTCACGGAAAAGAGACTGTGCTATCACTGGTATAGTCCGGGCGCAGCGGAGACATATTGGAATGTTGATTTTGATTTCACCTTTGATGAGAGCGGATGTCATATAGGAAACATACTCACAGTTAACAAGGAAGTCATAAATGCCGTGCCGGAACCGGTAAAGCAGGCTCTTGCAGGCACAAAAGAGGTTATATATAGGGGAGAAGCCTTAGAGAATGTGGACGCCCTGGATGACATGCAGTATGAGCAGACCGGAAGGAGAATAGAGGCAGAGAGTTTCAGCGTGCTTGACTTTGATGGGGATGGTCTTAACGAAGTGGCAGTCATCGCTGAGAAGTGCTACATATTCCATACAGACGGCGATAAGGTCTATGTGTATGATATCAATTACAGAGCATTTTTAGACCTAAAGACGGATGCTACATGGAATGGCTCCGGCGGTGCCTCAAACTGGTATTATGTGGAATTTACAGGCTTTACAGACACGGAAATGCTCTACAATACCTATCTTCATATATATGAGGATACATACTGGGACGGAGATTATTACTCCGGGAACGCCAAGCAGCTCACCAAGGAGGAGGCGGATGCAATCATATCATCAGGCTCCGATGTGATGGCTAAGAGGTATAAATATTCTGAAAATTATTTCAAGCAGTGAATCGCTGGGACAGGGGTCTGACACCAGTGTCCCAACCGGAAGCCGGAAACATCGGAAGCCGGAAACCAGCCGTGGGACACTGGTGTCAGACCCCTGTCCCAGCCAGCCACAAAAATGAAACCGAAAACCCGGTTTCATTTTTGGGGGTTTTACATAGATTTTACATTTATTACATATAACCATGATAGCTGATTACGCAGATTTTACTTATACTAATCTGGGACAGGGACCTGACCCCTGTCCCAGATTTCTTTTACGCGGATTTTACATTCGGATGATTGGGGATTTTACACAGGGGTAGTAGACTGCTGATTGTAAACGAGAGGTGAAGCGATGATACGAACAGCTTACACAGCTTCGTTTATGAAAAAGAAAAGAAAAAATGTGAAAAAGAATGTAAGCCGTGTTGCGGCTGGAAAGAGGCAGAGAAATGAGAAAGAATTTATTTAGGAAGTGTGCAGCGATGGTTGCATGTGCTGCTATGTCGATGATGATGGTTACAGGCTGTAACAGCAATTCGGCAGGAAATGGCATGACAGGCACAACACAGGGTTCAACGACAGGTTCGGCTACAACTACAACACAGCAGACAGAGCAGGAGACGACAAAGACTGCTGAAGCAGATAAGAAGCTTTCCGGTACAATCTCACTTGCAGGTTCAACATCAATGCAGAAGCTTGCGGATGCACTTGCAGAGACCTTCATGGAGGCTAACAGCGGAGTGACAGTTACGGTTGAATACTCAGGTTCATCGGCAGGCATCGAGTCACTTCTTAACGGAAGCTGCGATATAGGTGATGCTTCAAGAAACTTAAAGGACAGCGAGAAGTCCGGCGGAGCTGTTGAGAACATCGTGGCAATCGATGGTATAGCAGTTATCGTTGACAAGAATAACACTGTTGCAGGTCTTACAAAGCAGCAGCTCTCAGACATCTACACAGGTGCTGTAACCAACTGGAGCGAGGTTGGCGGAAGCGATACACCGATTGTTGTTGTAGGCCGTGAGGCAGGTTCAGGTACAAGAGGAGCATTCGAGGAAATCTTAAAGGTTGAGGATACATGCAAGTACGCTGTAGAGTGCGATTCGACAGGTGCAGCTATGGCTAAGGTTGCTTCGACAGAGGGCGCAATCGGTTATGTATCACTTGATGTACTTGATGATTCCGTAAATGCACTTAACCTTGATGATGTAGCTCCTACATCGGACAACATTGTTGCAGGTACATATTTCCTTTGCAGACCGTTTGTTATGGCTACCAAGGGTGAGATAAGTGAGCAGAATGAGCTCGTTCAGGCATTCTTCGATTTCCTCAAGTCCGATGAAGGAAAGGCAGTAGTAAAGGCAGTCGGACTTATCACAGTAGACTAATAGAAATATTGGAAAATACATAAGAACGCTTCTACTTAAAAAGGTTATCACAAAAAGCAGTTAAAAAGCCTTCGTTGTAATAGCCTGAAATTAAAAAAATTTTGGCGGCATGAGTGTGGTGCTAAGCATTACACCTTTGCCGCTAAGTGTCTATTTCTTATGTGGTATATCTGCCATATAGTGGCTGGGAAATGAGGTAAATATGAAAGATGAAGTGATAAACTGTCCGAATCCTGCGATTGAGATTGCTGCAGAGCCGGCAGCAGGTAAGAAAACAGATAGGGATGTACCGGTAAATACTGATAAAAGAAATGATAAAGCGTTAAGAATAGCTGAAAATGAGTTTGAAAAAAGCAATTTTCAGGGTGACGCACAAATAAATATTTTTAAGGGAAAAATAACAAAAAATCTCATAGAGGTTATCGCTAAGGTCATCTTCACAATATTTGCCTTTGTGGCTGTGGCGGCGGTAATTTCCATCACAGTATATATGTTCATAAAAGGTCTTCCGGCTCTTGGGGAGGTCGGAATTGCACAAATCCTGTTTGGCACGGTGTGGGCGCCTACAGCGGCGGAGCCACATTTTGGAATATTATATGTCATCCTAACTTCGCTTGTGGGTACAGCGATGGCGATAGTTATTGGAGTTCCGATAGGACTTTTGACAGCGGTTTTCCTCGCGGAGGTAGCGCCGCAGAAGCTGTCTAAGGTGGTTAAGCCGGCAATCGAACTGCTTGCAGGTATACCGTCAATTGTCTATGGACTTATAGGAATCATGGTGTTAAATCCTCTTATGTTCAAGCTTGAGAAAATAATATTTGCCGGTAGTAAGACACATCAGTTTACGGGTGGCTCGAACCTTATATCAGCGGTTCTGGTGCTCGCGGTGATGATACTTCCGACAGTTATAAATATAAGTGAGTCTTCGCTTCGTGCGGTTCCGAAGCACTACAAGGCGGCTTCGCTAGCGATGGGAGCCACACATATCCAGACTATATTCAAGGTTATTATTCCTGCGGCTAAGTCGGGAATATTGACAGCGATAGTACTTGGAATCGGACGCGCGATAGGTGAGGCAATGGCAATCACGCTGGTTGCCGGAAGTGCCGTGAATGTGCCGCTTCCGTTTAATTCGGTACGTTTCCTCACGACGGCGATAGTCAGTGAGATGGCATATTCGGCGGATACACACAGAAGGGTGCTCTTCACAATCGGACTTGTACTTTTCGTATTTATCATGATTATCAATCTGGTTCTGAACCGTATGATGAAGAAGGGGGAAAAGGCAGATGGCTGATTCAATTCTTGTAAAGAAAAAGCGTCCGTTTGACAATGTGGCATACGCGCTTATATACCTGTCGGCATTGATATCCGTGGGAATCCTTGTCGGAATAATCATCTATGTTACAATAAAAGGCTTAAGCAATGTAAAATGGACTTTTCTCACCACAGAGAGAAGCGCATTGAAAGGAACAACCGGTATTGCTGGAAATATTGTGAACACACTCTACATAGTGGTTGTCACGATAGTCATTGCCACACCTATCGGTGTTGGCTCAGCCATATACCTGAATGAGTATGCCAGGCCGGGAAAGCTTGTAAAGATAATTGAGTTCACAACGGAGACACTTGCGGGAATACCTTCAATCATATTCGGTATGTTCGGTCTGGTGCTCTTCAATCAGGCTTTCCACCTTGGATATTCGCTCCTCACCGGAGCGCTCACACTCACACTCATGGTGCTTCCGCTCATAACAAGAAACACGCAGGAGGCTCTAAAGACGGTTCCTAAGAGCTACCGCGACGGAGCGCTTGGAATGGGCGCAGGCAAATGGCACATAATAAGAACCATCATCCTGCCATCGGCAATGCCCGGAATAATCACCGGAATTATTCTTGCGATAGGAAGAATCGTCGGCGAGTCGGCGGCGCTCCTGTTCACTGCGGGTTCAGCCTACAAGCTTCCGAAGAGCCTTATGGCACTCTTCATGAAAATCAGGGAGGCGGGCGGTACTCTCACAATAGAGATGTACTTCCGTATGTCGGACGGAAAATACGGTCAGGCATTCGGAATTGGTCTGGTGCTCCTTGTGGTTGTGCTTGGCATCAATTTTATCGCAAAATGGCTTGCGGCACGATTCGATGTGAACAGGAAAGGATAGGTACATATAAATGGATGAAAAAAAGAATTTACCGGAAAATATTTTGGATATAAAGAAGCTTGATTTGTGGTACGGTGAGAATCATGCACTCAAGAATGTCAATATGGAGATAAAAAGAAACGCAATCACAGCGTTCATCGGACCTTCCGGCTGCGGAAAATCGACATTTTTAAAGACCCTGAACAGGATGAATGACCTTGTGCCGGGAGTGCGTATTGAGGGGCAGGTGCTTCTTGACGGTGTGGATATCTATGACCCGAAGGTTGACACCTCAATGCTCCGGAAAAAAATCGGCATGGTATTCCAGCAGCCTAACCCATTTCCTATGAGCATATATGATAATGTGGCTTACGGACCGAGAATACATGGAATAAAGAATAAGGCTAAGCTTGACCAGATTGTCGAGGAGAGCCTGAAGGGTGCGGCTATATTCGATGAGGTAAAAGACAGACTTAAGAAGTCAGCACTTGGTCTTTCAGGCGGCCAGCAGCAGCGTCTTTGCATCGCGCGTGCACTTGCGGTTTCACCGGAGGTGCTTCTCATGGATGAGCCGACCAGCGCCCTTGACCCTATATCGACACTCAAGGTTGAGGAGCTTATGGAGGAGCTTAAGAAAAAATATACCGTTGTTGTTGTGACACATAACATGCAGCAGGCGGCAAGAGTATCCGATGATACAGCATTTTTCCTCGTAGGAGAGGTGATTGAGAAGGACAGCACGGACAATATATTCTCGCAGCCGAAGGATAAGAGGACGGAGGACTATATTACCGGAAGATTCGGGTGATGATGACACGGACGTTTTAAATTTTTTCTATATTACCGCCGGGCACGTTCTCGCTGCATTTTGCCTCGCAGCGGCACATAAACGGTTGAAATACAGCCGATAAATGCCGGCGGGCAAAAAGCACCCGGCTTGCAATATAGAAAAATTTAAAACTGTTTCGTGAAATGCTCAAATTATCAAATAGATGATTGCTGTACTTAATTCTTAAATTGCGCCATGTTTAAAATAATAGAATGTTAAATATCCAATATTATATATGGGAGGATAGTAAGATGAGAAGCAGATTTGACAAGGAGCTTGCTCAGCTTAACAGTGAGCTCATCAATATGGGAACGCTTATTGAGGAAGCTATACAGAATGCGGTTGGTGCGCTTGTGAACCAGAATGTGGAGCAGGCACACAGGGCGGTTGATTTCGATGTGGATGTCGACCAGAAGGAGAAGGACATAGAGAATATATGCTATAAGCTTCTTCTTCACCAGCAGCCGGTGGCAGGTGATTTAAGACTTATCACGGCGGCACTGAAGATGGTGAGCGATATGGAGAGAATCGGCGACCAGGCAGCGGATATTTCGGAGCTGACGATAGCTATGTCACAGAAGCCTTATATAAAGAACCTTGAGCATATCCGTTCTATGGCAAAAGAGACAATGATAATGGTTATCGACAGCCTTCAGGCGTTCGTCGACAGGGATTTAGATAAGGCGCATGCTGTTATTGAACATGATGATGTTGTCGATGACTTGTTTATGACGGTAAAAAAAGAGATTATAGAGATTATACATAACCGCCCGGATGATGGCGACCAGGCAACAGACCTTCTGATGGTTGCAAAGTACTTTGAGAGAATCGGAGACCATGCGACAAATATCGCAGAGTGGGTAATCTTTTCGATAACCGGTGAGAGGTGAGCAATATAGCTTTAAGTCAAGGGTTCATAAGCTTTAGCATGTATTTGATAAATGCTTTTGGACTTTTGGCTATTGCATTATGCGTTACGGCATGATATATAAAATTTAATAGGGGCAGACGGATTTATGGTTTGTTGTATCTGATGGACGGCACCGTAGGTGAGCTGCTCGCTCGGTTAGAGTGCTGGATGTTGTGTTTGTTATATCTGATGGACGGCACCGTAGGTGAGCTGCTGCCCGGGACAGCGTGAAAATCTTTAATTTTTTTATGAAATTCCGGCAGACGGGTACTTATACCGTAATTGTAAAAAATAGCTAAAAACTTTTATATTTTTCAGTAAAAATTATTTCAGGAAAAAAAGGAGGCAGGAATGGATATTTTCAGTGTTTTGAATATGCTTGGAGGACTCGCGCTCTTCCTATACGGCATGAATGCAATGGGGGACGGACTCGCCAAGGTGTCGGGAGGCAGGCTTGAGAGCGTGCTTGAGAAGCTTACAAAGAAAAGAATAATGGCTGTGCTTCTAGGGGCTGCGGTTACTGCTGTAATACAGTCCTCTTCGGCTACCACTGTAATGGTAGTCGGATTTGTCAATTCCGGCATTATGAAGCTGGGTCAGGCGATTGGAATTATTATGGGTGCTAACATTGGTACCACCATCACGTCATGGATACTTGCACTCACGGGAATCCAAAGTGACAATATCTTTGTATCGCTGTTGAAGCCGAGTTCTTTTTCACCTATACTTGCGGTTATAGGCTCGTCCTTCATATTATTTTCCAAGAAGGACAGGAAAAGGGATATAGGAACTATTTTAGTCGGCTTTGCCATACTCATGTTCGGAATGGAGACGATGAGCGCAGCAGTTAAGCCGCTTGCCGATGTTCCACAGTTCACCAATATGTTCACCATGTTCACCAACCCAATACTGGGTATGATAGTCGGAGCGGTGCTTACGGCGGTAATCCAGAGTTCATCGGCTTCCGTCGGTATATTGCAGGCACTCTGTGCAACCGGTGGTGTCACGATGGCGTCGGCGATTCCTATTATAATGGGTCAGAATATCGGTACCTGCGTGACGTCACTTATATCCGCGATGGGAGCGAGCAGGAATGCGAAGCGTGCGGCGCTTGTACACTTCTATTTTAATCTTATCGGAACAATTATTTTCATGGTGGTATTTTACACTCTGAATGCCTTCTTACACTTTGAAATACTTAATATGACAGCGAACGCATGGCTTATTGCACTTGTCCACTCATGCTTTAACATAGCTGCGACAATCATATTCCTTCCGTTCGGCGATTTCCTTGCAAAGCTTGCCTGTCTCACAATCAAGGATAAGGATGAAGCACAGGAAAAGGCGGAAGCAAGTTCCGTCGAGAAGGATATACAGGTGCTGGATCCTCGTTTCCTTGAGTCCCCTGCGTTCGCAGTACAGCAGTGTAAAAATGTTGCGGTAAAGATGGCTGATGTGGCAAGGGATGGCTTGTTCCTGTCGATGGAGCTTCTTGAAAGCTATGATGAGGATAAGGCACAGAGGGTACTTCATTATGAGGATATCGTTGACAAGTATGAGGATGAGCTTGGAACCTATCTGATAAAGCTCAATGGAAAAGACCTCACTAAGAAGGACAGCCAGACTGTGTCAATGCTTCTTCATGTGATTGGAGACTTTGAAAGAATATCCGACCACGCCGTGAACATCAAGGAGGCTGCCGAGGAGATGAGAGACAAGAAGCTTCATTTTTCCGAGAAGGCAGCGGCTGAGCTCAATGTCTACACGACTGCGATACATGAGATTGTGAATATGGCATTTGATGCCTTTGCCACGGAGAATGTGGAAGCAGCGGGCAATGTCGAGCCGCTTGAGGAGGTCATGGACTATCTCAAGGCGGAGCTGAAGGACAGACATGTAAGGAGGCTTAGAAAGGGCAAATGTACAATTGAGCTGGGCTTCGTGCTCACCGACCTTATAACCAACTATGAGAGAGTCGCCGACCACTGCTCGAATATTGCAGTCTGCTTGATACAGGTGGTGGGAAATGACGGCTTCGATACACATGAGTATCTTGACAATGTGAAGAGCAAAGACAATGAGGAATTCAGGATTAAGGTACATTGGTATAAGGAGAAGTATGAGCTGCCGTAGGATGGAAAAGTAAAGCGGACATTCGCAATCCGCTTTCGCTACTTGCTCATGAACGCAGTCGCTTTGCGAACTGTCAGTGGGAGCTTTTAACTCCCACTGACATAAGCATCCCCCTTACCCACCGTTTAGTGCTCTACACACTTGAAGCGGGGGATTGCTTATTCTGCATTCAATTTATTGAAGTACCGGAAATATATGGCAATGTGTGCGGTGATAAAAATTGCTTCAGTCTAAAAGTGACAAAAATTCCTAGAAGGGCAGAGAAAGCATGGAAATTCTTGAAAGACAGGGATTTTTATCAGTCCAAGTGTGACAAAAATTCCGAGAAGGGCAGAGAAAACATGTGAATTCTTGAAAAAACAGTGCTTTTTCTCAGTCTAAATGTGACCAAAATTCCGACAAGGGCAGAGAAAACATGAAAGAAGGTAAAGAACATGGCATTGATATATATAGTTGAAGATGACGACAACATAAGGGAGATTGAGAGCATAGCACTCAGCAACAGCGGGCATGATGTGAGCGGGTTTGCATGCGGCAAGGATTTTAAGAAGGAGCTTGCAAAGAGAAAGCCGGACTTGATTTTACTGGATATCATGCTTCCGGATGAGGATGGCATAGAGATATTGAAGAAGCTGCGCGCTTCCGGAGAGACGAAGAAGATTCCGGTTATCCTTGTCACTGCGAAGTCAACCGAGCTTGACAAGGTGAAGGGACTTGATATCGGAGCGGATGACTATATAACCAAGCCATTCGGGGTTATGGAGCTGATATCGAGGGTGAGAGCGCTGATAAGAAGAAGCATGGACACCGGAGCTGACAAAAGTATCCGCGTCGGAAATATATTTCTTGACAGTGATAGACATATCGTGTATGTGGATGACGAGCCGAAGGAGCTGACCTTCAAGGAGTATGAGCTGCTCCGCTGTCTTATGAATAACAGCGGTGTTGCCATGCACCGTGACAGAATAATGGAGCTGGTGTGGGGCGTGGATTTCGAGGGTGAGTCGAGAACCCTTGACATGCACATCAAGACGCTGAGGCAGAAGCTTGGAAGTGCGGGCGCAATGATTAAGACAGTCCGCAATGTGGGGTATGTATTAGAGCCATGAAAGAGAAGATATTAAGCCAGTTTTTGAGGATGACATTGTTCGCCATTGTGGTGACACTCTTTATGTCGGTTATGGTGTTCTATGAGCTTTTCAAAAAGCAGGTTTTTGATGATTTGAAAACCGACGCGGAGTTTGCAAGATATTTGATAAATGATTTTTCCGGTGAGGATGAGTTCGATGTGCGTGTCACCTGGATAGCCGGCGACGGAAGCGTGCTCTATGACAATGAGGCAGGTTCGCTTGAGAACCACTCAGACAGACCGGAGTATATTGAAGCGCTTAAGACCGGCGAGGGCAGATGTGTGCGGAATTCGGACACACTTTCGAGAAGAATTTTCTATTATGCGATGAAGCTTGAGGACGGCTCAGTCATCCGTATCGCCAAGGAAGCGAACAGTATATGGACCATATTCATGTCTGCAATTCCTATAATCATCGGTCTGTCACTTATCCTGTATGTGATGTGCTTTTTCCTGTCAAAGCATCTTACAAAGCGGATGGTGAAGCCTATAGAGGAGCTTGTAAACAACAGCGCGAATCCATCACTTGTGCCGGAGTACAAGGAGCTGATACCATTTGTCGGTGCGCTGAAGGAGCAGCGTGAGGATATTCTAAGAAGCGCCACAATGCGGCAGGAGTTCACCGCGAATGTATCGCATGAGCTGAAGACCCCCCTCACCGCGATATCGGGCTACGCCGAGCTGATAGAGAACGGCATGGTAAAGGGTGATGACAGTGTGCGCTTCGCTGGGGAAATAAAAAAGAATTCCACGAGACTTCTCTCCCTCATAAATGACATAATAAACCTGTCGGAGCTTGATGACGGCGTGAAGTTAAATCTTGAGAGGATGGATTTATATGAGGCGGCGAAGAACTGCGTGAAGAATCTTGAAGTAGCCGCCGCAAAAAACAATGTGAAGCTGATGCTCCTTGGAACCTCCGCCTATATAAATGCAGACAGGGCGATGATGGATGAGGTGCTCTACAACCTGTGTGACAACGCCATCCGCTACAATAACAAGGATAAGGGCGGAAATGTGATTGTCGATGTCAGCAACACTCTCAACGGCAAGGTGAAGCTCACCGTCAAGGATGACGGAATAGGCATAGGAAAGGAACACCAGGAGCGCATATTTGAGCGATTCTACCGCGTTGACAAGAGCCGTTCAAGAGAGAGCGGCGGAACCGGACTTGGACTTGCCATAGTCAAGCATATCCTCACCAGCCATGGTGCACAGCTTGAACTTGAGAGTGAGCTTGGAAAGGGGACATGTATCACGGTCACGTTTGAGGGGGCGAAGTAGCGGTAGAGTATGTATAGTAGTGAAAGAAGTAAAAAGGAAAAGATTGATTAAAGATTTTCGGCGCCTGTAAGCCGGTAAGATTATTATATAAACCAAACGAGCCTGTACCATTCGTAAAGCATTAAAGGTTGTGGTACAGGCTGTTTTGTATATATTATAAATATTTTTTAAAAATTATTGACAAGAAGCATTTCTTAGTTTAGTATTTAACCGTAAGGTTAATTAACTTTTTGATTAAATGAAAGGGGTGTGAGTGTGGGAAGTGTTTTTAAAGCTATTAGTGACCCAACTAGACGAGAAATTTTGAAACTATTGAATGAGAAAGATTTAAGTGCTGGAGAAATAGCGGAACATTTTGACATATCGAAACCTGCTTTAACAAAACATCTGAATATCTTACGAGAAGCAGAGTTAGTTAGTTCAGAAAAGCAAGGAAACTTTGTCATTTATTCAATCAATGTAACAGTACTTCAACAAGCATTGTCTGGATTTATGTCTATTTTTGGAAAAAAGGAGTGATTTAGAAATGAAGAAATCAATTTTTATTTTAGATATATGTATATTTGGGTTATCTATCACAGCACTTCTGATCGCCTTTTTCAAAAATTTAAGCAATGTTAATTTCCTTATAGGAGCAGGTTTGATTAGTTTAATGGGTGTTGCGCAAACGAGAATGGCAGTTATTACAAATTTATCTAAAGATAATCCAAAAGTGAAAACAATGCGTCGTATGAATAGATTGACGGTAATATTGGCAGTTGCACTATATTTTGTTCCGCTAATAGATAATGATTTCATCGTCAACATTCCAACATCATTTATTTTTGTGGTTACCATTATGCTTTTTACTGGAAATGTTTCAACAAAACTTCCTTTAAATAAGTATATGGGATTACGATTACCTTGGACAACGGCAGATGAAAAGACATGGAAAATTGCGAATAGATTATTAGGATATATTACATTTCCATTAGTTTTCATTATGTTGATTTTATATTTTATAACAGAGCAATCAGAGTTGGTTTTGTTCATTGGGCTTGTTATTTGGGTTGGAATTCCTACAATTTATTCTTTTATCAAACAAAAAAAAACAAATTAGGAGAGTGAACTATGATTAAAAAAATATTAAAAGATGTCTTAGGAGAAAATTTTACTGAGAATAATGAAAAGTATGCTAAAATCAATTTTATTATTGTTATTCTTATGTTTTTGGTTTCCGCAATTATGTTATTTTTCTTACCGGAGAAGATAAATATTTTGCATAATGGAGATACCTATTATCCTATCCCTAGTATTTTGGGAATATGGCTTGTTCCTGTTATTTCTTTGGTACTGAATTTTACTTTTATCAAGCAAAAAAAGTTATCATCATTAAATAGTATTATCATGGGATTACTTCTCATTGGAAGTACCATATATTATATTACTTTGATATAGTAAAGGATAAGACCAATGAAAAAAACACTTAACATCATTCTATTTGGAAGAAAAAAATCATATTTTGTCAAATGTACATTAACTTTAATTGGACTGTATCTAGGTGTTTTGTTTTGGTATTTTAATGTGGATTATCTAGGACAGCCAATACAAAATGCTTTAGTATTGGCTGTTTGTAGTTTGATTTGCATATCTGTTCTTGTAGCTTTGTATCGAATTCCAGAACAACTATGTGTAAATTCACAGATAGAAAAGTTACTATATTTTCCTGTTAATCCTACAAATATTATTTATATGGTTATAATTCGATTATTTAAAATACAAATATTGTCATTTATCTGCTGTTTTTTATCAAGTATATATTTTTTTAAGTGGAATATTTTACCGTTAATTTTAACTACCATATTATGTGCTTTGATATTGATAATAATTGATTTATTTATCTTTTCAATTTCTATTGTTATATCGACAGTTAGTGAAAAATATTGCGGATATATTTTACTTACTTTTCAATATGGTGGTTTTCTTTTTATAATGTGGGGGATTGTACGTTTACTTATATTTGCATTTGAAAAACCGCTGATGATAAATGGAATATACCATCTTTTTGAAAATAATTATTTGATAAGTGTTCTTATTTTTATAATGATTATATTTCTGAGTTATATATATACTATCAAAATAAGTGCATCATATTTTCTTAGGTGTTACCATTATTTAAATTGTTTTACCAAACCTAGATTTCATGCAAATATATCTAAGTATTTTAACAAAAATCCATATATTTTGAATGAATGGTGTCGAGTTTCAAGAAATAAGGAATTACTTTTTTACTCTAATTTAAAAAGTGTGATAACTGTGTATCTTTTGGTAAATCTTTTTTCAAAAAGAATATCTGGAAGTTATATAGAAATTCAAAGTGTACTAAAAATTCTTGTAATGGTATTATGCTGTGCTATGAATACAATTTCCAGCACATCATATACCAGTGATAAAAATATCTCATATTATAACCTATTTCCAGTCAAAAACAGTAGGATATTCTTTTCTAAGGTATTGATAAGCTCTGTTTTGAATGAAATTGTCATCATTTGTGCATGGATTGTTTGCAGTATTGGTAAAAATGGGCTATTTTTTGATATATCTTTATTGCTGTATGGTACATTTACGAATATACTTTGCTCTTTTATGGGAGTGTACTTTGACTATAAAATGCCCAGAACTGAAATCACACCTAATACATTATTACATGGGAATATGAGCAAGATATTTGTTTTAGTCATGATTGTGGCTTTAACAATTTTAGAAATGTATTTTTGGAAAAAATTTTCCTTTGTTAAATTTTCTATTGGATTATCAATGATGAATATCTTGATTTTATTATTGATAGGTGTGGTTATGTATATGAAAAGAGGTCTTTCAGATGATAGAAATAAATAATTTAAGTAAGTCTTATGGTATAAATAAAATTTTTGAAAATGAGAGCATTACTTTAACTAATTCCTGTATATATGCTTTAGTAGGGGTAAATGGTATTGGAAAATCGACTTTTTTAAATTCGATTATCCAACCTAGCACATTGGATAAAGGAAGTGTAAAAATAGATGATATTCCTTCTACCGATTTTACAGCAAAATATCACTATGCTTTTGTTCCAGATACAAAGGATATGTTTTTAAATTTGACTGGAAAAGAATATTTACAATTTGTTAGTGAACTTTATAATCAAAAAGAAAAGTTTGATGAACTGCTTGCTATCTATATACCAAAATTGAAGTTGGAAAATTCATTAGAACAAACTATTTCCAGTTATTCTCTTGGAATGAAACAAAAAATATATCTTGCAGGAGCTTTCATGTCAAATGCTCAAAACATTATTTTGGACGAACCGTTTAATGCGATTGACCCAGAAAGTACTTCCATTATCAAAAAAATATTATTTGATTTAAAAGATACTGGAAAAATGATTTTATTTTCTGTTCATAATTTAGATTTAGTATCAAATTTCTGTGATAAAATTATTTTTATAGATAACAGACATAGCATTTTTGAGTGTAACAACCCACAAAACTTTGATGTATTAGAAAAAATATTTTTTGACAAATGTGTAATAAAAAAATAAATTTAATGACTTAGTGCTAGAATACTGGGAGAATTTTATGAAATGAATGAGAAAGAACTAACTTCTAGTTTTAAGGCTCTCTCTTGCGAAACTAGAAGAAAAATTATTTACCTTTTAAAAAGTAAATGCTTATGTGCCGGAGATATAGCCAAACATTTTGAACTCACTGGAGCTACTATTTCACATCACTTAAAAGTATTAGCAGAGGGAAATTTGATAACATCTAAAAAAGTGGGTTTAGAGATATACTATTCTCTCAACATTGAAAAATATAATGTATTGAGTAGGTGGTTTCAATTTCTGAATGATATGGAAAATTTCAAAGAGAAAGGGATAAAATGAACACTCCAAAATATCTAGAAATTGCAGAATTGCTTAGAATAGATATATTTGTAAAACATGCAAAAGAAAATCAACTAATTCCCGGTATCAGAAGATACGCTCAGATTTACAATGTCAATCCAAAGATTGGATTATTCTGATGTGGAATTTGAAAATATGATAACAGAAGAAGTTATAAAAAGGTAGGTGTTCTATTATGATTGGACTTAAAAAACGAGATATAAAAAGGCGTTAAAGTTTGAAATCAAATGAAGTAATCAACGGAATAAACAAAGAAAATATAGGGAGATGCACAGTTATTTGTGCTATCTCCCTTAGTCGTTTTATCATCATATCAAGGCTCATTCAATCGTGGTAAATCTGTGGTAAAAGGAGTATTTCCTATACCTCAAAATGTTTAAAAGTGTAGTGTTTATGCAGATAATCTAAAATTAAATATAAAATTTGTAAAAAATTTACATCAAAAGTGAAAAAAAATTACACATAATATTGACGAGGGTTTAATAAGTATTATAAAATAAGTAATAAGGAGGATTTGACTATGCTTACAAAAATGTATTTGACTAATTTTTTATCCTTTGTTGACAGAACAGAATTTGATTTTACCGCTTCAAAATATTCGATTCTTGAAGAGACTAATGTGTATGAAGGGATTTTAAAGGGTGCATTGTTTGCAGGGGCGAATGCTGCCGGAAAGTCCAATGCACTGAGGGGGATTTCTTTTCTCATTAATTTGATAAATGGCGAAGGTGCGAGATTTAATGATTACCGCTGCATCTTTACAAGTAATCCTATTGTGACTGTAGAGTACGAATTCAGATTTAATGTAAAAACTTTATTTTATAAAATTGAGTGTAATGTAAAAAACGGAAGCATCTCGGAGGAAGTATTGATTGACAGCATTTCGGTTCTTAAAAGAAACGGAAATGCTGGAGAATTAAGAATTGGAGAGAGTATAATGATTGATGATAAGCTTGACGCGAATACCCTGTTTTTGCGAACAGCCTCGTTTAATACAGGAAGATTTCCGCAGGAGCCTACGCTCAGGGCACTGATGGAATATCTGCAAAATTCGTATGTCATTGATGGAAACCATAAAGATGCTCTTTTTGGGGACACAATAAGTAAATATGCCGAGGAGAATGGTGTAGAAAATATAAACAAATATCTTGAAGATTTTCATTATGACTTTGTTGTTGGGTATGGCTCTGAGAGTGAAGGTGCAGGCGTTAAGGTGTCGGTGGGTTCGGATAATAAGACGGTCTTTTTAAAACGAAAAAGCTTTCCTATACCGAATGCAATTTTCAGAGAGTCACAGGGAAACCAGGTGTTTGCCGATATGCTGCCCGACTTAATATGTGTTATTGAAAAGCCGGGAATGTTTATTATAGATGAGTTTGGAAACAGTCTGCATAACAGACTGGCTGAGAAAATAATCAAATTTTTTATGAAAAAGGCTTCCAATTCACAGATGTTTGTGACCTCACATGATACCAATCTGTTTTCCAATTCTATTTTTAGACCGGATCAAATTAATCTTTTGACATTTATGGATGCTAAAGGAAGCTGCGTAAAAAGAATTTCGCAATTTAAACCAAGAGAAGCACAAAATGTTGAGAAGATGTATTTAGGAGGAATGTTTGAGGGACTGCCATCGTATGAAGAAGTACAGGATAGATAAGTCATATATTGAAGCAAATCTACAATGAGTGAAGAAAAACAGTTACAACTGCTTGTCGCAAATGGTATGTTGATAAAATGTTCAATTATCGTAAATGGTGATACAGTGCAAGTAGGCTTTAAAAAAGCGGAGTAGGCTGAAAAATCAAATTGATATTAGTTGATTGTTTGTTTATATGTATAAAGGAAAGGGACGGAGAATCTCATATGTCAGATTTATTTGATTTATCAAAATTTGATAAATATAAAGAAGATAATTGCCGAGAAGTGAAAAAGGCAGAAGGTGGATTGCCTATAGCATTATGGGAGTCATATTCATCATTTGCTAATTCTAATGGTGGAGTAATTATCCTTGGCGTAGGTGAACGTCAAGATGGAACTTGGTATACTACCGGTTTGAAGAATGCAGACAAACTAAAGAGAAATTTCTGGAATACAATTCATGACACCAAGAAGGTAAGTATTAATTTGTTATCAGATAAGATTGAGGATAAGAACTATGACGCAGAACTGATTGTGCGAGGCATTCCGTGTGAGCGGATACGGCATTATGGGTTGGCTTTTGAGGGGAAAAAGGTGCTTATAATGGAATAAGTGGTGATATGACAAGTAAAATCGTGAACTATCCGGTTTTACTTGTTTTTTGTTTGCGAAATTCAATTATGATAAAAGTATCGTATCTAGATTAACTTTTATTACATACCAGAATAATATTTTTTGTGAAAAAAACTTGCATAAAAAATATGTAGATGATATAATAATACTAAGGAAAGAAGTTGAGCTGGAGGAATGAATTATGATTATAGAAGTAAGGGCGAAAAATTGCTATGTATTTGGGGAAAATATAACTTTTTCCATGAAAGCGGACATGCGGAACAAGAGGTTTGGAGCTAATGTTCATAAGGAAAACAATTTTAACGTGCTTAAGACAGTGGGGATTTATGGCCCGAACAATGCCGGAAAAACATGTCTGATTAAGTGTATAAGGGCGATAAAGTATGTGCTTTTGAACAAGAAAAATGGATTGATGCCTAATATATTCACTGATAGCAAGATATGTGAATTGGGCGTGACCTTTATGTTATCGGGGAGAAAGTTTTCGTATGATTTTAAATATGACGTCGATAAAGAAATATATATATATGAATCATTTTCAGAGGTATTTAAAGACCGGTATAATAATGAAAAAGAAGTATGCTGGTTGAAAAAGGATAGTGAAAATGATATATACGAGTGCGCTGATGAGGACTTACAGATGATGATTCCTGTTATGTCAAAGGGGAATCTGTTATGTTATTTAATAGACACAAGTAAGTTTGAACATCTGGATGAGATGAAAAATATCCTCATTGAATTTGCAGAGAAGATAGATATTATCAATATGAACGATATACCTATGCAGCATACTATTGAGCTTATGAAAAATAAGAATCAGGTTCAGAAGAAGATTGTTGAATTTATAAAAAATGCAGACTTGTATATGGATAATTTTGAGTATGTTGATATGGAAAAAATTAAGTTTAAGGCATTGGATTCAGATGAAAAGCCGGAGGAAAAAGTGCTTGATATTCCGGACAATGTTATGGACCAGATTAGATTGGTTTCCACATATAAAGGAGTTCACGTTCCAAGTATGCTGTTTGATTCCACCGGTACCAAGAAAATTGCCGCAATAGCGAGCTATGTTATTGAAGCATTGGAGCATGGCAGAATCCTTGTTGTGGATGAGTTGGACAGCAGTATTCATTTCAAGCTTACACGAGCCATTGTGGCAATGTTTAATAACGAACTTAACACGAATGCACAGATGATATTTACGGTGCATGATATAAACCTTATGGATTGCAAGAGAATGTTCCGTAAGGAGCAGATATGGTTCGTTCATAAGGATGAGGAGAGTGTATATGTGTACTCACTGGCAGACTTTACAGCACAGCAGGGGGTGAGGGATACATCCGATATTATGGAAAAATACAGAAAGGGCGCATTGGGGGCTCTGCCAGACCCTGAGCTGATTAACTCTCTGCTAAGCATAAAAGGTGATGTAGGCGTAAAGGGGGATGATATGAATGGCAAATAGACTCCCTAAGCTGGTAGATAAACGGAAAATCTGTATTATTTGTGAGGGCAATGAAGAATATGCATATCTCAACCGTTTAAGGGATTTGAAGGTGTGGGATGAGCAATATGACATATCGTTAGTCAATGCCGAAGGAAACGGAAATATACCGGCAAGATATCAGGATCGTTATCAGAATGGTTCAGATGATATTGTGCTTGTGTTTTGTGATACGGAAAAGAAACCACATGAGCAATATGAGGATATAAAGAAAAAAATTAATAATTTTCATGGTGTGGACAATGCGGCAGAAAATGTGATTATCTTTGGCAATCCTTGCACTATGCAGATTGTATCGAAGCATTGGACTGATAAAGATTTGAAATCACCGGCAAAACCTGTGAATGCTCCGTTGATAAAGGAATATACCGACGTAGACAATTATAAGGGCAGAGCAGACCAGATTGAAGCTGTTATGGCTCATGTTACTGTTGGAAATTATACAGACATGAGCCGAAGAGTTGATAAATTGAGCCATGATGATTCTGTTACAGGAAGCAGCAATTTTGGTAAATTTATAAAACACTTTGAGAGCGGAAATGATGAGTGGATTGAAAATATCAATAGCATTTTATAATTAAAAACGCTTATTTCTTCTTCCTATACTGATTCGGACTGAACCCCGTAATCTCCTTGAACTGTCGGTTAAAGTGTTCCACATTCTCATAGCCGCAGCTCTCTGCGATGTGCGCGACAGAGTCGGGCGTCATGGTGAGCAGGTAGCAGGCACGCTCAATGCGGCTTCTTATTATATCCTGAATTACCGGGACGCCGAACAGCTCCTTATAGATATGTTGAAAATATGATACACTCAGGGAGGCAGCTTCAGCCAGCTCACTCACCGTCTTTTTGGGCGAGTGCTGGCTGTAGATGCCGTTTCTTATTTCATGGAAAAGCGGTCTGTGAACCTTCAACTTGTCGGAGAGCTGTGTCTCAAGGTGGTAGGCGTCGCTATATTTGTACAGTATGGTTCTAAGCTTCGCGTCAAGAATCTCCTCATGGTGTGAGCCGGTCTGGTGGAACTCCTGTCTTAGGTCGCGGATGAGCTGGCTTAGCTCCGTGTAGTCGGACAGAAGCGTGAGTCGGTTGAATGGGACGTCGAGGCTTAGCATGAAATCACTTATTGAATTATCTATATAATTATCTGCATTGCCGGCGGTAGCAGCATTACTGTTGCTTGAGTTGTCTGTGTCGGCATTTGAACTATTATTGGAAGAATTTCTATTTATATCCTTGCGGATATTGTCATTCGAATCCTTGCATGTATTCTTATTTTTGAATGTAGTCTTATCCTTTCGTGTATTCTCATCCTTGCATGTATTCTCATCTGGAACATCGTCAAAGCTTATCCAGTCATTCACATATTCATTGTCATTGTAGTAATAAATAGGCGCATCCTTTGTGTATATTATAAAGGCGGGTGTGTTCACGTACTGTCTTATCAGCCCAGGGTGCCTTGCATTCCTGTCGAATGGCAGGTTGCCCTTTAGAAGTTCATCGGCGGTTGTTCTATTTTCATGCTCATCGCAGCAATATTGCTGGTATATTGTTTCCTCAGGAAATTCAAAGTACGCGTCACTTTTTACAAGGAGCATGAGATAATGCCCCATTCCGCCGGGACGTTCCATATTGATTCCATCAGGGTGGGTGTTGTTATAGCCCATATAGCGTATTTTTAACATGATGTATATTCCTCCATAAATATAGTTGATATGTGCACTTGCGATAACCGGACGTTGTGCAATTTTACCGGCAAATTCACGTTTCACAATTACCTTACCTGTGCAGTTAATAATAGAACACACAGAAAATATTTATCAAGATATCGTATGCGTCTAAGGGTATAGAGCACAGATGTTTCTAAATATACCCTTATAGGTCGGCGAAATAAGCATTCGAAAATGTATTTTGGGTATAAATAACTAAATACAATAAAAATACCCAAAAATAGTTTAAAATTAGTTCCTTTATGGGTATGAAATTAAAAAATGTAAAAAAAATCCCCAAAACAGAGACTAAGTACATAAAAAATAGTCTTAATGTGGGTATAGAATGAAACTCTCTCTCTTTTATACCCACATATAGTGAAGTTCACGATGAAGTCCGTATAGTCTGCTTCAAAAAGTAAAAAGCAGAAAAAATCAATTTTTTAACAGTATACATCATTGAGATTTGTTTGAAAAGTCATTATATTAGGTTGTACCTAAAGAGAACATATGTTGCTGTTGTGAGGTGTATATGGAATGTCCATATAAATATTTACATGAAGCATATATGAAAACGACTGCATTAGCAGCGAGTTTGGAGGACTTAAGAAAATGACGGCAATGAAATGGTTTTATTCGTACTTTAAAAAGTACCAGTGGAGAATGATTATCGGACTTGTCATGGTCACGATTACCTCCGTGCTTGCCATCGTAAATCCTAAGATAACAGGATTTATAGTGGATGACATCATAGGGGACGGAAGCAATATAAGGCTTGACCTGCTTCCGAGGTTCCTGCTTCTTATGATAGGCGTTACGCTGTTAAGGGCGGGACTGCGATTTATATTTTTATGGAATTTTGAGAACTGTTCACAGGGACTTCTCTACGATATGAGGGACGATGTGTACCGCAATCTGCTTGCAAAGGATTTCGCATTCTATAACAGCCACAGGACTGGCGATCTGATGTCGAGGCAGACAGGAGATATGATGGCGATACGTCATTTTATGTCGTATGTGTGCTATTCAACCTATGAATGTATACTGCTGTTTTCGATATCGCTGTTTATGATGTTCACTGTCGACTGGAGAATCGCACTTGCCATGCTGGCGGTGCTTCCTTTTACACTCATCAACACGATAATCCAGTCTAAGAATGTAAAGCCTAAATTCGGCAATGTAAGGGAGCGTTTTTCAAGCCTCAATGCATTTGCGCAGGAGAATATCAGCGGTAACAGAGTGGTCAAGGCATTTGCCAAGGAGGACTATGAGATTTCAAAGTTCGACACGGAGAACACGGAGTACAGGGATTCGGAGCTTGCGGCATCAAAGATATGGGTGCGCCATGTGCCGATATTTGAGCTTCTTGCCAATCTCCTCACCTTCGTGCTTATGCTTGCGGGCGGTCTTATGGTTATAAACGGACAGATGACTCTTGGAAATATGGCGATGATTAATGGATATCTGTGGATGCTTGATGCACCTCTTCGTATGGCGGGCTGGCTGGTAAATGACTGGCACCGTTTTACAACATCGGTTGAGAAGATATATGCGACAATCGAGGTGGAGCCTGAGATAAAGAATCCTGTGACAGGACCGGTTGACGAGAATGTGAAGAAGCCGGAGGGCAGCGTTGAATTTAAAAATGTGTCATATAGTATTGATGGTGAACAGATACTTAAAAATATCAATTTCAAGGTTAAACCGGGCCAGAAGGTCGGAATTATCGGTGCGACCGGAGCAGGAAAGACATCGCTAATCAACCTTATGTGCCGCTTCTATGATGCTGACAGCGGCGAGGTGTTAGTCGGCGGCAGGAATGTCAAGGACATGGATTTAAGAGTATTGAGGCAGAGCATCGGAATGGCTATGCAGGACGTATTCCTCTTTTCGGACACAATCGAGGGAAATATAGCTTATGCGAAGCCGGACTGTCCTTTTGAGAGAGTTGAGTGGGCGGCAAAGATTGCGGATGCACATGATTTTATCATGCAGATGCCTGAGGGCTATGACACGATAGTGGGTGAACGAGGCGTCGGACTGTCCGGTGGACAGAAGCAGCGAATATCACTTGCCAGGGCGCTCCTTAAGGAGCCGTCAATCCTTGTGCTTGACGATACAACCTCCGCTGTGGATATGGAGACGGAATCGCAGATTCAGGATGCGCTTGCAAGGATAGAGTATGAGACCGTGTTTATAATTGCACACCGTATTTCATCAATAAAAGATGCTGATGTGATTATAGTTCTCTCAGATGGTGAAATAGCTGAGATGGGCAATCATGATGAGCTTATACAGAAGAAGGGCTATTATTATACGGTATTCATGCACCAGTATGGGGAGCATGACGCGGCGTAGTCTCCCGGATATCCGGTTTTGTCAGGAAGAAAATGATTGTTTTGCCGGCGGTTGTAAAACTGTGAATTTTTCAATGTATTTTATTTACGGTAGGCTGCCGGAAAAAGATGTGGTGTAAAATATAAGTGTGACAGCTTGTTTTTTACCTGGAAATGAGGATAAATATGGCAAGGAATAAATACGATATAGATGAGACTTTGGAGAGTAAATTTGATTTAAACCAGTTAAAACGTCTTGGAAAATATGTTGGCAATTATAAAAAGACCTTGATTACAGTTATAGTGCTCATGCTTATCTCAAGCGCACTTTCAATGCTCAATCCTCTATTTTTGAAGGATGTAATGGACACGATTGAGCAGTGCGCGATTCATGGCACGATGAGCAAAGCAGCGGCTTCACAGAGAGTCATCGTTGCGAGCTGTCTGATGCTTGCCGTGACGGTAATAGTTGTGCTCATACTCAGATTCAAGATTAAGATGATGGCTGAGGTCGGGCAGGGCGTCATCCATGCACTGCGCCGTGATTTGTTTGTGCATTTGCAGGAGCTGCCGTTTTCCTATTACGACGATAAGCCGCATGGCAAGATTCAGGTGCGTGTGGTCAACTATGTAAATAACTTAAGTGACCTGCTCTCAAACGGTATTGTAAACACTATAACGGATATGTGCAGTCTTATATTCATTATAATTTTCATGTTAATGTTGAATGTGCAGTTCACACTTGTGTGTCTGTGCGGATTGCCGATTCTGGCTGCGCTTGTGTGGATAATCAAGAAAAAACAGAGAAGAGCCTGGCAGATACAGTCTAATAAGCAGTCAAACCTGAATGCCTACATAGCGGAGAGCATTAACGGTATCCGTGTCACACAGTCATTTGTCCGCGAGGACGTCAACACGGATATATTTAACAGACTTAACATGGAGTCAAAAAAATCATGGCTGAATGCGGTCAAGTATAACTTTCTCCTAAACCCGGTGGTTCAGACTATCACGGTTGTGACAACGGCAATCATATATGTTCTGGGTGTCGCGTGGATTACGGACGGCTATGCGGCTATGACGGTCGGTACACTTGTTGCATTTACCGGCTACATCTCAAGATTCTGGGCGCCGATTACCACACTTGCGAACTTTTATAACAGTGTGCTCACAGCGGTTTCATATCTTGAGAGAATATTTGAGACGATAGATGAACCGGTCAAGGTTACGGACGCGCCGGATGCTAAGCCTATGCCTGAGATTAAGGGTGAGGTTGAATTTAAGGATGTCTGCTTCGCATACGATGACGGTGTGCCTGTCCTTAAGAATGTAAGCTTCAAGGCGGGAGTCGGAGAGAGCTATGCGATAGTAGGTCCTACGGGCGCCGGTAAGACAACCATAGTCAACCTCATCAGCCGTTTTTACAATCTCACCTCAGGGCAGGTGCTTATCGACGGAATAGATATCAGCAGGGTGACAATCAAATCCCTCAGAACCCAGATGGGTGTGATGATGCAGGACAGCTTCATATTCGCGGGAACGATTATGGACAATATCCGCTACGGCAATATGGAGGCGGGCGATGAGGATGTCATAAAGGCGGCTAAGACCGTGTGCGCCCACGACTTTATCATGGGGCTGGAGAATGGCTATTACACCGAGGTTAATGAGCGCGGAAGCCGTCTGTCGGCAGGGCAGAGGCAGCTTATCTCATTTGCGCGCGCTGTTTTGGCAGACCCTAAGATTCTCATACTTGATGAGGCAACCTCAAGTATCGACACTGAGACGGAGATACTTCTGCAGAAGGGACTTAACGAGCTGTTAAAGGGAAGAACCTCCTTCATTATCGCCCACCGTCTTTCAACAATCAAAAATTCGTCATGTATTATGTATGTCGACCACGGCGAGATTGTCGAGATGGGAAGCCACGACGAGCTTATGAAAAATAAGGACGGAATGTATTACAAGCTTTATATGTCGCAGTATGATTTCCTGAATAAGAAATAATTGAACAGAAAATAATTAAATTAGGAAATAATTAAATAGCTGGGGCTGTGGAGGTAGAAAAAAAGGATTTGTGTAGTTTAGTGCGATTTGCGGCAGAAAATATGAGTAATTTAGTGTGAAAATTTACATAGAAGCAGTTGATTTTTACATGAACAGCATATAAGAAACCACCGTTTTGCAGAAGTTTATTACACATCAGTTATGATGTAGCCGTAATATCTTATCCGCAAAGCGGTGGTTCCATGTTTTTGGCGGGTCACAATGTCAAAAATCCTCACGCAGGCAAGCTTGCATCGGACTTCTGACCTTTTGACCCTGATATCTTGAATATTGCATTATTCTATTTCATGTATCTATCGAGGGATTGAATGCATAGAAGTTCTTTGCGTCAAGTCCCTCCCGCGTGATGTTGAGCGCTTCACCGAAGCGCTGGAAGTGAACAATCTCTCTCGCTCTCAAAAAGCGCAGCGGCTCAACAATGTCCGGTTCACTTATCAGTCTCAACAGGTTATCATATACGCTTCTTGCTTTTTGCTCGGCAGCTAAATCCTCCATAAGATCTGTTATAGGGTCACCCTTTACCTGAAATTCACATGCATTGAAGGGGATTCCGCCCGCTGCCTGCGGCCAGACACCAAGCGTATGGTCGACATAGTATGGTGCAAAACCTGATTTCTCTATCTCCTCAGGTGTGAGGTCGCGTGTGAGCTGGTGAACCATGGCACCGACTATCTCAAGATGCGCCAATTCCTCCGTGCCGACATCGGTGAGCACTCCCGCTACGCGTCTGTCTTTCATCGAATATCTCTGCGACAGATATCTGAAAGATGCTCCGGCTTCGCCGTCCGGACCGCCATAGTCGAGTTATAGTAGGTTAATTCAAAAAATAAAAATCCATTATTCCGGATTCCTTAGAGTACACTACCTTATCAACCATCGCACGCAGTGCGTCAGCCTTCTGCTGGACATCACATTCATCTGACTGGAGAATGGCGATAGTGGAGCGTGCTCTTAAAAGCAGTTCATCCTTGGTGAGTTCGCGCGGTTTACTTGAACATTTATCAAGACGGGACAACAGGAGCAGACGTTCATTTTCAATTAACTGCTTGTTTGCTTTGTATTCGTCAAGGGTATCGATACCGTTTCTGTAGGCTTCCTTTACGCGCTCCAGTTTTTTATCATTCTCTGAGAGCTGTCTTTTAATTTCAAACGAAACATCGATGACAACACTCTCTCTTTCAGTTCTGTGATAATTGTCACTTTCAATTGATTCCACCAGTCCGTTAAAAAAATCGCGCTCAATCCATTCAGCCTTGGTACTTTGTCCGGGACATCTGCCACGCGTCCTGTTCGGACATACAAAGTATGGGGCGGTGTGTTTTTTCTCATCTTCGCGGTGATAAGCCATGCCGGCACCGCATTTACAACAGACAAGAACACCGGACAGCCAATGCTTCTGTGCAACGCGCCGTGTGGTCTGCTTCTTGAATTGAGCAATCTTTTCCTGAGCTTTCTTAAAAGTATCATCATCGATTATAGGCTCATGGGTTCCATCGACGATAATCCAGTCGGCTTCATCGTTGATAGATACAGTTCCTGGCTTGCCGTTGTGTGTTGCGTAGTTCCAACGGATTTTACCGATGTAAACAGGGTTCTGAATGATGTACTTAATGGAGCGGTTCTCCCATGTGGATCCGCGTCTGGTCTTAACACCCTGCTGGTTAAGGCGGTAGGCAATCGACATCAGACCATAGCCCTGATTCACGAACATGTCAAAAATAGCGCGGACCGTATTGGCATTCTCATCAGGATAATACTGGTGGTTTTTAGCTGTGTAGCCGAACGGAGCAACCGACATAATCTTGCCGCGGCGTGCACCTTCGGTCATACCGCGCATGACCTCCTGTGATAAATTGATAGAGTAGTACTCATCCATTATCTCAAGGATAGCTTCCGTGAGCTTACCACCGATACCTTCGGAGATAGGCTCTGATATGCTGATTACTTCGACACCGATCTTGCGGAGCATTGATTTATATACAATGGATTCCTCCTGATTGCGCGCAAATCGTGAGAACTTCCATACGATGATGGCGTCAAATGGATGTTCCTTAGCCTTGCACATGGCTATCATCTGCCGGAAGCCCGGACGCTTATCGGCGGATTTACCGGATATACCTAAGTCCTCAAATACATCACTTAGTATATAGCCATTCTTCTGGCAGTATTCCTTTATCTTCTGGCGCTGTGAATCCGGGGACAGCTCTACCTGATCATCGGTGCTCACACGGATGTAGGCGCAGACGGATTTTAATGTTTTATTCATTATTAGATCATCTCCTTGCAAATTCAACATAACATATATGTTAATATACGTCAATATATTTAAGAATAGATTTATTATTAAAACTAGACAAAAAATGAGGAAAAATAAAAACATATTGACAAAATAGCAAATAAGATATACAATTCTTTATATCGAAAATGTAAAGAGGTGTTAGATTGGATATTAAAAATTTGTTTGAAGAGAATTTCGGTTTTGCATTCAAAGCAGCAACCTATAATAATATGAGAGTTGCATTACAGGCTTTTGAACAGTTTAAGAAAAAGAATGATGATTTTTTCTCTTTTGATAAAAGAGAAACCCTGTTTGGACATTTAAGAACATATGCTATTGAAAAACAGTTTCACGATTCAGCGTTTAATCCTAAAGCAAATTATTCAGTATATCTGAAAGAGGTAAATAAATATAAACATAAGGTATTATGCATTGAGACAACAGACTTTATTGTGAACTTAGGGCGTACTGATAGTGAAAACGGTTTATTACCGCCATCTGCGTATAGGAGGGAGTTTGCAAGAGCAAATTCAGGGATAGATATGCAATTATCATTTGATTTCACAAAAGAGCGTCCTGAAATTGCTGAAAGCAGGAAGTATGCCGAGATTACATACGGATATCGTAGTGGAGATATAACACATTTGCAGATTGTTCTTCCGAGTAGCGATTATAAGGGGATAGAGCATTCTGTGAACTTACTTGATGATATTAGGGTGTATTCGAGTTATATTCCTGAAGAGCTGGTCGAAGAATCAATAGTAACATTAAAAAAGTCGTTATCAAGGGAAAAAGAAAATATAATATAGAATATATGGTGATGAATGATGTTTGATAATGAAAAAAAGGTAATTCCATATAGAATTAAACAGGCTAGAGTGTCAAGGGGATTATCAATGGTAGAATTATCAGAATTGGTTTCTGTTAGTAAGCAGGCGATATCTCAGTATGAGATGGGAAAAAATGAACCTAGTAAAGCTATTCTTAATTCAATCGCTATGGTATTGAAATACCCAGCAAGTTTTTTTTATAAGCCTGTTCCAGTTAACGAAAATGCCAGTAGCGCTGTTTTTTTTAGGAGTGGAAAGACTGCAAAGGTTAAATCTTTAAATGCAGCAAGGGAAAAGATAGAGATTTTTAGGGAAATTAATGACTATTTAGAACAATACGTTGATTTTCCATTTTTAAATCTACCGAAAGTAATTTATGAAGATGATGGTATTGATCCTATTGATAATGAACAAATAGAAAAATATGCGATGGCATTGCGTGAGCATTGGGGATTAGGAAAGGGACCTATAGATAATTTAATAAATGTAGTGCAAAAGAATGGAATAATGGTTTCTAAAATGCTATTACGCTTAAATAAACTGGATGCATTTTCAGTTTGGTTTGATAATAAACCTTTTATTTTTTTAGGTAGTGATAAGGATACAAATGTTAGAATCAGATTTGATATAGCACATGAGTTAGGACATCTTTTAATGCATGCTGATTATTATTCGGAGGATGATTTAAAAGACAGAGCAATACATGAAAAACTGGAAGATGAAGCAGACAGATTTGCAGGGGCATTTCTTTTGCCTAGGGAGACATTCTCAAAGGATGTCTTTTCGACGTCTATTGACCATTTTATTCAGATGAAAGCAAAGTGGAAAGCTTCAATGGTATGTATGATTTATAGATGTGATACACTTGGAATATTGTCATCTAACCAAGTCAAATATTTAAAAGATCAAATGACAACACGTGTATATTGGAGAAAAGAGCCACTAGATAATGAAATGCCTGTAGAAAAACCGTTTGCACATAAACAAGCGATAGCATTATTATTGGACAATAAAATTATCACACCTGCACAATTGATAGAGGATACAGGTTGTTCAGCAGAAGAATTGGAGCAGTATTGTTTTTTGGATAAGGGAATGCTGGAAATAAAGAATGATTCAAATATTATTGCATTAAAGATAAATAAAAATTATGCTTAATATTTAATTCAAACTCAGATGATGGAAGGGAATGCTATGAGGTACAGAAGAGATAGAAGTGGTTTTTGGATTTATATTAATGTAAATGATGAGGCCTATAACATATCAACGAATAGTAAATATGTTAATATAATTAATGCTTTTTTCCCAATGTTGGAAGAAAAAAGTCCAACTAAATGGAAAGAAAGTCAAAATTATGATAATATGAGCAATTTGTGGCTTCCAAGTGGATGTTATAACAGTCAAGTCATAACAGAATTTATGCAGTGGTGTGAGCGTGTAACGAATGACATTTTGTGGTTGGATTTGAATAAAAATATAGCTCCATTTTTTAAAAACGAATTGGATTATTGTATTGCATCAGATTTTAATTATATCTATGGTGGAAATAAAACACAGATGGGAGAGGCTGAATACCAGTTAAAGTACCATAATCAGGATTTAAGTGGACAAGAGCGGAAGAAATATGCTGATATAATAATGAATAATATGCTAGACAATTGTAGATATATACCATTGCATAATGGAGAAAGTTGGTCTTTATCCCCTATGCCGGCTACGGAACAGGGAAAGAAAAAGCTGGCATGGTATCTGGCAGAAACAATGGCAAAAAAGCTGGATGTTCACTTTATTACACCTGATTTAATAGGTGAAAAACCACAAATGAAACAGCTTTCAATAAATGATAAGATCGCTGTTTGGAATAGGATATATTCTGACAAGAATGTTATATTAGATAGTGAAATACAAGGGGAAAATATTATTGTTATTGATGACTTATATCAATCAGGTACAACAATGTGGGAATATGCTAAGTTTTTGAAAGATATGGGAGCAAAGAGTGTTTTTGGGGTGGTTTGTGTCAAATCGTTAAAGGATAGTGATAATACATGATTAATAGAGATGTTTTAAGGATAATGATAGCTAAGGGTGCCGGAGATGCAACTTTGAAAAAAATTAGTAAATACACTAATAATATAGATTCATATTCGCTAAGTGATATATGTAATCATATTGATTTAATGTGTTCATTGGGTATGAAACAGGATGTGGCTCAGAATATTTATGATAATAAGGAAGCATCTTTACAATTGGAGGAACGCTTATATCAAAATAATATTGATATGTGCTGGATAGGGGACGAGTGCTTTCCAGATGGGTTGAAAAAATTAAATGCAAACGATATTCCGGCAGTACTTTTTTATAAAGGGAATTATCAGTTATTGCAGAATAAAAGTGTGGGATTTACAGGTTCGAGAAAGGCTTCTGATTTCGGGACTAGAATAACAGATAGTTGTGCAAGGCAATTGTCACGCAGAGGAATTTCAGTTGTTGGTGGATATGCTAATGGTGTTGATATTACAGCTCATAAAGCAGCGCTTCAATCAGGTGGAAACACAATTTTTGTAATAGTAGAAGGAATGCTTAATAATAGGATAAAGGGTGAGATAAAAGAACTATTGGATGAGAAAAATCATTTGTTTGTATCTCAGTTTTTGCCTAGTTTGTCATGGTCTGCAAAAAACGCAATGAAGAGAAATAATACAATAATTGGTCTGTCGGATGCAATGATTCTGATAGAGTCTGGTTATAATGGTGGAACTTTTAATGCAGGTGAGCAAAGTTTAAAAAATAAAAAACCATTATTTGTTGTAGAATATGGTGTAAATGTTCCATCGGCAGAAGCTAATACTTTCTTTTTACAACATGGAGGAGTGCCTCTTAGAGGAGATAAAAATGGGCAACCTATATTGAAAAAAATTTATTCTGTTTTAGACAAAAAAGAATCACATGAAGAGTATGAACAGTTAAGTCTTAATTTGGTGTAATAAAAAGTAAAATTTTAAGCGATGCGTTATGTGCATAGATTTACTTGAAAATACCAAATAACATAAGAATAGAAAAAAGCCCGGTAAACCTTTTATGGTACACACCATAAACATTACTGAACTTTTTTTAGTAAGAACATTTGATATTCTATGCTCTTCTATAATAGTTATTAACATTGTTATGTTAATTTACTTGATACTAGCATATTCAACAAGGCAGGTCAATATAACATGATTTAATAATTATAATAGTAGAGACGATGTAATTCCATTTTCATTTGCCGAATTTAGGATATTTATATATTTATCAGAGTTATGTGCTTTATATTTTGCAAATGTTGAGTAGGACTTAGGCATTACATCTGGTAGTTCCTTTTTCAATATATAAAAAGCCTTAAGATTTTCATCGCGTAATCTTTCTTTCTCTGCCTTTTTAAGATATTGATTGTAACCCTCAATTTCTTCCGGTGTGCGGTCATCAACAAATGGTCGATTGCTATATTCTAATGCGTCAACATAATTTCCGTTTTTGTCTGCTATTGAGTAGCCGAAAAAAGGATGAAAACCGTGGCGGCATCCAGGATGAAATCCGCCGTATTCATATACAAAATCGGGTAGTTTTGGGTAAGCGGAATCCTTACCAGAAATACTATAGACCCTATTTTGGTATTTAGCACATTCACTACAGGTATAAGTATGACCTCCACAATAGACATAGTCTGTACCCAAATCGTTGCATTGTTTAATTTCAGATAGAAAGTGGTTCTTGTGAAATAGGTTTATATCGAATACTTCTGGTTCTTCTCTCCGAAGTCTTTTCTCAAGCATAGCAGCCTCTTCAATTCGCCCATCTTTGTACAACCACATAATAAACTGCATATACTCTTTTTTACCATACATTATCCGAGAAGCTTTCATACCTTCAATTGCTTTATACATGAGGGCATAACTTAATTCGTAGTTTTCTTTTTCGCGTTCCTCAGAAGCACGCATTTTGAGAAGATATTCAAGATTGTATACCGGTGTTCCGTAACTTTCGTTGAATACTGGAATAGGAATGGACTTTACATCTTCTAATGAATATGTGTCATAAAAATTACCTTCAATAACATAATAGCGTGCTGAGTAATATGATTGTACATCAGGAACAATGCGGCATATTATTCCGTTATGGAAAAATATGGTTACGGTGGTCAAGTCAATATTATTTCTTTCAAATTCCATTCTTTTACCGTTGCGGAGCTGTTTCCAGTAAGGGATAGTATTCGAGGGTCTATAGTCTTTTAGCTTTATTTTAAATGCATTATCTGATTCTACAATATCATATATTACAGGGGAATTAGTTTTATATACCTTCTTTTTATCGTCATCACTTATAATGTTGTTGGAAAAAAATGTGTCCAGTTCATCAAGAGAAACAAGTACAGTTCTGGGACGTGGAGGACAGTCAGGACCAACTATTCTGTAATTTTCAAGATTGGAAAATAAATCTGCCGCCTCAAAGAAAGTAATACCAAAGTCAGTTTGAAGCATACTTACAGTAGAGTCACCTTTTTCTACTATGAACCTACAGAAGGCCTCAAATGAAACTGTATACGAAGCATTTGCAGGGAAGTGCATGCTCTCTTCACTTATAGGTGAATTGGAGACTTTTGTGCGGATTTTAAATGTGTCACTTAAGTTTACCTTAGAAACTTCGGTATTATTAGGGTGTAGTTCAGCAGTATTTTCTTTTTCTTCCGGGGCTGGTGAATCATTGTCACTTTCGGACTTAGTAATAAGTGAGGTGTCTGCATTTGCGTCTTTATAATCATTCGTGGTGGAGGTGCCTGCCTCTGCTACTAAGCCGGAATTACTATTGTTTGTAGGTGTTGCGCTACATTCGGCTGTAGTGTCTGTTTTGCTGTCAGTAGAATTGTCTTGTGGCTTTTCAATGTCACTAAGCAGTGTCTCAATAATATCTTCCTTCTCATCCGGAGCTGGTGAATCATTGCCACTTTCGGACTTAGTAATAGGTGAGGTGTCTGTCTCTGCGTCTTTATAATGATTTGCGGTGGAGGTGCCTGCCTCTGTTACTAAGCTGGAATCGCTATTGTTTATAGGTGTTGCTTCATATTTTGATATAGTGGTTGTTTCAATGTCGGTAGAATTGCCTTGTGGCTTCTCAATGTTACTAAGCCGCGTATCAACAATATCTTCCTTCTCATCCGGAACCGATGAATCATTGACTGTTTCGGATTGAGCAGCAACTGGAGAAGGTGTGCCTGTGTTTTCAGAAGTATTTTCAATTACCAGGTCAATGTCTTTCAATAACCATGTGATTTTATTGGTTTTAAGTGTGGATTTACATTCTACCGTTGTAAGCGACTCAATATTGCCAGAAGTGTTTTGTGAACTGTCTGTTGTATTAGTGAGTGTTTCAACAACATCATTCTTAATTTCATCAGAGACAGGTGGTTCACCATTACTTGTAGGTGGCATGGTTTTATTTTCCGGAATTTCAGCAGGATTTTCATTTATTGAGTTCTTTAATTGAATATTTTGTCTGAAATGTCCAACCAGCTTATCAACTCCAAGAAATATGTAGCTTGCAAGTATCGCTGATACAATTAGCATAAAAATAAAAAGTAGAGATACCATAATATATTGAAATGTAAATTTGCAGGAATTTAAGAGAAAACCTGTAAAAATTATGTTTAATGCCAAAATGGATATGTACATTATACGGCTTATCATGACAGAGCGATGGTAGCAATATATAATAAGCTCCTTTATATGGTTAAATATGGTGCGAAAATCAATAGGATGACGTGAGATAAAATAGTCAATACCGTATTCTATATAGCTGATTATATGCGATAGGGCAATGAATAGGTATTTATACATAGCAAATAAAAGTAAGAATGGCCAAAGAAAGAAATAAAATAAAAAGCTGTGCTTTTTCATGTGATTATCTCCTGTAATATTATTGTATGATTACAATAACAAACTGGTATATGAATGTCAATAAAACGTAGTAATTATAAAAAAGAAATTGAAAGATGATACAATTGTATCATCTTTCAAAGGTTTTCCTTAGATATTATGTTAAGACTGTTTTCTGAAAATATAAAAATGTAGCCGCTTACTTCCATAAAAACACCATATTTACTATGATAAGCATTAATGCAGTCCTTTAAAAATTCCTCAGATACCTCCAGAAACTCAGCAGTATCATGGGTGGAATGGCATCCATGCTTGAATGCAAAGATGAAAAATTGTAAAGGCAGCAGTTTATCATAAGCCCACATTCGCGCTCTATGTTCTTGCTTGCGGTTCTGTACATTTGTCTGGTCGATTATATCACCTGTGCTGGTATAGTAATGACCAAGCTCTTCGGCGAGAATGCAGCTCCGTTCAGTATCTGTTTGAATGTTCTTATTAAGACCGATAATGTCACCATATATAAGCCCATGGGATTGAGATTTGAAGTCTGCATTTTCTATAACTGTGATATCAGAGGCAGCAGCCTCATTTAATAATTCTTCGTAACTATTCAATAAATCACTTCCATATTAGTTGTTTTTCATATTTTTAAGATATTCTAAATCGGATTTAATGTTTTTTGTTTCATCAGGTTCGTCGATATGCTCATTATGCGCAGCCATAAGCACAGGGCGAGAAGTTTCTCTGTCCAAAATGGTATCTACAATAGTTCTTGTTGTATCATCTACAGCTCTGTATTTTTCAATATGTTCTATTTCCAAATTAGTGAGACTATAATTATTTTTGGATTCGTCTGTCCATCCCATAAGATATTCTGGCGAACAGTGTAAGTATTGGGCAAGAAGTTCAATTTTATCGGATGGAATGTTAGTAACGATACTGTTTTCATATTTATAGAGAGTCTGTTTAGAAACACCTATTTTTTCTGCTAAATCATTTTGATTAATGTCTAATTTTAGCCGTTTGTTTTTTATCCTATCACCTATATTCATTATATGTGCTCCTTTCTCGTAACTTAATTGTATTACAAAAATGTTATTTGTCAAGAAAAAAATAACTTGACAAGTTACAAAAAAGTGATACAATACAAGTAACTTAAAAAGTTACCAAAAAGAAAGGAGACAAAAATGATATGATAAAGACTAATGACCTTAGAGCAATTATCGTAAAAAATAATTTGAGTCAGAAAGATGTCGCGAAAGCAATAGGAGTAACGCCTAAAACCTTTTATCTAAAAATGGAAAGGGGAGTATTCGGGAGTGATGAAATTGAGAAAATGATAAATCTTCTCAATATTGAAGAACCAAGTAATATTTTTTTTGCTAAGCAGTAACTTGATAAGTTACCAATTAGCAAACGGAGGAAAATCAATGGGTAGAAAAATTGTAATAGCGTCAACAGGCACAGAAACATTTATTTGCATTGACGGAAAAGTGTATGGCGAACATGTTGAGAGGATTGAGTTTTCACATACTGGTGGTCTGATAGCGGAAATAAGGTTGTCAGTGAACGATATGCCGGTAGAAGGTGAGGCGGTAGGAGACGGTTTTAGAAATTTTATAAACAGTCTTTTAGATACTGCTCCCAAAGAAGCTCAGGAGCAGTGCATAGAAGCAGCATTTACTAAGTTAAATTAGAGTGAACGTGGCAGCGACATTTCTATTAACTTGTATGTAGCCGTTTTCTTCTAGCTCATCAATGATTTTATCGGCAACCTCAACAGTAATGTCTGGTGTAATCATTAAATCAGTAAAAGTAAAAGATGTTTTACCGTCTTGAGCTAGTTTTTGTAAGTAAATAAGCGCGGCTTCAGCAACTTTATTCATGTGATATTCTCCTTTCATTTTACTGGGCTCAGGCGGGAGCCTGTAAGGAGAGCATAGCATAATGTAAGCAATTAAACAAGGGAGGTGAGGATGGTGTGATGACGGAAATAAATATAATGGGTGTTATTTACACTGTTGAAGAGGTAGAGGTAGTACGTAAAGAGGAGCTTTGTAAAGGCGAGATTGATTTTATGTCAAATAAAATACGTATTGATAAGAATTTGCCTCAGAGTGCCAAAGAGCAGACATTAATGCATGAGATACTCCATGCGGTATTCGATTTATTAGGGTTATATGAACTCAACGAGGATGAAAACAAAGTGCAGAGCATTGCTACTGCCCTGCACCATGTTTTTACCTCACAGATTATTTTCCCTTTTTAGATGGAGTCTGAGCCAAGGCACTTGCAGCAGCGGTTTTTGAGGTCTTGCTGGTTCTTCCGTCACGAAGAACCTTTGAAGCTGCAGATGCGGCACGAGGGGAAGTCTGCTTTGAATTTTTAGGCATGATAGTGTACCTCCTTCCTATAAAAGTTGAACACATGTTCATAAAAAGATTATAGCACTAATCGGAGGTAAACACAATGAATTTTGGAGATATATTACGAGAAGAGCGAACCAAGAAGGGAATGTCAGTACAACAGTTAGCTGAAAAAGCTCATGTCACCACAAGAGCGATTTATTATTGGGAGCGAGGAGAACGTGCGATGAGTTTAAACAATGTCAACAGTGTGTTTGGGGCTCTCGGGATTAGTTTTTCCTTGGGACAGGGCGGCATTGTAAAGAATTATGACAATTAAACAAGGGAGGTGAGAATATGCCAGATTATGAAAATGAGATAGTTGAGAACCAGAGCAATGACATCATGAAGCAGACCGCGGAGGTGGATGACTTAATCACAATGCTGAAGAATCTCGAGCCGCTCGAGAAGAGAGAGGTCAGAGGAATCATGATTGGCATGCAGATGGCAAAGCTGACAGGGAATAAGACGGCGTGAGAACATAATCCACGCAAGTTGTACATGCAATGGCACATAAGATAGACGGGAGGTGAGAGCATGCCAAGACAAAGAAAACCAATTAAGTATAGATTTTTCGTTAAAGACCAGAACGATAATTACATTGATATGAGTACTCTTTCAGAGGAGGAGCAGAAGCGTCATCGACAGAACATAACAGATAGAATGATGGGGCAGTTCGGCTTTGAGCGCGACGAGCACCCGGAACAGCCGGCGCGTGAAGGAGAGGTTAAAACAGATTCAATCAGCTTCTTGAAAAGTGTATATGGACATGAGGAAGCGGCAACAGCGGACAGCACGGTGGAAGGAGCATAGGAGGTGTAGGCATGGGAAATATAGTTCCGCTAATGGTAATAAAAGCAGTGAAAAAAGCTGCCAGATACGGTATTCCCACAGAGATGGCTAGGGAGATAGCGCATTACATGCTTGCGGCTGATTCACCCACATGCAGGGTACCGTATGATGAGGTTATGACGCTTGTTGATATTGTCAAGCGTCATTGGGAGTACTCAAGCAGCTTCAACAACACAGCGCAGGTGTACATCGTGGTATACAACATATCGCATAACACGGAGTTCATGAAGGAAATGGCGGAGTACATAGAATACCGCGATGATGGTATGCCTACGAACGTGGCGCAGGTAATGTATGACTTGCTGGATCAGGCGGAAGACCTTGCTTTAAAAGAGGCTCTTTGGGTAGCGGGCACAGTGCTTAAAGAGCTGGAAACAGGTGACAATTACTGGTCTGCACCTGGCAGACAGGAGAAACAATAATGGGCTGGATGGGAGAAATCAGTACGCTTGAAGAGCTGGAAGCACTTATGTGCGGCAATGTTCTTCCGGCGGCGAAGTACCCGGACGCGTATTACCGATTGCCGCGCAGGTCGGTGGTTCGGAGAATGATTATGTACGCGACGGAGATTGTGTTAATGAATGGAGGAGTGATTGGTTTATGAAATACGAAATTGAGAATGTATATCCGAGTGAGAATGGCATCAATGAATTTTCGGTGGCAATAAATGGCCTCAGCTATCTTGTGATTTTCGGAAGGCATGTTAACGGAGGCTTCTGTGCATTACCTAGAAACGGTGTGAGCTGTGAATTATCTGCCCATGATGATTTCGGAGATATAGGCTATAACACGGATAGCATAAATGGAAAAATCAAGGACAGGGGCAAGGCGCAGGCTATAGCTGAGGCGATACATCTGGCAGCGTGCGCGGGTCGGCAGGAATGAGAACATACAGGGCGTTCATTTTCATAAAAACCATAGCCCTCACGCTGTTTGTCATGGTAGCAGGGGTAGGGGACTGTTACCGCATTATGGTAGAGCCACAGCCCTACATAATGCCGATCGAATCAATTTCATACGAAATTGAAACGCTTTCGCATGAAAATGAAACGCTTCCGGCAGGATTTGAACCGCCTGAGCGTGAATCAGATACGGTGTGCACAGAAACACAGCCGGTTACGGAATGTCAGACGCAAGTTGCACCGGAGCAACATATATATGAAATCCCGCTTGCATCGGAGCTTCAGAACAGTGTCAGAGAGCTTGCGGACAAATATGAACTGTCCTATGAGCTTGTGCTGGCTGTGATTATGACAGAGAGCTCCGGCAGGGCGGACACGGTAGGCGATGGCGGAGCTTCCATTGGGCTTATGCAGATACAGCCCAAGTGGTACGGAGAGCTGATAGCTGAAACAGGCTTAAGTGTGGACAAGCCTGTTGAGAATGTGGAGCTTGGAATCAGGATACTCCTTGGGTTTATCGAGGAGAACAACGGAAGCCTTGACAAGGCACTGAAACAGTACAACTCCGGCAATCCGGATTTTCCGGATAATGGATACATAGAGAAGGTATATGAATGGCTTGATTACTTTGAGGAGGCAGCAGATGACGGAAGAACAGCTAATGAATAAGATGCGCGGCTCCGCAGAGGAATACAGGGAGCTGATACATAACCGCCAGTATGTCCGGGCAGTGAACCTTTATAACAAGGTCAGGGCGGTAGCGGTCTATGTGGAGCTTCCGGAGGACTGGCTTGTGGAGCTGTTCGGCAAGTATGACCCGGAGGAGAAGGATGTACAGAATGGTCTGTTTGACCAGAGAAATGTTGCTTCGGTGGCGGACAGGGCTTTTAAACAGGAGCTCGAAGAAAACCGCAGGGGGAATCCGACACAGATAAGAGATTTTGAGCATTATCTCCCCCGAAGCTATTTTTTAGAAAAACAAAAGAGGTAATGCTTCATAAAAGAAACATTACCTCAAGGTATTCGTGATACCCATACCGACAAAAACAGTGTATCACGAATACCTTAAAAAGTCAATGAAAACGCGGTCAAAGCCGCATTTTCATAACAATCTAAGTATATTAAAGTTATGACAACGAGAGGGTGATACATTGTACTGGAGAGACACATGGAGATTCAATGGATCCATAGAGTATGAGCTTAAATATGCAGGCAAGTATGGAGCCAAGGGGGAGAAGAGAGGCAAGAGAAAGAGAGCTTCCCCCGAACAGATTAAAAAACAGAACCAGTCCATCAGGGAGAACAAGGTCAGGAGGCTCATCAAGGCGAATTTCACGGAAGATGATTTATGGTGCACTGTGAAATACAAGGCAGGTGAACGTCCACCGCTTGAACAGGTGCGTGAGGACATTAAGAAGTTTCTTAGGCAGGTCAAGGCAGAGTACAGGAAGCATGGAGCAGGACTTAAATATATCAAGCGCCTTGAGATAGGAGCCAGAGGAGGAGTCCACCTGCATATACTGGTCAACCGTATAAAAGGAGTTGACACGGACAGGCTTCTCCAGAAGCTGTGGCCACATGGCAGAATCAACTATGAATCATTGTATGAGTCCGGCGGCTATGCAGACCTGGCTTCGTACATAGTAAAACAACCGACCGATGAGATAGAGGGGCAGCTCTCAATGTTCACAGAGGATGAATGCAGGGAGTTTAAGAGCTACTCAACCTCCAAGAACCTCATCCGGCCACAGCCTGAGCGCAAGGAGTACCGCCGCTGGACACTCCGCGACCTTGTAGAGAACGGTCCGAAGCCGACACCGGGCTACTACATAGACAAGAACTCAATCGTGTGCGGTGTGAACCGCTACACAGGAATGAGCTATTACCGTTATACGGAACACAGGATAAAAAACGATGAGAGAGGAGGGTAAGGATGCAGCACGTCAATATTGTTACACAGTCCGGCATTAAGTCCGTAAAACCTCAAAACGGGGCGGTAGGCTATGTCCTTGAAACGCAGACGCCTAAAGGACCTGCCACACTGAGCAGGGTGTTTACCGTGAGCGAACAGACGATGAATGCCTCCGAGCTCACAGCCCTTATCGAGGCATTGAAACGTCTGCGTGAGCCCTGCAACCTCACGATATACACGGATTCGACCTACATAGCCGGAGCTATGGCACAGCGATGGCCGGACAAGTGGGAGGCAGCGGACTGGAGGACGGCAAAGGGAAAGAACGTGGCTAATAAAGAATTATGGCAGGAGCTTATGAGGCTTTTGAAAGAGCATGAGGTAAGCTTCGACACAGAAAACGATATAGGCTATCAGTCATGGCTTGTGACTGAGATAAACAGGAAGGAGAGAACACATGTTTGACAAGTTTGGAGAATTTGACTCAGCGGAGGAGATTAACAGGGCGGCAGCAGCACAGAGAGCCGAAGGTGACACGGAGGCTCTAATGCAGATTGCCATGGAGAACGGAATTGACAAGGAGGACGCGCAGGACTATGCGGACGGCATAGTCGGGGAGCTTACCACACCGCTCCTTGCGGCACTGGGTAAGTTGAAAGTTGAAAAAGATGACCTTAAGCTTACCGGAGTGCTTAGCGACTGGGTAGATGAGCTTAACACAATGTGCACGGAATCGCCGGAATTTGCCCTGGCGGTTCGACGTAAGGGCAAAGACCTTGCCGGCTACATAGCGCTCACTGCTGAGTCCGGCTATGAGCATAGAGCGGTGGTCGATAAGCGTATTGTAGAAAAAACAACAACGATAAAAAAAGTCATAGGCTCACACGAATTTGCCATAGGCATTCCGGACAAGCGGACAAGAAGAGGGCTTGCAGAGAAGTATTACCTCGGAAAGGAGACGGCATGAGAGCTTACAAGGGATTTACCAAGGAACTTATATCACGCCTTGGCAATGGTGAAAAAGAGACCTGCTGTTTTACGCCGGGTGAAACCAAGGAGGTTGAGGCGAGCAAGACGGTATCCTGCGGCTTCCACTGCTGTGAGAATCCGTTCGAGTGCCTTGATTACTATGCCTTTAACGGCGAAAACAGATTCTTCCTTGTCGAGGCAGCAGGAGATATTGACGAGGACGATGATGAGAGGATTGCATGCACAAAAATAACCCTTATCGAGGAACTAACACCATTCAGATTCGCCATGGAGGGCATGAAGTACATAATAACCCATCCTGCGAGGGAAAAGTGGCAGCAGCTCAAGAGAGGTGTGACAGTAGCCCGTGACAGGGCAGAAGCCAGGGGAAGAGGCTGTATTGCCATTGCAAGAGGAGAACACCCGGCTGTGACAGGCATTGAGGGCAGCATTCTCGGGCTGATTGTTGAAAAAGACGGCATGATAACCGGAGCCAAGCTCTTTGTTGTAACGGCAGAGCAGGCAGGGCGCAGTTATACACTTAATGCATTGCGGAAGCTGGAGGAGGAGGTCTATGAGAAGAAAGCTTGTTGAGCAGACTCCGCCGCCCAAATGCAGAAAAAAGGGCTGGTGGACGATTGTGCAGGACATAGAGGGTATCACAGTCCTTAATATCTTCAGTGACGGAGCACTTAAGACGCGCCACTGCATAGACATCACACATAAGGATTATGCAACCCTGCATCCAAGCGGTGAGTGGAGCAGGAAAAAAATTGAGTGGAGCTACGACATTGAGACAGAGTGGATGTACAGCTATTATGATAAAAAGAATCTCAAGAACTTCAAGGCATCACCGGAGGACGAGGCATTCTTAAGAGAGCGGTTCCCGAAGCGGTCTCACAGTTATTATGATGACAGCACAGTTTTTGCCGTCATAAGCAAAACGGAGTATGAATGGGCTGCCGGACGCCGTAAAAATACGGAGATACGCAGATGTGCGAAGGTTCGGGAGACGATGAGCAGGATACCGCCGTTGCCTGAGGATGTTGAGAAATGGTTTTATGACGCAGTTTTAGGAGAGGATTTTGCAATCAGAACGGATGCGGCGGGAGTATATATGTGTACCGCATGCCGTGAGAAGACACCGCTGGATGCATGGCGAATGCCTGACGGAAAGCCTGCACGGAATAATGACATGGTTGCATGTCCTCACTGCGGCAGCAGCATAAGGCTTAAGAAGAGACGAAAGGATGTATTTGCCTACAGCGATTTCGTCGTTGTACAGCAGGTGGACGAAAAAATGTCCGTTATAAAATTCTGCGAGGGACAGATCATTATCAACGACAGGGAGAAGAACATATGGTGCGGTGAAAAAATAAGGGTTCTCCCAGGCAGGCATGAACATACGGCACCGAAGAAAAACGTGTACTACAGACAGTACAGGAACGGAGAATTTGATAACAAGAGCAATCCGGGGCAGTGCAGAATCTCGGGAAGACAGTACATGTACCCATCCGGAATATCCGAAGCTCTGTTCGGTACGAGGATGCAGATGTGGTCGGGACTGCTCACGGAGTTCGCGGCAGCAGGACTTAAACTGGAATACAATAAGCTCATGACGTGTTTCGATAAGAATATGCATTCGCTTATGGAAATGCTGTACAGGGGTCGTTTTTACAGGCTTCTAAGCGAGGAAAGCGGGAAGTTTTCTTGCATAGGAGGTTATCGTGGATGCCTGAACATCAAGGGTACGGACATAGAAGACACATTCAGATTAGGTGACAGACAGTTAATTAACCGTCTGAGGGACAGAAACGGCGGCGGACTCATGCTTGCATGGTTGCAGTGGAGCGATAGGAACAGGACAAAGCTTTCCGATAAGGTGCTTGCCTGGCTTGAAGCTAATGAACTCTGGCCGGGTAACATGACCTGGATAAAAGTCAGGTTTTCGCCGGAGCAGGCAATGAATTATATCGAGAGGCAGAGACGGGAGCAGTACAAGAAACTGAATATCCGCGGCGTCATAAACCAGTATGAGGACTATATGGACATGTGCGCAAGGCTTAAGAAGGATGCCTCTGACGAGATGATATACCGCCCGAGGGAGCTTAAAAGAAGACATGACGAGGCAGTTGAAGAGATTAAGCTCCGTGAGGCAGAGCTTAAGGCTGAGGAGTACTCAGAGAGATACCCGGAGGCGGAAAAGGTTTTAAGAGAAATTGCCGAAAAGCTTGAGTACCGCAATGACAGGTACGTGATTATCGTGCCAAGGAAGAATATAGAGATTGTACAGGAAGGCAGGGAGCTTCACCACTGCGCAGGGTCCAGCGACAGATATTTTGACCGCATAGCACAGCGTGAGACGTACATATGTTTTCTCCGTAAGGCTGAGGAACCTGACAAGCCTTATTACACAATCGAGGTTGAGCCGGGAGGCACGATAAGGCAGCACCGCGGTATGTATGACGAGGAGCCGGAGATTGATGAGGTCAGGCCGTTCCTGCGCGAATGGCAGAAGGAGATACGCAGGAGAATGAGCCGCGAAGATCATGAGCTTGCAGCGGCTTCCAAGGTCAAGCGTGAGGAGAATATTAAGGAGCTGCAGGAAAAGAACAACACAAGGGTGCTTGAAGGACTTATGGAGGACTTCATGGAGGCAGCAGGGTATTAAAAAAACATGATAAATATGGAATGGGAGAAGTTGAACCGATGGAGCAGGATAAAAAGAGTAGATGTGAACAGTGTGAATATTATGTAAAAGTGTCAGACGCGCCGGAAACACTTGAAGCGGACTGCACATGGCAGCCGTGCGAGAATGATGGCTGCACATTACCGTGTGAGAGAGGAGAAGACTAATGGACATAATTGCATATCAGAAAAGCTACAGGGAATATAAAGCGGAGCTTGACAATGAACTCCAGAAAACAGCAGAAGGATTCGTAAGAATCGGCTATCTGCTCAAGGTAGCCCGCGATACGAACGTGCTTGCGGAATCCGGCTACAAGACGGTGGCGGAGTTCGCACAGGCCGAGTACAGCCTTGACAAGACACAGGTAAGCCGTTTTATCAGTATCAATGATAAATTCGCAGAGGGAGGCTACTCAGAGCGCCTGCAGGCAAAATATCAGGGTTTCGGCTATGCGAAGCTTACACTGATGCTGCAGCTTCCGGATGCCGTCAACGAGGCACTCACTCCGTCCTACTCCAAGGCGGAGATACAGAGCATCAAGGATGAGGTTGATGAGGAAAAGAAAGTCAGCGACATAGAGATGTGTCTTGAGGCAGCAGGACAGCCGGAGACACCTTCGGTGCTTCCTGAGCTTGATTTTATCGGACAGGTCATATATAAGCTCGGGCACGACATTCCGGAGCTGTTCACGGAGCTTCACAATGATGCACTTGGCTGTTCGGTGAACATGCAGCACTTCCAACGGATTATGGCACCTGCAGGCGAGAAAACCTACAGCGTGCGTATACCAGGTACCGGAAGAATCATGCTGATGCTCAATGATTCGGGAGAATGCCGCGCTGTTAATTCAAGGACGGGCGAGTTCGAGGATGTGACATGGCAGCAGTTAAGGGATGCATGGGAGACACTTTCAGATTTTAAACACTGCACCGGAAAGAACGCAGCGGAGAGATGGAGCGAGCTGTACAGAGAGCCTTATCCGAATGCTAAAGCCGCATCTGAAAAAGCTGAAGTTGCACCGGAGCAACCTAAACCTGAGAAAAAGGAGGTCAGGAAGGAATCTAAGGTTCAGAAAGCCAAGGTCGAAAGTCATGGAAGGCCTTTAAACCTTCCTACGGAAGCGGAAAAGTCATCCGCCGAGGAGCAGATACCCGGACAGACCGATATTGAGAAGGATTTTCCGGAAATATTGCCACCACAGACGCACAGTGAAAACATTGAAAAGTCTATAAATACTAAATGCGGAGGGCATAACCCGGTGGATGAAGAGAATGCCACTGTGGAAGTGGTGAACACCCCTGAAACAGAGGACGGTGCAGAGAGCATGGAGCATAAGACCGCAATATTCAATCTGCTTGATGAGATAAGGGCAGCAGTCACCTCAGACCACTGGGGAACCGCAATGGTAAAGACACACAATCTTAGAGAGCTGATTGATAAGGCAACACACGGAGGCACAGATGAAGAAGTCAAAGCAGGCTAAGCTCAGAGAGTTTAATAAGGCGGCACGCGAGGACATTAAAAGACGTGATCAAGGGCAGTGTATCTTCTGTGCGGCAGGCTACCGCATGGAAGGAGCCACCTGGTATGGCCGATCGCTGTTAAGCATCATGCATTACATTCCGAGGTCACAGGGCGGCCTCGGAATCCCACAGAACGGAGCACTGGGGTGTCAGTATCATCATGAGATGCTTGACAACGGCAACAAGGGCAACCGTGATGAGATGCTGGAGATATTCAGGGAACATTTAAAAGAAAACTACACGGACTGGGACGAAAAGAACCTTGTGTATGACAAGTGGAAGGAGTTTAAGCAATGAAAAACAGAATATTTATCTTGATTTTGACATTAGAAATCATATTTCTTACAGGCTGCACAACAGCAGACACGGTGAATTATAACCTTACAAAGGAAGCCGATGAGTTTAATGTGTATCGGAGAATCACAGTTACCAATGCCAGAACAGACACAATTATGCTGCAGGCAGAGGGGTATATGAGTCTGGGCAATAATACCAGCAGCGAGCTTGTAGTAACAATAAAAACAGGGGAAGATAAATACTATAAGGATTATATATACCTTAATGACTGGACGTGTTATGTGGTGGAGCAGCTTGAGCCAAGTTATGTAGATAAATATCACTATGAGCTGGTTATTTACCCGGAGAGAGCTGTTCCGGAGATAGAATTTAAGTGAGGTGAACAATATGGCAGCAGTAACATTTGTAATCGGAACGATGCTTGGCATTGTCGGAACGGCATTTTTCTTTGGCTGTGTAAAACAGGAGAAAGAGAATGCATATTATGAGCAGGGATATCACGATGGACTGATTGCAGGAAGGGAGAAAAAAACGGAATGAACAAAGTAATCTTAATGGGCCGCCTGACCCGCGACCCGGACATAAGAACAGCCACAGGCGAGAACACAATGACAATAGCGCGGTACACTCTTGCGGTAGACCGGCGAACAAGAAAAACCGACACCAACGAACCAACAGCAGACTTCATAAGCTGTGTGGCATTCGGCAAGGCAGCAGAGTTCGCCGAGAAGTATTTTCACCAGGGCATGAGAGTACTGATTACAGGTCGCATACAGACCGGCAGCTACACCAATAAGGACGGACAAAAGGTATACACAACGGATGGCATTGTGGAAGAGCAGGAATTTGCAGACGGCAAGGCAGCAGGACAGACAAGCTCAGCAAACACTCCTGTACCTCGTCCGGAGCTTACTGCTGAGGATGGATTCATGCAGTTACCTGTAGGTATTGATGATGATGGTATACCGTTCGGTTAGGGGGTTAGTGATGAATGAAGATATTTTACAGTTGATTAGTAATGAGCAGATGAGGGAAAGCTGCTATATCAAGGCGCAGAATATCATAGAGAATGCCGGGCTTAAGAATATAGAGGTTGACAGGGCACAGTTCACGGCAAGGAATGACAATGGTAAGGTTATCATAAGAATTGCCGTTAAGAAGTTCACAAAGCATACTGTGAGCTCCAATGAACTGAGAGCATTGAAGAGAATCCCCGAGTATCGTCCTGTATATGACCGATATAAACGCATGAGTTACTTCGAGCATAGACCATTGTATGAGTGGGGCTACATAGAATTTGAGTATCGCCCATCCAATAATCATTAGACAGAACACATATTCTGTAGTATAATGAGACCATAAAAACAGCGCCACAGAGCCGAATATATGAAGCAAGATAACAGCTTCGTGTATCCGGCTCTTTTTATTTTGCTTACAGACAGGGAAAACGTATCGGGAACAGCATTTCGCAGGTGGGAAAGGAGGCAGCAGCATAGATGGCAAAGGGAAAGTATGAGACGTGGCAGGAAGACGATAATATAACGCTTCTTGGGGCATGGGCGCGGGATGGCCTGACACAGGCTCAGATAGCCAAGAATATGGGAATCGCGTTATCAACGCTCAAGGAGTGGATTAAAAAGTATCCGGCCATTTCGGCTGCCTTAAAAAAAGGGAAAGAGCTTGCAGACTATGAAATGGAGAATGCCTTATACAAGAAAGGTACAGGGTACACGGTAACGCTCAGGAAGCCTATTAAGCTTAAAGAAACTAAATATGACAACAATGGCAAAAAAATAAGTGAGAAAGAGAAAATCGAATACGCGGAGGTCGAAGAATACATTCCTCCGGATGTCACGGCACAGATTTTCTGGCTAAAGAACCGTAAGCCGGAGACATGGAGGGATAAGCGTGAAACTCCGCCGGAGAAGGAGGAGTACGAGGATGATGGATTTATCACGGCGCTTAAGCAGACGGCAAAAGAGGTGTTCGATGGTACCGGAGCGGTTGAGACAATGAGTGATAAAGAGCGGGAGGCAGCAGATGAAGCAGACAAGACAGCCGACGTTCAAGTATAGTGCATTCTCGGCTAAACAGAAGATGGTGCTCACATGGTGGACACCTGATAGTCCCTACCATGACAAGGACGGCATAGTATGTGACGGCTCAATCCGAAGCGGCAAGACCACATGTATGGGACTGTCATTCGTAATATGGGCGATGGAAACCTTTGATGGACAGAACTTTGCCATGTGCGGCAAGACAATACAATCCCTGAGGAGAAATGTCATCAAGCCGCTCAAAGGTATGCTCAGTTCGCGCGGGTACGGAGTGGAGGAGCACCGCTCCGAGAACAGCATGACAATCACAAAGGGCTCAGTAGTAAATGAGTTTTACCTGTTCGGCGGTAAAGATGAAGGCTCCCAGGATTTGATACAGGGTATCACGCTTGCAGGCTTGTTCCTTGATGAGGTTGCCCTGATGCCGGAGAGCTTCGTCGACCAGGCAACAGGGCGCTGCTCTGTCGAGGGTTCTAAGTACTGGTTCAACTGCAATCCAGAGGGACCGGATCATTATATAAAAACGCAGTGGATTGACCGTATCGGTGAAAAGAACCTCATAAGGATACATTTTACCATGCATGACAATCCGAGCCTGTCGCAGCGCATTATACAGCGTTATGAGAGCCTTTACAGCGGGGTGTTCTATGACCGCTTTATCCGTGGTCTGTGGGTGCTGGCGTCCGGAATCATCTTCCGGTATTTTGCGGATGATGATTCGCCGTATCTGTTCGGTGATGAGGAGATATTCAACCCGGAGGGAAGACCGCTGCAGCCATTCTCCAAGGTTGTAATGGGAATCGACTTTGGAGGAAACGGCTCTAAGACAACCTTCTGCCTTACAGGATACCAGGGAGGCTATCACAGCTTCAAGGTGCTTGAGGAGACAGGGCTGCCGGTAACAGAGGCGGTGGATTCCAAGGCGATATGTGATAAGTTCATAGAGTTTTATAAGTACTGCCTTAACAAGTATCACCGGGTGGACTGGATTTTCCCGGATTCCGCTTCACCGACAATGATTAACTCACTTATAGGAGCCGCAAGACAGGAGGGCTTGCAGTTCCGGAACATAAAAGGCTGCCGCAAGAACGAGGTGGCGGACAGACCGAAACTCATAGATCTGTTATTGAACTCAGGGAGATTGAAGATAAACAGGCGATGTGTACAGCTGCGCAAGGCCATAGCGTCGCTGAGGTGGGATGAGAAGAAACCCGACATTCCGGAGGATCTTAATATTAACAACTGCAATGACTGGTGGGACGCGTTCTGCTACACACTTTTGGACTTTGTAGAATATATAGAACTTGATAGGAGGAGCTAATGAAAGATAATTCAATTAACGCGGTGGTAAAGAGAAAACTTAATGAACTGGGGTTTACGAACTGCAATGATATACCATACGAATACATAAGTGCCTGTGACGCATGGTACTGTAATGAGCCTATAAAGGATTTTCATAACAGGAAAACGATACAAGGTGAGAAGTATGAGCTCAACAGGCTGAACTTCGCCAAGAGACTGTGTTCGGATGAAGCGAACCTGTGCGAGGTGATTGAGATAAATGCCGGAAAGAAGAACAGCCAGTTTGAGGAAGTGAAGAAAATCTTCGAGAAGAACAACTTTGCCACAATGTACCGACGCCAGCTTGAGCGGATGACAGCGAACGGAACCGTGGGTGCATATATCAGAGTTGCCGGCGCGGAGGAGTATGACGATGGTTCCTTAAGAGGCGGGGACATTAAGATAAACTATGTCAATGCAAGCGGAATCATCCCGCTCACAATAGAGAACGGAGAGGTGCTAGAATGTGCTTTCTACGGAGAAAGCATAAAAGCAACCAAGAAGGCGATAACGCTTGTTGTTTTCACTCATGCTGACGTGTACTCAGTGTCAACGTATGAGTTTGACACAACCGGCAACCAGATAAGTGCCACGGAGAATATCAGGCTTGGTGAGATAAAGCCGTTTGCGCTCATGGAGAATGCAGAGGTAAATAATTTACAGGACATGGATGGCTTCGGACTGCCGAAGCTCTGGAACTCCATACCATACCTTAAGATGCTTGACCTGTGCTTTAATATCCTTTATTCGGATGTGGATAAGGGCGAGAAGATAATCATGGTAAATGAGATGCTCTGTGAGATGGATCAGTACGGCAGGGCGATTCTCACACCGGAGCAGAAAAAGCTTTTTGTGCTTATGGGTGCAAAGCTCCCGGATCAGAAGGAGGTATACCACGAATACAATCCGGAGATAAGGATTGAGGCGATAACAAAGGCATTCGAGCTGGTATTATCACTTGTATCGATGACCTTCGGCTTCGGAACGAAGAAGTACACCTTCGAGAACGGCAAGATTACAACCGCCACAGAATACACAGGAACCAAGCAGGATCAGCTTCAGGAGCTTAACAGGCAGAGGCAGCAGGCAATTCAATACATAACAGGGCTTGCAAGGGCAATCATGTGGTATTCGAACACCTTTTCGGGTACGGCGTATGACATAGACACGGATATAAAAATTGATTTCAATGACAGCTATATTCGTGATGAGGAGGCTGAGCTTGAGGATATGAGAAACGATGCGCTTCAGTTCGGAATCCCGAAGCTGACAATGTGGTATCTGGCGAAAAAATACAATCTGTCCGATGAGGAGGCAGAAGCACTTGTAAAATCAAATGAGAAAAAGGATGATGACGAGGGGGACGGTGAGGAGTAATGCTGACGGATGAACAGATTGATGTGCTGTCGGAGGCTCTCATGCCGTACTTCGATGAGCTTGAGCAATGGGTTATTCAGGATGTTGCGCGGCGCCTTGGAAAGACATTGACCTACTCAGGTACGATTGAGAACGAACTTGCGGCAATGAAGAATCTGGGTTACAGTCCTTCAAAGATAAGGCGTGAGGTGATGAAGCTCTTAGGAGCTGATAAGAACCTCAAGAAGCTCATAGCCGAGCAGACAGCAGAGTATAAACGTGAATATGCCAAAATGATGGAGAAAATCAACCGTGAAGCTGCCAAGACCGGCGCTGATATGGTATACAAGGCATCGGACATAGCCAATGTGCAGGACAGAAAGATATGGAATGAAGCGGGTAAGAAGCTTAAAGAGGGAGATTTCCTGCACCGGTTAAATGATGTGTTCAGCGAGCGCATGGAAGGTGATATCCTTAATCTGACCAAGACGGCAGGCTTCAAGACCGGGATGTCCTATGTGGATGCGCGCCAGGCATACACGCACAGCCTCAACAATTCAGTGCTGAGGATGGCAAGCGGCGTGAGCACCATAGAGCGTGAGCTGACCAGCGTTATACATGAGCTGGCACAGAGCGGCATCCGCTCAGTAAATTATGGTGCCAACCGCTCACAGCACATAGAGAGTGCCGTGCGCACCGCACTCAGGACAACCTACAGCCAGCTCTCCGGCGCAGTGATGGACAAGGACATTAACCAGACAGGTGAGACACTAGTGTATGTCTCACAGCACTGGGGAGCACGTAACAAGGGAGAGGGAATAGAGAACCATGAAGCATGGCAGGGCAAGGTGTATAAGCTTGATGACCGTGAATATCCGGAAGAGGAGAAGCGCATAGGACAGAAGATAACAAGCCTTGTGGAATCCACAGGTTATGATGCAATAACATCCACTGTGGTGGACCCTAGGGGACTCCACGGCTACAACTGCCGCCATAGCCACTATGCCTGGTTCGAGGGTGTATCTGAGAAGCCAAAATACAAGCCGGAGCCGCCACCGAAGGAGATAGACGGCAAGGTCTATGATTACTATGCTATGACACAAAAAATGCGCCGGATGGAGCGCGACATACGTGCAATGCGCAAGGAGCAGATAGCACTTAAAGAGCTTGGAATGGATACGGAGCGGCAGCAGGAGCTTAAGAAGAAAATCAGCCAGAGCATGAACACATATAAAGAGTTCTGTGAAAAATGCGACATACCGCCCAAGTATGAGCGCACAAGGGTGGAGAAGGTCGGGACGGACATTAAGAAGACGCAGGCGTATAAAGACTATGAGAAGATGGAGAGGGAAACTGGTTCAAATAGCGAAAATACATCACAAGAGAAAATATCAGTAGAAAATTCAAAAAAACAGCGATATAATAGAACTATTGAACAGTTAGAGGCTGTAGCCGCTGACATTAAAAACAATATTTCACAATACAGTGATAGACCTTCAAAGTGGAGTGGAAAGATAAATGTAATTGACAAGTATAAGGATGAAGGCGTATTAGGAAATAAAGAATGGAATTGCAATATCATGGTTGTTGCTAATGCTGATGATGGTGTTTTATGGCATGAGATGTTACATTCCTGTTCCGTAAGTTATTATGATCCTAAAGTGTATTTAGAAAATAAGTATATTGAAGAATCAAGCGTAGAATATCTAAAGCAACAGATATGCAAAGAAAAAGGAATAGAAAGTATAGCTGGTTATCCGGATAAAGTTCAAATACTTGAAAATATTAACAAAGCTTTTGGGTATGGAACAGACATCGACTTTGCTAAAGAATTATTTAATATACCATTGCCGGAAAGATATCAATGGCTAGAGAATAAAGTTGATAGTGATTTAAGAAGATACCAAGCTTCATTTGAAGATTATAATGAGGTTATGAAATTTATCGAAAAACTGAAAGGTGGAGATAATGGCTGATATAAAAGGACTAATATCACAACTTCAAGAGAGTGAAAATAAGTTTATCATAACGGATTCATCAACTACAGCGGAAAGATTGAGAGCAAAGATTATTCAGCGGAAAAAATCAGAGGATGAATGTTTAAAATTAAAACAAGAGATAATGGATTTTTTTGCTACGAATCCTTCTGCTGAAGAAAAAGAAATTCTTTGGGCATATACTGAATCTTTATGGATGGAATGCTCAGCTATAGAGATAAAAAGACAAGTTGCACCGGTACAACAAAAATAAAAAAATATTTGCATTTATAGAATATATGTTCTATAATAGTCCAGGGTGGTAAAATTGCAGACAACGGAATATGAATGGATTGCCTGCCCGATATGTGGAAACCCACACATGACGAAGGTTATGGGTGACACGCAACTGTATCGTTTCCCGGCATTTTGTAAGCGGTGTAAAGCGGAGACGATAATAACAACGAACCAGAACAAGAGAGCCTTAGCGCCGAATAATTGATTTTTCCTGACATTAACAGGGAGAATTGGTTGTTCGGCGCTTTTTGTTTGTTTTGAACAGGGGAAGGAGCAGAGATGGATTTTTTAGAGATTTTAAAAGCCAACGGTATTGAGGTGCCGAAGGATAAGACCGAAGCCATCACAAAGGCGGTCGGTGAGAACTATAAGACAAACAGCGAGTACGAGAAGGTGTCCGGTGAACTGGACACAGCGAATAAGAAAATACTTGCCAATGACACAGCCATCAAGGATTTAGAGGGAAAGCTTGCCGGCTTCAAGGATGTTGATGTGACAGCTCTTAACGAGCGCATTAAGAATCTGGAGACCGAAAAGAGCACGATTGAGGCGGACTATAAGAAACAGATAGAGGACAGGGATTTCAATGACCTGGTGAAGGATGCCATTACAGCCGTCAAGGGTAAGAATACCAAGGCGATTATGGCACTTCTTGATACAGACACATTGAAGAAGTCCAAGAACCAGAAGGACGATGTGGCAGCAGCCCTAAAGACACTCACTGAGGCGGAGGACAGCAGGATGCTGTTTGGTGAGCCACAGTCGACAGGAACTAGGAAGGATGTCGGTGGACATGTTCCGGATAGCGGAGCTGGATCACAGGCGGATACATTAACAGGTGCTCTGGCGGCACACTATAACAATTAACAGGAGGTAAGGAAAAATGTCAATAAGTTTAGCAGAAGCAAAAGTCGGTATGGCAGACAAGGTAGACCAGCAGGTTGTAGATGAGTTCAGAAGGGCGTCATTATTGCTGGATATGCTTATTTTCGATGACGCGGTGTCACCAGGAACAGGCGGAAGCACACTCACATACGGATACACATGTCTTAAGACACCGTCAACCGTAGCAGTCAGAGAGCTGAATACAGAGTACACACCGAACGAAGCGAAGAGAGAGAAGAAAACCGCAGACCTTAAAATCTTCGGCGGTTCCTATCAGATTGACCGTGTTATCGCACAGACATCCGGTGCGGTTAATGAGGTTGAGTTCCAGATGAGAGAGAAGATTAAGGCGGCAGCCAACTATTTCCACATGCTGGTTATCAATGGCACCGGAGCAGGCTCGGGAGCCGGCTATGTGACAAATACATTCGATGGCTTAAAGAAGATTCTTAGTGGCTCTGATACAGAGTACACTGCTGAGGATGTTGATATTTCAACATCAGCGCTCCTTGATACCAATTACAATGCGTTCCTTGATGCGGTAGATACGTTCATCAGTAAGCTTGCGGAGAAGCCTGATATCCTTATGATGAACACGGAAATGCTCACCAAGGTCCGCTCTGCGGCGAGAAGAGCAGGCTATTATGACCGCAGCAAGGATGACTTTGGCCGCGCAGTTGAGACTTACAACGGAATTAAGCTTCTTGATGCAGGATATTATTACAACGGCTCAACAACAGAGCCTGTTGTCGCAATCGAGACAGATGGCTCAACCGCTATATATGGTATCAAGATAGGACTAAACGCATTCCATGGGGTATCACCGAAGGGTGACAAGATTATCGCCCAGCACCTTCCTGATTTCAGCCAGGCAGGAGCAGTAAAAGAGGGTGATGTCGAGATGGTAGCAGCAACAGTGCTTAAGAATAGTAAGATGGCGGGTGTTCTTAAGGGAATAAAAATTAAGCCGACAGAGTAGAGAATAAGGGGGTGAGAGTATTAACAGCTTAACTATAACAGTGGACTGGGAGGACTATCACTCCCGTTTTGCTAACAGTAAACTAACAGAAGAACAGTTTCAGGCTATGACGTATCAGGCGTGCAGCCGTGTAAAGCGTCTGTGCAGACCGTATATCCTTAAGGCTGTCCTTGAAAATGAGGATGACTACCGCAATGACAGGCTCAAGGACGCAGTATGCTGCGTGATAAATGAGATGTATGAGCAGGGCAAGGTTGGAGCAGGCGCCGGGGTAACTTCGGTATCGAATGACGGCTATTCGGAGAGCTACGCTGTCACTAAGAAAACGGATGCCGACTTGGAGCTGGATACACTGGCAAAAGCCCAGCTCTATGGCACAGGCATGATGGGGGCATTGTGATGTTCGATGATACGGTGACTTTTTATTCTTATGACGCTGATACGGAGAGCTGGAAAAGGACAGTCATAGCTGGCTGCCAGTGGTCTGCGGAGACAGTAAAAACGGTGTCCACCGATGGAAAGCTCAATATCTCCAAGGTGGTGAACATCACCATCCCGGTTAATACAGCGGCTATGCCGGAGCAGTACATAGACTATCGTCTGTACAGCACACAGGCGGTCAAGGACGGCTTTTTCACTATCAACCCTACCACCAATATGGATGTGGTTGTTTTGGGCGGATGTGAGGCTGAATTGACACCGGAATATACCCTGTCACAGCTGGTAAGGGAACACATAGCCGCGACGGTGTCATCCGTGACGGACAACACTGGCAGACCAAGGCTTAAGAACATCAAGGTGGTGGCGCGATGATTGATGTGACTTTTAAGCTGCCGGAAGCAGGGGCAATGATGAAGAAACTGGGATTGGATCAGCGCGGAGAGGTTCAGAAGGCGATTGCAAAGGAAGCATTAATTCAATGCGAACCACTGGTGCCTATTGATACAGGAATACTTAAGCAAAGTGGACATATTGAAAATGATGGAGAGCTTATTGTGTGGAATCAGCCTTATGCCAAGTTTCAATATTATGGAATGTTAATGGTTGATGAGGTAACTGAAAGCCCATGGAGTAAGAAGGACGGAAAGAAAAAACTTACAGATACTCCTCTTAAGTATCATGGTCAAGGCGAATCCCACTGGTTTGATAAGGCAATGCAGAATGGCGGGCGCGAGAAGCTTATCGAGGTAGCCCGCGAGGAGGTGCGAAAGCGCAGTACATGACAGTAGTAGAAGCGATTGTGAAATGGCTCAAGGAAGCCAGGATAAATAAGATAAGCACGGATTCCCTGCCGGGGCAGTCCGTTGCGTATGGGATAGCGAAAGCACCAACGCAGAATGTGAAGACGTTCGTGTCCGGTAGAAAGATATATACAGATTATTATGACTTTCTGGCGCGCTTAGACAGCAAGACGGATGCAGAGAGGGTCAATAATCATAAATTCATGGAGGAACTGTCTGAGTGGATATATGAGCAGAATGTACAGGAGCTGTATCCGGAACTTCCGGAACATCTTAAGTGCAGTGATATATCGGTAAGCACACCGTTCCACATGCAGGCGGCAGACGAGGACTCCGCCGTCTATGCATTTACTATAAAAATCAAGTATGAGAAGGAGAGATAAAAATGGCAGAAATGAGAGAAAAGCTAATGCATTTCTTTGATATCGGAGACGGTACAGAGAATTATGTACTGCTTGGTGACGGTATCAGCTCACTCACGGAGGAGTTTAACCCTGAGAACGAGACTAAGCATTATATTCACCAGTCCAGCGGAACAGCGAATGTGAAATCGTACGCACCATCCATGTCCGTTGAGAAGGAGTATATCAAGGACGAGGAGCTTCAGAAGTGGATAGATAAGAAGGTGCGTGAGCTTCCGACAGGAGCCTCCGCCAGAAGCAGCTATATAAGAGTTAATGCGCTTGAGGAGCCTGTCTCTGATGGAGTATGGCCGGCAGTCAAGAGGGCATGTGCATATCAGTTTGATTCTATCGGCGGTGAGGGTGGCTCTGAGCTTGTCAATGCTATGACACTCAGCGGCGTCGGGGATGGCATTCAGGGAAGCTTCAATGTGTCAACAAGAAAGTTCACACCGGGTTCCGGTGAATAGGAGGTATTATGCCAAACATTATCAGAATCAGCAGGGGAATAGAGATAAATGTCAACGAAGCAGGTGACACAATATGCATTCCGGTTGATGATATGAACTTCATTGATAATTATAACAATGTTCTTGATACCTTTGACCGTATAGACAAAGAGATAAAGGAGAAAGAGGGCACCCTGGCACCGAAGGAGGAGCTCAGGTTCATTATCGAAAAGACCAGAGAAGTAATGGACGGAATCAATAACCTTTTCATGGACGAGCAGTGCTGTAAAAAGGTGTTCGGCAATATTGTCCCTTCACCGTATCTGCTGGCGGATTTCTTTGAACAGCTATGTCCGTACATTGAAAAATATGGCGATGAGCGGCAGAAAAAGATAATGGATAAGTACAGAAAGCCGGTTAGGAGAAAATAATGTTTAATGTGCTGCTTGAAGATATGCCGGAGGAATACGAGGGTTATCGAATAGACCCGGATTTCCGGACAGGCATTTTAATCTCAATGTGCCTTTCAGACCCGGAGCTTACCGAACTGGAGCAGCGTCTGGTGGCGGCAAATTTATTGTTTACAGACAAAATACCCCCACCTGAACAGGCAATGTCAGGGATAAGCTGGTTTATGAATGCCAATAACCATGATAACTATGACGGAGTGAAGCAATCCGAAGTGATACTTATGGATTACGGAGTAGATCAGTGGAGGATATATGCGGCATTCATGGCACAGTATCATATAGACCTTAACAAGGTCTATATGCATTGGTTTATCTTCCGGGGGCTTCTTGATAATCTGTCGGAATGCAGCTTCACGGATGTGATGCAGCTTAGGCAGAAGAAGATACCAGCTTACCTGTCAGCGAAGGAGAAGGAAGAGTTCAAGAGAAAACAGAGGATATTCCAGCTTGGAAAGACAGGCAAGGTTAAGGAAGATGATTTCACTGAAAGTGAGAAAGCAAGAATAGCAGAGTTCTTAAAATATGCGAATATAAAGAAATAAGAGCCATGTAGCGCCTCAGAGCCATTGGCACCTAATGATAGGGTGTTAGTGGCTTTTGTTTCAGGAAGGAGGGCACATGGGAAAAGAAGATGCAGACGGCTATGTACGTGTCAAGATAGACGTTGACACGTCGCAGGAGAAAAAGATTAAGCGTTCCCTGGAGGACATTCAGGATGATGCGGACAATGCTAAAAGAAAGCTGGATGCCCTGAAGGAGGCGGGCGTTGATGAGAATGTGGAAGCCTACAGCAAAGCTGCGGCAGACCTTGAGAAATACAATAAAGAGATTGATGAGTACATAAGAAAACAGAAGGAAGCAGAGGCCGCCGCGGCGAGCCGGGCTAAAGCTACCCAGACCGGCGATTTTGACAGTATCAGTGACCAGGTGGAGGACTATGAGACGCGCCTCCGAATGCTCCGCGACAAGGGCTATGGTCCCGGTGATGGGCATTTTGATGAGCTGTATGTAGCATGGAAGAACGCGGCAGATGCCGAGAAAGAGTACCTTGCGGGGCTTGAGAAGCTAACGGACAGAGGAAAAGAGCTGGAAGCGGAGAGAGCGCGTAAAGAGGTAGAGGCACAGCAGAAGGTATCACAAAAGCGTGAGAAAGAGGCGCGCAAGCTTGCAGAGCAGGCGGCAGAATATGAACACCTGAATAAGCTTCGTGCCAATGCACAGGTGCGGGATAAAGACCTTGTGAAGCTCCTTGAAAGGCAGGAAACCATCACAGCACGCATGGCAGAGCTTAAGCGCGCAGGAGTTGGCGAGGGTTATAAGGAGTATGACAGCCTGAGCCAACAGCTAAAGGATGTCAACAGCTCCATAGCAGAGTGCAGGGACGGATTTGAAAAGGCTGGAAAGAGCAGCAAGAAAACCCTGGAGACATTGAACAAGAATACCAGGAAATCCTCCGGAATGTTCGGTATGCTGGCTTCAAGACTTAAGGGACTGGCTCTGAGCCTTCTTATATTCAACTGGATTTCAAAAGGCTTTAACGCTATGGTTGCCGCCATGAAGGAGGGCTTCAAGAATCTTGCTTCGTATTCCAAGGAATACAACAGTGTGATGTCCGCATTCATGAGCAGCCTGGCAGAGCTTAAGAACAACCTGGCAGCAGCATTTGGGCCGATTGTAAACACGGTCGTGCCATACCTCATACGGATGGTCAGTGGTCTCAATGCGGCGATAGAATCATTCAGCCGGTTCATTGCCTATATGAGTGGAAAAAATACTTATACAAGGGCAAAAAAACAGATGCTTGATTATAAAAGCACTGTGGACAGTACAAATAAGTCGCTTGCGGATTTTGACAAGCTCCATGTGCTCAACGATAACTCATCCGGCGGAGAGAAGACAGGTGCGGATGCATTTGAGACAGTCAACATCGGAGAAGTTCAGGAGAGCTTCAAGCAGTTCAAGAACATCTATGAATCCTATGTAAAGCCTGTATTTGAGAGATTCAAAGAGGCTATAACATGGTTTGGCGGCGAAGCTAAGGGTATTCTTACCAATATCTTCGGTGATATAGCGGATGGTGCAGGGAACCTTTGGAACAGTATAAAGAATCTCTGTGATCAAGTGCAGCCGTATCTGGAGCCGTTATTCGATAATATCAAAAAATTGTTTACGGTACTGTTTGAGGTGATGGCCGGGATATGGGAATCTATAGGTGCTCCGATATTCGGATTTATTGTCCAACTGCTTCAGGATACCATAGATTATTTTGCCGGGCATACAGGAGAAATGTCGGATGCTTTCGGTGAGTTTGTAGATAATGTGGAGGATAGCTGGGAGAATCACCTCAAGCCGGCATTGGAGGCTATAGGGAACTTTCTGAATGAATGGCTGTTGCCGGTATTCGATGAGGCGTTTAACAATGGAATTTTACAAATTGTAGGAGATTTTGTTGCAGGAATTGACAATTTAATAAATGAATCACTTAAGCCGGTATTTAATGGGATTTGTGATTTTATCACAGGTATTTTTTCGGGGGATTTTGAGAAAGCACTTAATGGTATCAGAGATATTTTCAAAGGCATTATAAATGGAATTATAACGATAGTTGAGTTTGGAATTAATGCTGCTATTAATGGCTTGAATGCTTTTATATCTGCCTATAATGTTTTAGCTAATAAGGTTCCTTTTATGAATACTCTGTCGCATTTATCCAATGTCGTAATGCCTAAAATACAGGATGATGGAACATTGTCAGACGGTGGCACAAAAAATAGATATACAGGTGCAAGTCATTACACTGATACAGATACATTGAGAACATATGGTGGCTATCAGGTGGGGAAAAACAAAGAGGGAACATCCGTATTCTATGGAAATTCCAGCAACAGATATAAAAATGATTTATCAAGCTGGAAGAACAACAACGGTCTTTCAAACAGCGTTAAGGCAGGCAGTACATTTGGTGGAAATGAGAATAACACATACATCTTCGAGGCTAAGCTTGACGGTCAAACACTTTTCAAAGAGGTGGTTAATCAGGATAAGCTGCAGAAGAAACGGACAGGCTATAGTGCATTGGCAGATTAGGAGGTAGAAGGATGGCATTCGAGGGTTGGTTGATCAAGTTCGGCAATGTGCAGCTCCCTAACTCATACCTTCTGGCTGATGGATGGGAGAGCACACCGAATCAGAGAATTGAGATAAAAGCGTGGAGGGATGCGAATGTGCTCCTGCACAGAGATACGTCATCGAATTTCAAGACATCGCTAAAGCTTAATATCAGGGAAATGAATTTGCAGGAGAGGACAGCTCTTAAAACTGTGATAGGGCTTGCTACTCTGCCTCAGACTGATAGGAACCAGCGCCGTGTCAATGTGACCTACTGGAATGATGAGGACTTGGAGTACAAGTCGGGTATTTTTTACATAAGTGATACAACCTACACCATACACAGGATTGATGAGAATAACAACGATATTGAATACAATGCACACACCATAGAGCTTACGGAATATTAAATGTGGATAGGAGGTGGGTACTGTGGATTATAAAGAGATTTTTTATAAGGATAGCGTAGAAAAGCAGGTGACAATCAAGTCTGATGACGGACTTATCGACATTGGCAACGGCGATTTCGAGGGTGAGACGATGGAGCTGACCGAGAGCGTGTGTGATAAGGACGAGCTTACTTTCGGAGCATGTTCGGCGGCACAGCTCAGTTTCACAGTATCCGGTGGTTTTTCACTGCAGGGCAAGTGGCTGAATGTTGATATTGGGCTGAAAAGCGAAGATGCATTTGCAAGTCCGTACAGGCTTGGGCGGTATAAAGTCAACTCTGATAAGCCAACGGCGGATAGAACCAGTCGAAAGGTTATAGCCTATGACGCTCTATATGACATTCTTCAGGCTGATGTCGCGGACTGGTATAACACCATTCTTCCGAAAGATGATAGCCGGGTATATTTGAGGGATTTCCGCGACAGCTTTTTCAATCATTTCGGTATAGAGCAGGAGGACATTACTCTTGTAAATGATGATATGTGGGTTGAGAAAACTGTTAAAGCCGGTGAGCGACGCGGCGCGGCTGTAATAAACTGCATCTGCGAGATAAACGGCTGTATGGGTCATATTGACCGGGCGGGGAAGTTTGAATATATCTACCTTGAGCCGATATCAGCTCCGGATGACATAAGTAAGAGCTTATACACTTCGGCTGCCTATGAGGATTACATAGTACAGCCGATTGATAAGCTGCAGATCAGGCAGGAAGAGGATGATATCGGGGTTATTGTCGGTGACGGCAGCAATTCATATATCATAGAGGATAATTTTCTGGTATATGGGAAAAGCTCTGCTGAATTAACCTACATAGCCAATAATATTTTTACTAAGATTAAGGGCTTAGCATACAGACCCTTTACTGTGGAGTGTATCGGGAATCCATGTATCACTGTTGGCGCTCCGGTGCGTGTGACATCTACCTACGCGACAATTGACAGTTATGTATTTACGCGGACGCTGAAAGGTGTGCAGTCTCTTTCAGACACTTATGCGGCAGCAGGTAATGAGTACCGTACAGGCAAGGTCAATAGCATTCAGAAGCAGATTATACAGCTTAAAGGCAGGTCAAATGTGCTTTCCCGAACCATCGAGGAGACCAGGAACACAATCACCGACATAGAACAGGGACTTAAGAATGAAATCACAGCCACAGCTTCAGAATTCGATGTAAAGCTCCAGAATCTGCAGTCTGAGATAGATGGACAGATAGAAGTGATTAACGGTCATGGTCAGCCTACGCTTGATAACTACCCGGCGTATAACTGGACTTCGGGACCTAGGACAGGGGATAAGCTGGTTGAGGGTTTAAGGTTCACCTATTCTGATGAGGTGTATCGCAAACACCAGAGGACATTGTTCTTCGATGAAGCTACAGCGACCACGTATCGTTTCATAAAAAAGGATGATGTGTGGGTATGGGAGCCATTGGGGAACACGGAGTACTCTGTGCTGCAGAAGCAGATAACAGACCTAAGCGTAACAGCTCAGGGCATTACCGAAAGCATGGAGGAGCTTTCGGTCAAAATCTCAAATGAGTATATCACGCAGGTAGCGGCGGAGACTCTTGTGTCCAAGACAGCGAACGGAATCAAAGAGGACATATCCAAGGTGTACACCACTAAGGACGATGTCAGCAGCTTCAGGAACAGCATTGAAAAAACGGCAGCAGGGATTACGGCACAGATAAGCGAAATCAATGAGGCTCTCGATGGGGCAAATGAGGTATACACCATAAGAGGACAGCCTACGCTTAGTAATTACCCGGCATACAACTGGACTGCGGGACCTAAGGCAGGCGATAAACTGGCTGAGGGTCTGCGCTTTACATACAGCGATGAGAGCTATCGCAAGCATAACAGGGCTCTTGTATATGATGTGGTTGGCGGTAAGACATACCGTTTTGTAAAAAACGGAGATACATGGGGATTCACTGATGTGGGAGACACCGAGTTTTCGTGGGTCAATAAGAAGCTTGCCGAATACAAGGCAACGGCGTATGAAGCTTCGGTTGCCTTATCGAAGCTTGAAACAAAAGTGGGTTCGGACTACATAACAAAAGTTGAATCGCAGGCCAGCATTAAGCTGTTGCAGGACAGTCTCACAGAGCAGTTTTCTAAGACCTATGCTACGCTGGATAATCTTGGCAATTACTCAACCACTACACAGATGAACACAGCGATAGAAACCTCAGCAAAAGGTGTTCTTACAACAGTGAGTAGCCAGTATGCAACTCAAGGTACAGTTGACGAACTTGTAACATCTGTCGGTACTACTGCGGAAGGCTTGAAAGTTAAAATATCAAAAAATGAAGTGATTGCAACTATTAATGCAAGTGCAGAACAGGTGCAGATAGCCGCAAGTAAGCTTGATTTGCAAGGTCTTGTGACAATATCCTCGCTTGAGAAAAGCGGTGAAACAATCATTAACGCTGATAATATTACTACGGGAACCATTAACGCATTAAAAATCAAAGGATGTGAAATAGAAGGTAGCGCTATCGCTTTTAGAAACAATTCTGGAGGATGGAGTTCGGTAATTAATGCGGATGGGATGTGGATAATAGGCGAAGGCGATGCAGATAATCCTGATTTTAGGGTAAACAACAAAGGCGAGCTTACAGCACGAAGAGGCAGGATTGGTAACTGGGATATAGGCTCTGGAGCAATCGCTAATAACGGAACTGTGCTTAAAGCGGATGGACAGTTGGTTTTGTCAAGTGATAACAATGCAATACAGCTTGGAAGTAATGCCAGACTTATCCCTACGGCATTATACGTCAATCAGAACGGATATAGTGGCAGCGTACCATGGTGGGGTGTGTATAAAGCAGCAGCACAGGCGGTCGCATCAGATGAGAGAATCAAGCAGGACATAGAATCCATATCGGATGAGGCGTATGACCGGTTTTTTAATTCATTACAGACATACACATACCGCTTCAGGGAAGGCAGTGGATTTAAGAGCGATAAGACCCATATTGGTTTTATATCACAGCATATAAAAAAGAATCTTGATGAAACAGGTCTGTCCTGTTTGGCAGTATACGATGATGACAACCCGGATTTACTGGGTGTTGATAAACAGGAGCTAATAGCCCTGTGCGTATGGCAGATTCAAAAATTAAAAGCCCGTGTTAAGGAGCTTGAAACAAATACAGGAGGTGCAGCATGAATAGTAACTATGACATTAGGATGTTCCGCAATTCGTTAAAAGCCTACATTAAGAAGTTACCAATAGAACCGGAGGTTAAGCTTCTGGTTTTGAGGGATTTAACAGCGCAGGCAGAGAAGGACGCGGACGCGATGGTTGTCCGCGAGTTATCTGAACTGGAAAAGGCGGAACAGCTTAAGAAAAATGCCGGGGATAAGGCAGCAGAGCAGAAAGAAAAGGGGGGAGTATAAGCTATGGCGGTAGAATATAATCAGCATACATGGGGCTACGGAGAGGAACTCACACCGGATAGGCTTAATAATATTGAGGGCGGTGTTAAGGCAACGGCGGAGGCTGTAAACGAAGTAAATAATAATTTAGCCCGTTCCAGACTTGCTCAAATGCGTTTTCAAACCAAAAGGCGTACAGATGGTAACGAGGTAGCTGAATTTAACAGTATTGATACTACACAATACATAGCTTTTGTGCTAACTAATACGGGGGATATATTGCTCTCCAAGAAAATACTTAGCGATTCAAGTTTTGCATTCGACTGGAGTGAGGATAAAGGTAATATTGGCTTGGTTATTGTTGCAGAATATTAGCAATGTAGTAGGATAATGTTGACAATCAGGGAGTATCCACAATTAATGTATCAATACATATTCCAGTACAATGATCAGACCAATCTTGTGTGATTATTCCTTGATTCACCAGACAGTAAGCTGGCATCCAATTATCATTAAGTCTAATCATACATGGAATTTTTTTGGTTATATGTTGTGGCAAGTAAGCAATATCTGTTCCGATGGGACATTCTATATCATAATATAGGGCGAGTGTAACGTGTATAGTGTTAATAGATATACGTTCATAACTATTGATATAACAAGTGTATTGCGACGTTAAAGCCTTGGACACCGGAACTTCGTGAATATCCGATACAATTAATCCTGATAAATTATTATTTACATCAGAAAGAAGGTGAAGCTAAGACAAAAAAGTAGTCAAGTATCACATAAATAATCATATAAAAGGTCAAGTATTTTGTATTTAAATATGAGAGGAGGTGTAACCCATGAATATTTTAATAGCTTTTGTTGCGGCGGCAGGCATTCCGTCGGCGGTATGTAGTTTCTGTTTCTGGATTCTTGAACACAAAATTCAGAAACGTGAGGACAAACTTAAGGAAGAGAGAAAAAAGGAAAAAGAGGAGCAGGACAAGCGAGAGGAAGTACGCGAGAAGAATGAACTGTATATTCTTAAGAGCGTAGGTGCGGCGATAGCTCTGGGAGAGGCTACAGCTAGAGCCGTTCAGCGCATTCCAGATGCAAAGTGCAACGGCGACATGCATGCCGCATTAGAATATGCTCAAAAAGTAAAACACGAACAGAAAGATTTTTTAAATGAACAGGCTATAAAAGCTGTATTTTAAGGAGGTCAAATATATGAATAAAATCAATTGGGTAAGAAAGTTAACGAGTAGGAAGTTATGGACAGCGGTTGCAAGTTTTGTATCGATGATGATTCTTGCGACAGGCGGCACAGACAACACGGCTACACAAGTGACGGCGCTCATTATGGCCGGAGCTTCGGTTATAGCGTATATAATTGGTGAGGGGCTTACCGATTCATCAAACAATAAAGAGCAGGAGGAAAAATAATTATGGGATGTAGAGTATTATCAAGCAACAACTATCGCATTACATGTGGTTTTCCAAGCCACCAGCAGAGAATCAGAGGCAGGCAGCATATCTACGGCTGCGACATTGTCACAGCGTCATACACCACATGTGCAATCACAGCTCATTCCGCCGGAACAGTTAAGAGAGTGATAAATTACATAAAAGGACATGAAGTGGACAGACAGGGATATGGATATGGTAACCAGGTAATTATTGAGCATAAGAATGGTGTATGCACAATCTATTGCCACATGGAGCCGGGAAGTATATGTGTGAGCGAAGGGCAGCAGGTTGAAGCAGGTGATATTATCGGCAGAATGGGAAATACAGGAAGCAGCTTCGGCGCGCACCTTGATTTTTCGGTTATAAAGTTAAAAACCGGCTACAATATGGAGAATGTAGATATTTTAAAGGACGTCGACATAAAGTTTAACTATTATGACCCTGAATTATACCTTGATGCAGACCTCCCGGGTGCTGAGGAGAAGATAATCGAGCGTGTGCAGGTCGGAAGTTTTGAACATCCGGAGTATGCTGTCAGACGTTATGACCTGTTAAAATCTGAGGGCTATGATGTACTCATTAAGTTCTGGGCTGGTCACTACAGAGTTCAGGTTGGTGCATTTGAGAAGCATGCATACGCACTCAACATGTATAATAAGCTTGCAAAAAAATATGATTGTTACATTACAACAGAAGCTGGCGAAGAAATTGGAATCGATACGCTTAGAAAACTTGCAGGCTAAGTTGTACCGGTGCAACAAGTAACGTGAATGAGAGAGGGTAGCTGGTGGCTATCCTCTTTTTGCTTGAGAATGTATTCGTTGCTATCATCGGCAGTTGCAGGAAGTGTCTCGCATTCTGTTATAGTATAGTGAGATAGATTTTTTATGAGTACATCTTTAAGTATTGACAGGGCAGCAGGCTCAAGGTGAGTGCTCATGGACATTATAATGCTATTCATTATTTTCTCTGGTACATTCATATAGATATCTCCTTTGTTTTTGCACTAATGATAACATAAATTGCACCGGTGCAATAAAAAAGAATACAATTTGCATGTATTCTTTTACCTACTATAACTCGACTACAGACCGCCATATTGGCTGATAATAAGCTGTGCCAGCTTAGGATTAGGTTCCTTGATGTGCACAGGAAATTCCAGTTTTTTCTCATAAATCCACATTAATTATACGCCTCCATTTCCCAAGGCCATGGAAGCTGCTGCCACGGCCAGCAAGTATCTGAGCTTACACTGTAGAATGTGAGCGGGCCATAGAGACGCTCGTATTCGGCTGCATGTTTTTCGTATGAAGCGCGATGCTTTTGAAATGCATTAAGCGCCTGAACGCAGTCCGGATGAGTGTCAAGGTACAAGCCAAGGTCAATCATCATGAACTCACACTCATGAATTTTTCTAAACAGGGCATTCCTGTCATTGCATGTTTCGTTCATCGACATCTGCCTCCTCTCATAAACGGTTTGAAAAGCGAAGGAAAGGCAGTGCCAATCATAAATGCTTTTGATTCCTCGAATAATTCCTCGAATGCCTGAAATGGTACATACGCCATTGCGACAGGGCAGTATGGTGAAGGCATTACACATGACTGTGCAACACCATCTGCAGGTGTTATGCGTGGCTGCATCATACACTTTTTTTCAGCAGCATTAGGCATATCCTGATGTGGCGTATCGGCATTTTGATTACAGCATGGCTGTGCTGAAGCTGTATTTCGACCGTATCTGGAGCTGCTCTGCCTGTTCTGTGCCTGATTCGGACAGGTCATCATAGGCTGACGCTGCACCATGCGGTGATTGCCATTATAATAAGCCATATATGACTCCTTTTGCATATTTTATATAAATATAATATGAAGAAACCAAATATTTGTGAAAGCAGATGTTTGTTCTAATATTATGTCGAAAAATGCAATATAAGCTTGTAATATAGATACAAAAAATGGTAATATGTAACATATTAAATGTGCTGTTTTTGACTTATGAAAAATTAAGCACAATGTATTTTGTATTTATGAAGGTATGGAGGAGCAGTATGGAAAACAAAAAATTTGACGGATTGAAGCTGTCGAATAGGACCAGTATGATAGCATACAGCATAATGAATATTATTCTTGTTGTATGTTATCTTGTTGAGGTACTCAAGAAAAGCAGAAGCATGGGATATTTTGCCGTGTTCTGTATCTTTGCACTGGTGCCTTATGTATTATGTCTGGCAATGTATTTAAAGGACAAGGGTACGGAATATTTAAAATATGCTATATCGGGCGGGTATGTAATATTTTACCTGTTTATAATTTTTACTACGGTATCGCCTGTCGCGTATGTGTATGCGTTTCTTATCGCTGTCATTCTTATCTCTTACAATGATATTAAGGTTGCGGCATGTTTTATGGGAACGGTATCGCTTGGAAATATTATCCAGGTTGCTTACAGCGCCCTGTCAGGACAGCTGGATACGTCGCAGCTAGCGGATGTTGAGATCAGGGTTGCATCGGTTCTGCTGTTTACAGGTTATCTTCTCATGGCGACTTATGTATCTAAGAAATGCAGCGATACCCAGCTTGAGCAGGTTGAGGAGGAAAAGGAGCATAATGCGGCTCTTATGTGCGAGATTCTTGAGGTGGCAGAGAAGATTACCGATGACATCAATGCTGTATCCGGCAAGGTTGATATATTAGAGACTACAGCCAATAAGACCAAGGATTCGATGGGCGAGGTGGCAGCAGAAACTAACGAGACGGTTCGCTCCATCCAGGTACAGCTTGAAAAGACAGAGCAGATTCAGGATACGATTAATAGTGTTGAAGAAGCTTCGGGAATGATTGTGGATAATGTAAATGAGACTAAGTCGGAGCTTGATTTATCAAAGAAAAATATGGATGAGCTTTTAAGATGTGTAAAGGTGTCAAATGATGCCAATGCTAATGTATCCAAGGAGCTGCTGCAGCTTCGTGAGCATACAGGTAAGATGCAGTCGATAATAGATATGATTAACAGCATTGCTTCACAGACAAGTCTTCTTGCACTTAATGCAAGCATTGAGGCGGCAAGGGCAGGTGACGCCGGTCGCGGGTTTGCAGTGGTTGCCTCTGAGATTTCCAATCTTGCCGATCAGACGCAGGGAGCTACAGGTAATATAACAGGGCTTATTGACAGTATTTCAACAGAGCTTTCGGATGTTGTAAATGTTATTGAGGATATGATAAAGGTATCCGGAAATCAGAATCACGCAGCAGATGAGACTGTTAAGAGCTTTGTGAGGATTGCACAGAAGAATGACATGGTATATGATGAGGCAGGAAGACTCAGTGAGCTTGTACGCGAGTTAAATGATGCCAACCAGACTATAGTAGAAGGAATACACACGATTTCAGGTGTGACCGAGGAGGTTACGGCTCATTCCACGGAGACTCTTAAGGTGAGTGAGGACAATAGTGCTATTACCAAGGATGTCGGAAGCACCATTACAGGACTTAAGGAGCTTGCAGAACAGTTAAAAGGACTGAAAAAATAAAAAATAAAAAATGCTGGATTTTTTTGTTCAGATATGATATGATAATTAAAGCTGTTGCAGAAGGGATTTTGCAACAGTGTGCAGGATTAGTACATCGGTAGTATATCAGCTTCCCAAGCTGAGGAGGCGGGTTCGATTCCCGTATCCTGCTCTGTAAAAAGACGCATGAAGCTTTATGGTTCGAGGCTTTATGCGTTTTTTGTTTTCCATGAAAACATTATTCTTCCGATGCCGTTTTATTCCGGAATGTATCAGTGCGTGGCATCAGGATAACCTGGATTATAATGATTTTACGTTTTGTACTTATTCTGTTCATAATTATATGCTACAATTGCCTAAAAAGCGCGTGGACATTATTGCAACTATATAAGGAAAAATACATAGGAGATGGAGAGGGCTATGAATAACAATAATATTTTATTTTTTCTCACACCGAAGTGTGATGTGGTATATGTGTATGAGGATGCGAATATAAGGCAGGTGCTGGAGAAGATACGTTACCATAAGTATACAGCGATGCCTATTATCAGCAAGCATGGCAAGTATGTGGGAACAATAACGGAGGGTGATCTGCTCTGGAAGATGGCTGATGAGAATATTTCTACCTTTGAGGAAGCGGAGGAGATACCGATTTCAGATATTCACAGGCGTGTGAACAACCGGCCGGTGAATGCCGAGGCACACATGGAAAGCCTGATTGATCTTGCAATCAAGCAGAATTTCGTGCCGGTTGTTGATGATGACAATGTTTTTATAGGAATTGTGACAAGGAAGGATATTATTCAGTATCTCTACAAAAACTATGATAAACAGGCAATGTGAAATGCGAAAGGTAAAATACGCAAAGTAAAAATGTGCGGAGCAGGTAGACGATAGAACGATTATGTATAATCGGAAATTCCGGAATAAAAAATTTTTAAATTTTTTTTTAAGAAAAGTGCAACCAAATAAAAAATAAGCTGTGTATATAGGCAGGATGATAAAAACGGAGGAGGAAATGCAGGACAAGGCTATCGTGGAGCTTTTTCTGGAGCGCAATGAACGCGCAATCAGGGAAGCCTCGGAAAAATATAATCATTATTGCATGCATATTTCGATGAATATACTTGATAATATTGAGGATAGCGAGGAGTGCGTTAACGATGCACTGCTTGGGGCATGGAAATCAATACCTCCGCATCATCCGGAAAATCTGGTAGCATTTCTTGGAAAGCTGACCAGAAATGCGGCAATTAACAAGTACAATGCCAGACATGCAGATAAGAGGGCGGCAGGGGAATATGCTGTGTCCATTCATGAACTGGATGAGTGTATACCGGACATGAAGGATGTAGAGAGCCATGCTGACGCGGTTCATCTTGAACAGGTGATTGATGAATTCTTAAGAGGTCAGAAACCGGAGAATAGGAACATTTTCCTGCTCAGGTATTACTATAGCTGTCCGGTTTCCGATATCTCTAGGAGAATGGGAATCAGTGAGGGAACGATTAAGTCAACGCTGTCGAGAATCAGGCGCCGCCTCAAGGATTATCTGAAGAAGGAGGGGGTATGGTGAAGAAAGGAGAGATACTTTCGCAGGCTTTATCCGGTGTCAGCGACGATCTCTTAGACGGAGCAAGGGGGCTTTTTGAAAAGAGTGAGGACGATGTAATTAAGACACAGGAATTATTCCGCAGGAAGAAGCAGGCTGTGAGAAGAAAAATGATATATGCCATGTCAGCTGTGGCTGCGGCATGTATTTTAATTGTACTTGGAAGAGGCATTACGGTATTGTCAGGAAAGGGTCAGATACCGGAGGTATATTACGACGGAGTCATGCTTGATGAAAGAGGTGTGACAGCCCAGGTGCAGAATGAACCTGCGGTTGTTGCATATTCTCTTGAAAGAAGTGCCGTTTTGGAGGAGTCCGGGTTTACACTTCATATTAAGGCGAGGGGAAGCTTTACAATAGAAGCATCCAGTGGTGAACTCATACCTTATGGGACAAGCGTAATGTCGGCGAGCGATGAGGCGGATATAGTCTGGGCAGTGCAGCCTGATGAGGAGGCATACCTTACAGTGAATGCGGGGACTTATTCTGTAAAGGTTTCAATGTGTTTCGATGAAGAAACAGGAGAGTGGAAGCTCAGGACACAGAAGGGGAATAATTAACAATTTTTTTATCAGGAGGAATTTAATTTTATGAGAAAGTTAGCTTTATTATCAGTTATGGCAGTGTCGGTTGTTGCACTCAGCGCATGTGGAAAGAAGGATAACAATGTAAATCCGGGTACAACAGAGTCAACATCACAGATTGAGACAACAACAGAGACAACAACAGAGACAACAACAGAGACAACAACAGAGACAACAACAGAGGCGACACAGGAGCCGTCTAAGGATGCGGATGAGAGCAATGCGCAGGGAGCGGTTAAGCTTCTTGATGATATCTGGGCAGTTTACGGTGAGGATGACAGGTTCCCGGCAGCAGGTGGGGATTACAATCCGGATAATGCAAGAGATGACGCTGCGGGAAAATATGGTCTTGAGGACACTGCGGCAATAAACAATGCGTTTGGAATTGCTGAGGATGACGTTGCACTCATTGACGATGCGGCCTCCCTTGGTCATATGATGAATGCAAACACATTTACGGCAGGCGCTTTCCATGTGACGGACAAGGATAATATAGCTGCGATTGCAGAGCATCTTAAGGATGGAATTCTTGAAAAGCAGTGGATGTGCGGTTTCCCGGATGTTTTGGTTGTATATCAGGTAGATGATTATATTGTATCAGCTTATGGACTTACAGATATAATTGATACATTCTCAGCCAATCTCGCAGAGGTATATCCTGATGCAGTTGAGTTATATAAGGCAAATATTGAATAATCGGTAATTTTATGAGAGTTGTTTGTGTTACAGACGTCGCAGACAGCCGGCACTGTAAAGAAGCGTCTGTGAAATGAGGATTGGCATGATTTTTTCAAGTATTCCGTTTTTATATTGCTTCCTGCCTGCTGTGATACTGCTGTATTTTGTGGTACCGGGCAGAGGAAAAAATGTAGTACTTTTATTGGCAAGCCTTGTATTTTACGCATGGGGAGAGTTAAGATATACTCTCCTCATGTTAGTTATGATAACACAGGGCTATGTATTTGGAAGACTTATAGACTCTAAGAGAAGGTGGTCAAAGGTTTTTTTGGCCACCTCTGTTGTAATAAGCCTTGGTGTGCTTGGATATTTCAAGTATGCAGGATTTTTCCTTGAATCCTTTGGAGCCGTGACAGGGCTTGCTGTTCCGGTTCTTAAGGTTACTCTGCCTATAGGCATCAGCTTTTATACTTTTCAGGTGATAAGCTATGTCATTGATGTGTACAGAAAAACGGTTGCGGCTCAGAGGAGCTATATAGATATGGCGATGTATATATCCATGTTTCCACAGCTCATAGCAGGTCCGATTGTGCGGTATTCGGATATTGAGGGAGAGCTGCATGTGAGAAAGCACAGCGCCGAAAAGACTGCCTGTGGAATCAGAAGATTTATAATAGGCTTATCAAAAAAGGTACTTATAGCTAACCAGCTAGGTGAGCTTATCGATGCCTACGCGGGGGCATCACAGCCTTCGGTGCTTTTTGTGTGGCTGTATGCAATTGCGTGTACACTTCAGATATATTTTGATTTTTCGGGCTACAGTGATATGGCGATAGGTCTTGGAAAGATATTCGGCTTCGATTTTCCGGAGAACTTCAACTATCCGTATATTTCAAAGAGCATTACGGAGTTCTGGAGAAGATGGCACATGTCTCTGGGGACATGGTTCCGCGACTATGTGTATATTCCGATGGGCGGAAACCGGGTGAAGAAGTGGAGATGGTTCCTGAACATTCTGGTTGTGTGGGCACTCACCGGCTTATGGCATGGAGCAGCATGGAATTTTGTCATCTGGGGGCTTTATATGGCATTTTTCCTCATCCTTGAGAAGCTCTTTCTGCTTCCGTTACTCAAAAAGAGCAGGGCAGCAGGGCATATATACACGATGTTACTGGTTATGATAAGCTTCGTCATATTCAGCGCGGCGACGATGTCCGATGCCGGAGCAGTCATTGCAGGAATGTTCGGGGCAGGAGGTCTTAGTACTGTGTCTGCCGAGTCGCTCTACTACCTGAAGAGCTATGCCATAACACTTATTATTGCGATTGCAGGCTCACTGCCTGTGGTGAGAAATGTTTTTGCGGGACTTGAGGGCAGGATGAAGGACAATAAGGCGGTGAACGCTGTTTTTACGATAGGTGAACCGGTTGTGCTTGCTGCACTGCTTATTCTGGTGACAGGCTATCTGGTGGACGGCTCCTTCAATCCGTTTTTATATTTCAGGTTTTAATATTAAATCTCTGAGAAATGGAGATAGATATGGAAAGTAAATCAAATGGTATAAAAAGATATCTGAATAAAAATATAATAGTGATTATCGTGACTGCAGCATGCATTTACGGATTGGCGCTGTGGAGCATTATCGAGCCGGATAAGACATATTCATACAGTGAGAGAAGGGGGCTTAAGACGTTCCCTAAGCTGTCTGTACAGACCTTGCAGTCCGGAAGATTTATGGAGGAGTTTGAGAAGTACACACTGGATCAATTCCCTATGCGTGACACCATGCGCACGTTTAAGGCGGTCGGCAATTATTATCTTTTTGGCAGGAAGGATAACAATGGGCTGTATATAGCAGATGGATACCTGTCGAAGCTTGAGTATCCGCTGAATGAAGCTTCGCTTGATTATGCGGCACTGTGCTTTGGTGAGGTTAACCGGAAATATCTTGAGGGTAAGGTGGGTGCTGTGTACGGTGTGATTGTACCGGACAAGAATTATTTTCTTGCGGATAAGAATGGCTATCCGTCCATGGACTATGATGAGTTTTACAGTCTGATGAAGGATAAGCTTGATTTTATGCAGCTTATAGACGTCCGCGGATTGTTAAGCTATGACGATTACTACCGCACTGACACTCACTGGAGACAGGAAAGGATAGTGGATGCTGCGAGAGAGATTGCTGATAAGATGGGTGTTACTCTGTCGGCTGAGTATGAACTAAAGCAGTTGTCTGCACCGTTCCGTGGGGTGTACTATGGGCAGGCGGCACTTCCGATTGCCACGGAGACATTGTATTATCTTGAAAATGAAGCGATAAAAAACAGTACGGTAACGGATTACGAGACAGGTAAGACAGGAGCTGTATACGATATGGAGAAGGCAGAGGGGAATGATCTCTATGAAATGTTCCTCTCCGGTCCAAGATCGCTCCTTGTCATTGACAATCCATCGGCGGATACGGACAAGGAGCTTATAATCTTCAGGGATTCGTTCGGGAGCAGCATAGCACCTCTTTTTATAGAGGCATATTCTAAGATAACGCTTGTGGATATCCGCTATATCTCACCGGCATACCTTGGACGGTTCATAGAATTTGACGGGCAGGATGTGCTCTTTCTGTACAGCACACTTGTGTTAAATAACAGTGATACTATCATAAGATAGCCTACACCACACCATTTGCCTTTCTGTACTCTCTTGGAGACATACCTTTTATCTTTTTAAAGCAGTCTCCAAAGTAGTTGCTGTCATCAAAGCCGCAGTTTTCCGCAATCTGTGTGATTGACATGTCGGTATTGAGAAGAAGCCGGCAGGCTTCGATAATACGCACTGTTATAAGGTATTCCTTGTAGCCGAAGCCGGTGCACAGCTTGAACTTGCGGGAGAAATATGATGGACTCATATTGTACTTAACGGCTAGCTGGGAGAGAGAAAAGTCCTTTGTAAAATTTCCTGAAATGAATTTAGCGGCTTCAGAGATGACATCATCACCGATTTCGCTGGCAGGATATGCGGCATCAGAATTTTCCTGACACCTGAGAACAAATAAAATAAGTTCATACACATATACGGTGAGCATGCTTTCGGAAAATATGTCTATTCCATTATGCTCCCGTATTATTTTTGCAAAGAGTTCCTCAATATAATCTCTCCTGTTGGGAGGAATCGTTATCTGACGTTTTCCAAAGCACTTTTGAAAGGTGTCGGAGCTGAGCTTGTTCATGAGCGGGGCGATGAAGGCATCGCTGAAAATCATGACAATTCTTTCATGTGTGTCTCCGCCTATATAGGTTGTGCGGTGCAGTTCACCTTTAGGGATGACAATTAAATCACCCTTTTTAACGTAATATATAGTATCGTTTATGAAAATACGTCTTGTCCCTGAGAGAAGGTAATAGAATTCATAATATGGATGATAGTGGGCATCCTTCATTTCGGAGTATGCTTTTCCCTTCATCTGGGTTATATCGAAATTTTTCTTTTTGTCGCTTAAAATCATACAATTCTCCATTCTGCAGTTAAAATGCATTGTGCCTGAGGTGCTATTAGATATAGTAAGTTTTGAGACTTTTTTTGTCAATAAAAATGTAAAAAAAACAGTAATATATATGAAAATAATAAATTAAAACGTAGATATTACATTTAATATAGAGTAATATATATGATGTTAGGGTCAAAACATGCCAACTTAATTTACGAGTGTATAACGTATTATATTTATGCATATCAGCTCCGTTGTACGAAGCAAGATGTTCTAAGAACTCTGATATAGGCTTTCTATACGTCCGCCACCGAAGCAGGCATACATCCTTGTATGCATTGCTTCTGAACCGGCATCCGTGCCGGTTCTGGCTAGTGTGTGAACAGAGTTCTAAGAACATCTAAGCTTCTTCCAAAAGTCGTGATATGCATAAATATAATACGTTATACATGCTAAGTTTATAGCACATGCTTTGACCCCAACATCATATATATATAAAATATATGAATGTTACAGCGTGCACTGGTTTTATGCTCGGAGATGAGGAGTAGTGTGAAAAATAAGCTTGATAGCATATTTTTCACACATGCAATTTGTTTTTGAGCGAAAACAAATTGCTTTGATGGCAGATGAGAAATCGCCTACGCGAGTTTCTCATCGCCTCCTCGCAATAAACCGCTCGGAGATGAGGAGTAATATGGCAAAGAAATATAATCGTGATCTGATTTTGAATGGGAGTATGCTGAGTGCAATTCTTTCACTTGCAATTCCCGTTGTAATTAACAGCTTTCTGCAGACGATGTATAACCTTACGGATACATACTGGCTGGGACATATAGGCAAGGAGGAGCTTGCGGCGATTAACCTTGTGACACCGGTCCAGAATATAGTTATTAATTTCGGAACCGGGATAACAGTTGCAGGGTCGGTGCTGATTGCACAGTACATAGGCGCGCGCGCCGACAAGGAGGCACGCAGGATGGCGAGCCAGATATATGCCTGTGCCATGATTTTTGCATTTGCCTGTGCGGCGATATGCTTTGCCATGGCTCCGGGGATTGTTTCATGGCTTGGAGCGGAGGGGGATATTTACAGGTACAGCAGGCAGTATCTGCAGATTGTGGTGCTGGATATGCCGTTTCTGTTTACGATAAATATGTTTACCGCACTTAATCAGGCTCAGGGAGACACGGTAAAGCCTATGCTTCTTAATCTGGTAGGAATCCTTCTCAATATGATTCTTGACCCGCTGCTTATGGTGGTGTTCAAGCTTGGAATATCAGGTGCGGCGCTTGCAACATTGTCCGCTAAGCTTCCGTCTGCGGCAATAGCACTGTTTTCGCTCCTTAGAAAGGAGAATAACCTCCACCTTGATTACAAGGATTTCAGGTTCGAGAAGGATAAGCTTAGGGATATTTTAAGAATAGGGCTTCCGACGGCAATCGGCGGAAGTACAATGCAGTTCGGCTTTCTGCTTATGAGCAGGAATGTATATAAGTATGGCACGGAGGCGATGGCTGCTTATGGCATTGGAAATAAAGTCAACAGCCTTATAACCTTGCCGTCTAACGGTATAGGCTCAGCCGCAGCTACCATAGTCGGACAGAATATGGGAGCGGGTCAGGTTGACAGAGCGAAAAAGGGATATATATTGTCACGCAATATATGTGTTGTATTCCTGTTTGCCGGAGGAATGATTCTCTCAAGAATGCCGGTATCCAGAGCCATAGTCGGAATTTTCAATAACGATGAGCAGGTTGTCGCGATGGCTGCGGATTTCCTGTCGATAATGGCATTCTGGTGCTGGACGAACGGAATATATAATGCGACATCGGGACTGTTCCAGGGGACAGGCCACACTGAGGTTACGATGATTGTGGATGCCGCAAGGCTGTGGGTGTTCAGATTTATGACACTGTTCTTCTGTGAGAGTGTGCTTCACATGGGAGTCCGCAGTGTGTGGTATTCGGTTGTTGTAAGTAATGCAATATCTTCATTCATTCTTTATGTAGTATATAGAACTAATATATGGAAGAAGAGCAAGATAAAAGTAAAGGGGGCAAACGCATGATTAACTTAAATCTTGAAAAACTGTACAGATATCCGAGAAATATGGAGCCTATGTGGGTCGCGGTTCCGGTGAAGAGGGGAAGGCTTGGCGATGCAGCACAGGTCTGTGTGTATGATGGGGATGAAAGGCTGACGAGCCAGACAAAGGTGACCTCGCGGTATGATGATGGTTCAATAAGATTTCTTTTCACCAGATTTGAGGGAAATCTTCCGGGAAATGCAGGAAAGAAATTCGAGCTTTTTCTTGATGATGAGGATTTAAAAGCCTCAGGAAGAAAATGTGATATTTCGGATGAGAAAAATCCGGGTAGTAAAAATGCAGATAATAATTCACACAATATGAACAGTTCATGTAATAGGAACAATTCAGATAATGTGAATAATATCGGTATAAAAGCTGACAGCGCAGCAGTAAGTACAGTATACAACACCGATGGCTTCACGGTCGACACAGGTGCAGTGAGCTTTACCGTTAAGAATTATTCCCAGGGTCTGTTCGAGAGCCTGAGCTATGGAGACAGGCTGTATGAGAAGGGGCAGTTTAAGGGTCCTTATCTTACGGACAAGGCAGGAATACGTTATGAGCTTAACCTGAACAGATGGCGCGTGGTTGAGGAGGGCGCAGTGTGTACGATTCTTGCTGTGGACGGCTATAATGAGACTGAATACGGCGGCTGTGAGGAGTCGAAGCACTATAGGTTTGAGATAAGACTTACCGTATATGCAGGAAAGCCCTGGATTGATGTGAGCTACAGGATCTTTAATACATCTGAGACACCTTTAAGTATTAAGTCGCTTGTATTTTCCGTCATGGACAGGGCTGACATGGAGCAGGATGTATCGCTTGCCACACTGGATTCGTCTGCAATGATCGATTCCACAGGCTGTGGTGATGTAGGAACTGAGCTGAAAAATGACGGAGGTCTTATCTACAGAACCAGAGGCACTAAGGATTTGGAGACGATAGAGAAACTGGCAAGGGTCGAGAATATCCGAACCTGTGCAGGAGCCTCCAACTATAAAACAGATTTCATTATAGGAAAGGACGGAGCACAGGTCAACAAGGCTGCATATGATAAGGCTCTCCTTATGGAGAGCAATGAGCACATGGCGGAGGTGCTTTACGGAACCTTCTTTGCGGACAGGACGGATTCGGAGGGCGGAGTGTGTGCTACCATATATCAGGCACAGCAGAACTATCCGAAGGCGGTGAAGGCCGATAAGGACGGACTCTATGTGATGTTGGTGCCTGAGGGCTTTAACGATGTGATTATGCAGCCGGGTATGGCGCGCGAGCAGAGGTTCATGCTGCATTTCCATGCTGCGGCTGAGAGCCTTGAGGAGCTTGACAACAGGAGTCTTATCTACCAGATGCCGGACAGACCGGTTATTGCACCCGATGTATATAAAAATTCCGGTGCCGTGACGGATGTGTTCGCAGACAAATGCTCACCTGAGATTGACATGCTGCTTATAGGAAAGGCGGATTCCAGGGCGCGAAGCTTCGGAATGCTCAACTGGGGAGATACGATTGACCAGAATTACACTAAGCAGGGACGTGGCGGCGGAGCTGCCGTGTGGGCTAACAATGAGTATGATTTTCCTCATGCCTGTGCACTTATGTACATGAGGATGGGGATAAGAAGATATCTTGATTTCTGTATGGTGCATGCAAGCCACTGGATGGATGTGGATGTGTGCCACTACAGCAGTGACCCGCTTAAGTTAGGCGGTCTTACGGAGCATACCAAGGGACATGTTATCAACGGCGTCATGGTTCCGAGCCACGAATGGGTTGAGGGCTTCCTTGACTATTATCACCTTACAGGTGATGAGAGAGGGCTTGAGACTGCTGTCGGAATAGGGGATAACATTATAAGGCTTCTCGACACCCCGGCCTATGCCGTGGCGGGTGAGAGCAATGCAAGAGAGACAGGATGGGCACTTAGGGCGCTCACAGCACTGTACATTGAGACAGGAGAGGAAAAATATCGTATTAAATGCGATAAGATAGTCGGATATTTTGAAAAATGGTACGAGGACTATGGATGCTTTGCCGCACCATATACGGACAACACACTTATCCATGTTGGATTTATGATTTCTGTTGCGGTTGGCAGTCTTATGAGGTACTATAGAGTCAACAAAACGGATTCTCTGAAAAATCTTATTATGCTGGCGGTCGATGATATTCTTGACAACTGCATGTTAGAGTGTGGGTTATTCTACTATAAAGAGCTGCCTAGCCTTACACGGCTCGGAAATAATACACTTCTGCTCGAGGCGATGGCTACAGGGTATGAGCTTACCGGAGACAGGAAATATTTAGAGGCAGGCCTGGGTACCATCAGACGTGTTCTGCAGGAGCCTTATAAGTATGTCGGCGGTGATAAGCAGATAGTAGGAGATGCACTTGTCACATCAGGTGACTCTACAAAGAATTTTGCACAGAGTTTTTATCCGGTTGCGTATTACTATAAGTGCCTGGTTGAGGCGGGAATGGACGAGTATGTACACATTTAAGGATAATGTTCTGAAAATATCGGTCCGCAGTCTTGTGGAATTTATCTGCCGTAGCGGGGATATTGACACAAGACGCGGGCAGGGCGGGGACAAGGCTGCCATGGATGCAGGCAGCAAGGCTCACCGCAGAATACAAAAGCAGATGGGTTCACAGTATGAGGCGGAGGTTCCGATGAGAATGGAATTTCCGTCTCTTAATTATACCATCGTAATAGAAGGAAGAGCGGACGGAGTTATAACGGAGGATGAGGGAATTACTATAGATGAAATCAAGGGGACATACCGCAATTTTAAGTATCTTGATGAGCCGGTCAAGGTTCACAAGGCGCAGGCGATGGTGTACGCATACATAAAGAGCGTCAAGGATTCACTTGAAAGTATCCGTGTGATGATGACTTATGTTAACCTTGACACTGATGAGATAAAATATTTTACAGAGACCATCTCGTTTGCAGAGCTTGAGAAATGGTTCATGGGTGTGCTTGACAGCTTCAGAAGATGGAGCGATTTTCTCTATGAGAGCGGGAAAAGGAGAAAGGAATCGCTTCACGGAATGGATTTTCCGTTTCCGTACCGTGATGGGCAGAGAGATATAGCTGTCAGTGTCTACAGAATTATACGCATGCAGAAAAAACTTTTCATTCAGGCACCTACAGGAGTGGGAAAGACCATGTCTACGGTCTTTCCGGCGGTTAAAGCCATAGGTGAGGGGCTGGGTGACAAGCTGTTTTATCTAACTGCAAAGACCATAACGCGCACTGTGGCAGAGGAGGCTTTTTCAATACTGCGCTCTAAGGGCGCGTATTTCAGGACAGTGACGATAACAGCTAAGGAAAAGATATGTATGTGTGGTAAGCCGGAGTGCAATCCGCTTGCGTGTCCGTATGCCAAGGGACATTTTGACAGGGTGAATGAAGCCGTGTATGACATGGTGACACATGAGGACGTGATAGACCGTGCTGTGATTGAGGACTATGCGAACAAGTACACGGTATGCCCTTTTGAGATGTCACTTGATGCGACCTACTGGGTTGACGGAATTATATGTGATTACAACTATGTGTTTGACCCGGATGTATATTTAAAGAGGTATTTTTCCGATGGCTCATCGGGGGATTATATTTTTCTGATAGATGAGGCGCATAATCTTGTCGACAGGGCAAGGGATATGTACAGCGCAAGCCTCTGCAAGGAAGCTTTTCTTAAGGTCAGAAGGCTTGTGGAGAAGGTGGATAAGCGCCTTGCTTCGGCACTTGCAAGGTGCAACAAGAATTTTCTTGAGCTGAAAAAAATATGCGATGATGTGATTGTTCTTGACAGTATCGGCGCGGTGACAATGGCGCTTAATTCACTTTTTGAGGAGTTCACAAGATTTTTTGAGGAGAAGCCTGAGTTTGAGTACAGTGAGGAGGCATCAGAGCTTTTCTTTGAGGTGCGGCATTTCCTCAATATGTACGACCTGATACAGGATAACTATGTGATTTACGGTGAGCACACGGATGACGGCTTTATGGTAAAGCTGTTCTGCGTGAATCCTTCGCCGTGCCTTGCCGGGCGGCTTGAAAAGGGCAAGGCAGCGGTGTTCTTTTCGGCGACACTGCTCCCTGTGACGTACTATAAGGAGCTTTTAAGCCAAAAGGATGATTACGCCATATATATCAAGTCTCCATTTGATTCCGGCAACAGGCTGCTGGCGGTCGGGTACGATGTGACGAGCAGATACACAAGGCGCAATGAGACGGAATTTCTAAAGATAAAGAGCTATATTGCCGACATTACTGCGCAGAAAAAGGGAAACTATATGGTGTTTTTTCCATCCTATGGGTATATGGACAGCGTGTATAAGCTCTACAGCGAGGAGGAGCGGAGAAACATAATCGTGCAGAACCGAGGTATGACTGAGGCTGAGAGGGAGCAGTTCCTTGACAGATTCAGGGGAACGGCGGCATCAGTGACAGGGGAAAAATCTGTGACAGAGAATACGGATTGGGGTGAGGCGGTCTTAGTAGATGATTGTGCAATCCGCAAAGAAAATAATAGCGAAGAAACGTCAGAAAGAGATTGTATCGGCTTCTGCGTCACAGGCGGTGTCTTTTCGGAGGGTATTGACCTGAAAAATGAGAGTCTTATCGGCTGCATTATAGTGGGAACCGGTATTCCGCAGATATGTACGGAACGCAGACTTTTAAAGGACTATTATGACGAAAAGGATGGCAACGGCTACAATTATGCGTACACCTATCCGGGGATGAACAAGGTTCTGCAGGCAGCAGGGCGCGTCATAAGAACGATGGACGATGTGGGGGTCATAGTGCTTCTTGATGAGCGCTTTGCAAGGAGTGAGTATGTGAGGCTGTTTCCGGCGGAGTGGGCGGACTATAAGCTGTGTAATCTTAAGGATGCACCGAAGCTGGTGGCAGAGTTCTGGGATGGGCATAGTTAATATAGTAATATTTGTAATAAAAGGTCTTTATATTTTGAGAGGATTGCTTTATAATGATTAGGATTATGTAAAAGTGCGTTTTACAGGGTGTGTTATCAGCGTACCCGAAAATGCATTGGAATGAGGAGTTATATGATAGAAGAAGTAGTAACTGTGGCGATGCCGGTGAGTGAGAAGATTGTTATCCGCAAGAATAGGATAATGTCGGAAAATCTTGACAACAGGGCTAAGAGACTGTCAATCGTGACCGGAATACATGGTGATGAGCTTGACGGACAGTATATATGCTATGAGCTTAACCGCAGAATCAATGAACATATAGAGCTGCTTGACGGTATTGTGGATATATATCCGGCCGTCAATCCGCTTGGAATAGAGAGCTGTACGCGCGGTATGCCGATGTTCGACCTTGATATGAACCGTGTGTTTCCGGGAATTGAGAACGGTGCGACGGCGGAATATCTTGCGTCTAAGATTGTGAATGATATTATAGGAAGCGACATGTGCGTTGACCTGCATTCATCGAATATATTTATAAAGGAGACACCGCAGGTGCGCGTGTTCGACCAGTTTAAGGATAAGCTTATGCCGTATGCTTACCTTCTCAATGCTGATTTTATCTGGGAATATAAGATAAATATGGTGCTTGAGGCGACGCTCGCCAACAGTCTTAATCATCTTGGCGTTCCTACCCTCGTGATAGAGATGGGAGTCGGAAACAGGATTGAGAAGTCCTATGGTGACCAGATTATCGAAGGTATATTCAATCTCATGTGTGAGCTTGGTATGTGGAAGGGGAAAAAGACACCTGTAAAGAAGCCGATGATATCGACGGAGGGTGAGATTACAGTGCTACATGCCAAGGTTACGGGATTGTTCGTGCCGGCGGATGGTGCCATGATGAAGTATGTACAGTTTGGAGAGCATATAGGTGACATAGTCGAACCGCTTACGGGAAGACTGTTACACCGGGTTGAGGCTCCGTGTGAAGGAAGAATATTTACGTTCCGAGAGTACCCTGTGGTATATGAGGGAGCTATCCTGTGCAGAATTTTTACAGGAGGTAAGCAGAATGGTTAAGAAGGAATTATATACACTTAAGGGCTATAACAGAGAAGATTTCAATATAACAGGCTACAGCTTCGGAAGTGGGGAGAAGGCTGCCTGTATAGTCGGTGCGATAAGAGGAAATGAGTATCAGCAGATGTATATCTGCTCCCAGCTTATCAGGGTCTTAGGTGAGCTTGAGGAAAGAGGACAGATAACTGCCAACAATGAGATTCTGGTTGTACCATGTCTCAACCATTATTCCGTCAATGTCCAGAAGCGCTTCTGGGCGATGGACAATTCGGATATCAACAGAAGATTTCCCGGAATACACGGAGGAGATACGACACAGAATATTGCCGCTGAGTTCTTTGAAAAGGTTAAGGGCTACAGCTATGGAATACAGTTTACAAGCTTTTATATGCAGGGGGATTTCATCCCGCATGTGCGCATGATGGAGACAGGGCATCAGAGCCCGAGTCTTGCCAATCTGTTCGGGCTTCCGTATGTGGTCATAAGAAAGCCGAAGCCGCTTGACACCACCACGCTTAATTATAACTGGCAGATGTGTGGGACATGTGCATTTTCGATATATACGAATTGCAGTGATTATATAGATGATGTTTCCGCAAGACAGGCTGTGGCAAGTGTACTTCGCTTCTTGACGAGAATGGGTATTATAAAGTATTATAACCATAGCGGATTTATTGCGCATGTACTTGACGAGGATGAGCTTATGGCTGTCAAGACCAACACGGCCGGGCTGTATCGTAGATTAAAGAGTCCAAGTGACCCTGTATATAGAGGAGATATCATAGGTGAGGTTATAGACCCTTATGAGGGGGAAGTGATTAATCAGGTCATTTCACCGACGGAGGGGATTATATTTTTTGCACATACAGCACCTACGGTTATGGAGAACAATGTTGTCTACAGAATTATCCGCAGACTTCATGAGTAATAAATAACGCACAAAAATATGTCATGGGACATGAACATGGAGGAAAAAATGAGCAAGGTTAGACGAGTTTATTCTGAGAAGATGCCTGCATTCGCTGTCAAGGCAAAGGAGCTAAGTGATGAGATTTCCAATTATCTTAACATCAACACGGTTAAGAATGTACGCGTGCTTATCCGCTACGATATTGAGAATATCTCAGATGAGGTGTATAAGGATGCATTGGTTACTGTCTTTTCTGAGCCGCCTGTAGATTATGTTTATGAGGAGGATTTTGGAAAGAAGGCAGGCGAGAAGGTGTTCGCTGTTGAATTTCTCCCGGGACAGTTCGACCAGAGAGCCGATTCTGCCGTACAGTGTGTGAAGCTTCTTAAGGAGGACGAGGAGCCTGTTATAAGAACAGCCACCGTATATGTCATTGATGGAGACGTTACGGATGATGAGCTTGCCCGCATAAAGAGCTTCTGTATCAACCCGGTTGATTCAAGAGAGGCTGATATGGCTAAGCCGGAGACACTTGTCACTGTTTTTGCTGAGCCGGCGGACGTAAAGATATTTGACGGCTTTAAGGATATGGATGATGACAAGCTGTCAGAGCTTTACAAGTCACTTGGTCTTGCCATGACATTTAAAGATTTTAAGCATATACAGAATTATTTCAAAAATGAGGAGAAGCGTGATCCATCCATGACGGAAATCCGTGTTCTCGATACATACTGGTCTGACCATTGCCGTCATACTACATTCTCCACGGAGCTTAAGAATGTAAGCTTCGGCGATGGAGATTACAAGAAGCCAATTGTTGATACCTACAATCGTTACCTTGCTGACAGAGAGGTTATCTTCAAGGGCAGAGATGACAAGTTCGTATGCCTCATGGATATTGCACTTCTTGCGATGCGTAAGCTGAAGAAGGAAGGAAAGCTCGAGGATATGGAAGTATCCGATGAGATAAATGCGTGCAGCATCGTGGTTCCTGTCACAATAGACGGAGTAACAGAGGAGTGGCTTGTCAACTTTAAGAATGAGACACATAACCATCCTACAGAGATAGAGCCGTTCGGTGGTGCTGCAACCTGTCTTGGCGGTGCAATCCGTGACCCGCTCTCAGGTAGAACCTATGTATATCAGGCTATGAGGGTTACAGGTGCGGGAGATCCTACCGTCCCTGTAAGTGAGACCATGAAGGGAAAGCTTCCGCAGAAGAAGCTTGTGCGCGGAGCCGCCAACGGCTACAGCTCCTACGGCAACCAGATTGGTCTTGCAACAGGCTATGTAAAGGAGATTTATCATCCTAATTATGTTGCAAAGAGAATGGAAATCGGTGCAGTTATGGGTGCCGCACCGAGAAAGAATGTCATCCGTGAGACATCGGATCCGGGCGATATCATCATTCTTCTCGGCGGAAGAACAGGACGTGACGGCTGTGGCGGTGCTACAGGCTCATCCAAGGTTCACACAGAGGCTTCCATTGAGACCTGCGGAGCTGAGGTCCAGAAGGGTAATGCACCTACAGAGCGTAAGATTCAGAGATTATTCAGAAGAAGCGAAGTAAGCCTTCTTATTAAGAAATGTAATGACTTTGGTGCAGGCGGTGTCTCTGTTGCAATCGGTGAGCTTGCCGATGGTCTTAACATCAACCTTGACAAGGTTCCGAAAAAGTATGCAGGTCTTGACGGAACTGAGATAGCAATTTCCGAGTCACAGGAGAGAATGGCTGTTGTTGTAGACAGGAAGGATGTAGATAAGATGCTTGCTTATGCGGCAGAGGAGAATCTTGAAGCTGTTCCTGTCGCTGAGGTTACACCTGAGAAGAGACTTGTCATGTACTGGAGAGGAAAGAAGATTGTTGATATCAGCAGAGCTTTCCTTGATACTAACGGTGCTCATCAGGAGACAGATGTACATGTAAATATCCCATCCAGGGACGGAAGCTGCTTTAACGCGCCTGTTGTGGAGGATGTACGTGCTAAGTGGCTTGAGACTCTTGCAGACCTCAATGTATGTTCACAGAAGGGACTTGTCGAGATGTTCGACGGCTCAATCGGTGCAGGCTCGGTATTCATGCCTTACGGCGGTAAGTACCAGCTTACAGAGGTTCAGACTATGGTTGCGAAGCTTCCTGTTCTTAAGGGTAAGACAGATACAGTCACCATGATGAGCTACGGCTTCGACCCATATCTCTCATCATGGAGTGCTTATCATGGAGCTGTATACGCAGTGCTTGAGTCTGTTGCAAAGATTGTCTGCGCAGGCGGTGATTTCTCCAAGGTAAGATTTACCTTCCAGGAGTACTTCAGAAGAATGACAGAGGATGCCTCACGCTGGGGTGAGCCTTTCAAGGCACTTCTCGGTGCTTATGATGCACAGCTTGGCTTCGGTCTTCCGTCAATCGGAGGTAAGGACAGTATGTCCGGAACCTTTAACGATATGGATGTTCCTAACACACTCGTATCCTTCGCAGTTGACGTTGCCAAGTCACAGGATGTCATCACACCTGAGTTTAAGAAGGCAGGAAACAAGGTTGTTCTCTACACAATCAGGACGGATGAGTATGATCTTCCGGATTATGAGGCAGTTAAGAAGTTATATTCGGATATAAGCAAGGATATTGCAGACGGTGTTATCGTATCAGCATATACACTTGATGCCAAGGGAATCGCAGCGGCAGTCAGCAAGATGGCATTCGGTAACAAGCTTGGTGTTAAGCTTGATGCTTCAGCGGTCAGCGCCGATAAGCTTTTCGCTCCGATGTACGGATGTATCGTAGCGGAAGTCGCAGCGGACAAGAACGGTGTTGCAGACGGCACTGTAATCGGTGAGGTTACGGACAAGGCTGCATTTGAGTACGCCGATGTAAAGATTGGTGTTGAGGAAGCACTTGCTTCATGGAAGGCTACACTTGAGAAGGTATTCCCTACAGTTGCCGTAAAGGGTGGCAAGGAGCTTGACACACCTGTATACAGCACAGATAAGGTATATGTATGCAGGAATAAGGTTGCCAGACCTACAGTGTTCATCCCTGTATTCCCAGGAACCAACTGTGAGTATGACAGCACCAAGGCATTCGAGCGCGCAGGTGCAGACGTGGTAACTAAGGTATTCAAGAACCTTTCAGCCGAGGATATCCGTGATTCGGCACATGAGTTCGCTGATGAGATTAAGAAAGCACAGATTATCATGTTCCCTGGCGGCTTCAGCGCAGGTGATGAGCCGGACGGTTCGGCTAAGTTCTTTGCGACAGCCTTCAGAAATGCGGCGATTACAGAGGAAATCAACAAGCTTATAAATGAGAGAGACGGTCTTGTGCTCGGTATATGTAACGGTTTCCAGGCTCTCATAAAGCTCGGTCTTGTACCTTACGGTGAAATCAGAATGCAGACACCTGATTCACCTACACTTACCATGAACACAATCGGACGCCACGTATCTAAGATGGTTTATGCAAAGGTTGTCACCAATAAGTCCCCATGGCTTGCAGGAGCACAGCTTGGCGGAGTATACTGTAACCCTGCTTCACACGGTGAGGGCCGTTTCGTAGCCAATGATGAGTGGCTTAAGAAGCTCTTTGAGAACGGACAGGTTGCAACACAGTATGTCGATGTGAACACAGGAATACCTACAATGGATGAGGAGTGGAATCCTAATGGTTCATATATGGCAATTGAGGGTATCACAAGCCCGGATGGAAGAATCCTTGGTAAGATGGCTCACTCTGAGCGCCGCGGCGATTCAGTGGCTATCAACATCTACGGAGAGCAGGACATGAAGATATTTGAGTCCGGCGTGAAGTACTTCCTGTAATGTCCTGCACTGTTGGTGCCTGTCACCTACAGGCGCGGATATAGTTATAGTATAAAAAAATAGTTATATAATTGAATGTAAGGTCAGAACCTGCATAGCAACATCAGCCGCCAAAGCCACCGGTAATTTATATCCGGTGGCGGAGGTGACAGGTGCTGCTAAGCGTGTTTTGGCGATTATGTATGCTGCCTGTGGACAGCAGCATTGGAGATTGAGATCAGTATGAAAAAAAGTGTTAAAAAAGAGATATTCGGATATCTCAGGATAATCGTAGCCGGCGTTGTGATTGCCGTGCTCCTCAATAAATTTGTTATCATAAATGCGGACATTACGTCTGAGTCGATGAGCACCACCTTTGAGAAGGGCGATAAGCTTATCGGCTTCAGGCTTAGCTATATATTTTCCAAGCCGGAGAGAGGCGATGTGATCATATTTGAGTACCCGGATGACGGCGATAAGCTTCTCATCAAGAGAGTTATAGGACTTCCGGGGGAGATGGTCATAATAAAGGATGGACTTGTGTATATCAACGGCAGTGAGGTGCCACTTGAGGAGCCTTACGCCCATGGCGTGAGCAGGCAGGATTTCGGACCTTATCTCATTCCGGCGGACTGCTATTTCGTGCTGGGGGATAACAGGGATAATTCTAAGGATTCAAGATACTGGAAGAATACCTACGTCACGAAGAAGCAGATAATTGCCAAGGCATTGTTCAGATATAATAATGGATTTAAGATTATAGAATAGCTTATACTTTTTGTTTAGACCTGACACGTTTTACGTTACAGGTCTTTTGTTTTTTTAAGTTCCTTTCAGGGCAATATATCATGCCAAATCAGCTTTCGTGTCAAAAGTATCCCATTCATGACGGGAGCATTGCTTTTTGCAGGCCATCGGATATAATTTTATTGACGAACAGATATGTGTATGTATATAACAAGAAAGGAATGAGTCGAAATGAAAATAAATAATCAAAACAAGAAGATGTATATGCTCCTCATTTTTGCAATGATAGTCGTGCTGCTCGTATTTAAGATAATATATATCAGGCGTGAATATATTTATTTGAATACGGATTATAGTGTTTACGTTGTTATGTTTATGCCTTTTGCAATTTACTATGCACTAAAATATGTGGACAATATAACAAGTGCGACTGCATTGAATTGGCTCTGTACAGTTCCTATGAGTATGTATCTTTATCAGAGCGTGTATCTTCGTTTCAAACAATTTGATATGTTGATTGTATATTCTTTAATGGGAATTTTTATAAATTTAATTGTTTTTAAAAAGACTGAAATGAAAGAATTTATATTGGCAGTATCAGGATATATAATGTTGAGTATATTGACGCTTGCCGGAGCAGTACGGGAACTGGTTAATGCTGTTAACGGAAGGAATTATGAGCAGTGCTTGGTTATAAATATTATAAAGAATGCCAAAGGTTTTAAAGCCTCGGCTGACTCGCAACAATACCTTGATGCTCTGCTTTATTTACCTGGCAAAAATTTGCGGCAGTATTTTATTGCAGAAAAGATAACACAATATGGGCTTTTGAATGTACTCTTTGTTTTTATTTTGATTGTCGGGGTATTGGCAGTTCTGTTATATAAAAATTATAAAAGAAATAACGAGGTATCTCTGATAGCCACGGCAATAATGATTATACAAAGTGTATGTTTTTTATTGGTTAACTTGGGCATTTTAAGAGGCTCTGTTTATGAGATTCCGTTTTTCAAAGAAAATACAGTCTATTCTGTCTGTCAGTTATTACTGTTGGGAGCTGCACTGGACATTAAAGGAAGCACTTTGAACATTGCGAAGAAAAGAATATGATTGTATGGTGTAAAAGGGATGTATACCGGAATGAAAAATGACATGATGTTAAGTATTTTGGTTTGTGACGATGACAAATATTTTTTTGAGATATTAAGAGACTATTTATGCAAAAATATGTATTTTAATAAGTCTGATTTTCTGTATTCCGGCAATAAAGAAGATATGCTTAAAACGTATAGGAAGGTAAAACCGGACCTTGTATTTATGGATATTGAGGTTGGGGAGAATATCGGATTTGATATAATAAGGGAGCTGCTTAAAGAGGGATATTCACCACAGGTTGTTTATATAACCAATTATGATTATTATGTTTTTGATGCTTTTGTTGGTCAGCCGTTAGGCTTTGTAAGAAAACAGAGTTTAGAAACCGACTTGGAAACTGTTTTACGGGAAGTTAACAGGGTGCTGGAGAAAAAGCTAAAAGTAATTGAAATTACAAGCGGAACAACTAAGTATACTTTAAAATTAAGTGAAATAATTGCCTTTGAAATATTTGTTCATGATATGACAGTGTATTATTATGACGATACGGAGCTTACAGTGAGGTATACGCTGAAAAAAATAGAAAATGAATTGAATAAGTATGATTTTATAAAGATAAGCAGAAATACGTTAATAAATCTTAATTATATAAAGGATATGTCAAAAGATATGATTGTCATGAAGAATGGCAGAAGGTTTTACATATCATCAAGAAATGTGACAGAGGTAAAAAACAGATTTAAGAAATTTAATGAGGAAAGACATGATTAAGAAATACTTAAATATATTACTTTATATGTTTTCATTTATATTTATATATTATCTGCTTGTTTCCGGTACAAATTATGAGATTTTACCCAGTTTATTGGTTGTCGTAATTATCTTTATAGACATTGCAATGTATATTGCTGATGAATATGAAAGCAGTATTATAACAGAAAAACAAAAAGCAGCAGTATATTTAAAAGATTTGGAAAATCAAAGGGAGAATGTTGAAGCAATAGAACGAAGAAACTTAGAAACAGAAAAACGAAATCATGATTTAAAAAAGAATGTAAGACTTATCAAGGACTTAATAGAAAATAACCGGTACGATGAAGCCAGGGAATATGTATGTAAACTGGAAGAAAAATGCAGCACATATTTTTCGTATCGGTTATATTCTAATCATTCCGTGATAAACTCACTTTTGAATTCCAAGCTTGAGTTCTGTCAATCAAATGGTGTTGATGTAAAATGTTTTGTCTGTGGAAAAATAGATGGTGTTGATGATGTTGAATTATATTGTCTGTTGGTAAATTTATTGGATAATGCGATTGCGGCGGCAATGTTGAGTGAAAAACCTTATATAAGTATATTTCTTAACTGTTCCGATACTGAGATTTACGGAGAGTTTATTAATACCATAAAAACGACAGAATGTTCCGGATTTGAAGATTTGATACCTGAAAATAATAAAGACGGGCATGGATATGGTTTGCTGAATATATATGAAATAGTCAAAAATAATAATGGCAAGATTGATTTCTTACTACTTGATTCGGATAAGGTAAAAGTTACTTTCAGGATAAAGAAATTGATGACAAAAAGCAGACGAATATGACAGGATTGTTGAAAAATTATTTTTTGGAACTATATTGAAACAAAATATTACCTGTATATTATGTTGCTAAAGATGATACATTGTGATAACATATTGAATATAGTTAACGATGGGCAGGAAGCGGATTGAGAATATCATTGACATATGATATATGATATATCATATATGGAGGGCATGTGGTTATGGGATATAATACTGTAAGTATAGGTAATCAGGGTTTTGATGATATAAGGGAAAATAAATATTTTTATATCGACAAGACAGGCCTGATAAAGGAGTGGTGGAGTTCCGGCGATGCTGTTACGCTGATAACCCGCCCGCGCCGTTTCGGAAAGACGCTCAATATGAGCATGCTCAACTGTTTCTTTTCAAATCAGTATGCCAATCGCGGTGATTTATTTGAGGGGTTATCTGTGTGGGAGGATGAGAAGTACAGGCAGTTACAGGGGACGTATCCTGTGATATTTTTGAGCTTTGCGGATGTGAAGCAGACTGATTATATTGACGCTGTTGCGAAGGTTAAGAGAAATATAGTTGATTTGTTTTCACAGTATGACCGGTTATATGATACTGATGTGATGACAGAGACACAGAAGCAGCAGTACAGAATGATAAACTATGATATGAGTGATGTTATGGCACAGGATGCGCTCAAGCTCCTGTCCTCACATTTATATCAATATTATGGAAAAAAAGTACTGATTTTTCTTGATGAATATGATACGCCTATGCAGGAAGCGTACATTCACGGCTACTGGGATAAGTTTACGGCATTTATGAGAAGTCTTTTCAATGCAACCTTCAAGACGAACCCATACCTTGAGCGCGCCGTGATGACAGGCATAACAAGGGTTTCCAAGGAATCAATATTTTCAGACCTTAACAATCTTGCGGTTGTGACAACGACCTCCGACAGGTACAGCACAGCCTTCGGTTTTACACAGGAGGAGGTCTTTAAGTCACTTGATGATATGGGGCTTGGAGAGCGCAGGGACGATGTGAAGAGATGGTATGACGGGTTTGTTTTCGGGGAACACAGGGACATATATAACCCATGGTCAATCACCAACTTCCTGAAAGAGAAAAAGTTAAGACCGTACTGGGCATCGACAAGCTCCAATGGTCTTGTGAGCCGGCTCATACAGACAGCGCCGCCGGATATCAAGCAGATGATGGAGGACCTGATAAGCGGCAGAGAGATAGTTGTGAACTTTGATGAGCAGATAGTGTTCAGCCAACTGGGGAAAAATAAGAATGCTATATGGAGCCTTCTTATGGCAAGCGGCTACTTAAAGCCCGATAAGGTTGAGTACAAGGGTGAGCTGTTGGAGCCTTGGTATCATCTGTCGATAACCAATCTTGAGACGGTGAGCATGTTCTCCAATATGTTCAAGGGGTGGTTTGACAGTGACAGCTCCAACTATGGCGAATTTGTGCAGGCGCTGCTTAAGGGCAGGCTGCGCGAAATGAATATATACATGAATGACGTTGCGTTGTCAACATTCAGCTATTTTGACGTGGGGACACAGCCGTCGGAGAGGACACAGCCGGAGCGCTTCTTTCATGGCTTTGTGCTGGGACTGCTGGTTGAACTGCGCGACATATATGAGATAAAATCCAACCGTGAGAGCGGATACGGAAGATATGATGTCCTGCTTGTGCCGAAGAGTGATGACAGAAAATACAATGCAATTATACTGGAATTCAAAGTGTTTGATTCCTATGATGAAAGCACACTTGAGGACACTGCACAGTCCGCACTCAGGCAGATAGAGGAGAAGAACTATGACGCGGAGCTTATAGCAAGAGGCATAGAAAAGGACAGAATTAGGCACTATGGATTTGCATTCGAAGGGAAAAAGGTGCTGATAGCGGAATAGCAGGATATCGGTAATGGCTTTACGCATGGCTGTATTAGAGAGCATGCGTGAAGCCGTTTTTTGCTGTCCGGGGGATGTCGGGGGAATCAGGTGTGAAGCCGCAAGTATTTCCGGTAAAATAAAGTAAAAAATATATTGACATTACAAAGAGGGTGTGTTAATCCCATCTTTGACACTTAAAGAAAAGTATAGTGGCAGAATCCCTTGATTTTACTTGGATTCTGCCACTTTTGATG